>Ga0233438_10000024_pt1 | contig 212862 bp, 189 predicted proteins | sample SI_123_September_FD_182720 | JGI IMG/M metagenome (GOLD analysis project Ga0233438, IMG submission 182720) | Seawater microbial communities from Saanich Inlet, British Columbia, Canada - SI_123_September2016_10_MG | ecosystem: Environmental > Aquatic > Marine > Inlet | place: Canada: British... | reverse complement strand
GTAAACAAATTCTTCATGATCTTTAAATTACTTTAAAATACTAAAAAATCTCTAAGTTTATGGAAACCAATCCAACTCAGGAGTCTATTCCTTTAGGACGAACTAGAGTTTGACTTTTATTCGTAAGGATCTTATTGAAAATTTAGCAATCTAGAACCTTTGGATAGGAGGGGTTTGGGGAGTGAAGCGCTGTGCCTCCGTCATTTCCCGGGGAAGAAGGAATTAGAATTGGAGTATTCTCGTCTTTTTCACAAGACCCTAGCGTGAATCCCAGAAGGTCAACGAAAACAACAAATTTTTTCATACTATTTTTAAAGATCAATTTTTTTAGTCAAATTGATAACGATCCCCTTTGATATCGATGTACTGCTTTTGATCGGTAAAGTAGGTTTTGCCGCTACTTTTATCAAAAACAACATTTTCCTTTATATATTCAAACTGTTCTGTCTTACTTGACTTTACCAGGGCAACTCCAATAAACAAGGCACCAATGAGAATGGAAAGGGGGATTAAATAATTTTTCATAATTCCTGCGATTTAGATTTAGGCTTAAAAGTAAGATTTGTTAGGTGATAAATCCAAATCTTCAGTAGTAAGGATCTTCAACCAATCAGTTAACCCAACACAATCTTGCCAATTCGTTTAAAAAATCTGCAAGTTAATGGACTCAAATCCCTTCAATTCGACAAGTGCATGAATGTTATTCCTCTGTAATTGGGTATATTTGAATTCTATGTATATAGTATTAATTTAATGAAGTTACACCTCAAACTAGTCCTTGTACTAGTACTTTTTGCTACCAAAGGAGTCTCTCAATGGGAGTATCGTGTCAATAATAGCAACAAATCTATAGAAGCGGCAGGGTCAGTACAATTTAATTTTAAAATTCAAGACACCATAACCTTAAGCCTTTCTAAGTCTAGAAAATTAGGCTTGGATTTTTCAATACAGGCAAATCTGTTTAAAAGAGATCAAAAGTACTACGTTCTTTTAGAAATTGCAGACCAAAAAATTAAGGTAAAGAATTCCCTCGTTTTAAATAAACAATTGCGGATTTTAGAGCTAGAAGACCTTATTTCAAATGAAAAATACGATGTAGAAGATTTTATAAAAATCCTCAAAAGAGGCGACGCATGTACCCTGACAATACGAGCGGATCACCAAGTCATTCAGGGATACAACTCTCTTAGTGGAAGTGTTTCTGCGATTAATAGTGTGCTAAACGGCCCCATTTTATAAAACAGAGTACCAAGATTTTTTTTAGAAAAAACTGTTAACTTCATACAGTGAAAAGAAACCGTAAGGAATCTTTTTCTTTTAAATAACGATTTTAAAGACGCTAGTATGAAGACTAAAAAAATCTCGATTTCACGTGCTACATTTTTAAAAACCTCAGGATTAGCATTAGGAGGAATAGCGACCTTGTCACATTATGCGTGTAATGGGGATTTTGGCACACTAAAAAAATTGATTATAGAAGGGAGTTCAAACTTCAGTATAGTCATTCCTAAAGAGGCGAGTCCCCTAGAGCAAAAAGCTGCTGCAGAATTACGTTCTTTTTTATCCAAAATTGCAAGCCCAGCACTAACTGTTGTTGGTGAAGACCGCTATCAAGGTGAAAATGCAATTTATCTAGGAAATACGCAAGCAGCCCAGTCTGTTGCTCTGGAAACCAAACTCCTAGAAGAAGACGGCTATCAATTCCATGGTTTGGGAAATGACTTTTTACTTACAGGAGGATCTGAAAAAGGATTGCTTCATGGGATTTATTCGCTATTGGAATTTTTTAGTTTCCGAAAATACAGTTCGGATGATGAGGTACTGCTTCCCACCACAGCATCTTTTACCCTTCCAGAGAATGAGATAAAAATTCCGGGGATTAAATACCGAACCACCTCGTATTATGACGCCCGTGATGAAGAATATGCCGCTTGGCACAAACTTTCTTCAAGAGATACTTGGGGTCTTTTTGTACATACCTTTGAGGTTTTAGTTCCTGCAGAAAAATACGGCAAAACCCATCCCGAATATTTTTCTTTGATCGATGGAGAACGAAATCAAGTAACCCAATTGTGTTTGTCCAACGAAGCAATGTTCCAAACCCTGGTAACGGATCTACGCAAACGAATTGAAGCCAATCCGAAAGCAAAATATTGGTCGGTAAGCCAAAACGACAACGACAAATACTGCCAATGCGGTCCCTGTACTGCGCTAAATAAAAAATACGGCAACCTCCCCAGCGGATCTATGATTTGGTTTATCAACAAAGTAGCACGAGAATTTCCAGACAAGATTATTTCCACTTTAGCCTATTGGTATACTCGGGCCGCACCCAGCAACATCCTCGCGGAACCCAATGTGAACATAATGCTCTGCAACATTGAAAGCACCAGAGAAAAACCCGTTTTCGATACCGACCCAGCCTTTACCAAAGACTTAGAAGACTGGGGAAAAATGAGTGAAGACATTTTGATCTGGGACTACAACATTCAATTTGCAAATCCCGTAAGTCCCTTTCCAAACTTGCATACCATTGGTCCCAATATTAAGTTTTACATCAAAAATAGCGTCGGCGCTTTGTTTATGCAGGCCACGGGAAACAAAGGAGAGTTTGGCCACCTCAGAGCCTATCTCATTTCCAAGTTGATGTGGAACCCCGAAGCCGATCCTGAAGTCATAATCGATGATTTCCTACAGGGCTATTATGGCGCTGGAGCCCCTTTTGTTCGCCAGTATATCGATCAAATGCGAAAAGCCGTACAGCAAGACAATTTTAGACTCAATATTTTTGGAGACCCCCGCGATGCGGTAGCCAATTATTTGTCCCCCGAAATGATGGAGCAGTACAGTCGTTTGTTTGACCAGGCGGAACAAGAGACCGAAACGGAACCAGTAACCTTGAAACGCATACGCGAAGCCCGACTTCCATTAGTCATCGCTGAAATTCAAATTGCAGGACAGATTCCTTTGGGAGCACCTGGCAGTTTTTATACGCTAGACAGTTCGGAGAAGGTTATCGTAAAACCCGAAATGAAAGAAAAAGTTGCAAATTTCCTAGTGCAAGCCAAAAATGCGGGAATCCAACGAATCGGAGAACGCGCCATTACTTTGGAAGATTACGGACTGAACTTCAAAAGAATGTTTGACCGAATGGAACAAATGAAGAAGGCCCTTTCCTATCAGAAAAAAATAATTCCGATCACCACTCCTATCAGAGGAGTAGCGGAAGTTTCCCGCCTGACCGATGGGATTTTTGGCGCTTTTGAGTCTTGGAGATTTCCTGATAAAGACGCCAATTGGGTTTCCTACAAAGGAGTGCATATGGACTTTGTCTTGGACCTAGGAGCCGTCCAAGAGATCACCACCGTGCAAATGGACTTCCTAAATGTCCAAGCACAAGCCAACTGGCACCAATTGATACTTCCTACGGCTGTTTCTTATGCGCTCTCTACTGATGGAAAAACCTATTCTGAAGCGGTAAATGTGATGAATCCACATGAGCCTGACCCGGCCAAAAATCCGGATATCGTAAAGGTACCTTTTCACACCTTTAGCACTGCTTTTACCAACACAAAGGCACGTTACATCAAGGTACATGCAGAAAGTGTACTCCAAATGCCCGCTTGGCATATCAATGCAGGAAAACCTGCATTTTTATACGCGGACGAGATTGTAGTGTTTTAATCTAAAAAGAAATCCCTAGCCTTTAGGTCGCACTTTTTAAAATTTCATGAACCTTTTTGGCGACAATCCGTTCTTGTCCAGGCGTCATCATCCAGGTGGTGATTCCTATTGTAGTTTTATTACCAACTGTTTGAATCGAAGGGTGACCTTCACGCAACTGTCTTCGCGCTTCATCAGCGGTAATTTTGACTTTGTTTTCATCCCATCGGATTCGTAAACTAGGTACGTGATTGGCGTGCTTGGGCACGTGAATTTCTGTTTGAACACCCTCTACGGCGAGGGCACTGTTACTGATCAATTCAATTTGATCTTCCCAAAGTTTCCATTCTTTGTCGTGGTCTTTATTTAAATAGATCTCAAGAGCAACCAACATTCCTAAAACCTCTTCTTTGTTGACCTTCATTCCTCTTCCAATGGTTTCACCACGTGGAGGGGTGTGCATACGAGCGGCTTCAATGTATTTTCTTTTCCCCAATAATAGCCCTGCACTTTGTGGCCCGCGAAGCCCCTTTCCTCCTGAAAAACCTACCATATCAAATCCCATTTCTGTAAACCGAAATAAATTGGAAACTGGGGGTACGTCTGCTGCACAGTCAATAAAAGTTGGAATGTTGTGTTTCTTAGCTATTGCAACAAATTCTTCCCATTTCACTTCGCCGTTTTCGGTATTGGCATTTAAAAACCACATCATGGCTGTTTTTTTATTGATTGCTTTTTCCATCTCTTTGGCAGTTTTAACCAAAACGACCTTAGCCCCTACATTGGTTAGTGCTTGTGCATAGCCAATCTGATGTCCTTCTTGAATGATAACCTCATTGGCCCAACCTTCGGTATTGGGCAATTGTTTTACTTTTTTTGGATCGTTGCCGCACAGCACCCCTGCCATAGCGATGGACATGGCTCCAAAACATCCTGAAGTCACCGTAGCGTATTCACAGGATAATAACTCGGCGATGCGTTCACCTACTTTGTCTTGAAGGTCGTCCAGGTTGACATATTCTGTTGCGCCATACCCAATGGCATCTGTTACCTCTTTAGGCATTAAACAACCCGTCATTGAGGTATAGGTCCCTGCAGCATTGATAAAGGTGCGAAGCCCCAATTCTTTGAAAAAATCACGTTCTAGGGCTGTTCCTACCGTTTTCGTAACGGAGTTTTGTGCACTCAGTTCCTGTATCCCTACAAAGCTTCCTACAAAAGGTAGTGCAGTAATGGATTTTAATAGTTTTCTTCTGTTGATCATAATTATTGATTTAAGAGTTTACAGCGGCGATACAGTCCATTTCCACTAAAGAATTCCCAGGGACTCCTCCGTAAGTGGCTACCGTGGTTCGTACGGGTGGGCTGTCCCCAAAACGCCCTCGGTATACTTCGTTCATTCCTTTATAATCTGCTAGATCTGCCAGATAGACGTTGACTTTTAAGACTTGTTCCATCGAGGATCCATTGCGTACCAGCTCTTTTTCAAGCTCTTTCAGTACATGATCGGTATGGGCTTTGATATCTCCCTCAAAATGGGCTCCTTTTCCTGCGACATACAGGGTGTTTCCGTGCTTGACTGCACCAGAAAATAGCGGAATGTTTTGGTCTTCGACAACTGTTCCCACCACTTTTTTAGAAGAGGGACGTTCTGCGGCTTTAGCAACACCAAAGCCAAAAATTCCAGTCACAGCAAAGGCTATTTTTTTTAAACTGGATCTTCTTTGTTCATTTAGTTTCATGTGTATTAATATTTGATTGTTAATTTATTAGTTACCAAGTTCTTTTTTCCAATAAGACTTTGATTTGATCTTTTGGTACGGGCAACTCGTCTATATGATCTTTTAACCAATTGGAAAAATCTTTTTCTATTGCATCGGTCCATTTAGCATCTATTTGTCCCGGAGAATAAATCCCTTCCTTCAATCTACTAATCCCAAAGAGATCGCGCAGCCGAACCACCTCGGAAGTAACGACAACTTTTTCTGCCAAATGTGCGGGGATAAAAATCACTCCTTCTTTTTTGGCCAAGACCACATCGCCAGGCATAACCGTTGCGGCCCCTATACGAACAGGAAAGTTGATGTTAAGCAGCATCACTTCAGTTAAAAAAGACGGATGCCAACCGCGTACAAACGCGTTAAACCCCTCGATTTGTGAAAGCCCCTCAAGGTCTCTACTGGAGGCGTTAAAGACCACCCCGTTTTTAGAATTGGCATAAATGGCGTTTCCTAAGTTGTCTCCAATCAGTGTACCATCTACGATTTTTCCAAACCCATCTGCGACATAAATATCGCCTTCCACCAGTTGATCGATAGGCCATGAGTTTGTATTTCCGACTGCACCCTCAGCTTTTCCTTTTTTGATGATTTGCTCGGCCACATCCGGACGATTGGGGAGGTACTGTACAGTAAGTGCTCGTCCCACCATTGGAACTTCGGGATGGAGGGGTTCCCAGCCACTTTCAAATTGGTTGTGGTAGCCTTCGTTTCTCAGTACGCCCCAAGCTTCTTCTATACTGACCTGTTTCATGCGGTTTAAAATATCATTACCTACTCGGGGTCGACCATCGTCAAAACGAGCCCCTTCCCAGAGGGGAGTTAAAAAGGTCATTTGTTCTACGGAGAGATCTTGAGCCCTTACAAAGCAGGTTGTACAAAGCAAAAGAAGAATGTTTAGTTTTATAAAATTCATTGGTGCTGATTTTTTATTATTCAATTTTTTTGTTGCGCCACCAGGAGGCTAAAGAAGAACCTGAAATATTCATCCATGGACCAAATACGGCAGGAGCTAAACCAACGGTTGCCACCTTCCCCATTTCTAGTGCTATCCCCGAAGCTAGACCTCCATTTTGCATTCCTACTTCTAGTGCTATGGTACGACAGTCTTGTTCTTTCATTTTTAAAATCCGACAACCCCAATATCCGAAAAAATACCCCAAAATATTGTGAATGATCGAGGCTAGAATTAAAAACCCACCAATGGTCAACAAATTGTCTCTTCCTGCAGCAGTAATAATCGTAATGATCATGACAATCGCTGCCATAGAAATGAGGGGCATACTTTTGTCAAGCCAGGGCATTTTTCCATGAAAAAAGTGATTGAAAATCAATCCTAATGCAATCGGAAGAATGACAATCTTTACGATACTGAACATCATTGCCCAAAAATCTATAGGCACGAAGGCACCCGCAAAAAACTCCATCAGTAGAGGTGTCATAAAAGGAGCTAAAACCGTAGCTACTGCAGTTAGCGTCACAGAAAGTGCAACATTTGCATTGGCTAAATACGCCATGACATTGGACGCTAAACCACTGGGGGAGGAACCGATCAATACGACCCCAGCAGCTATTTCCGGGGGGAATTGAAAAAGCGTTGCCAGAGAAAATCCAACCAAGGGCATGATGCTAAATTGACAAAGTAAGCCCACCAAAACGCCTTTGGGCATTTTAATGACTCCGTAAAAATCTTTGAGACTCATCGCAGTCCCCATACCAAACATGATGATTTGCAATAAGGGCACAATAAACACTTTCATTTGAACTCCACCCAACTCTATAAAGGGAGCAGGGAAATACATAGAAATACTTACTGCCGCAAAAATTAATATGGTAAAGGACAGTCCTTTTAATGCGGGGATTCCTCTAAAGCCGAGAGTTAAAAAAATAAAAAATCCAACCAGCCAAACCCCTGCATCAGTAGCCTGCTGGGTGATAAAATAATAGAGACTCATCAACCCGAAGAGTGCCGATAGCAAAAGTGAAATTTTAGGATAGGTTTTCATAGACTTTTTATTTCCAAAGTGGACTTGCTAAACCGTTGAGATCATACACCACGTTTCCTTCTCGGAGAGTCAGTTCACAAACCAACTTTTGAGTTCCTTTCATTTTCTTTTTTGCAGTATCTACAAATCCAAAATCGCCTTCTAAAAGTCGAAGTAAAGCCACATCTGCATCTGCCCCTACGCTCAAATGTCCAAGTGCTGGTTTTTGAATGACCTGTGCAGGATGCCAAGTTGCCGCTGCGAGGACTTCTGAAAGGGGCATCTTTAAATTGAGAAATTTAGACATCACATTCAGCAGATTTTTCATACCCCCATTCATGCTTCCTGTATGTAAGTCGGTGCTGATGGTATTGGGTTTTAATCCTTGCTTCATAGCGGGAACCGCTTGTTCAAAAACAAAACTCCCTCCGCCGTGACCTACGTCAAAGACAATTCCTTTTTCTTGGGCTTGAAATACATAGGGACGTACTTTTCCAGCCTCATCCACGATGGGCGTTCTTCCTTTAACATGGGCATACGCATGCGTAAAGACATCTCCAGGCCTCAATTTTTCAAGCAGCAATTCTTCTAATGGGAGTTCGGGATCACTCCCGCCAAAATCGATCATCACAGGCATATTGGCTAGTTCCCCCGCACGGACCACATGCTCCGTTGGGGTCCAGTTGTATCCATTGAAGTGTGCCAACTTAAATCCAACCACATAGTCTGTATGTTTTTGGGCAAATTCGGCACTGGTTTCAGGATCCATATCCTCTAAATTTTGTTCTATCGCCCCACCTGCCATTCCGTTTCCAACAATATTTAAAAAAGTAAGGACGCGAGTTTTCGATTGGTCAATGGTTTGCTTTTTATAGAGATCAAAATTTCGCCATCCGGGACTTCCCGCATCTACAAGGGTGGTAATCCCATTTCGAAAAGTAAAACCATCAGGAGGTAAAGCCGTAAAACTATTGGCTAAGTATTTTTTGGGTTGGGTTCCGTGAAAATTGTGACTGTGCATATCGATCAATCCGGGACTTACAATCAGTCCTTCAGCATCAATAACTTTTTTACCCTGCTCAGGCGCAATGGATTTTTCTATCGCAGCAATCTTACCGTCTTGTATTGCAAGATCCATTTTTTGATCCAAATTGTTTTTGGCATCAATCAAGTGTCCATTTCGTATTACAAGGTCATATTGCTGTGCGTCACATGAATAAAAAGAAAATAAAGCAATAAAAAACAGAAGTTTAAAAAAATGTGATTTCATAGAACTATTATTTGGATTGTTTTTTAGGATTGGATTCTCGGAATTTTTTTACTTCATCAACAGTTACTTCAGAGGCCTCGTTCCCAAAGTTACTTCTAATATAAGTCAATACTTTTGCAATTTCCACATCTTTAAGGAAACTGTGTTGAGGCATCATACTGTTGTAATCTTCACCATTGACCTTAATGGGTCCTTCCATGCCGTTGAGTATGAGCTGAACCAATCGCTCCTTATCTCCTACGACCCAATGGGTTTTGTCAAGCGGAGGAAACCTTCCAGAAGCTCCTTTTCCGTTTCTTTGATGACAAGCTGCACAATAGGTTTTATAAATTAATTTTCCTCCTGTTAGGTTTTTTTCACCCAAATGATCTTGTTCAGGATCGGGAGTTCTAAAGTGCGAGAGGAGTTTTCTCGCTTCCATTTTTGCAAGTGAAGCAGCTCCAAATTTGCTTTTATCGCCGGTAAACTTCACACTCCAAATTCTGCCCTTTTCGGTATCTCCAATGTATAGGGTTCCGTCTGGCGCAAAGGCAATTCCCATTGGTCGGTACACAGCATCACGTACACTGAGGATCGGATCTACTTGTGCAAAACCATCTGCAAAAATATCCACTTCCCCTGCTGGGACTCCATTTTTAAAAGGGACAAAACCAATAAAATAGCCTGACTGCGGATAGGGTGCACGATTGGTGGATCCGTGAAAGGCAATAAAGGCTCCGTTTTTATAATAGTCAGGAAACGCATCGCCTTTATAAAACACCAAATCGTTCGGTGCCCAGTGTCCAGGAAATCCCATAATAGGGGGTTTGTAATCTGCGCAAGCACCTAGTTTTTTTCCATCTCCCCCGTATTCAGGAGACAAAACTCGTGTTCCTTGAATTTGATCGTAATAACAATAGGGCCAACCGAAATTGTCACCTTCTTCAATTTTTAAAAATTCTTCTGAGGGAAGTACCGCACTGTCCCAGGGAGAATACCGGTCGGGCCACAAACGATACAAATCGTCACGTCCGTGAACAACCGCATAGAGGCTCTCATCCTCTGAATTCCAGTCCATCCCTACGATGCTTCGAATTCCTGTGGCATAGCGTCTTCCGTCTTCTTGTGTTTGATTTAGAGTTTCTGCATCAAAAACCCAGATACCTCCGTGTTTTTCGAGTTGGGGACACGGGTCCATTCCAGGTTGGAGCGGCGTTCTTTTGGGATTTTGACAGGCGTTAGAGGGCGCACCAAAAGGAACGTACAAGTTTCCTTTGTTGTCAAAAGCGATTGGTTTTCCTATATGTTCGTGCATCCCGTGGGGGTGATCGTCTATGACTACGGTTTCTAAAGGCCCGCTAGGGACTAAATTTTTAGGATCTAATTTGTAGCGATATACAGCCAGTTCGCTACTAAAATAGAGATAGCCTTCATACACTCGGGCGGCGGTTGCGTAGCCTCTGCCCATAATAGATTTATCTTTTGCAAATTTTTCAATTCGCTCAGCCACACCATCCCGATCTAAATCTTGGAGCGCAGCTAGGGCCCCTTCTTCTGAGGTTCTTTTGAATTTGGTATAGACATTTCCATTTGGAGAAACCGCAATATGCCGCGTTGTTTCCGCTATGGAGTCAATAAAAACTTTAGCTTCAAATCCTTCAGGAAGGAATAAAGGTCCTTGAATTTCGGGAGTCTTTTGACACTGCTGAAAAAGCACCAGAACAAGTACTAAAACCGACCATTTCCCAAGCGCAGCCCAAACTGAAATAATTTTTTTTGAATTCAAAAGTTATAGTGTTTTAATGAAATTACTCAAATAAAAGGGATCCAAAAAATTCGGGGCGATGAAAGTCGGGTTTAGGGCTGTTTATTTCATTCCAACTCAAGTAATGCGGCAGGCTTGTATCGTCTCCACATTTGTAAAAATTGGCTTTTGATTGTAATGCTTTAAAGTTCAAATCAGGATGATGGACAAATAAAGACGCGGGCAGTGCAACCACCATCTCCCATTGAAAAGCGCCTGATTTTTCCTCGAAGGGGGTTGTTCCTAAAGTGGAAGCGGTAAAGACTTGATCTAAAATTTGATCCGGATCCACAAAACTTCGTTTTTGACGGTTAGGGCCGTACGCCATGTGGGTGGTTCCAATACAGTTGAACTCAAAATTATAGTAGCCTCCACTTTGATCGGGATCGATAAAAAACTCCACACAACTGTCTCGGTGAGTAGCGGTGTTGGGCTGACTGTGTTGGGCTAAAATATGGGCTTCTGAAACATAAAATTTTAAGTAAAGCATCTCTTCGGAATGTCCAATCCTAAAGGACACCTCAGGCTGATAGGTAAAAGCGTTCCAGTTGAGCTTATCGATTGGGACGCTTGCTGTTTTAACTTCTAAAGCAGTAGAAATGGATTCAAAATCGAGTTGTTGAGGGGGATGGATTTGCTGAACATGTAGCATTGCAGTGTTATTTGACGTACAAGAAGAAAAGGCAATTACAAAAAGGAGAAATACAATCCATCTCATCTATTAAATTTACAAAAAATTATCTTTACATAGAATAGAACAAATTATATATCAAGAAAACATGAGAACAACACACTTCGTTTCCGTTTTGAGTATTTTCCTTATCGCTGCGTGTACAAAATCCGAGGTGCTTTACCTAGCCTCAGATTATGCCTATGTGGGGACTTTTACTCAAGGGTTAGAAGGGCCTGCCGTAGATCAAAAAGGGAATCTTTATTTTGTAAATCCGGATCATTCAGGAACGATAGGAAAGATAGACGTCTCTGGGAATTACACCCTTTTTATCGATCAATTGCCGGAGGGGAGTACGGCCAACGGGATTCGAATCAATGAACGAGGGATGCTGTTCTTAGCAGACTATACCGGTCATAATGTACTGGAAGTTGATCCAGAAACCAAAGCGGTCTCTGTTTATGCGCATGAGCCTAGTGCGAATCAGCCGAATGATTTGACCCTTGGAGCGGGAGATTTACTGTTTGCTTCTGATCCCAATTGGGGTGCCAGCACAGGAAAAATATGGAGAATTGAAAAAGGGCAGTTTATTTTGATGGCGGATGATATGGGTACCACCAATGGGATTGAAATCAGTCCCGACGGAAAAATTTTATACGTCAATGAAAGTGTACAAAGAAATGTTTGGGCGTTTGATATCACGGAATCAAAAACGTTAACCAACAAACGTACGTTGATATCATTTCCCGATTTTGGAATGGACGGAATGCGTTGTGATGTAAAAGGAAATTTGTACATCACCCGATACGGCAAAGGAACGGTCGTAAAAGTATCTCCTGGAGGAGACGTTTTAAGGGAAATTGAACTCAAAGGAAAAAAGGCATCCAATATTGCTTTTGGAGGTCCAAAAGGAACTACAGCCTATGTAACGCTTCAAGACCGGGGGTATATTGAAACCTTTGAGGTTTCCGACTCTGGTCAGTGGTTTGATGAAGTAAAGAAGAACTAGGCTTTACGATTTACGTTATTGGTAAAAGCGTACATAATCTACTTCCATAGTATCTTGTGAAAAGGAACTGGGGATACTACCTCCCAGCGTTCCTCCCATTGCAATATTTAAGAGTAAATAATGGGGATTATCAAATGGAACTGAACTGGAATTTGTCAGTTGTACTAGAAGCACATTGTCCACAAATATTTTTAGTGTAGCGGGAGTCCATACCAGAGAGTATAAGTGAAAGTCAGCACTTGGAGTACCGATACCTAATACAGCACGGGTCTTTGTCAAGCCGTAGGAGGCGTTTTGTCCACTAGAAGCATCCGCCCAGTGAAAGGTTCCGTATAGTTTTTCCTTATCTGTGCCGTCTTGTTCCATAATATCAATTTCACCGCAAGCGGGCCACCCTTCATTTCCAGCTGTGGTTCCGTGGTAGTTTCCTCGTTCACCTACATTGGTGCCTAAGGTCCAAATAGCAGGCCAGGTGCCTTCTGCACTGGGAAGTTTCGCACGAACGTCAATTCGGCCGTATTCGAGTTCAAACTTGGAATTTAAGCGGGCTGAGGTAAAGGATTTCCTACTGCCTTCAAAGGTATAGGTCTCTCGCTTTGCCACAATTTTTAGTGTACCATCACTTACAAATGAATTGTCCGTTCTCGCAGTATAATGTTGTTTTTCACTATTGGCCCAACTTCCTCCTATGATAGGAATGTATTGGTGGTGCCATTTTTTATCTGAGGGGGTTCCCTCGTAATTAAATTCGTCATTCCAAACCAAAGTGTAGTCCGAATATACAGTGGTTTCCTCAGACGTATCGATATTGTTTGGATCTACACTTGCGGAAGCATTTCCACTAGCATTTGTTATTTCTAGCGTTACAGTCTGATAGCTGTAGGAATTGTATTCTGTATCAAAAAAGGCCCAAATCCCTAAGGTGTAATTTCCTTTATTAGCATAGGTATATTCAATATCCCCTGAGCTATTTTCAAAAACAGCGTTGGGTTCAAATGAAAAGCGATACACAACAGCCTGAGGCGCTTCGGCAGTGACGCGAACAGAACCGTTTTCTCCTAATGTATAATTTACTTCTAAGTCAGCATTTGAGTCTTTACTACATGAAGTGAGAAGGGCATTGAAGCAGAGTATTACAAAAAGGGGATATAAATATTGGATAATTTTTGTATTAGATGGATAAAAACGATCCCACCTAGGTGGGATCGTATATAGTCTCAATAAAATTAACTTTTTTTATTGCTCTTCGTGATATGAAGTAATAATAATATCGGTAAGAGTTACTTCTGCATCTTGAGTAACAAGATACAATAAATGTGAAGCAAAAGTATATGCTTCATCTTGAGCAGGAATAGTTACAGTGTATGAAGTTGCATCTGTTCCAGAAACCGTAATATTAGCTGTAGAGAAGGAAGGTTCTGTATCTGCAGCACCATTACCTTCTGCATTGTGACCCAGACGCTCAAATTTAAAGTTAAGGTCAACATCCGTTCCTGCGGTAGCTCCATTAAATGTAATTTTTCCACCATGAGGGAAGGAAAGTGTCGCTGGTGACAACTCTGCAAAACCTGCCCATACTTCTGAAGAAGAAGGAAAATTAAAGGTAGTACCCACTACAGCTGCACCACCAAAGGCACCTCCGTATTCATTGGTAAAGCTATCTCCAGAATCTGACTCCCCTCCGTAGAAGAAAATATTATCAAAATAAACGGTACCTGTTCCTTCAACTTTTAGTTGGAAAACCTGTGAAAGGTCCACTACATCAGAGAAATGTGTTAAGTCGATAATAGCTCTGTTCCACTGTCCTTGGTTGGTAAGATCCAGCTCATATGCTTTTTCCTCAGCCGCGTCATCCGCATCGTCACCATCAGGACTAATTAAGAAGAACTTCAAAGTAGAAGCATCTCCAGTGAAATAGTCAATATTCAATCTTGTTTTAGAAGATAGGTCAATTGCGGTTTCAAATGTGGTCCCTTGATAATTTAGATTCTCATATTTCAAGACGGTATTCTCAGCAATAGTTTCTTCAGTTACCACAGTACTTTGCCCCCAATTTGGGTTTAAGTTGATTCCTTCCACAGCAGCATACGCATCGCTAAATATAGAAATTACTTCTTCTGCTTCATAGGTTGGAGCATCAGGAGCGGTTTCGGGTGCAGCGGCAGCAATTACTTCTACAGGAGTCGCAAAATCAAAATTATCGATATAATAGTTAGCTTCTTCCTCATTGGTAAGACCGTATCCCAGTATCATCGTAATGGTGTTGTAAAAACCGTCACGCCCTTCTAAATCAGGAATGTTAAATACTAAAGTTTCCCAACCTGTTCCAGTTGTTTCAGCGAATAGGTCACCAGTAGTTTTTTTTCCTTCGGTTTCGTTTGCAAGTTCATCTTCCAATTTTAATAATACCACATGATCGGGTCCAGGAGAATAAAACTGAACTGAGATGGCTTCTTTTCCTGCAGGGAAGTTTATTTTTTCTTCAAGCATAAAATAGAATCCAGCCCACGATTGAACTCCAACAGGTTCTGTTACTTGAATAACTCTTGTAGAATTGTTCACGCTGTTTGTTCCTGGGTTTTCAGCATAGGCTACAGTTAAGTTTTGTTCATTAGCACCACCAAAATAGCCCCAGTTTCCTTCAAGACGATCGGCAGCTTGTGCATTTTCAAGTGAGAAGCTGGGTCCATATTCTTCAAAAGTGATTGTCCCTTCGTTTAGATCGGGATCGATACCCTCTACAAAGTCTGAACTCGTATCTGTTCCAGAATCGCTTGGAGTTTCGGGTTCAGGAGTTTGAACGGTGATGGTTGGAGCTTCCTCTACCTCATCTTTCCCACAGGATAGAATCACCGTGAAAAATGAAAAAATTAAAATTAAAAAGTGATTAATTTTCATGATTAATTGTTTTAGTGAATTGATTAGTAGTTAATAATATCCTTCGTTTTGAGGGTAACTGGCCCCCAACAAATCCAAAACCCCTTGGGGAATTGGGAGATTGACCATATGCGGTTGGTACACTTCTTTTGGATTGACATGATTTCTAGCATAGTACTCGTTCAGGAGGTCTGCATTCATATGGTCCATTAAATAGTCAAATAAAAGCCCTCTTCTTTTTAGGCTATACCAACGTTGACCCTCAAAGGCGAGCTCTCTTGCTCGTTCTTCTAAAATATGTTCAAGGGTAGGAGAAGAAACGGGTGAGATTCCAGCACGCACGCGAACTGCGTTTAGATACTCTTGGGCTTTAGAACTATTTCCGTTTTCAAGGTGTGCCTCCGCTCCCATTAAATAGGTTTCGGCTAAGCGGTACACCATAATGTTTTTAAAATGCATCCGATCTGTAGGTTCCACAGTATCGTCAAAAAACTTAATTACCCCAGGGCTTTGTCTTTTGAAATACATAAAAAAGTCATCGTCTTCGGCAACATTGCTATAAACATCTAAGGGGTCGCCGATATTTTTTCCTGTAGGCAAGGTTTTTTCATCGTTGTAGCGATAATTAAAAATATAATAGTTCCCGATGCGTTGATCGTTAGTGTTGCTATTCAATAGATTTACGACGTAGGGATTGAGTGTAATAAATCCAAAACCGTCCCCACCGTTTTCAAGGGATTGAACCAATCCCGGGACTGCCGAATAATGTGCTACTGTTTGCCAGTTCAGTTGGTGCCAAGCTCCTCCTCCGATGGCATTTCTCTTAAAGTTTACAGCAAAAAGCGTTTCACTGTGTTGCAGGTCGTCTTGAAATACTTGATTTACATTAACAAGCGCATGTGGACTGTTAGCGATGATATCATCTGCAATTTCTGCGGCTTTGGAATAGTTTTGATCCCATAGCTCCACTTTTGCTCTCACATGATCAACGGCGGCTTTTGTCCATCTTCCAAATTCGTCTGTTGTATAGGAAAGATTTTCACTTGCAAAGTTGAGGTCCTCTCGGATCAGAGAAAAAATTTCTTCTTTTGGGGAATTGCTCTGGGGACGTTCAAATGCGGTAGCTGGTGTTGTAGGCTCTGTTTTGATATAAATATTTTTAAACAGTCGGTAAAGTGTGAAGTAGGCATGCGCTCGGAAGGTTTTGGCTTCCGCTAGATTTTTAATCAAGGAGGCGTCTGTACTCCCCTCGGCAAGGAGTAGTTCTCCACCAGAAATGATGTTGTTTGTAATATCAATTATTCTGTAATTATGACCCCAAAAGTACCCGTAAGCAGCTTCTGTCCCATAGTCCTCATCAATACCACAACCCCAAAAACAGTTACTAAAAAGTGAAATTTCTCCATCTATTCCAGCAGAAAGATCGCTTTTTGCTTGGAGAATAAGCGGGACAGCTCCATTGAACCAATCGCGTTGATAGGGTTCTCGATTTAGTGCATAAAGTCCTACAACTGCATTTGCAATACCTTGGGGGCTGGAGTAGAGAAACTCAACAGAATTATTTGCTAGTAACTCGTCTTTTAAAAAATCATCTTGATAACAGGAAGTTGATAATCCTAAAAGTAAAATCAAAAAGAAATGTTTTGTGTTTTTCATGACAATGCTTTTAAAACGTTAGTTTCATTCCTAGGGTCATATTTAAGGTTTCCGGAAAGACTCCTGCACGTAAGTCTTGTTCTGGAGAATAGGACAAGAAATCGGTGAAGGTCAATAAGTTGGTACCTGTAAAGTACAATCGTCCGGATTTGGTTCTGAGCAACTGATTTAGGCTGTCTCCAAAATTATACCCCACCGTAACTGTTCTCAAACGTTGGTACGAAGCATCCTTTGCGGCAAAAGAATTCAGATACTTCAGCCAGGCTGCATTGGCGTTAGCCATTGGCCATTCCGTAGAAGGCGATTCCGGGGTGTAATACGGAACAACAGGACCGTTAGTGGAGGCTTTCCAGTATTCTCCGTTGGCAAGGATGGAGTTTACTCGGGTAACGCCTTGTACAAAATACCAATCCATGAATAAATCAAAATTTTTGACACGTAGCGTAGCATTTATGGAGCCGTACCAGTCAGGATCGGCATTGATGAAAATGTTGTCGTTGATGTCTAAAATCCCATCTTCATTTTGGTCAATGACTCGAATATGTCCGGGTTTAGCTCCCACCCGTGGAGTGATTGGACTGCCTTCTAAAAAGTCTGCCTCTTGGTAAATCCCTCCGTATTCTGCCATCCAGAGACTGTTGATGGATTGCCCTATAGAAAGTCGTCTCCCCGAACTGTCTGTAATATCGATGAAGTATTCTTCTCCAGTTTGCGGGTTTATTTGGGTTTCTCCTGTAAGAGATAGAATTTCATTATTGTTTGTTGACCAAATCAGACCCAAATCAAAGTTTACCTCTTTTGTACGGATTAGGGAATTGTTTAAGGTCACTTCCAAACCTGTGTTTTGTAATTCTCCAACATTGAAGCGTGTAACGGTATAGCCTGAGGAGGAAGCGAGCTGTCGGTCTAACAGTAAATCTGTAGTATTGGACTTATAATATTCAACGGTTCCTCGAATTCGATTTGAAAACAATCCAAAATCAACCCCCCCATTTAAGGTTGTAGTAGTTTCCCACTGTAAATTAGGATTTCTCAATCGAGAAGAGGCTGAAGAACCACTAACAGTTAGGTCGCCAAAGGTGTAGGGATTGTAATTTGCAACACCGAGAGACTCCAGTGGATTAATTCCTTGGTTTCCTGTAGCGCCATAACTAAGACGTACTTTGAGTTGATCGATACTCTCTAGATTCAAGTCTTGATCCGCTTTGTAGGCAACGGAAAGTGCTGGAAACCACCCCCATTTATTATTTTCAGAAAAGACCGAGGCACCATCCGCACGGGTCGTCATTTCTAAAAGATACTTATCTTGATAGGAATAGCGCGCTCTTCCCATAAAGGAAAGGACTCTTCGTCTCCAGACATCTCTGCTGTTATTGAGTAAAGTTGAAGCCAATCCATTATATCCCAAGGCATCATTTACAAAATCCGATTTGTCGAGTTGGTTGTATTTAAAGTTTTGTTCATCATAAGAATGCACTCCTGTAAAATCTAAATTGTGCAGCTCGTTGTCCAACACTTGGTAGTTTACAATATGCTCTACGAGCAATTGTTTGTATTGGGTGTCAATCAACACTCCTACTCCATTAATTCCTTCATCTCCTGCGGAATGTAAGGAGGATCTGTAGGTTCCTTGATCTGTATTTCTATTTCTGTAAAACGTTTTTAGCGAATAGGTCAATTGCGGTGCTAGGTCGTAATTAAACCTCAAACTGATATCGGTTAGATTGGTCTCTGTTTCGTCCACAGATTCTCTTTGATCCCACAAGGGGTTTATAGCGGAAGCATTTTCTTGCCCAAAGTAATATTTCACCAAGTTTCCTTCATCGTCATAAGGCTTAGCAATGGGGCTGATGTTCGCGAGAAAAAGCCCCCCAGTTTCCCTGCTCTGATTCGCATTCTGGATATTGATAATCCCATCAAGACTAAGTTTATCGGTGAGTTGATGACTGTAATTCAATTTAAACTGAAGGCGGTCAAATCCCGAGTTGGGAATAATTCCGTCTTGGGTAAAATAGTTTAAACTAGAGTAGACAGTGGATTTTTCAGTACCCGACGAATAGCTTAACGAGTGACTTGTAAGTAGTGCGTCATTTAGGGCTAGGTCTTCCCAGTCCACAATGTTGTCATTGTAAATAAAGTCCAATTCATTTTCATTCCAGACAAACTTTAAGGGAGGGTTGTCCACGCCTAAACGAGCTTTCCAAGCGTCCATTCTAAAATCGTAAAATCCTTGACCGTCGTAAATCTCAAAGTTTCGAGTTAGGGTTTGTGTTGTGACAAATCCTGAATAATTAAACGAGCTGTATCCAGCTCTCGCTTTTTTTGTTGTAACTAAAATGACGCCGTTTGATGCCCTTGCTCCATAGATGGATGTAGAAGCCGCGTCTTTAAGTATCTCTATATTGGCTATATCATCGGGGGCAACATCGTTTAGACTATCGTAAGGAAGTCCATCTACGATAATCAAGGGACTGTTCCCTCCCGCTACAGAAACATTTCCACGGATTACGATATTTGAATTACCTCCCGGACGTGCGTCGCCCAGGTTCACTTGGACTCCCGCAGCTCTTCCTCTTAAAAGTTCCGATACGTTTGTTGTAGGGTTTTGGGTCGCTTTATCCACATTCACGGTGGCTACAGATCCTACAATATTGCTTCGTTTCTGAGATCCATATCCCACCACTACGATTTCGTCAAGTTCATTGTTTGGAGTTAAATTAATATTGAGCTGATCTGCTTGAGAAATAACACGTGTTTCCGTTTTATAACCAATGGAACTGAAGGAAAGCGTATTTCCTACAGCGACACGTATTGTGTATTTTCCATCAAAATCAGAAATCGCACCTGTGTTCGTGCCTTCTATAACGACAGTTGCTCCTGGAAGGGGCTCGTTGGTGTCAGCATCAGAAATGGTTCCGGAGAGAATTAGATCTTGTCCAAAAACACTAAGCTGTATAAATAATAGTAAAAAAGTTATTAGAAAACTTTTATCCTTCTGCATCTTCAAAATTCTAAATCCGCACAATAGTAATCTTTTTTTTTTAAAAAATAAAATCAAAAAGCCAAAATACTACTAAAATCATAAAAGTTAAATTTTATGAATACCTTGAAAAGCAAAGCCAAAAGGTATGGAATGGTACATGAAAAACAGATGGTGGGTCTGGACGATCACGGGAATTTATTTAGCCTATAGAATCATCACAGGACTATATTACGCCTAGGAACTAAACACAATCCTATTTCTAAATATCTCATTTTCAAAAGCAGGTCAAACAAAATCTGTTCCCTTTTGTATATTTAGAAAATCTTAAAGTTCAAATGCTCAGTTTTTGGGAAAAGACACAGTTGCTTCACTATGACCTAGTTGTGCTAGGAGGAGGAATCACAGGGATGTTTTGCGCTCTTTCTTATCGAAAACAAAATCCCCAAGCTAGCATTGCCATTTTAGAAAGGGGCTTGTTTTCTTCTGGTGCAAGCACCAAGAATGCTGGATTTGCGTGCTTTGGATCGTTGACTGAGCTGATGGACGACCGGCAGCACATGGATGAAAACGCCCTGTGTGAAATTGTAAAGATGCGCTTGGAGGGACTTGCCTTACTTCGCGAAACGTTGGGAGATAAAGCTTTGGAGCTAAAACAAAAAGGAGGGCATGAATTGTTTTTTGAAAAAGAACCCCAGGCTTTAGACCAAATGGATTATTTCAATTCCTTACTGAAACCACTTTTCAAGAAAGCGGTTTTTTCTCAAAATAATGCAAAAATTAAAACCTTTGGATTTGATTCTAGACGAGTAAAACACCTCATTGAAAATCCGTTTGAAGGACAAATCAATACAGGGAAAATGATGCGCGCCCTTCGTTCAAAAGTCAACCAATACGATATTTCGTTTTTTTCAAACACGACGCTGACTCATTTTGAACTAGAATCAAAGACAAAACGCCTTGCCCTAAAATTAAAAGAGCAAGAGATTCAATTGACTTGTAACAAATTAGCAATTTGCAACAATGCCTTTGCCAAACAAGTACTACCCGATTTAAATCTTTCCCCTGGACGTGGACTTGTGATTTTGACCGATCCCATTCCCAACCTCAAAATAAATGGGACTTTTCACTATGAAGAGGGCTACTATTATTTTAGAAATATCCAAAATCGAGTCTTGTTGGGTGGCGGTAGAAATTTAGATTTTACTACCGAAACCACTACTTCTTTTGGTACAAACTCCAAAATAAAAGACAAACTTATCTCTGACTTGAACCAGTTTATCCTTCCCAATCAAGAATTTTCGATTGCCATGGAGTGGTCTGGAATTATGGCCTTTGGAAAAGATAAAATGCCCATCCTGCAAAGGGATAAAAAAAATATAGCAGTGGGAGTAAGATTGGGAGGTATGGGGATTGCTATTGGAAGTAAGGTAGGGGAACAAGTTGCTGTACGATTACAAGATTGATTGAGAACATCTGTGCTTAGAGTGATTTTTAGGAACCCATCAAGCAGCGTTGCAGAAAATTTATCAAAAAAAAACCGCCCCAGTTGAGGCGGCTAAACAAATGAATAAATTAACAAAGAACAAATACCAAGCCTGAATATGAAATAAAGCGATTGTATTTGATAAAAATGCAACAAAATTTGCATTGCATCTTTTATAATTCAAAGATACTGGCATTATTCAAAAAATAATACTAATAAAATGTCAAAACCCCTTCTTTTTTTAAGTATTCAATAATGAAGTATAAAAAATAAAGATTTTATTAATTTTTAATGCCAATTTTATCAAATTGTAGATTACACAAAGCTTTTGTATTATACGTCCAAGTGCTTTTTGATTAAAAAACAAAAAGTAGACCACTGTCGAAGGATTTTTTTAACTTACTTTTAAAGACATACACTATTTTAAATGAAGCACATCCTTTTTTTAGCCCTCCTGGCACTCACATTTAGCTGTAGCAAAGAAACTCCACCCAATATTATTTTTATCCTTACTGATGACCAAGGTTATGGTGATTTGGGAATTTATGGAGCTACAGACATTGAAACACCAAATTTAGACCAACTCGCTAGTTCAGGCGCCTATTTTACTTCCTACTACGCTACCCAACCCGTGTGCTCTGCGTCTCGGGCTTCCATTATGACGGGTTGTTATCCAGACAGGGTGGGAATTCACAATGCTTACGGTCCTGGAGCTAAAGTAGGGATCAACCCAGAGGAAACGACCCTAGCAGAACTGCTAAAAGCAAAGGGCTATACAACGGGTATTTTTGGGAAATGGCATTTGGGAGATGCACCTAAATTTCAACCGCGGAAACACGGCTTTGACGAGTATTACGGAATTTTGTATTCCAACGACATGTGGCCCAAACACCCCCAACAAGGAACCGTTTTTAATTTCCCAGACATTGAATTATACGAAAACGAAACCCCACTAAAGGTTTTAGAAGATCAAACGTTTTTGACAAGAGCATTGACCGATAAGGCGATTGATTTTATTCAACGCCATAAAGACGCTCCCTTTTTTGTGTATTTACCCCATCCACAGCCTCATGTTCCTTTGTATGCTGCAGAAGAATTTCAGGGTACACAAAGACGCGGTTTGTACGGAGACGTGATTCGTGAAATTGATGACTCCGTAGGGCGTATTTGGGAAACCTTAAAAAAGGAAGGATTGGAGGAAAATACGCTAGTTGTATTTACCTCAGACAACGGCCCATGGCTTTCGTATGGAGGACATTCTGGTTCTCCAGGAATTTTTAGAGAAGGTAAAGGCACCAATTGGGAAGGGGGGCATCGAGTTCCTGGAATTGCCTATTTTCCCAAACGAATTGCGCCCAATACGCGTATTGACGCTCCTGCGATGGGGATAGACTGGTTGCCCACCATTGCAGAATTTACGGGTAGTGGTCTTCCAGAAAAGAAAATCGATGGAGCATCATTAGTCCCCTTACTTACAGGGAAGACAACCCGAGCTCCCCACGAAAACTTCTTTTTTTACTATCGGACAAACGAACTACATGCCGTCCGACACAAAAACTGGAAGCTTTACGTTCCTCATACCTATCGCTCACTCAACGGGAGAAAAGGAACAAATGACGGATTTCCAGTTCCCTATGAAATGAATAAAATAGAAACAGCAGCGCTTTTCGATTTAGAGAGTGATCCAAGTGAAAAAAATGATGTGGCACAAGAAAACCCAGTACTTGTTGCTAAGATTACCAAGATTGCAGATTCAGTAAGAGCCGTTTTAGGCGATCGGCTTACAGGTATCAAAGGAAACGAAGTGCGTCCTGTGGGTCGTATTAAGGACTAGATTGCACCCAATTTTTGGGCAATTACTAGAGACTTTTCTGAAAGGGTCAACTAATTTTGGCTTAGGGTTTCCGCCAAATATTTGGTAAGTACTTACTTCCTATAATTAAAATCTAGGTACCACTTAATTTATTATTCTATTAGCATAAAAAAAGCAAGTAATTACTTTTAATCTTCAAAAGCTACAAACTAAATTGTTGTCCAACACGAGCAATCTGAAAACCTTGCTTTAGCACCCACTTGGTTGCTTCACTGTTCTCATCTAAAAGGGGATTGGTATGGTTCATGTGGATAAAAAACACTTTGTTTTTTAACCGGTTAGGTTGTGCTTCCAAGTAGCTTATCGTTTCTTGGACTAGGGGATGGGGAATTTCCGAAAGAGATCTATAATTTACTTCTTCAGCACTAAAAAAAGTTGCATCAATAAAGGCCAAATCCACTTTTTGTAGCCAGTGGATAAGCTCTTCTTCCCAAAGGGACCATTTGTCAATGTCAGGAACAAACAAAACAGTTTTCTGGGGACCAGAAATGATGTAGCCCACAGTTTCTGAAAATTCATCTCGGTGGGGAACCCGCAGGGGTGTTACCCGAACCTTTTCTAAGGGTTGCACTACCTTTTTGTTTTCAAGTTTTTTGAGCGTGATATTTTGCAGTGTGACCAATTGGCTCCACGGCGCATTCGTTTCCAAAAAAGTGTGCATTTTGGGCATTGCATAAACGGGAATTTTTTTTGCTCCCAGTGCTTCACGCCCCAGTTGTAAAAGACCAGAATAATGTCCGATATGTGCATGTGTAAGAAAAATCCCACAAAGCGGAAAACGCAGGGTAGCCCATTGGGAAATGACATCGGGGGTGGCTTCAAACAACAAGCTTTTTTTTGTAGTGGTGTCAAAAACTTCAAGGGCGGTAACCTTGCGGGTTTTGATTTCCTGTAAACTCAAATTCAGACAGCACTTTTTTTGACATCCAATATGAGGAGAACCCCCATCTTGAACCGTTCCCAAAACGGTTAAGTAAACGCTAGCGGAAGCTTTTTGACCGAGAAGGGGGGTACTTGCTAAAAAAAGAACAACAAGAACTGTGGTTTTCATAAACTAGTTTTAAAGATAGGGCACATTTTTTATTCTTTTATATTTTGATCACCAAACTTAAGTCAAGCTCGCGGAAGGGTTAGCTTAATAAGTATTTGATAAAAAAAAAGGACATATGGTAAAAATAAGAATAGAATCAGTTTCTTTGTATAGATAATAAAGTCAATAATGAAATCAATTTCTTATTCCAAAATTTTTCTTCTCTCTTTGATAGGTATACTTTTCTTAAGTTGTTCGAAAGAAGAGATACCTCAAGACAAACTCATCGGAGATTGGACCGTATATTCGATTACCGATGAAAACAACCAGACGATTGTTTGGAATGACTTGAAAGCGGACTTAGTGGAGTTAATAGAGGAATATTCCTGTTTGGACTTTGCCGCTTCTGCAACAGCAAACTTGGTCAGCACAACTTACACCTTCATTGATAGTGATAGTAGAGGCTGTCTTACTCCCGCCATTAACGTATACACTTGGGAGGTCGATCCAGAATCGGGACTCTATCTATTTACACAAGGGAATAATATCATCAATTATCGTATTTCTTTTTCTAATGCTGACAATAGGATGACCTGGAATGACCAAACCAGTGGTGTTATTACAATTTGGGATCGCGTAGTATCTGCTACAGAAGAAGCCACAGAATAATTCTGTTTTGACTTCTGAATAGCCCGTGCTCTCATTCGAATAGTTTCCTTAAGAGGATTATGATGGGTGTTTAGTTTTTAAAAAGAAGAAACAGTAAAACGATTTTTTTAACAATTCCCAAAGAAAGAAAAAACAGCTGTTTAGATGAAGGTTTGCGCATCATTATTTGTTTTTATTCATTCCACGAATGGCAGAATACAACATCCAAACTACTAGAGCTATAGCTCCATAGACAACTATGTTTCTTAAAAGTATCCCATCTTTTATTTTAAATGACGTTCTTTCAATTCGATTAAAAGACCGATGAACAAACAAATCGCGATACTCGCTAAAACAATTCCACCTGCTCCCATGGTTTTTATTTTAAATATATAAATTTATTCTAGACTTGGCTCTAATAAATTTGTCTCTAAATTTTAGGATCTCCAAGAAATGTTTACTTTTAGATTGAGTTGCTTAATTTAACTCAATTTCTTCATTAAAATATTCTTTATGAAAAACTTAAACCGCAGAAAATTCATAAAAAAATCAAGTCTTTCAGCAGCTTCCTTGTATATGGCTTCAAACCTAGTCTGTTCCCAAGAAAGTGAAAATCGACCCTCTGAAGGAACATACATGGGCGATTTTGCTGCGCCAAAACTAGATACTGTCCGCATTGCAATAATTGGGGTTGGCGCACGGGGTTCCGGCCATGCAAAACAATTGGCTGCTATCGAAGGAACAGAAATTGTTGCCATTTCAGATTTATACGAAGACTTGGTTGACCGTTCTGTTGAAGCCTGTAAAAAAGTAGGTGGTGGTCGTCATCAAAATATTCAGCGGTTTTTTGGTAATGAAGCGGAGTGGAAAAAAATGTTGAAAACAACCACTCCAGATGTGGTCTTTATAGCAACCAATTGGAAAAATCACGCCCCAATGGCTGTTGAGGCTATGAATCAAGGAGCACATGCCTTTGTGGAAGTACCCATCGCAGTGAGCTTACCCGAAATGTGGGAGATTATCGACACTTCAGAAAAGACAAAGAAACACTGTATGATGATGGAGAATGTAAATTACGGTAGGGAAGAGCTGCTGTATTTAAATCTCTGCAGACAAGGTTTGATTGGGGAGGTTTTACATGCGGAAGCAGCCTACATTCACGAACTTCGTTTTCAAATGGAAGAGCAGGAGCGTGGAACGGGTTCTTGGAGAACCCAACATTACGCAAACCGAAATGGAAACTTGTATCCGACACATGGACTAGGTCCAGTAGCTCAATATATGAATTTAGGGCGTGGTGAAGATCAGTTTTCAACTTTGGTATCTTTTTCTTCTCCTGCAAAAGGAAGGGCATTGTATGCTGAAAAAAACTACCCTAAAGATCACAAATGGAATGCTTTAGATTTTAAAGGAGGCGATCTAAATACATCGATCATCAAAACCCATTTGGGAAGAACTATTATGATTCAGTGGGATGAGACGAGTCCAAGACCCTATACGCGGCACAATCTAATCCAAGGAACCAAAGGGATCCTTGCAGGCTTTCCAACTCGAGTAGCTTTTGAAGGAGGGGTGCCAGGCGCCACCGACAGTCACCACCGTTGGGCAGAAGGAGAACAATTGGATGCCTTATACGAACAGTACGAACACCCTATGTATAAACGTCTGGGAGCACTGTCCAAAAAAATGGGAGGTCATGGCGGAATGGATTTTATGATGCTCTATCGTATCGTAGAATGTCTGAAAAAGGGACAACCTTTAGATCAAAATGTATATGAAGGATGCCTTTGGAGTGCGGTTGCGCCCTTAAGCGAAAGCTCTATTGCCCAAGGGGGGATGCCTCAAAAATTTCCAGATTTTACACGCGGATATTGGGAACAGACCCAACCTCTTACTATTGTGTCCTAATTTTATTTTAAGAAAAAAGTGATTCAAGTAAAAGCTCCAGCACGAATTTGTTTTTTTGGAGACCACCAAGATTATTTGGATTTACCCGTTATTGCAGGAACTATAAATCGATATATTTATATTGAAGGAGCTCCCAATTCAACAAGCGCTTTTTTTATAGAACTAATTGATATACAAGATACTATATCAATAGATCTAAATGAAAAATTAATTGACCTTCAAAGTGAAGATTACTTCCGTTCTGTTTTAGCGGTACTTGGAGAAAAAGGGTTTCGTTTTACTCAGGGATACAACATTAAAATTTGGGGAGACATTCCTGTCAATGCAGGGGTTTCGAGTTCTTCTGCTTTGGTGGTAGCTTGGATTCGTTTCCTTTTGGCAACTACAAAGGGAGTACAGGATATTTCCGATGTACAAATTGGCCAGTGGGCATATGAAGCAGAGGTAACCTATTTTAATCAGCCGGGGGGGCTGATGGACCAATATACCATCGCACAGGGAGGTCTTTTGTATATCGATACATTGAGCACTGAAATTCAACGTTTGAATGCTGATTTTGGAAGTCTTGTTATCGCGGAGTCTGGGATCGCAAAGCAGACTTTGAGTGTATTACAAAATGCGAGAACTTATGGAAAGGAAGCGATAGCTGCGGTTCAAAAACAAGTTCCCGATTTTACAATCCAAGAAGCTGGTGAAGAAACCTACCACCGCTATTTTGCTTCTGTCCCAGAACCCTATCGAGATCATTGGTATGCAGCGGTTTACAATTATGTGTTGACCCTTAAGGCAAAGGAAATGTTAGCCAGTTCCTCCATAGACCGTGTCACTCTGGGAAAATGGATGAATAGCCACCAAGTAATTCTTCAGGAACGGATTCAGAATACGCCCCAGATTATGCAAAAGCAAATGAAAGCTGCACTAAAGGCAGGTGCCTTAGGTGCTAAAATTATCGGCTCCGGAGGTGGAGGTTGTATGGTTGCTATGGTTACTCAAGTTACCAAAGAAAAAGTGATCCAAGCCTTTCTGAAAGCTGGAGCAAAAAATGCCTATGAGATTTCTTTAATATCCAACGAATGAATAGTCTGTTGATTATGGCCGGAGGGGCTTCCTCTCGGATGAAAAAATCCCTAGAAAGCAGTTCGCTGTCTAGCGATCAAAAAGAAGTAGCTCAGCGCGTACACAAAAGTCTGATTCCCTTAGGAAAAACCCAAAAACCTCTATTATTTCATTTGATTTCCAATGCTGTTGCCGCGGGCTATACCGATGTATATTTAATAACCAGCCCAGAAAATGAAGCCTTTCAGCAATGGGTTGGAAATGCAAGATCCAATAATTCTTTTGCTGGCGCAAAAGTACATTTCGCCCTACAACACCTCAGCGAAGGAAGGGAAAAACCCCTTGGAACAGCAGACGCTGTGAAACAAGCCTTGGAACAATACCCTGCTTTGCTTGACGAAACCTTTACAATTTGCAACGGGGACAATTTATATTCTTCAGCCGCATTCAAGCAATTACTCCAAGACAGGAAAGCCCCCAATGCGTTAATTAGTTACGCTCGCTCTGGACTGAAATTCAGTGATGAACGCATCGCCAAATTTGCTGTAATGGATATCGATACAGAAGGATTTTTAAAAGGAATTATCGAAAAGCCAGACCAAGAGACTGCCGAAAAATATCGCGATGATACCCGAGAAATAAGGGTGAGTATGAATATTTTTAGTTTTCAGGGAGCCCAACTCTATCCCTATCTAAAAAATTGTCCTATCCATCCTGAACGTCAAGAGAAAGAATTGCCAAACGCCATCAAATTACTCAACGAAAAGGAGCCGAAACAAATCCTGTGTTTTGGAAGGGCAGAACATATTCTAGATTTGACCGCTGCCCAAGATATTGCAGCTTTTGAAGGAATTTAAAAAAAAGGGTATCCACGTTTTCCCTAAATATTTTAGGGCAATACTACGTAACTTTGACGAAGTACGTTTTAAGAAAAGTAAACTTTTATGTTAAGAATTTATTGGTTTAAGTATTTGTTCATTCTACTGTTGGGAAAAATTTTCATTCAATGCCAAAACCCATCCACTGTTTTGGAACGTGCCTTAGAGACTCCCATTCCCGAAATCCAAGAAATTTTAGAGAATAAACAAAAGCATGAAATTCAAATCCTACTGACTCAAGTTGAACGAACCTACTCGGGTGCAATTAAATTCCAAGAAAGCGCTTTTCAAGTCGATGAGAACAAGTATTTCTATCCTGCCAGTACTGCAAAATTGCCCGTAGCCGTCTTGGCTCTTCAAAAATTGAAAACCCTCCAAGGGCAAGGAGTCCAAATTAACGGAGAGACTCCGTTTCTTATTAAAAACAAAAATGGAGAAACGATTCTAGAGAAGGATTCCACCCACCACGAAGGAAAGGTAACACTCCACCATTTGATTAAAAAAATCTTCTTGGTAAGCGACAACGACGCTTACAATTATCTTTTTGATTTTTTAGGGAGGGATTATATCAATGAAGAATTGAAAAAAAGAGGTTTGTCAAATACTCAGCTTCATCACAAGTTTCTTTTTGGAGCAGACAACGAAACTACTTGGCACTACACCTTTCTGAATGCCGAGCAAGATACGCTGTATCATCAGCCTTCCTTTAGAGCGAAGTTGAAACTAGAACCTCACAGCCTCAAAGGAATTCAAAAAGGAGTAGGCTATCTCAGTGCTGGGACTTTGGCAAAGGAACCTATGGATTTTAGTGAAAAGAACAGAATTTCTATACGAGACCTTCAAGGGATCCTTCAGCGGATTATTTTCCCAGAACACTTTTCAAAAGAAGAACAACTTGAGATTTCAGAGGAAGACTATTCGTTTCTTAAGGATTGGATGAGTCGTACTACTTTAGAAAGCACTTCACCAAATTATAACGATGGAGCGCATTGGGACAGTTATGGAAAGTTTTTGATTTATGGAGATCAAAAAGGGGCGATGACTCCAGAAATTCGAATTTTCAACAAAGTAGGCTATGCCTATGGGACCTTGACCGATGTGGCCTACATCAAAGAGGCAGCAAGCGGCCTTGAGTTTTTTTTAACAGCAACAGTATTGGTCAATGAGAATGGCATTTTTAACGATGATCAGTATGAATTCGAAACTCAAGGAATTCCTTTTTTAGCGGCATTGGGACGCGCTGTATTGGAGGAATTAAAGAAAGGATAAGTGTTACTTTTTAAAAAGACCTAAATCGACCAAACGTTGGTGTAAAAAAGTTCCAGCAAGAATATCATCGTATTGTTTAGGATGCGTTTCATCCACAGTTTCAGCCAAACAGTTTAGAGGCATCTGAGGAATCGGATGCATAAAGAAAGGTAAGGAGTAGCGAGAGTTTGCCCATTGCTCCTGGGGTGGGTTGACCACCCTGTGAATGGTAGAAGGAAGCAGATTGTTTGTTAGTCGCGAAAGCATATCTCCGATATTAATCATCAATTCATCGGGTTCTGCTACCGCATCGATCCATTGATTCTGCCGATTCAGAACTTGCAATCCTCCGCCTTGGGCACCCATCAAAAGGGTAATTAAATTGATGTCTCCATGGGCAGCTGCACGTTCCGCCTCTTTCGGAGCTTCTGTGATTGGGGGGTAATGAATGGCTCGCAAAATCGAGTTACCCCCTTCAATAAATTCATCGAAGTAGTGTTCGTCCAATTTGAGATAAAGGGCTAAGGCTTGAAGGACCACTTTTGCGGTCACTTCAAGTTTAAGAAAAACCAAATTCCCAACGGAGTTGAAATTGTCTAATTCTTTGACGTTTAAGTTATCGAGATAGTTGTCTTTTAGAAAAGGTTTGTTTTCCAAGTCCTGACCAAAATGCCAAAATTCTTTCAGGTCTCCTACGGTTCTTCCTGCGGCATGTTCCTTTCCAAAGCCTGTATAGCCTCTCTGTCCACCACCGTCTTTTACTTCATAGGACGATTTGATTTCTGGAGGGAGTTCGAAAAAGTTGCGAATTTCTCGGTAGAGTTGCTCCTGCAGGACAGCATCCAAAAAGTGTCCTTTAAGTGCTAAAAAACCGATTTCTTGAAACGCCTCTCCAATCTGCTTAACAAAAGCTGCTTTACGGGCGGGATCGTCGGACAGAAACTCATTTAAATCGGCTTGTGGAATGTGTTGCATTTGAAAAAAAAAGCGGATCCATCGATCCGCTTTATAAATAGATAAGGAAAGCTACAGCGGACCGTTAGTCGGCACCTGCTGTCTCGAATTCCTTAAATGATTATCATAAGACATAGACACCTCCTTTCATATTTTGTTAGACATTGCTGTTGTCACAGCTTGAACTACTCTTTTCAAAGATAAACCACCCTAGGTTGGTTTTCAAATTATTTTATAATTTTTTTGAGGGTCAATCCTTGAACCAGTATGGTAAATAAAACCACACCGTAGGAAAGAATCAAGATCAGGTCTTTTCCTGTACCAATACTTTCGGGTAGATTTAGTGCTAAAGCAATACTCAAACCCCCTCGAAGTCCGCCCCAAGTTATAATTAGGGCTGTATTTTTTTCGAATGTTTTTTTGATGGAAAGTATTTTAATGGGAACAAAAACACCAACGGCTCTAGATAACACGACTACCACAATCATAATGAGGACTATGATAAGATAAGAAAAGTCAAAATTTTGTAGTACAGGGATAATTTCTAAACCAATCAAAATAAAGAGGATGGCATTTAGTGTTTCATCCAACAGATGCCAAAATTTATAAACATAATCTCCCATGACTTTTTGGAGTCCCTCCTCTTTTTTATCTCCATCGATGTTTTGGTTTAAAAACAGCCCCATTACTACGACAGCCAATACCGCCGAAAAATGAAAAATATGAGAAATCACAGGAACCAAAAGAACCAATGAAAGCGTGATTAAAACCTCCAATTCCACATATTTATTTTCGATATACTTCACCAGTTTGAATCCTAAGAATCCCATCAAGGCGCCTAAGGCAATCCCGCCGACTACTTCTGTAGCAAAAAGGGACCCAACATCTTGTAACGTTACATTTTCTACGCCTTCTGCTTTCATGTTTAAAAGTGTCAAGAAAACCACAACTCCGATACCGTCATTAAACAGCGACTCTCCCGCTATTCGTGTTTTCGTAATCGAAGAAAGGTTCATTTTTTGGACCATAGCCAAAACAGCGATGGGATCGGTAGGTGCAATTAACGCACCAAAAAGCAAGCAATCCAAATAGCTGAGCCCAAGCCCAGAAAGACCAAATACAGGATTATCTACTAACCAAAATAGAGCTGTACCCACTACAAAAGTGGAAAAAATAACACCAAAACTGGCGAGCAGAATGATGGTCCATTTATCTTTTAAGAGCTCATGCACATCTACACTGATGGCTCCTGCAAACAACAGAAACGGCAGCATTACATCTATCAGTAAGACACTAAAGTCAAATTGCTGGGTCAGAGAGGTTGCAAAGGTCAGAAAATCTGGATTTATGAGCCCCATAACTAAAACTACAGCCGATAGGATAATCGCTAAAACCATCAAGCCAATGGTTTGTGGAAGTTTTAATAAACGCAAGTTGATGATGGAAAAAATAGAAGCTAGGGATAATAGCAGCGTGGCCAGTTCTAGAAAATTCATTTTGTATATAGTTTTCTTAAAGTTACAAAAATTACTTTTTTAAATAGAGTTTTGAAATGTATTTGCCAATCATGTCGAATTCTAGATTTACCATTTTTCCTACTTCCAGTTGTTTAAAGTTGGTGTGTTCATAAGTATAAGGAATGATTGCAACGGAAAATTGATTTTCTTTAGAATCCACCACCGTAAGACTCACTCCGTTAATTGTTACAGATCCTTTTTCGATAGTGATGTGTTCTGATTTGGACGTGTATTGAAAGGTGTAGGTCCAACTTCCCTCTAATGTTTCAGTAGCAATACACTCGGCAGTCTGATCTACATGACCTTGTACAATATGTCCGTCCAATCGATCGCCTAGCTTCATGGCCCGCTCCACATTGACCCAATCCCCTACTTGCAGAAGACCTAAATTGGTTTTTTCTAAGGTTTCTTGAATGGCAGTTACTGTATAGAACTGATCATCACAAGCCACAACTGTAAGACAAACCCCGTTGTGTGCAACACTTTGGTCAATCTTTAATTCATTTGCCAATTCGCACTCAAATTGGAGGTGTAAATTAGCTCCTTCCTTAGTTAAGCGATGAACTTTCGCAAAAGCTTCAATAATTCCCGTAAACATGCCTCTAGATTTAATTACATTTGTCTCAAAAATAAGCTAAAAAGCCACTCAAGTGCGTCAATCGACAAAAATTAAAATTGGAATTTCTGTAGGAGACCCAAATGGAATAGGGATAGAAATTATTTTAAAGACTTTTCAAGACAAGCGTATTTATGACTTTTTCACCCCTATTGTTTTTGCCCACCCCCAGAATTTTTTTGACGAACGAAAAAATTTAGGACTTTCCACCCCCCTTTTTTCTTTAAAAAATTTAAAAAAACCAAACAAGGGACAACTCAATTTGGTGCAGAGCTGGGATTCTCCCTTTCCCATTTCTTATGGAAAAGAGCATCCCGATGCAGGCACCCATGCGGTTAGTTCGTTAAAAGCAGCGACAAAAGCGTTGAAAGAAGGAATGATCGATGTGCTCGTAACAGGTCCTATTCATAAAAAAAGTATCCAATCGAAGGATTTTCGTTTTCCAGGGCATACAGATTATTTGAATCAGGAACTGGAGGGAGAGAGTTTGATGTTTATGGTTACCGACTCCTTGAAAGTAGCCTTGGTCAGTGACCATATCCCATTAGGAGAAATCACAACCTTTTTAACCTCTGCGCGGATTCAAAAAAAAATCGAGCTGTTAGCAAACAGTTTAAGATTCGATTTTGGAATCGTACGCCCCAAAATTGCTGTTCTGGGAATCAACCCCCATACTGGAGACAACGGTGTGATTGGGGACGAAGACGACACCTTACTGCGCCCATTGATAAAAGAACAATTTGATCAGGGGACACTTGTTTTTGGACCTTTTCCTGCAGATGGCTTTTTTGGAAGTCAGGCCTATCTCCAATACGACGGAGTTCTAGCTATGTATCACGACCAAGGATTGATTCCATTCAAGACACTTTCTTTTGGTGAAGGGGTCAATTTTACAGCAGGATTAAGTCATGTGCGTACCTCCCCCGATCACGGTACAGGTTTTGACATCGCTGGCAAGGGAATTGCCAATCACAGTTCCTTTAGTGAAGCCGTTTACAAAGCGCGTTCCATTTTTTTAAAACGTTTGGAATACCTCCAATTAGACTCGAAAACGGAAATCTAGTCATTGATTCTTTAAGTTAAAAGCTAAAGAATAGGATTTTTCGTATTTTAGGAAAGAACTTAAAACCTTAAATTTTGAATTATTTTAAAACCCTGATCTCAATTGTACTGCTTTCTATCCTTGGATGTGTTGAGCAGAAAACCACTCTAGAAGATTCCTTTCCTTTACTGCCCTCAGTTGAGGTTGTGCAATTTGAAACAACACATTCTAGCTTAGCTCCCGAGGCGATAAATACAGCCTTTAGCCCAACTTCGGATTTGCTCCCTGTTCGATATGGGTATTCCAAGCAGTTCAAACAAATCACACAAATGGAGGATGCACAACTTTTTTTTAGCATACAACCCCAAGAAAACCAAAAAGCAGAGTCCTACACCCTCAAAATAGAACAAGAAAAAATAGAAATCCAAGCCCAAGATCAAGCGGGTTTATTTTATGCCTTTGTTACCTTAGATCAGTTGATCGAAGACGCCGTTAATTCGAATACTCCTCTCCCATTAGTAACCCTTCAAGATGCACCAAAAATCGCATTTCGACCCATTCAAGTTGATGTAAAACACCACTTGGAAAAGAAAAGCTATTACTATGATTTAATCGATGCGCTGGCGCAACTCAAAATCAATGGAATCATCCTTGAGATTGAAGACAAATTAAAATACAAAAGAAGACCTGAGGTGGCTTCAGCAGATGCACTTTCAATAGAGGAGTGGCGGGCACTGAGCACCTACGCACTAGCGCGTAATATTTCCATTAGCCCATTGGTACAAGGTTTAGGACACGCATCATTCATTTTAAAACACGACAAAAACAAACACTTACGAGATGATCCAAAAAGTGATTGGGCATTCAATCCGCTGAACCCAGAAACCTATGCGCTACAATACGATTTGTATCTGGATGCGATGGAAGCCTTTCCGCACGGAAAATATCTCCATGTGGGTGGAGATGAGGTCCAAACCACTGGAAGAGGCAGTGGTAAAAGTGCTTTAGAATTGAATTTGATTTGGCTCAATAAAGTTTCTGCCTTTGCTGCAGAACACGATAGAATTCCCATCTTTTGGGATGACATGCCGCTAAAGCAAGCAGGATTGATGCAACCCATTTACGATACAGTAATGGACCCTGCAACGGTAGATTCCATCTGGGAAGTAAACGAACCCAAATTGAATAAATTCATCACTCAATTTCCAAAAAACTGTGTGTATATGAGATGGAATTACCACAAGGCAGAATCCTATGGAAATGGGAAAGCAATGGATTGGTTTTCCTCAAACGGCTTTCGAGTGATGGGGGCTACAGCCGGTCAAACCCGCTGGACATTAATGCCTCAAAGAGAAAGTAATATCGATCAAATCCGAATCTTTGCCGAACAGTCCATAAACAGAAATTACAACGGCTTGTTGCTGACCCTTTGGGATGATGATTCGCCTCATTTTGAACTGTACAAAAGAGGGGTTTCTGCTTTTGCGGAATACTCCTGGGGCGGACCAAAACGAACGAAAGAGGAGTTTAAAGCAGTCTATCGCCACCGAAAATTTGGATCCGAATTTAAAGGGGAGCAATACGCTTTCATCGATGCGCTGGATGAACCCGTAGCGCTTTGGACCAACTTGTTTGTGGAAGCAGGCAACCATCGAAATGCACTCATCCACAAAGAAAACCCAATTGAGGAACAACTCATTGACTTACCTGATTTCAATAAAAAAGGAGATTGGACTAAAAAATACAGTGCTCGCTTAGAGCAACTTGAAGCACAAAAGAACCAATTGGAACAAGCTAAAAAAACCTTGTTTAAGATCCAAAATCAAGACGCAAAGTCAGAATACAATCTGGCTGTTTACAACGAAGTAATTCAGCTTGTGAAATACAATTTTGAGTTGATGTCCCAACTCAAAGCCTTCGATACGGCAACCACACCCGAAGCAGAAAAAAAGGCTTTAGATGCGATTATGACAACAGGTCAAACCTTTTCTTCGGTTCGTGCTCAAATGGAAACAGTTTATTCCCAAACCCGTGTTTTAAACAAACCTGAGGGGTATATTTTAGATCAAGACCACCATAACCATCCCGCAAATCAAACGGTCAATTTTGATTGGCAATTTATAGGTGAGATTTTGATGCTGCAAAAAATCCAAACCCACTTTCAATCGATACCCTACTCCGCAGAGGGAAAAAAGACAACGCTTTAGAAGATCCGTAAATTTTATGGGTAACGATAATAAAAAATGTTTTGCATTAAAAGGATCGTTCTTGTTGTCTTAAAAAAGCTCACTTTTTGCAGACTTTTTTAAAGGAATACTATTATCTTTGCACCACAATTAAAAGGCTGTTAAGGCAAGTTATGAAAGGGTATCAATTCCTTACTGGATCTATTTTTAAATACCTATTTGTTTGGAGTATACTCGCTTGTTTGACATTATCTACCACTTTAGAATCAATGGCCCTTTTGACCGAGAATTCTTTTGAAATTGAAAATATCGATTGGCAGGAAGATTCTTCTGAAGAGCCAAAAAAAGAAAAAAAAGAGGATACTAAAATTCAAAATTTCTTTGACGGGTCTCAGTCCTATTTGTCAGTTGAAAGTCTTCAACTAGTTACTTTTTCTCAGGAGCTCATTCTAAATATTTATTTGGAAATTCATTTACCGCCACCCCGGCAGGTATAAGCACTCCCCAGACTTCTACATAGTACTACACTAAATTTTTTTAATACAATCTGAGAATGGAAAACTCGTTTTTCATTCCATAAAAAATAATATGAAAAACACAAATCTATTATCAAATTTAAAACACGACCTCCCCGCTAGTGTCGTGGTATTTTTTGTGGCGTTGCCCCTTTGTTTGGGTATTGCTCTTGCCAGTGGTGCCCCCCTTTTTTCAGGCTTAATTGCAGGAATCATTGGAGGAATAGTTGTGGGAAGCTTGAGTGGTTCCCAAGTTGGAGTGAGTGGACCTGCAGCAGGTCTTGCCGCCATCGTTCTTACAGCAATTGGAGACCTTGGGGGTTTTCAAAACTTCTTATTAGCCGTAGTTCTTGGTGGACTAATTCAGCTTTTATTTGGGATCTTACGCGCCGGAATAATTGGCTATTACTTTCCTTCTTCGGTGATCAAAGGAATGCTTACAGGAATTGGTATTATTATCATTTTAAAACAAATTCCTCATTTTTTCGGATATCAAAGTCCGGAAGGAGACTTTTCTTTTTTTCAAGCCAATGGTGAAAATACGTTTTCAGGAATTTTTAATGCTGTAAACTACATCAGTCCTGGAGCGACATTGATCGCGGGCTTGAGTTTAGCTATTCTTTTACTTTGGTCGAATGTGTTGAGTAAAAAAGCAAAAATTTTCCAACTCATTCAAGGACCTCTAGTCGCTGTAGTTGTTGGAATTGTCTATGTTGCGTTGACTTCTGGTAATGCCTTTTGGACAATTCAAAATCAACAACTGGTTTCGGTTCCCGTTCCTGAAAACTTAAGTTCGTTTTTTGGACAGTTTAGTTTTCCAAACTTTGGAGTTATAACAAACCCACAGATTTGGATTACGGCCTTTACCATTGCACTTGTAGCAAGTTTAGAGACACTGCTTTGTGTAGAAGCAACGGACAAAATAGACCCAGACAAGCGAGTGACCCCTACCAATAGAGAGTTGATTGCCCAGGGAACAGGAAACCTTATTTCGGGACTCATTGGAGGCCTACCTGTGACCCAGGTTATTGTAAGAAGTTCGGCCAATATCCAATCGGGAGCAAAATCGAAAATGTCTGCGATCATTCACGGTTTTTTGTTGTTGATTTCGGTTCTTCTGATTCCTGCGCTGCTGAATCAAATTCCACTATCGGTTTTGGCTGCGATTCTTCTGATTGTAGGTTATAAGTTGGCAAAACCTAGCTTGTTTATTACCATGTACCAACTGGGATGGAAACAATCGATTCCTTTTGTTGTCACCGTTTTAGGGATAGTATTTACCGATTTATTGATCGGTATTGGATTGGGACTCATGGTTGGAATTGTAGTGATTTTAATTAAAAGTTTCCAAAACTCACACTTTCTTCATATCGAAGACAAAAGCGATGGAAAACACAGAATTAAAATGACTTTGGCAGAGGAAGTAACATTTTTTAATAAAGGAGCGATTCTCAAGGAACTCGACGCTTTACCAGAAGATACGGCATTGGAATTGGACGTCACAAAAACACGTTTTTTAGATCACGATATCATAGAGATTCTTCAGGATTTTTCAGAAAAGAGGAAAACTCGAAACATCGATATCAAAATTATTTCTGATCGAGGTACTCTAGAAAATCCGGAGAGTTTTATCTCCTTCTTTAAATTAAGACCTTAAAGCGCCTAATTTAAATTGAAATACGAAATTCATCAAAAAATAAAATTTTATAAAAACCTTATCTAACACGGAAACACCCTTATCGGTATTTCCCAATTAATTTAATCATTATGAAAGCACAAACACAAGAAACCCAAGCTCAAATGACCCCTAGCTCTTCTTTAGAAGAACTGAAAAAAGGGAACCAGCGTTTTGTTGGAAAAACCCCTTTAAATCGAGATTTAATGCAACAGGTTAGTGAAACCAGTACCGGTCAGTACCCTTTTGCTACAGTACTGAGTTGTATAGACTCACGCGTCTCTTCAGAATTGATCTTTGATCAAGGTATTGGAGATATTTTTAGCGTTCGTATCGCAGGAAATTTTGTGAATGAAGACATTTTAGGAAGTATGGAATTTGCCTGTAAACTAGCAGGGACAAAGTTGATCGTAGTTTTGGGACATACCGCATGTGGCGCAGTGAAAGGCGCTTGTGACCATGCCCGTCTTGGTAATTTGACCGCATTGATCAACAAAATAGAGCCTGCCGTTGCAGCTGTACAAGAACCTCAGGATGAAACTCTTCGCAATTCTTCCAATATTGATTTTGTCAATACAGTGACAGAAAAAAATGTGGAAATGACCATTGCTGAAATTCGTTCTTCCAGCCCTGTTTTAGAGGAAATGGAACAAAAAGGTGAAATTAATATTGTCGGAGGAATTTACGATATCAGTACAGGATTGGTTCATTTTCATTAAAAAGGCTATCCTAGACTAACGACCAAGGTAATTTTAAGATCCCTTCTTTAGGCTAAAAAGCTTAAAAGGAGGGATTATTTTTTTAAATTGGCAAAAAAACAACTTCTTATGGACTTACGCCCTTTTTTCTTACTTGCAACACTTTTTTTGATCTCATGTCAAAACAATCCTACTGAGGTTACGTATCCCGTTACAGAAAAAATCCCTGTGGTGGACACTTATTTTGATACTGAAATACTAGACAACTACCGTTGGCTGGAAGACGACTATGCCCCGAACACCAAAAACTGGGTGGAAAAACAGAACGAAACTACGTTTTCATACCTGGATAATATCCCTTTCAGAAGTGAACTCAAAGAACGCTTGGAGCAGCTTTGGAATTACGAAAAAGTATCAGCTCCTTTTAAAGAAGGAGACTACACCTATTTCTACAAAAATGACGGTTTGCAAAACCAGTATGTTGTCTATCGTGACAAAGAAGGAGAAACACCTGAAGTCTTTTTAGATCCCAACACCTTTGCCGAAGACGGAACTACTTCACTAGCAGGTTTGAGTTTTTCCGAAAACGGAAAACTAGCGGCCTACTCCATTAGTGAGGGTGGAAGCGACTGGAGAAAAGTGATCGTAATGGATGCCCTAGACAAAAAAATCATTGAAGATACTTTAGTAGATATTAAATTCAGCGGGATCCAGTGGAAGCTAAACGATGGCTTTTTCTATTCCAGTTATGACAAACCTGTGGGGAGCGAACTGAGTGAAATGACGGACCAGCACAAGTTGTATTATCACAAACTTGGGACTTCCCAGTCTGAGGATATTCTCATCTATGGAGGAACCACAGAAGAAAAACACCGTTATGTGGGAGCCTCTGTAACCGAAGACGGCAGATACCTGTTTATTTCTGCCTCTAAAACCACCTCTGGAAATGTAGCCTTTTTAAAAGATTTAAGCCAAGAAAATAGTCCTTTGCTCCCTGTAGATGAATCGTATTCTACAGATAGTTATTTGCTAGAAGCCCTAGGAGAGCAACTTTTTATTGTCACCAACAGTAATACACCTAATCAAAAAGTAGTCACAGTCAATGCAAAGCGTCCAGAAGAAAAGAATTGGAAAGATTTTATTCCCGAAACGGAACATGTTCTTTCTCCTAGTAGCGGGGGAGGATACTTCTTTGCGCGCTACATCGTGGATGTTATCACCCAAGTAGTACAATACAATGCCAAAGGAGACAATATGGGAACCATTGAGCTTCCAGGTATAGGAACTGCAAGAGGTTGGAATGGGACAAAAGAAGAGGAAACACTCTACTACAGTTTTACTAACTACCATTCTCCGGGAGTGCTTTATTCTTACGATCCAAAGACCAAAACCTCTGAGCTTTACTGGAAACCAGAGATCGATTTTAATCCGGACGATTATGTTTCCGAACAGGTTTTCTATACCTCCGCGGATGGAACTCAAGTCCCTATGATCATCACCCGTAAAAAGGGAGTGGAATACAACGGAAAAAACCCAACGATTCTCTTCGGTTACGGAGGGTTCAATATTAGTTTACGCCCTTCCTTTAGCATCACCAATGCCGTTTGGATGGAGCAAGGAGGCGTCTATGCGGTACCGAACCTGAGAGGAGGTGGAGAATATGGAAAAGCTTGGCACGATGCGGGAACCCAAAAGCAAAAACAAAATGTTTTTGACGATTTTATTGCGGCAGCTGAATATTTGATTGAAAACAACATCACCAGCCCTGAATTTCTTGCCATTAGAGGAGGATCTAACGGAGGCTTATTGGTAGGTGCCACCTTGACCCAACGTCCCGAACTGATGAAAGTGGCGCTTCCCGCTGTAGGGGTATTGGATATGATCCGTTACCACAAGTTTACTGCAGGCGCAGGGTGGGCCTATGATTATGGAACTGCTGATGATTCCAAAGAAATGTTTGAATACCTAAAAGGCTACTCCCCGGTCCATAATGTTAAAGCTGGAACTATTTATCCTGCTACTTTAGTTACTACTGGAGACCACGACGACCGTGTGGTGCCTGCACATTCATTTAAGTTTGCTGCAGAACTACAAGACAAACAAGAGGGGACAAATCCCGTAATGATTCGTATTGAGACCAATGCAGGTCACGGAGCAGGGACTCCTGTTTCAAAAACAATTGAACAGTATGCAGATATCTTTGGATTTACCCTTTACAATATGGGATTTAAGGTTTTACCACAACAGGTTCAAAATAAAATAAAGGGCTAATTTTTAAAAATGATTCGCAAAGCAAAAGAAACAGATGCCCATGCTATTGCTTTAATCTACAATCATTACATCGTAAATTCTACCACCACCTTTGAGGAAAAAGAGGTGAATGGACAACTCATTTTAGAGCGCCTCAATAAAAGTAAAAAACACCCGTGGTGGGTTTACGAACAAGAGGGAGTTGTTTTGGGCTATGCTTTTTCCACAAAGTGGAAACCCAGATCTGCTTATCGTTTTACCGTTGAAAGCAGTGTGTATGTTGCACCTAAGCAGCAGCAAAAGGGTATAGGGACTTTACTTTATTCGAAACTTATTAATGCACTTAAAAAGGAAGGGTTTCGAATAATTTTAGCAGGAATTTCTTTGCCCAATGATCAAAGTATTTCCTTTCACGAAAAGTTGGGCTTTCAAAAAGTAGGACAACTTAAATCCGTAGGCTATAAATTCAATAGATGGATCGACGTGGGCTATTGGGAGCTTAAAATTTAGCAACCCCTCTAGTCATCCATACGGAAACCTTCCATAAATTTTGTGGTGTAATCCCCCTCTACATAGGCAGGGTCACTCATCAATTTTAGGTGAAAGGGAATAGTTGTGTTTACTCCTTCGATAATAAACTCTTCCAATGCACGCTTCATCTTGTTGATGGCACCTTCTCGTGTTTGCGCAGTTGTGATGAGTTTGGCAATCATCGAGTCATAATGCGGCGGAATGACATAACCACTATATACATGGGTGTCCAAACGAACACCGTGTCCTCCGGGGAAGTGCATCGTTGTGATCACCCCTGGACTGGGTCTAAAATCGTTGTCAGGGTCCTCAGCATTGATACGGCATTCAATGGAGTGCAATTTTGGGAAGTAATTTTTACCTGAAATCTTCTCTCCAGCAGCCACTTTAATCTGTTCACAGATCAAATCAAAATCGATGACCTGCTCCGTAATGGGATGTTCTACTTGGATACGTGTATTCATCTCCATAAAGTAAAAATTCCGATGTTTGTCCACCAAAAATTCAATAGTTCCTGCACCCTCGTACTTGATGAATTCAGTGGCTTTGACGGCCGCTTCTCCCATTTTTTCTCTCAGTTCTGGAGTCATATATGGAGAAGGGGTTTCTTCGGTTAGTTTTTGATGGCGGCGCTGAATGGAGCAATCCCGTTCCGAAAGATGACACGCCTTTCCTGTAGAATCACCCACCACTTGTATCTCGATATGACGGGGTTCTTCAATAAGTTTTTCCATATACATACCGTCATTTCCAAAAGCAGCAGCAGCTTCTTGCCGTGCGCTGTTCCATGCTTTTTCTAAATCTTCAGGCTTCCATACCGCCCGCATTCCTTTTCCACCACCACCGGCAGTTGCTTTTAACATGACGGGATAACCTACCTCTACAGCTAATTTCTTTGCTTCTTCAAAAGAATCGATAATTCCCTCTGATCCAGGAATGGTGGGTACACCTGCGGCTTGCATGGTTGCTTTTGCCGAGGCTTTATCTCCCATTTGATTAATCATAGACGGAGAAGCACCAATAAATTTGATTTTGTGTTCTTCACAAATTTCAGAAAATTTCGCATTTTCAGACAAAAACCCATATCCTGGATGGATGGCATCGGCATTGGTGATTTCTGCAGCTGCAATGATATTTGCCATTTTTAAATACGATTCACTGCTGGGTGCTGGGCCTATACAAACCGCTTCATCTGCAAAGCGTACATGAAGACTGTCTGCGTCTGCTTTAGAATACACAGCAACGGTTTTGACGCCCATTTCTTTACAGGTACGTATGATTCGCATCGCGATTTCACCGCGATTGGCAATTAAGATTTTATTAAACATAGTAAAATGTTAGGCAGGGTTAATCACAAATAGAGGTTGATCAAATTCAACGGGTGAGGCATCGTCAACTAAAATCTTTACTACGGTACCACTTACTTCAGATTCAATTTCGTTAAAGAGTTTCATCGCTTCAATGACACAGAGAACATCCCCTTCTTTGATGGTATCTCCCACTTCCACAAAAGCGGGCTTCTCAGGAGCCGATTTTCTATAAAAGGTTCCAATGATGGGTGATTTGATCGTAATCAAATGATCATCATTATCTTGTTTTTCTTCTTTTTTAGGAGTTTCTTCCGCGGGAGAAGCAACGGGAGGAGCAGCAAGGACTGCTGGAGCAGGAGCAGCTTGAAGCTGATGAACCAAGCCACTGGACTCAATTTGAACAGGATCGGATCCTGTTTTGATCGTAATTTTGATGTCTTCCATCTCTAGCTTGACCTCTTGAGCTCCAGATTTTGCAACAAATTTGATTAGATTTTGAATGTCTTTAATATCCATAGAGTATTTGATTTTGATTTAATAGGCCCAGGTGAGATGTGCAGCTCCCCAGGTAAATCCACCGCCAAAAGCAGTGAAAACGAGTTTGTCTCCTTTTTTAAATTTAGTTTCGTAATCGTTTAATAACAGCGGGAGGGTAGCCGCTGTTGTATTTCCATAGTATTCAATATTCATCAATACTTTTTCTTCCTTGAGATTTAATCGCTTTGCAGTTGCATCGATGATTCGTTTATTGGCTTGGTGAGGTACCAAGTAGTCTAACGTATCGTGATTCAATTGGTTGCGATTCATGATTTCTTCCGCAACATGAGCCATTTCAGATACGGCATGTTTAAAAACCGTTTTCCCATCCTGATGAATGTTGTGCCAACCTTGATCTAGGGTTTCTTGAGTGGTAGGGTATAATGAACCTCCTGCCTTGATTCTCAAAGACATCCGATCTGTCCCATCACTTCTAAAATACTCATCTTCCCAGCCGTATTGGTTTGGACTGGGTTCAAAAAGTACAGCACCTCCTCCATCACCAAATATGATACAAGTTGTTCGGTCTGTATAGTCCACAATCGAGGACATCTTATCCGCTCCTATGAGCAATACTTTTTTATAACGTCCCGAGCTAATGTAAGCTGAGGCAACACTCATTCCGTAAAGGAAACCAGAGCAAGCCGCATTTAAATCATAGGCAAAGGCATTTGTAGCGCCTAGGGAAGAGGCAACATAGGCTGCTGTAGCGGCTACGTGAACGTCTGGAGTGATTGTTGCTAAAAGTACCAGATCAATAGTGGAAGGGTCTAAATTTTTTTTGGAAATGAGATCTTGAGCAGCTTGGATAGCTAAATAAGAAGTGGCCTTATCTTTGTCGGCAAGAATTCTGCGTTCTTTGATCCCAGTTCGGGATTGAATCCATTCGTCATTCGTATCCACCATCTGCTCTAATTTATGGTTAGATAAAATTGTATCGGGTGTATAGCTCCCCACAGCTGTAATGGCTGATTTGAGAACTCTTTTTTCCTCTAGGTCCATTTCAATCCCAGCTTTATGAGCTTTATTGTAAGTGAAGATAGTAGTTTTTTGATGTAATCAAAACTATTATAATAAAAAAGCCCTTCTTTAAAAAGAAGAGCAGTATCGCAACTAGTAATAGAATTAAGCTTCCGCAGTTTCTACAGCGTCTACAAGGACTTTACCTCGGTAGTACAGTTTTCCTTCGTGCCAGTGTGCACGGTGGTATAGGTGCGCTTCTCCCGTATTGGAACAAGTAGCTATTTGTTGGTCTGCAGCTTTGTAATGCGTTCGTCTTTTGTCTCTTCTTGTTTTGGAAATTTTCCTTTTAGGATGTGCCATAATGTTTGTTTTTTGAGCTCTATAAGAGGTCTTTTAATTTATTCCAACGCGGGTCTTCTTGACCATTTAATTTTTCTTCTTTTGGTTCTAGTGCTTTGAGTTTTTCTAAGATTTCGTTTTTTAATGTACCGTCTTCAATGCCCGGATGAACCCTTTTTAGGGGGAGCGAAAGTACGATGATTTCGTAAAAGTGGTGGGCTACATTGATTTGGTAACTCCCTTCAGGAATCACGAGGATTTCGTCTGGGTCGTTGTCTGAGGGTGTGCCAAATTTTACAATTAAATCAAACTGGGTCGCTATCGGGTGATCAAACCATTCTGTCGATACATCACAAGAAAGCTCTACCTGACCTTGAACTTCAAAATGCAATTCTAAAAAGGCAGGTTTTTTATCTAAAACCAAAAGGCCCTTTAAGTCCGCTTTTTTAAAATCTGTAAACTCAAAATGTGCAAAGAACGTCGTATCAATTTCAAATGTGAACTCGTGCTTTCCGTCTTTTAACCCAACAAAAGGGAGGGTATATTCCTTCAACACATTCATTGTTCAACATTTGAGCGGCAAATTTATAAAAATTTTTAATGTAAGTGGTCAAAAAGTATACTGATAATATTTAGACCAACTGGTGCTGAATCAAATACTCAGCAATTTGGATCGTATTGGTCGCAGCTCCTTTGCGGAGATTGTCTGCTACAATCCAAAGGTTGACCGCATTTTCCACGGATTCATCTCTTCTGATACGTCCCACAAATACCTCATCTTTTCCTTCGGCATGAATCGGCATGGGGTAGGCATTTTTTTCAGGATTATCAAGGACAACCACTCCTGGAGTTTGTTCTAGGAGGTGGAGTATTTCATCAAGGGTGTGCGGTTTTTCAAATTCGAGGTTTACCGATTCGCTATGCCCTCCTACCACTGGGATTCGAATAGCAGTAGCGGTGATACCTATCGAGGAATCGCCTAATATTTTGTGGGTTTCGTGAACCAATTTCATTTCTTCTTTGGTATAATCGTTTTCCAAAAAGACATCACAATGAGGAAGTGCATTTTTGTGAATGGGGTGTGGGTAGGCCATTGTACCGGAGGTACCTTCCATTTCATTATTGAGTTGCTCTACTGCTTTTACTCCAGTTCCAGTAATGGATTGATAGGTAGAAATTACAATACGTTTTATTCCAAAGGCCTTGTGTAAAGGGGCCAATACCATCACCATTTGGATGGTCGAACAGTTTGGGTTGGCAATAATTTTATCTTCAGGCGTGAGTTGATCTGCATTGATTTCGGGTACGATGAGTTTTTTATCTTGCTCCATCCGCCACGCTGAGGAATTGTCAATGACCGTAGTCCCAACGGCAGCAAACTTCGGGGCCCATTCCAGAGAAGTGGATCCTCCTGCAGAAAAAAGGGCAATGTCAGGACGGACTTCTACCGCAGTTTCCAATCCGATCACGGTATGGGTTTTGCCTTCAAAGACCATTTCTTTTCCTACAGATCGTTCTGAGGCGACTAACAACAATTCGGTAATCGGTAGTTTACGCTCAGCCAAAACCTCTAGCATTACATTTCCTACCATCCCTGTAGCTCCTACAACTGCTATTTTCATGAATTAAATTTTGGCAAAATTAGTACTAAATAGATACGGAACAAATCCTAGACTGATATAGTTCAAAAAACCGGCAAATGTTATGTATATAACAAAATGTTTTATTCGTGAGTAACCCGTTCCACTCTCGGCCCTAAATTGGCCAAAAGTTCATAGCTGATTGTTTCTCCTTTTTTAGCAAAGTCCGCAGCGGATTGTTTTGATCCAAAAAAGCAGACGTCATCTCCTTCTTTACAAGGAACCCCCGTTACATCAAGCATCAGCATGTCCATGCAGATGTTGCCAACAATGGGAACCCACTTCTGGTGGAGTAGGACTTTGGCTTTGTGATTTCCAAATTGTCTTCCAATCCCATCGGCATGACCAATGGGGAGGGTAGCGATGACCGAATCTTGAGGGGCTTCCCATCCGTGGTCATAGCCTACGAAGGCTCCTTTTTTTACCTGATGAATTTGACTGATTGTTGAGGTTAACTCTGCTACAGGCTTTAGTTGCTCGTCCCATTCAGTACGGTTGGCAAACCCATGAAGCGCAATCCCACAGCGAACTGCATCAAATTGGTATTCGGGATAATTAAAAACTCCAGAACTGTTAAGTAAATGAAAAAGAGGTTTCGATGTCAAAGACGCTTGATGTTGTGCTTTTAGCTTTAAAAAGCTTTGGATTTGAGTTTTGCTGAGTGGGGTCTCTTTGGGTGCTTCAGCAGCGGCAAGGTGGGAATACACGCTTTTTAATTTAAATCTTTGGTCTTCAAATTGCGCCAAGACCCAATCGACTTTTTCTGGGGGAAACCCCACTCGGTTGAGCCCCGTGTTGTACTTGATGTGTACAGGATAGTGGGCTCGGTTTTTTTCTTGAAGGAGTTGGCGAAATTGTTCGAGTATTGTTGTACTGTAAAGACAGGGTTCGAGTTCATTTTCCACGAGAGTTTCCAATCCCTCAGGCTGTGGATAAAAAACAAGGATGGGCGTTTGGATGCCTGCTTTGCGAAGAGAGGCCCCCTCTTGGGCATAGGCCACAGCAAGCGCGGAGACTCCCAATTGTTCTAGTCGTTTTGACATTTTGATTGGATCACTCCCATAACCTCCAGCTTTAACCACTGCAATCAATGCAGTCTCGGGATTTAGCTTACTGCGAATGCACTTGTAGTTGTGCTCTAAATGGGGAAGGTGTAAGTGAAGTCTATTCAAGGCTTAGGCGTCTTTTTTCTTACTTTTTTGTTTTGCCTTGTAAAAAGCAGCACGGGAAAGGGGTTCATAACTTTCTTTTTCCCCCAAATGCACCAAATTTTGATCTGAAGAAGTACGAAAGCTGTAATGAGCTAAATTTCCTGTCCGAGTACAGATGGCGTGGACTTTTGTCACATATTCCGCAGTCGCCATAAGAGCAGGCATGGGACCAAAGGGATTTCCCTGGTAGTCCATATCCAGCCCCGCCACGATGACACGAACACCGCTATTTGCCAGATTATTGCACACTTGTACGATTTCATTGTCAAAAAACTGTGCCTCGTCTATGCCTACCACATCGCAGCCATCTGCTAAAATGGGAATATTGGCGGCAGCGGGAACAGGTGTAGAGGGAATTTGATTTTGATCGTGAGAAGTGACCAATTCGCTATCGTACCGCAAATCTATAGCAGGCTTAAAAATTTCAATTTTTTGTTTTGCAAATTGCGCACGTCGTAGCCGGCGGATCAGTTCTTCTGTCTTTCCAGAAAACATCGAACCGCAGATCACCTCGATCCAACCAAATTGTTCCGTTCCGTTTACAGCGTTTTCTAAAAACATTTTGTAATTTTCAACTTGTAAGAAGGACTACGTCCTCTGCCTGACAAACAAAGGTATTAAATTCGAACGGGTTGAAGCTTCAAAATTAATGACAGAAAAAATAAAAATTGCACTGCTTCATTGGGCGAGAAAAGTAATTGATCAAAGCGCGGGATGGGATGAAGAAAAAACCCACGATGCGATTCAAAAACTTTATGAACTTTCCATTGTCAAAAAAATGCTACTGGAACAAGAAAACCCAGACCAAAATTTGTGGAAGCAGCAACAGGCACAACTTTCTGAAGTGATTGAATCCCTGACGGGTAAATCGAGTAATGAAAGACCCAAGGAAGAAAATATGGAAGTGGCTCCCATGATGGAAACCATTAAGAATATGGTTATCGAAATGCCTGAACCAGAAACCTATGAAAAGCTTTTTGAAACCGTTGAGGAGACGCCCACTTTTGTTCCCAAAGCAAATGAAGCGGTTAAAAAACAGCCTGAGACGAAGGTCTCTCAAACGGAGGAGCGAAAAAATCTCAATGATCAATTTGCAAAAACCCTCAGTATAGATTTAAACGATCGCTTAGCATTTGTCAAACATCTTTTTGAGGGCGATACTAAGAATTACGAACGCGTCTTAGCTCAAGTCGTTACTTTTGATTCCTGGTCTGAAGTTTTCCATTTTATTAAAGTTCAAGTGCAAACCGAATACAACAATTGGGAAGGAAAGGAAGAAATTGCTGAACGCTTTTTTGCAATTTTGCGAAAGAATTTTGAGGAGTAAAGTGCTTCTCGGATACACCAAAACAAACCCTAAGAATTGTGCTTTATTTGATTCCCACCCCTATCGGTAATTTAGAAGATATCACCCTAAGAGCGTTGCGTTTGTTCAAAGAGGTTGATTTAATTCTTGTAGAGGATACTCGGGTGAGTTCAAAACTACTGAATCATTTTACTATTGAAACGCCTTATACGAGTTTCCACATGCACAACGAACATCAAAAGACGCCTAATATCATTGCACAGTTGAAAGAAGGGAAAAACATTGCGGTAATTTCTGATGCGGGAACTCCGGGGATTTCTGACCCTGGCTTTTTACTGGTACGAGCGGCTTTGGAAGCGGAGATTGAGGTAGAGTGTTTGCCAGGTCCAACGGCTTTAATACCTGCTTTAGTACAAAGTGGACTCCCCTGTGAGCGCTTTGTTTTTGAAGGATTTTTACCTCCCAAAAAAGGACGTGTTAGTCGCCTGGAAAGCTTGGCAACAGAACCCAAAACCGTAGTGCTGTACGAATCTCCACACAAGCTGTTAAAGTTGTTTGATCAAATGATTCCGTTTTTTGGAGCAGCTCGTTCTGTGGCGGTGGTCCGAGAACTCTCCAAGTTATACGAAAGTACTTTTAGAGGTACTTTAGCAGAAGCACATACCTTTTTTTCAGAGCACAAACCCAAAGGAGAGTTTGTTATTGTTGTAGAAGGATTCAAAAACTAATCAAATGCAGTGGAGGAAAACCCGAGATCCAAACCGTGAAACTGTGGACGCACTTGTTCAGGAGTTAATCGTTCCTATGCCGATAGCACAACTTCTCGCACAGCGAGGGATTAGCGATTTTGACAGCGCAAAACATTTTTTTAGACCGCAGTGGTCGCAGTTGCACGATCCGTTTTTGATGCAAGATATGGATGCTGCAGTTCAACGAATTCAGCAAGCGATTGAAGCAGGAGAAGCCGTGATGGTCTTTGGCGACTACGATGTAGATGGGACGACGGCTGTGGCGCTAGTGACCTCTTACCTCAAGGATAAAATCACACAGTTGCGACCTTACGTTCCCGACCGATACGCTGAAGGGTATGGGATTTCTAAAAAGGGAATTGAAACGGCAAAAGAAGAAGGGATCACGCTGATCATCGCTTTGGATTGCGGAATAAAAGCGATAGAACAAGTCGCTTATGCCAACGAATTGGGAATTGATTTTATTCTTTGTGATCATCACCTACCGGGTGCTGAACTCCCTGATGCGGTAGCGGTGCTGGATCCCAAACGCGAGGATTGTCCCTATCCTTTTAAAGAGCTTTGTGGTTGTGGAATCGGTTTTAAATTGATTCAAGCCCTCCAAAACAAATTAGGCTTTCCCGAATCGGAATTGACTTCGTATTTGGATTTGGTGGCTACCGCGATAGCTGCAGATATTGTTCCTTTGGAGGGAGAAAATAGAACCCTTACCTTTTTGGGTGTACAGCAGTTGCAAACGGATCCTCGAATAGGCTTTCAATTTTTTATTAAAGACCTCAAACGACCCTTACGAGTCACCGATTTGGTTTTTGTTATTGCTCCCCGTATCAATGCGGCGGGACGAATGGATCAAGGATTAACTGCAGTAGAACTTTTAATGAGCACTGATAAAGAAACGGCGTTACCCATCGCTCGATCTATCGAATTTTCTAATACGGAACGCAAAAGCACTGATGAGCGAATTACAAAAGAAGCCTTGCAACAGATCGAGCTGGAGGAGGCGGTTGACAACAACAGCACCGTAGTGTATCATCCCTCTTGGCACAAGGGGGTCATTGGGATTGTGGCCTCTCGTCTGATCGAAGTGTACTATCGACCAACGGTCGTTTTGACTCAGTCCGAGGAGGTACTGGCGGGTTCAGTTCGCTCTGTATCCGGGTTTGATGTATATCAGGCTTTGGAAGCGTGCAAGGATTCGATGATTCAATTTGGAGGACACAAATATGCAGCAGGACTTACGCTTCAACCCGAGCAGTTGGATGCGTTTAAAACAGCTTTTGAAAAGTACGTTACCGAGCATATTTTACCCGAACAAAAAACATCTTCTTTAGCCTATGATTTAGAAGTTTCGTTTCGTGATTTAAACGCCAAACTTTTACGAATTCTCAATCAAATGGCACCTTTTGGCCCTAAAAATATGCGTCCTGTTTTTGTAACCCACCACTGCAAAGATGCGGGGGGAAGTCGTGTAGTTGGAAAGGATAAAACCCATTTACGTCTGGATGTGGTCGATGGGAGTAGTAGTCGTTTTTCAGGTATTGGATTTGGCTTAGGACAACTGCTGTCTGAAGTGAAACTACAGAAACCCTTTTCAGTCCTTTATACTTTGGAAGAAAATGAATTTAACGGGGTAACCAATCTTCAGTTAAGAATCAAGGACCTTAAGTTTGAAGCATAAAAAAACCCCCACCAAGGTGAGGGTTTTAGTTAAATCAAATGATTTTAGAATTGGTAACGTAGGGAGAGGTTCCACGTTCTACCAAATCCAAACCAAACGGAGTTGTTTTTATCTACTCCATTCCAAGTTTCTGATCCTGCCGTAGCATGAATGTTGGAGTTTGACTCAGCAATGTAAGTCGTATTTAAAAGGTTGTTGATGTTTGCGCGTAGGCTCCATCCCTTTTTCATTGTAAAGGTTGCTCCTAAATCAACCAAACCATAGGAGGGAAGTTTTAGTGCTCCCGGATTGTTTGCTTCTGTAAAGGCAGAATCTGTAATGCTGTAGTCTGCATAAAGTCCATCGACAAAACGATAGTCTAGGTCAACGTTCAACAATTCTCCAAATTTTTGATCGATACCGAGGTAAGCAACAAACTGTGCTGCATCGCCCACTTTAGCTCCTTCAAGATAGAGTGTTCCTGTTCCGATGAGTTGTTGGTTATCATCAAACAGTTCGGCTTCGAAGTCTTTGGTATAAGTCCAATCTCCAATGGAAAGCATTCCTCGAAGTTTAGTGGTCCCGGAGGGTCGATATTGTGCTTCAATTTCAATTCCATTGTGCACCACATCAATATCTCTGAACTGAGCAGATCCATCGACACCTTGCTGATTGGATAGACTTCTGGAAACAAAACGATTTCCCCATACGGTAGAATATACGTTTAGATTTAACTTAAATCCATTACCGATGTAGCCGTATCCCAATTCAAGTGATTGAATTTTCTCGTTTTGAAGGTCTTCATTTACTCGGTTTGCAAAATTAGGGAATACCGCATCAAATTGTGGTTGACGTGAGATGTATCCCGCATTGAAAAAGAGGTTTGAGTTTTGATTGATATTTAAGTTTGCTCCTCCTTTAAGGTATCCTCCACCTATATTTTTCTTTTCAGAAAGCGGGAGTCCTGGTTGGTCAAAAAGATCTTCTCTTTGGAAGGATTGGTTTGAAAGTCCAGCTTGGATAACAGCAGTAAGTTTATCACCAGAGTATTCCGCTAAACCGTTGACGCCTTGCCATCCGACATAACCGATGTTGTAGTAATCAATTTTAGGACTTTGAAGTCCTGTATTGTTAAAAGGAGAAGCTTCTATAAGAGTTTCTATAATTTGACCTGCAGAATTTTTATTTCCTGTAGAATAATACCCATCAAAGCCCATTAGGTGGTTTAAGACACGGTAGTGGAACCCTTTGTAGTTTCTCAAGTCCACTCCAATGCTGTAACGCATTTTGTCTGCGTTGATGTTCAAATTGGAGATTCCTCCTACCCAGTTATGTGAGTTCATTGAAGCTCTACGAATCATCCCACTTCTGAAAACACCTTCATCACTATATCCATTGGCACCTAAAAGAGATCCTTCATAAGAAGAGATAGCGCCAGTGTAAGGACTAGCACCAGCACGATTGTCTGCAACTATGGCATCGTAGTCCACTGTACCGTCGGCTCTTCTAAAGTCCGTTTTACCATCTTCAATAAAAAAGGAGGTGAGGTCTTCACGGAAAGGAAGCACGTCGTAATTTCTTCCTCGTGGTCCTGTTCCTCCTCCACGTCCCGCAGAACCGTATAATGAAGTTGCTAGATCTACATTGTCAGAAATTTTCCAATCCCAGTTAAAGGTCGCCAACGGTTTGTTGTAGAAGTTTCTTCTCATGTTGAATTCTTCCCCGTTGAGTGTTCCTCCGTTGGTATTCCATCTTTGATCGATTCCCACTTCACCAAAGTTTTCATAGTCTCGTATAGAAACCCATACATCTCTTTGGTGGTGCCATTGTCCTGCCCCTAAAAGAGAAAGGTTTAAACTGTGAGCCGACCCCTCTGGGGTATAGCCAACCGCAGCAAAATAAGTCCATCCTGCCCCACTGGTATTGTAAACATAGCCATTTCCAGACCATTTGGTTAACAAATAAGAGGAGGACCAACCTTTATCATTTACCCCTGTATTGTAGGCTCCAGTAGTTTTGATGTATCCGTCGTTTCCAATCATTTGAGTTAAGGATCCTCCCTCTTGTTTTTCCGCACTTTTAGTAAAGATAGATACGGTTCCTCCTACAGAAGGAACGGCAAGTTTGGATGCTCCCAGTCCTCTTTGAACTTGGATTCCCGAAGCAACATCTGTCAAACCTTGCCAGTTGGACCAATATACCCATCCGTTTTCCATATCGTTAACAGGCTGTCCGTTGATCAAAAAAGAGGTGTTTCTTTGATCAAAACCACGCAAGGAAATTCTACTGTCTCCATAACCTCCTCCTTGCTTGGTGGCATAAACTCCAGGAGTTTTATTCATGATTTCAGGAAATTCTTGATTTCCCACTTTTAAAAGCACCTCTTGTGCAGAAATTTGACTTACTGCGATCGGTGTTTCTCTCTCTTTAGCGATATCAATAACCTTAGAAGAGACAACTACTTCTTCAAGAAATTGAAAAGTTGCTAAACTGTCTGTTTTTTGTTCATTGGTCTCTTGTGCAAAAGCTAGGCTAGAGCTGAGAAAAACCATAAATATCAGCATTTTTTTCATGTTGTTTTTTTAAATAATTTATTTTAAGCAAAGATAAATCCCCCTCTTAATTAGAGTTTAACTTAACATGAAAAGTGATTCACTTTTTTTAAGATATTGTTAACAAATCCAGAAAAGGAAAGAGGTTAAATTTTGGAAAGCAATTTTGAAGTAGAAGGGTCGTGAGGATGGTTTTGTTTTCCTTGGATATCGTCCAGTACTTTGTTTGCCAACTGTTTACCAAGTTCTACACCCCATTGATCATAGCTGTAGATATTCCAAAGGACGCCTTGCACAAAAATTTTATGTTCGTACATCGCGATCAAGGCACCTAAAGATGCAGGTGTAAGCTGATCTATAAGCAGGGTATTGGTAGGTTTATTTCCTTCAAAGACTTTGAAAGGAGTGAGTTGTTCTTGTTGGGCTTTGTCCATTCCGCTAGAGTCCAATTCTTTTTGAACTTCGGCCAGGGTTTTACCGTTCATCAGAGCTTCTGTTTGAGCAATAAAATTGGAGAGTAACTTATTTTGGTGATCGGTATTTCCTTTCAATGATTTTTTAAAGGCAATAAAATCTGCTGGAATCAGCTTGGTCCCTTGATGGATCAGTTGAAAGAAGGCGTGCTGGGCGTTGGTTCCAGAAGCTCCCCAGATGATTGTTCCTGTTTGATAGTCCACAGGGTTGCCGTTCCTACCGATGCTTTTACCGTTGCTCTCCATGATTCCTTGCTGGAGATAGGCAGGGAGATTCCTCAAATACTGGGTGTAGGGAACAATGACTTCACTTTCCGCCCCCCAAAAATTATTGTACCAGATACTGAGAAGGGAAAGTATTACGGGGATGTTTTTCTCAAAAGGCGTTTCTCGGAAATGCAAATCCATCTTTCCCGCTCCCTCCAAAAGTCCTTTAAAGTGTTCAGGGCCTACAGCCAAACAAATACTCAAACCTACGGTGCTCCACAAGGAAAAGCGTCCGCCTACCCAATCGTTCATAGGGAAGGTGTTTTCTGGAGCAATACCAAAAGCGGCAGTTTTTTCAGTATTGGTCGTGACCGCTACAAAATGTTTACTTACAACAGTTTCTGGGGCATTTTTTAAAAACCAAGCGCGGATACTTTGGGCATTGCTCAGGGTTTCTTGAGTGGTAAAGGTTTTGGATACAATTACAAAAAGGGTCGTTTCAGGATTCAATCCTTTTAAAACTTCTTCGTGGTGGTCTCCTTCTACATTGGAAACAAAACGGACGTCCAAATGATTTTCATAATGGGCAAGGGCCTCCATGACCATGGCAGGACCCAAATCAGAACCCCCGATTCCGATATTGACCACATGGCTTATGGCTTTTCCTGTATAGCCTTTCCAAGTGCCTGAGATTACTTTTTCACAAAAGGTATACATCTTTTCTTGTGTGCCTCGAATTTCGGGAAGTACATCTTTCCCATCTACGAGAAGGGGCTGATTATCCAAACATCTTAAAGCGGTGTGCAAAACAGCGCGATTCTCTGTAGCATTGATTTTTGATCCTGTAAATTGGGCTTCAATGGCAGCTTTCAGTCCAGCTTCCTCGGCCAAATGGAGCAACAACTCAAGTCCTTTTTTATCGATTCTATTTTTTGAAAAATCTACGATAAAGTCTTCCCATTCCAACCAGTACCGTTCCATGCGGTCGGGTTCGTTTTTAAAATGCTCTGCGATACTCAGCTCCGCAATTTTCTTCTGATGGGATTCTAGTTCGTGCCATGTTTTCAATTGAGTGGCAGGGGTATCAGGAAGGGTCTTTTGCATCGGCGTTGTCATTATTTTTTGCAATTTGTGTTTCGGATTCTTCAAAAGAGATGCAGTCTAATTTTGTTTTGAAGGGAATAATATGTTCTGCAAATTTTGCTTTCAATTCTTTAGAAATGGGTTTTGCATCTGGCAGTTTTTGTTTGAAAGGATCTACCTGTTTACCATTTTTCCAAAAGCGATAACAGACGTGGGGACCTGAGGTATTCCCTGTCATTCCTACCCATCCGATGACGTCTCCCTGCTCTACAAACTGTCCAACTTTTACCTTTCGTTTTTTCATGTGGAGGTATTGGGTGGAATATATATTGTTGTGTTTTAGGGTCACGTAGTTTCCGTTCCCTCGGGTATAGCTTGCTTTTACTACGGTTCCGTTTGCAGTTGCCAAAATGGGGGTTCCCACACCAGCAGCAAAGTCGGTTCCTTTATGGGGACGAATGCGATTTCCGTAATAGGCAATTCTCCGTCTGAGGTTGTAGCGAGACGAAATTCGATTGAACTTTAAGGGACCTTGAAGGAAGGCACGCCGTAAACTCTTTGCATTATCGTCAAAATAATCTACTATTCCCTTTTCAGGATCGCTAATATATTCGAAAGCGTAAAGCGGTTTTCCTTTGTGTTCGAAATAGGCTGCTTTGATCTGTTCAATTCCAATGGAGATGCTGTCATCCACAAATTTTTCGGTGTAAACGACCTTAAAGCGGTCCCCTTTCTGTAAACGGAAAAAGTCTACCGTCCAGGCATAGATATCCGAAAGATAGTAGGTAAGACTCTCGTTGATTCCACTGTTTTGCATGGTTTCGTATAACGAACTTTCAATGATTCCAGAAGCTTCAAGCTCTACCAGGCGTACGGGTTTTTGTATTTCATCCCCGTAAAGGCTGTCCCGAAGATGAATCCGAGTGTAGGATTGTGGACCCGGATGATAGACGAAATATTCCGGGGTGAGGATACTGTCCTTAGAATAAAATAAGCTGTAGGGTTTTCCAATGGTGAGCTTGCGAATATTAACCTTGCCTTTTATAGCTTGCAAAATGGAATAGACCTCGGGATAATCAATACCGTTGTCTTCCAGAATCTTCCCAAAGGTATCACCACGTTTAATTTTTTGGGTTTGAACAGTAAACTGGTTACGATCAATTCCGAAAAACAAATCGGGAAGAACTTCAACTACTTTGGTCTGATCTTCCTCAGCGGGTGGTGTGGTTTCCTCCTGACATGAAAAAAAGCTAAGAAAGATTAAAAGCGCAGTAACGCGATACATGCTCATTATGTTTTTACAAATTTCGGTACTTATTTGTTTTGAAGGAGTCCTCCGCCCCAAAAGTTATTCCCATTTTTTTAAACGTTAGTTTACCACAATTTCAAAAGGATGTTTTAAGTTTTTAAAATTTTCAAGATCGGCTTTGATGGAACCGACCAAGATGTCTGCTTGTAATCGGACAGGCAGTCTGTTTTTGTCATCAGAAACCCAAAGTGTAACACTTTCTTGTTCTTCAAAAACCCGCCCCGACTGAACCAAAGGACGAAACTTCATACACTGAATTTTTCCAAATTTAGAATTGATGGTTTCCTTTCCAAGATATTTCAGTCTGAACACATAGTTTTCATTGTCAAAAAACATATTGATGTCAAAACTCGTATTGATTGGAATCTCCTCTTTGGGATAAAAATTTCGCAAATAGTAAAAACAAGAAATTAGGTCTTGAACCCCATCCGTAATTGAAAATTTGTTGATTTCTCCCTTTTTTTTATCGTTTACAATAGCCGTACCTTTTTCTTGGTCAAAATCTATTTCAATATTCTTGGTGTAGCCCCCTTCGTTGATGTCTCGAATAAACTTGTAGGGCTGTACGGTTGTTTCATCAAAATAACTTTCGTAATAATCTTCTACTTTAAAAAACCAACGTGCCAAACCCGTGGTCTCTCCAAAGCCTTTGGCGTGAAACACAGGCTTTCCTTTCAGGGTATCTCGCTCTAGGGAAAAGGTGGCATAACTGGCATTGAACGGACCGTAATGCAGTCGCAATTGAAACCATTCGCCTTCTTGGAAAGATTCGACAGGCTGATGAACTGCTTTCATTTGGGCTTGACCCATACCCAGTTGGGCAGTTAAAATAAGACTTAAGACAATACGTTTTACCATGGTGTAAAGATAAGAAAAGCCCTACTTGTGGCTGGAAAGAAAAACATTTATAAAATGTTAAATATAATACGTTATAGATGCAATTCATCGCATTTCTATAAAATGCAAATGCATTGCGTTTGTACCGCTAATCATAATTTTTCACAGGATTTCTGTGGGGAAATAATCAAAAAATCTCCATAGATTTATAAACAGGAATATAATTTCGGACCAATGCTCCAGAAATTTAAAGGAAAATATCGCATCCAATCTGCTCGAGCCCAATGGTGGGATTATGCCAAAAATGGATCCTATTTTGTTACCCTCTGCACCCAAAACCGCAAACATTTTTTTGGTACTATTTCCAACGGAAAAATGGAATTGAACGAAATTGGGGAAATTGTTGATCGAGAATGGAAACGCACATTTGCTATTCGTCCTGATATGAATTTATGGATGGATGAATTTGTGGTAATGCCAAATCATTTTCATGCAATTATTGGGATTGGGGTAAATAAATATAATATTGTAGAGACGCATTGCAATGCGTCTCTACAATTACAACCACCACCAAAAAACAAATTCGGTCCGCAATCGAAAAATTTGGCATCCATTATTCGTGGATTTAAATCGGCGGTGACCACCCACGCCCGAAAAACAATTCCCCATTTTGCGTGGCAACCGCGTTTCCACGATCACATTATTCGTGATAAAAAATCGTTAGAAAACATTCGTCAATACATTTTTTATAACCCCGCTAAGTGGCATCGGGATCGGAATAATGATAACGGATTATGGATTTGATACCAGTAGAGCGATGTATTTGAAGAGACGTGATGCCACGCCGCTCTGGAATTATTTCGAATGCAACTGTTTGTACAGTTGTGTTCCTTTGTTTTCTCCTAAAACATGCATCAAATCCTCTTTTGAGGCTTCTTTAATACGTTTAAAGGATTTAAATTTCCGCAGTAGGGTTTCTTTGGTTTTTGGGCCTACTCCTGGAATGGTATCTAAACCTGATTTTAGGGCTCCTTTTGAACGCTTATTCCGATGAAAGGTGATTCCAAAACGGTGGGCTTCGTCTCGGGCACGTTGAAGGATTTTGAGCGTTTCTGATTTTTTGTCCAAGTAGAGCGGAATACTGTCATTGGGGAAATAGATTTCTTCCAACCGTTTGGCAATCCCCAAAATGGAAATTTTTCCACGCAAACCCAAAACGTCTAAACTTTTTACTGCGGAAGACAACTGTCCTTTTCCTCCGTCAATGACAATGAGTTGGGGAAGGGGTTCATCTTCTTCCAATAGGCGTTTGTAGCGTCTAAAGACGACCTCTTCCATGGAAGCAAAATCATCGGGGCCGGTTACGGTTTTGATGTTGTAGTGGCGGTACTCCTTTTTACTGGGCTTTCCATTTTTAAAAACGACACATGCCGCTACAGGGTTGGATCCTTGGATATTGGAATTGTCAAAACATTCAATATGGACAGGTTCTTGGGGCAGTCGTAAATCGGCTTTCATCTGACTCATAATGCGTTTACTATGACGGTCAGGATCTACGATTTTCATTTGCTTGAACCGCTCCATTCGGAAGTACTTTGCATTTCGAAGGGAAAGGTCCACCAGTTTCTTTTTATCGCCCTGTTGAGGAACAAAGACCTTCAGTTCGTCTCCCAGAGAAACTTTCTCATTGAGAAAGACCGTTTTTGAGGTACTAGAAAAGAGTTGTCGGATTTCTATAATTCCGAGTTGTAATAGGGTGACATCACTTTCGTCTAGTTTCTTCTTGATCTCTAAGGTATGGGATCGGACAATGGCTCCATAGGACACTTGGAGGTAGTTGATGTACCCATAGCTCTCATCGGAAAAAATAGAAAAGACATCTACATGACTTATTTTGGGGTTGACTACAGTAGATTTTGCTTGAAAGTTTTTTAAATCTTCTATTTTTTCTTTGATCCATTGTGCTTTTTCAAACTCCATTTTTTGAGCATAATGCTTCATCTGGTGTTCAAATGCATTGAGCGCTTCTTTAAAATTTCCTTTGAGAATTTGACGAATGGATTCAATATTCTTTCCATAGCTAGCGGTATCTATGGCTGCCACACACGGCGCCAAACAGTTTCCGATGTGGTATTCCAAGCAAACCTTATATTTTTGCGCTGAAATTTTTTCTTCACTCAAATCGTAGTTGCAACTGCGCAAGGGATACAGGCCTTTGACAAGATCAAACAAAGAGCGCACCGTTTTTAGACTGGTAAAGGGACCAAAGTACTCGGAACCGTCTTTAAAAACTTTTCGAGTAAAGAACACTCTTGGGAACGGCTCGTTTTTTATACAAATCCAAGGGTAGGTTTTATCATCCTTGAGTAAAATATTGTAACGCGGTTTGTATTTTTTGATCAGGTTGTTTTCCAACAGCAAGGCGTCCATTTCTGAATCCACCACCACGTGTTCGATACGGCTAATGTTTTTCACAAGAACGCGTGTTTTGTGATTTTCTACCGTTTTATTGAAATAAGAAGTGACGCGTTTTTTTACGTTTTTTGCCTTCCCGATATAGATGATTTTGTCCTGTTTGTCAAAATACTGATACACCCCGGGTACTTCAGGTAAGCTTTTTAGTTGAATTTCAATGGCGTCTGATTTCACAAAACGAAAATATTGATTTTCTTTGGGTCTGTGATTATTTGACCTTGCATTTCATGAATTCAGAATCTTCAAAAGTTGCCTTACGCACTCTTTTTTTAAAAAAACGCTTGGAATTGTCTAAAGCGGAACACGAAGAAAAAAGTTTTGCGATTGCCAACCACTGTTTACAATTACCGATATGGGACATGGAGTACATTCACTTGTTTCTCCCTATTGAGGCAAAAGCAGAAGTGGATACAACTTTGATTTTGACTTTACTTCAGGGGAGAGACAAACAGGTAGTTCTTCCCAAGGTTCATCAGCAGAGGTTACAACACCTTTTGTTGACAGACAGTACCAAATTGAGGAAAAATTCTTGGGGTATTCCAGAACCCGATCAAGGGATTGAGGTGCCCGCGGGACAATTGGAGGTAGTTTTTATTCCCTTGCTAGCCTGGGATAAAATAGGATATCGCGTGGGATACGGCAAAGGGTTTTACGATAATTTTTTGAGCGCGTGTAAGCCAGAGGTGATTAAAATTGGGCTTTCCCTATTTGAAGCCGTTGAAGCGATAGAGGGTATACGTCCTGAAGACATCCCAATGGATTATTGTGTTCATCCAGAGGGGATTACTGCGTTTCCGCCGCAGAAGTTTTAGAAAAAATTCGCTTGTTGAATACAATTAAAATCCCTACACCTGTACTAATGGCAGTATCTGCGAGGTTAAAAATGTATTGAAAAAACAGATACTCCTCACCCCCCACCCAGGGCATCCAACTGGGCCAAGTCCATTCTACTAAAGGGAACTGAAGCATATCTACCACATTGCCATAAAACAAAGGGGCATAGCCCTCTGCAGGAAAAATTTGTGCGACCTTACCATAGCTGTCCGAGAAGAGTACGCCATAAAAAACAGAATCAATAATATTTCCTAAGGCCCCAGCAAAAATGAGTGCCAATGCCCAATTCAACAAGGTGCTGGTTTGTTTTTTTACCGCGTCCCAAAGCCAGTATCCCAAACCAAAAATGGCAACAATTCGAAATAAAGTGAGGACAAGTTTGGCGGTGTCTTCTGAAATGAAAGGAAGAAAGTCATTGAGTTTGGCTCCCATTGCCATTCCTTTATTTTCAACGAAGAGTAGTTTAAAAAAGCCCCAATCCACAATCGGAGGAACGCCGTAACCTGAAAGGGGGTAGTTCAATTTAATATAGATCTTGAACCCTTGATCCAACAAGAGAATGGTCAAGATCACTCCAAGTGCCCAACCGAGGTTAAAATATGTTTTTTTAGCGTTCAGAATCTCGGGATCAACTTATTTTTGCATGTTTTTTGCCTCAATACTTAAGGTAGCGTGAGGAACTAAAAACAAGCGTTTTTTATTGATCAAATTTCCTGTCACTCGGCAAACTCCGTACGTCTTATTTTCAATACGAATCAAGGCATTTCTCAAATCGCGGATAAATTTTTCTTGGCGAATGGCAAGCTGGGTATTGGCTTCTTTGGACATAGTTTCAGAACCTTCCTCAAAGGCTTTGAAGGTAGGAGCGGTATCTTCTGTACCGTTGTTTCCATCATTCATATAAGCACTTTTTAAAAGCAAAAGATCGGCATTTGCTTTTTCAATTTTTTCTTCAATTACGGTTTTAAACTCTTGAAGCTCTGCGTCTGTATATCGTGTTTTTTTGCTCATGAGTATATTTTTTTAATTCGAATTTCAGTTTTTAAATTATCAAATTCTAAAGGTGTTCCTTCTTCAATTTCGGAGTCAAAATGAAGGTGGTTGGCGAGAGTTTCAGATAAAATATATTCTTTATTCTCAGAAACTGCTGCTTCCAACTCGACCTCTTTTTTTAAGAAAATTTCAATTCTGTCAGTAACTTCAAGTCCACTCTCTTTTCTATGGTTTTGAATTCGGTTGACCAATTCTCTTGCAATTCCCTCTTTTTTTAATTCAGGACTTAGTGTGATGTCCAACGCAACGGTCATTCCTGCACCTTGTGCTACTTGCCAGCCCTCAATATCCTTAAATAGGATCTCAACATCCGAGCTTTCTAAAATAATGTTTTTTTCATTGATTTGTACCTCAAGTTGTCCTTTTTCTTCAAAGAGATTAATTTGTTCGGTGTCCAGTTGTGAGATTACTTGAACAACACTTTTAAGATCTTTTCCAAAGCGGGGCCCCAAAGTCTTAAAGTTAGGACGTACTTCTTTAACTAAAAGGGCATTAGCATCGTCTAGAAGCTCAATCTCCTTTAGGTTGATCTCACTTTTTAGTTGCGCTACGATCCGTTCCATCCGTTCTTTTTCTGATGTGTTTTTAACAGGGATCATCATTTTTTGCAAAGGTTGACGTACTTTGATCTGCTCTTTTTTCCTGAGGGATAGTGCCAAAGAAGTCAACGTCCGCGCTGTATTGACTTGTGCTTCCAATTCAGGATTGATCCAAGCATCTTCCGCTTTTGGAAAATCCGTAAGATGGACCGAGCGGGAGGAGTTTTGTTCCAAATCTTGATACAATCGGTCCATAAAAAAAGGAGCTACTGCAGCGCCTAGCTGAGCCACGGTTATCAAACAGTGGTGCAAGGTCTGGTAGGCTGCGATTTTGTCGGGACCGTATTCGCCTTTCCAAAAACGACGACGACAAAGCCGTACATACCAATTGCTCAATTTTTCTTGAACAAAATCGGAGAGGGCTCGGCTGGCTTTGGTGGGTTCATAATCCTCGTATGCGGCATCTACGGTTTGGATCAGGCTGTTCAATTCTGAAAGAATCCATTGGTCCAATTCTGTCCGTTCCGCCAAGGGGATCAAATTTTCTTTTTTTGGATCAAAGCCGTCAATGTTAGCATAGAGACTAAAAAAAGAATAGGTATTGTACAAGGTGCCAAAAAATTTGCGTTGTACTTCTGCAATTCCTTCAAGATCAAATTTTAAATTGTCCCAAGGATTGGCATTGGAAATCATATACCAACGGGTCGCATCGGGACCGAACTGGTCTAACGTTTTAAAAGGATCTATGGCATTGCCCAGGCGTTTGGACATTTTCTGACCTTGTTTATCTAGGACCAAACCATTGGATACCACATTTTTATAGGCTTTTTCACCAAATACGAGGGTAGCTATGGCGTGAAGGGTATAAAACCAACCTCGCGTTTGATCCACTCCTTCGGCGATGTAGTCTGCGGGAAACCGCTCTCCTTCATCAATGACCTCTTTGTTTTCAAAAGGATAATGCCACTGTGCGTAAGGCATGGCTCCTGAGTCAAACCAGACGTCGATTAAATCCGATTCGCGATACATTGGTTTTCCTGTTGGGCTGGACAATACAATCTTGTCCACCACATTTTTGTGCAGGTCAACAAGGATATAGTTGGCATCGGAAAAATCCCCTTCTTTAAATTCTTGAAAAGGGTTTTCTTTCATAAACCCTTTTTTTATTGCAAGTTCAACAGCTTCACGCAGTTCTGAAATAGAACCAAACACTGTAGTTTCTGTTCCCTCTTCGGTTCTCCACACCGGTAGCGGAATTCCCCAAAAGCGGGAACGGGAAAGGTTCCAATCGTTGGCATTGGCAAGCCATTTTCCAAAACGCCCTTCCCCTGTAGACTTGGGTTTCCAATTGATTTCTTTGTTGAGTGCGGTCATCTGATCCCGAACTTCTGTGACTTTGATAAACCAAGAATCTAGGGGGTAGTATAAAATGGGTTTGTCTGTTCTCCAACAATTGGGATAGGAGTGTACGTATTTTTCCACTTTGAAGGCTTTGTTTTCGCCTTTGAGTTGAATAGCGATTTCTACATCTGTAGAACGGTCAGGTGCTGTTCCTTCGGGATAGTATTCGTTTTTGACAAAACGATTTCCCAGACGCCCCACTTCTTTGCGAAAACGACCTTTTAAATCTACTAGAGGAACTTGGGTTCCATTTTCGTCTAAAACCAAAAGAGGAGGAACTTCTGGTGATGCCTCTTTGGCTACTTTGGCATCATCTGCACCAAAAGTAGGTGCCGTATGCACAATTCCCGTTCCCTCTTCGGTGGTGACAAAATCACCGGCAATTACGCGGAAGGCGTCTTTTGCATTTTCTAAGGGGAGTGGTGCTTCTGACCAAAGTTGTTCGTATCGAATGGCTAATAAATCAGCACCTTTGATCTCCGTTTCAATTCGATAAGGAATTTTTTTATCTCCACCTTTATAGGAATCCAAATCTTCTGATTCGATGTAAACTTTCCCGAATTGCTTTTGTAAAAGGTCTTTTGCCAAGAGCACTCGGATGGGATCAAAAGTGTATTGATTAAAAGTTTGAACAACCACATAATCAATTTTTTTTCCAACTGTCAGGGCGGTATTGGAGGGTAAGGTCCACGGGGTAGTGGTCCAAGCGAGTATATACAGAGGGACTGTTCCTTGAAGTTGTGCTGGAAGGCTTTCGGGTAGGGTTTTAAACTGAGCAGTTACAGTGGTATCGGTTACATTTTGATAGGTTCCCGGTTGGTTCAGCTCGTGTGAACTTAAACCTGTTCCTGCCATAGGAGAATAAGGCTGAATGGTGTAGCCTTTGTAGAGGAGTCCTTTTTCGTGGATTTGTTTTAGCAACCACCACACACTTTCCATGTACTTGGAAGTATAGGTGACATAAGGTTCTTCCATATCTACCCAGTATCCGATGCGTTCCGTAAGTTCATTCCAAACATCGGTGTAGCGCATCACGGCTTTTTTACAGGCTGCATTGTAGTCTTCTACAGAAATACTTTTTCCGATTTCTTCTTTGGTGATGCCCAACTCTTTTTCAACGCCCAATTCGATAGGGAGGCCATGGGTATCCCATCCTGCTTTTCGATGCACTTGGTACCCTTTTTGGGTTTTGTAACGGCAAAAGATGTCTTTGATTGCTCGTGCCATTACATGGTGAATTCCGGGCATCCCGTTGGCAGAAGGGGGTCCTTCATAGAAAACAAAAGGAGGACGACCTGTTCGTTCCGAGATACTTTTCGCAAAGGTGTCGTTTTGCTTCCAGTCGGTGAGAACCTCAGTTGCTATTTTGGGTAAATCTAGCCCTTTGTATTCTTTAAATTTCACGTTTCAAATACGGTTTAGAGGCCTTAAAACTCCAAAACAGAGGTTTTAAAGCACTTTGTAAATCAAGTGCGAAAGTAATTAATTTCGATTAAAAAAGAGCAGTCCTTTAAAGATAGGGAAGTGACGATTTTTCAGAAGGTTTTAGAATTGGATGTTTACCCCGAGTTTAAAGTTTCTTCCCGGTGCAGATATTCCAGAGGCAAAAGACCTGTAATGAACATCAAAAATATTGTCCAGCCCCATTCTAAGATGAATTTTATCGTTCCACTGGTATTGGGAAAGAAAAGACAATTCCGACCACGCGGGAGTTCCTGCATACAAATCAGGATCTTCGGAAATCAATGGGGTTTCGTCTAGGCCGTCTTCTCCTCCCTCACTGTAGTCTTCTAGGGCTTTGCTGCCGCTAAACTGGTAACGCATACTAGCAAACCAAGCTTCTTTTTGATAGGTGAGAACGAGATTTCCAAAGACAGGAGAAATAGAAGGTAAAGGGCCGTATTTTTTACTTTTTGCCGCTTCAATAATATTGAGATCGCCGCGCAAGGACAATTGGTCTGTAAAGGAAAAATTGCCATCAATCGAACCACCAAAAATATATCGATTACCCAAGTTATTATTGGCATAAGTGGTTAGTTCTTCGCCGTTGTAGAGAATGGTATTCATACTCGGAGTAGACTGATCGGCAAAGATTGTAAACGTATCCCGACCGATATGTCTAGAGAGTAGGGTGGAAAAACCTCTAAATGAAAAGTAATTTCTGGGTTGATTCAAGTATTTGGTTAGTCCCAGTTCGAAGTTATATGCATATTCAGGGAAGAGCATGGGGTTGGGGACAATTAGTGTCCCTCTACTTTCTCGTATTTTCCCTACATCGTCAATGTTGGGATTTCGAAACCCATTAGAAAGTATGGCGTTCAATTGTGTATTTTTGTTAGGCCGGTAGGTCAATGCTAGGGTTTCTGTAAGGGCTTCTGCATCAAGTTGAACCCTAGAGAGCAGGGAATTTATGTTGTAGCTTTGGCCCCATTTAGCTCTCAAATGGGTGCTTGTAAGTCGTATTCCAGCATTGAGAGTCAGTTGGGAGCTGAGATCCCAAATCCAGTTTAAATAAACCGCATAGCTACCGTAAGAACTCCCTCGATTGGGATAGCGGGTAGGGATGGGAAGATTAGGACTGAAACCTATAATTTCGTTTTGTTGTAAGATCAGATCATACTGATGCGCATAAGAACTAATATCATTGAAAACACCTTCAAAGCCATACGAAAAGGAATGTTCTTCCTTGAGCTGAAATTCAAAATCTCCATTCAGGCTTAGCGCATTTACTTTTTCCCGTTGAAAATTGCGTGTCAAACTGTTAAAAAACCGATTGTTTCGAGATTCTTCAAGTTTTTGAAATGCAAAGGTGATTTTTCCAGAATTCAAGAACTTCTTTTCTGGAAAGATTTTTAGTTGAGGGGACAACAAAAAACGTTTTTGTGGCCCGTAGTACCACTCTGCATAACGCAGCGTACCATTGCGCTTCTCTACCAATTTATCATAACGCGAAATGTCAGACGAGTTGGAGTATTGGAGATTTAAAACAAATTGGTTTTGCCCACCCAGTTGCACTAGAAATTTTTGCATTAAATCAATTTGCTCATAGCCAGTATTTTTTTGGATTAAAGGGTTTTCGTTTTCTAGAGGAGTTGGGCTGTAGGTAGTTCTGTGATTGGCAGAATAAAAAGGGGTCAGTCCCCATTTTTCGTAGCCATGGTTTCTGTTTTTACCCATGCGTATATCGCCAAAGTTGGAATGGCTGACACTGGTTAAGCTGGCCCATTTTTTAAAACTCAATTCTGTTGAAAAAGAATTAATCGAGGCATTATCAGCAGAGGAGAAGTCACTGGAAAATTGGGTTCTAATTTTGTCTTCGCTGTTGATTAGGGGATTGCGAGTGTAGTAATGAATGACCCCACCCAAAGCATCGGACCCATAACCTACAGAGGACGATCCGAAAACCACCTCTACACGTTCAATCGTATTGGGGTGAATGGTAATGGCATTTTGAAGGTGTCCACTTCGATAAATAGCGTTGTTCATTCGTACTCCATCTACTACCAAAAGCAATCGATTGGCTTCAAACCCTCTCAAGACAGGACTTCCCCCTCCTCCTTGGGATTTTTGAATGCGGACTCCAGGACTGAGGCTTACCAAATCCGCACCGGTTGCGGGTCGTTGGGTTAGTATGTCTCTAGAATTGATGATGCTGACTTTTTCTGCAATCTGTTTTCGAGTTGTGGCATTACGCGCTACGGAGAGGACAATTTCCTCCAGGGTTTGATCTTTGGGTTGTAATACAAATTGGAAACGGTCTTTCACTTGGTTCGTTCCCATGGTAAAGCTCCGAATTTCAAAACCGTAAAATTGGACATATACAGTTTCCCCTTCAGAAAAAAGAGAAAGATTGGCAACTCCTTCGGCGTTTGAGAGGGTGGCGGTGGTTTTCGTTTCATTGTACAGGGCTACCCCTTCTAAAGGAATTCCAGAGACCTCATCGATCAAAACAATCTCCTGTCCCATTGCCCAAACAGAGCACAGAAAAATGAAAAAAGAACTAAAGTATTTTAAAAATTTCATTCAGTACTTCTGTGGATTTTGGTGCTTTGAATTGTTGTAAATGTAGTTCGTAATAAGAGATCACACTTTTTAACAACGCATTTTTAAATTGTCTTGAAAGTTGAATTTCACCAACCCTATCAAAATCCGTGCCCAAAAGCTGAATCCAAAAACTTTTTAAAGGATCCTCTAGAAAAAGACCTAAGGGTTTATCAGGAGTCATACATCCTGACTCTAAATCAAAGTAGGGGGCTTCGGGCAGATTTAGATTGGGAGAAAAACCGATAAAACGGGTGAGGTCCAACATCATTTTGATGTGAAACAACCCGAGCTCGTTTTGGTGATCTAGCCACAGGATTCGTTCTTTTATAAATTGGAATAAAGCGGGATGAGGTTCTTGGTCCTCTCGAACTACCTGATGGAGTACTTCTGCTATAAAAAAAACCAAAGCTTTTTTAGTGATATCAAAGGGAATACTGTGAAATGCCTGGGCTCGCTTTGCTTCTTTAATATAACCCAAGCGATTTTCTGAATTTTTGGACGCCTGAAGTTCCAAAAGGGTAAGCGGTTCGAATAAAGATTTAGAAATTTTCTTTTTTCTTGTATTGGATAAAATGCCTTTGAGCATATACGATTGCAAACCGTATTGCTGGGTATAGCAAGCCGCAATTAGACTGGTCTCCCCATACTTGACGACTCTTAAACTAATCGCATGAACGGTATGATCATTTTCTTTGGTCAAGACTTATACGACTCCTTGGGCAAGCATGGCATCTGCAACCTTTACAAAACCAGCAATATTGGCCCCTTTGACATAGTTGATGTGTTTATTTTCCTTACCGTATTTGACACAGGACTGGTGGATGTCTTTCATGATGTATTGTAACCGTTGGTCCACTTCTTCTCGTGACCAACTGTAGCGCAGCGAATTTTGTGCCATCTCCAGACCAGATACAGCTACACCTCCAGCGTTTGAGGCTTTTCCAGGAGCGAACAATACGTTGTGGGCAGTAAAGACTTCGATTGCTTTAGGAGTACTCGGCATATTGGCTCCTTCTCCTACACAAAAACAACTATTTTTTACCAAAGTTTGTGCGTCGGACTCTCCCAATTCATTCTGAGTAGCGCAAGGAAGCGCAATTTCACAGGGTACTTCCCAGGGAGTTTTGCCTTTGTGGAATGTTGCTTTGGGATAGGTCTTAACATATTCACCAATACGCGCCCTTTTAACATTTTTAAGATCCATAAGGAAGTTTAATTTTTCGCGATCTATTCCATCAGGATCATGGATATAACCCGAGGAGTCCGATAGGGTACAAACTTGTGCGCCTAAATCGAGACATTTTTCTGCAGCGTATTGGGCGACATTTCCCGAGCCCGAAATCACGACTTTCTTGCCTTCCAAACTGTCCTTTTGGTGTAACAACATTTCTTGTGTAAAATAGACAACACCATAGCCGGTAGCTTCGGGTCGAATCAAAGAGCCACCCCAACTTACCCCTTTTCCTGTCAAGACACCAGTAAACTCATTTTTAAGACGCTTGTATTGCCCAAAAAGGTAACCAATCTCTCGACTGCCTACGCCAATATCTCCCGCTGGAATATCACGATTCGGACCGATGTGTCGAAACAATTCCGTCATAAAACTTTGACAAAAACGCATGATTTCGGTATCTGATTTTCCTTTGGGATCAAAGTCAGAACCTCCTTTTCCTCCTCCCATAGGAAGGGTGGTAAGACTGTTTTTAAAGGTTTGTTCAAAAGCTAAAAATTTCAATACACTGAGGTTGACACTGGGGTGAAATCGCAGTCCTCCTTTGTACGGACCAATGGCAGAGTTCATCTCAATTCGATACCCGCGGTTTACTTGTATTTCTTCGTTATCGTCAATCCATGCAACACGAAAGGACACCACTCGCTCAGGTTCTGCGATCCGCAGGAGGATGTTTTGACCGTAATATATATCGTGTTGGACGATGTAGGGAATCACGGATTCGGCCACTTCCGTAACCGCTTGCATAAACTCGGGTTCGTTTTGATTTCTAGCATTTACTTCTGCAAGAAATTGAGAGATGACATCTTTCATAAGACTTTAGGTTTTGTGACAATCGAAGATAGCTTCTTTTTTTTAAAAAAAGAGCTAGAAAAGAAAATCAACTAGGCTTTCTACTTTAGAAAACTGTTGGATTTGAAGCTTGTTTTGGAGCGCCCCTGTTTTAGAATATTTTGAAACCACAATCGTTTCAAAGCCTAATTTTTCTGCTTCTTGTATGCGTTGCTCTGCTTTTGCAATGGGACGAATCTCCCCCGACAATCCGATTTCTGCTGCAAAACACATCTTTTGTGAAATAGGGACATCGTGATAACTCGATAGTATGGCTGCAATAACCGCCAAATCCAAGGCCGGATCTTCCACACGCAGCCCACCCGTGATATTGATAAAGACGTCTTTACTTCCAAGAGCAAAGCCCGCTCTTTTTTCTAAAACAGCAAGGAGCATATTGAGGCGCTTGGAGTTAAATCCTGTACTGCTGCGCTGAGGTGTTCCGTACACGGCAGTACTCACCAGTGCTTGTACCTCTATCAACAGCGGTCTTATGCCTTCTATGGTAGCCGCGACGGCATGACCGCTAAGGGGTCCTTCTTTTTCAGAAATTAAAACTTCACTGGGATTGGTTACGGGGCGAAGTCCTTGGGCAATCATTTCATAGATTCCAATTTCTGAAGTAGCTCCAAAACGATTTTTTTGAGCCCTGAGTATTCTGTAGATGTGATTACGGTCGCCTTCAAATTGAAGGACGGTATCGACCATATGTTCCAAAATTTTAGGACCTGCGATGGAGCCTTCTTTCGTAATATGACCTACTAAGATAACTGGGACATTCGTGCTTTTTGCATAGTGGATTAGCTCCGCCGCTGTGGTTCGAATTTGAGAGACACTTCCCGCACCACTTTCTATATGGGTACTGTGTAGGGTCTGAATGGAGTCTATGATCAGAAGTTCAGGGGCTAAATTTTGAACTTGGAGAAAAATGCGTTGCGTTTCCGTTTCACTGAGGACATAGCAACGGTCTTCGGCAAGCCCCATTCGCGAAGCACGTAATTTGATTTGTTGTTGGCTTTCTTCACCCGAAACGTAAAGTACCTTTTTTTTAAGTTGAAGTGCCAATTGAAGTAGCAAGGTCGATTTTCCAATACCGGGTTCTCCCCCTAGAAGAATTACTGCACCTGCGACCAATCCACCGCCTAAAACACGATTTAACTCATCGTCTCCAGTATGGAAACGAGGGACCGCACTCACGTCTATGGCATCCATTCGAATGGGCTTTGCAGTCGCGTTTGTCGCCGAGGAGTCCCATTCTTTGGTGGGTTCTTTTGACATGAGCTCTTCCGCAAGGGTATTCCATTCTTTACAGCCTTTGCATTGGCCCTGCCACTGGGTGTGTTGTGTTCCACAGTTTTGACAAAAAAAAGCTTTTTTTACTTTGGCCATGAATGCAATTACAAGTTATTTTTTGCGATTTACTAAAGGTAGTACAAAAAAAGAAAGGCTACCAAAAACGAGAATCATTAGTGTTTGAGCGGTCCACATGATCCACCCAAAAGCGAGCCCCGATTCATTCGATACCCCAAAGGCGGAAAGCATAAGACTCACAGAAAATGGATAAATCCCGATTCCTCCATTGGTTGCAGAAATAGTCAGTCCACCAATTACAAAAGCAGGGAGCATCGCGTTGAGCCCCAAACTTGAAGTTTCGGGGACGGTCCATTTGACCACGTAAAACATTGCGACATACATGACCCAAATAAACAAGGTGTGGGCGATGAAAGCACCTTTGTTGGGCATGGTTCGGATACTCAAAATACCCTCTACGAGGCCATTTAAAAACGTTTTAAGCTTTTGGATGAAGGGGCTGTTGTTTCGTTTAAAAAGAAATCGAAGACCAAAAAACATCAGGATCAATCCCAAAAGTCCCAGAAGCAGCACGGTTGACGAAACTTGTCTCTCTTTGAGTAATTCCCAAATGAGATCATACTGAAGGGTCAATGCTAAGAGGATAAAACCGAGTAATAAAATCATATCGACGATACGCTCAGCGATGATGGTGCCAAATAATTTTTCAAAAGGAATTTTCTCATAACTACTGAGAGTAGTGGCTCTTAAAATCTCACCGGATCTTGGAATACCTAAGTTGGCAATGTAGGCAATCAGAACGGCCAAGGTTGAATTGATAAACCGAGGGGTGTACCCCATTGGGGCAAGCAAAAATTTCCATCGATACGCCCTAGAAAGGTGGCTTAAGATTCCAAAAAAAACCGAGAGCAGTACAAAGCGGTAATCAGCCGTTTTGATGTAGTTAAAGATTAAGTTGCGCTCCTCGGAAGTGGTGGCATTAATCGTTAAAAAAATAAAAAAAAGACCTACTCCCAGAGGGATTATAACTTTTAGAAAAGAAGTTAATTTTTTCAAAAGTTAGGAGAGTTGGTTGGTCAATTCGTCAGGAAAAATAAGTGTAGGCTGAAAGGATTTCGCTTCTTCAATTTCCATTTGGGCGTAGCTAATGATGATGATCAGGTCTCCTTTTTGTACTTTTCTAGCTGCAGGGCCATTGAGTGTGACATCGCCACTACCTTCTTCACCTTCTATAACATAGGTCTCTATCCGCTCTCCGTTGTTGAGGTTTACGATTTGTACTTTTTCGCCTGCGATCAGATTTGCGGCTTCGATTAATTTCTTGTCTAGGGTCACGCTACCGATATAATGTAATTCGGAATGGGTGACAGTAACCCGATGTATTTTTGATTTTAGAACTTCGATTAACATGGGGGCAAAGGTATTATATTCTCCCCAATTCAACCGTATCGATGAGCCTTGTTTTTCCTGCAAAAACAGCTACAAAAACACGATAGTCGATCCCCTCTTCTATCACAGAAACAGGAATCAAGTCTGTAGGGGAGGCAACAAAAAAGTATTCCACTTCTAATTCTTTTTCTCGAGCAATTTCATTCTTAAAAAAGGCCTCCATAAGGGGTACTTTTTTTCCAAAATTCTTTTTTTTCAGTTCACCTAGACTGGCAAATATACGCGGAGCGGCCTGTCTTTGCTTAGGACTCAACAGCCGATTTCTAGAGCTCATAGCCAGGCCGTCCTTTTCTCTCACGATGGGGCATGAGACGATAGTTATCCCTAGTTTTTTTTGAGTAGTTAAAGCTTTGATGACCTGTAACTGCTGAAAGTCTTTTTCACCAAAATAGACATTCTGAGGCTGTATTTTTCTTAAAAGGGTTTCAACCACCGTAGCTACACCATCAAAGTGCCCTTTACGAAAGGCTCCTTCCATATGATTGGCAATAGTACCAAAGTTATAGGTTTTACTTTGAATCCCCTCGGGGTAAATCTCTTTATGGTCTGGCGCATAGAGAAGGAGTTGACGGGAAAAGGATTCTAGAAGGGCCTTGTCTTTTTCAAAGTTTGAAGGATACTTTTCATGGTCAGTAATTTTGTTAAACTGCGTGGGGTTGATGTAAATACTGACCACGACTACATCGTTTTCCTCACAGGCTTTTTTGACTAAGGAAAGGTGTCCCTCGTGTAAGGCGCCCATGGTGGGAACCATTCCTACGGTTTGAGTATTTGATTTAAAACAAGACCGAAGCTCTTGAGCGGTTTTAAATACCAACATTTAGTAAATCATTAACGCAGCTAAAGTAGGCAGTTTTTAAGTATATGTCTATTAATTTTGTATTTTTGCAAGACTTTTTCCCTAGGAAAATTCAAATATGAAAGACAAGAGAGTATTAATTATATCTTCAGAGGTAGTGCCTTATTTGCCCCAAACTGAGCAAGCTATCAATTCATTTCAAACTCCAAAAACAATTAATGAACACGGGGGGCAAACGCGAATTTTTATGCCCCGCTATGGTCTTATAAACGAACGTAGACATCAGTTACACGAAGTCATTCGGCTCTCGGGGATGAATCTTGTTATTAATGATATGGATATGCCTTTGATTATCAAAGTGGCTTCCATTCCCAAAGAGCGCATGCAGGTTTACTTTATTGACAATGAAGAATATTTTAAACGTCGTGCTGTTCTTCATGATGCACAGGGGAAAATTTTTAAAGACAATGACGAACGCATGATATTTTTCACAAAAGGGGTTGTGGAAACCGTCAAAAAATTAAATTGGTCCCCGGACATCATTCATCTACACGGTTGGTTTACGACACTTTTCCCGTTGTATCTAAAGACGTATTATGCGGATGAACCCCTCTTTGCAGAGAGTAAAATTGTAAGTTCCCTTTATGAGCCTGACTTTAAAGGAGAAATTTCAAAAAAAATATACGACAAAGTAGCCTTTGACAAAATAGAGGAAGAAAAAATAGAAACACTCAAAAAAGGAACTTTCGAAGCCCTTGCCAATCTTGCGATCACCCACAGCGATGGTCTTATCATGGCCACGGAAAATCTTCCTAAAGAAGTGACCGATAAAATTGAAGAGAGTGCTAAGCCACAGTTAGATTATTCTGCTTCCAAGGAAGAGGCAACGCTTATTGATTTTTATACCAATCAAATTTAACAATTCAACTTGTGAAACGGTATTTTACCCCTTTATTTGTAAGTTTTCTTACCCTCTTTGTGATCTTGTCATGTAACCAAGACTTTTATTCTGTCGGAGATGAGTTGTTGTCAGACCAAACCCTTGAGACGGAAACCCAAACCATCCCCGCCTTTACCTATCAAAAAAGCCTCAATCGAGTTCAATCTAACGTGCAGCCACTCGTTCAATTAGGAAAAATAAACCATCCCGTTTTTGGGAAAGCAGAAGCGAGTTTTGTCACCCAACTATCCATTGGTACAGAACCTGTGTTTGGGAATTTCAGACAACTTTCTGAGGAAGAAGGCGATCCCAATAATGTCAATGTGATCCCAGAAAACGAAACCGTAAAAGAAGTTTTTCTCGAAATCCCCTTTTTCAACAACACCAATGATACGGACAATGATGGGGTGATAGATTCCTTGGATGCCGACCCCAACGACCCAGAAAGCAACTCCGACGGAGACGAGTTAACGGACATCATAGAAACTCAATCGGGTTTAAATCCGTTGAGTTCTGATAGTGATGGAGACGGGATATTGGATCATAATGATGATGAAAATGAAGGCTATGATAGTAACAATCAAGTCTATCAAATCGATTCCATTTATGGAAACCGAAACGCACAGTTTAATCTACAAGTACACGAGCTAACTTATTTTCTCAATAACCTAGACCCCAGTAGTAATTTTGTCTCATCACAAACCTACTATTCCAATCGAGATTTTTACGATGAAGGCTTTGTAGGTGCAACCTTATTTGACGAAACTTTTTCTCTGGATTTTAATGAAATACTCTTCTATTTTTCTGAGGATGATCCAGACACCCCCGATGTAGACGAAACTACCCAAGTAGAAACTAGACTGAGTCCCCGACTTCGAATTCCACTGGATCTCCAATTTTTTCAAGAACGTCTTATCGACCTTGAAGGCACAGATGCGTTATCGGGTAACGCTGCCTATTATCAAGCGATGCGTGGACTGATCATCAGAACAGGAGACTTTTCAGATGATTTGTATCTCCTTTTGGACATTCAAAATGCAGAGCTCAAAATTCGATACGAATACGACATAAACAATACTCAAGCAACTGCGGACGACACAACCGACGATACGATAGATAAAGCCGAAAAGGAATTCGTATTGCGAATGGCAGGAAATCAAATAACGACTTTAAAAAACTCAGCTTTTGATGCGGCTGTTGCACAAAGGATCACGGCTTCAAACAACAACGAGCCAACGGATAAGCTTTTTATTCAAAGCAGTAGATTGCACGGGAAAATTCGACTTTTTTCTGCTGAAAACTCGGAAACCAACGAACTGTTAGAGGAGATCCGAAACGAAACCTTATTGATTAATGAAGCAAACCTCGTTTTTTATATAGATCCCGAATCCAGATCTCCAGAGGGTCTTTTGGCGCAACGTCTGTACTTGTTCAATCATGATTCTGGCGCTCCCTTAAGTGATTATACCAATGACGGTTCGGTATCTACTTTTGGGACAAACTCCAACAAACAGAACTTTGGTGGAATTTTAGAACGCGATGCTGATGGAAAACCATACCGATACAAATTCAACTTGACCAACCATATTTCAAACATCATTAGAAACGACTCATTAAACTACGATTTAGGACTTGTCGTTACTGCCAATATTGAAAATCCAACAGCTATAAAAGCGGATGTTGAAGAGGCGTTAGAAACGATACAATATCCTCTATCTGCAACGCTCAATCCCTTAGGCTCAGTGCTTGTCGGCTCTCATCCAGATAGCACATTGACAGATAAACGAGTCAAACTAGAAATTATCTACTCTTCCTACGAATAGAAGTATTACAGTACTTTCCAGATCGAGTATCCAACGAAAACGACGAGAAAGCCAACCAGTCCCTGGATTAAAGTTCCTACGATATGGGTTCTATATGCTGTTTTTACATCCATCCCACTCATTTGTGATACGATCCAAAAATAGGAGTCGTTGGCATGGGAAACGGTCATAGCACCTACACCCAAGGCCATAATGACCCAAACTTTTCCCATTTCACTGTCCAGTTGGAGCAATGGGAGTAAGGGGAAAACAATAGAAGAAGTTGTAATGATGGCTACAGTCGAAGAGCCTTGAGCTGTTTTCAATAGAGCTGCAATACCAAAAGGGATAAACAATCCCAAAGCCTCATAAGATGAAATAGCCTGAGCGTATTCTTGGAGTGGGATGGTTTGAATGAGATTTCCCAAGGCACCACCCATGCCTGTGATAATTAAAATAGGAGCAGCTTATACGATTCCTTCTTTGATAGAAAGATTGATTAGTATTTTTCGTTTTGAGCGAACCAACCGGAAGGCTAAAAGCATGCCGATTCCCAGAGCAACTGTCGGCTGGCAAAGAAGGGTAACCACTTCTAGGCCTGGGAGGTCCCGAGGAATAAATTTTATCAAAGCCCCCAAGCCCATTAGTAAAATAGGGACTAAAATAGGCTCTAGGGCGGTACCAAAACTCGGCATGGAAGCTGTTGTGTTCTGGAGTATAGGTTCTTCCGACTCATCAGGGACATACGGATTCTTTCGAATGAGGTAGTTTCCATAGGCGCCACCCACTAGTATCAAAATAAGGGCAATGCTTGCTCCTACACAGATCAATAAAAAAAGATTTTCAAGAGCTAGGTTCGAAGCAGCGACTAGTGGGCCTGGTGTAGGGGGCACCAAAACATGAGGAGCAAACAAACCAGTAGAGAGTGCCACGATAAGCCCCACCAAAGGGGTTCGGGTTTGCTTGGATAAGGTTTTATTCAAATGGGAAAGGATGACAAAGGCTGCATCACAAAAAACAGGGATAGAAACTAAATATCCGATACAACTCACGGCATACTGTAAGGACAGTCGCTGCAAACGGGAGAGAACCCCTTGAGCTAGGGCCAATGTTCCCTTTGAGCGTTCCAAGGAAACGCCAATGGTTGTTCCAAAAAGGATAAGCAAACCAATGCTTTGAACAATACCCCCAAAGCCCTTTTGGATGTGATTTAAGATTTCAACACCTGGAATCCCCAACAAAAACCTAATAACAGCGCAGCACTGAACAGCACCAAAAAAGGATGAATCTTGGCACGAGAAGTGCCGAGTAGGATCCACAGGATAATAATAGAAACACTAAATAGAGAAAACAGCATCGGTTCTAAGATACAGAAATGAATTTTTCTTGCGCTATAAACCAAAAAAGGATCAGATCACTTCTTAGAAACAATGGCATTCATGATGATCGGAGCGTGTTCTCTAGAATTTTCAATAAACCATTTATTGGTTTTGTAGCCCCCGCAGACCACTCCTGCTAAATAGACATTTTCCGCCTCGGATTCCATCGTATTGGAATTGTATTTTGGGGTTCTAAATTCGTCTTTATGAAAAGTTACCCCTACTTGTTCCAACATATCAAAATTGGGTTCGTAGCCCGTCATTGCCAAAACAAAATCATTGACAATTTTATGAGTGCCTTCAGGATCTTTAAAGTGTATAAATTTCTCTTCTATGGATGTAATTGAAGCCTCATAGTAAGCTTTTATACTCCCTTCTTTAATGCGGTTTACAATATCAGGACGCGCCCAATACTTTACATTGGTTCCAATTTCTTTTTCGCGAATGATCATGGTGACACTCTTTGCTCCTTTGCGGTAGGTTTCTAAGGCGACATCCACAGCTGAATTTGCAGCACCCACTACGGCCAACTCCATTCCGAAGTACGGATGCGGCTCCGAGTAATAATGTTTTACTTTAGGAAGGTCTTCTCCAGGAACTTCTAGCAGAAACGGTCGATCGTAAAACCCAGTTGCAATAACAAGGGATTTCGCCTTGTAGTTTCCGCTGGGGGTAGTGATCTGGAAGTAGTCTTCGATTTTCTCAATCTTTTCAGTTGATTCGTAAAGATTTAATTTGAGTTTCCAATGGGAAGCTACTCTTCGATAATATTCCAGGGCTTCTGCGCGGGTCGGTTTGGCATTGTGCGAAATAAAAGGGACTTCACCTATTTCTAGCTTGTCTGAGGTCGAAAAAAAAGTCATGTTTAGGGGGTAGTGATAAAGTGAATTGACCAAAGTTCCTTTGTCTAATATCAAATAGTCTAGCCCTTTTTTTTGAGCTTCTATACCACAGGCAAGACCAATGGGACCCGCTCCAATTATGATGACATCCTTCATGGGGGCAAGGTAGTGATCTTTCGAAAAGGAAAAAAGTATAATAGTATCTTATTGAAATTTAATGAATAATAATTTATAACAATAAATAATTTATTTATCCATTTTATAAAGATCAAAAAAGCATAAATTATCGTTAAAAACTATTGATTATAAATTTATGATAGCAAAATCCTTTGTCTTGATAATAAACTTGAAATACAGACGAGTAAATAAAGGGTCATTACTGAATTTCCAAATCCGAAAGCAATGAGAATAGCGGTCACGAGCCACCAAAGGGGAAAGAAAAACACACCCATTGCGTACTTCATAGAACTGACAAAGACAACATCGTCAAATTTCCCGATCACTTTTCTTGTTATCCACAGAGGAATCAAATTGGGAATGCTCAATAAGTGGGCGAGAAAGGTTCTGCTAGCATTCAGCTTTCTCCTCCTTGGGAGTTGTTTATAGTCGCTTGACAATATCTGTTTTAAAGGCCCGAATTCCATCGAGGTGGTACGCCGATTGATACACTCTTTTTGAAGTGGATATTCTTCGGTATTATCTGGCAGCCAAAGACAGTCCCGCATTCTGTCTTGAAGTTCTAAGCGTAGGGTATTGATGTTTTCTGCTTCTGTATGTTTGTCGCTGATGAATTGTGAGACGAGCATGGGTTTTCCGTACACCAAATGTAAGGTACAACGGGCTTGTTTATGATGCCCGTAATTGATTCCTACGGGTTGGAGGTATATTTTTTTATTCGGATTTTTAAGCTGGGCTTGAAATGCCAAACGACTGCTTCCTTTGGAGAGTCTTTTCAGGAAATATTCGTCGTGGTGTCCTCCTTCGGAAAACATCAATAAAAATTTACCCGAACCAAGAAGTTCAAAGCACTTTTCAAAAATGGCATCGTTTTTTTTTAAATTACTGTAGCCGTTTCTGATGCGGTATACAGGAAGCATTTGGAAGGCATCTAAAAACCATTGGAGTGGTCCTCCAAAAACATCACTTCGGGTAAGGGAGGTAATTTTTTTTGGAGTCATCGAACCAATAAGCAACGGATCTAAAAAAGCACCTTGATGATTGGGGGAAAACAAAACTCCTCCATTTTTAGGGATGTTTTCATAACCGTATACTGAGACTTTTCTGAAATAGATTTGGTTGTAATATCTCAGCAGGTATTTAATGGTAAAATAAAAGATGTTTTTCACAAAAAGGACTCAGAAGTTTAATTTTCAACCAGGGTAAACCTACCAATTTTTTTTAAAATTTGGTTATTTTTGATAAGTCTTCAAGTGCAAAAGTGAAATTTTAATAGAATTAATGCACCGAAGTCTTGGTCAAATTTTATTTTAAAGATAAAAATTGTAGTAACTTAGGGACCGATTAACAAAGAGTACTCCCCTTATTCTTATCTGAGCCATACCTTACTATGTTCCAAACAAATGAAAATTAAGATATGAAAACAAAGAATGTAGTAAAACAAGGACTTTTTGCCCTGCTTCTATTAGCGGCAAATGTAGTCTTCGCGCAAACGTCAATTTCAGGAACTGTAGTTGACAATGAAACAGGTGAAGCCATTCCAGGTGCCAACATTATCATCCAAGGTACAACGATTGGTACTGCCACAGATTTTGATGGTAATTTCACCCTAAAAACAGAGCAAAATGCACCTTTTTCTATAGAGGTAAGTTCAATTGGCTTCAGTGAAAAAGTGGTTGAAGTTTCAAGCTCAGATCAAAACATAACCATCTCTTTAGAAGCGGGGGAAGCCTTAGATGAAATCATAATAGCTGCGTCTAGAAGACCGGAGCGTATTGCGGAATCTCCGGTTTCAATAGAGCGTTTGGGATTAAGTGATATCAAGTATTCAACATCTTCTGATTTCTATTCTTCAGTTGAAAATTTAAAAGGGGTAGATGTATTGTATTCTTCAATAACACTTCCTATTGTAAATACGAGAGGTTTTGCTTCCTTTTCCAATGAGCGTTTTCTTCAACTAGTGGACGGAATGGACAGTGCAGCTCCAGGGATTCAGTTCCCGATTGGAAATTTGATTGGTTTAAATCAATTAGATGTTGCTTCTGTAGAGTTATTGCCTGGTGCATCATCCGCCTTATATGGGGCAAATGCTTTTAACGGGATTTTATTGATGACTAGCAAGAGTCCATTTGACGATGAAGGGATCAGTGCCTATGTAAAGTCTGGAATCACTTCTTCATCCAACAATGGAGACAATACCTATTACGATGTGGGTATTAGAGCCGCGTTTAAACTCAGTGAGAAGTTTGCAGTAAAGTTCAATTTCTCACACTATGAAGGAAAGGATTGGGCTCAAACAGACGACCGAATGTATGTCGATGCAGGACCTGGAATTCCTGATAGAGTGGTTACCCGAACAGGGAATGAGACTGCTTTCGACGCGCTTTCACGTTATGGTGACGAAATCACACAGGACTTAAATTTTCAGGAGATTGCACTTGCGACTCCACAGGTTAGAGGGCTGGTAGCTCAAGGTATTGCTGATGCTAGGGGGCTTCCCAGCGCAGGGTTAGTTCCTGACTCAGCAATTGACGGTCAAATTGCACAAGCTATTCCTTCTTTGTCAACTACAGTTGGAATGGATGGATATGCAGAAAAAGATCTTTGGAGTTACGATGCCTCAAACACCAAGTTTGATGCTTCTTTATACTATAAAATTTCTGATGATGTTGAATTGTCTTGGACTTCGAAAATTGCTTCTGGAAATACTATTTATCAAGCAGCAAGTCGCTACATTTTAAAGAACTTCGGAATACAACAGCACAAATTAGAATTGAGAGGAGATAATTTCTTCGTCAGAGGATATACTACTGTTGAAGATACAGGAGATACTTATGACGCTGTTTATACAGGACAGTTTATCAATATATCTCAAGGACAAGAATGGTTTACCACCTATGCAGGTGCTTACATCCAATCTGCACTAACTGGAAGCCCAAGTCACAGTGCGGCAAGGACTGCTGCCAACGCAACTCTAGCGCAAGTAGGCACTCCAGAATTTCAACAACTTTATGACAACATTATTCAAACTCCATTGTACAATGGATCTCAATTTAAAGACAAAACCAGCTTGACCCATGTAGATGCAAATTATAATTTTGGAGATCTTGGGAAATTAGGAGAACTTCAAGTAGGAGGTTCCTATCGTAATTACAGTTTGAATTCTAACGGGACAATCTTTACAGATAAAGACGGGCCTATCAGTCTTTATGAATACGGATTGTACACGCAATTGCAAACACAAGTGTCAGATCAAATTAAATTCACAGGATCTCTTCGTTATGATGGGGCTCAAAATTTTGATGCCAATTTCTCACCTAGACTTTCTTTAGTGATAAGTCCAGACAAAGCAAAAGAGCATAATTTTAGATTGTCGTATCAAACAGGATTTAGATACCCTACAAACCAAGATCAGTACATTGGTTTAGAAACTCCCGTAGCGATTTTACTAGGTTCCGCTACAGACAACTTTGACCGATATGAGACTACAAGTAGAGGCACGACAGCTGAATTAGGTGCTCAAACGGTTGGTTTGTTAAATCAGTTAGGAGTGGATATTTATGACACGCTGACAGGAAACAACATTCTGTCTAACTCGTATTCATTAAGCTCAGTACTGCAGTTCTCTGCAACGCAAAACCCACTTGTCCTTCAAAAAGCGGAAGTAAATCCTGTACAACCTGAAAAAGTAGTTGCATATGAAGTTGGATATCGGGGAAAAATCGGGAAGATCTATATAGACGCGAGTTACTATAGGAATGACTATGACAACTTTATTGCGAGTCAAACTGTTGCCACTCCTCATATTGGAGATGTTGCCGGAACACAGGTTATTCCTGCTAAATTTTCTCCTGTAGGTGAGGACTTACCTGCAAGTGTATTAGCCTTATCTCAAGGCTTGTTTACAGTAGTTGCTATCGATTCCAATACAGATGCAGATGTAAAATCATCTGGGTTTAATATTGGGCTGGACACAACAATTGATGACTTCAATCTTGGGGTAAGCTATACCAATGCCAAAATAGATTTTGATCAATCAGCCAATCCAGATTTTGAAACAGGATTCAATACGCCTGAGAATACCTTCAAAGTTTCGCTATCGAATAACAACCTCTTTAAAAACTTTGGATTTGGATTGAATTATAAATATTTGGAGTCTTTCCTCTGGGAGAGTTCTTATTTTGACGGAATTGTTCCGGAAAGAAACCTTGTAGACGCGCAAATAAATCTCACTTTAAAAGATTTTAATATCAAAATTGGAGGGACAAACTTATTTGGAGATGAATACTATGCTGCTCCAGGAGCAGGTCTTGTAGGATCTACGTATTACATTGGGTTGCGATACGGATTTTAATATTTTTAATTATACCGACACAAAAGGGGGGCTAACTAGCCCCTTTTTTTATGGATCATAAGATAGATTTGAAGAGGTAAAAAATTCTAATAAAAAAGAGTTAACTATCGGATTTTTGACAGGAACCCCATATATTTGCATCTCATAAAATTGACCTAAAAACTAACTATTAAGTAGATCAAAATGGCTCAAAGTACAGGCAAAGTTTCTCAGATTATCGGTCCCGTTGTAGATGTAGATTTTAGTGGGGAAAACAACCCACTTCCTAAAATTTACGACGCATTAGAAATCAGTAAACAGGACGGTTCTAAACTCATTCTAGAAGTACAATCTCACATTGGTGAAGAAACAGTAAGAACGATTTCTATGGACTCTACCGATGGTCTAAGCCGAGGGACAGAAGCTGTTGCTTTGGGGAGCCCAATACAAATGCCCATCGGAGACGACGTATATGGTCGTCTTTTTAACGTGATTGGAGATGCAATTGATGGGATGGAAAACCTTCCAAAGGAAAATGAAAACGGACTTCCAATTCACCGTGAAGCCCCAGCCTTTGAAGATCTTTCTACTTCTACTGAAGTTTTATTCACAGGAATTAAAGTCATCGATTTAATTGAGCCTTACGCCAAGGGAGGAAAAATTGGACTCTTCGGAGGTGCAGGAGTTGGGAAAACCGTTTTGATTCAAGAACTCATTAATAACATCGCCAAAGGACACGGGGGACTTTCTGTGTTTGCAGGAGTAGGGGAACGTACCCGAGAAGGGAATGACTTACTCCGCGAGATGCTAGAATCTGGAATTATCAAATACGGAGACGACTTTATGCATTCCATGGAAGAAGGCGGTTGGGATCTTAAAAAAGTAGACAAAAAGGCAATGAAAGAATCCAAAGCCACCTTTGTTTTTGGACAGATGAACGAACCTCCAGGAGCCCGTGCTCGTGTAGCCCTATCAGGATTAACCATTGCTGAATACTTTCGTGATGGAGCTGGAGATGGTCAAGGAAAAGATGTTCTTTTCTTTGTCGATAACATTTTCCGTTTTACACAAGCAGGTTCTGAGGTATCAGCACTCTTGGGTCGTATGCCCTCAGCGGTAGGATATCAACCCACACTCGCTACAGAGATGGGTGCTATGCAAGAGCGTATTACTTCAACTAAAAAAGGATCCATTACTTCAGTACAAGCGGTTTATGTCCCTGCGGATGACCTTACGGATCCCGCACCAGCGACAACTTTTGCACACTTGGATGCGACCACCGTACTATCTAGAAAAATTGCCGAGTTAGGAATCTATCCAGCGGTAGATCCACTGGATTCTACTTCGCGTATTTTGACTCCAGAAATTTTAGGTGACGAGCACTACGCTTGCGCCCAACGAGTCAAAGAATTGCTACAACGCTATAAAGAATTGCAAGACATAATTGCCATCCTAGGGATGGATGAACTTTCTGAGGAGGATAAACTAGCGGTATCACGTGCTAGACGTGTACAGCGCTTCTTGTCCCAGCCCTTCCACGTTGCAGAGCAGTTTACAGGGATTCCCGGAGTTTTGGTAGACATTAAAGATACCATCAAAGGGTTTAATATGATTATGGATGGTGAACTAGACCATCTTCCAGAAGCTGCCTTTAACTTGAAGGGAACTATCGAAGAGGCAATTGAAGCCGGTGAAAAAATGTTAGCAGAAGTATAAAAATATGCAACTCGAAATTGTTTCTCCTGAAGCCCAACTTTTTAGCGGTGAAGTGCAAAGTGTTACAGTTCCAGGCACCTCTGGCTCTTTTCAAATATTAAATAACCACGCACCCATCGTTTCTACTTTAGTTGCGGGACGGGTAAAAATTCAAGGGACAATTTCCTTGGACAAAGCGCACCAATCCAAATTTACACAAGAAGGAAATATGGCCTACTTGGATATTGAATCGGGTGCGGTAGAACTAAGTGACAATAAAGTCATTCTTTTGACGGACTAGCAGTCGTTATAAACCCCAAATTTCTTTTAAACCCTACGAATATGAAGCCTCTTATTTTAGCACTTTTAGTGCCCTTGTTTTTGTTGCATGCGCAACAGGATTCGATCCCAACCCAATATGACCTTAAAGAGGTCATAGTATCTTCTTCAAGAATTGAAATTCCGTTTGCCGAGAACGCGCGAACCCTTCAAATTATCTCTTCACAAGACTTAAAAGCAACAGGTGCTTTGGCTGTTGCGGAAGCCTTACAACAAATAACAGGTGTTGACATTCGCAGAAGGGGATTAGCAGGAGCACAAGCCGATTTATACATCCGCGGGGGTAGTTTTGATCAGACGCTTTTGTTGATCGATGGAATCAAACTAGACGATGCTCAAACTGGACATCACAGCTTGAATTTTCTCCCTCCCCTAGAGACGATCGAGCGGATAGAAATCATCAAAGGTCCTGCGGCTCGCGTTTTTGGTCAAAATGCATTTACAGGTGCGGTCAATATTATCACAAAAAAAAAGCTGACTACTGGGGGAACAGCTGAAATCGGGGGTGGCTCCTATGGTCAACTTCAAGGGTCACTTAGTCTTAGTAAAAGAAAGGAAAACGGAGGAATTGTTACTCATTTTTCGAGAATTTCTTCGGATGGGTATCGTTACAATACCGATTTTAAAAACACTACGGCTTTTATTAAAGCAAGTCTCGCTGAAGCACAGAAAGTTCCTTTAGAGTTACTCGCTTTTTTTTCAGGAAGGAAATTTGGCGCCAACGGTTTTTACGCCTCTCCAGACGCCAAAGACCAATACGAAGAGACGGAAGCAAGCCTCATTGCGGTTCAATCCAAAATTCAAAAAGGGAATTGGGTTTTAAAACCCAATGTGTATTGGAGAAGGGGACAAGATCATTACTTGTATCTACGAGCGCAACCTGAGGTCTATGAAAATTGGCACATTACCCACAAAGTAGGAGCAGCCTTAAACAGTAGTTATGTTTCTTCCTGGGGCACTACCGGAATGGGGGTTGACCTTTCCCGCGTGTCCATTGCGAGCAATAATTTGGGCTACCGTACCCGTCAACTGGCGACTTTCTTTTTGGAGCACCAATTTCGTTTGGGGAAACGATTGGAATTGACCCCTGGAGTTGCGGTCAATTTGTATTCAGACTTTGGAGGCTTTACCTACCCAGGGGTAGATCTTGGTTTTGAGATTAGCACCAATTGGCAGGCCTATGCAAACTTAGGTTACACCTACCGTATCCCTACCTATACGGATTTGTATTACGAGGATCGGACTACAGTTGGGAATGAAAATTTAAAACCCGAAGAGGCCTTGGCAACCGAACTTGGAATTCGCCATAACACGCCTTCCTTTCGTTTTTATGCCGCTTATTTTGACCGACGTGCAGAGAATCTGATTGACTATGCCAAACCACTGGAAGAGGCACCCTGGGAAGCGACCAATATTCAAACTTTGGACAGTCGCGGATTTGAGACCGAAATCAATCTTCCTTTTATTTGGAACAAACAACCCCAAAATCTACAATTGGGCTACACCTATCTAACAGACGATTTAAGGGAGGTGGCGGTCAATTTTTCGAGATACAGTATCAATTCTTTAAAACATCACTTTACGGCTTCCTACAGGGCCGCGGTCAGTTCTACTCTTCAAGTTTTTTTAGGGTTAAAATACGGTCAGCGTCCGCAGCTGGAAGGCTATACTGTAGTGGATGCAAATGTGATTTGGAACCTGAGATCCTTTCAGATCCAGGCGGCTGTTTACAACCTTTTAAATCAAGAGTATTCGGAGACCAATTTGGTACCCATGCCGGGGCGCAATGCCAGACTTTCTCTGCGATACAGCTTTTAAAGAAGCTCGTTTAACGCATTGTAAATACGCGGGTGTTCCCAACCCCGATAGGAAAGGTAGGAGTGGATTTTCTTTTTTTGTTCGAGTTTGGATAAATGCGCGACTTCTAGTTTGCGCTTTTCAAAGAGTTGGTAAAAAGTACTGTCATAGTCCCTATCAGAAATTTCCTTCATCCCCATTTTGATGTTGTAGTCTGAAATATGCCTCAGTTTGAGCTCGCGTACAATTCGGTTTTTCCCCCATTTTTTGATGCGAAATTTTCCCCGTGCAAAGCTTTGTGCAAAGCGGGTTTCGTTGAGGTAGTTGTCTTGAATAAGCTGGGAAATAATAGTGTCAATAGCGACAGGAATCATACCCAATTCCTTGAGTTTATCTGCCACTTCTTTATGGCAACGCTCTTGATAGGCACAGTAATGTTCCAGTTTTTTTTGAGCTTCGACAACGGTTAGGGATTGGTTTTTTTGCATGGTTAAAATTAGAGCATTTTCAAAAAGAAGAAGAACACATCAGGTAATTATTATTATACTGAGTTTAAAATCTTAACCTACTTTGAACACAATTATCTTAATCTTGTTTTTACAACAGTATCCTGCTGTATCTCTTGAGATAACTAAGCAAAATCAATCTGTTAACGTGTATGAAAATGTTCAATACTATAAGGAGTTAGGAAACACAACTTTTGAAATAAACCGATTAGAAAACGCAAAATTTACGTCAGAAAAGCATCAAGTTTACCATTAATTAAGTGGGAATACACTTTGGATGAGAATCCAAATAAACAATACAACCTCCGAAGCACTATCATATTACTTTAGTTCATATAATGCTTATTTGCCCGAAGGGCAGCTTTTCATAAAAAACGCAAATGGTATCTGGGAAGGACATTTACACAATTACAGGAACCAACTGGAGGCAAATACTTATTTTAATATTCCTACTTGGTTTGTGAATTTGATCCCTGGTGAGAGTACACTCTACTTTAAATTTTTTGATGAAGCTAAGCGGACCAGAACTTTAGTCTTTTTACTGTCACCTAATGAATTTAAAGTATGGCGGATAAAAAGTATTGGCTTTTTAGTATTTATGGCAGGTGGAATACAAAGCATACTCAAGAAAAGATTACAATTGAAACTTTTTCTTGGGTACAAGATTAGAAAAGCCATAAAAAAACCGCAGCCTTTTGAGCTGCGGTTTCGGTATTAAGGTCGGAGTCTTCTGCGGTCTTTATTTAAGAAGCGGAACTCCAAATATTGATAAGCGTGGCGTGGAACAATACGAATCCACTTTTTGTATTCAAAATACCATTTTAAGCGTTGGGATGGATTCCCGCTCAAAAGGTAAGCAGCCACAAAAGGATGGATATGTAAAAATATTTTTTCCTTTTGGTTGCGTTTGTTCTTAGTAATCTTACTAAGCTCTGTGTTGATTTTGTCAATTAGTACAATTGGAGCTTCAACTTCCCCATTGACGTTGGGATTGGGCTCTTTGGTTTTGATATTCATTTCGGGTCGTACACGTTGTCGTGTGATCTGAATGAGACCAAAACGGCTGGGCGGGAGAATCTTGTGTTTGGTTCTGTCCGCACTCATTTCGTTAGTCAAGTGTTCAAATAGCTTTTTCCGATTGGCATTGGAGTTTAGGTCGATAAAATCGACTACAATAATCCCCCCCATATCGCGCAGACGCAATTGTCTTGCGATTTCCGAAGCTGCGATGAGGTTCACCTCCATTGCAGTTTCTTCTTGGCTTTTAGATCGGTTGGATCGGTTGCCGCTATTCACGTCGATAACGTGTAAGGCTTCGGTATGTTCGATAACCAAATACGCTCCTTTTTGCATGGAAACGGTAGTTCCAAAGGAGGATTTGATTTGGCGTTCTATCCCGTATTTTTCAAAAATGGGAAGATGATGCTCATACAGTTTTACAATCGACTTTTTATCGGGAGCTATAGTTTCAATATAGTCCTGAATTTCAGATTGCATTTCTGCATCATCTACATGGATGCCTGTAAAGCTATCGTCAAAAATGTCGCGAAGGATACTCGAAGAACGATTGATTTCACTCAATACCTTGGTCGGGTATTTGTCAATTTGTTTCAACTTGGCAGATAAATTTTTCCAACGGGTTATCAATTGTTGGATGTCTGCGTCTAAAGCAGCTACTTTTTGACCTTCAGCTACTGTACGGATGATGAGTCCAAAACCTTTGGGACGGATACTTTGTACGAGTTTTTTTAGTCTAGTTTTTTCTGCTCGGTCTTCAATTTTTGTCGAAATCGATACGCGATCTGAAAAAGGCATCAAGACCATAAAACGGCCTGCCAGCGAAATTTCAGAACTCAATCGCGGTCCTTTGGTCGATATCGGTTCTTTAACAACTTGAACTAAGACGGTTTGCTTTGGAGACATCGTGTCTCCAATATTCCCGTCTTTATCGATATCTTTTTCGTAACGAAATTGTTTTAATAGATAATCTTTGTTTTTACCTGTGCTTATCTGTTTAATGTATTTTACTAGTGAAGGGAGTTTTGGACCGAGGTCGTGGTAATGTAGGAACCCATCTTTTTCATGGCCCACATCTACGAAAGCGGCATTTAACCCAGGAACAGCTTTTCTGATTTTTCCGACAAAAATGTCGCCTACAGAAAATTTGTTGTCTTCTACTTCTTGGTTTAGCTCAATTAATTTTCCATCCTTGAGCAGTGCAAAATCAACAGCAGAGGAATGCGAACGTATAATTAATTCTTTATTCACTCTGAGATATTTTGTGTCCACACGAATTTATTCGCGGAGACGGATTAAACAATATTTTCAGGATTTTCCTGTAGCAGTAATCAACTTTTGATGCTGCATTTCAATGAACGTTTGGTAAATGTTTTAAGTGTTTTACCGAACACTATTTTTTCTTGTGGCGATTCGCTCTACGGCGTTTTTTACGCTTGTGCGTCGCTACCTTGTGTCTTTTTCGTTTTTTACCACTTGGCATATGTTGTTTGAATTTTGTAGTTAAAAATTATTTTGAAACGGGAACCTTAGATTTGACTCCTTGAACAAAAATTTTGGCGGGTTTAAATGAAGGGATGTTGTGTGCAGGAATTTTTATCGCTACATTTTTGGAAATGTTACGTCCTGTTTTTTCAGCACGAGTTTTGATTATAAAACTTCCAAATCCTCTCAGATATACATTTTCACCTTTCTCTAAAGAACCTTTGACTTCTTTCATGAATTTTTCAACTGTCGCTTGCACATCCGCTCGGTCGATCCCTAGTTCTTCTGAAATGTTAGATACAATGTCTGCTTTAGTCATATTAAATCGTTTATTGCTTAAAATTTGAGGCTCGCAAATATATTAATTTTATCTTATAAAATGCTCTGAGTAAAGTTTTTATATTATACTTGTCTCAAAACAAAACCATTGACAAACACGTTTAGATTTTGACTTGGACAGATACCTTACTCTTCTGGTACTCAGAAAATAAACGTCTTTTTCCCTGGCGAGAGACTAAAGATCCGTATAAGATTTGGCTCTCAGAAATCATCCTCCAACAAACCCGAACTGCCCAAGGTACCCCGTATTACGAACGATTTATCAAAGCTTTTCCAACAGTAAAGCACTTAGCCATGGCGACGGAAGATCGGGTATTAAAATTATGGCAAGGGTTGGGGTATTATTCTAGAGCGCGAAATTTACACCATACAGCCCAGTATATCTATAAAGAACGCAAAGGGGTTTTTCCAACCACCTTTCAGGAACTCCACGCACTTCAGGGTGTTGGAGATTACACCGCAAGTGCCATCGCCTCCATTTGTTACGATCTGCCTGAAGCGGTTGTCGATGGAAATGTATACCGCTTTTTATCCCGCTTTTTTGGTATTTCAACTCCTATAAACACCAGTACTGCTCATCGAGAGTTTAAGGCCAAAGCCACCCTTCTCCTAGATCAAAGACAACCCGGGACATTCAATCAAGCAATGATGGAGTTTGGAGCCTTACAGTGTGCCCCAAAAAATCCATCTTGCGACCAATGTCCTTTTGTTTCAAACTGTGTAGCTTTCAATCAAAATAAAATTACTTTGCTTCCAATAAAAAATGCCAAGATAAAAATAACCGAACGCTACTTTAATTATCTAGTCATCCAAGATGCAAACCAGAAGATACAGATCGAAAAACGAAAAGGAAAAGGGATTTGGGAAAACCTTTTCCAATTTCCCTTGGTGGAAACATCAAAAGGTATAAAAAACAGGACCGAATTTATTGGTCAACTGCCAGACGAGTTTGAGGGAAGTCTTGATTTAAAAGCGTTGACACTGTGGAATAAGACAGCTGTGATTCACAAACTTTCGCATCAAAAACTTTTTATCTTTTTTTGGGTAGTGCCTTCCCGTGCTCCGCTTGAAAAAGGGCTTACATTCAGGCAGTTAAAAAACAGAGCTGTTCCTGTAGTGCTTCAAAATTTTATTGAGAATTATTTTGAAATTCAAACGTGATGTTTAAATTTACTACTTAACTAACTCAAATCCTTAAAACTATGAGCGGAACATTAAACAAAGTTATGCTAATTGGACACCTTGGAGATGATGTTAAAATGCATTATTTCGAGGGAGGCGGATCGATAGGCCGTTTTCCACTAGCCACAAACGAATCCTATACCAACAAGAGTACAGGAGAAAAAGTAAACAACACAGAATGGCACAATATTGTAGTTCGCAATAAGGCGGCAGAAATCTGTGAAAAATACTTGAGTAAGGGAGACCGAATCTACGTAGAAGGTAGAATCAAGACACGAAAGTGGACGGGTGAAGATGGTGCCGACCGATATTCGACAGAAATCAATGTCAACGAATTTACCTTTCTCACCACCAAAAAAGAGGTCTCGCAAGGAGCACCTCCGTCTGATGCTCCTTCCAAACCAGGTGTGGAGGAAACACCTCCTGAAAATGCTGACGATTTACCCTTTTAAAAAAAAACCGATTGGATCCTGACCCATTACCTGTATTTACTGCCCTTGTTGTAACTCCCGATGTAATTTGGATCCAATCCGTTTTGGTTCTTTTTTTATTGCTGTGTTCTGCCCTGATTTCGGGTGCAGAGGTTGCTTTTTTTTCTTTACAACTAAAATCCTTGGAAGATTCAGAAAACGAAGAACCCAACCCCGCAATCCAACGCGTAATCTCTCTTCTGCGAAAGCCTAAGCGTCTTTTAGCAACCATTTTAGTAGCGAATAATTTTATCAATATTGCTATTGTACTCTTGTTTTCACTACTGAGTAAAACCCTTTTTGATGAGATTGACAATCCTGTAGTGCTCTTGTTTATAGAAGTGGGTATTATCACTGCATTGATTTTAATTTTTGGAGAAATTTTACCCAAGGTGTATGCCAATAGAAACGCATTGGCTTTTTCGATACGGATGGCGCCTTTTGTTAAATTTTTAGATCGCTTTATCTTATTTTGGATCACAGCCCCCATGAGTCAAACGACTACTTTTCTGGAAAAACGTCTTGGAGATAAAAAAAATCAGCTTTCGGTAGATCAGCTTTCGCAAGCTCTAGAACTTACCGATGACGAAGAAACCACTTTCGACGAACAGCGTATTTTGGAAGGGATTGTAAATTTTGGAAGCACCGATACGCGTGAGGCCATGTGTCCCCGGATTGATATGTTTGCTCTTTCTGAGGAGCTTAGTTTCAAAGAAGTAATCCCCCTGATCTTAGAGCAAGGGTTTTCAAGAATTCCAGTTTACAGTGAAAAAAAGGATAACATCAAAGGAATTTTGTACATCAAAGATTTGCTCCCCCATCTTAATAAACCCGATTATTCATGGCAAAAGCTTTTAAAACCCCCACTTTATGTGCCTGAAAACAAAAAATTAGACGACCTCCTCAAAGAATTCCAACAAAAGAAAAACCATCTTGCTATTGTTGTAGATGAATACGGTGGTACTTCAGGACTGATTACCTTGGAAGATGTGATGGAAGAAATCATTGGAGATATCAGCGATGAGTTTGACGAGGAAGATTTAAGTTATTCCAAGCTGGATGAGTTCACGTACGTTTTTGATGCTAAAATCAGTTTAAAAGATTTTCTCAAGGTTATCAATTTAGATGACGCTACAGTTTTTGATTCTATAAAAGGGGAAGCAGAAACCCTAGCCGGATTGATTCTTGAGATCACGAGAAAATTTCCAAAAAGGGGTCAAAAAATTTCATTTCAAGGATATCGTTTTGTAATTGAGGAGTTGGACCAATTGCGCATCAAACAAGTAAAAGTCTTACTTTCCAAAAAATTAAAGTAAAGATCCATGCGCAAACTGATTTTAATTTTTTTAGGTTTTATTACTATTGCTTGTAGCACTGATTTTCAACCCAAGCCGTCCGCCTTACTTCGATTAGATTATCCAAAACCTGAATATCAATTGACACAAGAGGTAACCCGTTTTTCTTTTGAATACAACCGTCATGCTTTTGTTAAAACAGAAAATAAATCAGCACCACGATTGGTCTATCCCGAGATGAAGGCAACTTTGTATTTAAACTACAATCCCATTAAAAAAAATTTAGATTCACTGCTGAATGATGCCTACCAGCTTCCTTACAAACATATTTCCAAGGCAGAATCTATACCAGAAAAATTATTTATCAATGCAAAAAATCAGGTTTACGGCACCTTGTTTTCTGTGGTAGGGAATGCGGCGTCTCAGTATCAGTTTTTTTTGACAGACAGCCTAAATCACTTTTTAGTAGGGTCACTTTATTTCTATGCCCGACCCAATTATGACTCTATTTATCCAGCGGCGAGCTATTTACAAAAAGATATAGTGCATTTGATGGAAACGTTAAAGTGGGAGTAGGAATTAGGGGTTTAGATCTTCCATTTGTTCTGCAGAAGTGACACTATAGGCTTCACCTGTAGCTTCTACCACCTCACGAATTTCTTTCAGACCCATTGCTTTGGCATCGTAAATGACCCAAGCCGTATGGGATTCAAAATCCACGGTTGCCGAGGCAACTCCCGCAGTTTGATTTAGATTTTTTTGGATGGTAGCGGCACAGCCAATGGCACAAGTCATCCCATCGATACTCAGTTTTGCATACGCTTTTTCATTTATAGCCTCAGGAGTCTTATTTTTAAATGTAGCGTTCGCAGAAACAGTAACAATTTTTTCTCTAGGTTCATTTTTACAGCCTGTTAAAAAACTCATGAGCAGCGAAAAAACAAGAAGTTCTTTTTTCATAGTGTAAGATTTCTAACAAAAATACGGATTTAGGAAGAGATGCCTCCATAAAAAAATGCAATTTTGTACTGCTATGAATACGTCAATCAAGAAATGGGTGTACCTCATTTTACTTTCTCTGATCTGGGGAAGTTCCTATATTCTTATAAAAAAAGGTTTAGTAGGTTTGACTCCATTGCAGTTGGGATCGGTTCGAATTTTAATGACCACATCAATCTTATTACTTTTCGGGTGGAAGCAACTGAAAACAATTCCTAAATCCGCTTGGAAGTGGATAGTTTTTACAGGCTATTTTGGCACTTTTTTTCCGAGTTATTTGTTCGCTTTTGCAGAGACAGTGATCGATTCTTCTGTAGCTGCAGTTTTGAACGGGATGACCCCCTTATTTACCTTGCTGATTGGAGTTTTATTTTTTGAATCTTCTTTTAAATGGGGGAAAATTTTTGGAGTTCTGATTGGTTTTGGAGGGACTTTGATTTTGGTATCCAACGAGTTTACTATCAACACGGGTCCCAAAAGTTGGTATGCTTTTTTGGTAGTCGTTGCGGCCTGTTGTTATGCGATCAATGTCAATGTGATCAAGTACAAGTTAGCAAGCGTTTCGGCACTGGCAATTGCTTTGGGGAATTTTTTAGCCATTGTATTTCCCGCTCTGTTGATTTTAAGTTTCACTGATTTTCCTTGGGCTGAAGTAAGTCAGGGAGCCGAGGTGAGTATCTCTTTGGGTTACATCTTCATTCTCGCCTTTTTGGGAACTGCTGTGGCGAAAGTAATGTTCAATGAGTTGGTGGCGATTTCTTCACCTGTGTTTTCTATTTCCATCACCTATTTACTTCCTATTGTCGCTATTGGCTGGGGCGTTTTAGATGGAGAAGTGTTTACCCTATTGCAATGGGTAGGATGTGCTTTTATTTTATTGGGTGTTTATTTAGTCACTGAAAAAAAGCGACTGAAAAAGGCAAAAACATCCTAAAGGGTCGCTTTATTTTTAAACCCATAGGATTGAAAATTCAAAAATTAATACATTTGAACTGAATATCAAATTTAAAATTATGCGTTTTCTCTCCATTCTAATTCTAGGCTTGACCTGTACTTTTGCGTTGGCTCAAAACAAGTACAAAAGCGTATTGAGTTCCATTGACGCCCATCAAGACCAGTACCAATCTGTAGCCCAAGAGATCTGGTCCTATGCCGAGATGGGATACCAAGAAGAGCTCAGTAGTGCTTTGTTGCAAAAAACCTTGTCTGAAGAAGGATTTACAATCGAGGCTGGTGTGGCGTATATCCCCACAGCTTTTGTCGCTACTTACGGTTCTGGAGGGCCCGTAATTGCAATATTGGGAGAATATGATGCACTCCCGGGCTTGTCACAACAAGCAGTGCCCTATAAGTTGAGTAACAAAGGAAAAGCGGGACATGCCTGTGGGCATCATTTGTTTGGTACGGCTTCTGCTGCCTCGGCGATTGCGCTAAAAAACTATATTGAAAAGCAAAAGATTTCAGGAACGGTAAAGTATTTCGGCTGCCCAGCAGAAGAAGGAGGTTCAGGGAAAGTATATATGACCCGAGCAGGGCTTTTTGATCAGGTAGATGTGGCTTTACACTGGCATGCAGACAGTAAAAATTCTGCTAGTGTCCGACCTGCTTTGGCAAATAAATCTGCCAAATTTCGTTTTTATGGGGTTTCTGCACATGCAGCAGGTGCTCCAGAAAAAGGGCGTTCTGCCTTGGATGGAGTGGAAGCGATGAATGCAATGGTCAATATGTTACGCGAGCACACCACAGAGAGTACGCGAATACATTATGTAATCACCCAAGGAGGGAACGCCCCCAATGTCGTTCCTGACTTTGCTGAGGTTTACTATTATGCGAGACACCTTACCCGTAGCGAAGTTGTCAATGTTTTTGACCGTATAGTAGATGCAGCCAAAGGAGCCGCCTTGGGAACAGGGACCACTATGGAATATGAAATGATCGGTGGGACACATGAACTATTGCATATCGAAAGTTTACAAAAAAGAATGCATAAAAATTTAGAAACCATAGGAGGCTATACCTATTCTGAGGAAGAAAAAGCCTTTGCAGAAAAAATTGCTAAAACTTTAGGCGCCCCTTTAGACACTAGATATGTGGAGGGAGTTGTACCTTACAGCAGCAATTCTAAAGCGGGGGGTTCTACGGATGTAGGAGATGTCAGCTTTGCTGTTCCCACGGTGGGACTTCGTGCAGCGACCTGGGTTCCTGGAACATCTTCCCACAGTTGGCAGGCTGTAGCTGCTGGAGGCACAAGCATCGGTATCAAAGGAATGATGGTAGCTGCAAAAACCCTTGCGCTTACGGGAATGCAACTCTTGGACAATCCCAAAGCGATTGAAATGGCTACAAAAGAATTTTTAGAAAAAAGAGGAACTGATTTTAAATATGTGCCCATGTTGGGCGATCGAAAACCTGCCTTGAATTACAGAAATTAACCTTTTAAAACCTCATATTATGAACATAAGAATCCCTTTAATTGTGTGCCTTTCTTTTTTCTTTTCAAACGCTCAAGTGTATACATTTAGCTCTGAAAAGGAAGGGAAAACGATCACCCACAGAATCATGATTGATGATAATTATCTTATTGAAACTCAATTTGTTTCAGACCCAGCGGAGTTTATCCTAACTCGGGGAGGGTTTTACACCAAGGAGGGCAAGACCTTTGATGTTGCTCTAGAGTTCAATTCCAACTATGAAAATGACAGCATCAAAGCCTTGGAACTGGTTTGGACAGAAACTTGGAAAAAATCCAACGCTAAAGCGATCGACTTAAATGGGAAATGGCTTATGGCGGGTAGAATGACCGATGAAGGTGTACGGAGAAGAGATACGTCAAGACCTAGAAAGACCATGAAATTTCTCCAAGATGGGCATTTCCAGTGGATTGCCTTTAACACGGAGACTTTCCAGTTCTTTGGTTCAGGAGGTGGGTTTTACACTGCTCAAAACGGGATCTACACAGAAAATATTGAATTCTTTTCTCGAAACAATACAAGTGTAGGTCGTGTCCTTCCGTTTCAATACAGTGTCAAAGGAGTGGATTGGCATCATCAGGGGAAAAGTAGTAAAGGAGACCCCATGTATGAAGTTTGGACCCAACGAGTGAATTAAAACAATCTAACCCTCCCGAGATAAAAACTCCTACCAAAGCTGGACGATTCTATATCCAGAGATTCTGTTTTTAGCAAAAAAATTATGATTACGAGCAAGGAACTAATTGATTTACTGACTCTAGAAAGAAAAGACGAGTACCATTTTGTCGGTCAAAATTACAAAACCGCATGGGGACGTGTTTTTGGGGGTCAAGTATTGGGTCAGTCGCTTCACGCGGCATACCAGACGGTTCCAAAAGATCGGATTGCGCACTCCATGCACGGGTATTTCATTCTGGGCGGGGACATCAATATTCCGATTGATTTTCATGTGGATGCCATCCGAGATGGAAGAAGTTTTACCACGCGCCGTGTCGTCGCTTTTCAAAAAGGGAAAGCTATTTTTAATATGGCAGCTTCTTTCCACATCAAAGAAGAAGGAGAGAGTCATCAGATTCCCATGCCCAATGTGTTGACACCAGAGCTGCTGCTGACGGACATTCAACAGGCAGAAGGTCTGCAACACCAAGACCCCGAACGTTTTCATAGACTGATGAAGGCGCATCCTCAGATTTTCGAATTTAAACCTGTAGATAAAGCCATTTATTTGCAAACTCAAAATTCATTGCCTTTGGCACATATTTGGTTTCGGATAAAAGACAAGATCAATGCTGATCTTGCTTTGCAACATCAGATTTTAGCTTTTGCTTCAGACTACAGTCTTTTACTTTCTGCCACGTTGCCTCACAGAGAAAAACTACAACACGAAAAAATGTACTATGCCAGCTTAGATCACGCCTTGTGGTTTCATCGAGATTTCAAGATAGACGACTGGTTGTTGTATGCTATTGAAAGCCCCAGTGCCTCCAATGCGCGTGGTTTTGCCAGAGGTAGTATTTTTGAAAAAAAAGGAGCAATGGTAGCCTCAGTTACTCAAGAAGGATTAATGCGTAAATACAAATAAGAACGATGATAAAAAAGAACCTAGCTTTACTACTCCTACTAGGATCGATATATACCCTAAGTGCACAAGAATACGACAAGGTCAATGGAATATGGAATGCTACTTTTTTGGATTTTCCTCTCTCCGATAAGCTGAGTTTACGGACAGAACTCCATTTTCGAACCACCTCCTATTTTAATGTTTGGAATCAACAAATTTTTAGACCTCAACTGTCTTACAAAGCATCAAAATACGTTTCCTGGCGTGGGGGCTATTCTTACCTTAAAAATTTTGATCAAGATGTTACTGCAGACCCTAGAGTAAGAACAGAACACAATATTTGGGAACAAGTCCAGGTGAGTGTACCTTTAAAAAAATCATCTTTTAGCACTTGGATTCGTTTGGAACATCGTTTCCAAGAAGAACGCCCCCTTCAGCGGGACAAAAGTTTACGGAGTTTTGACTTTTCTAGCCGATTGAGATTCCGATTGACCTATCAAAAAACGTTGTCCAAACCCGATGCCAAAGTGTTGTGGAATTTTGTCGCTTACGATGAAATCTTTACGATTATGAACCCGAAGGGTATTCCTTATAAATTTAATCAGAATTGGACCTTTTTAGGATTTCGTTTCAAATTTAGTGAGCAACTTAGTCTGGTTTCTGGATTTCAAAAAAACACCATTTTAAAGTCTGCTAACAATTATTTAAAGAACAGATTATGGAATACGATACTGTTTTATAAATTTTAAGCCTATTTTTAAAGGAAACTTTAATCCAAATGAATCGTATGAAATTTAATTCATTCTCCACATCTTCAACTTTGCTCCTTTTATTTTTAAATTTTCTAGTACAGGGGCAACAGCCTTTTTTTACAGCAGAATCGGAACACCAGTGGTTGAGTACGGATTTACACATTCATACTGTTTTTTCTGATGGAGCGGTATGGCCTAGTATTCGGGTTGAGGAAGCGCGAAGAGAAGGCTTGGATTTGATCGCTATGACGGAGCATTTGGAATATCAACCCCATGCAAAAGACATTCCCCATCCGGACCGCAATCGTTCCTACACCATTGCCAACGGAATGATTCGAGAGGGAGAAAAGTTACAGGTCATCAACGGTTCAGAGATCACCCGAGAGATGCCTCCAGGACATATCAATACAGTTTTTGTCAAAGATGCCAATGCCTTACTTCACAAGGATTCTCTTTCTGGAATTCAAGCGGCAAATAAACAAAAAGCTTTTGTTTTTTGGAACCACCCCAATTGGGATGCTCACCGAAAAGATGGCATAGCACGTTTGGAGCCTTTTCATAACTATTTGATTCAAGAAAAGTTATTGCACGGCATAGAAGTGGTCAATGAAACTACCTTTTCAGAAGAAGCACTTCAGATAGCACTAGAAAACGGATTGACTATTTTAGGTACTTCAGACATTCACGGGCTAACCGATTGGGCGCATCACATCGCCCAAGGAGGACACCGACCCATGACTTTTGTGTATGTTGAAAACAAAAGCCAAGAAGCGCTGAAAAAAGCCCTATTTGAGGGAGCTACGGTAGTCTGGTTTGAGGATTTATTGATTGGTAAAAAAATACATCTTGAAAAACTTGTAGCACAAAATCTAACATTTGGTTCGCCCCAATACAGAGGAGAGAAAACCATTATGGAGGTGGAAGTCACCAATAAAAGTGCAGCTCCTTTTCATCTGGAATACACGGGGGCCCTTAGTTTTCACCAAAGAGCCTCCGCTTTTATAATCCCTGCAAACAGTACGATCACACTTTTAGTGAAAACCCAACAAAAGAAAATCACTGTTGAGCTTCCTTTTCGGATATTGAATGCGATCACGGGACCCAAAAAAGTACTTGAGCATACTTTTATAGTTCGATAAATAGATTTTTTATATTTTTATTTCAAATACAATATGGGATGATTAAAAATAGTAACTGGCGACCGCTACCCGACTTTTTGACCATACGTTCCAGTAAGATCGATGGGCTAGGTCTTTTCGCGTTGCGTAAAATCCCCTCAGGGACCGACTTGGGAATGACACACTTATTTGACCCTCGCTTTGCGGACCATTACATTAGACTTCCTCTCGGGGCTTTTATAAACCATCACGAAATTCCAAATTGTGAAGCGGTCTTTTCTGAAGAAGATTCTGAGATAGGAAAACTGAAACACATTCGAATAAGTACTTCAAAAGATATTGCACAAGGTGAAGAAATCACGGTTAAGTATGTCATTAACAAGCTAGACAACCCCAATTGGGAATTGGAATATGAGGCTACCCAATAGCTAGTTTTCGATGTGCCGGCCTAGGATAACCCAATAAAAAAAGCCAAAAATATATCCAAGTGATTTTAAATAACGCATTCCCAAAAATAATTGAGTTCAAAATTAAAAAAGGTCAATTTTTTTTAGGTTACCCCAAGGTTATTTAAAAATCAAGATTTAAGACTTTAGGAGATACTTTTCCCCCTTAAAGCTTGTTTCTTCACAATAAAAATTTAGTAAATAACAATGTTTAAGATTACTTAATTGTTAATAATTTTAGCTTTAGACTCTTTCTTTTGTTTAAGTTTTTAGTATTTTTATTAAATCAATTCTTCAATAATGAATTGGTTTATGGTTATGGCCTTTGGGAATACTTCCTGAAGGCTTTTTTTTGAAATCAAGTAACCCGAGGTTTATTTGTTTTAAACTTTTGATATTCCTTTGTCAGCACAATGGATTCAAGTCTAAAGATAACTTTTTGAAGCTCTTCAAAACGAGTGTATAGGGGTGTCATTGCAAATCGAATAAAATGAGGAGGTCTAAAATCAGGGATGATTTTAGAATCTTTAGAAGTTCCCTGAAGTAAGCCTTGACAAATTTGCCATGAGGCAGGGTGTGACAAAGTTACGTGAGATCCTCTACAATCAGGATCTGTAGGACTTTCCAATTGATAGCCCAAGGGGAGTAATTTTTCTCGAACCCCTTCTAAAAAAAACTCGGATTGAAGTACACTTTTTTTTCTAATGTTTTTGATGCCTGCTTTTAAAGCGAGGTCCACTCCAGCTTCCATTGCTTGAAGTGATAGTATGGGAGGCGTGCCCGAAGCAAATCGGTCAATACCCTGATTTGGATGGTAATCCGATTCAAAAGCAAACGGATTTTTATGGCCAAACCATCCTTGAATAGGATTAGCAAGTTTTCTTTGCAGCGCTTTTTGAATAAACAAAAAAGCAGGAGCTCCTGGCCCTCCATTCATGTATTTATAACTGCAACCAACAGCAATTTTGGTTGCCGTCTCTTTTAGGTCGATCGTTACAGCACCCACTGCATGGCTGAGGTCCCAAACAAGAATACTGCGGTGTTGTTCAGCCCATAAATTGAGCACTTTCATAGGATACAAATACGAACTTTTATAGCTAACCAAACTCAAACAATAAATTCCAGGCTTTTCTTTAATGGTGGTCTTGAGAATTTCTAAATCAGCCTCAACCTCTTGGCCATAGTCAATTTGAGTCATTTCACCGAATGAAAAATTCTGAGCAATCCCTTCCATGACATAAAGATCGGTTGGAAAGTTTAGGTTGTCGGTTCCCAGATGTTTTGGAGATAAGTCAGACTTTGCAAGAGCATGGAGCACTTGGTACAACCGAACAGAGGTAGATTCTCCAATAATGACCTCTTCTTTTGAGACCTGGAGCAGCTTTGCGTATTTTTCAGCCAATCGTGAGGGTAATTCCAGCCAGGCTTCATTCCAACTGCGAATGAGCCTTTCTCCCCATTGCTTAGCAACGGTGTCTTGCACTGCTTTTTGGGCAGCTTTAGGAAGCTTTCCCAAGGAGTTTCCATCCAGGTAGATTTCATTTGGTGTCAATACAAAATACGTTCTAAATTCCGCCAGAGGATCTTTTTTGTCTAAGGCTTGAGCGGTTTGAAATTCACTCATAATTTTGATTTAAAAAGAAAGGAAGAATTTCTTGAACCCAAGCGGCATATTGTTTTCCACTGGGATGAAGGCTGTCTTCAGCGACCCAATCGGGATGGAGATCTATTTTTCTTGATAAGGGGGTGATGTCAATAAATTCAATTTCTTCAATGGCACACAGTTCGTAAATTACTTGATTAAAATTGTCAATTTCCGTAGCGATCTGTTCCTGATCTCGTTCTTTGGCAAAAGGCATCACACCCCAGTCGGGGATCGAAACAACAAATACGCGTTCTCTTCGGTTACCACTGAAAGTAATGGCTTCGGAAAGTAAAACTTCAAACTCATTGCGAAATTCTTCAATGCTTCTTCCACGGTATTGATTGTTGACTCCAATTAATAAAGAAACCCAATCGTAGGGGTAATTTAAACTGGAATCGTCAATTCCACTTTTAAGTTCATCGGTTGTCCAACCTGTTTTTGCAATGATTTCTGGGGTTTCCAAAAAAACACTTTTTTTAGCTAAAGAGTCCGCCAGTTGCATGGGCCAGCGTTGGTTTTCTTTCACCCGCTCCCCAATGGTGTAACTGTCACCCAATGCGAGATAACTCTGGCGTTTAATTTCTTTTTGACAGGACGTAAAATAAATCAAAAGAAGCCCTAAAATATAGAATCGATTTTTTTTCATTGTTAATATTGAAATTGAACCCAAACCAAAATAAGGGATTAATTTTAGGTTATAAAAATTAATACGTCTTTAACGAATATATTTATTAAGTATCTTGCAAAAAATAGAAGTTACAATGCGATTCGTTACCGTTTTTCTTTTCCTTTCTTTTTTGGGTACCGCCCAAATTTCATTTGAAACCATTTGGTTGACAAAATCTGTTGAGGAAACCTCAGGACTGGAAGTTTTTGGGGAGTATTTGGTTACCCACAATGACTCGGGGGATCAACCCAAACTTTATATAATCAATCAAGAGGGAGAAAAAATAATGGAGATTAAACTCAACCAACTGAAACATAAAGACTGGGAGGATATTACCGCAGATTCTGACCATTTTTATATTGCAGATACGGGGAATAATTATGCTACACGAGAAAATTTGAGGATCTATATTTTGGATCATCATTTTTTTCATAAAGGGACGATTACGATTCGTTATAAGGCACAAACCACTTTTTCTAAAGAACCTCTAAACGAATTTGATGCAGAAGCAATCGCTGTTGTAGGAGAGGAACTGGTCTTGTTTTCAAAAAACAGAAAAACACTCCAATCCGAAATTTACACCTTCCCTAAGGTTGCTGGGGATTATGTGTTGACACAAAGAGCTGAAGTTGATACGCGTGCTTTAGTCACCGCAGCAGATTATAATGCAGTGGAGGATCTGATGGTTCTAACAGGATATAACTTCGAGGGAGATCAATTTTTTTACACATTACCCAATTTTTCAAAAAGAGGATATGATAATTTAGAACTCAACACCTATCCAATTCCAATTAAGCCCGCCCAAATAGAGGCAGTGAAGATTATTTCGAAAGATGAATTTTGGATGAGTTCTGAGAGTGAGGAAAAAAAGAAACCGAGACTTTTTCGGACTCGACTCATAGTGGAATAATGTTTCTTTTTGTACAGGCTTTCTACTTTTTTTCTAACTTGTAAAGGCTATATTTAAAAAACCAAGAATTTCAAATTGAATTTATGAGAATTACGTTTCCTTTAGTGCTGGTCCTTCTGATGAGCACCACATTAAGCTTTAGTCAAAAAAAGAGAAAAGCAAAGAAAAAAGAAGCCACAACAACTTTGACCTACAACAATCTCAGTTGGAGGAATATTGGACCCTTTAGAGGGGGAAGAAGTGTTGCTTCTACCGGTGTCGTAAAAGAGCCCAATGTATTTTATATGGGGAGCACCGGAGGAGGTGTTTGGAAAACAGAAGACTACGGTATTCAATGGGACAATATCTCTGATGGTTATTTTAAAACGGGGACTGTAGGTGCTATAGCTGTTTCGGAAAGTGATCCCAATGTGGTTGTGGTCGGGATGGGAGAACACGCCGCTCGGGGTGTGATGACTTCTATGGGAGACGGAGTATATAAATCAGAAGATGCGGGAGCCACTTGGACGCATATCGGTTTGGAGCAATCCAGACACATTGCCAATATTCAAATTCATCCGACGAACCCAGACATTTTTTATGTAGCTGTGCAAGGCGCTCAGTACGGACCTAATAAAGAACGCGGGGTCTATAAAACGGAAGATGGAGGAGAAACCTGGCAAAAAGTTCTTTATGTCGACGAACTTGCAGGGGCTGTCTCTTTGAGCATGGACATGAACAATCCTAGAATTCTTTACGCTGCTATGTGGGATCACAAAAGAACCCCTTGGCAAATGCGTTCTGGAGGACCTGATTCTGGAATCTATAAAACCACAAACGGGGGTGCAGATTGGACGCGATTAGAAAAAGGGTTGCCCGAAGTGATGGGAAAAGCAGGGATTTCTGTTTCCAGAGCAAATTCAAAAAGGGTCTACCTCAATCTGGAAGCTGAAGGAACACAAGCAGGAGTCTATCGATCAGATGATAGTGGAGCTTCTTGGAAACAAGTCAACAAAGACCGTATTGGAGTAACGCGCTCCTGGTACTACATGGAAATTTTTGCCGATCCTCAGGATGAAAATAAAGTGTATGTCTTGAATGCTCCGACCTTAAAATCTATTGACGGTGGAAAGACCTTTCAGCGTTTATCTACACCTCATGGAGACAACCACCATCTCTGGATTCACCCAAATAACAATCAGTTGATGATCAATTCCAACGATGGGGGTGCCAATGTTTCACTAAATGGTGGGCAAAGCTGGAGTACCCAGCAAAATCAACCCACTTCCCAATTTTATCGCGTCATTGCAGATGCTCAAGTTCCTTACCATGTCTATGGTGGACAGCAAGACAATTCTGCTATTGGGATAAAAAGTCGAGATAGCGATAGTGGGATTGACTGGAAAGATTGGTATTCTGTAGCAGGTTGTGAAAGTGCCTTTCTCGCTTTTGACCCTAAAAATCCTGAAGTTGTTTATGGAGGATGTTACCAAGGAATCATCGAACGATGGCATCGTGCTACCAAATCGGGAAAAGAAATTAAGGAATATCCAGAACTTGCTCTGGGTAACGTACCTAAAGATTTTAAATACCGTTTCAATTGGAATGCACCTATTTTGAGTGCCCCCACGGACTCTAATACAATCTATCACGCAGGAAATGTTGTTTTTAAAACACAAAATGGTGGAATTGATTGGGAAGTCATTAGTCCCGATTTGACCCGAAACAACAAAGCACAGCAAATTCCTGGCGGGACTCCTTTTACCAATGAAGCCGCTGGAGGAGAAAATTACAACACCTTGATGAGTCTAGCTACCTCTCCACACAGCCCTCAGGTACTTTGGGCAGGAAGCGATGACGGTTTGGTCCATATCACCCAAGATGGAGGTAAGAATTGGAAAAATGTAACTCCTGAAGGGCTTGAAGAAGGAATCATCAACAGTATAGAAGTATCTCCCCACGATGCAGCAACCGCTTATATTACTTTGATGCGCTACAAGTTTATGGATTTAACACCCTATATCTATAAAACAAAAGATTTTGGAGCAACTTGGGAATTGATTACTGAAGGAATATCGGGGGCTCATACCTTTGTGCGAGTAGTACGTGCCGACCCCAAAGTCCCGGGACTACTTTATGCTGGTACAGAGACAGGCTTTTATATTTCCTACACTGATGGGGCACAATGGGAAGCGTTTCATAACAACTTGCCAGTGGTCCCGATCAATGATTTGTATATCCAAGATAACGATTTAATTGCCGCTACTGCGGGACGTTCCTTTTGGATTTTGGACGACCTGAGCCCCATCCAAGAACAAAAGCAAGTGGCAGGAGTTCATCTCGTTACTCCAAAGCCCGCTTATCGGATCTTTTCTCGAAGCACGCCAAAGAAAAGTACTCAAGGAACCAATCCGTTAAATGGGGTAATCCTAGATTACTATCTTCCAAAAGTTATTGATTCTCTAGAGGTAACAATTGAGATCTTAGACGGGACAGAGGTAATTCGTACCTATACCTCTAAAAAGGAAAAAACAAAAACATGGCAAGGCGGTCCAAGCCCTGAAAGACCATTATCAAAAAAAGAAGGCTTTAATCGTTTTCACTGGGACTTGAGAAGAGGGCAGTTACCCAGCGTAGAGGCCGTTTTTGTATATGGGAACTACTCCGGGAGCCGGGTTGCTCCAGGAAATTACAAAGCGCGATTAAAGTACAATACTACAGAAAAAGAGGTGTCCCTAAGTGTTATGCCCAATCCCAATCTCTCAACCACTGCTGCAGATTTTGAAGCTCAACAGCAACTTTTAAGACAAATAGAAGGAGGAATCAAAAGTGTTCACCAAACGGTTGCCGAAATGCGAAGTGTTCAAAAACAACTACAGCACTACCACCAGATTTTGGAAGGACAGGACAAGTACCAATCTTTACTAGAGAAAGCAGAAATGATCGATGAGAAACTCAAAAACTGGGAAAAAGAATTGATTCAACCCGATCAGAAGACATTCCAAGATGTGATTAATTTTCACAATAAACTCAACGCAGAGTGGATGTATCTCAAAGATTTTGTAGATTCCGAAGACCCCAAAGTGACCCAAGGAGCACTAGATCGACACTATGATCTTGAAAAGCAGTGGGTGACACAACGAAAAAAGTTAAACCAGATAATTGAACAAGATTTTCAGGCCTTTGAAAGCGAATTTAAGTCTGCAGAGGTTCCTGTTCTAATTTTTTCTGAATGATTAATATAAACTAGTGGATGCGTTGAAACAAACAGCGCTTTTTTGATTTATTGATTCGCTATAAAATCAAAAACCCCGTTTACCTCAGTGGCGATCGACATATCGCAGAAGTGTCACGTAAAGAAATTGCACCCAACTACTGGCTTTACGATGCCACTTCTAGTGGCTTAACCCATTCCTATGAAGCCTTGGAACAACAGGAGTATTGCCATACAAATACACGACGAAAGCGGAAAAATTCGATTTCAAAAAAACATTCCCCTTCAATAACTCAGAGTTCTTCAGACTTTCTTTATTTTTAGCAATCAAAGTCTTTTTTTATGGAATACGTGTCCTTGGTTTTCTCACTTGTGAGTGTTATTCTTTTAGTTTTTGTGCTTTTCAAATCAAAATCTAATGGGAGTAAAGACTTTGAGGAAGTGTTGCGCAGTCAGTTTCAAAAAGAATTTTTGAATAACAGGGAGGAGCTCTCTAAAAACTTACAAGAAAACCGCAATGAACTCACCCGTAGTTTTGAACGTCTCAATGAAACGCTTTTAAAGAAAGCAAAAGACGACCGGGAGGAATTGCGTACTACACTCAAAGATTTCCAAGCCAGTTTTTCTAAAAATGTAGAAACCTTTAACGCTCTTCAAAAAGAAAAGTTTGACCAGATGAAGTCCAAACAAGACGAGATGATTAAAACCACGGAATTGCGCTTGGAGCGTATGCGTGAGACGGTGGATGAAAAACTACACAAAACCCTGGAAGAACGATTAGGAAAATCGTTTGAAATGGTGACCAAGCAGTTGTTGGTCGTTCAAAAAGGATTGGGAGAAATGCAAAACATCGCTTCTGGGGTAGGAGATTTAAAGAAAGTATTGAGCAATGTCAAAACCCGCGGGGTACTCGGAGAAATTCAGTTGGGGAACATTTTAGAAGAAATCATGGCGCCGGATCAGTACGCAACTAATGTCAAAACCAAACAGGGATCGGATGCGCTTGTAGAATTTGCCATTAAGCTTCCCGGAAGAGGAAAAAATGACGAACCTGTATTCTTGCCCGTGGATGCCAAATTTCCCCAAGAGGACTATGTACGCCTTCAAAATGCTTACGAAGTAGGAGACGCTATTGCGGTAGAAGTATCCAAAAAGGCCTTATTGCAAGCGGTAAAAAAATTCGCGAAAGAGATCTCCCATAAATACATTGACCCTCCCCATACGACCGACTTTGGAATTATGTTTTTACCTGTGGAAGGCTTATTTGCAGAAGTGGTTCGACAGCCAGATATGATTGCGATGTTACAACGAGAATTTAAGATTGTAGTTACAGGACCCACAACCCTTGCTGCGATGTTAAACAGCCTTCAAATGGGCTTTAAAACTCTAGCCATCCAAAAGCGAAGTAGTGAGGTTTGGAACGTTTTGGCAGCAGTTAAAAAAGAGTTTAATTCCTTTGGAGGGGTATTAGAAAAAGCTCAAAAGAAAATTAATGAAGCCAACAAAGAGATAGAAAATCTTGTTGGCACCCGAACGCGCATGATGCAATCTAAATTAAAAAATGTAGAACAATTGGAGGTTCCAAAAGCGGAAGAAGAAGCACCAAAATTGATGGATTATAACGAGGAGCAGGAACCCTAAAGACCCCAGTTTGCATAGCCCCCTTTAAATCGTAGACACGTTCAAATTCAAGATCAGCCATAATTTTTGAAGCCATTCTACTTCTGTTACCCGATTGACAATACACACAAACAGGTTTTTTCTTGTTAAGGGATTTGAGGTCCTTTAGAAATTTATTTTTATTGAAAACATTACTATTAGAGGCACCTTCAATGTGTCCTCTATTGAATTCAAGAGGAGTTCTCACGTCAATGACTTTAACGTCGCTGCTGGCTATACGCTTCTTAAATTCCGACTTTTCTACTACTTCAATATTAGTATTTGAAGCACGAGATTTAAATAAATTTATTAAATGATTCATATAGTCAATAAAGACATAACTTTTATGCTAATTAGAAATTAGTTAGCCATTGTTGACCCTCATTTTTCTGAATTGTGTTCTTAACTCCTCTCTATCATAATAGTTTTCATTTCCTATTTATTTCAAGGAATCAATTGGGGTGTAACTTCTTCGTTTTCAACTCTCTGAATCATTCTTAGGGATGCTCTAGATTTTTTGAAAGGTCTTGTTGAGGTACTTTTTCTTCTTTTTAAATTCCTATAGATCTGTACTTAATTTCACTTTGTAATGGTATTAAGATTCATCTGAAGTTACTTCGACATCTTGAAGAGAGTATAACATCATTTTTATTTTTCTAGTTTAAACAAGATGTATCGAATCAAAAGGGAACCACTAAAGCATATACTAGTATAGTACCATGAGGAGTGTGAAAAAATGAAAACCCCTGACAAATAAAGTTTATCAAGGGTTTTGTGGTACCTCCAGGAATCGAACCAGGGACACAAGGATTTTCAGTCCTTTGCTCTACCAACTGAGCTAAGGTACCCCGCTTTTAGGCAAGTGCAAATATAGTTGGCTTTTGTATTCTCACAAAATCATTTCACTTATTTTCTTTGTAATTTTACAGGCGCAAGTAAATACCATGCAACTAATCATTGATCTAGGAAACACGCAAATCAAATATTTTGTATTTGATGACAATCGGGATATCGACACAAGAACCGTTTCCTATGACCATTGGGAAAACACCCTAACGCAACTGCAGAGAGAATACCCTTTAATTGAAAAATGTATTGTATCTGATGTCAACAGATCCATAACAGCAGATTTACAGAGGGCTCTGGTGCCTTTACCGATTATTTTGTGTTCTGCGGACTTGCGAATGCCCTTTAAAACCCTTTACGCACCCAGTCATCAATTAGGTGCAGATCGTGTTGCTTTGCTAGCGGCGTGTACTTTAGAATACCCCAATCAAAACGTTTTAGTTATCGATTTAGGGAGTTGTATTACCTATGATATTTTAGATCGAGAAGGGCTTCACCGCGGAGGGGCTATCAGTCCAGGATATCGAATGCGTTATAATGCTATGCATTCCTTTTCTGGACTTTTACCTGCCTTGGAGCCAAAGAAAACAGCTCAATTTTTTGGGACCAATACAGAAAGTGCAATGCACAGTGGGGTTTCACAGGGAATTATTTCAGAAATACAGACCGCAATTTCCTATTATGAAGCCAAATTTGACTTTTTAACTGTTATTTTAACAGGTGGAGACGCTCAAATGTTGCCTAAACCATTAAAAAATAGCATATTTGCGCATTCAAATTTCCTAGCCAAAGGTTTGAACTTCTTATTAGCAAGCAATACAAATTCATGAATCGAGTAAACGCTTTTTTCATTTTACTTTTGATGACCGCCCCGCTCGTTGCACAAAACACGGTGTCTTCTCCTTATTCCGCTACAGGTCTAGGGGAGCGCAGCTTTAATGGAACACAAGCGACACGTCATATGGGTGGTCTGGATGTTTTTACAGATTCGATTCACGCCAATTTGAACAATCCTGCCAGCTATGGGTTTTTAAAGGTTACGACATATTCTGTAGGGATAAATTATACAAATAACAGTCTAGCCTCTGCCTCAGCGTCAGAAAATTCTGACCTTGCTGTTTTGGATTACCTCGCGGTTAGTATTCCAGCAAAAAAATTCAGTTTTGGATTTGGAATACTTCCTTTTACTTCGGTGGGGTACCAAATAGAAAAGATCTCTCAACTTTCTGATACAGATGTCTTCAATCGCTATGAAGGGAGAGGGGGGTTAAACCAAGCCTATTTCTCTATAGGAGTTCCGATCACTCCCAATTTGTCGATAGGTTCAACTATAAATTACAATTTTGGGAATTTGTTTTATAGAACCGGACAGTATCTAGATGGCGTTGACAATGGAACTTTTCTTACAAATGACTCCAGTGTTTCCGGGTTGAGTCTTCAATTCTCAGCACAAGCGAATATTCCGATTGCGGAGAAATACAATGCCCAAGCCATGATTGCCTATCAACCGAGAGGCAACTTAGATTCTCAAAACAACCGTATTTTTTATGTACAATCATTTTCCAGTCAAGCGATAATTGATTTGGCAGAAATTGACCTCTCTTCTTCGGGACTGAATCAAACCAATTTGGAGTTGTCCGAGACTAGACGTTTTGGGTTGGGTTTAGGCAAAGACAAGAAATGGTTTCTGGGGGTACAATATAATTTGATAAAATCTGCTACCTTTAGCAATGAATTTTTTAAAAGAACAAATGTTTCTTACAGAGATGCTAAAAAATGGGCTACTGGAGGATACTTTATTCCCAATTACGCTTCATTCACAAGTTTCTGGAGCCGAGTGGTTTACCGCTTTGGATTTCGCACAGAACAGATGAGTACAATTGTCAATAACATACCTTTAACAGAAACTGGCATATCTTTTGGTTTAGGTTTGCCTTTAGCAGGTCTGTCCAATGCTAATGTTGGACTAGAAATTAGTCAGCGAGGCCAAAAAGAGGCAGGTTTGGTACAAGAAACAATAGTTGCGTTACGCGTCGGTTTGTCGCTAAACGATATTTGGTTTGTAAAAAGAAAGTATAATTAAAAATAATTAAGATGAAAAAGTTATACGTTTTTGGGATTATGTTACTAGGATTGATTTTTCAGAATCAAATTCAAGCCCAAGATAGCAACGCTTGTATGCAAGATTTATCCATATTCGCAGAGTATGTAAAAGTTAAAAACTACGCATCCGCAATGGAACCTTGGACACTAGTTAGACAGAGTTGTCCAGACCTCAATGCCGCGATTTACACCTATGGAGAACGCATTTTAAAACATTACATTAAAAATGGAACCCCCGAAGAAGTTGATGCGTCTAAAAAAGACCTAATTCAGCTTTATGACGAGTGGGTTCAATACTTTCCTGCAAAGAAAAATAAAAGTTCTGTAGGGGACGTACTCAGTAGAAAAGCACAGGCATTACTCGATTATAAAATAGCAGACTTAAAAGTGGTATATACCACTTTTGACGAAGCGTATACTAAAGATGCAAAAAGCTTTACCAACCCAAAACACTTATACAATTACTTCAAAACGCTTTATGACAGATATAAAGCAGGAGACAGTGAGGTGAGCATGGAGATGCTGTTTAATAAGTATGAAGAGGTTTCTGAAAAATTTGAAATTGAAACTACTGAACTAGCGAAAAAATTAGACGTGATTCTAAAAAAAGAAGACGAAGGAAATGCATTGACTAGTAAAGAGCAACGACTAAAAAGAGTATACAATATCAACTCCAAAGCCATCGGTACGTTTTTGTCTAACTTAGACGCCATCATCGCTAAAGAGGCGACTTGTGAAAACCTTATTCCTTTATACAAAAGAAACTTTGATGAGAACAAAGGTGATTCTGTTTGGTTAAAGCGTGCTGCAAGTCGTATGGACAGCAAAGAATGTTCAGACGATCCTTTCTTTGTCACCCTAGTGGAAGCCCTCCACAACCTAGACCCTTCTGCGGATTCTGCCTACTACCTAGGCTTGTTAAATGACAAGCGTGGAAACGCAGATGAAGCTTTAAAATACTACGAAGAGTCTATTGCTCTTGAAACAGACAATTACAGAAAGGCTAAAATTCTTTTAAAAATTGCAAATAAATTTAAAATTGCAGGGAGAAGAAGTTCGGCTCGAAGCTATGCAAACAAAGCACTTGGTTTTCAGCCTTCTTTAGGGCGTGCCTACTTACTGATTGCAAACATGTATGCAGACAGTGCCAACGATTGTGGAGACACTCAATTTAACAAGAGAGCAGTTTATTGGTTAGCCGCAGATTTAGCTAAAAAAGCAGGAAATGTAGATAATTCCCTTTCTAAAATAGCAAAACGGACAGCGGAAAGCTATATCGGAAGAGCGCCCAGTAAAACGGATATTTTTACCGAAGGAAATGAAGGGGCAGTGATTAAATTCAGTTGTTGGATAAACCGAAGCGTGACCGTTCCGAAACTGTAAATGGACCTCTCTTCACATAAAATTTTTTTCAGGGTTGTGGTAGGTACCGCAGCCCTTTTTATTTCTTGTGAAGACAATACAAGTGCGTTAAAAGAAATCAATAGCGACCGTCAAGACCCCATAGGAACTGCATCAAATATAAGAATGGTATACACTGATTCCATCAAAATACAAGCGATTCTAACAGCTCCGAAACACATTGACTATACCAATTTAGATTTTCGATATGCAGAGTTTCCAGAAGGACTGAAAGTGATCTTCTTTGATGACCAAGGAAATGAAAATGAAGTTCTCGCCGATTTCGGAACACTCTACAATGACACCAAGCTCATAGACTTAAAAGGAAACGTACAATTAAAATCTCATGAGGGTTCCGTACTTACCACACAACAGCTTTTTTGGGATGCAGAAAACGAATGGTTGTTTACCGAACAGCCCTTTAAATTTAAAGATAAAGACTACGATTTCGATGCCATTCGATTGGATACCAATAAAGATTTTACTAAATTTCAAACAGGGAATCTTATCGGTACAGTTGCTGTTTCTGAAACCAAGGACACTTTAACAACTCAATGAAGCAGATTTTCTAATTGAGGTCGAGCAGACTTTGAGCCTTTAATATTTAATTGTAAACTCATGAAAACTTATAAAATTTCAGAAATTCTCTATTGGGTTATTGCTGGGATCTCAACCTACAAAACCATAACCTTGTGGGGCTATGATCAAACGCGGGCTTATTATTTTTTGGGTTTTGCAGTTTTGTCAATATTCATGGCGCTGTTCAGACGACATTACAGAAAAAAATTTAATCAAAGGGACAACTCCTCTCAATGATCGGATCCGATTTAGTCATTATTTTCAGTTTGGTACTCTCTGCGTTTTTTTCAGGAATGGAAATAGCCTTCGTGTCCTCAAACAGAATCTACCTTGAAATTGAAAAACTTCAAGGGAGTTTTACTTCTAAAGTATTAAAAAATATCACTCAGAATCCTTCCCGATTCATAGCGAGTATGCTTTTGGGAAATAATGTTGCACTTGTAGTCTACGGTATTTTTACTGGAGATCGAATACTTCAACTCTTCTTCCCTGAAACCCTCTTAACAGGAGCTGACCCCAGCTTGATAGTGGTGTTTTATCAGACCCTAATTTCAACAGGGATCATCTTAATTACAGCCGAGTTTTTACCTAAAGTATTTTTTCAGCTTTACGCCAATTTTGCCATTAAAATCTTTGCCGTTCCAGTAGCTTTTTTCTACTACACATTTTATCCACTTACTTACTTAATCATTCAATTTACCGACCTTATTTTAAAACGCTTCTTAAAAACAGATTCTGATCAAGTACAACTCTCCTTTTCCAAGGTAGAGTTAGGAAATTATATTGAAGAACAATTGGAATCTACCCAAGACAAAGAAGGCTTGGATTCTGAAATACAAATTTTTCAAAAAGCCCTTGAGTTTTCTGATGTAAAAGCCAAAGAGGCTATGGTACCTCGAGCCGAAGTGATTGCTGTAGATGAAAATACACCCATCGAAGAAATCAAAGCGCTTTTTATTTCCACTGGGTTTTCTAAAATTCCAGTTTATCAAAAATCAATCGATCAAATCTTGGGTTATGTTCATGTTTTTGATATGATGAAAAATCCTAAGATTTTAAAAAACATACTTTTACCTCTTGCCTATGTCCCAGAAACTATGCTGATTAATGACGTTTTAAAATTATTGACACGTCAGCATAAAAGTATTTCTGTAGTGATCGACGAACACGGTGGGATTTCAGGAATATTGACAGTAGAAGACATAGTGGAAGAGCTCTTTGGAGAAATTGAAGATGAATTTGACACGGTGGCTCATATTGAAACACAATTGGATGAAACCACATTTGATTTTTCTGCGCGTTTGGAAGTCGACTATTTAAATCAAAAATACAACCTCTCACTTCCCGAAAGTGAGTTTTACGAAACCTTAGGGGGTCTAATTGCATACCATATTGGTGAAATCCCAAAGAAAGGACAACAAATCCAAATTCCACCCAATACCTTAACCATTAAAAAAGTTGCAGCTACGAAGATTGAACAAATTCTATTAGAGCATTCACAGGGAGATTAGATCATAGCTGTAAAAAAATGCATCCCTATTTTTAAACAAAGGAACTTTCTTTATTCAAAGGAATAGCTTAATTTCGCAAACTATCAAAAATAGCAACTATGGCCATTTTAGGAAAAATTAGACAACGCTCCATTTTTTTGATTCTCGTAATCGGAATGGCGCTTTTCGCTTTTGTAATCTCCGGAGTGTTTGACGGAAGTTCTTCAAATTCCGGTCCTACGGATCCTATCGCACTGATCAATGACGAAGAGGTAGAGCTCAATTACTTTCGCCAGCTGGTCGAACAAACCGAACGCACCTACAATTATTCCACCTTACAATCTGTAAATCTTGTATGGAATCAAGCGTTGAGAAACACTGTATTTGAACAGCAGTTTGAAAAACTAGGAATCGATGCGGGTAAAGATCAACTGGAACAAATTATCTCATCGGATGATAACATTGTAAACAACCCAGATTTTCAAAACGAGGCAGGGTTTTTTGATTTTGGAATATTCACGGATTTTATTGCTCAATTAAAATCTACAAACCCCACGGCCTACGAAAATTGGAAATTTCAAGAGCAAAGTATCATTGGAATCGCAAAACAACGGATTTACCTCGATTTAATTAAGGCGAGTGCTGGGATGACAGAAGCTGAGGCAAAAGCCAATTACCACCTTGAAAACGACAATGTAAACATTCAGTACGTTCAAATTCCTTTTGATGTAATTCCCGACAGTCTTGTTGAGGTAACAGACACCGAAATCAAAAAATACATCCAAGAGCACAAAGATGAATTCGAGCGAGACGAGACCCGAAATATTCAATATGTCGCCTTTGATGAACGTCCCACAGAGGACGATTTGGCAACCATTCGTTTGCGCCTTGATGGACTGAAGTCCCAACGTGTTGCTTACAATGATGTTTCTAAGTTAACAGACACGCTAGAGGGTTTTAAAGAAACCAAAAATGTAGCAGATTTTGTAGATCAATATTCCGAAGTTTCTTTTGATTCCGTGTACAAACCCCGTGGACAATACAACAACGAATATGCAGATATACTTTTCAGTTTAGACGAGGGAGAAGTTTTTGGTCCCTATCGCGATGGAAATTCATTTAAGATATCTAGACTTTTAGGACGTAAAAAAAATGCATCCCTTCGTGCGAGTCACATCTTGATTGCTTATGAAGGGGCAACCCGTGCTTCTTCCAACGTCACTAGAACAAAAGAAGAAGCAAAAAAAGAAGCCAATCGGGTGTATCGCCTTGCCAGAAGAGCCTCTGCAGACTTTGACGCACTTGCCTTGGAAAACTCGGATGGCCCCACAAGAACGCGTGGAGGAGATTTAGGCTTTTTCCAAGAGGGCGAAATGGCCACAGAATTTTTTAATTTTGTCAATACCAATCGGGTTAATCGTGTAGGTTTAGTCGAAACGGAATTTGGGTTCCATATTATCAAGGTTACCGACAAGGACGATTTAGCATTGATTGCTGACGTAGTAACCGAAGCGGTTCCTTCAGATCAAACTTCCAATGAAATTTTTAGAGAGGCTACTCAGTTTGAGATGGATAGTAATGAACAAAACGATTTTTTAGCAATTGCTGAAAAAAGTAACTATCAAGTACGACCCGTGCAACAAATTGCAGCCCTAGAAGAAAATTTACCCGGTCTGCCAGGACAAAGAAATATTGTTCGATGGGCTTTTGAAGAAGACACCAAGATAGGGGACATCAGACGCTTTTCACTAAACCAAGGAGGCTATGTAGTGGTACAACTCACCGCAAAAGTTAAAGAAGGTTTAGCTTCTATTGACGAGGTGGGCGCTGAAGTGAGAAAAATCCTCATGGAAGACAAGAAAGCCGCATTAATTAAAAAACGCTACACAGATAAAACTACTTTAGAAGCTTTGTCCGAAGAGGAAAACTTAACTGTTGAAACGGCCTCAGCAGTAAATCAAAAAAATCCAACAATTGTAGGCGCAGGGAACGAACCCAACGTTGTGGGGACCGCTTTTGCAATGAACGAAGGAGAACTCTCTGATTTAGTACAAGGAGATAAAGGGGTTTATAAAATCCTTTTAAATCAGAAAAATATTGTTGAAGATCTAGAGGACTACTCTGCTTACTCAAAGGAGATTCAAAGAAATGCTAGTTTTACTTTAATTGAAAACGTTTTTGTAGCCTTAGAATCCGTAGCAGAAATAGAAGACAATAGAGCTCTCTATTACTAATACAGTAATTAAAAATAGTACAATATAAAACCCTTAACAGCCTTAAGGGTTTTTTTGGCATGAAATTTGTTCAGCAAATCGATAAAAGCTATAATTCATGCGATTATTTCGTTTTACAAAGAAAATCAGACAGTCTCTAGCCCTTGTAGGGACGGTTTGGATGTGTACTTCTACCAACGAACCCGACGCGAGTTATTACAAGCTTATTTTTGCTAATGAAGACCAAGTAGAAGGCTGGGTAAAATACAATTCTCAAGAAGAGGAAGTCAAAGTTTTTTCCGCCGACTACAAGAAAAAAAAGAATATTCTTCACGTTAAAAAAGAAGATGACATCTTTATGGCGGTTTATGATAAAAATCAAATTACAGCCGTGCTAGATGGTCAAAAAATGAGTTTCAGTAAAACCTAAGGCACCGTATCTAATTGATCTTGCACATTTGATTAAAGGGGATTACAGTATCGAAGCCTTTTTCGATAAAATAGTCTTGGGTTTCCTTTCCACCTGTTGCCAAGATAAAATCACCTCCCCACGCCCCTAAGCTTTTGATACTTCCCAAAAAGTCTGAGAATAAAATTTCTTTTATCGTTTTTTGTTGGATCAACTGACCGATTAAAGTTTCGTGTTGTTCGATCAGGGTCGTAAACTCCTTTAAATTTGTGCTTATTGAAATAGCTTCGGTGAGTTGATCTAATGTGGAAATAAGAGGGGGAGTGACCCATTTCAAGTCAAAATTTTGAACGGCCTCTTGGCTATCTCTTTTTCGATTTAAATAAACAAAATACAATTCATTTCTAAATGGAGGCGAAAAAGTTATCGGTTCGACTTTAGGGGTGTTTTTCTTTTTGGTAAAAAAAATGGGACCTTCGGCAAGACCACAGGCCACATCGTAACCACTACCTCCAAAACTGTTTTCAAGCAATTGGTAGGGGTTTATTTTTGCCCATGAAGCGATATTTACAATTAGTGTAGCAGAACTTCCTAATCCCCAATGGCGATTGAACTCCAATTCGGTTTTTACTGTTCCTCCCAAGTTTAAAAACGAAGGATTTTCTTTTTTAGCAAAGTTTAAAATATCTTGTAAACGCTTTGAAGCATCAGGATCTGAAGTTTGAACAACCTTCAGTTCAGGCAATTCAAATTGAGCTTCAAACCAGCGGGTTCTTTTTTCATCATAACTGTTCCAATGCAGTACGGATTCGGCACTTTCTTCAAAGTGTAACTTCTGTCCTTTCTGGCAGGGAATTGCCAATGCCTTTGCCCCTCCTAAAACAGCATATTCTGCGGTAATTAATAATTTTCCGGAACTGTAAAATGAAGCCATACTAAAGGCTGTTTTTTTGTAAAAAGGCACCTACCGCTTGAACTGTTACGGGTTCCGTTTTGAAATATAGTAAAGCAGCTTTCTTTTGAGTCTCGCTGGCCTCAAATTGATTCAGGATATTGAGCAAATGCATTTTCATATGACCTTTTTGGATTCCTGTAGTTACAAGAGAACGCAAGGCAGCAAAATTTTGAGCCAATCCCGCTACTGCGACAATTTCCATCAATTCCTCGGCAGAGGGATTTCCCAAAAGTTCCATACACCATTCTACCATGGGGTGAAGTTTAGTAAGCCCACCCACCGTACCTAGAGCAAGGGGTAAGGTAAGCTCCATTACAAACTGTTCCTCCTGGATATAGGCATTACTCAAGGAACGGTAGCGTCCCGATCTTGAGGCAAAAGCATGAACGCCCGCCTCCACAGCTCTAAAATCATTTCCTGTAGCAATTACTAAGGCATCCACACCGTTCATAATTCCCTTGTTGTGGGTTACCGCACGGTAGGGTTCACAACTTGCGATGGCAACAGCATCAACCATTTTTTTTGCAAAAGTGGCTCCAGCTACACCGTTGTTTTGAAGCGTAAAATTCGTTATTGGGCAACGCACTTCTGCACGAACCAAACATTCAGGGACATAGTTCGAGAGAATGCTCATCGCGATTTCTAAAGTGTTTTCTTTTCCTTGTGTTAACTGATCTTCTTCCGCAAATTCTGTGAATTTTTTTGCAACGAGTTCCAAGCAGGAGTTGATAAAATTGGCCCCCATGGCATCTTTTGTTTTAAACTCCATATGCAGTTGGAAATAGTTGGCGAGTGCTTGGCTTTTATCCACCAATTCAAGTTTGGTGATCCCGCCACCACGGGCTTCCATATTTTTAGTCAGGGACAGGGTAGATAGAAGTAGATCCTTTTTTCTACGATCAAAAAATTTTTGCAGCTCTCTGGGATCACCTTTAAAATAAAAATGAACATGACCTACTTTTAAAGTATTGATCACTTGGGTAGTAAACCCTCCACGACTCCCCCAAAATTTAGCTGCATTGCTCGCAGCAGCCACCACCGAACTCTCTTCCACAACTAGGGGTAGCGTGTAGGTAGTTCCATTAATTAAAAAGTTGGGAGCAACTCCCAGAGGAAGGTAAAAATTGGAAAGTGTGTTTTCTATGAATTCATCATGACGCTTTTGAAGCTTGGAATCAGGGTTCCAATAGACTTCTAATTGTTTTTTTGCTTTTTCAGGGTTCTTAAAGTGAGTGTTGGTGATCCAATCTATTTTTTCTGATTGGGTCAGTTTGGAAAAGCCGTCAATCTTTTTACCCATCTAAATTTTTTTGTAAAGATACAGAATTTGAACCCCTTCCAAAATCAAGGTTGACGTATTTTTCCTAAATTGCCTTTCCATGAAAATGAAGTGCTAAAAATTTAATCATGAATTCCTATACACAAAAAACAATACGAGATTTTAGTAAAACGCGAGACTCCAATTACTTCTTTCTCCTCTTTTTATTGTTACTCGCCGGGGCAATCCAAGCCCAGCAACTTAGTTTAGATTTAGACTATTTGTGAAAAGATGTACGCGATCCGGGAGGTCTACAAACCATTCGATCCACGAACAAGGGAATACCCAGAAACACCTCTACACCAAAATGACTAACTTTAACCTTAATAATCTGTAATAAAATTGAAGCTCATGGCAGACGCAAAATCTCTTTCTGAAATAAAAACAATCTTTGGTCATCCGCCCGGGCTTTATGTTCTCTTTTTTACAGAATTGTGGGAACGATTTTCATACTATGGAATGCGTGCTTTGTTCACCCTTTTTCTCGTTGCTAAAACCAATACGGAAAATCCCGGTTTTGGATGGACCAATTCGGAGGCGATTGCACTCTACGGTTGGTACACTATGCTTGTTTATTTGGCTTCTGTACCCGGGGGCTGGATAGCGGACAACCTTTTGGGGCAAAAGAAAACCGTGATGTTAGGAGGGATTTTATTGTGCGTTGGACATACGATTTTAGCTTTTGATACCGAATTCAGCTTTTACCTGGGATGTTTTTTCGTGATTTTAGGAGTGGGTGGACTCAAACCCAATATCTCAAGTATGGTGGGAGGCCTCTACCCCAAAGGGGATGAAAGAAGAGACCTTGGATTTTATATTTTTTATATGGGGATCAACATCGGTGGTTTTGCAGCTCCTATTCTATGTGGATGGGTGGGTGAAACCTACAACTGGCACTACGGTTTCGGTTTGGCCGCGATAGGTATGTTCATTGGTCAAATTACGTATTTCTACGGTCAAAAATACTTAGTGGGAGTAGGAGATTTTATCGGAAAAGAGTCACATCCTGACCGTGAACTGAGAAAAAGAAAGTTAACCGCTGTAGAAAAAGACCGAGTCAAAGTACTTTTAATTTCCTTTCTATTGATTATCTTTTTTTGGGGAGCTTTTGAGCAAGCAGGAGGATTGATGAATTTGTATGCAAAGCAAAAAACAGATCGCATGCTCATGGGGATGGAAATCCCAGCTTCTTGGTTCCAGTCCTTAAATTCTTTTTTTATCATCACCTTGGCTGTTGGAGTCGGTGGATTTTGGATGCGTTGGAAGTTAAAAGGGAAAGAAGCTTCCTCTTTGTATAAAATTGCAATTGGAATTTTAATCATGGGTATGGGCTTTCTATTTATGCGCTTTGCAGCTGTGGATTATGAGGTAGCCGGTAAATCAGCGATGTATTGGCTGGTATTGGCCTATCTATTTCATACTATTGGTGAGTTATGTGCCTCTCCGGTTTCTTTATCGTTTATTACCAAATTGGCTCCTGTGAAATATGCAGCCTCTATTATGGGGTTGTATTGGGCAGCTACTGGTTTGGGAAACAAGCTTGCCGCAAGTATAGGGGGCTACGCTGAAACCGCAGGAGAAAAGCAAATTTTTACTGGAATCTTTATTTTTTGTACCCTGATAGCGATATCGGTTATTTTACTCTTAAAACCCTTAAAAAGGTTAACGCACGGTGCAGAGGATTTAGAGAAAGCGCAATAGTATTATATTTTATATTTTTACACCAGTTTTATTCAAAGCAGTGCAGTTATGAAAAATTCCATTCTACTAACATTTTTTTTCCTACTTGGATTGAGTACTGTTTTTGCTCAAAAAATTCAATGGATGACTTTGGCGGAAGCCCGAGCAGCACAGAAAAAAGAACCCAAGAAAATCTTTATGGATGTCTATACAGAATGGTGCGGTCCCTGTAAATTATTAGACAAGAACACCTTTCAAAATCCCGATGTCTCCCGCTATATCTCTGAACATTACTACGCAGTAAAATTCAATGCGGAAGGGACAGAAGAAATTCAATATTACGATCAAACCTACACTAATCCCAACCATGACCCCAACCGAAAAGGACGTAACGCAACCCATCAGTTCACCCAGTTTCTAGGCGTTAAAGGGTATCCTACGATGGTTTTCTTTAGCGAAGAGGGAGACCCTATAATGCCCTTAGTAGGATATCACAAGCCCAAACAAATCGAACTCTATTTAAAAATGATCAAGCAGGGAGATTATCAAGTATTTTCTAAACCTGAAGACTTCGAAATCTACAAGAAAAACTTTATTCCTCGTTTTCGAGGCTGATTTTTAAAGCACCTCTTTTTCGTGTATCGTAGAATGGAATCGAGTATTTTTCACAGCTTTTTTCCCATCTGCTCACCGTCCAAGGACTGTTTGAACTGTCTGCGACAATGAGTTGAGGTTGATGGATTTGAAGCAAGCGATCTAGATTGATTTTTGGGTCGTTTCGCAACAGGATATGAGTCGGACTATAATTGGGGAGCGTATATCTTTTTTCGTTGTCCAAGATGAATAAATGAAATTGATCTACGCTAAAAAAATTCTTGATGGGAAGTTTTTCGAAGCAGTGAAGGAGTCGAGAATTTGCAAAATCGGAAAGGATACGTCGGTTTTTATCAGGGTTAGATGAATGATGGTAAAAAACTCCTGATTTAAAATAGCCGTAGCTGCTTTCTCGGTGTAAATAGAATATCCAAAAAGCGTGTTCATTTGAGGTTTTTTCTTGTTCTAGCTGCATTAAAGAGAGTAAGATCAAAAAAGAAATTGCGGTTCCCACCCATTGAGGGAAACGCTTTTTTTCTAGGGAAAGCACGACAAAAAAGAGAACTAAATAGAGCCCTAACAGCACGGGAACAGGAAGGTAAAGCTGATCCAATGGCAAAGGGTCATTCTGAGCAATCCAAGAAACGGACCCATTTAAAAGTTGAACTGCTCCATCGAAGAATGTTCCCATAAAATGGGAAAGTAGGTCAAATAGAAGCATCACAAAAACAGCCATGACCAAAACCAGAAAAACTCCAAAAAAAGGAATATTCAAAAGATTGCTGATCAAAAATAAACTAGGAAATTGATGAAAGTAAAAGACACTCAAAGGACCGACGGCCATTTGTGCGGCCAGACTTTCGGTAGTCCATTGCCAATACTTTCTTATCCAACCGATCTTAGGGTTCCAAAATCTTTGAAGGATCGGATGAATCCACAAAATACCAAAGACAGCTAAAAAGATAAATTGAAATCCGATTTGTTTTAAAAAGGGGGGATATGAGACTAATAAAACTAAAAAAGAAACTACCGTGAGATGAAATGTATTTTTCCCTTGATGAATAAAACGTCATACGGTTAAAAAGGAAAAGAGAGTTATCGCACGGACAACAGAGGCCGGTAAGCCTACAAAAAAGGCAAAAAGCCAAAGAACGCTAAGTATAATACTCAGTCGAAAAACAGACCCATGACGAAACCACAACAAAGGGCTCAAAAGCAAAAGTAATAGTTCTACAAGAAGACCAATGTGTAGGCCAGACAGTGCCAAAAGATGTAACACACCAGCACGCGCATAGTCTTCGATCTGTTCTTCTCCGATGGCTTTTCGCTCTGCCAACAACAAGGCTTGAAGTATTTCTTTGGATTCATTTTGATGGGTGCTGTTTTCAATCTTAGAAAGGATTTGTTTTCTCAACTGCACCATTCGATGATGAAGAGAAGTTTCAGTTGCTTTTAAGAGTATTGTATTTTTTGTATTCAACTCTAGCTGCGCGTAAACCGACAAATTTTCTATATACTTCTTATATGAAAAAGCGCCTGGATTTCTAGGTTCGTCAATAGGAACGAGGGCCGCTGTTGTAAGAATTTTCTGACCCAACTGATAAGCATCCGCGAGACTATCTTTTTTTTGATATACAATTAATTTGCCCGAGGCTGGGCTTGTTCCAGTGGATTTCAGTTGAACGATATACGCATAAGAAAAAGTCGTTTCATAAAGTATTTCCAAGACCTCAATTTTTTTGAATCCGGAGCTCGGAGAAATAGGATTTTAGAGGTAATGTGTTTTGTCTTGATGGTAAAAGACTTGAAAATTCAGGTAGCCCATGCAAAAATAACAAGCGTATAATAACAAACCCTTGAATTGTCTTTGGCTGTTTTTAAGTAAAAATGCGCCTAGAAGAAAAAACAAAAAAAGGACAAGAAAAAGCCATGGCGAAAGGAGTTTAAAAAGATGAAAACCTATACCTCCTAAAGTAAATAAAACCACCAATGGGTAGAGAACAGATCGGGGCAAATGCATACCCTAAAGTAATAGCTTTTTACTTCAACAAAAAAAACAGTATTAGGAAATGGCCTTGTAAATAAGCGTAGCTGTTTTTTCGCTAGCGCCAGGATCGCCCAGTTGTTTTTTTAAATCTAGATACTCCTCTTGGATTTTATCAAGGCTACTCTTTTTCAAAAGAGTGTCAAGATGTTCATTTAGATTTTCAAGATTACATTCCTCTTGTATCAATTCAGTAACTGCTGTTCGGTCAAGAATTAAATTAACCAAAGAAATGTGTTTGAGTTTCACAATTTTTTTCCCAATCCAGTAGTTTATGGGATTGCTTTTGTAACACACCAATTGAGGAACGCCCAAAAGTGCTGTTTCTAAGGTAGCGGTTCCACTCGTGACGAGCGCTGCCTTACTTTTTTTCAAGAGCCCAATGGTATGGGAGTGTAGTATTTTTACCGAAGCATTCTCAAGGAATGAATCGTAGTACTCTGACGAAATACCAGGAGCACCTGCAATGACAAACTGATAGGCTTTAAAATGGGAAGCCACTTGAACAAAAAGGGGGAGCATTTTACGGATTTCCTGTTTTCTACTTCCGGGAAGTAAAGCAATAATCGGAGATTTTGGATCCAGCACATGCGTTTTGAAAAAGTCTTGCTCTTCTTTAAAAAGAGACAATTGGTCCTGTAAGGGATGACCCACAAAATGGACTGGGAATTGGTGTTTTTCTTCAAAAAAAGCTTTTTCAAAAGGGAGAATCACATATAAGGCATCCAAACAGCGTTTCATTTGCTGAACTCGATTTTCCTTCCACGCCCACACTTGAGGACTGATGTAATAATGATTTTTAAAACCTTTTTTTTTGGCCCAATTTGCGATTCGGAGATTGAAACCTGGATAATCGACGTAAATAATGACATCGGGCTTAAACTGAAGAATGTCTTTTTTACAAAAGGCAATATTCCGGATCAGAGTAGGTAGGTTTGAAAGGACTTCCCAAAAGCCCATAAAAGCCAAGTCTTTATAGTGTTTTACCACTACAGCCCCCTCTTGCTGGATCAAATCGCCTCCCCAGGCTCTAAAAACGGCTTTGGGATCTTGTTTTTTTAAGGCGTGAATAAGATGTGAGCCGTGAAGATCGCCAGAGGCTTCGCCAGAAATGAGATAATACTTCACAGCGTAAAAATTTAGAAATCCAGCTTTAGAATCGCTACTAGAAGAACCAAAACCAAAGAAATCGCAACCAGACCAGCAGCAAAGGCAAATTTATTTTTACGTAGCGCAATAAAGAAAATAGGAAGATTGATCAAGGCTCCTAAAGAGATCAAACCACCCAATTTTTTTTGTTGATAAAGCGAAGAAAAACTCGCTTCTATTGAGGCTTCAGAAAGGACAAAAAGAAGCACAAGAACTCCAAAACTGGTCCACAGCAAACCTGCTAGTATTCCCCAAAAGAAATATTTATCTTTTATAAATTCCATGTGTTGAGTTGTTGAATGCTGTGGTGTGCGGTCAAATCAAATTGTGTTGGGACGATGGAAATATACCCCTGGCTCAAGGCCCATTCGTCGGTATCTTCCCTTTTGTCTTCATTGACAAAAGTTCCGGTGAGCCAATAATATTCTCTTCCCATCGGATTGGTTCTTTTGTCAAATTCTTCTACCCAGTTGGCCCGGGCTTGCCTACAGATTTTAATGCCTTTGATTTCTTCTTCCTTGCGCTTGGGGAAATTGACATTGAGTACCACATCTTTAGGGATTCCGTGGGATAAAGCTTCCAAGGTAATCTGGCGGATGTAATTTCTCAGTGGATTAAAGTCAGCATTCCACTGAAAGTCTAATAGTGAAAAACCAATGGCAGGAATTCCTTCGATCCCGGCTTCCATGGCAGCACTCATGGTGCCCGAATAGATCACATTGATAGAGGAATTGGAACCGTGATTAATCCCAGAAACACACAGATCGGGTTTGCGGTCCAAGAGCTCGTTGACCGCTAGTTTCACACAGTCAGCAGGTGTTCCCGAGCAACTGTATTCTTCTTGAGGGCCTTCTGTGACCTTGATTTTGTGACAATGTAGCGTAGAATTTATGGTTATGGCGTGCCCCATAGCCGACTGTGGAGAGTCCGGAGCAACAACAAAAACCTCTCCGATTTCATTCATAATTTCAATCAAGGTTCGAAGACCCGGAGCTGTGATACCATCGTCGTTGGTTACAAGGATTAAAGGTTTTGTTTTCATAGTTCTTGTTTCACAGCTAAAGTAAGAAATCTTTACCCGCAATCTTTTAAAACATTATTAACATAAACTGTTATTAGAATATGCTTATCTTTAAACGCTATGAATACCAAGATAAAAACCACCCCTATGCGAAAATATATTTGGATCTTATCTTTTATTTTAATCAGTGGATTTGTTTTTGGATTTTCTCTAAAAGAGGAAGATCCGAATAAGGACAAACTTTTGTTAGAAATAATTTCTTATGTCCTAGACCGTGGACACTACGATCCCAAGGAAATTAACGATACTTTTTCTGAAAATGTCTACATGAACTATTTGGAAAATCTCGATGGACAACATCGTTTTTTCCTCAACGCAGACATTCGGAGTTTTGAATCGTATCGATTTAAAATTGACGATGAATTGAAAGAGGCACAAATCAACTTTTTTGACCTCACCTTCACAAAGCTTATGGAACGCATGGAGCAGGTTGAAGGCTTTTACAATGAATTGTTAGAAAAACCATTTGACTTTTCCAAAAAAGAAGAAATCAATTTGGATTACGAAAACCTTCCCTATGCCAAAAGTGTTTCAGAGTTAAAATCGGTTTGGAGAAAACGATTTAAGTTAAGTGCGCTACAAACCTTTACAGCAAAAAAGGAAGAAGAGCTCCAGAAAAAAGAACAAGACCAGACCTATGAAATCATTTCAGATGAAACCTTAGAGAAAAACGCTCGAGCAGATGTAGCTGAAAACATGGCCAATTTTTTTGAGATTTACAACGATCAGAAACGCAAAGATTGGTTTTCCATTTACGTCAATGCTATCGTCCTCCAATTTGACCCCCATACCTTTTATTTTGCACCTAGAGACAAAGACCGTTTTGACATGTCCATGTCTGGAAAATTCGAAGGGATTGGAGCACGACTCAATAAGAGAAATCAACAAATCAATGTAGTTGAGATTATTTCTGGAGGTCCTGTATGGAGAGACAATCTCCTAGAAGTGGGCGATGCAATCTTAAAAGTGCGTCAAGAAGATGAAGAAGAGGCCGTAGACATTTCAGGAATGGTCATTGATGATGCCGTAAAGCTCATCAAAGGGTCTAAAGGAACCCAAGTATTTCTCACTATCAAACGCGTAGAGGGAACTATAGAGGAAGTTGGAATTACGCGCGACGAAGTAGAACTTGAAGAAACCTACGCAAAATCTACTTTAATCAAAGACGAAACAGGATCATACGGACTAATCGAACTGCCAAAATTTTACATCAATTTTGACGATTACAATGAACGCAATGCGGCTACCGACGTCAAAAAAGAATTGGAACAACTCAAACAAAAAAATGTAAAGGGAATTATCCTTGATTTGAGAAATAATGGAGGAGGTTCTTTAAAAACGGTAGTGGACATGACGGGCTACTTTATAGAGGAAGGTCCCGTGGTTCAAGTAAAAAGCACAGGGGGACGAAAAGAAGTATTAAAGGATGAAGACCCTTCGGTAGTTTGGGATGGTCCACTTGTGGTATTAGTTAACGAGTTTTCTGCCTCTGCTTCAGAAATTATTGCAGCGGCACTCCAAGATTACAAACGAGCCATCATCTTAGGAAGTAAACAAACCTTCGGAAAAGGGACCGTGCAAAACATCGTGGACCTCAATCGCATGATCAGCGGGGGCACCTATGGTGATTTAGGAGCACTCAAAATTACTACAGATAAATTTTATCGTGTCAATGGACAGTCTACCCAACTGGAAGGAGTAAAAAGTGATATTGTATTTCCAGATCGCTATGCTTATGTAGAAATGGGCGAAAAAGATCAGGACAATCCACTGGCTTGGGATCGAATTACACCTGCAAATTTCAAACCCTATTCCTCAATGACCAACTTTGACTATTCTCTCGGACGAAGCAAAAAAAGACTGGAGGAAAATCCAATGGTCAGTTTGATTGATGAACAAGCACTTTGGGTAGAAAAGCAACAAAATGATTTTAGCTATTTCTTAGACTACGAATCATTTAAAAAGGAACGAGAGATCAAAAAAGAATATTCAAAACGATTTAAAAAACTATCTGAATACGAGGCGACCTATGAATTTCAGTGGCTTCCCGAAGCAGGGGCAAAGGAGGTAACTAATGAAGATACTATTGAAAAAAGAGAACGGGGAGCGGAAGCTTTGAAAAAAGATATTTATATTTCCGAAGCGGTAGAGATTCTCAAAGACCTTTCTACTTCCATAAAGGCAGTACGTACCATTGCTCAAAATAAAAAAGAATAAACCCATTTGGAATTTAAACGTGCTTTAAATCGATTAAAAAAGGACGTTTGGGCACTGGTCAGTGCCCTGTATATTCTCGGAGTTTGTGGGATTGCAGTTTTTGCTTATCAATTGGCACCCGACGCAACAAGGTTTGCTAATCAAATGCGACTTTCCATTCACTCCAAACCTCCTGGTTTTTCTTGTCACGTTTTGACAATCCCCAGAAATGCTCCTAGGAAAGACTCTAATTTTTTTACGGGATCACGGAATACCAATGAGGAAATCCCGATCGAAGAAATCCGATGGTCGGAAAAGGAGATCGCCTTTAAACGTTATGGAAACGCAACCGATTATTTTGAAACGATATCCTTTACTCAATTTCCTAAAGGAACGCAACGAGCGGATATCGAGCGGCTGTATTTACAAGAAAAGTATTTTCTTTTTGGAACGGATAAATATGGAAGGGATTTATTAAGCCGTTTGATTATCGGTTCAAGAATCTCTATTTCTATTGGGTTTGTAGCCGTACTTATTTCTCTAGTAGTTGGTGTTTTTTTGGGAGCTTTAGCAGGCTTCTATGGCGGCGGGGTGGACAAATTGATTTTGTGGCTTATCAATGTAATGTGGTCCATACCTACCCTTCTTATGGTGATTGCCATCACGCTGGCTTTAGGACGTGGATTTTGGCAAGTTTTTGTAGCCGTCGGTTTTACGATGTGGGTGGAGGTAGCCCGTTTGGTTCGGGGTTTAGTAAAGTCCACAAAAGAAGAAATCTATGTCCAAGCGGGTACCGTACTTGGATTTTCTCAAACTCGAATCTTAGTACACCATATTCTCCCATTGACCCTAGCCCCTTTAATTGTCATTTCCGCAGCGAACTTTGCCAGTGCCATATTGATGGAAAGCGGATTGAGTTTTTTAGGAATTGGGGCACAACCTCCCATGCCCAGTTGGGGAGGAATGGTAAAAGACCATTTTAGATATTTACTTCTAGGGAAACCCTATTTAGCCATTTTACCAGGACTTGCCATCATGAGCTTGGTGTTAGCCTTTATGACTTTGGGGAACAGTTTAAGAGATGCATTGGATGTGAGGCGTTAATTCAGCTGAGTCGGTTCGCATCTAAGTTTAAATAAACAAACAGCATCAGGCTAAATGCCAAAAGGTTTGTCCCACCATAGCTAATAAATGGAAGTGGAATTCCAACCGTAGGAACCAGCCCTAAGGTCATCCCAATATTGACAAAAAAATGAATAAAGAGCATACTGGCGAAACAGTATGAAAAAATCCTGGGAAAAGGTTGCGTGTGTTTTTCTGCACGATAAAGGATACGAAGGATTAGGACTGTAAAGAGAATAATGAGTCCACTACTTCCTATAAATCCCCATTCCTCACCAATGGTGGTAAAGATGTAGTCCGTATGTTGTGCCGGGACAAAACCTCCTTTGGTTTGTGTTCCATTCAGAAAACCTTTACCAGAAAAACCACCAGAACCGATCGCAATTTTAGATTGATTGATGTTATATCCGATCCCGCGTGTGTCGGTTTCTAGACCCAGAACTACATTAAAACGATCGCGATGCCGCTGTTCGAAAACATTATTAAAAATGAAGTTTACCGAAAACGAAAAAAATACAAGAGTGACAAAAACAAGAAGAAAAGGGGTTTTTTTGACTTTGGAGTCCCTTTTTTTTAAGAATCGAAAAACGAGCAAAAAAAGAACAGCTAAGGCAATACTGAAATTCAGGGGTTGAAAAAGCAAGGTCAAAATAAAAACGATCACTAGGGCAAGGGCGAGATAAAAAATACGCATGTCTAATCCCTCTCGAAATAAAACAAAAAACAATGCAATAAATACCAGTGCAGACCCCGCGTCTGGCTGAAGGAGGATAAGGAGTATAGGAACGCCAATCACTAAAAATAACTTGAATACCTCCTGTCTTTTTTTAAAGTCCATTTGAATGGAACTCAATCTTGAGGTTACTAATAAAGCGGTAGTGATTTTTGCAAATTCAGACGGTTGTAGACTAAACCCCCCGATAAGATACCAAGAGGTGGCTCCTGAGATTTTTTGACCAAAAAGGAACAAGCCCACTAAACTCAAAATAGAAAGTCCATAGAACACATAAGCTAAATGCTCAAAAAAGTTAGAATTGATGAATATTACAAATGGAAATAGAACAAGGGAAAAAATAAAAATCCAAAACTGTTTCCCTGCGGGAGTTGTCCATTCAAATATAGAAAGGGATTCCTCAGTAAAGCCTGTTGAATAAATATTACTAATCCCAAAAGAAACCAGAATTAAATAGAGGAAGAAACTCGGCCAATCGATGCGTAAAAGAAAGGGATTATTCATTGATTGTAAAGGCTTTTCCCAAAAGTGGTTTTTCGTATTCTGATTGGAGGCTTCCTTCCAGCATCCTGTTTTCCAGCCACCCTCTTTTCACCTCTCCATTCAAGTATTTTTCAATCATCAAACTGGCAATGGGTGCTGCCCATCGGGCTCCCCAATAACCATTTTCGATAAAAACAGCGACGGCAATCTTTGGGTCGTCTTTGGGAGCAAAAGCCACAAAAATGGAGTGGTCTGTTAGCTGCGTTTTTTCGCCATTTAACCGAATAAAATTCTCTACAGTTCCCGTTTTACCACACACCTCAATTCCTTTAATTCTCGCAATGCGAGCTGTTCCTTTTTCAACTACCTGGTGCATTCCTTCAATAACCGTTTCAAAGTGTTGGGTGTCGATTGAAGTTTGGTTAATAGGGTACAACGAATCGCGCTCCTGTAGCGAGTTGGTTTTTTTAAAATGGGGTTTTCGATAATACCCCCGATTGGCAATAGTGGCTGTAAAATTTGCCATTTGAATGGGGGTTGTGAGAATTTCACCTTGACCAATCGCGTTGGAAACGACGGTCGTAGCACCCCAACTTCCTTTAGGATACCAGCGATTGTAATACTCGCTATCGGGAATAAAACCGCGCTTACCTATGGGTAAGTCGTACCCTAAATAATTCCCTAATCCAAACTTTTCAAGATGTGTTTTCCATAAATTAACCCCTTCTTCTGGCGTCGGTTTACTTTCAATTATACGCATAAAGGTTTTGGCAAAATAGGTATTACACGAGTTGTAAATCCCTTTGTTTAAATCACTTTTCGTACCCACTCTACAATGACATCCCATAAAGGCTCCACGCGCATAAAAATGCCCTTCATTACAAGCAAAAATAGTTTCGGTTGTGATGACATTCTCTTGAAGACCGATTAGTGCATTGAGGGTTTTAAATGGCGATCCCGGTGAGTATTCCGCCTGCAAGCTTCGATCAAAAAGAGGTTTGGCGAGCGTGTCCTGGACCAGTTTATTAAAAAACTTGGAACGGTCTCTACCAACTAGTAAATTGGGGTTATAATTTGGAGCGGTGATCAAGGCCAGGACTTCTCCACTTTCTGGTTCTAACGCCACAATACCCCCTCTTTTGTTATTCATAAGAGATTCTCCATAAGCTTGTAACACAGCATCTAAGCTTAGAGTAAGATCTTCAGCCGCTTCAGAGGCTTTGTCATAAGCACCTTCTTCATAAGCTCCTATGATTCGATTAAAGCGGTCTTTTTGGAAAAGTTGCTCTCCTTTTGTTCCACGTAATACTTCCTCATAGGTTTTTTCTATTCCTTGCCGACCGATCATTTCTCCAAGGTCGTAATCTGATTTGGTTTTGATTTCATTTTGGTTGGTTTCACTGGTATATCCCAATACATTGGCACCAATGGGTAGTAAATAATCACGAGTGGATTTCTTTTGGAAATAAAAACCGGGGTACTTCCACATTTTCTCTTGAAGGATGCCTACCTCAGCTAGGGATAATTGACGCATAACCACTGAGGGAAGTTTTCTCGAAAATCGTTTTGCCTCTTGGATTTGCGTGAGAAGTGTTTCTTTAGTGATTTTCAAACTCTTTGATAATTCCAAAGTGTCGAAGGCATTTAGGTTTTCGGGTACTACCATTAAATCATACACCGGTTTGTTCGCTACCCAAAGAGTTCCGTTACGGTCATAAATCAAACCACGCGTGGGATAAATGGGACGTTTTTGAACGGCATTGTTTAGTGAACGTTCTGTGTAGTTTGAATTAAATAATTGCAAGGTTGTAAGCTGGAAGATGAAAAGAAGGGAACTTCCAAGTGTAAAACTCAATAAGAGAAATTTACGAATCATTCAATTTTTTGTAAAAGCTTGATAACAGAGCAATTAAAATTAATGAAAATACGGAAGCCAACAGAGTATTCTTTAAAATAAGATAAATTGCATTCCAATTGAAAAACACAAAACTAAAGTAAAGTAGGTGGTGAATACTAATTACCAGAGCTAGGAATATGGTTTTGTTCAATGTCCTCGAATCGTTGTAAAAACTAGTTGGAATTTCTGCGGTTACTCTAAAAGCGTTTCGAATGAGGAGCGGTCTTAAAAAACCAATTGTTAGTGTTGCAATACTGTGAGCCCCTCCCGATTGAGATAAAAAATCGATTGAAAATCCAAGAATAAAACTCAAGAGGATAAAGAGGGTTTGATCACTTTCAAAACGATACATTATTATAAAAAAAAGATAAACCATAGGGTTTATAAATCCAAAGAGTTGCAGGTTGTTAAACAGCATTACTTGGAGTAAAACCATGAGAACAAACATACTGACAAGTTTTAGACTACTGCTGTTCATTAGGGCTGCTCATTTTTCAATTCGTTGATTTCCTTTTGATCTAAATTTTCGATGACATACACATAATATACTTGTGAAGGGTCTTCAAAAAGTTCAGTGCTAATGGTATAATAACCACTTTGAACATCGCGTTCAAATTCAGAAATTTTCCCAAGCGGGATTCCTAAAGGGAAGTAGGAGGACATTCCTCCAGTGATCAGGGTATCTCCTTTTTCTAGCTGGGCATTCATAACAACATCTTCCACTTGAAAATCGATTGGATTTTTACCTTTCCAAGAGAGGGTTCCAAATGCAGCACTATTTTTTAGACGCACATTTATTTTTAAATCTTGATTCAAAATGGAAATGACACTAGCGTAGTGATTAGAGACAGATTTTACAATACCTATAATTCCACGATCTGTAATTACAGCCATTTCTTCTTTGATTCCATCCTCAGCCCCTTTGTCAATGATGAGAAAATTTTGCTGATTTAAAAAACTGTTCTTTATAATGTGGGCAGTTTTGACCTGAAAGGGAAAGCGTCTGTTGACTTTCAGTGCACTTGGGTAAAGGGGAATACCTTTAGATTTTAATTCCAATTCTTTGAGTGCCTTATTTTCTTGAAGGAGCTTTTCATTCATTTTTTTCAGCTGAAAATAATTCCCAATTTGGTGGCTCACCCTGTAAAGATTTTGCGAAACATACAAGCCGTATTTTTCCAATTGGCTTTGGTGAAAGCTACTCTTATTATTTAAAAAAAAGAAGGAAAGCCCTAAAAGTAAAAGATAGAGAATGGGATTTCTAAATTGTACGAGCGCATTGAGGATTCGCTTCACAACAAATTATTTAATCAAAACGGTCTTAAATCGTTCTACGTTTTTAAGTGCTATACCTGTTCCTCGAACCACAGCTTGTAAGGGTTCTTCCGCGACATAGATGGGCAGGTCTGTTTTTTGTGACAAGCGCTGATCCAAGCCTCGGAGTAAGGCACCTCCCCCTGCGAGGTAGATTCCAGTGTTGTAAATATCTGCAGAAAGTTCAGGAGGAGTTTGCGAAAGGGCCTCCATAATAGCATCTTCTATTCGAACCACCGACTTGTCCAATGCCCTAGATACTTCCACATGGTTAATAACGACCTGTTTGGGCTTGCCAGTTAACAAATCTCTTCCTTGTACAGACATCTCCTCCGGAGGGTTTTCTAAATCTTCAGTGACACTCCCAACAAGAATTTTAATTTTTTCTGCAGTGCGATCTCCGATGTAAAGATTGTGCTTGCTGCGCATAAAATTGATGATGTCACCAGTAAAAACATCTCCTGCGATCTTGATGGATTTATCACAGACAATACCCGAAAGTGCGATCACTGCAATTTCAGTAGTACCCCCACCAATATCCACAATCATATTTCCTTTGGGTTGCATGATGTCAATCCCAATTCCAATAGCTGCAGCCATGGGTTCGTGGATCAAGTAAACTTCTTTTCCATTGACCCGTTCTGCAGATTCTTTTACAGCACGCATTTCAACCTCAGTAATTCCCGATGGAATACAAATTGCCATACGCAAAGAGGGAGAAAAAAAACGACGGTGTAGCGTAGGGATACTTTTGATCAAACGACTGATCATTTGCTCAGAGGCATAGAAGTCTGCGATCACACCGTCTTTCAGCGGTCGGACCGTCCTGATGTTCTCATGGGTTTTCCCTTGCATCATGCTGGCTTCTTGACCGATAGCAATGACTTTATTTGTTGTGCGATCTATTGCAACGATAGATGGGCTGTTAACCACAACCTTGTCGTTGTGAATAATTAGGGTATTTGCTGTACCTAAATCTATTGCAATGTCTTCTGAAAAAAATCCCATCGTTGTTTTTAAATGTACGTAAAGTTAAGAATTAATGTTTAAAGTGACGTATTCCCGTAAAGACCATTGCTATTCCTTGAGAATCGCAATATTCAACAGAGAGATTGTCCTTTATTGATCCACCAGGTTGAATGACTGCCTTTATTCCCTGTTTGCTTGCAATTTCAACACAATCTGGAAAGGGGAAAAAGGCATCACTGGCAAGGACAGCGCCTTGAAGTTCAAACCCAAAATTTTGGGCTTTATGGATGGCTTGATGCAGGGCATCTACACGTGAGGTTTGTCCTGTTCCCGAGGCAAGAAGTTGTTGGTTTTTTGCCAATACAATAGTATTGGATTTTGTGTGTTTACAGAGTTTCGAGGCAAACAGTAAATCTCGAGTCTCAGAAGAGGAAGGCGCTTTTTTAGTTACTGTATTTAAATCACTTTCCAAGTCTGTTTTGAGATCTTTGTCTTGTACCAGGATTCCGTTCAGACAAGTTCGCAGACTTTGTTCTGGAAGTTTGCCTTCTTTTTGAATCAAGAGGATTCGATTCTTTTTTTCTTTTAAAAGTTGTAAGGCTTCGGCATCGTATCCCGGAGCAATCACCACCTCACAAAAAAGAGTGTGAATTTCAGTAGCGGTTTTTAGGTCGATGGGTTTATTGCAAATCAGTACTCCGCCAAAAGCGGAAACAGGATCTCCTGCTAGAGCGTCTCGGTAGGCATCTTCAAGGGTTTCACGTACGGCAAATCCACAGGCGTTGTTGTGTTTTAAAATTCCAAAAGCTGGAGCCCCTTCGTAAAATTCCAAGATGAGGTTTACTGCAGCGTCAATGTCCAACAAGTTGTTGTAGGAAATTTCTTTTCCATGAACTTGTTCCAATAGATCTGAGAGCGGACCATAAAATTGTCCTTTTTGATGAGGATTTTCTCCGTAACGTAGTTCTTTGGAGTCGCTGATGCTCAATTTCAAACGATTTTCTCGTTCATTAAAATGATTAAAAATAGCGGTATCGTAGTGCGAAGAGGTATGAAAGGCTTTGACCGCAAAAGCTTTGCGATCTTCTAAAGTTGTAGTTCCCTGAGAGGCTTTGTAAAGCGTCAAAAAGGAGTTGTAATCCGCTTTATCTGAAAGGCATAAAATGTCGTTAAAATTCTTAGCAGCGGCGCGAATTAGGGCAATCCCTCCAACATCAATTTTTTCTATGATTTCACTTTCTGTGGCATTTCCAGCTACTGTTTTTTCAAAAGGGTAGAGGTCCACGATAACCAAATCAAAAACAGGAATCTCGTAAGTTTTCAATTCCTCTTGGTCTGACGGATTTTCGGATCGATTGAGAATTCCTCCAAAAACTTTGGGGTGGAGTGTTTTGACCCTTCCTCCCAATATAGAGGGATAACCGGTTAAATCTTCAACAGCATTTACCTCAAAGCCCAGGTCGCGAATAAAGCGTTCCGTACCTCCGGTAGAGTACAGCGAAACCCCATTTCCAACCAGAGCCTCAATTAAAGGTGCTAAGCCTGTTTTATCAAATACAGAAATAAGGGCAGAAGTAATTTTTTTTGGTTGCATAGTGAAATTAAATATGTAATAGTGAAGCTCCGTAGGTACTTGAAATCAGGTCACAACAAGTTTCTAGTAATTGCTCATCTTCTTTAGAAAAGGGGTTTATTTTGTTCGAGTCGATATCAATCTGACCGATATTTTTTCCTTCAAAAAATAAAGGTACAACGAGTTCTGAGCGCACATCGATACTACAGGCAATGTAATTGTCTTGATCTTGTACATCAGGAACCATAAAATTTTGATGGGATAGGGCTACTTGTCCACAAATTCCTTTTCCAAAAGGGATGGACGCATGATCTGTTGGGATTCCAGAAAAAGCCTTGAGATGTAGTGTTTCTGTGTTGAAATCAGCAAAATAAAAGCCAACCCAGTCGTAGTGGTCGAATCGTTGTCTGAGGAACTCGCAGCACTTTTCTAGACCGCTTATAACGGAGGGTTTGGAATCGTTAAAAAGAGCTTGAAGCGCTTCAAAAACAGATTTGTAATTTGCTGTAGACATCGTTTTACAAAAGTAAGTATTTATCTGACGTGCAAACTTTAATTCCAAGGCGTTTTATCTGCTTAAATTGATTTAACTTTAATTTGGTTTTTTTGTGTTTAGTGTCTTATTTTTGTGAAAATTTAAAGTTATGGAACAGCGCTTTTATATAATGGGGATGACATGTTCAGGTTGTCAAAATTCAGTTACCGAACAAATCAAAGCCTTGCCTGAAGTAGAGGAAGTTTCGGTCACTTTGGAAAGCGGTCTGACTGTGGTTCATTCAAAAAGAGTCCTTTCTTCCAAGGAAATTTCAACTTCTTTGGGACCTAAGTACACCGTTCAAAATCAGGGCTCCGTACAAAACGGGAAACCGGAATCTTCAAAATTAAAACAGCTCACTCCGTTGCTTTTAATCTTTGTCTATCTCATCGCAGGAACACTTTTCTTATCCCACCAAGTAGGCGCCAGCCCTCAAAAAGGGATGCTTCTCTTTATAGGTTTGTTTTTTATCGTATTTAGCTTTTTTAAATTTTTAGACTTCCAAGGATTTCCAGATTCCTTCAAGCGCTACGACCCACTAGCCAAAAAAATACCAGGATATGCTCAAATCTATCCTTTTTTGGAAACGGCTTTAGGAATTGCTTTTTTATTAGAATGGCAGGTGCCTATTGCTCTTGTTATAACCCTAGTGATCTTGTCTTTTACCACTTTTGGTGTGTTGCGTTCAATACTCCAAAAAAACGCGATTCAATGCGCCTGTTTAGGAACGGCTTTACAACTTCCTATGACAGAAGCCACGCTGATAGAAAATGGGATCATGTTAACGATGTCCAGTATCCTATTCCTGGGCTATATCGGTTAAATACGTTACCTTTACACCGTGAAAATGAAGTCGTTAGTTAGTTTTTTCCTTGCTCTCCTAATTTTTGGGACACGAGTGGGGTATGCACTAAACGTTCATTATTGTGGAGACCGTATTGCAGAAATTTCTCTGGCCTACACTCCAGAAAACTGCGGGATGGAGTCGGACAAGGAAGACACAGATCCATTGAAAACAGGTTTCTCAAAAAAATCCTGCTGTAAAGACGATACGCTACTTTTTCAAAACCACGAACCCCAAAAAGTTCAGTTGGAGGCTGCACTTAAAGTCATAAATTTTAACGCCAAATTTCTACTGCCCGTTTACAGTTTGGATTTAAAACCGATCTCGGTTACCGAAACATTGTTTAATTGGGATCCCCCTCCTCCTCAAATCGACAAACTCTTTTTGGCACAACAGTCTTTTGTTTTTTATGGTTGAGGAGCTCTTTTTTTAGAGAATAGAGAAATCCTTAATCCATAAAAATACCCAATGAAAAAATATACTTTATTACTAATTGTCTTTTACGGGCTTGCACTCACCGCTCAGGAGAACCTGGAGGGAAGAGTCCTTGCCAAAGACGGAAACGAAACCATTCCACTGATTGGAGCGAGCGTCTTTTGGAAGAATACACAAACGGGAACCATCACCGATGAAGAAGGAAAATTTTCAATTACCTATTTAGGTCCCGATGCAGTTTTGATTATGAGTTATATTGGCTACAAGTCCGATACACTTAGTGTAAAAGAAAACCGTTTACTAATTCGTTTTTTAGATGAAAGCGACGAAGGAGAACTAGATGAAGTAACCCTTACTCAAAGACGAAAAGCCCTACAAAAATCGTATTTAGAGGCGCAAAACATCATCAATGTTAACAGTGCAGAATTGCTCAAGGCAGCGTGTTGTAACCTATCAGAAAGTTTTGAAACCAACCCTTCCATAGACGTCAACTTTTCGGATGCTTTGACAGGAACCAAGCAAATCCGAATGTTGGGACTGACCAGTCCTTACCTTTTGATAACGGAAGAAAACATTCCCATGGTCCGGGGTGCGTCGCAGGCCTACGGGCTATCCTTTACCCCTGGGACATGGATTGAGAGCATTCAAATTACCAAAGGGGTGGGGAGTGTGATCAATGGTTTTGAAAGTATAGCGGGTCAGATCAATACGGAAATCAAAAAACCTTTTTCTGATGTTCCCTTATTTTTCAATTTGTTTACCTCTGCCAACGGAAGGCGTGAAGCCAACCTCCAAGGGAATTGGAAAATCAACGACCGCTGGAGTAGTGGTTTGTTTGTCCACGGAAACCAAAGAACCCAAGAAATGGATCGTAACGGAGACGCTTTTTTAGATGCCCCACTGTCCCAGCAATATAACATCCTAAACCGATGGCAATATACAGACGCAGAAAAGGGATGGGTCGGTTTTGGCAGTATCCGTTTTATGCAAGACAACAAACAATTAGGTGAATTAGGTTTTGATCCAGAACAGAATCAAAATCAACAACGCCTTTGGGGCAGTGAAATAAACACCAATCGTGTTGATGCATCTTTAAAAATTGGCTATGTTTTTCCAGAACTACCCTTTCAAAGTTTTGGATTTCAATCCGCTTACAGCCATCACAAACAAGATGCTTTTTACGGTTTCCGTGTGTATGATATCGATCATCAAAGTGTCTATACCAACTTTTTATTTAACTCCATTATTGGCAATACCAAAAATAAATTTAAAGCAGGACTCAATTTTTCTTACGATCGCTATCTAGAAACGGTGGATACTTTTTACTTTAACCGCAGCGATCGTTCTGTGGGGAGTTTCTTTGAATACAGTTATGACAGTCTAGAAAATTTTTCTTTGGTTGGTGGCGTTCGTGTGGATGTTCACAATCGATTGGGTACGTTTATAACTCCGCGTTTACATTTGAGGTATCTCCCACAGGAGAAAACCATCATTCGCTTATCGGCGGGAAGCGGAAGGAAAGCAGCTAATATTTTTGCAGAAAATCAAACGCTTTTCGGAACCAATCGCAGGATCAATATTGTTGAAAATGGAGAATCTATTTATGGTTTAAACCCCGAAAAAGCTTGGAATTATGGCGTGAGTGTACGTCAGATTTTTACCCTTTTTGGGAGGGCAGGAGACATCACCGCAGACTATTACATTACTAATTTTACCGATCAGGTAGTTGTAGATTGGGAAACGGAAGGTCAAATTTCATTTTATAATCTGGAGGGGATAAGTCGTGCTAACAGCTTTCAGCTTTCGTTAGATTACAATCCGTCCGAGACTTTGAGCTTGCGCTTTGCCTATAAAAATTACGATGTAAAAACCAACTACAATTCCGGTTTTTTACAACGCCCTTTACAAGCACAAAACCGATTTTTTGCTAATCTGGGATGGGAATCTCCACGGAACAGTAAGCAAGCTCAATGGCGTTATGATCTGACCTACCATGCCTTGGGGCAACAACGTTTGGTCAGCACCCAAAGAGATCCAGCGGGCAGTAATGGCCCAGCGTATGGGGTTTGGAACAGCCAGTTGACCCGTGCTTTTTCAGCAACCTTTGAAATTTATGCTGGAGTTGAAAACTTAGGGGATTACAGACAACTCAACCCCATCATTGGAGCGGACGACCCCTTTGGTATCAATTTTGATAGTGCTCAAGTTTACGCTCCTATTTTTGGAAGAATGCTTTATGCAGGCTTACGTTGGAATTTATAAGTACCTTTAATCTAAAATTTAATTATTATGAAAAAACTTTTAATTTTTTGTTTACTGATTGCGCCTTTTGCACTTTCAGCTCAAAACAATAAAAATGAAAAAATCAGCTTCGAAGTGAGTGGAAACTGTGAAATGTGTAAAAAACGTATCGAAAAAGCAGCCTTAACGGTAAAAGGAGTAAAAACAGCCTCTTGGGATATTCCTTCAAATGTGATTTCTTTGATTTACGATTCCAATAAGGTCCCTTTACAAGATGTTCAAACTGCAATTGCTCAAGCAGGACACGATACTCCCTTGTCAAAAGCTCCAGAGGCTACCTACAACGAGTTGCCCATGTGCTGTCTTTACAAACGTACTATTGAATAAAAAAAAGGCTCCTAATTTTCAGGAGCCTTTTTTATTTAAGGAATAGGGAACTAGGAAGTTTTTCCATTCACGTAAGCTACTACTCCAGCCATTAGTGCAGTCATGAGAACATTGATGATAAGACCTTTTAAAAAAGGGAGAACGTCTATGGCCCCTGTAGTCATAAAGAACTTCCAACTCAGCTCTTATAAAAGGCCAAGTATCGCTCCTGCCTTAAGTCCAGTAGAAAAGGTAGAGATGTTTGCCCAACGCGTAAAAATGGTTGCATATACAAAGGCGTAAAACAAACAACCCAAAGCGATAAATAACATGGATTCTTCACCCGTAGTTTCCTCGGTGAATAAAATTCCATAAGCAAGCCATCCCAATAGAAAATAAACGACAAAGCCTGCAATTCCAGATAAAAATAATTGTTTAGTCACAAAGATAAGATTTGTGTTAGACTGGAAATGTAATTATTTTATTTTAAATCAAAAAAAAAGCTCCCAAAAGGGAGCTTTATAATTAATTGACAAATCGGCTTACATCATGCCAGGCATGCCTCCGCCGCCCATTGGGGGAGCTGCTGGAGCCTCTTCTTTGATATCAATAAGTGCACATTCTGTTGTAAGAATCATGCCCGCTACAGAAGCTGCATTTTCTAAAGCAACACGTGTTACTTTTTTCGGATCAATGATTCCTTCTTTGAGCATGTCCACATAAGAACCGTCTTTGGCGTTGTAACCAAAGCTGTCTGCTCCTTCAGAAACTTTTGAGACGACAACAGAACCTTCGCCACCAGAATTTTCAACAATGGTACGCAAAGGGGATTCTACCGCTTTGTTGATGATTTGGACTCCTGTGCCCTCATCTGCATTTTCTGCTTTGAGTTTTTCAAGTACTTTTTTTGCATTGAGTAAGGCAACGCCTCCTCCAGCTACAATACCTTCTTCAACTGCAGCACGTGTAGCGTGAAGTGCATCATCTACACGATCTTTCTTTTCTTTCATCTCCACCTCAGAAGGCGCCCCTACATAGAGTACAGCAACACCTCCAGAGAGTTTGGCTAGGCGTTCTTGAAGTTTTTCCTTGTCATAGTCGGAGGTGGTGGTCTCAATCTGCGACTTGATTTGATTCACTCGGGCCTTGATGTCATCAGAGGAACCGTTTCCATTGACCACGGTCGTGTTGTCCTTATCGATAGTTACACGCTCTGCAGTACCAAGCATTTCAATGGTCGTATTTTCTAATGTAAAGCCGCGCTCTTCAGAAATCACAGTACCTCCAGTAAGAATCGCGATATCTTCCAACATCGCTTTTCTTCGGTCTCCAAAACCAGGTGCTTTTACCGCAGCGATTTTAAGAGCTCCGCGAAGTTTGTTTACTACTAAAGTTGCCAAAGCTTCACCGTCCACATCTTCTGCAATAACTAGAAGAGGTTTTCCCGTTTGTGCCACAGGCTCTAAAACAGGAAGCAAATCTTTCATGGTAGAAATTTTCTTGTCGTAGAGTAAGATATAAGGCGTTTCTAGGTCCGCCTCCATTTTTTCTGAATCTGTCACAAAATAGGGTGAAAGATATCCTCTGTCAAATTGCATCCCTTCGACGACGTCTACATAAGTATCAGTCCCTTTGGCCTCTTCAACGGTGATGACTCCTTCCTTACCTACTTTTTCAAAAGCTTCAGTAATCAATCCTCCGATAGTAGGGTCGTTGTTTGCTGAAATACTGGCGACTTGGTGAATTTTTTCTGAGGAATCTCCTACAGCAACAGCTTGTTTTTCCAAGGAAGCGACAATAGCTTCAACCGCCTTGTCAATTCCTCTTTTAAGATCTAAAGGATTAGCTCCTGCTGCTACGTTTTTCAACCCTTCTTTCACGATGGCTTGGGCCAATATAGTTGCCGTAGTGGTTCCATCTCCTGCAAGGTCGTTGGTTTTTGAAGCAACTTCTTTCACCATTTGTGCACCCATATTTTCGAGAGCATCCTCAAGTTCAATTTCTTTAGCTACTGTCACTCCATCTTTTGTTACCTGAGGAGCACCGAAAGCTTTGCCTATAATCACGTTGCGCCCTTTGGGGCCTAATGTTACTTTTACCGCATTGGCAAGTGCATCCACACCGCGTTTGATGCCGTCTCTAGCTTCTAAATCAAATTCTATTCTTTTTGCCATTTTAAATATTTTTTTTGTTGTTATACAATTGCGAGAAGATCACTTTCTTTCATGATGAGATAATCTTTTCCTTCATGCTGAAGTTCTGTTCCTGCATATTTACCATACAATACACTATCACCTACAGAGACAGTTATGGGATTTTCTTTAGTTCCTGCACCAACAGCTACTATAGTTCCTTTTTGGGGCTTTTCTTTTGCACTGTCTGGGATGATGATTCCAGAGGATGTTTTTGTTTCTGCTGCAGCGGGTTCTACAAGAACACGATCTGCTAAGGGTTTAATAGTCATTTTACTCATTTTTAAATTTTTTAAGATGTTTTCAGAAACCATGCCAAGGGAATAAGGACTGTCAATTTGATCTTTAAAATGCCAGCCTGTCAGTTTACTCTGCAGCTTAGTTGGATTAATTTTCTACGTCGGGAATTTCAGTAGTAGGAACCTCTCCTGGGATTTCGGGAATTTCATCGATCTCTTGTGCAGGGATTTCAGGAATACTCTGCTGTTGGGTTCCTTCTTGAAGGAGTTTGGAATCCGAGACACCTCCCCCAGAGGAGAGGGTTACATTTGAAATTAAAATTAAAGCCAGTAAAAGCGTGGCTAAAATCCAGGTACTGCGGTCTAGAAAGTCAGAGGTTTTTTGTACCCCGCCCACTTGTTGTGTTCCACCTCCAAAAGAAGATGAAAGTCCTCCTCCTTTAGGGTTTTGAACCATAACAACCAAAACAAGAAGGAAGCATACTACGATAATTAGTGCGATAAAGATGGAAAATGTACTCATTGAGCTATTGTTTCAGTTTTTTTAATCTCTTGATCTCTTTAATTTGGTCTGCAAAGAAACTATTTTTTTCTGGATATTTCAAGCCTAATATTTGATAGGCTTCCAGTGCGTTGTTGTATTTTTTTTGTTTGACAAAAACCTTTGCTAAGGTTTCTGTCATCAACTCATCGGAAGCGGTCCAACTTTTTTCACTTAAGTCCTCTTTGTTGGTTGCACTTTTGTCGGGAATGATTTTGCCTTGTTTGGAGAGAAAAGAATCGATGAGTTCAAATTTATCATTAAGTTTCAACTGTTTTTCTGGTACTTTCCGCGCCTTCAAATAACCTGCCCATTCTGAAAAACGCATAGTTTCGGATTCGGATTGTAAAGAATCTACGATTTGTTCTTCTTCTTTGGGTTGAAGTTTTATTTCCTCTTTTACCGTTTTTTGATTTTCCTCGGGTACGACGACCGACTCGTCTTTGGTGTTGGGTCTGGATTCTGTTTGCTTTAAAGGTTGAGTTTGTGTTTCAACAAACTCGTACAACAGTTCCCTGTCAAAAGTCGCAATGGCCGTGTGGGATAGGTTTTTATCAAAGGACTCAGGATCTAATGCTTGAACGGCTTTGAGGTAGTGAGCACGCACCCAGTGAAAATTGGGGTGTTGCTCTAGTACTTTTTTAAGACTTTCGAATTGGTCCCGGTTGCTGGGATCAAACTCCTTGATTAGAGCAATTAACGATTGAGCATCTGTAACTACCATTTGGCTAAGGTGTCGTTAAAAATATCTTGAGTGATGCGATCAAAGATTTCCTTGTGTGCGGAGTCAATGACGTCGTATACCTGAAGTTCAGCGGGAAAATCATAAAAAAAAGAATAATTTTTTTTGTAGTCATCTTCTTCTTTTTTGATGTTAAAAAAGCGAAAAGCCACGGTCATTTTCAATCGGTTCTGCGCTGCGGTATTTTGTGATGTGGCAGACATGGGTGTCACACTGTATTCGGTAATCTCTCCTTCGTAAATTAACTGCCCATCTTGACTGACCAGATTCAGGTTGGTCTGATTCATAATGAGATCCTGAAGTGCATTGGTAAAATCATTATCCAGTCCAGGTTCTACGGTAGAGCCAGGTCGGTTTCCGGCTAGATTTTCAAAAAAATTAACCTGAAAAGTGGTTACTCCAGGAGGAATGGAAGCTCCTGTAAAAGAATAGATACCACAAGATTGAGAGGTTAAAACCAATAGCAATACTCCAAAAGCTGAGTTTCTATTCCAAGTCATTGAGATCAAACTGTTTAATTTTTCGATACAGGGTGCGTTCCGAAATACCCAGCTCCTGTGCTGCTAATTTACGTTTTCCTTTGCTACGAATGAGTGCTTGTTTAATCATTTCCAACTCTTTTTCGTGCAAGGAAAGAGGTTCTTCTTCTTCTTCAATGGTCTCCGCATAAGAATACTTATCTACGGTTTCCACTTTAGAAATTTCATGTGTTTCTGGAGTATACGAAACTGGATCTAAAGCCTTCGGTTCTTCGGGAAGGGGATCCTCCTTGCCATAGATCTTGTCGATAAGGCTTTGATTTTTTTCATTGATTTCGCTTTCCGCTCCATTTTTAATCAAATCCAATGTGAGCTTTTTCAGATCATTTAGGTCGCTTTTCATATCGAAAAGTACTTTGTATAAGATTTCACGTTCTGATGAAAAATCACTTTTGCGATCTTTTTTGTCGATCAATGCGGGGAGCTGGGATTCTCTGTCTGGGAGGTAGGGACGAATTCCCGCAGCATTGATATCTCGCTCTTTTTCTAAAACAGAGATTTGTTCGGCGACATTGCGAAGTTGTCGGATATTCCCACTCCATCTATAGTCGGTTAATAGAGCCTGTGCGTGTTCGTCCAGTTTGATTGGGGGCATGTGATATTTTTGTGCAAAGTCTGCAGCAAATTTTCGAAATAACAAGACGATGTCTTCTTTTCTGTCACGTAAAGGCGGGAGGTGAATTTCTACAGTGCTAAGCCGGTAGTATAAATCTTCTCTAAATTTTCCTTTAGAAATCGCTTCCATCATATTGACATTTGTCGCAGCTACAATTCGAACATTGGTTTTTTGGACTTTGGATGACCCTACTTTGATAAATTCTCCACTTTCCAAAACCCGCAACAAGCGTACTTGAGTTTGTAGGGGCAATTCTCCCACTTCATCTAAAAAAATAGTTCCTCCATCTGCAACTTCAAAATATCCCGCTCGTGTTTGTGTTGCCCCGGTAAAGGCTCCTTTTTCGTGCCCGAAAAGCTCACTGTCTATCGTCCCCTCGGGAATTGCCCCACAGTTTACAGCGATGAACTTGTTGTGTTTTCTGTGCGAATATTGATGGATGATTTTAGGCATACTCTCTTTTCCTACTCCACTTTCCCCAATCACTAAAACCGAAATATCCGTATTGGAAACACGTAAACTTTTTTCCAACGCTCGATTGAGTCCCAAGTTATTTCCAATAATTCCGAAACGTTGTTTGACACTTTGTAGAGAATCCATGGTTATATTTGATTTGAAAGTTGAACGGCTTCACCAAGAAGAGTCGCAGAGGTACAATCATTGATCTTAACATCCACAAAATCTCCTACAGTGTACTGTTCTTTAGGAAAAACAACTACCGTATTTTGAGTGGTACGACCACTCCAATGCGTATTGGATCGTTTGGATGTTTTTTCAATTAAAACGCAAACGGTCTTACCCAGAAACTCTTGGGTTCGGTGCAGACTGTGTGCTTGTTGTTTTTGGATTATTTCATTGAGTCTTCTTTTCTTTACCGATTCTGGGACGTCGTCTTCTATTCTTCTTGCCGCAAGAGTTCCGGGTCGTTCGGAGTAGGCAAACATAAATCCAAAATCGTATTTCACATAGTCCATCAAATCCAAGGTATCTTGATGATCTGCTTCGGTTTCTCCTGGAAAACCTGCAATCATATCGTGAGAAATCCCACAATTGGGAATGATTTCTCGTATGGAGTCAATAAGTTCAAAATACTCCTCACGAGTATGTTGTCGGTTCATTTTTTTGAGAACGGCATTGCTTCCCGATTGGACAGGCAGGTGGATGTACTTACAGATATTTTCGTATTTGGCCATCACCTGTAACACCTCTAGGGACATGTCTTGCGGGTTGGAGGTGGAAAAACGAATTCGAATTTTGGGATGCGCCCCGGCTACTAAACTCAATAACTTGTCAAAACGCAGGGCTGTTTTTTGTTGTAGAGGTGAGGCTTTGTCAAAATCTTTTTTTAAGCCTCCTCCATACCAGAGGTAGCTGTCCACATTTTGCCCCAGTAGTGTAATTTCCTTGTAGCCTTTGGCAGCTAAATCTGCAACTTCTTCCAAGATGCTTTTGGGATCTCGGCTTCGCTCTCTTCCTCGGGTAAAAGGTACTACACAAAAGGTACACATATTGTCACAGCCTCTGGTGATCGAAACAAAAGCAGAAACTCCATTTGAGTTGAGACGCACAGGGGCGATGTCTCCATAGGTTTCTTCCTTTGATAAAAGCACATTTACGGCTTCTTTTTCGTTAGCAACTTCTTGAAGTAAATTAGGAATATCTTTATAAGCATCGGGACCGACCACTAGATCTACAATTCTTTCTTCCTCCAGAAATTTGTGTTTTAGGCGTTCTGCCATACAGCCCAGTACCCCTACTGTCATTTCAGAATGTTCTTTTTTCTTAGAGTTAAAATACTCGAGACGTTTTCGAACGGTTTGTTCTGCTTTTTCTCTGATGGAGCAGGTGTTGACCAAGACTAGAGAAGCCTGATCTAACTGTTCGGTAATGGTATAGCCCTCTTTTGTCAAGATAGAAGCAACCACTTCACTGTCGGCAAAATTCATCTGACACCCATAGCTTTCGATATAGGCTTTTTTGGAAGTTTTATTTTCTTTTGAAGTGCTAGAACTGAGGGTTCCATTGTATTCCAAAGGATTTTTTTCCAAAGAGTGTATTTCTTCTAGTGACATAACAGGTTTTATAAAGCGCAATCGCTTCGATTTCTTTGCAAAATTACAAAAAAACGGAACGATATTGCCATTTTGTCAGTCTTTAATCTTAAAAGAAGATTTCAAACTCAAACCCAAACTTGGAGAAATAAAAGAAACTTTAATGAGGAAGTTTATCCATCAAAAGGCCGTAAATCCAAGTCCCTACAACAGCAAAAACAAGCACGACAGCGATGGGTAAAAATCCAGCACCCAATAGGGTGAAAATAGGACCCGGACAAGCACCAGAAAGTCCCCAACCCAATCCAAAAATGATTCCACCTAGACTGTAGCGATAAAAACTTTTGGTCTTGTCAGGAATCACGATGGGTTCTCCAAAGGCTGACTTGAGTTGATATCGTTTGATCAATTGAATCATTACGACTCCTAGGGCAAGGGCAGAGCCTATTATGCCATACATGTGAAAGGATTTGAATTGAAACATTTCATAGATGCGAAACCACGAAGCGGCTTCGGATTTAAACATCACAATTCCAAAAAGGATTCCGATAAAAAGAAAAATAACCTGTCTCATAGTCTATAGGATATAAGGGAGTAAAAAGTGATTCATAAACAGCCCACCGATAAAAAAACCAATAACGGCATAGAGTGATACCAGTTGCAAGTTACTGAGTCCTGAAATCGCATGGCCGGAAGTACAGCCACCAGCATAGCGGGCCCCAAAGCCCACAAGCAAACCTCCAAATGCTAGGGAAGCAAAAATCTTAGGGTTGAGGAAATTGTCAAGCCCAAAGAGTTCTTCGGGAAGATACGCAGTACCCGCACTTTTAATGTTGAGTTGATACAGTTTTGCAATTGTATCCTCGTGAATCAAAACGCTAGGGTCCGTAGAAAGAAAATTAGCTGCAATCCATCCCCCGATGATCGCCCCGGCGGCAACCAAGAGATTCCATTGCTGGGTTTTCCAATCAAACTTAAAAAACTCAGTGTTTTTTCCAGCACCACAAATGGTGCAGAGCGTTCTTAAATTGGATGACATTCCAAAACTCTTTCCAAAAAACAAGAGTAAAAAAAGGATCAGCGCTATTAGGGGCCCACCTACATACCAGGGCCACGGGTTAAAAATCCATTCCATAATAATATATTTAGTTTCGTTTATTTTATAAGGTTGAAGGACATACATAGTCAGAGACCTTCATTCCACTTTCTTTAATGGCACCAAACCCACCTCTGACATCAATCAAATTATGGATTCCTCTACTTTTTAAAATCGAGGCTGCAATCATACTTCGATAGCCTCCTGCACAATGCATATAAAAAGGAGTTCCTGTAGGAAATTCATTCATGTATTCATTGATGAAATCTAAAGGAGTGTTTTTGGCATCCGGGAGGTGTTCAGACAGGTATTCACCAGGTTTTCGAACATCAAAAACGGTTAGACTTTCTTTTTCACTCAACGTTTTCAGTTCCGTCGTATCAATTCCTTCCACGCTGTCTTTAGCCTTACCCGCTTTTTTCCATGCTTCTAAACTTCCGTCTAAATACCCTAGGGTATTGTCAAAGCCCACTCGGGCAAGTCGCGTGACGGTTTCTTCTTCTCTTCCCTCAGGAGTGACTAAAAGGATGGGTTGTTCTACGTCTCCAATTAGGGCACCTACCCATGGTGCAAAACCGCCGTCTATTCCAATAAAAATAGACTGAGGGATATGTCCTTCCGCAAACGCATCTTGATGACGAACATCTAGGATGATGGCACCGCTTTGGTTGGCCAGTTTTTCAAAAGCTTCCGGATCTAGTGGGGTGGTGCCTGACTTAAGTACGGTATCAATATCCTCATAGCCTTCTTTATTCATTTTAACATTCAAAGGAAAGTACTGTGGAGGAGGAAGAAGGCCGTCGGTAACCTCTTTAATAAACTCTTCTTTTGTCATGTCTGCTCGTAGCGCGTAGTTGGTTTTCTTTTGTTCTCCAAGGGTTCCCACAGTTTCTTTGCTGAGGTTTTTTCCGCAGGCAGAACCGGCGCCGTGTGCTGGGTAAACCAGAACGTCGTCTGCTAGAGGCATGATTTTTTTTCGCAAACTTTCATAGAGTATTCCCGCCAAATCTTCTTGAGTCATATCGGCTGCTTTTTGTGCCAGATCAGGACGACCAACGTCTCCTAAAAATAGTGTGTCTCCACTAAAAATTGCAATGTCTTTTTGGGAAGCATCTCGGAGTAAATAGGTTGTACTTTCCATGGTATGCCCTGGAGTATGAAGTACGGTAAGGGTAATTTCTCCAATTTTAAACTCCTGTTGATCTTTGGCAATCAGTGAATCAAATCCTGTTTTTGCCTCAGGACCGTACACGATTGTTGCTCCCGTTTCCTTGGCCAAAGTAACATGACCACTCACAAAATCTGCATGAAAATGTGTTTCAAATATATACTTGATAGCGGCTTTGTTTTTTTTGGCTTTTTCAAGGTAAGGTTTTACCTCGCGCAAAGGGTCAATAATAGCAGCTTCTCCTTGATTTTCGATATAATAAGCCCCTTGAGATAGACAGCCGGTGTAGATTTGTTCGATATTCATAATTCAAATTAGTATAAATTAAACTTTTAGATTACTTTGACCACTTAGTTTTTTCTGTAGTGGAGTTTTTTTGCAAATTCCATCAAAACTATCTGTTGCGTCTCCCGAGGTGATGAACAGATTTTCCTTTCCCAAAACTTTGATCAGTTTACTTTTGATTATTAGATCTCTAGCGGGTCCGATGGCGCCCACCATCATCACACGAATTTCTTTTTTCTGTAGTTTTTTGATGAGTTCTACAAGTTGTTCCGTTGCGGTGCTATCGATGTAATTTATGGCACGTGCATTGACTACAAAGCCTTTGACTTGATCTTTGTTTTCTTCAATGGCATTAAGGACAAGTTCTTTAAAAAACTCAATATTTCCAAAAAATAATTGTGCGTCAAATCTCAAAATGATCAAATCCTTTCGATCTATAACTTTCTCGGGAAAGCGTTTTATATTTTTAAAATAGTTAGTCGTACCGATACGGCCTAAAAAAGCGTAATGGGGTTTGGAAGTTCGGTAAACTAATAAAAGCAGTGAGAAAATGATTCCAAAGAGAATTCCTTGTGTAATCCCGACAAACAGAGTTAGCATAAAGGTGAGAAGCAGTACTCCAAATTCATCTTTCCTGCTTTTAAATAGTCGAGAAGTGTATTTGAAATCAATCAAATTCAAAACCGCGACGATAATTATGGCCCCTAAGACTGCTTTGGGAAGGTAAAAAAACCAATGGGTAAAAAAGCTGAGAATGATCGCTACAATCAGAGCACTTACTAATGCGGACATCCCTGTTTTGGCTCCAGCTTGGTCGTTTACTGCGGTTCGAGAAAAACCTCCTGTAGTGGGATACGATTGAAATAATGAACCGATTACGTTTGAAGCACCTAATGCAATGAGCTCTTGGTTGGGGTTGATTTCATAATTTTTATTTTTTTCCTGGATGGCTTTGGCTACAGACACAGCTTCCATATATGCAACCAAGGCTATGGTAAGTGCAATAGGGAATAAGGTTCGTATCGTTTCCCAATCGGTGCGTGGAAGAGTAAAAGAGGGAAGTCCACTGGGAATTTCACCTACTACCGCAACGCCCATTTGGTCTAGTTTTCCAAAATAGACCCCAAGAATTCCAAGTGCCACGGCAAGTATTCCGGAAGGGACTTTTGGAGTCCATTTTTTAAGTCCTATCAAAAGTAAAATACTTCCCAGCCCTAGGACTAAGGTAGGGAGATGAACAGTTGTTTGGTTTTGTAACACTGAAGCTATAAACTCCTGAATTTTATTACTTTGCGTGATTGAAATCCCCAATAGGTGTTTCAGTTGACTCAATCCAATGATGATTGCTGCGGCAGCAGTAAACCCTTTGATTACAGGTTTTGATAAAAAGGAAACGATAAATCCCATCCGCAAGAAACCCAGAATGAGTTGTAAGGCACCCATCAGCAGTGCTAATAGAATAGCCATTTGGATGTACTGACTTGGATTGACAATGCTCAGGGCACCCAGACCTGCAGCCACCAAGAGGGAGTCCATCGCCACAGGACCCACAGCCAGTTGTCTGGAAGTTCCTAAAAAAGCATACACGATTTGTGGAACTAAGGCTGCATAAAGACCGTATAAGGGGGGTAAGCCTGCGATTAATGCATAGGCCATTCCTTGGGGAATAAGCAATACAGCAACCGTAATTCCAGCTGCTAAATCACTCTTAAGATAATCAGACTTGTAGTCTGAAAGCCAGGTCAATATGGGAAAATAGGTTTTCAGTTTGATTTAATTTTATACAAAAATAGGACTCTAAAACAGAATCGGAGTAACATTTGTTACAAGGTTTCGAATTAGTCAATCAAGCTTATGGTATTCCTACCCAAAGCGACAAATCGATCGTTTTCCAATTGTTTTAATAAACGCGAAATAACAACTCGGGAAGAATTTAAGTCAGAAGCAATTTCAAAATGTGTAATATGTATCGTTTTGTTTTTGAGGACTTTGCTTTTTTCCAACAAATAGTTTTTTAAACGTTCGTCTAGTCTTAAAAAAGTAAGTGCATCCACCGCTTTTAGCATTTCTGAAAGACGCGTATTAAAGCTGTTGAACACAAAAGAACGCCAGGACTTGAATTGAGAAAGCCAGGGGTCCATATGTTGAACAGGAACCATTATCAGGCTGACATCGGATTCACAAAGCGCTCTAATTTCGCTTTTAGAATGACCTAAACAGCAGTTTAACGTCATGGCGCAGGTATTGCCAAACTCTACAAAATACAAAAGCAACTCATCTCCCGATTCATCTTCACGGACCACTTTGATAGCGCCTTCTAAAATTAGTGGAATGAATTGAACTTTTTCGCCTAGATCAATCATCAATTCACCTTGAGGGATCCTTTTGTGAATTCCTACTTTTTCAATCTCAAGGAGTAATTCGGATTCAAAGAGGCTTTTTATCGGAGATAAATCCAGCGTCTTCATGTGTTGGAAGTTTCTGTTTTCGGAAGGTGAATTTACAAGATAAATAACAGAAAATTAATATTTGAACCCGTTAAAATTTTATAGTTCCAAAAAAACTTACCTACTTTTGTCCACAAAAATTAGCATCCATGGCCAAAAATTTAGTCATTGTAGAGTCTCCTGCAAAAGCAAAAACCATCGAAAAGTTTTTAGGAAAGGAGTACAAAGTAGCTTCTAGTTTTGGTCATATCGCAGACCTCCCTTCCAAAGAATTAGGAGTAGATGTGCAAGGCGATTTTTCGGCAAAATATATTGTAAGTAGTGACAAAAAGAAGATTGTAAAGGAGTTAAAAAGCCTTGCTAGTAAAGCAGAAACCATTTGGTTAGCTAGTGATGAAGATCGTGAGGGTGAGGCGATTGCGTGGCATTTGGCCAATACCTTAAACCTCTCAAAGGAAAACTCCAAGCGGATCGTTTTTTCTGAAATCACAAAAAATGCCATACTTAAAGCGATAGAAAACCCGCGAGACATCAATTATGATTTAGTCAATGCCCAACAGACAAGAAGGATTTTGGATCGACTGGTGGGTTATGAATTATCACCTGTGTTGTGGCGTAAAGTAAAAGGGGGCTTATCTGCAGGTCGTGTCCAATCTGTCGCGGTTCGAATCCTTGTAGAACGAGAACGTGAAATCAGAAATTTCCTACCTGAACGAAGCTTTAAAACACAGGCACTTTTCCAAACAGAGCACAACAAACTCATTCCTTCTCAACTTCAAAAAATAGAAGATACTAAGGAACAGGCGACTGCATTTCTTCAAAAAAATGCGACGGCTCAGTTTACCGTTGGTGATATCAATACACGTCCTGCAAAGAAAAGTCCTGCGCCACCATTTACCACCTCAACACTTCAGCAAGAAGCTTCCAGAAAACTTTATTTTTCGGTAAGTAAGACGATGACCTTGGCACAGCGACTTTATGAAGCAGGACACATTACCTACATGCGAACAGACAGTGTTAATCTTTCCAATGAGGCCAAAAAAAACATCAGTGCCCAGGTTGAATCTGATTACGGAAAGACCTATTTACAGCCCCGTCAATTCAAAACTAAAAACAAAGGGGCGCAGGAAGCACACGAAGCCATTCGTCCTACAGACTCTTCAAAAAAGCAACTCAATATCGATTACGATCAGGCACGACTCTACGAATTGATTTGGCGCAGGACCGTGGCTTCGCAAATGAGCGATGCTGCTCTAGAACGAACTCAAATTCGGATTGAAGCCAACACCCACTCCGATCCCTTTATAGCGAAAGGAGAAGTTATCACCTTTGATGGATTTTTAAAGCTCTACCTAGAAGGAGTGGACGATCAGGATGATGAAGACAATACCATGCTCCCTAAGGTTCAATTAGGAGAAACACTTCTTTTAAAAAAAATGGTAACTACCGAACGTTTTTCACGACCTCCCTATCGGTATTCAGAAGCTTCATTGGTTAAAAAAATGGAAGAACTTGGTATTGGAAGACCTTCTACTTATGCCCCTACCATTACGACCATTCAAAATCGGAACTACGTAGAAAAAGGGGCTTCAGAAGGAACCGATCGAGACTATGAGCAGTTGACGTTAAAGGAAGGAACTATTCAAACTGAAAAGTTAACGGAAAGAGTAGGCGCTGACAAAGGGAAGCTTATCCCTACCGATATTGGAATGATTGTCAATGACTTTTTGGTAGAAAATTTTAAAGACATCCTCGATTTTAATTTTACTGCAGAGGTAGAGCAGAATTTTGACGATATAGCCAAAGGAGTAAAAGATTGGACGCAAATGCTTAAAGGGTTTTACCAGCAATTTCACATCACAGTAGAAGATGTGAAGGAAAATGCCCAACGAGAATCTGGTGAGCGTGTGTTAGGTGTGGATCCTCGTTCTGGACGCCCTGTAAAGGTTCGATTAGGAAAATTTGGACCCGTTGCACAAATTGGAGATCCCGAAGAAGAAGAAAAACCAATTTTTGCCAGTTTGGGCCCCAATCAGCAATTAGAAAACATCACTTTTGAAGAGGCCTTGGAGCTTTTTGAAATGCCTAAAACCCTGGGAACCTATCAAGAGGAAGAGGTTGTTGTAAACAACGGTCGATTTGGTCCTTATATCAAGCACAAAGGGGTTTTTGTTTCGTTGCCCAAGGGGATGTTACCGACCGAGGTTGATCTAGAAACAGCAGAACAATTAATTGACGAAAAACAAAAAGCAGACGCCCCTATTTACACACACAAAGACCTTCCTGTAACCAAGGGAGTGGGTCGTTTTGGACCCTATTTAAAATGGAGTGGTCTTTTTATAAATGTCAATAAAAAATACGATTTTGACAACTTGAGTGAGCAGGACATCGTCACTTTAATAGATGAAAAAATTCAAAAAGAAAAAGATAAAATTATTCACGACTGGGAGGAAGCAGGAATACGTGTAGAAAAAGCACGCTGGGGCAGACACCACATTATTCGAGGTAAGCAGAAAGTCGAAATTGGCAAAGAGGTGGATGCTGTAAAACTGACGCTTGCCGACGCAGAAAAATACCTTGGAGCTCCAAAACCAAAAAGAAAAACGGCAAAGAAAAAATGAGTTTAGAAGTATTGCTTCCAGTAGCAAACGAAGCTATTGCAGGACTAGCCTTGTCTCCTAAACAGGTTTTGGGTAAAAACATCGCGATTCATACAGAGGGTTCGGGACTCCCAGAGTTGAGGGGACTTCAACTAGCAATCATTGGACTTTCTGAACAGCGCAACAGTTTTTTTGCCAATGCCCAATACGATGTCAATCGATTTAGAAAATCATTTTACGAATTGTATCCAGGAAATTGGAATTTAAAAATTGCAGACCTAGGGGACTTGCCTAATGGCGACAAGGTGGAAGACACCTATTTTGCCATTAGAGAAATAGGATATCACCTAAGGCAAATGAATATCATCCCTATTTTTATAGGCGGAAGTCACGACCTGATTTTTCCTGTTTATCAGGTCTTTCAAGAATTCAAACAATTGGTCAATATTGTTTCTGTAGATCGTTCTTTTGATTTTTCTCAAGAAGATAAGCTGATCTCAGACCGTTCCTACATGAGTAAAATCATTATGGAAAAACCCAACGTGTTACACAATTATACCAATCTGGGGTATCAGAGTTATTATTGTGCGATCGAAGAAAAAGACTTGATGGACAAATTGTATTTTGACGGTATTCGACTGGGACAGCTTTTAGACGATCTATCCCTAGCAGAACCCGTATTTAGAGATGCAGATGTTGTAGGTTTTGATATGAAGTGCTTGTCTTGGCAAGCCCTCGCAGACCCGCTCAAAGGACAACCTAACGGAATCGATTCTAGATCGATCTGCGCGTTGAGTCGGTATGCTGGAATTAGTGATCGGGTAAGTTTTTTTGGATTGCACGAGCTCGTTGCGACTCCAATGATGGATCAGTTATTGGCACAAATCGTGTGGTATTTTATCGAAGGGGTTCAGTTTCGTTTCGATGAGCACCCTGTCAATACCAAAGAAGACTTTTTAAAATATTCAGTAACACTTTCGGACCAGACCTTGGTCTTTTACAAAAGCGAAAAAAGTGATCGTTGGTGGATGGAATTAACAAATGATTCGCATTTGAATAATAAAACAAAAACTGTTGCGTTATTAGCATGCACCAAAAAAGATTATGAATCTGCAACAAAGGATATTTTACCTGAAAGATGGTACAATGCCATAAGAAGGTTGCACTGATTTAAATTTCAATGGGGCAAAAAATCGAATTCCGTTTGGAATTAAAACTATAGTAAAAAAAAATGACTAGTTTTATGTTTTTATATTACGAAGCTGGTCTTAACAAAATTTTGATGAAAAGACTTTTAGTTTTATTGGCCCTCGGCTTTGTTTCCGTCTCATGTGGAAGTAAAAACAGGGGAGAATTACTCGGGGTAAAACAGAAAAAGTGGTTTGGAGAAAAACCCTATGGTATGGTCCTTGTTGAAGGAGGAGCCTACATCATGGGGAAAGCTGATGAAGACCTTGCTCAACTCCAAAACGCTCCAGCAAAGACCGTTACCATTCCCTCCTTTTACATGGATGAAACTGAGATTACAAACAGCGAATACCGTCAATTTATATATTGGGTAAAAGATTCTACAGCCCTTGCGATGCTTGCAAGAAAAGCGGATGAGTTGGAATTGGGTGAAGACAATAAAGACGGTATCGGAGAATTTGCTTTTAAAGATGCCGATACAACGAAACTCAATGAGTTTCAAAAATATATGCGGGAAAACTATTATGATGTATCAGAAGATCTCTACGCCGGGCGTGCTTTAAACTGGGATGCAGATCTTAGTTGGGACACGGATGACTATGTAGATAAAAATTATGCTGAAGTGATGGACTCGCTTTACTTACCACCAGAGTTGTGGTACAACGGTGAAATTAAATTGGACGTCTCCAAGCTTGTCTATGCCTACACCTGGTTTGATGCAGAAGAGGCAGCGGCAGAATCCAGAAGAACGCGAAAACAATTTATTGACCGCGCACCTTTTATCAAAAAGGAAGAGATTCAGATATATCCTGACACGACCGTTTGGATTAAAGATTTTACCTATTCCTACAACGAGCCGATGCACAACGATTACTTTTCACACCCAGCTTATCAAGATTATCCTGTAGTGGGGGTTTCTTGGACGCAGGCAGTTGCTTTTTGTAATTGGAGAACCAACTTTAAAAATGGGTATCAGCGGGATAAAGGAAAACCCAATGTAAGTCGTTTCCGCTTGCCCAATGAAGCAGAATGGGAATATGCTTCACGGGGAGGAATACCTTCAGGAACCTATCCTTGGGGATCTCCTTATTTATTAAACGACAGAGCTTGTTTCTTAGCAAACTTCAAACCCTTGAGAGGTGACTATGCAGTAGATCAAGCGGTTTATACCGTAGAAGCAAAATCCTATCTACCCAACGACTATAACCTTTACAATATGGCGGGGAATGTAGCCGAATGGACCAATTCCTCATACGATGCTGGATCCTACGATTACGTGGCTTCTTTGAACCCAAATATTTCATTTTCAAATGAGAAGCGAAAAGTAGTTCGAGGAGGTTCTTGGAAAGATGTGGCCTACTTTCTTCGTGTCAGTTCAAGAGATTATGAATATTCAGACACCTCCAGAAGTTACATTGGTTTCCGAACGGTTCAGGATTATTTAGGCTCTCAAAAAGTTAAAATTAAGTAAATTTGCATCTATATTTAAATAACAAAAATCAAAAACAATGACAGACAAAGCTTTAAACAAACGACTGCGAAGTAAAGTAGCAATGCACATGCTCTTTGGACTTGGGGGGGCTGTAGTAATTATTGGGGCACTCTTTAAAATCTTACACTTGGAAATTGGACCCATTACAGGGGGGTTAGTTTTGGGACTTGGTCTTGGAACTGAAGCACTTATTTTTACAGTTGCTGCACTCAATACGGGTGAAATCAAAGAAGAGCACCAAGATTTTGTAAAAAAACTTAAAGGAGCAGCACCGACCAAAAGCGCTTCAAGTGGTGATGAAGGTCTTTCGTCCAAAATTGACGCCTTAATGCAAGAAGCCAAATTAGATGTGAATCTAATGAATTCATTAGCAAAAAGTATAAAAGATTTAGAAAGCTCAGCAAAGGCATTGAATCCCGCTTCAGAAGCTGCTTCAGCTTCTCAAACGTATTCTCAAGAATTGGCTAAAGCTGCAAAACAATTGGAGGCACTCAATGCGAATTACCAAAAGCAAATCAGTGCTAATCAAAAAGCGGACGAACTCAAACAACAAATGGAAAGTTTATCTGCAAATCTAGCGGCACTAAATAATGTCTATGGAGGAATGCTTAATGCAATGTCAAAAAAATAAATAAACAACCATGGCAGGAGCAAAAGAAACCCCCAGGCAGAAACTAATCAGTCTGATGTACTTGGTATTTATCACGATGCTAGCACTTAATGTAAGTAAAGAAGTGTTGGACGGATTTGGCCAAATGTATGAGAAGATTTCAGATGCAAATACTAGAGTAGACGAAAGTAACAATGCACTTTTAGAAAATATTCTTGTAAATGCGGAGGAAAAAGGTGGTAAGTGGATCGATCATAAAAGAACAGCTGAACAGATTAAATCAGAATCAGATGCTTTTTACAACGTCATAGAAAATCTAAAAAAAACAATCTCCGAAAAACAAAGAGAGAAAGATCCTGAATTAAAGGAATTTTCACAAATGGACAAGGGAGAAGCCCTTGACGTTATTTGGTTTAAAGAAGGTTCTGAAGCGGCTAAAAACGAATTTATTGACCTGATTCAGGAATATAAAATGCATGTTATTCAAGTCTTTGGAAGTCGTTATCCAGAGTCCATTGAAATGGTAGAAGCACGTTTTTTTACAGGCGATATGAACAACAATGTTCTAAATAGAGACGGAATTGATGAACCTTGGTTGGACTCAAATTTTAAAGGCTTTCCTTTAATTTCTTCCTTGGCAAAGTTGACAATGATGCAAAACGATATCCGTCAGACTGAACATGATGTATTTGCAACCTTAATGGGTAAAGAGTTGAAGATGTCATCCAAAGTAAATCAAATGAACTACACCAGTTTGTTAGTTACAGAAAAAGGAGCTTACTATCCTGGAGAAACCTTTAATGGCAGTGTTATTTTGGGAAGAAAAGGAGGAGCACAAAATCCAAATGGAGTCGATCTTAAAATAGATGGTAGAAAAATTTCAGAAAAGGATTATGAATTAATCCCTGGGGGAATAAAACTCAATGTAAATTCTGGAAACCCTGGAGATCATACCATTGAAGGAGACTTACTTTTCTTAAACGACGGAGAAGAATCTAGAATCAATGTAAAGCAAACCTATACAGTAATCTCTAAACCCAATTCTGCGGTGATCTCAGCAGACAAGATGAATGTAGTTTATCGTGGAGTTCAAAACCCGATGACCATATCCATCCCTGGAATTGTAGACAGTAAAATCAAAGCAAGCGCACCGGGTTTAAAACGTGTTAGAGGTAGCAAATACAATTTATTTCCTTCTAGTGGGCGTGAAGTGAAGATCAATGTCTCGGGGACACTTCCTGACGGAAATCGTGTTTCTTCAGTCTCTAGCTTTCGAATAAAGGAAATACCCAAACCAGCGGGTTATTTTAGAGGAAAATCAGGATCCTTTACCATTCCAAAATCCAGTTTAGAAAGAGGAACGGTTGAAGCCCGTCTAGAAGACTTTGATTTTGATTTGCCATTACAAACTAAATCCTTCCGTTTTCGAGCTCCTGGACAACCCAGTATTGTCGTAAACGGTGATAAGTTAGACAGCAAAGCGAAATCCATGCTCAGCCGAATAAAAAATGGTCAAACTGTAATTATTTCTGATATTGAAGTAATAATTCCTTCAAATCCAAGTTATAAGCTAGGACAGACTTCACCTATATCGATTACAGTTAACTAATCTATTGCACTCATGAAGAATACGTTTTCCATAGTTTTATCTTTTCTGCTACTAGGCCTAAATGCTGTGTGTGCACAGTCTAATTTGTTGAATGCTAAAGTTCCCCAAGAAGTGGGTCAATTGAACGAGCAACAAATTTTAGCAAATGAAGTGGCCCCCATCGAATATGGATATGTAGATGATCGTGATATAGTATGGTCAAAAACGGTTTGGGAAGTCATTGACTTGGATGAGAGAATTAACTTTCCTTATTACTACCCAACCAAAAACAACGGGTACTTATCTCGAGAACGTCAGTCTTTATTTCGAGTGCTTATGGATAATATCGAAGCAGGAAATATCAACGAGGTCTATGCTACAGATTACTTTAATGAAAAGCTCACCTTTGAAGATTTGAAACCCATACTGGAGTACAGTATCTTGACCGAAGATGGGAGAACCAAATCGAATTCAGGTGAAGAAGTAACGCAGAATGATTACGATACGTATATTATCGATTCTTTTAAAGTAGTTCAGTATTTTATTAAAGGAACTTGGTATTTTGACAAAAGATTGGGAGAACTCAAATATCGCTTGCTTGGAATTGCTCCAGGTGCACCAGATGTGTCTACTTTGGCAGATTCCTCAGCAGAGAAAGTCATCATACCTCTTTTTTGGATTTGGTTCCCAGATGCCCGTAACAGCTTGAATAAAAACAGTGTTTTCAATACGAGAAACTCTTCTCAGCCCATTACGTTTGACAAGATGCTAAATTCGAGAAGATTCAATTCTGTTATTTACAAAGAAGAAAACGTCTATGAAGACCGAGAGGTGAAAGAGTACATTTACGAAGATGCCTTACGACAACTTTTAGAATCAGAGCGAATCAAGTCTGTGATTCGAGATTTTGAACAAGACATGTGGAGTAATTAGATTTCTATAAAAATCAAAACAAAGCGCTAGAGGAAACACTAGCGCTTTGTTTATACTATTTTTACAAGGATGAAATACGCCATAATCGTTGGGTGTGGACTGGCAGGTTTTCACTACGCACGTCAATTGCAAAAGCAGGGAAAAGAGTTTGTATTAATTTCCGATGGTGCTTCAGGAGCCAGTAGAAATGCAGGAGGCGTTTTGAATCCCACAATTTTAAAACGTTATACGCTTGCATGGAATGGGGTTAATTTTTTCGATCACGCCCTTTCGACCTATCGGAATTTTGAAGCAGAGTTTCACACTTCGGTCCTTCAAGACTTTTCTATCCATCATTATTTTAGTCAAGTTTCAGACCATAACAATTGGTCTGTAGCAGCGCATTCAGAGGGGTTAAATCGATTTCTTCTTCCGCCCATTTTACAATCCGATCCAGAAGGAATTCAAGGAGATTTTGGTTATGCAAAGCTTCAAAATGTAGGCAAGCTAGAGGTCCAGAAGATGTTGGACATTTTTCGAAATCATTTGACTTCTAAAGATTTTTTAAAAGAATCTTTTGATTATCATGCACTAGAATTATATCCTGAGAAAGTAGTCTACAAAGGTGTAGAAGCTAAATCAATTGTCTTTTGTGAGGGCTTTGGGTTAAAGCAAAATCCGTGGTTTTCTTATTTGCCTCTAACGGGATCCAAAGGAGAGTTTCTTCATATTCGAACGGACGGGCTTGCTCTAAATAAAATCGTAAAAGGAGGCGTATTTATAGTACCCATCGCAAAAAATCTATATTGGGTAGGAGCCACTTTTAGTAGAGAGGACAAGACAACTCAACCTACTGAAAAGGGAAAAGAATGGCTTTTAACCAAATTAAAAAAACTGCTGCATCATCCTTTTGAAGTGTTAGAGCACCGAGCGGCCATTCGACCTACTGTTCAAGATCGACGACCGCTTTTAGGGGTTCATCCTCAGCATAAACAACTTTATGTATTTAATGGCTTAGGAACTCGAGGCGTACTGATGGGACCGCTGCTCGCAGATTGGTTATTTCAATTTATGGAGTATCAAAAAGATTTGCCCTCTGAAGTAGCTATTGATCGTTTTGAAACTTATTTTAGCAATCCAAAAACACCCTATGTTTAACGCGCACAACATCAGCGTAAGTTTTGGTGGAGAAACTCTTTTCGATTCGATTTCCTTTCGTTTGGGGAAAGGAGATCGCGTAGGATTGATCGGAAAAAATGGTGCGGGGAAATCCACCCTACTAAAATTAATGGCACGTGTAAATCAGCCGACTTCAGGAACATTTGCTCTAGAAAAAAATGTAAAAATTGGGTATTTACCACAAGACCTAGATTTTAATCAAGGGCTTACGGTTTTAGAGGAAGCCTACTTGGCTTTTGAAGAAATAAAAAAAGTAGAGGCACGCCAAGAAGAAATCCATAAAATCATGGAACAGACTCAGGATTTTGAAAGCGACTCGTACATGGAGGTCTTAGACGAGTTGACCAAACTGAACAATCGCTATGAGCTGATCGGAGGGTATCACTATCAGGCACAAACAGAAAAGATTCTCCTCGGATTAGGATTTTCTATGGACGACCTACATGCCTCTACAGAAACTTTTTCGGGGGGATGGAGGATGCGTATCGAATTGGCTAAAATCCTCCTTAAAGACAATGATATCCTGTTGCTGGATGAGCCGACAAATCACCTGGATATTGAGTCCATCATTTGGTTGGAACAGTTTTTAAAAAAGTACAAAGGGGCGTTGGTGATGGTTTCTCACGACCGGATGTTTTTAGATCAGGTGACCAATAGGACTATAGAAATTGTACAGCAGCGTATTTTTGACTTTAAAAAACCGTATTCAGAGTATATGGTTCTTCGAGAGGAGCTTCGTGCACAACAACAAGCCGCTCAAAAAAATCAAGAAAAACAAATTCAACAGACCGAAAAGCTTATCGAGCGTTTTCGTGCAAAAGCATCTAAGGCCAGCATGGCGCAATCGCTCATAAAAAAGCTGGAAAAGGTGGAGCGCATTGAAATTGATCCTGAAGAAAGTAAAACCATCAAATTTGTATTTTCCGTATCGCATCAGCCGGGAAAGATTATTTTAGAAGCCCAAAATATTTCCAAATCTTTTGGAGAAAAACAGGTGCTGGAAGCTGTAGATCTCGAAATTGAAAGAGGAGAAAAGATTGCCTTTGTAGGTCAAAATGGGCAAGGAAAATCCACCTTAGCTAAAATTCTGGTAGGCGAATTGGAATGCGGGGGTGAACTTCGCTTGGGGCACAATGTTCAGATTGGTTATTTTGCTCAAAATCAATCCGCCTATTTGGATGGGAAAAAGACTGTTTTAGAAGCAGCTGAAGATTCTGCAACTCCGGAAAACAGAACCAAAGTAAGAGATCTTTTAGGAGCCTTTCTTTTTCCAGGGGAAGCTGTGGATAAAAAGGTACAGGTACTTTCTGGTGGGGAACGGAATCGTTTGGCACTGTGTAAATTACTACTCCAGCCGTTCAATGTTTTGATCATGGACGAACCCACGAATCACCTGGATATTTTATCTAAAAACGTTCTCAAAGAAGCGCTTAAAAAATTTGAAGGGACCTTAATTTTGGTATCTCACGATAGGGATTTTGTTCAAGGCCTTTGTGAAAAGGTGGTGTCCTTTAAAGATCGAGAAGTCAAACCTTTTTTAGGGGATATCAATGCCTATTTAGAGTATCAAAAATTAAGCTCGCTAAAAGAATTGGAAAAAAAATCCAAACCTGTTTCCCAGACTAAGAGCGCAACAGAAGAAGGTTCGTATGAAAAGCAAAAAGAACAGCGCGGGGCACAGCAAAAAGTAGCAAAGCTCGAAAAACAAATTGCAAGGTTGGAAAAAGAAATCAAAGACATCGACTTTGACTTGGAAGTGGAATATGAAAAAACTATTAGTCAGCCTAATTTCTTTGACAAGTATCAAGCAAAGAAAAAGGAACTTGAAGTTTTAATGGAACAATGGGAAGTCCTTCAGCTTTCGCTAGAATAAGTATTTTTTATGCTTCTATTAAATCATCGACACTTTGTAAATATCGCTCTGCATCTAAAGCGGCCATACACCCTGTTCCAGCGGCAGTAACCGCCTGACGGTACTCCTTATCTTGTACGTCCCCAGAAGCAAAAACACCTGGGATATTGGTGAGAGTTGTTTTTCCTTGGGTAATTAAATATCCTGCTTCGTCCATGTCTAATTGACCCTTAAAAATATCAGTATTGGGCTTGTGCCCGATGGCAATAAACAATCCAGTAATTTCAATTTCCTCGGTTTTCCCGGTTTGGTTGTTTTTCATGCGAAGCCCTTCGACAACCTGTTCGCCCAGAACCTCATCTATTTCGGTGTTGTATCTCAGGTCGATATTCGGGGTGTTGGTTACTCGGTGTTGCATGGCCTTTGAAGCCCGCATACGATCTTTGCGAACTAGCATGGTTACTTTAGAGCAAATATTAGCGAGGTAGGTTGCCTCTTCAGCGGCAGTATCTCCTCCACCCACGATAGCTACTTCCTGGCCTTTGTAGAAAAAACCATCGCATACTGCACAGGCAGAAACCCCTCCTCCGCGTAGTCGCTGTTCGCTGGGAAGTCCCAAATACTTTGCTGTAGCTCCTGTACTGATAATGATACTGCGTGCTTTGAGTTCCGTACCGTCTTCTGCATAGGCTTTGTGAATTCCTCCAGGCTCTTTTGAAAATTCAACTTTATTGATAAAACCTACACGAACCTCCGTCCCGAAACGTTCAGCTTGTTGTTGGAGTTGAACCATCATCGTAGGACCATCGATTCCTTCGGGATATCCGGGAAAATTGTCAACTTCTGTGGTGGTGGTCAGTTGTCCTCCCGGCTCCATACCCGTGTAGAGTAGTGGTTTTAGGTCAGCCCGCGCTGCGTAAATTGCTGCAGTATATCCTGCAGGGCCACTTCCTATGATCAAGGTTTTTAAGATCTCCATGCTGTTATAATTTTGTCTCAAATGTAAATCATATCTTTTAGTTGTATCTTGGATTTTGATTAGATTTATTAAAAATTTATCAAAATTTTCTATGAAAAAAATCAGCCTTCTTTTGAGTTTATTCTTTGTGGCTTGTGCTCCATCCAACCCCCCATCTGCAAACGAGATCATTGAAAAATCCATTGCAGCATACGGTTGGAACCAAAGGGAATTTAAAATGGTTTTTGACTTTAGAGCATATGAATACGAGTTGGTTCGACAGCCAGACTTTTATTCGTATCAACGCACTACAACAAAAGAGGGCGTTAGTCTTCGAGATGTAATGACTTCCGAAACAAAATTAGAACGCTTTAAAGACAACCTACCTGTATCACTGCAGGACAGTTTAGTCAATGTCTATTCCAATTCTCTAAATTCTGTTATGTACTTTTTTCAACTCCCCAGACCACTCAAAGATTCGGCTGTTCGGTCCGAATTTCTAGGAACGACCCTCTTCTCCGAAAAACCCTATTGGACTCTGAAAGTTCGATTTAACGAAGTGGGTGGCGGGGAAGATTTCCAGGATGAATACCGCTATTGGATTGATCCAGAAAGCGGATACATTGACTATTTAGCATATAACTATCATACTGATGGGGGAGGAACGCGTTTTCGCAAAGCAAAAAATCGCAGAAAAAAAGAAGGTTTTGTTTTTCAAGATTATATCAATTTCAAGCCAGAAAAAAAATTTACTCCCTTGGATTCGCTACCCTTCCTTTTTGAAATGGGAAATCTGATTGAAGTCTCCAAAATTGAAAATGAAAACATTCAGGTATTTTTACCAAAACAGTAAACCGAGGCTTCCTTTTCTAGAGAAAGCCTCAGAATCTTGATGAGAAAATAAGCTTAAGCCGAAATGGATGCATGCGCATCGATTACATATTTTTTACAGGATTTAAAATCATCAAAAACCTGTTCTTCTGGAATTAGCTTGCCAATAATCCCAATGGTTTTCATTAAGTAATTCGGTTGACGCTGCAGCCCAACAAAGAGGATTTCGATGTCTTTTTGGATTAAATCCATCAGTACATCTTCTAATGCAAAAAGACCCGATTGATCGATGTAGGGGACTTTGCTCATTCTGATCATTAGAATGCTAGCTGATTTTGGAATTTGATTTGAAATATTAACAAATTCCGTGGTAAATCCAAAGAATAAGGGTCCACTGAGGTGCTTGATAAAGACATTTTCTTTAAAAGAAGAACTGAGTTTTTTTTCATCATCCCACATATTTTTTTTAGCTACTGAGTAACTCTTGTATTGTCTTTACCGAGATCTCCCATCTTTTTCATAAAGAATAAAGAAGCGAGAACCAAACCGATTCCTACCGCACAAACCAGATTCCAAAAAACAGAGAGTAATAAAACCACTGCCATAATGATGACTCCTGTTCTAGGGATTTTAGAAAGTGCATTCAAGCCCTTGTAATCCATTACTCCAATTCCAACAGTAACTAAAATTCCAGCTAAAACCGCTGCGGGTATTTGTGAAGTCAAGGGGCTTAGAACCAAAAGAATAACTAATAATACCAAAGCGGCAATCATCCCAGAAAGCTTTGTTTTCCCGCCAGATTGAATATTGACCACGGTGCGGATGGTGGCTCCTGCTCCGGGAATCCCACCAAAAACAGCGGCAATGGAGTTCCCAATTCATTGCCCGATAAGTTCTTTGTTCGGAAGATGACGTGTCTTGGTAAGGTTGTCCGCCACAACGGAGGTAAGTAGAGAATCAATAGCTCCTAAAAGCGATAAGGTAAGGGCGGTCAAAATATAGGGGACGACTCCTAAAAAATCAAACTCTGTAAATAGGGTCCATTCAATGCGAGGAAATCCTTTTGGGATTTCTTGAATAGACAAATAATCGATTCCAAAACCGATTGCTAGAGCAGATACAACAACCAGAGCCACAAGTGTACTGGGGATAGCCGTAGTTATTTTCTTAAACCCATAAATAATTAAAATGGTACCAAGGACTAAAAGCACTTCGATCCAATTGATGGTCCCTAGTGCTCTTGGAAGGGTTTTAATTGTTCCCACTACTCCAGAGGCATCATTTTTAGCAAGATTTTTGGCTTCTTCATAAATTGTAGCTTCGTTAACTTCTTCAGCTCTTCTGATGGTTTCTTGAAAATCTTCCAAGACCAAAAGTCCTTCTTTGGATTCATCGATTAAGATTTTTTCGAGTAAGCGTTCTTCTGCTAGAGGCTTAAACTGCTCGACAAATTCCATATCATTTTTTACTTAATAGCCTAATACAGGTAGCATCTGTGTAATCAAGATGATGACTCCAATAGCGGCCATAAATCCAGAGACCACGGGATAGGGAATGTATTTGATGTATTTTCCGATGCCTAAAACACCCAGAACAATTTGGAATAGTCCACTGAGAAGAAATACGGCTAAAATATAGGGTAACGCTTTTTCAATAGATCCGTTGTGGACACTTACAATGGTGGCGATTACTACCAGGCTCACTGCAGTCATCGGTGCGGTGGGTCCTGAAATTTGAGTGGGCGTTCCACCAAAAAATGCTGCAAAAAAACTTAAAAAAATTGCACCGTACAAGCCTGCACTTGGGCCTAAACCGGAACTTACTCCAAATGCAAGTGCCAAGGGTAAAGCGACGATACCGGCGGTCAAACCGCCTAAAAGGTCTCCTTTAATATTTGTGAACATAACTAATAAATTAAATGAAAAGTTGAATCCCGATTACGGGAAGGTTAAAATAAGGGGTGAATAAGATCTTAGAAAAAAATTACACTTCTGGAGGTAGACTACTGTCTTTTGGGTCTATCGAATTGTACTTGCCTGGATCAAAATAAATCAAAAGGGAAGTATTCGGATCATTTGAACGAAATAAAGCATTTGACAAGGTTAAGATTTTCTCTTCTCCTTCGCGCTCATCGTAATCCCCATCGGTTTCACTAATAAAAAAAGAGATACTATCTGCAGACGATATTGAAAAGCACAGGGCAATACTGGGTAACAGAACAGTGGAGGAAAAAGATAAAATCAATAATAAAGCTAGGGCTCGCCTCATTTCTAAATTGTTTTTTAAAGTTAGTTTTTTTTAATGAATCAAAAAAACAGCAAGTAAAAAAACTTCAAAACAAAAGAAAGCTTAAATTTGAGATACAACAATTTTTAGTGATGATCGATTCAAAAAAAGTAGAGCTTCTTGATTATAAAGCACCTGGATGTTTTGAAGAAACCCGTTATGAAAAGCTACACAACGTCATAGTGAACACACCTTTGGAGGGTTCTGTGGCCATAGCACACGCTATAGCAGATTTAATTTTAGAAAAACAAAAGCAAAAACAAAACTGCGTTTTGGGACTCGCCACAGGTTCTAGTCCTTTAAGCGTGTATAGAGAGTTGGTGCGTCTGCATCGCGAAGAGGGGTTGAGTTTTGAAAATGTAATAACTTTCAATTTGGACGAATATTATCCGATTGAAAAAGAAGATCTTCAGAGCTATCACTACTTTATGCATGAAAATCTTTTCAACTTAGTCGATATAAAGCCCGAAAACATTAATATTCCTAACGGAGAGGTGGACCCGGAGGAATTGCGTAACTCCTGTATTTCTTATGAGGAAAAAATCAAAAAATTAGGAGGAATAGACCTTCAAATTTTAGGGATTGGAAGAACGGGACATATTGGTTTTAACGAGCCTGGATCGCATCTGAATTCTCAAACCCGGGCGATTACTTTGGATCATCTGACCCGCTTTGATGCCAGTGCTGGTTTTCAAGGGATAGAAAATGTTCCCAGAAAATCAGTAACCATGGGCATTCAGACCATCCTCGGTGCCAAAAAAATCATTCTCATGGCCTGGGGAACCTGCAAGGCAGAAATCATTCAGAAGGCCATAGAAGGACCCATCTCAGAAATAATTCCTACGACCTATCTTCAGCTTCACAGTAATACGACTTTAATTCTAGACCAAGAATCCTCTTCGGAATTGACACGGATCAAAGCTCCGTGGTTGGTCAGTAGTTGTGAATGGACGGAAGATTTGCGTGCTAAAGCGATTACTTGGCTATGCGAAAAAACAGGGAAGTCTATTTTAAAACTCACCGATCAAGAATACAACCAAAATGGGATGTCGGATCTTTTAGCCCACTATGGATCTGCCTATGATTTAAACATTGATGTTTTCAACCGTTTACAGCGCAGCATCACAGGATGGCCAGGCGGGAAGCCCAATGCAGATGATGCGTATCGTCCCGAACGAGCAACTCCCGAGCGCAAACGGGTGCTCCTTTTCAGCCCCCACCCCGATGACGATGTCATTTCTATGGGAGGTACTTTTGATCGGCTTGTTTCTCAAGGTCACGAGGTCCATATTGCCTACCAAACCTCAGGAAATATTGCGGTTTCTGATCATGATGCACTTCGATATCTGGAGGTAGCGAAAGATGTTTTGAAAACGGACAAAAGTGAGGTCTTGAGCAATCTTAAAAAAGTATTTAGTCAACTAAATCCGCAACAAGCAGCACCAAGAGAGATGTGTGATTTAAAAGGGAGTATCAGAAAAAGAGAATCTTTAGCTGCGACCCGCTATTTTGGGATTCCGGACAAACAAGTGCATTTTATGAATCTTCCTTTTTACGAAACGGGATTGATCGCCAAAAATCCAATTTCAGAAAAAGATATTGATTTAACTGTCCAATTGATTGAGGAGATTAAGCCTCATCAAATTTATGCCGCAGGAGATTTAGCAGATCCACACGGGACGCATCGGGTGTGTTTAGATGTTATTTTTGAATCGTTAAAGCAGCTCAAGTCCAAGGCTTTTATGAAAGATTGTTGGGTCTGGCTCTACAGGGGAGCTTGGCATGAATGGGAAATCCACGAAATTGAAATGGCTGTTCCTATGAGTCCCGATCAGGTATTGCGAAAGCGAAAAGCTATCTTTTACCACCAGTCTCAAAAGGATGGAGTGATGTTCCAAGGAAATGACCACCGTGAATTTTGGGTGCGTGCAGAAGAACGCAATGCGGCTACAGCAAAAAAATACAAGGCCATGGGTCTAGCTGATTACCAGGCTATGGAGGCCTTTAAGCGTTATTTTTATTAGTCGGTTGTAAAGCTATCGATCTCATAGCTATAGGCAGCCCGGAGGTATTTTATTTTTCCAACAGAATCTAAAAAGTAGCTTTTGCGTTTGTGATTTAAAAACAAACCGGTCTCCGATTCTACGGCTTCATTTACAATCAAACTGATGCGTTTATTATGAAGGACTTGTGCGGCGCAAAGCCTGTAATTTTGTGTGTCAAAAAAATAAGTCCAAACGTCGGCATTTTTTTCCTCCGAGTAGCGAATTTGTACCGCATGAACAGAAATGGAGTCCAATAATTTTTGGATCCCCAAATAGTTTTTTTGTGCCTCTTCCTTTAAAAGTTTGAACGGCTGCCAATACACATACAACGCAGCTTTTAAATTAGTATTGGCTTGTGCCAAAAGCAAACTGTCTTTTTGTAAAATCCCTTCTTTATATAGTGAAATTCCGGTAGTATCTTTTAGGGCTCGATATGATTTTCCTTCGTTTTCCCAGATCATTTCCGTCTGCTTGGGTCTCCATTGATGCGTGATGTGCTGAACACTCTTTTTTTCTATCACTCCCGAAGGATCATAGAAAGTTGTGGTTTTGCGATAACGGATGCATTTCATTTTCTTCCAACGTTCCCTTCCTCCATGTGTTTCTAAACTTTTTTGAAGAATGAAATCTGCGGAAGGGTCTTCGGATTCGAATCCTGTTAAACTAAGACTAAGCAAAAGGAGTAATCCAAAGAAATTTAAAGAAGCGTAGCGTACCAATTTATTTGTACTTTAGGAGTTAAAATATTTTGATTATGCACTATAAAGTATCACTGCTCACTAGAACTCTTTTATTGGCAGTCGTTTTTCAAGTTACGACATCTCAGGCGCAACAAAAATTTTCAAAGCGGCAAATCGAAAAGATAAAAACTGAAACCTTAAATCAAGTCCAAGAGCAGCACAAGAATACGCAAATCATGATAGACAAGGTATTTAGTTTTGCAGAGCTGGGTTTTCAAGAATTTGAAACCTCGGCTTATTTGACAAAAATTTTGGAAGAAGCCGGCTTTGAAGTAAAGACGGAACTTTCAGGAATTCCCACTTCATGGATGGCGACATGGTCCTCTGGAGAAGGTCCTGTGATTGCTTTGGGCAGTGATGTGGATTGTATCCCTAAAGCCTCTCAATATCCAGGAGTTGCCTATCACAAGCCCATGGTAGAGGGAGCCCCAGGACATGGGGAAGGCCATAATTCGGGAGTTCCAGTGATCATTACGGCAGCACTAACCCTTCAAGAGCAAATGAAAAAAAATAAGTTAGGGGGTACTTTAGTTATTTGGCCTGGGATAGCAGAAGAGCAATTGGGCTCTAAAGCCTGGTACGTTCGCGATGGTTATTTTGATAAAATTGACATGTGCATTTTTACTCATGTGAGCAGCAACCTGTCTGTGTCTTATGGACAAGCAAGAGGGACAGGATTGATTTCTGTAGAATATACTTTTGATGGAGAATCTGCTCATTCTGCGGGAGCCCCTTGGCGAGGGCGAAGTGCATTGGATGCAGCGGAACTGATGAACGTGGCTTGGAATTACAAAAGAGAGCATTTGCATCCGTTAAAGCGGTCTCATTCCATTTTTACAGATGCCGGAGATCAACCCAACGTAGTACCCTCCAAAGCTTCCATCTGGTATTACCTTAGAGACATTACCTATGAGGGAATTATGGAAATGTACGACGATGCAAACCACATTGCTGAAGGTGCTGCACTGATGACCAAGACGAAAGTAAGTTCTCGTGTTTTGGGGAGTGCTTGGCCTAGACATTTTAATAAAGTCATTGCAGAGAAGATGTATGAGAATATCCAAAGCATAGGACTTCCAGAATGGTCAGAGGCAGATCAACAACTTGCTAAAGCAGTACAGCAAGAGGTTAGTTCAAATAATTTAGAAGGGTTAGCTGTCCAATTGTCCGAGCTGGGAAAACCACAAAAAAATCCTGTGAGTGGAGGGTCTGATGATATCGGAGATATTTCCTGGACTATTCCTACCGTAACCCTGCGATTTCCGTCTAATATTCCAGGCTTACAAGGGCACCACTGGTCCAATGCCATTGCTATGGCAACTCCTATAGCCCACAAAGGTGCTACCGCTGGAGCCAAGACTGTGGCCGCTACGGTCATTGATTTTTTGACTCAACCTCAACTTCTAGCTGACGCAAAAGCGTATTTTGAAAATGTCCAAAGCAAAGAAACGCAATACCGTCCTATGATTACAGAAAAAGATCCACCGCCGATCTATTTGAACAAAGATATTATGAAGCAATACCGTCCTGAATTGGAGCAATTTTATTTTGATGAAACCAAATACGATAGCTATTTAGAGCAACTCAACATTCAATATCCAACTTTAAAATAAAAATTGATGAAGTATTTTTTGGGTCTCTTTTTAGTGTTTTTTTCCACCTCGGTTGTTGCCCAAAAAAGCGTTTCTAAGTCGGACTCTCTAGCAATTACAAAAACATTGTTTAAGCAACAAGAAGATTGGAACCGCGGCGATATTGACGCTTTTATGGAAGGATACATCAAAACGAATCAGTTGGTTTTTTCGGGGGCCTCTGGTCCTATTCATGGCTGGGAAGCCACTCGCGATCGTTATAAAAAAAGCTATTACAATCGGGTGATGATGGGGGAGTTGAAGTTTGACATACTAAGCATGATGCAGTTGAGTCCCAAAGTGGTGCAACTCCAAGGGGCTTTTTATTTGACCCGAGAAATAGAGGACAGCAGTGGATATTTTACATTAACCTGGTTAAAACAAGACGGAAGTTGGTTGGTTATTTCAGATCATACTTCTTCATCTAAGTAAGACTATGCAAAAAAGGATTGGTTTTCTATTAGGACCCTTAGGGTTTTTTCTTTTACTTTTTATCGGTCCTTTTGAAGGACTATCTCAGGAAGGGCAAGCCGTTTTGGCGACAACTTTTTGGGTCGCGATCTGGTGGATTACCGAAGCGGTTCCCATTGCGGCGACGGCACTCTTACCCATTGTGCTTTTTCCACTCTCTGGGGGAATGGAACTTTCCACAACTACAGCAGCCTTTGGGCACCGGTTTGTTTTCTTGTATTTGGGAGGATTCCTAATTGCGATTGGAATTGAAAAATGGAATTTGCACAAACGCATCGCCATTAATATCATTTCTTTCATCGGCTCCGATGTTCGATACGTTATTTTGGGCTTTATGGTAGCTACCGCTTTTTTATCGATGTGGATTTCAAACACCGCCACTTCGGTGATGATGCTCCCCATTGGGATTGCCATTATTAAAGAACTCAAAGACAACCCTGCTACGGTAGAAGACGAAAACAAAATTTTTGGAAAAGCACTCATGTTGGGAATTGCCTACAGCGCTTCCATTGGTGGAGTGGCTACCCTCATCGGAACTCCACCCAATTTGGTTTTGGCAGGTGTGATTTCAGAAACCTATGGATATGAGATTACCTTTTTGGAGTGGTTTCTTTTTGGCTTTCCTATTTCAATTACCCTGTTAATCTTCTGTTGGGTTTATCTGACCCGTGTGGCTTACACTTTTAAACAAACCGAATTTCCAGGGGGGAAAGCAGAGATTACACGATTAAAAAAAGAGCTGGGTCCCATTTCTTATGAGGAGAAACGTGTCGCTATTGTTTTTGCTTTGGCAGGATTTTGTTGGATCAGTCGGTCGTATCTCTTACAGGGATTTCTTCCTGCATTGGACGATACGATTATCGCAATTGCTTTTGGTTTACTCTTGTTTGTATTGCCTTCAAAAAACAAAAAGAAAGCATTGTTAAACTGGAAAGACACTACCCAACTACCTTGGGGAATCATCCTCCTTTTTGGAGGAGGGATGGCCTTGGCAAAAGCTTTTGAAACCAGTGGGTTGGCGATTTGGTTGGGGGAGTTGATGACGGCCTTTGGAGAATTGCCTTTGTTTGTGTTGATTCTCCTCTTGGTCACGGCAGTAAATTTTTTAACAGAAATCACCTCAAACCTAGCGACCACAGCCATGTTGTTACCCGTCTTGGCACCCTTGGCTTTAGAAGTAGGGGTTCATCCTTTTGGACTGATGGTAGGTGCGGCAGTAGCCGCTTCTTGTGCCTACATGCTTCCAGTGGCAACACCCCCCAATGCTGTAGTTTTTGGTTCAGGATATTTAAAAATTCCCGATATGGTTTCCCGAGGTATCGCAATGAATTTATTTTCCATACTGCTGATTACTCTACTGGTATATTTTCTACTCCCTGTTTTTTGGGAGATTGATTTGTCTGCTTTTCCTCAAGGGTTGAAAGATCAGACTTAATTGGCGGAACTTACCACTTCTGTTTGTGCTTCTTCAGCATCTTGTTTTATTCCAAAGTTTAGGGGAACCCCCAAGGATAAACGAAGTGAATTTTGCAACTGATTTTGAATAGTTGAAGCATTGATGAGGTACGAAAAATCCAAGCGCAAACCGTTTTTTCAAAACCGGTCCCTAAGGAAAAGAATCTAAGATTTCCTAGTTCAACGCTTTCACGGTAATATCCTGACCGTAAACTGAAGTTGTTCTTGATCTTGTATTCTGCACCCAAAGCCCAAGTGATTTCTGCTAACTCTCCTTGAAAAGAAGCATCTGAAAAAGAACGGAAAATACCATTGACAAATCCGATATCTGCATCAGTATCTATAGGAACAACAACTTGTTAAATTCTAACACCAATTCTAAAGATTGACTATCACTAAGGTTGAATTGAGCACCGGTACCAAGCTTTAAGGTGGTTGGGATAAAATTTGGAGTTTGGAACTCGCTGTACTTTACTCGTGGACCTAGGTTGGAGAGCACTGCGCCATGTCTAAAGATCACTTCATCACTACTTTGCGATTGGTAATACGCACCAATGTCAAAAGCGATCGAATTTACAGCTCGATTTTCGTTTAAATTTCCCAAATCCGAACGAAGATAGCGGGCGGTTATTCCCATTGAAAAGGGCTCTGAGAGTTTAAGACTATAAGATAAATCCAGCGATAATTCATTTGGTTTTTCAACGCCTAATGAAACGACCTGTCCCCCCAAATAATCATTTAAATCAATTTCACCTAAATTAAAATATTTCAAACTGGCGCCCCATACTCCTTTATCTGAGGCTTTTATGAAATAGGTCAGACCAGCAAGGAATAAGTTACTAGAACTTTTTGAGCATAGGGCAAGTAGGAAATTGAAAAGCCAGAATCTGCTTCTGAAAAAATATACTTTGAAGGATTCCATTGTTGGGAAAAAACATCCGCGGAACTCGCTACTCCCAGACCGCCTATTCCAGCAGAGCGCGCATCGGTTTGGATATTCAAAAAGGGAACTGCAGTTGAGATCCTTCGCTCTTGAGTCGTTCCTCTGTTGGGTGCCAGCATCAGAATTATTAGTATTGCCAAAGAGGAACATTTATTAACTACAAGAATCGTTTTTGTTTTTTTTATCGTAGCATAAGAATTTGTTTGATATAAAGGGTTCCGTCGGGTGTGATTAGTCATACAAAGTAAACTCCAGTTGGGAGATTTGGCATGCTTAAAGAGGCACTAGAAACAGAGGGACTAAATGTTTCTTCAAGAATCAATTTATTATCGATACTCAACAGTTCTACTTTTGTAAAGGTCAAGGCCTCTGACATAACAATGTTGATTATACCCTCTGTTGGAGGAACTGGGAAAATCGTGATATCTCCTTCAGCAATGCTTACTTCAATGTCAAAGGCGTAACACTCTGAAATCTCAGTGCACTCGTCAACAGTGACCCTTACAGCATAAGAACCTTTTCGAGAAGGAGTAAATTCACGATTTGTTTCACCTACGATAGGCTGGTTGTCATTGTCACAATCAATCCATTGATAACGAGCACCCTCTTGATTTGCAATTAAAGTATTATCAATGCGCATAATTGTTGGGTCTACTTTGTTAAGACTCAGATTGAGATAATGGATGATTTCACAACCCTCGGCATCTTCTTCTATAAAGCGAGCGGTATTATTGTCCTCTGTATAGGTGACCCCATCGATCCAAGTGTAGCTATCACAAGCTTCAATTTCATCAACCACTTCTCGATCTGCGTTAAGTTGGACTCTTTGTGTAGCTTGAGTTTCTTTTCCGAATCGATCTGTAAAGACCCAATTCACCGTATACTCACCAATTTCAGTATAAACCAGTGTATCTTCAGTTTCCCCTAGCACTTCAGCACCACTACAGCCGTCTGTTGCAATAGGTCTTGGGACTATAATAGTACAACTATCCGGGAAACGCAGTATCAAAAGCCGCTCTCATTGCCTTAAGCAAAAGGACTAAATTTTTATGGTCATCTGCAAAATGGGGTTGACCTTCAATTCCACCTTCTACAGGGAATCCCCAGTCAATATCAAATCCGTCTACAAAAGGATAGGTGTTGATAAAATCAACCATGGCTTGTGCCAGTGTATTTCGCCCATTTTCAGAACGGGCAAGAGCGGGAAAATTCATTGATTTTGTCCAGCCTCCCAAAGAAATTAATACTTTCAAATGAGGATGCTCTTCTTTAAGTAATTGAATAGCTCCCATATTTCCCGTAAGTTCGCTGCTGTGGGTTATCCCAGGATCTTCATTATGACCATAATCAGCATAATCATCTAATGAATTTATAGACCCCGTTTCTGTACCCTCATCAAAAAGAGTATCGTAAAAAGCATACATTAGGTGAGTCAAATGTTCGGCCTCGATATCAGAGACGTTGAAGTCACGAGCATAAATAGCCCACTGCGCATAATACCCTACGACATATTTATTATGTGTAGGTCCTGTGGTAGGGGTAACAACCGCCTTAGGGCTATGACCCACTTCAATAGACAACTTGTTTTCACTAAAAATACTTTTAGTGGTATGTGAAAAGGTTTGCCAGCAAAAAAAGAGGAGAAATCCAAAGGCGACACGTTTTAGGACAGATAAGTTAAGAACATTAGAATTCTTCAAAGACGAGATAGGGGCTACGGGTGGAAGGTAATATTGCATCATAGGTAAGAAATGGAATTACAATTTTAAGGGCTTTTTATGTCTTAAAAAAGAAGAATTGATATTTTAAGACTTAAAAAGTCTCTAAACGCAATAATTTAACATTTGGCAATTGATATAATTTATTTCAAAAAATTCCATTTTTAACCCGTTTTTGACTAAAAAAGAGTGTTTTTAGCTCTTTTTTAAAGAATTTGAGTTGTTTTTACGCTTTTTTCAGGATTACAATAATAGGAACTGACGAACCAAAAATGTTAACTAGATCCTTTGAAAATTTTCTATATTTTTTGTTAAAACGTTCATTTGAATTAAAAAAAAACTGGAATGTTTCTGTATTGACATGGAGCGTAAAACATTATTCTTTAGAAACAAAATCAAAATACTGATCGGGGAAGGGTTCTTGGATCAAGGTAAAATGCCACCATTCTTTTTCATACGGTTTAAATCCATTTTGGAGCAGCACCTCTCGAAGGAGCTTTCGATTTTCTTTTTGAATTGGGGTTAAAGGATTAAAATCATAATGAGAGCGTACTCCAAAATAATCCCAGTTTCCGCCAATGTCAAGTGCCTCTCCTTTTTTCTTTCCGTCTAAATAAACTAAAGTAAGATCCACTGTACTCCCTCTACTATGACCACTTTTCATTGCGATATACCCCATTTCAAACAGACGGTCTTTGGGAAGTTGGGGGTAGTAGTTGGCTTTGGTCAGGGTGTCTTCAGGGCGTTGTGACCATTCGAAAAAATCATCTACAGCACGCTGAGGGCGGTAAGCATCAAAGATTTTTAGCCCAAGTCCCTTAGCTTTTAATTTTGATTGTGCCTTTTTTAATGCTTTAGCCAAGGCGGCAGTACCAATAACTTTTTGCTGTGGGTGATATCCGTTTACAATACGTCCTGTAAAATTATCAGTTGTGGCATAACGAAGAGAAACTTCTAAGTCTGGGATTTGCTCGTTCAAAAAAACAAAACCTTCGGGAAGTGTTTGTCCAATCAATCCCCATGAAAATAAGCCTGTAAAAAGAAAACACCTAATTCTGTATTGCATAATCCAATAGTTTGGGTCGGATGTTCAGCTGATACAAACCTCTTTGGGTACGAGAGGGATAAACGCGATTGGTCAAGAGAATGATAAAACAATCGTTGGTAGGGTCCACCCAAGCCATGGTTCCCGTATAGCCAGTATGACCAAAAGTTTCAGGGCTTACCAAAGGGGAGGGATAGCGGTCTTCTCCAGGTTCTAAAGTGGGTTTGTCAAATCCCAAACCTCTGTAGTTCTCTCCTTCCGGATAGGTGCGTTGACTGAAAAGAGCAATGGTTTCAGGCTTTAAATACTGTGTGCCTTTGTAGCTTCCCCCTTGAAGTAACATTTGTAATAAAGGAGCTAAAGAAGTCGTATTGGCAAAAAGGCCTGCATTTCCCGAAACGCCCCCCATCAAAGAAGCGGCTTCGTCGTGAACCCATCCGTGAACCAGTTGTTTTCTGAAGAGGCTGTCGCGCTCTGTAGGTACAATCTCGGATTTTGGAAATTTTTCTGTCGGTAAAAAAGTGATACGCTCCAATTCCATAGGTTTAAAAAAGTGCGTATTTAAAAATTCCGAAAAACTAAGACCACTAAGCCTGGGAACCAGTTGGGGCATAAAAAAATAAAACATTCCAGAATAAACCAGCTCTCCCAAAGGAGTAAGTTCTGTTTTTTTGATACGGCGAAAGATCTTTTTTTGATAGCGTTTGTGTACAAACAAGGAGTCGCTTACCGGATGGGGGAATTGTTTGCTTTTGCTGTGTGAAAGGGTATTCCATTTATAATTTCCTTTTTTATTGTACACCAAATTTTGATGCGTGATATAGGGCTTCCACCCTGCACTATGGCTTAAAATCTGTTTGAGGTTATGGGCTTTTTTGTTACTTCTTTTTAATAAGGGAATCCATTGGGAAACGGGAGCTTCTAAATTCAGATCATATAGTTCATAAAGCTTCATCAAGGCGAGGGTGCTTCCCAATACTTTGGTCACCGAAGCCAAGTCGTAGAGATGGCTTTTGGACACAGGTGTGATGGAGTCATAGGTGTGATAACCGTAAGCTTGATGAAGTCGGAGCGTATCTTGTTTAAAAATCAAAACTTGTGCCCCAGGAAAGGCTTGGTTTTGAATACCGTACTCCATCAACTCCGTAACTTGAGAAGTCAAGCTTGTGGTTTTTGTTTCTAAGGTTTGGGAGTATACTTTGACACAGGAAAAGCCTGCTAGTCCGAAAAGTAAAAAAAATAGCGATCTCAATGTTCTCTTTTTAAGGAAGCAATATAATAATAAAGATCCCGTTTTTAGTTTAGTAAAAAATAGATCTGTATTTAACTGAATTGTAAAATTTCAAAAGTCTAAGTTCCATGTCTTCAAAACAACTGCTCTTTTTTAGCTTCCTGCACTTTGTCTTTTTTTTCTCACTCCAAGCTCAGGAAGAAGAAAGTTCCACAGACGAAGAATTACCCTTTGATGCGGTGATTGAATCTGAAATGGGAGGAAAACGGATGAAGTTTTATGGAAATACCCGATTTAATTTCAACCAAGCTTATTTTTCCAATTGGATTTCGGGTGGGGAGAGTGCTTTGACACTTTTGTACGGACTGGATTATAATTTCAATTATTCCGATCGAAGCGGTTTAGTGTGGGACACCAATTTACTTTTGTCCCTAGGGACGACCTATATTTCGGGGAATAAATTTTTAAAAAAAGCAGACGACCGTTTTGAAATTGGATCACTTGTAGGAAAACAAATCAACCAAAACTGGAGTTACTCTGGCCTTCTCAATCTGAAAACACAGCTATTGCCGGGGTATCGGTTTTACAAAGAAGATGGGATAGAGATGCGGGAACAAGTATCGCAGTTTTTATCTCCTCTTATTCTCCAGGCAGGTTTAGGGTGGTATTATAAAAAGAGTACTGATTTTAGAGTTAACCTCTCCCCGGTGACGGCTAGAGCAATTATTGTTTCAAAAAAATATACAGAAAACCTAGCGGAAGGGAAAAAGTACTTTGGTGTAGATGCTCAAAAAAGCAGTAAGTTGTTTTTTGGAGCTTTGATTACTGGTTACTACAAAAAAGAGATAATGAAAAATATTATTTGGGAAAATAATTTTAGCATTTATGTCAATTATCTCGAAAATACTCAGAATGTAGATTTTGACTGGAACGCCAATCTGCGTTTTAAGGTAAATAGTAAAGTCTCGGGAAACTTTGTCCTTCACCTTTTGTATGACGACGATCTGGTGAGTGATTTACAAGTCCGCGAACTTTTGGGTTTGGGAGTCAATATTGACCTTTAGCTATTCTTCTCCTCTAGCTTTTTTGAGAAACCACTCATAGTTGTAAAAGGTAATAAAAACATTGTACACACTCCCTTGACCTCTTGGATCAACCTCTACTACAACTGTTTTATCAGGATCGACAAACCGAATTCCAGGAAGATTTTTTTTAACTAAAGTGGGTTTAGACCAGTTTTCTTGAGCATAAACCACTTTAAAATTTTTGGACTCAAAATAAGCACGAGATTTTTTTAAATACACCTCAGCTTGATTTAGGTTTAAGTTTTTTTTACTTCCTAGGTTTAAGCTTACTAATTTTCCATTCTTCCCTACTAGCGATTTCTTCCTTACAGCATAGAGGGTGCCACCTCCAAAAGAGAGGTTTTTCAACTCTTTTGATTCCTTAGTCAGAAGATCTTTTGCGGCATCTAGAGGCATTTGAAAAGCAAAAGATTTAAAGAGGGTTTGGGCAGCTAGTTTTGAATGAAAATTCAAACTTAAAAAAAAGAGAAAAGCATATAAATACTTCATTGTGTTTAATCTACAGTATCACAAATATAAGAAGACTAATTTTTTTGAGATCGAAATATCTATTTGAAAAATTCAATTAAGATTAAGTACCTTGAGCACATTAGTAAAGAGCGCACAAATGAAAAAGGAATACGCTTTAATAACGGGAGCATCTTCTGGCATAGGTTTAGAAATTTCAAAAGTTTTAGCACAAAAGGGTTTTTCCTTGGTACTTGTGGCTCGACGAGAAGATAAATTAAAAGAGGTAAGTCAAGATTTAATTCAAAATTACAAGACTCCGGTTACGTATTTTGTAAGTGATTTAGAAGATCCTGCTGCTCCAAAAGCCATATTTGAATTTTGTATCAACAAGGGCTACTTCATCTCGTTATTAGTCAATAATGCGGGCTATGCTCTTCCCGATGCGTTTCATAAAACCCCAATGGAAGCGGAAGAAAAGTTTTTACGGGTTTTAGGGATTTCGGTAGTGGCTTTGACCAAATTATTTTTACCCGACATGATTACAGCAAAAGAAGGTAAAATCATGATGATTTCTTCTGTTGCGGCCTTTGCGCCCCCTTCTACAATCCAAACCTTATACGGCCCCATAAAAACGTTCATCAACCGTTTTAGTGAGGGGTTGAATCTGAGTTATAACGCTTTGGGAATCACATCAACAGCCGTATGTCCGGGCTATACCGTTACCAATTTTCATACGGCAAGTGGAGTACAGCAGGAAATGGATCGCGTTCCTTCTTTTATGAAAAAAGAGGCACATCGGGTTGCCGAAGAAGCGGTAGAAGCTACCCTAAAAGGAAAAAAAGTAAGTGTACCTACAAAAACGTTTAAAATCATTGTTTTTTTACTGAAAGTACTACCGCACTCTCTGTTTCCCCTTTTTAGCAAGCGATTGGCTCCAGGACGTTACGAGAAAAAATAATCACTTTATCCCCGTCACAATCAAAGTACCCTCCCAGTTTTTCTCTGCCCCATGACGCCAAGATTCTACGCTGTGAAAACCTCCTGCCTTAAAAAAGTCCACCCATTCGTGTTGACTAAAAAGTTTCATCGTATTGATTCCACAGCTTTCGGGCCAGTCGTGAGAGGTTTTGTTTTCCAAATAGAAATCCAGTCCAAGAATCAATCGTCCCCCAGCTTTGAGCCAATCATTGAAAATCCGTTGAATAATAATTTTGGGATCATTCAGATAATAAAACACCTCCATAGAATGCACAAGATCTACTTTGCTTTCTGGAGTCCAAGATGTTAAATCGGTACAGTAATAGGCTCTAGAGGGGTCTATTTTTTTCGCTTTTTGGATCATTTTTTCAGAGCCATCTACACCAAGCGCAGCGTAACAGTTTGGGAGCTCCGCTACCTTGCGAACCACCCAGCCGTTTCCGCATCCTGCGTCAATAAATGAAAAAGGGGTTTGTTGGTTTTTTAAAGCAAAATCCAGCATGTTTTCAACCGAGGCGCTGTGGTTTTTTTCCATGCCATAATCTTTGTTTAAATCGGCCCACTCACTAAAAACTTCTATAGGATTGCGTTTACTCATTATTTTTTTTGTGAAACTAAAAAAAATTTATTCCCCAAAGGGTTAAAATCCCCCAAAGGACATAACGCAGTAATTTACCGACTAGCATCCAAAGACTCACTTTGACAAAATCAATCCGGAAAAATCCCAAACCCACCGCAAACAAGTCACCTACGACGGGCAGCCAACAAAGCAAGGCCAGTGCACTGCCCCAGCGGCTGATCTTGGCTTTCATTTTTTTGACTTGAGGCTCTTGGACTCCAAAAAAACGTTGCAACAAAAACCACTTTCCCAAACGCCCCAATCCATAACTGCTGAGGCCTCCCAGCCAATTTCCCAAAGTAGCAAAGAGGATGCTTGCTGCCAGAGGATACTGATTTGCAAGAACCACACTCAACACTACCTCAGAACTTAAGGGGAGTACTGTTGCAGCTAAAAAACTAGAAAGAAACAATCCGAAATAGCCCCATTCTAAAAAGTATTCCATCTTTTGGATTTAGAGCAAATTTACATTTAATTTTGAGCAGCGAACAGACCCGTTCTATGCGAAAAAAAAATTGTGCGTTTTGTAAAAAGGAGTTTGATGTGCTGTATCGAGTACAATACAAAGTACAACGCCACTGGGAGTTTTTATGTAAAACCTGCTTACTGGAAGTCAAAGAAAACAATCCTTTGTATCGCTATGGGGGGACTTGGAAAAAATAGTGGGTAAAGAGGTAATCCTAACGCTAGTTAAGAGGACAAAAAAGAGATTAATCCTTGGATTTTAGCATGTCGCCAAAAAGTGCAATAAGCACTCCAATCATCGTAATTACTACTATTACTGCTACACCGTATGGAGTCATTAGATTTGATTTTTAATTTTCAAAGATATAAAAACAGTTGCAGCTGTTTTGCCTTCCCATCAGGAATTTTATCTTTGATTAGCAAACTGTTTTGATTTGATACGACTACGAGAAGCGACACTAGAAGACCTCCCTACCTTATTGGAATTCGAAAAAGCCTTAATCGCATATGAAAAGGCTTTTACGCCCAATTTAAAAGAAACGGATTTCAACTACTACTCTTTGGATTCTTACATACAGAATCCAGACATTGCTGTGGTAGTGGCAGAAGATCAAAACCGATTAGTTGCCTCGGGATATGCCTTGATCCGTGAGAACAAAATCTATAAAAATCCTGCGCAGCTTGTGTTTCTTGGGTTTATGTATGTGGTTCCCGAATACCGCGGGAGCGGAATCAATAAAAAAATATTGGATTACCTTTTTAAATGGGGAAATGATCGAGGGTTTTCCGAGTTTCAGTTGGATGTCTATGCACCCAATGAAAGTGCAATAAAAGCCTATAAAAAAGCAGGATTTAACTTTGAGACCATTACCATGCGTCTCAATACAGAAGAGTGAATTCCGCTCCTTTTTTCTCATATAGCAAACAAGAAGATCGATTAAATTACTCTCATCCTCGCTTGTTTTTAAGAATAATCTTATTTTTAGTGGTGACTAATGGAATCAAAGACGAAAACATTAAAAATTCATCCTGTAGACAACCTTATGGTTGCACTAGTCGATTTACAGGTGGGAGAATCGGTTAGCCATGGGACTGAAGTTTTTCAGTTACAAACAGCGGTACCTGCAAAACACAAATTTGCCCTTGAAGCCTTCAGCACTGGAACAGAGGTTTTACTTTATGGGGTAGTAGTAGGCCGTGCCACAAAAAACATTGCAAAGGGAGAAGCCGTCCATACGCACAACATCACCCATGACACCGAGGCTTACCGAGTCCCCAAAAAAGTAGAAACGCAAAGCTGGTCTCCCCCCTTGAGAGATAAATATGCGAATAGAGGTTTTTTGGGATATCACAGAGCAGACGGGAAGGTAGGTACTGAAAACAACTGGCTGGTCATTCCGTTGGTTTTTTGTCAAAACAGAAATATAGAAGAGTTGAAAAACAGTTTGCTGGAAGGCTTGGGTTATGAGCATGCCGACAAGAAAGTATTTGATTTAGACTCTTTAATTACCAAATACAAAGCAGGAGCAACACAAGAAGAACTGCTCAACGAAGAACTGTTGACCGCTCAAAAACAAAACCCAAAAAATCCACTCTTTCCCAATATTGATGGGATTTATTTTTTAACCCATGACGGGGGTTGTGGCGGAGCTACCTCCGATGCTGTAGCCCTTTGTAATTTACTGGCAGGATACATCAACAACCCCAATGTAGCGGGAGCTACTGTTTTGAGTTTAGGATGTCAACATGCCCAAATCAGTATTTTAGAACGCGCGCTAAAGCGAATTGCTCCTGACTTGCAAAAACCTGTCTTTTTTATGGAGCAACAACAAAGCACTTCGGAACCGGAGTACTTGGCAGACTGTATAAAAAAGACTTTCGTAGGATTGATAGAAGTAAATCAGGTAGCGCGCAAACCCGCACCACTGAGTAAATTAACATTGGGCCTTGAGTGTGGTGGATCAGATGGTTTTTCGGGGATTTCCGCCAATCCCGTTTTGGGTTTTGTTTCGGATGTCATAATAGGGCAAAGCGGAGCAGCAGTTTTGTCCGAGTTTCCAGAACTCAATGGAGTTGAACAGGAATTGGTCAATCGATGTACCACTTTAAAAAATGCACAAAAATTTGAAAAGTTGATGCGGGAATACCACACTAAGGCTGCGGCTCTAGGTGCTGGATTTGATTCCAATCCCTCACCGGGCAACATCAAAGACGGCTTGATTACAGACGCCATAAAATCGGCAGGTGCTGCTAAAAAAGGAGGGACCTCGCCTATAGTAGATGTATTAGATTACACAGAACAAGTGGTTCATCCTGGACTCAATCTTCTGTGTACCCCTGGGAACGATGTGGAATCCACTACAGCCTTGGCAGGATCCGGAGCCAATTTAATTTTGTTTACCACAGGTTTGGGGACCCCTACTGGAAATCCTGCGGTTCCAGTTGTAAAAGTGGCTACAAACACCCATCTTTATCAAAAAATGAACGACCTAATTGATTTCAATTCAGGAACGGTCATAGAAGGGAAAACCACCATTGAGGAATGCGGGGAAGCCCTTTTAAATTACATTATAGACGTGGCCAGTGGAAAAGAAGAAGTCCACGCCCGAAGATTGGGGCAGGACGATTTTATTCCATGGAAAAGAGGTATGTCACTTTAACCGTTAGCGCATGAATACTAAATTTTCACTTCAAAACAAAACCGTTCTCGTTACAGGAGGAGGAAGCGGTATTGGAAAAGCGATTGCCACCACCTTTGCAGCACAGGGCGCTCAGGTTCATATTTTGGATTTTCACAAAAATTCAGCATCAGAGACTGCGAATGAAATTACAGAACAGGGGTTTTTTGCTCAAGCCCATCTCTGTGATGTTTCGAAGTACAATCAAGTTATAGAAGTGGTAGAAACGATTTCCAAAACCTCAAAAATCACAACTTTGATCAATAATGCAGGGATTGCCCATGTGGGAAATCTTGAAGCTTGTGAAGAAGCCGATTTGGACCGGCTCTATCAAGTAAATATCAAAGGTGTTTACAACTGTTCTAAAGCAGTCATTTCTGAGATGAAAAAAAATAAGGAGGGCGTTATTGTCAACCTGGCTTCGATCGCTTCTAGTGTCGGTATCAGCGATCGTTTTGCGTACTCCATGACGAAAGGAGCGGTCTTATCCATGACCTATTCCATTGCTAAAGATTACATCCAAGATAACATTCGCTGTAATTCGATCTCCCCAGCCCGGGTACACACTCCTTTTGTGGATGGTTTTATCAAAAAAAATTATCCTGGTGAAGAACAACAAATGTTTGAAAAACTTTCCAAAACACAACCCATAGGACGTATGGGAACTCCACAAGAAGTTGCTGATATGGCTTTGTATTTGTGTGCTGATGAAGCAGGCTTTATTACAGGGACCAATTTTGCAATAGATGGAGGTTTTATAAAACTCAACTCAAAATAGCACCTATGAAACTCATCCGATTTGGCACACCGCAAAACGAAAAACCAGGAGTTCAACTCCAGGATGGAACCCGCCTAGACGTATCCGCTTTTGGTTCCGACTACGACGAAACGTTCTTTGGAACAGAGGGTATAGAAAAGCTGTCTCAATGGTTGAAACAGCATCAAGATTCTTGCCCTGTTGTGGCTAGTGATGTTCGTTTAGGTGCTCCACTAGCACGCCCTTCAAAAATAGTCTGCGTAGGGCTAAACTACGCCAAACATGCTGAAGAAAGTGGAATGGCCCCACCAGAAGAACCCGTTCTTTTTTTTAAAGCCAGCTCTGCGATCACAGGTCCTTTTGATCCCATTCGTATTCCCAAAGGGAGTACAAAAACCGATTGGGAAGTAGAGCTTGCCCTGGTGATCGGTAAAAAAGCATCTTATGTTTCCGAAAAAGAAGCATTGAATCACGTAGCAGGATATGTACTTCACAACGATGTAAGTGAACGCGCATTTCAGCTGGAGCGTTCTGGCCAATGGGTAAAAGGCAAGAGCTGTGACACCTTTGCACCGCTGGGTCCTTTTATTGCTACAACAGATGAAATTAAAGATCCTAATTCCTTGGATTTGTGGCTAAAATTGAATGGGAAATTGATGCAAAACAGCAATACCTCTGATTTTATTTTTAACGTTCAAGAGGTAGTCAGCCACATTAGTCAATTTATGACCTTACTCCCCGGAGACATTATTTCTACAGGAACTCCTTTTGGAGTGGGCTTAGGGTTGACCCCTCCGCGATATTTAAAGGAAGGAGATGAAGTAGAGCTTGGAATTGAAGGCTTGGGAATCTCAAAGCAGATTTGTAAAGCCTACGCATGATCATCGACAGCCATCAACATTTTTGGAAGTACATTCCGGAACGGGATACTTGGATTGATGAAACGATGGAAGTGCTAAGACGTGATTTTTTTCCTGAAGATCTAGCCCCAATTTTAAAAGCAAATCAAGTCAGCGGTTGTATTGCCGTTCAGGCCGATCAGTCTGAAGGAGAGACCGAATTTTTACTCGGTTGTGCAGCAGCCCACCCATTTATCAAAGGAGTGGTTGGATGGGTAGATCTTTGCGCATCAAATTTAGACGAACGCCTTGCTTTTTTTTCTAAAAATTCATTATTCAAAGGAGTGCGACATATTGTTCAAGCTGAAAAAGAAGATTTCTTACTCCGCAAAGAGGTGCAGCGAGGAATCGGGAAACTTTCGAAGTACAATTTGACCTACGACCTGTTGGTTTTTCCACACCAACTCCCTGCAGCGGTGACTTTGGTAAAACAATTTCCAGAGCAAAAATTTGTTTTGGATCACCTTGCAAAACCTGCTATTTCAGAACCTATTTCCAAAACGTGGTTGACTCAAATCGCGAGCTTGTCTGAAAATCAAAATGTTTTTTGTAAATTTTCAGGTATGGTTACGGAAACAAAAGGATATCAATTTGAAGCGGATGATTTTACACACTTTTTAGATGTCATTTTTGAACATTTTGGTCCAGATCGAATCTTATTTGGTTCGGATTGGCCTGTCTGTTTACTGGCAGCGGAATACAAACACGTACTTCGTCTTGTTATGAACTACCTCGACGCTCACGGTCAAAGTGTAAAGGACAAGGTTTTGGGAGAAAATGCGATCGCCTTTTACAATTTATAAAAAGCTCAATGGATTTAGGTTTAGATAGAAAAGTAATTGTTGTAACTGGAGGCTCCAAAGGAATAGGCTCTGGAATTGTAGAGGTGTTGTCTCAAGAAGGTGCCTTTCCCATTATCGTAGGAAGGGATCAAAAGAAGATACTTCAAGTAGTTTCACACTATTCAAAAAAAGGAACTCAGGTAGGTTACGCCTTCGCAGAACTCACGGATCCCAAACAATGTGAGCAAGCCGTAAAAAAAATTAGTAAAGAATTTGGAACAATTCACGGCTTGGTCAACAACGCAGGTGTGAACGACGGGGTGGGTTTGGAAACGGGAACCTATGAAGATTTTTTACATTCCATCGAAAAAAACGTAGCCCACTATTACACGATGTCACAATTAGTATTGCCAGAGCTAAAGAAAAACAAAGGAGCGATCGTGAATATCGGTTCTAAAGTAGCAACAACAGGACAAGGGGGAACCTCAGGCTATGCTGCTGCAAACGGAGGTAGAGATGCTCTTACCAAAGAATGGGCAGTTGAATTACTTCCTCATTCCATACGAGTAAACAGTGTTATCGTGGCAGAATGTTATACTCCTTTGTACGAAAAGTGGATTCAAAATTTTGAAAACCCAGAGGAAAAGTTAGCTTCCATCACGGATCAAATCCCCCTGGAAAACCGAATGACCACCAAAGAGGAGATTGCAAATACAGTAGCGTTTTTACTTTCACAAAAGTCGAGTCACACCACTGGACAGTTGATTTATGTTGATGGGGGATATACCCATTTAGACCGTGCACTTTCAAAACCCAACACCTAGTAGTATGGACGATCAACAACCAAAAAATTATTGTTTTGCATTAGACCTTCAAAACGATCCCGAGAAAATCAAAGCGTATAAAGACCACCACAAGAAAGTTTGGCCTGAAATTCTGCAAAGTATAAGAGCCTCAGGAATTGAAAAGGCAGAAATTTTCCATACGGGAACGCGTTTGTTTATGAGAATTGAGGTCAATGCTGATTTTACGCTGGAAGAAAAAGCAAAAAAAGAGGCAGCCGATCCGAAAGTCCAAGAATGGGAGCAGTTGATGTGGGAATATCAACAAGCCCTTCCGAATACACCACCAGGAACCAAGTGGGTTTTGATGGATAAAATTTTTGATTTAAATAAATAAATAGAAGTCTTTTGGAAAAAATAAAAACCCCCTTAGTAGCTAAAGAAGTACTCCTAACTTTTATCTTGATTACTTCACTTTTTGCCCTTTGGGGCTTTGCCAATGACATGACCAATCCGTTGGTCGCTGCGTTTGGAACTTTGATGGAACTTTCTAACGCCAAAGCCGCATGGGTTCAGTTGGCTTTTTATGGAGGTTATGCGACTATGGCCATTCCTGCTGCTCTTTTTGTACGGAAATACAGCTATAAAAAAGGAATCTTACTGGGGCTAGGTTTGTACGCCTTTGGGGCCCTTCTTTTTTATCCGGCAGCCCAATACGAAGCCTTCGGTTTTTTTCTAATGTCTCTATATGTTTTGACTTTTGGCTTGGCTTTTTTAGAAACCACCGCCAGTCCTTTTATCATGGCCATGGGGGATACCAAAACGGCCACAAGAAGACTCAACCTAGCACAAGCCTTCAATCCCTTTGGTTCTCTGTTGGGCATGTTTGTTGCTTCTACTTTTATCCTTTCCCACTTACAATCGGACCAGCGAGATACCGACGGAAACCTTCTTTTTGATTCGTTAGATTTTGCAGAAAAAGCTGTGATCAAAACCCAAGACCTCAGTTTAATAAGTACCCCTTACATCGTATTAGGTTTTGTAGTCATTGCAATGTTTATCCTTATAGCACTTACGAAGATGCCAGATTTTGGGACTACTGTCAGCACTTCAAATGCAAGTCAAACCTTTAAACGATTACTAAAAAAACCAATCTACAGGGAGGGTGTCGTGGCTCAAATGTTTTCCGTGGGAGCACAAATTATGTGTTGGACATTTATCATCCAGTATGCTGGGTCCTTGGGGATTTCAAAAGCAACAGCCCAGAATTACAATATCGTTGCGATGGGAATTTTCTTGAGTAGCCGATTTATAAGTACGTTTTTGATGAAATTCATCAACTCAAAAAAACTCTTAATGCTCTTTGGGATAGGAGGAATACTTTCCATGCTGGGGGTCATCTTTTTTGAGAACATCATTGGGCTTTATTTTCTTGTGGCAACCTCTGCATTCATGTCTCTGATGTTTCCCACGATTTACGGAGTGGCCTTGGAAGATTTGGAAGAAGAGGACATATCATTGGGAGCTGCGGGGCTGGTTATGGCTATTGTAGGGGGCGCATTGATGCCTCCACTACAGGGGTGGATCATTGATTTTGGAACCCTAGGAACTTTAAAAGCAATAAATGCTTCCTTTAGTTTACCTTTACTTTGTTTTTGTATGGTGACGCTATATGGCTACCGCACCTTCAAAATCCACAAAAATCCCTAGAAGATGAAAAACGATATTCATTTTGTGGATAGTAGGTATCCTTCCGTACCAGATATCAGAAAGAAAGCACAAGCCAAAATCCCTAAGTTCGCTTTTGAATATTTGGATGGAGGATGTAATGACGAGGTGAATTTAAAAAGAAATACAGCTCAAATTCGCGAGGTACAACTCAAACCAAATTATTTGGTCCCTTACCAAGCCCCTAATTTAAAAACTCCCCTCTTTGGTCATACTTATGACGCACCGTTTGGAATTTCTCCTGTAGGTCTTCAAGGGTTGATGTGGCCAAAGTCCCCTGAAATACTAGCACAAGCTGCTTTTGACCACAACATTCCCTTTATTTTGAGTACAGTTACCACGGCGTCGATTGAACGAATTTGTGAAATTACAGAAGGGCGCGCTTGGTTTCAGTTGTACCATCCCGCAGCAGAAGAAGTAACCCATGACCTTTTGAAACGGGCTGAAGCTGCAGGATGTGAAGTCTTGGTGATTCTCGCCGATGTGCCCTCTTTTGGATACCGACCATGCGATATTAAGAATGGCTTGTCCATGCCTCCAAAAATGAGCTTGAGTAACGTCATTCAGGTTTTAAAGCGACCCGAATGGGCATTAAAAACGCTTATCAATGGACAACCCAATTTTGAAATCTTAAAACCCTATATGCCTAAAAATCTTGATCTTAGTCAATTGGCAAAATTTATGGATGCCACTTTTTCGGGACGTTTGGACGAAGAAAAAATCAAAAGACTCCGAGCGTTGTGGAAGGGGAAATTGGTCCTCAAAGGAGCAGAGTCTGTCCAGGATGTGGAAAAAGCTTGTGAGTTAGGGTTGGACGGTGTCATTATTTCCAATCACGGGGGACGCCAGGTAGATGTAGGTCAGGCCACAATTGAATCTTTAATGACAATCGCTCCACTGTATCGCGATAAAATCAAAATTATGATGGACAGTGGCATTCGTGGAGGAGCAGATGTAGCCCGAGTATTGGCGCAAGGAGCCGAGTTCACTTTTATGGGGCGTACTTTTATGTACGGTGTTTCTGCATTGGGAAAAAAAGGAGGAACGCATACCATCGCAATGCTTAAAAAACAACTTACACAGGTCATGGAACAATTGAGTTGTTCGCAAGTATCGGACCTTCAAAAGACAAGGGTTTAATCTTAACAAATTCACAGAGTCTGTGACTCGGGATACTTATTCTTTTTGATTTTTAAATAATTTGTTGTACAACTTTACAAGGAATAAAGCTTTTACTCGTTTACACGCAAACCCCTTACTGATAAATTTTTGTACTTTAGGGACCGAAACAGAACTTCTGTCCCTTGTCTTACAATTGTAAAAAAAATTCGGTCGTGACTTTCATTAAATCTACATTTCTTGTCCTGTTCTTTTCGATGAACTCTTTCGCTTTTGGTCAGGAGGTGACTACTTATTATCTCATTCGCCATGCGGAAAAAGAAACAACAGACCCGAACAATCGAAACCCGCAGCTCACTTCAAAAGGGAAGGAACGCGCCCAAGAATGGAAGACGATTTTAAAAGCAGTTCCCTTTGATAAAATCTATTCCACATCGTATTTCAGAACACAAGAAACCGCAACTCCCATAGCAGAAGAAAGAAAACTCCTTATTGAAGCTTATGATCCGAGAAAACTCTATACTGATTCCTTCGTGAAGCGGAACCTAGGGAAAACCGTTCTCATTGTTGGTCATAGTAATACAACTCCAGTTTTAGCAAACAAAATTTTAGAAAACGAAACCTACCCTCAAATTGAAGACAGCATCCATGGGAACCTTTATATTCTTCAACTTTTTGATGGAAAAGTAACCCACCAATTGCTCAATATCGAATAAAAAAACAAATTGTAAAATTTTAATTCCACAGGCTTTATGAAAAAAAGTATTGCATTTCTACTCATAGCAGCATTCGCTCCGTTTGTTGAAGCACAAGACAAAAAAGACAAGAAGGATAAAGAGGGACTTCCACTAGAAGCCACCCGCTCCATTGAAATTAATACAGATGAAGGAACTTGGATGTCTATAGACGTTCACCCCAGTGGAGATAAAATTGTATTCGACTTGTTAGGAGATCTCTATGAGTTGCCCATTGAAGGGGGAAAAGCTACTCGTATTACCGAAGGTTTAGCTTTTGATTCTCAGCCCAAATATTCTCCGGATGGAAACTCCCTATTGTTTTTGTCAGACAAGAGTGGTGGCAATAATGTATGGATCTTAAATCGCAAGGAGGAAGATACAACCCAACTAACAGAGGGAAATACCTTTAAAATGCAATCTGCAGATTGGTCTCCCGACGGGAACTATATCGCAGTAAGTAAAGGCACTCGAAATTTTAAACTTCATATTTATCACAAAGAAGGTGGTGGTGGAAGCCAATTGATCGAAGAACCCGAACGACTAAAAATCTCTGAGCCTACCTTCAGTGCAGACGGACGTTTGATTTGGTTTTCTCAGCGAATGGGAGCTTGGCAATACAATGCCCGTTTTCCACAATATCAATTGGCGACGTACGATCGGGAAGACGGAAAAAAAGAAGTGATGACCTCCCGATATGGTTCAGCATTTACCCCAACACTTTCACCAGATAAGAAATGGTTGGTCTATGGGAGTCGTTTTAACGACCAAACAGGTCTTGTAAAACGGAATCTTGAAACCCAAGAGGAAGAATGGTTGGCCTACCCGGTTCAGCGTGATGAACAAGAATCTATTGCTCCGCTGGGCGTACTTCCAGCTATGTCTTTTACACCAGACAGTAAAGAAGTTATTGCTTCTTATGGAGGAAAGATTTACCGCCTCCCCATAGAAGGAGGTTCAGCGATCAATGTTCCCTTTGAGGTAAAAGAAACTGTGGCCATGGCACCCCAACTCAAATTTGATTACCCCATAGAAGACACGCCCACTTTTTCTGTGAATCAAATTCGTGATACTCAAATTTCACCTGACGGATCTTCTATGGTTTTTACTGCTTTAAATAAGCTTTACCTCATGAATTTTAAGGATAAGACTCCGAGGAGGTTAACTCAGCTTGAAGCTACAGAAGCCATGCCCACTTGGCATCCGAATGGAAAAGAAATTGCTTTTGTAAGTTGGGATGAATCAAAAGGTGGAAATGTCTATAAAATTCGTGTCGATAAAGCCGCCTCACCCCTCCAACTGACCCAAGAAGCAGGGGTCTATACCCAACCCGTTTGGAGTCTGGACAACCGCATAGTGGTATTTAAAGGATCGGCACAACAGTTTAAAGACTCGGACGGACCCAGAGCGTTTCAACAAAAGTCCAACTTGGTTTGGCTGGACGGTAAAACGCCTGGAAAAACAACACTAATAACAAAAGCTTCAGGCCTGTCAAACCCCCATTTTGCTCAAGACGACAATCGTATTTATTTGAATACTTCGGAGGACGGTTTAGTTTCTATCCGATGGGATGGAACAGATCGTAAAAAGCATTTGGCTGTGGACGGAATCACGGTCTATGGATCTTCGTATAATGAAAATCATCTTTTGGCCGATACTCCAACCGCTCCTAAAAAGAAACCTTCTAAAGCCTCAATTTTGTTGCGTGCACCAAAAGGATCGTATGCTCTAGCACAAATCAATAATGATATTTATGTGGTTACCGTTCCTTATTTAGGTGAAAAAGGGGCAAAAATCAATGTAAAAGACCCAGACAATGCAAATTTTCCTTCACGTAAGTTGACCAAATTTGGAGGACAATTTCCCAGTTGGGATGCCAGCGGTAAGGTGGTGTATTGGACCTTGGGAAAAACCTTATTTCGCTATGACATTGCCGCAGCGGAAGCAAAGGAAAAAGAAAAAGAGCAGAATATAGAGGATACAGTCGCTTCTTCTGAGGAGGAGGAAGAAGAGGAAGAAGAAGATGATTCCATCGAAGACTATCAGGCCAAAGAAATGGATGTCATCGTTCAGGCACCCAGGGCAATTGCAGAGGGGACCTTAGCATTGACTAACGCAACTCTGATTACGATGAAGGGTACTGAAGTCATTGAAAACGGAACCGTTTTGATTCAAAACAATCGCATCCAAAAATTGGGAAAAGCAGATGAAATTACAATCCCTGCGGGAGCAAAAATTATTGATGCTACGGGAAATTACATCGTACCTGGCTTTGTGGACACCCATGCCCATATGTGGCCTGCCTGGGGCTTGCACAAAAAGCACGTTTGGGTGTATGCTGCTAACCTGGCCTACGGAGTCACCACCACTCGTGATCCCCAGACTGCGACTACCGATGTCTTGACTTATGCTGATATGGTAGAAGCTGGAATGATTCCAGGACCACGGGTGTATTCTACGGGTCCAGGGGTAGGTTATTGGGGATACAACATTAAAAGTTTGGATCATGCGCGGGATGTACTAACTCAATACTCCAAATATTACAATTCGAAAACAATTAAAATGTATTTGACAGGAAATCGTCAACACAGACAATGGATTATAGAAGCAGCAAAAGAGCAAAAACTGATGCCGACGACAGAAGGAGGATTGGATTTTAAATTAAATATAACCCAGATACTGGACGGCTATCCAGGACACGAACATTCTTTCCCGGTTTATCCGCTCTACAAAGATTTTATTGATTTCGTTTCCACTTCTCAAACTGCCTATACGCCTACCTTGTTGGTCTCCTATGGAGGGCCGTGGGCAGAAAATTATTTTTATGCTACCGAGGATGTACAAGGGGATCCTAAAATCAATCGATTTACGCCAAAGTCAGAACTCGACGCCAAGTCCAGAAGAAGAAATGCGGGATGGTTTATGGAAGAAGAACACGTATTTCAAGACCATGCAGTCTTTGTAAAAGATTTAGTAGAAGCAGGAGGAATTGCCGGAGTAGGATCACACGGACAACTACAAGGTTTAGGCTATCATTGGGAGTTGTGGAGCATGTATTCGGGAGGGATTTCAAATCACAATATGTTAAAAGTCGCAACCCTCCTAGGGGCAGAAGCTTTAGGACTTTCCAAAGACCTGGGCAGTATAGAGGAAGGAAAACTTGCAGATTTAGTAATCCTAAATAAAAACCCTTTAGAAAACATTCGCAACACCAATACGGTTCAGTATGTCGTCAAAAACGGATTTGTTTACGAGGCTGAAACCTTAAATATGGTCCATCCTTTGGAAAAACAGCAATCCTATCCCTGGAAACAAAAGGCACCTACCTCAAATTTACCCGGGATTCTAAAAAAATAGTCGTACTCCAAATCACCTATTTTATTAAAGCCTTAAAAATGCCCTCCGCTTAGGAGGGCATTTTTATAAAATCAGTTTACCTTTCTTATCTTTAACATTCCTAGTAAAAGTATTTTAGAATGAATCGCCAATGGGGTTAAAACCGAAACTTATTCGGCAGATGGGATTGTTCACTGTCATTGCCACAGGAGTGTCTTCCATGGTAGGTGCCTCCATCAATGTCGTTCCTTTTATGATTCATCGGAGCGTACCCAACCTTGGTCCCAACGTACTTTGGGCTTTTGCTTTTGCAGCTGTTCCTGCCCTATTTGCAGGACTTGCCTATGCGATTCTCTCTTCGGCTATGCCTCGAGCGGGAGGAAGTTACCTCTATGCGAGTAGGGGGCTGAATCCCTATCTAGGCTTTGTGGCTAGTTTTTCTCAATGGTTTGGACTGTCTATTGTGATTGGAGTGATAGCTTATATCTCCATTCCCTTTTTAAGAGACATCGCTTACAGTTATGAACAATATCAAGTTGCCTCCTTATTGGAAGTCTCTTGGATCCGCGTGGGGTTGGCTTTGAGTTTTATTTGGAGTTTTGTGTATCTCAATATTCGAGGAATCAAATCCTATGCAAATTTGTTACTCCCCATGGTGATTTTGATTTTTTGTTTGGGGAGTATTGTTATCTTTTCACGTTTTTTTTATGACGTCTCAGATTTTCTTTCGGCACTGGAACAGCAGGAAGGAAGGATTTTTAGTATTCCACCCGTGCCTGATTTTGAATGGTCTGCGTTTCTTTCTGCGGCAGCGGTTTTATTTTCAAGTTTTATCGGATTTGATGCCATTGCCCAAACGGGCAGTGAGGCTGTAAATCCGAGAAGAAATTTACCCTTGGCAATTTTAATTGCAATAGCAGGGGTGGGATTGTTTTACTTTCTGTTTACCGCTTCAGTGTACAGCATCATTCCTTGGAGTTTTGTCGCCGAACAAGCTCAAATCAAAGACATTACTGCGCCGGGATTATTGAGTTATGTGTTGCCTAATGGAATCGATACCCTAATTATTTTGGGAGCAACCCTTGCATTGATTAACGACCTCCCAGCCATGCTCCTTTCGGTTTCTCGATTGATGTTTGCTTGGGCAAAAGACGGAATAATGCCAAAACAACTCACTGCTATAGACCCTAAAAAAAACACGCCCATTGTGGCTTTAGTTGCTGCGGGAATCCTTTCTAGTATTGGGGTATTGGGCTCTAATTTTGCGGGTGACTTTTTCTTGGGAATTGACATTATGGTGACTTCTATGCTAGTCAATTTTTTATTAATGTCTATTACATTGCTAACGATTAAAAAACACAATGTGGAATTGTATACCAATATCGAAGTCTTGAAAAACAGACCCATACAACTTTTTATTGGTTGGGGAGGGGTCGTGTTCCTCAGTAGTTTTTTAGGGATTCATTTGTATAAAGATTTGACCAATTCAGTAGCGGCGTGGTATTTTCATTCCACCTATGTTTGGCTTATTGTGATGGGAATGGCTACCCTTGTTTTTATTTACCAGTGGAATCAAATGAAAGGTGAGGATATAGGGTTTAGAAAAAAATTTAAAAAATTACCGATCGAATAATTATGAAGAAAAGTATTGCTATTTCTGAGACGCTTACCGTTCCGAGACTTGTCATCGGGTTTTGGCAAATTGCCGATATGGAGCGAAACAATCAACAATTGGACTTGAATAAAACGGCAACATATATGGATTCTTATGTCCATGCTGGATTTACCACTTTCGATATGGCAGACCATTACGGTTCTAGTGAAATCATTGCGGGGATCTGTAAAAACAAGCATCCTGAAAAAAATTCGATCCGCCTGTTTACCAAATGGGTTCCAAAACCCGGCCCTATTGACAAGGCCATGGTTCGCGAGGCTATAGAACGTGCCTTGAAACGGATGGATCAAGAGTGTTTGGATATGATTCAATTTCACGCATGGCTTTACGCAGACCCCAGTTGGCTAGATGCCCTATTCTATTTAAAGGAACTGAAGGAGGAAGGGCTTGTAAATGCTATCGGAGTGACCAACTTTGATGCTCATCATTTGCGCATTGCTTGTGCAAGCGGGATTCCTGTAGTGAGTAACCAAATTTCGCATTCACTTGTTGACCGTCGTGCACTGGGTCCAATGCAAGAAGTCTGCGACCAATACGGGGTGCATCTATTGACCTACGGAACCTTGCTTGGTGGGTTTTTATCCGACCGTTGGTTAGGGGTTGAAGCACCTAAAACGGAGACATTACAAACGTGGTCGCAAATGAAATACATGCGTTTTATTGAGGCAGCAGGGGGGTGGAATTTATTTCAAAAAGTTTTGGAAACTTTAGATGCCCTAGCGCAAAAGCACCAAACGTCTATCGCCAACTTAGCGAGTCGATATGTGTTGGAAAATAAAAATGTAGCCTCTGTTATTATTGGTGCTCGATTGGGAGAACGTGCACATATTGAAGACCACAAAGAAGTTTTGAACATTTCCCTTGAGAAAAGCGATGTCGAGGCGATTGAACAGGTCATTTCCAAATTAAGCCCCATCCCAGGGAATTGTGGAGATGAGTACCGGACTCCGCCTTTTCTTACCGCTTCAGGAGATTTAAGTCACCATTTAGAAACGATTCCTGAGGCTTTTGAAGCCGTGCAAATTTCAAAGACCAGAGCACAGGTTTACAGCGGTACGGTTTGGGAGTCATTTGCGGGCTATTGTCGTGCGGTAAAAAAGGGAAATCGGATTATTGTTTCCGGGACTACCGCCACCCACGGAGACAAAATCATTGGAGGGGAAGATGCCGCTGCCCAAACGCATTTTGTCATTGATAAAATCGAAGCCGCCATTCGTTCTTTGGGAGGAAGTTTGACAGATGTGATTCGCACCCGAGTTTTTGTGGATGATATCGAAGACTGGGAGGCTGTGGCAAGAGCACACGGTGTTCGCTTTAAAAACATTGATCCAGCAAATACCCTAGTTCAAGCAGAACTTGTAGGGGAAGGCTATAAAGTAGAGATAGAAGCGGAAGCTGTTTTGGATTAATTTTTCAATTTCCTAAGCCATGATAAAAAAATGTATTTTAACATTCTAGTAAAGATTGACTATGTATATACTACAATCCAATAAATTAGCCAAAATAGGGGCGAGTAGCTTTTTAGCCCTTTGTTTGTTATTGCCTTTAAATTTTATGGCTCAAAAAACGAATGATGTTTCAAACAAGGCATTGGTACAATTATTCAGGGAGTGGAGAGCTTTTGAAGTACCTCCTTTACGTGAAGGAGTTCCTGATTATTCTCAGCAAACGTTCGATCAACGTCAACCTGCGTATACCACCTTACGAAATAGGCTAGAGGGTCTGCCTAAAGAAAACTGGAGTATTGAAGCCCAAGTCGATTGGCAGCTACTTTGGGCTGAAATGAATGGATACCAATTCAATTATCAAGTACTCAAACCTTGGCAACGCGATCCTGCATTTTACAAGAGCATCTGGGCTTATAAAAGTGATGTTCCGGCACATGAAGGACCCACTTCTCATTTTGTAATTGAATTGTGGCACTATACTTTTCCTTTGAATAAAGAAGAGCGCAAAAAATTGATTTCAGACCTTCAACGCATTCCAGATTTTAATCAACAAGCACATAAAAACCTTACAGGTAATGCCAAAGATTTATGGATTGCGGGAATTCGAGATATCGAAAATCAGTCTCAACTATTGAGTGCCATACTTTTGAAACCGGGGGTTGCTAGAGACAAAAAACTTGTACTTCAAATCAATGCCGCCAAAGCCTCAACCGATGCTTTTGTCGCATGGCTAAAAAAAGAAGCTCCTAAAAAAAGCGGTCCTTCCGGGATAGGAAAAGTACACTACACCTGGTACCAACAAAATGTGCATTTGGTTCCACTGACCTGGGAAAATGAGGTTTTGTTGTTAAAACGAGAATTGGCACGAGCCTGGTCTTCTTTGAAATTGGAAGAACATCGCAATAGAGCGCTGCCTGAGTTACGTCCTGCAGATTCACCCGAATCGTATCGGACCTTAGCAAAAAATGCAGCAGAGGAGTTATTGGAATTTTTAGATCAAAATGAAATGGTTACGGTAAAAGACTATTTCTCCACAGCGCTAGAGCCCCATTTGGGAAGTTATATCCCTGCCGAGACGCGAAACTTTTTTTGGATCACCGCGCATTTGGATCCAAAACCTCTTTTCTCTCATTTTTATCATTGGTTTGAATTGGAACGTATGGAGCTAGAACCCCATCAAAACCCAATACGAGAAAAAGCTCTTTTGTACAATATTTTCGATTCGCGAAATGAAGGACTGGCCACTGCAGTAGAGGAAATGTTTATGCATGCGGGGCTGTACGATAAAAATCCAAGAGCGAGAGAAATTGTCTATATTCTCATTGCTCAACGAGCGGCTCGGGGTTTGGGTTCTTTGTATGCCCACGCGAATTTGATGCCCATGGCAGAGGCTGGAAAAATTCACTCCGAATATACACCCAGGGGTTGGATGAAGACTGAAAAAGAACTCTTGCTCTTTGAACAACATTTGTATTTGAGACAACCCGGTTATGGAACCAGTTACATCACTGGGAAATATTTGATTGAAGAAATGATGATGGAAGTCGCCAAACAAAGCGAAGCGAACTTTTCCATCAAAACTTTTTTTGATACGATCAACCGAATTGGGAATATTCCTGTTTCCCTGGGCAGATGGGAAATGACCCGAGACCCCTCTCAACTGAAAGCCATTACCAATGCCTATAAGCCTTTGGATTAATTATAAACAATAAATAGTAACAGATGAAACACACCACAACTCTTCTTTTTCTGATGCTGTCACTTAGCGCTTGTAATCAAGAGCAGTCAAGGACTTCTGCATCACAAACCTTAGCTACAATTTTTGAGGAGTACTATCAATTTAAAGACCGTATCAATCCCATAGAAGCCACAAAAGGGGGGAATTTTCAATACAATGAGTACATCGCAAATTATATTTCTGACGCCTACCAGACTGACTTGATCGCGGAATACTCCACTTTTTTAGAGCGTTTAGCCCAAATCGATCCTGCGCAACTTTCACAGGCAGATCTTTTGAGCATGAAGGTCATGCAATGGGATTGTGAGGTAAAATTGGAAGGCCTTCAAAATCCGCTGGTTATTACAACGTCACCAATTTATAATTTACCGAGTTTTGAGTTGACCCCACTCATTCAGGTCCAGTCTTTGCATTTGTATGTTGCCCAATTAGGCGCAGGGGGAAGCGTCCATCCTTTTAATACAGTTAAAGATTATGAAGATTGGTTAAAGCGCCTGGATGATTACATCGCCTTTTTAGACACCTCTATAGCCAACATGATGGAAGGGATAGCAAAAGGGATTGTATTGCCAAAAGTTTTGACCAAAAAAACGATTGTTCAACTGGAGGAATTTATCACCAAACCCGATGAGGAAAACTTGTTTTACAGACCCATACAGTCTATGCCAGAGGGAATATCCCAATCGGATCGGGATCGTTTGGCGGGGGAGTACCAGAAAGTAATTGAAACCAAACTAAGACCAAAATACACCGAGCTAAAGCAGTTTTTGGTAGCGGAATATTTACCTGTTTGTAGAACAACTTCAGGTATTGGTGTTTTACCTAATGGTGCAGCTACGTACAACTACCTCATAAAGCTTCATACGACTACCAATCTAACAGCAGACGAAATCCATGAATTAGGGAAGCGAGAAGTTGAACGTATTTTAGTGGAAATGGAAGAGGCTAAGAACCAAATTGGATTTAAAGGAGACATCAAAGCGTTTCTTGAATTCATTCGCAACAGTCCGGAACAGATGCCTTTTCAAGATCCGCAAGAGGTTATTGCAAATTTCAATCAAATAAAGGAAAAAATAAATGACAAGTTCGATCAGGTTTTTGAATTAACGCCCAAAGCAGATTTTGTAGTCAGGAGAACAGAAACATTTCGTGAGGCTTCGGCCAGTGCGGAATATGTTCCCGGAACAAAAGACGCCTCGCGCCCCGGAATTTTTTATGTACCCATTCCCAACGTTTCTAAATACAACAAGTTTGCTGACGAAGCGCTATTTCTCCACGAAGCGATTCCAGGACATCACTATCAGTTGTCTTTGCAACAAGAAAACAAGGCGTTGCCTAAATTTTTACATCCCGAAAGTTTGGGAGTTTTTGTAGAAGGATGGGCGTTGTATGCAGAATCTTTAGGGAAGGAATTAGGTCTTTATGACGATCCCATTCAATATTTTGGTATGTTGAGTATGGAAATGCATCGCGCGATTCGTTTGGTGGTAGATACAGGAATGCACAGCAAAGGATGGACACGAGAACAAGCCATCCAATATTCGCTAGACCATGAAGCCGAGTCTGAGGCCTCTATCATTTCTGAAATTGAACGCTATATGGCCACTCCCGGTCAAGCACTGTCTTACAAAATGGGTCAGATCAAAATCAGAACCCTGAGAACCAAAGCAGAACAGAAACTCGGAGCGCAATTTGATGTAAGAGCGTTTCACAGTCAAGTTTTGAATTCGGGAAGTTTACCTCTTGTTTTATTGGAGGAGAAAATTGAAAACTGGATCAATTCTCAGTTGTAGAATTTTAGATCCGCGAGGATACTTTATTCTTGATTGATGATGGGTTTGACCTTTTCTGCGATAAGTTGCATGGTATTTTTGAGTTGCTGATGGGTTAGATTGGCATTGTCTAGTTGGAAAGTAAATCGATTGATTCCTCCAAGTGCAGCACTGTGTCCTAAAATCTTTTCAGCCACCTCTTCGGGGTCACCTACCAGTAAGGCTCCTGTTCGACCGTTTTGTGCAGCAAAGCGTTCAAAGGTTACAGAAGGCCAGCCGCGCTCTTTCCCAATTCTACTAAAATTATAAGCGTAACCCGGATAGTATTCCTCCACCGCCTGGTCTTTTGTTTCCGCAACATAGCCCAGGGAGTGAATTCCAACTTTTAACTCCTCCGGAGCAAATCCTGCTTCCTGACCCGCTTTTCGGTACAAGTCAATCAAGGGTCTGAAGCGGTGGGTTTCTCCACCGATAATAGCTACCATCAGGGGAAGTCCAAGTTGACCCGCATGGACAAAGGAGGCGGGTGTTCCCCCAACTCCCAACCAAACAGGAATTTTCTTCTGATACGGTCTCGGGGTAATTCTTTGGTTTTGCAAAGGAGAACGAAACCTTCCCGACCAGCTGATTACTTCTTTTTTCCGAATCTGTAAGAGCAGTTCTAGTTTTTCCTTAAAAAGAGCATCATAATCTTCAAATTGAAAACCAAACAGTGGAAACGACTCAGAAAAAGAACCCCTTCCCACGACCATCTCTGCGCGTCCCGAGCTGATTAAATCTAAGGTTGCATAGTTTTGAAATACACGTACTGGATCGGCGGCACTTAACACAGCAACGGCACTTCCCAGTCGGATCTGTTTTGTACGCGCTGCGGCGGCGGCAAGAATCATATGGGGTGCTGAATCCAGAAATTCCTCGCGATGGTGTTCTCCAATTCCGAAAAAGTCCATTCCTACAGCATCTGCAAAAACAATACGATCAATCAATTCATCTAGGGCATGAACCCGCTCCTGAGCTGTTGGAACCCCTTGGGTTATATCCACTGCTGCAAAGCTATCTACACCGATTTCCATTTATTTTTCTGAAGTAGTTTCGTTCATCGTATCGACCATGGTTTTCAAAAGACCATTTTGTTTTTTGTCGTTCATAAGTTGCCAGAACATGATTCCCCCTAAGTTATTTTTTAGTGCAAATTCAGTTTTGAGTTTAATCGATCGAGGGTCGTCAAAGGTGGCAAAGATTTTATTGATGCTGTCATAGGCATAAGGAGCTTGGGCCTGTTCATCCCAATAAAAATTAAAATTGGACCGCACGGAATCGAAGTTGATTTGGTTGTAGCTGTGGTTCCATTTGGCGGGTTGGTTTAATCCGTTATTGACGTTGGTAACTTCTTTAAATGTTTTGATGTAAAAAGCCCCACCGATAAAGATTTTTTTTGGATTGATGCCCAAATCAATCAGTGCTTTTATGGAGGCCTCCGCAGATCGGTCTTGGAAGGCATTAGAAGACAGTGCGGTGTGGTGTCCCGTTTTGCTAGATCCAGATCCAAAAAAATCATAGGTCATCAAATTCACGTTGTCCACCAAAGGCATGACTTTGTCCCATTCCACAGAATTTTCAAAAAAGCGCGTAGAGGCCCCTGCGGCAAAACTCAAGATGTCCCCTTGCTTCATATAGTTTCGCAGTTGAACGACCAAATCGGTAAAATTTTCTCGGTCTTCCGGTTGATATTTATGTCCTGGATAACCCGAAATGGCTGGATATTCCCAGTCTAGATCAATGCCGTCGGCATCAAATGTCTCGATGATTTTTGCTGTGGAAACAGCAAAATCTATTCGTCCTTGAGCTGAACTAAAAACTTCTGAGCAGGTTTCACAACCGCCCCAGCCACCTAGGGAAACTAAAACTTTTAAATCGGGATATTTCTTCTTTTGCTTGACGAGGTTAACCAATGTTAGACTGTCTGCCTCATTATCTATGGCTAGTTCATTTCCTTTGAGGTGTAAAAAGCTATAAATAATTTGATCTACACCGTTCAGGTCAAATTCATCAATAGATTTTTCATCTCCAGCATAATAGGCAATGAGTTGTGATTTCCATTCCGTGGCTTCATTACAGGAAGTCAAAGCGACAAGAAGAAGGAGAAGAAGGATTGTTTTTTTCATTTGTCAAATTTATTTTTCGATTAAAAATAGTAGGATTTAACTACAGTATTTAAAAAAATGGGAACACAGAGAACCTATAGCCGTTACCTTAAAATTAGTCCAAACTTTAATGTCTGCAAAACAATCCCTTTGAAAATATGAGACCTTGCTAAATTCTGTCCCTAGTAGGGAGTTCTTTTTATTCTCAAAGATTTGTTCCTATCTTGTTGTAAATTAAAATTTATGCGAAGTCAAAAACTACTTTTTATCCTTTTTGGAATATTTTACGTGTTGAGTTCATGTACTACAGACTCACAGGAACGGCCCAACATCCTCTTTATTATGTCCGATGACCACACCTCTCAGGCTTGGGGAATTTACGGTGGAATATTGGAGCCTTATGTAAAAAATACGGGAATAAAACGCATGGCCTCCGAAGGGGTTACTTTAGAAAATATGTTTTGTACCAACTCGATCTGTGTGCCCTCACGAGCGGCGCTCTTGACAGGAGTCATGAGTCACAAAAACGGGGTTTATACCTTGGGTGATGCGCTGGCACCAGACAGCTTGAACATTGCAAAAGTACTCTCCTCTTCAGGCTATACGACAGCGATAATAGGGAAATGGCATTTAAAAGCCGAACCTACGGGATTTGATTACTACAAAGTTTTACCGGGGCAGGGGCGCTATTTCGATCCTGTTTTTAAAACCGCAGAAAATTGGGAATACGGTTGGAAAGGCGGAAAAGAGCAAAAGGGATTTTCATCCGACATTATTGGAACGGAATCTCTGGACTGGATCGATGTGCAAGATCCAGAAGCCCCTTTTTTCTTAATGACCCATTTTAAAGCCACCCACGAACCCTTCCACTATCCCGAGCGTCACTCCGAACTTTTGGAAGAGGTTGTGCTGCCAGAACCGGAATCTTTACTGGAACCCTATCCTACACCAGATGGGAGGACATTCAAAGGACAATTGTTAGACAACCTTACCAAAAGATGGTTGCGGTATCAAGCGGATCCAGAAAAATTTTGGACAGATTACCCCGGTATGCCATTTGATGTTACCGGTTTGGATAGTATTGCCATTCGAAAAAAATCCTATCAGAAATTTGTTAAAGATTTTATTCGGTGTGGAGCTGCGATAGATGACAATATTGAAAAAATAATTGCTGGTCTTGAAGAGCGCGGTTTGTTAGACAATACTTTGATCATTTATACCTCGGATCAAGGGTATTTTCTTGGGGAACACGGATTTTTTGACAAGCGAATGATGCTGGAACAGTCCTCACGAATGCCTTTTGTTATTCGGTATCCAAAAGATTTACCACAGGGAACGCGAAATGAGTCCTTGTTGATGAATATAGACATTCCCGCCTTGTTGTTGGATTACGCCCAGGTGAAACGACCCGAACAGATGCAAGGAGAGAGTTTTAGATCTCTCCTGAAAGATGACAAGTTAGAAGGGAGGCCCTATACCTATTACCGCTATTGGGAGCACAGCCCAGACCGGCCAGCACATTTTGGGATAAGAAGCAGCCGCTACAAGTTGATTCACTATTATGGAAAACCCTTGGGAATGAAAAGTGCCAATGCACAGGCCACTTCTCCTAGTTGGGAATTTTACGATCTTGAAACAGATCCGAACGAGTTGAAAAACGTTTTTAACGAACCCAGTTATCAAGATCTCATTGTGAAAATGCATGCTTCATTAATTAATGAAAAGGCTTTTTATGAGGACCATCAAACTCCTGTACCCGATTTAGAATTTTAGGTTCTGTGTAATTTTAATATAAAAACCCTCCCAGGCGGAGGGTTTTTTTTTCCACCTTGCGGATCCTGGAAAACAGCCTTTTTCTAGAAATAGGCGGTTCGTATTTGAATTCTAGGGGGAATAGTTATAGATTTAAAGGTTATTAAATTAAGAACACTTGAAAAAACTAGTTAGAGTACTTCTATTTTTCTCATTCCTGATTTCTTGCGACTCCAATCCTGAAAATCAGCAGTGGCAAAAGGGGAATCTTCATACCCATTCCTTTTGGAGTGACGGGAATGATTTTCCCGAAATGATCATTCAATGGTATAAAAATCAGGGTTATCAATTTATAGCACTTTCAGATCACAATACCATTGCCAAACAGGAACATTGGTATGAACTATCAAAAAATGATATAGAGAACAAGGTTTTAGAAAAATATGAAAATGCATACGGAGATTGGGTGGAAACCCAAACAGATTCCATGGGGGTTCGTGTAAGGCTAAAAACGTTCGATGAATATCGTTCCAAGCTAGAAGAACCTGGACGTTTTTTAATTATTAAGTCTGAAGAAGTAACTTCCTCATACGAGAAAAAACCAATCCATATAAATGTGACTAACATCCAAGAAAAAATAGAACCGGTAAAAGGAAGTTCTGTGGTTGAAATTATGCAAAAAACACTTGACCTTGTTCATGTACAAAGGGAAAAGCTGGGTATTCCAATGTTTGCCCATATCAATCATCCCAATTTTGGTTATGGAATAAGTACAGAGGATTTGAAAAAATTGAATGGCGAACGCTTTTTTGAGCTTTACAATGGACATCCTGCAGTAAACAACGCAGGTAATGATGAATACGATTCTACAGAAATTATGTGGGATCTAGTCAATATTCACTATTTAGATCAAGGCAAACCTCTATTGTATGGGATAGCAACAGATGACAGTCATCATTATCATAATTTTACTGCCGATTTGAGTAATACCGGGCGAGGCTGGGTAATGGTTAATTCAAAAAAACTTGAGACCTCATCTTTAATCGAGGCAATGGAAAAAGGGGATTTTTATGCCTCCACGGGAATAACGATTAAAAAATATGTTGTTACAAAAAACCAAATCCGTGTTGAAGTTGAACCGGAACAAGGTGTACACTATGAAATTTTATTTTTAGGATATAAAGGTGGAGGTGAAGCTGTAGAAATCTTAGAAAGAATAGAGAATACAAAAGGTTCTTATACCTTTCAAGACAATGATCTTTTTGTTCGAGTCAAAATAACATCTGATGCACTTAAGGAGAGCCCTCCAAATGCGCAAGAGACCAAACAAGCTTGGACGCAACCATTTTTGGTAAAGAACTAGTTTTCTTTTTCACATCATCGAATTCTACTCAAAACTCTACTACAATGAGATCATTACTTTAACCTTAGGTACTTGTATGGGGTTTAGTGGGGTGTTTTTTTTAGGAGATTTGTCTATTCATTTTGAAATAAATCCCATTCTCTATATCTTAGAAATATTATTAACCATAAATCAATCAAAATGAAAAAAAATATTTTTCTACTAATTGCAGTGATAGTTCCATTAGTGACAATTGGGCAAACAAAACTTTATGACAATGTATTTATTAAGGCAGACGACGTAAATGCGTATGATAATTTTTTAAAAGAGCACTATGCGAAAATCCATAAGGAAAGGGTGAGTCAAGGGATGTTACTTCAGTGGGACGTATGGAAAGTAGTTGACACTCCGCAAGAGGATTTTACTCATATGGTAACCTACATTTATGATATAGAAAAGTATCCAAACCAAGCAGCTCCCTACGAGATGTTAGGAATGTCCAATCTTCAATGGGGAACCATTCAGAAAAAAGTAAATCAAATGCGAGAACGCGTTGCACAAGTTAAATGGATTGATCTCGGTTCGGCAAGGAAGAAAGGGATGGACTACCTTCCAGAAATTATGGTTTTGAATATGATGAAAGTCAAAGACGGTAAGGCTGGCAGTTATGAAAAAGAAGAAATTCAGAGAACAAAATCCATAAACAATAACTCAACTCGAGTGGGGTGGAATTTCCACAGAAGAATTGGAGAGTATGGGAATGATGTTTATTTTACGCATGCTACAATTGACTGGTTCGACAGTTATAAAGATTATTTAAAAGGATGGTACGGAGAGTGGTCAGATAGTACCGGTCAAGGTTTTAATTGGAACGAGTTAAGAGAATTGAAGAAAATGGTAGTGATGAAAAAGTTAATCAGTTCCACAGATCAATAAAAAATAGAGCCCTCCCTAGTGGAGGGTTTTTCTTTTAAGGTATGGGACACTCAAATATCCTCTCACCTTTTGCTTCTTTGTTCTGATTCATTAGTACTTATAAAGAGTTCTAAGGACATAGATTTTAAAAGATGTTTTTTGAGAAAACAGTAGAAGAAACAAAATATATAATCTAATCTTCATCATTAACCATAAACCAATTAAAAATGAAAAATTATTTTTTAGCACTATTAGTATTCAGTACAATTTCTTTAGAAGCGCAGTATTGTGTGTTTTTTGATCTTAAAGCTGAAAATCCAGAAATGGTTGTATCAACCATAACTGCTGCAATGAACACCGAGTGGGCCAAAAATATGCAGGCTACAAAGTCATTATTTGCCTATCTTCCAAATGGATCTACAAAGTCCACACATTCTCTTCAGTTATGTTTTCCAAACGAGGAAGCTTTTGAAAAAGCTTTTATGTCTTACGGACAGTCAATGGAAGCAAGATTATTATTTGACGAAAGGCTACCTCAGTATTCTATAGATATATCACAATCTATCAATACCCCGATTTGGTATAACGGACAAGATTGGGCAAATGACAATGTGTTTATGCTTTATCAAATGGAAGTAACCAACCCTTCTTTATATCTAAAAGAATTTAAAAGCTTTTCGCAAAAGATGGCAAAAAAATTAGGGTATGAAAATAATTCTTATGGTCTAGCTTTTCCAATTGTAGGCAAAAATGCTGATTTTTCTCATTTTGCATGGATCGGTTCTCCTGATATAAAAACAGCACTTTCAAATACAAAGAAAATGTTAACAGATCCCTTGTTCGCTGAGTTTTCAGCTAAGGTTTCAGGTATTCGAAAAGTGGTCAATACGACAATGTCGGTTCGTGTGATGGACTTTTAACACGACAAACCTCTATGAATTAACCCTCCCTAGTGGAGGGTTTTTTTGTAAATGGAAACAATTCCAATCTCTTCCCATCTGTGTAGGTGTTTCTGGCGAAATGTTGTTTGAATTAGATCTTGTAAATCCAATTCATTCTGTTTAACTTAGAGGTATTATTAATCATAAATCAATTTAAATGAAAAATTTATTTAGTGTAGTTTTTTTCCTTTTGGTATGTAGTTTAAATGCACAGAAAAAGAAGAATGGCGTCATTTATAACGAACACCCTCATATTCAAATCGTTGAAAAATTTAATGCGGCTTTTACGACTGGTGATTCAGAAACACTTAAAGGTCTTCTTGGGGAGGATTTTAAATGGTTCAAGCCCAGTGACAGAACACCAAGGACTGTTGACCAATTGTTGGGTCGATCGAATTATTTAAGCAAGAATATTGCAAATTTTGAGATTAAACATTCAGGGGGTTCCTATCCTGACGTTTTGGAGTACAAGCAGGGCAACCTCACAGATGTAAAAACATACGAGAGAATGACTGGCTATGATGTTAATACGGGAGTAGATTTATGGATGCCAAGGTATGCAACATTTAGAATAAATGACGATAATAAAATCGTTGCCCTTTGGGTAAACGATGACCAGGTATTGTGGCAAAAAGCGTATGACGCCTATGACACACGAAAAAATGGTGAGATCTACAAAGACCATCCCTTTATTTCAAATATTCGTCTTTTGATTGCGAGTATGAAAGAAATGGATGTCGACAAAGTTCGTTCCTTTTACAGTGAAAATGCTCGGATTTACGATGTTATGAATTCAGGAGAGTTTGAGTTTTTAACTCTCGATGAAGAAATGGCGAACATGGAAAATGCTTTTAAAGCATTTGATATAGTCTATATACAAGAAATCGGGTATCCAGATGCTCTAGCGTATGAGGGGAGTAATGTGGTGATCCTCTCCTGGTGGAAGATGAGAATAAAAAATAAAAAATCAGGGAACGTAGCTACTGTCATGCAGCACATTCAACATACATTGAATAAAGAAGGTAAAATTGTAAGAGAAGATTACTATTACAATCCTGCTCAATTTCCGAATTAAATTATTTATAACTATTTCCGACCCTCCTTAGTGGAGGGTTTTCTTTTTCATTAATGAAGGCAAACAAAATTTTCTTTACTATTGTTGAATAAACGTACTATTTAAAAGGAGTCGTTTTAGGAATGGTTTGTGTTGGGAAATTTTAGACCTGTAAAATAGAAAACGAATAGCTCTAAACAAGAGTAGAAAAGAGAACTGAGTAACTAACTACCCTTTCATGGAAAAAAATGTATTTGGCGAGCAGCTAGAGATTTGTTGTACAAATCCTATGACGGGATATTTTAGAGACGGTCTTTGTAGGACAATTTCTGAAGACACAGGAACTCACACTGTTTGTGCAGTAATGAATACTGATTTTTTAAAATTTACTGCTTCCAGAGGGAATGATCTCACTACCCCCATACCCTTTTATCAATTTCCAGGTTTATCCGAAGGAGACAAATGGTGTTTGTGCGTTAGGAGATGGTTGGAAGCAGAAAAAGCAGGGAAAGCTCCAAAATTAATACTAGAGGCGACGCATGAAAAAACTTTGAAATATACCCCATTAGATTTATTGGTAAAGTATGCCTACAAATGATGACAAATTTCCAAATTCTTGAGATGTTTGATATAGAACTTATATTCTTTATCTTAGAGGTTATATTAACCATAAATCAATTAAAATGAAACAAGTAAAGTGCGCAGATTTAGGAAACGATTGTGATTTCGTTGCAAAAGGAACACTTGAGGAAGTGATGAGTCAGGTTGCAGATCATGCTACTGGAGTTCACAATATGACAATTACTGACGATGTAATTGAAGCTGTGAAAGGTGTAATGACAGAGGAGTAATTTTGAAATACAATTTTAATCCATGCCCTCCCTAGTGGAGGGTTTTTTTGCCCCTAAACGTCCAACCTAAATCTTCCCTAATCTATAGATATTATTCTCTTAACTTAAGGTTCCTGTAAAGTGGTTATAGGGGGGTGTTGTTTGGGGAAAGTTTGTAACGTAGGTGGGGATTAGTTTTCGTCCTAAAACGTCTAAAATGAGTCAAAAATGATCAAAAAACGCCCAAAATGAACAAAATCGATCAAAAATGACTAAAAATGATCAAAAACCAAGTTTTTTTAATTTGTGAATTAAAGAGACATTACATATTTATAAAACACCTCTGTAACTCGAAATCAATAACCATTTTCTTCGTGTAAACTCTCATCTCCTTTTCCATTATAAGAATGGTATTTCTCGATATGATTTTTAAATGCCTGTACGTCTGGGATGGTGTACGTTTTGCCGTAGTCGTCTTTTATTTGGACCAATGTTAGGGAATTATAATTTTATATACTCTACAACGATTTGACCCAATCTTTGTAATGCCAATATATATAGTTAACTATGGAAAAATATAATTTTTAAAATGACACAAGACTGACACAAACTAACATAATAGATAGTTCTTAATGGA
>Ga0233438_10000023_pt1 | contig 219331 bp, 215 predicted proteins | sample SI_123_September_FD_182720 | JGI IMG/M metagenome (GOLD analysis project Ga0233438, IMG submission 182720) | Seawater microbial communities from Saanich Inlet, British Columbia, Canada - SI_123_September2016_10_MG | ecosystem: Environmental > Aquatic > Marine > Inlet | place: Canada: British... | reverse complement strand
ACCCACGTTAACGTATCCAATCTGGCAGGGTATTTTCGCTAGCTTGTTTATGAAAGTATTTACGTTTGCTGCATTAGTGTCAATTATGCTCCACGTGCGCATCGGTTTATGGCAAGTATTGACTGATTACGTTAAACCAGCTGGTTTACGTGCCGGTATTCAATATGTACTAAACTTAATCGCCTTTGCTTATGTAGCAGTTGGCTTGTTCGTGTTGTGGGGAGTGTAAGGTATTATGAGTATTCCAGTTCATGAGTTTGACGCAGTAGTAATTGGTGCAGGTGGCGCAGGTATGCGTGCTGCATTACAAATCACTGAATCAGGTAAAACCTGTGCGTTATTATCAAAAGTATTTCCAACCCGTTCTCATACCGTATCCGCTCAAGGTGGTATTACCGTTGCGTTAGGTAATTCACATGAAGATAATTGGGAATGGCACATGTACGATACAGTTAAAGGTTCTGATTATATCGGTGACCAAGACGCAATCGAATATATGTGTAAAACAGGTCCAGAAGCCATTATTGAAATGGAAAACATGGGACTACCTTTCTCGCGTACAGAAGAAGGTAAAGTCTACCAACGTCCTTTCGGTGGTCAATCTAAAAACTTTGGTGGCGAGCAAGCGGCACGAACTGCTGCTGCGGCTGACCGTACTGGTCACGCACTGTTACATTTGTTGTATCAACAAAATGTAAAAAACAAAACTAAAGTGTTTTCTGAGTGGTATGCACTCGATTTAGTTAAAAACCAAGACGGTGATATTGTCGGTTGTACTGCGATTGATATCGAGTCTGGTGAAGTGGTTTATTTCAAGTCTAAGGCGGTTGTCTTAGCCACTGGTGGTGCTGGACGTATTTATGCGTCAACGACCAATGCACACATTAATACTGGTGATGGTGTTGGCATGGCATTGCGTGCTGGTGTCCCATTACAAGACATGGAAATGTGGCAGTTCCACCCGACGGGTATTGCAGGCGCGGGTACGTTGGTAACTGAGGGTTGCCGTGGTGAAGGTGGTTACTTACTCAATAAAGACGGTGAACGTTTCATGGAACGTTATGCGCCAAATGCTAAAGATTTAGCGGGTCGTGACGTTGTTGCTCGTTCGATGATGACTGAGATCCGTGAAGGTCGCGGTTGCGATGGTCCTTGGGGTCCTCACCTTAAATTGAAACTCGATCACCTAGGTAAAGATGTCCTTGAATCACGTTTACCTGGTATCTTAGAGTTATCACGTACTTTTGCTCACGTCGATCCGGTGAAAGAACCGATTCCAGTCATTCCTACTTGTCATTATATGATGGGTGGTATTCCGACCAATGTTGATGGTCAGGTAATCACCATTGACGCTAACGGCGCTGAATCTAAAGTAAATGGTTTATTTGCTTGTGGTGAGATTGCTTGTGTATCCGTACACGGTGCAAACCGCTTAGGTGGTAACTCATTGCTTGATTTGGTTGTATTTGGTCGTGCGACTGGTTTACATCTTGGTACTAAGCTTGATGAGATTGAAACTTCACGCGAAGCTTCCACTGATGATGTGGACGCAGCATTAGCGCGCTTCAATCGTTGGGAAAACAGTGAAGTTGGTAAGGGTGAGTGCCCAGTTCAAATTAAGAAAGACATGCAGCAGTGCATGCAGTTAAACTTCTCAGTATTCCGCGAAGGTGATTCAATGGCTGAAGGTCTGAAAGAATTGGCCGAAATCCGTGAACGCCTACAGAATGCAAGGCTGGATGATAAGTCATCTGACTTTAACACTCAGCGTATTGAGTGCTTAGAGCTAGATAACTTAATGGAAACGGCTTACAGTACCGCCGTTGCAGCTAACTTTAGAACAGAGAGTCGTGGTGCACACAGCCGCTTTGATTTCCCTGAGCGTGATGATGACAATTGGTTATGCCATAGTGTTTATCTGCCTGAATCTGAATCTATGCTTAAACGTGAAGTTAATATGACACCTGTTCTGCGTGAAGCATTTCCGCCGAAAGCACGTACATATTAAGGAGAAAAGACAATGCAACTTAATTTTTCTATATATCGTTACAATCCAGAGATTGATGATGCCCCGCGTATGCAGGAGTACTCATTAGAAGTTGAAGAAGGTCAAGACATGATGGTGCTAGATGCACTGATTGCCTTAAAAGAGACTGATCCAACTTTATCCTTCCGTCGTTCATGCCGAGAAGGTGTGTGCGGGTCTGATGGGATGAACATGAATGGCAAAAACGGCCTTGCATGTATCACTCCGTTATCAGCGTTAGGTAAAGGTAAAATTATTGTTCGTCCATTACCTGGTCTACCGGTAGTGCGTGACTTAGTTGTGGATATGACACAGTTCTATACACAATATGAGAAAATTAAACCTTTCTTAATCAATGACGATAACCATCCACCATCGCGTGAATTTATTCAAATGCCGGAAGAGCGTGCGAAACTAGATGGTTTATATGAATGTATTTTATGCGCGTGTTGTTCATCATCATGCCCATCATTCTGGTGGAACCCGGATAAATTTATCGGGCCAGCCGGTTTGTTACATGCATATCGCTTCTTGATTGATAGTCGTGATACTGCGACTGATGAACGATTGAATGATCTTGACGATGCGTTTAGTGTATTCAGATGCCACGGTATTATGAACTGCGTCAGCGTATGTCCAAAAGGATTAAATCCGACTAAAGCAATTGGTCAGATAAAATCCATGCTCTTACAACGAGCTGTTTAGTGATTATGGGCGGTTATGCCGCCCACGAATTAGTTTCTAAATAGCTATCTGTAATACAGATGGCTATTTTTTTGAGTAAAAGTTAGTGGTGAGGTCAGTGATGAACTCACATGATATTAAATTTGTAGACAGGGCATAATAATGCAAGATAGCGCAATGAAAGCATGGTGGGAAACATCTCACATGGCTGGTGCGAATGCGGCATACGTAGAGGAATTGTATGAAGCATATCTCGAGGACCCACAAAGCGTCCCATCGACTTGGCAACAAGTCTTTGCAACTTTACCTAAGGTAGATGGAGTCGAGATCGATTCAAATCATACCCTAGTTCGCGATGAGTTCCGAAAAATGGCAGCGCTTGGGCCAATGGCTCGAGTAGGTAATAGTGCTGCTCCGGTAATCGGAGCTGCGGGTGATGAAAAACAAGTCAAAGTATTACAGTTAATCAATGCCTTCCGTTTCCGTGGACATCAGCATGCTAATTTAGACCCATTAGGTTTATGGAAGCAAGAGCGTGTTCGCGATTTAGAGTTATCACACCACAACTTAACTGACAAAGATTTTGATACCCAGTTTAATTTGGGTTCTTACGCGTTAGGCAAAGACAAATTACCATTAGGTGATTTATTCCAATCATTGAACCGTACTTATTGTGGTTCAATTGGTTCAGAGTACATGCATATCACCGACACAGAGCAAAAACGTTGGTTGCAACAACGTATTGAATCTGTTGAATCTAAGCCAGTCATTAGCCGTGAAGAAAAGATTAAAATTCTAAAAGGGTTAATCGCTGCTGATGGTATGGAAAAATACTTAGGTGCTAAATTCCCAGGTGCCAAGCGTTTCTCGCTTGAAGGTGGTGATAGTTTAGTTCCAATGCTTAAAGGCTTAATTAGCGAAGCGGGTAAAGCTGGGACTAAAGAAGTCGTAATAGGTATGGCTCACCGCGGTCGCTTGAACGTGTTAGTCAATGTCTTAGGTAAAAACCCATCGGTATTATTTGATGAGTTCGCCGGTAAGCATGATGATTCGTTAGGTGCGGGTGATGTTAAATATCACGCAGGTTTCTCTTCTGACTTTGCAACGGAAGGTGGCAATGTTCACTTAGCGTTAGCGTTTAACCCATCGCATTTAGAAATTGTTAATCCAGTTGTAATGGGCTCAGTACGTGCCCGTCTATCACGTCGTGATTCTGAAGATGGCGCGAAGGTATTGCCGATTACCATTCATGGTGATTCTGCGATTGCTGGTCAAGGTGTCGTGCAAGAAACGTTTAACATGTCGCAAACTCGTGGTTTCGCAGTTGGTGGAACGGTTCGCATTGTCATCAATAACCAAGTTGGTTTTACCACGTCTAAAGTTGAAGACACGCGTTCGACTCAATATTGTACTGATATCGCTAAGATGGTTCAGGCACCTATTTTCCATGTAAATGGTGATGATCCTGAAGCAGTGTTGTTTGTGACTAAACTCGCATTAGATTACCGTAACAAGTTCAAACGTGATGTAGTTATTGATTTAGTTTGTTATCGTCGTCACGGTCACAACGAAGCTGATGAGCCGAATGCAACTCAGCCTTTAATGTACCAAAAAGTTAAAAAACACCCTGTACCTCGTCAACTTTATGCTGATCAATTAACAGCAGAAGGGTCGATTGATGATCATGAAGTTGAAAAACTTATTGCTGAATACCGTTCAGCATTAGATCACGGCGCATGTGTAGTTGAAGAATGGCGTCCAATGACAGAACATTCAGTGGATTGGACACCATATATTGGGCATGACTGGGATGTGGCATATGATGCCGCAACGTCAGTAGAAAAACTGACTGAACTGGGTCAACGTCTAATTGATTACCCTGAAGACCAAAAATTGCAATCACGTGTTAATAAACTTTATTTAGACCGTAAATCTATGGTTGATGGCGAACGTTTATTGGATTGGGGTATGGCTGAAAACTTAGCGTATGCCAATATTTTAGACCGTCAGCATGATATTCGTATTACAGGTCAAGATTCAGGTCGTGGTACGTTCTTCCATCGTCATGCGGTATTGCATAATCAGACCGACGGCTCTACATTTATGCCGTTACAACACCTCAATGCTGAGCAAGGTAATATTGAACTGTATGATTCAGTTTTATCTGAAGAAGCGGTGTTAGCGTTTGAGTATGGCTTTGCCACCGCAGAACCACGCACTCTTACAATTTGGGAAGCGCAATTTGGTGATTTCGCCAATGGTGCCCAAGTGGTATTTGACCAATTCCTATGTTCAGGTGAAGCTAAGTGGGGCCGCTTATGTGGCTTAACCATGCTGTTACCGCATGGTTATGAAGGTCAAGGTCCGGAGCATAGTTCAGCTCGTCTTGAACGTTTCTTACAATTATGTGCTGATCATAACTGGCAAGTGTGTGTTCCATCTACACCTGCGCAAGTGTATAATATGTTGGTTCGCCAAGCAGTCCGTCCAATGCGTCGTCCATTAGTGGTCATGTCGCCTAAATCTTTGTTGCGTCATCCGCTCGCGGTTTCTTCTTTAGAAGAATTATCGACAGGTGTATTTCAAAATATCATTGGTGAAATTGACGAGATTGATCCTAAACAGGTTACACGCGTCGTTATGTGTTCAGGTAAAGTTTACTATGACTTGCTTGAAAAACGCCGTGAGAATAAACAAACTTATGTGGCGATTATCCGCATCGAGCAGTTATATCCATTCCCAATTGATGAAATCAATGCTGAACTTGCACAATATGCGCATGTAACAGATTGGGTATGGTGTCAAGAAGAGCCAATGAATCAAGGCGCTTGGTACTGTTCACAACATCGTTTTTATGCGTCTATCCCGCAAGGAGCGACATTAACTTACGCCGGTCGTGATGCTTCAGCGTCACCAGCGGTAGGCTATATTTCTGTTCACAACCAACAACAAAAACAATTGGTTGATGACGCACTAACAATTAAATAAGGATCTCAAATGACTACTGAAATTAAAGTTCCGGTGTTACCAGAATCGGTAGCAGATGCAACGATTGCAACTTGGCATGTTAAAGCGGGTGACACTGTGTCTCGCGACCAAAATCTTGTTGATATCGAAACCGACAAAGTGGTACTTGAAGTCGTAGCACCAGAAGATGGTGTTATTTCTGAGATCTTATTCCAAGAAGGCGATACCGTGTTAGGTGAGCAATTGATAGCTAATCTTACCGCTGGAAGCGCAGCCGCAGCGCCAGCAGCTAAAGCTGCACCAACTGCCGCCGCTGCTGCACCTGCTGCAAGCGGTCCTGCGACGGATATCAAAGTACCTGTATTACCTGAATCTGTTGCTGATGCTACGATTGCCACATGGCATGTAAAGGTTGGCGAAGCGGTTGAACAAGACCAAAACCTTGTTGATATCGAAACGGATAAAGTGGTATTAGAAGTTGTCGCGCCAAGTGCCGGCTCACTATCTGAAATTCTTTTTGAAGAAGGCGCAACAGTCTTGGCTGAGCAAGCCATTGCTAAGTTTGTAGCTGGCGCGGTTGCTGCAGCTGCACCCGTTGCAGCGTCAGCAGATAGCGCTGCTGAGTCAGATGCGCTTAGCCCATCTGTACGTCGTTTATTAGCTGAAAAAGGTCTGGATGCTGCTAGCATTAAAGGCACAGGTAAAGGCGGTCGTGTCACTAAAGATGACGTCGAAAAATCATTAAAATCTGCTCCAGCAGCGAAAGCAGCGAGCACTACTACAGAGGCACCAGCAGTTCCTATGGGTGAACGTACTGAAAAACGTGTTCCTATGACACGCTTACGCAAAACTATTGCAAATCGCTTATTAGAAGCGAAAAACTCAACAGCAATGTTAACCACTTTCAACGAAATCAACATGAAGCCAATCATGGATTTACGTAAGCAGTACCAAGAAAGCTTTGAAAAGCGTCATGGCATTCGTTTAGGTTTCATGTCTTTCTATGTTAAAGCGGTAACTGAAGCGTTAAAGCGTTTCCCTGAAGTGAATGCGTCGATTGATGGCGATGATATTGTTTATCATAACTATTTTGATATTTCGATTGCGGTTTCTACGCCACGTGGTCTAGTGACTCCTGTATTAAAAGATACAGATACATTAGGCATGGCGGGTATCGAATCTGGTATCAAGACCTTAGCATTAAAAGGTCGTGACGGTAAATTATCCCTTGATGAATTGCAAGGTGGTAATTTCACGATCACTAACGGTGGTGTATTTGGTTCGTTGTTATCAACGCCAATTATCAACCCACCACAAAGTGCAATTTTAGGTATGCATAAGATCCAAGACCGCCCAATGGCCGTCAATGGTAAAGTAGAAATCTTACCAATGATGTACTTAGCGTTATCTTATGATCACCGAATCGTCGATGGTAAAGAGTCTGTTGGTTTCCTAGTGACTGTTAAAGAAATGCTAGAAGATCCAACTCGTTTACTATTAGATGTATAATAAATTTTAAGACATTAGTCTTGAATAAATTGAGAAAGATGATGTGTTATGTATCATCTTTCTTATAGTAGACGTTGGAGAAACGTCTAGTGTAATTACAGTCGGGATATCGACTTTTTTTAAATTTACTAAAGCGGATAGAATATAACCATGAATTTGCATGAATATCAGGGTAAACAGCTTTTCAAAGAATACGGTTTACCTGTATCTGAAGGATTTGCTGCCGGTACTCCTCAAGAAGCTGCTGACGCAGCTGATCGCATTGGCGGTGAAGAGTGGGTAGTTAAATGTCAAGTACACGCTGGTGGTCGCGGTAAGGCTGGCGGTGTTAAACTAGTTAAGACGAAAGAAGAAATTTCAGCTTTCGCAGAAAACTGGTTAGGCAAAAACTTGGTTACATATCAGACTGACGAAGCGGGTCAGCCAGTAACAAAGATCTTAGTTGAGTCTTGTACTGACATCGATCAAGAATTGTACTTAGGTGCAGTTGTTGACCGTGCAACACGTAGTATTGTTTTCATGGCATCTACCGAAGGTGGTGTTGAGATTGAAACTGTTGCAGAAGAAACGCCAGAGAAAATCTTAAAAGCGGCTATCGATCCGCTAGTCGGTGCACAACCTTACCAAGCACGTGAAATCGCGTTTGCTTTAGGTCTTAAAGGTGTGCAAATCCGTCAGTTCACTACGATCTTCATGGGTCTAGCGAAAATGTTCGAAGAATTAGACGTTGCACTAATCGAAATCAACCCTCTAGTAATCAAAGCAGACGGCGATTTACATTGTCTAGATGCGAAAGTTGCTATCGATGGTAACGCGATGTATCGCCAGCCTAAGCTTCAAGAAATGCACGATCCTTCACAAGAAGACGCGCGTGAAGCACAAGCAGCTGCTTGGGAACTAAACTACGTTGCACTAGATGGTAATGTTGGTTGTATGGTTAACGGTGCCGGCCTAGCAATGGGTACAATGGATATCGTTAATTTACACGGCGGCAAACCTGCTAACTTCCTAGATGTTGGTGGCGGCGCGACTAAAGAACGTGTTGCAGAAGCGTTCAAAATCATCTTATCAGATGACAATGTAAAAGCGGTTCTAGTTAACATCTTTGGTGGTATCGTTCGTTGTGACATGATTGCTGAAGGCATCATTGGCGCAGTTAAAGAAGTTGGCGTAAACGTACCTGTAGTGGTTCGTTTAGAAGGTACTAACGCGTTATTAGGACGTGAAGTATTAGCTAATTCTGGTCTTGATATTATCGCTGCAGAGTCGCTAACTGATGCTGCACAAAAAGTTGTAGCTGCTGCGGAGGGCAAATAATGTCAGTATTAATTAATAAAGATACTAAAGTAATCTGCCAAGGTTTTACTGGTGGTCAAGGTACATTCCACTCTGAGCAAGCGATCGAATACGGTACGCAAATGGTCGGTGGTGTTACTCCTGGTAAAGGCGGTACTACGCACTTAGGTCTTCCTGTATTTAATACAGTAAAAGACGCAGTAGCAGAAACGGGTGCAACAGCATCTGTAATCTATGTACCTGCTGCTTTTTGTAAAGATTCAATCATTGAAGCAGCCGATGCTGGCATTCAATTGATCGTATGTATTACTGAAGGTATTCCAACTGTTGATATGATTTATGTGAAAGAATATGTTTCACAAAAAGGCGTAACAATGATTGGTCCTAACTGTCCGGGTGTTATTACTCCTGGAGAGTGCAAAATTGGTATCATGCCTGGTCATATCCATAAGCCTGGTAAAGTCGGTGTTGTTTCTCGTTCTGGTACGTTAACGTACGAAGCGGTTAAGCAAACGACTGATGAAGGTTTTGGTCAGTCTACTTGTGTTGGTATCGGTGGTGATCCAATTCCTGGTTCTAACTTCATTGATATCTTAACCTTGTTCCAAAACGATCCACAAACTGAAGCAATCGTGATGATTGGTGAAATCGGTGGAACTGCGGAAGAAGAAGCGGCTGAGTTCATTAAAGCTAACGTTACTAAGCCTGTCGTATCTTACATCGCGGGTGTGACTGCACCTGAAGGTAAGCGTATGGGTCATGCTGGTGCGATTATCTCTGGTGGTAAAGGTACTGCTGATGAGAAATTTGCAGCGCTAGAAGCAGCGGGCGTAAAAACAGTACGTTCACTTGCTGATATCGGCAAAGCATTGCGTGAAATCACTGGTTGGTAATCCGACTATATTTCATTGTTAAATGAGTTTAAAGCCGCATCAATTGATGCGGTTTTTTTTTGCCTGATGCTTCATGCTCGATGTTACATCGTTGATGCTATCGCTTAGTTCATTGCATTAAACTTACTGGCATAACCGGTGTGTTTTTGGCTGGTAATACTTTTGACATGTTGATCGTTGCGCCAAGGTTGAGCATATATTGTCTGTTCATCATAGATAGCGGGTTGTGGGGCTTCTAAATTGCCGCCTTGTACTTGGGCTAATTGTTTATTCGTCAAAGTGTTAATTGGTGTTTGCGTCAGTTGTGATTGAATATCCATGTTTGTTTCCTCTATTTTAGGTTTCAGTTATTCGATGCCTATGACGTTATCTAAGGCACGAAATAATTATACGCAGTTGGTCTTTTTCTACAGCTGGCTGTTAGTCCAGTTTTACTGAATAATCCCATTTGAGTTTGAATTTGTTAGTTTTTTGTTAGGGTAAATGTTTGTATTTTTGCATGAATACGTATTCACGTCGTTGTGTATGTTAAGAGAGTTAAATATAGTGCGAGTTGATATAAAATGGATGATGTGCGCGTTGTAACAACAAAACTAATAATTGAGTTCATCTACGCACAATACTGCTCGCACTCATCTTTACACTCAACGGGGAATGGGACAACATATGACTAAATTCAGACCCAGTTTGATCACCGCAGCACTTGTCGCTAGTGGCGTAGCATTTTCAATGCCAATTTACGCTCAAGAGACAAACGAAACACAAACGAATAAAGATGAAGTTGAAGTAATTGAAGTCAAAGGCTTTTCTACTAGCTTAATTAAATCTTTAAATCAAAAACGTTTCGGGGATACGGTATCAGAACAATTATCTGCAGATGACTTAGGTGGTTTGCCAGATGTTTCAATGGCAGACGCATTAACTCGTCTTCCTGGTATTTCAGCTGTCCGTACTGGCGTTCAATCGAGTTTGACCAATATCCATCAGAGTTAATTAATTCTGCAGCGGTCTATAAGTCACCTAAAGCATGATTGATTGAAGGCGGTGTAGCGGGAACGGTTGAACTGAAAACATATGCAAGGGATCTATCCGTCCTTTTTGGGTATTCTCCATACTAAGCATATTTAGCGTATTAATCTTGATGCGTAATTAGACGCGTTTTTATATGGAATCAATTATATGATGGTCAACAACAAATCTGCACACCTACTTAGTATCATGGCACTGAGTGTCATGGGTGCACTTACCGCTTGTAGTCAAGCTCCACAAAAACAAATGCAGCAGAATCAATCTCCTGTTAAGTCGGCAACGCACAGTACAAGCGTTGCGCTTTCTCAAGCTGTTCAACTCAGCTTACCAGAACAACAAGGATGGCAAATGCAGCAGGGCCGAGGTGCCGGAAAGCCGGTGGTGTATCAAGTCTTCACCCGATTATTTGGTAACACCAATACCAATAACATTCCGTGGGGGACGATCGAACAAAATGGGATCGGTAAATTCGCAGATTTCACAGATATCGCCTTACAGGGCATTGCTGAGTTAGGTGTATCTCATGTCTGGTATACCGGTGTGCCACATCATGCACTCGTCAATGATTACACCGCTTATGGGATCAGTAATGATGATCCTGATGTCATTAAAGGAAGGGCTGGTTCGCCTTACGCAATCAAAGACTACTATAACGTCAATCCTGATTTAGCGGTTGATCCAGCACAGCGTTTAGCCGAATTTGAAGCACTAATAGCCCGTACTCATGCCAATGGAATGAAAGTGATCATTGACATCGTACCCAATCATGTCGCGCGTCAATATGAAGCGATTTCCCGCCCTGAAGGGATCACTAATCTGGGTGAAAAAGATGATACGACGGTGACTTATGCGCCAAACAATAATTTTTATTACGTGCAAGGCGAATCTTTTCGTGTACCAGAGTCGCGTAACGGCTATCAAGTGTTAGGGGGGAAACCGGCACAGTTAAAAGATGGTCAATTCAGCGAAAATCCGGCTAAGTGGACGGGCAATGGTTCACGTGCAGCTCAACCTGATCTCAATGATTGGTATGAGACCGTTAAAGTCAATTATGGGGTGAGTCCTGATGGAGCGTATGATTTTCCCAGACTCCCACAAGGTTATGAGCAAAAAGGCGTAGCTGAGCATCACGCATTTTGGCAAGACAAAACCTTACCTGATTCCTGGTATCAGTTTTATCACATTGCCCACTATTGGTTAGAAAAAGGCGTCGACGGTTTTCGTTATGATATGGCTGAAATGGTGCCGAGTGAGTTTTGGTCATTTTTGAACTCATCGATTAAAGTGCAGTATCCCGATGCATTTTTACTTGCTGAAGTGTATAACCCAGACCAGTTTAGGGAGTATTTACATATTGGTAAAATGGATTATCTGTATGACAAAGTCGATTTTTATGATTCACTCAAAGCCGTGATGCAAGGTCATGGTGATGCGGCTAATTTGGCACGTGTTCAAGCGCAAATTGCTGACATCGAGCCACACATGTTACATTTTTTAGAAAATCACGATGAACAACGCATCGCTAGTCCGGATTTTGCAGGTGATATGCACAAAGGCAAACCGGCATTAGTTGTATCGGCATTGATTTCTCGTTCCCCGACGATGATTTATTTTGGTCAAGAAGTGGGGGAAGATGGCAGTGAAGAGACAGGCTTTGGTGATCCGACCCGTACCACCATTTTTGATTATGCCGGCGTGCCAGCTCATCAACGTTGGATGAATGATGGTCAGTTTGATGGCGGTCAGTTAAGTGCCCCCGAAAAAGCCCTTAGGGAGTATCATGTTAACGTCTTGAATATCTCAGCTAATCATCCAGCAATGAAAGGTAATTATATTCCTTTGCATCACGCTAATCTTAAAGAATCTGGATATGGGAAATTGCATTTCTCATTTGCTCGTTATGCCGATTTAGGTGTGAATGAACAAGGCGAGCAGCAGCATGTCGCCTTATTAGTCGTAAACAATTTTGATGCACAACAGAGCCTACAATCGAACTTGTCAGTGCCTCATGATGTGTTACGCCAGTGGGACTTGCCTGCAGGGGACTATCTCATGAAGGATCTTTTAAATAGTGGAGCGGGGTCGTTACGCGTAACCAATAAAGGTGGTGTTGAAGTGGTTGATGATACAATCCATGCCAGATTTTCTGTTAATTTGGCGCCACTTGATTCAGCGGTATTTGAAATCACTTGGTCAACACCAATCGCGCAGTAATAAAAGCTAATTAGGAATTACATTATGTCATTTTCAACGTTTAATCTCACTCGCTGTGTGCGACAGACCACCTATGCAATGGCGTTACTCTCGTTTACGTTTGCCGGTGGTGCACAGGCTAAATCTGTTGCACAAAACACAGTCGATGCAGTCAGTGAACTCAATCATCAAGCGGGTGTCTTGAGCTATCAGATCCCCAACGCGACAGTACGTATTTCAGCATTAAGCGATTATAGTTTTGAAGTCTTTTACGAGCCACATCATAGCCGACAATTGCCGTCATTTGCATTAACCGAACAACAATCATTAGTGGCAACTCGTGTAAATACAAACCCGACGTACATCGAGTTTTTAACCCCCAAAAGCTACGCTCAACTGAATCCTAAAACGGGGCAACTCGCGTTTGGCTTAACAGCTCAACCAGTGGTTGTGGAAGAAGAAATCGGCTTATTTTATACCGAAACCTTACGTGGCTTTCGTTTTAAACTAGACGACGGTGAACAACTTATGGGTGGTGGTCAACGGGTATTAGGGATGGATCGCCGTGGTCATCGTATGCCGTTATATAACCGCGCACATTATGGCTACACCACTGAGTCAAATCAGATGTATTACTCATTACCCGCTGTGCTATCTAATCAAGATTACGCGCTTTTGTTTGATAATTCTGCTAATGGTTTTTTAGATATAGGTCATTCGCAAAACGATATTTTGCAATTTGAGGCAGTGGCAGGGCGTACCAGTTATATTGTGGTGCTGGGTGATGATATTGCGCAAGTCTCTCAAGAAATTGCACAGGTCACCGGAAAACAACCCTTACCACCACGCTGGGCGCTAGGAAATTTTGCGTCACGCTTTGGTTATCGCACACAACAAGAAACGCAAAGTACGGTACAAGCCTTTGCTGATGCGGATATTCCGTTGGATGCCGTAGTGCTCGATTTATATTGGTTTGGTCCTGATATTAAAGGGCATATGGGTAATTTAGATTGGGATCGCAAGGCGTTTCCACAGCCCGAACAAATGATCCAAGGCTTTACCGATCAAGGCGTTAATACCATAGTGATCACCGAACCGTTTATTTTATCCAGTTCCAAGCAGTGGGATAGTGCAGTAGAACATCAAGCGTTGGCTAAAAATTACAGCGGGCAACCGCGTCGTTTTGATTTTTACTTTGGTAATACAGGTTTAGTGGATGTCTTTGATACAGACGCTCAACGCTGGTTTAATCAATTTTATACCAAACTATACCAACAAGGTGTCACAGGCTGGTGGGGCGATCTGGGTGAGCCAGAGGTGCATCCTGCGGACAGTTTGCATCAGTTCGGAGACTTAACCGTCACTGGCGATGAAATCCACAATGTCTATGGGCATCAATGGGCTAAAATGGTCTATGAATACCAACGTCAGTTAGATCCGTTAATTCGTCCATTTGTGATGATGCGTGCTGGCTTTTTAGGCTCTCAGCGCTACGGCTTAATCCCCTGGACAGGTGATGTGTCTCGTGAGTGGGGAGGATTGGTGCCGCAAGTTGAACTGGCATTACAAATGTCAGTGTTAGGCTTAGGGTATATTCATTCTGATGTCGGTGGGTTTGCCGGCGGAGAAACCTTTGATCCTGAGTTATATATGCGTTGGACTCAATTGGGTGCATTTTCTCCTGTGTTCAGGCCTCATGCCCAAGAGCACATTCCTTCTGAACCGGTATTTCATGAAAAAACCGTCAAAGACCATTCACGAGATTATATCAAGCTACGTTATGCCCTAACTCCTTACAATTATACGTTAGCGATGGAGCATAGCTTAACGGGGATGCCATTAATGCGTCCGGTGAGTTTTATTGATAGTGAACAATTCACTCAATCGGCGAGTTATTTATGGGGCGACAGTTTTTTGGTGCATCCAGTGACGGCGCCAAATATTAAATCTGTTAGTGTGGATTTGCCTGCTGGTGTATGGTTTGATTACTTTGAAGGTCAACGTTTTGTTGGTGATCAAATCGTTAATGTTGCTGCCCCATTACACAAATTACCTTTACTTGTAAAAGCAGGGGCATTTGTTCCGATGGTTGCTGCTCAACAGCACTTAAAACATTACTCGACGGAGACGTTGAGCATGCATTACTATCATGACAAAACGGTCACTTCGAGTCATTACCGATTATTAGAAGATGATGGTGTGGCACCGGATTCACTAGTTAACAATGCTTATCAAAGTATTCACTTTAGTAGTGTGACCACTGAGTCAATTGTTGCTATCGATGCTCAAGTGCAAGGGATGTATGCGAGTGCACCTAAGTCACGTGCAATGACCTATGTGATCCATAATATTGCTACGTTGCCTAAAGCGATCAGTGTAAATGAACGTATATTGAGTGCAGAGCAGCGCCAACAAGCTTGGAATAGTGAAACTAAGCAATTACGAGTTGCCGTAGACTTAGCCCAAGCAGTGGGCTTAATCGTGACATTATAACGCATTGTTATATGAGCGTACTTACGGAGTCACAAAGATGCGTAGTTGTTCTTTGTGATTTCGTTCGTACTGTTTGAGTTTTGCAATCGTGGTGTCGGTAAATATATGGCCTTCTGGTAACATAAGCACGTACTTTTCAGTATAAATATCTTTACTCAGTTCCATACCTGCTTTTACTTCGGCTAACACTTTAGAACCGTCATCTGGTAGGTTTTCATGTAAAACATCTAACTTAGCCAACACATCTAAAATATCAGGATCATACTTGGTGCCGCGATGTCGGTTGAGTTCATTTTTTGCCTCAATAGCATCGAACTTTTTAGCGCTAATTTTACCAATACGATAGCGCCAAAAGTCACGGGCGATAAAGAGAATACGAGCACCCACTGGTATATCTTTGCCCACACACATGTCGGGGTAGCCTTGCCCGTTAAAATATTCAAATTGACTTTGTATAATATCAATAACAGGTTGTAGATGGGGCAGAGGTGATAACATCATCATGGCGACATCTACTTGTCGGACATAGGCCTTTTGTTGTTCGTAATTGAGGTCGTTAAACGCAGTATTAAACAAATGCACTTATTTGCCTAATAAGCCAATCTGGCATAATAATGCGGCTTGTTGTACATGTTTAATTTCAGTTATTGGCAGTTTCATGTCTGTCAATGTTGTGATTCCAATAAACACATCATATTGATGCTAGTGAAACATTTGTGGTATCGTCAGTTAATAAACAGACTGAATTTTCAGGTAATCGAAGTGTAAAACACGTACCCACTCCCATTTCGCTGTTGACTAGAATTTCACCACCATGCTCTTTAATGATACTAAACGAGATCGATAAACCTAAACTGGTACCTTCACCTTCGGGCTTAGTCGTAAAAAAAGGGTCAAACAATTGAGCTATATTTTCTTTACTGATGCCTGAGCCATTATCCGTAATGGCAATTTCTATGAAACCATTGTTCATAGAACTCTTAACGGCAATTTTCCCATTTTCTACAATCGCTTGCCCAGCGTTAACCAGTAAATTGGTCAACACTTGGATGATTTTCCCTACATTAATTTCAATGTCCGGGATACTTTCATCCAATTGTGTACTGATTTCACAGTGAAATTTGAGCTGACTAGATACCATTTTTAGGGTGGTTTCAATACAATTATTGATATTAAACCATTGTTTATTATCATTATCCGCTCTTGAAAAAGCTTTCATGCCAGATACAATATCACTGACGCGTTCTAATCCATATTTAGATTCTTTAATTAACTCAATACTATCTTCTAAAATAAAATTAATATCATGTTCGGTAAATAGAGACTGTATTTTTTGATTAAGTTTACGCCTTTCAAAGACATCATCACTGGCGATAAACTGTTGTAAACAATGTAGGATCTCAGCAAACGAATCATTGTAACCCTGTAAACTCTCGACGTTACTTTTGACAAAGCCAATTGGATTATTAATTTCATGCGCAACACCAGCTGCAAGTTGTCCTACCGATGCCATTTTCTCTGCTTGGCTTAATTGTGTTTGGGTTTCTTTCAAACTTTTGTTTATTTCTTGTAACTTGCGATTACTCTTTTTTAGCATAGATGTACGATTAACTATTTGCTCTTCTAATGATTCGTTGAGTTCAAATAGTTCACGTTGAAATTTTTTAGTGCGTCGAGTTTGTTTATTTAATGCGTCTATCAGCTCATTAAATGCTTCTCCGACAACGGATATCTCCTTATCGTTGTCAAAGGTGTTGATTTTATCTGTGATTTTTTCGCCGGTAGTCAGTTTGGCCGTGATGTTTTCTGCACTGAATCTCAGTTGAGTTAATTGTTTAATGAGATAGCCACCAAAGATGAACGAGATAATGCTCACAAAGATGATTTCTGTTAAGGCAACACCTGCGACTACCGATTGAATTTCATAAATTGAGGCCGCAATTGAATTGGTTTGCATTCCTAGTTCAACTCGACCAAATAATTGCCCATCAACAATAATTTCAGCATAGGTATCAAAAATCTCATCACTTACCTTGTCAATTGACGTGTCAAAATTACGAGTTTGGGCTAAGATGGCAGCTGAACCGGCTTGTGCCAAGACCTTATTATTAGGTCCCAGCACGCGTGCATAGGCAATATCGGGTTGTTGCAAGATGACATTTACAAATGAATCAAGGGAGGCGACATCATAAGTCACAATTGCATCGGTGGTCATGGACGCAAAAAGTTGTGAGCTTATTTTGGCTTTAGTTGTCAAGCTATCATGCAGAATGTCTTTGACAAAACTGGTGACCATGACTGCTAAAAATAGCAAAAATGCCGCCTCAATAAAGGTGACACCAATAGCGATTTTACTGCGCAGTGAGTTGATCATTTTGCTTTAACATGCTCTTTAGATATATTTAAATTTCTCACATCATCCCAATCTGTGTCATCTGCTATGACAAACGCTTCCATGCCGAGATCTTTTAAAATCTCTCTACCTATGTCGGTTGTATGCAGATTTTCTAAAGCAGTTTGTATGGCAACCGTATCCTCCACTGACAACGATGGTGATACCGCAATCGCATGAGGGGTATAAGGCTGAGTGGTCCAAAATATTTTCAGTTGAGCGCGAATGTCTTCAGGCATATTGTTAAATGTACGCATCACACCGCCACCGGCAATAAAAAAACCTTTGCTGACATTTAAGTATACAGATTCATGGGATGACACGTAGCGAGGGACAAAATCAACCTCATTCAACGTTAATTCTGCTCGAGGTAAAATAGAGGCGGCAAATGCTGCTGGAGCAGGGAATGCCAACGTTTTATCTTGTAAGTCGAGGATTGATTTAATGTTGCTATCGATACGTGTGACTAAAATACCGGTTATCTGCTTATTGGCTTGTTTAGCAATCGCATGATATTCATTCAATGCAGCAAAATAAACGTAATGAAAAGGATTCATGTACGCAATGTCATAGGCATTTTCACTTAATCGCTGCTCAAAATTAGGAATGTTTTTTGCCGTAGCAAATTTGATGGTTAAGCCTGTTTGGTCGGATAAGTACTGAGTTAATGGTACCCATACATTAGCCAATACATTGCTAGCTTGTTGTGGCACGACACCAAACGTGAGGGTTTTGTTTGAGGAAGACGTTGGCGCTAATTTTTGTGCGAGCAAATTGGCTGACAATGTCAGCGATAACGTTAAAAACATAAAAATAAGCATGCGCATAGTCATTCTCCTTGAGCAAGTTCTTGAACGGTCGATATAAGTGTCTGGTTGGAATAGGGCTTTTGAATGATCGCATCAGCACCATCAATCAGCACCTGTTGCGTATTCTCGATAGCGGTGCCAGAGATAATAATAATTTTCATATTCACAAATTCAGGGTTTTCACGGGTAAATCGTAATACATCTAAGCCATTAATACCGGGCATGTGTAAATCTAATGTCATAATCTGTGGCTTGTGTTCATACAGCAATGCTCCAGCCTGAAAGCTATCTTGGGCAATAATCGTGTCGATGTATTGGCGTTTTAAGACCCTTGAAATACTTTTACAAACATTGATATCGTCGTCAATGATTAGCACTTTAGGTCGTTGTACGGCTTCTTCAATGACAGCCGTTTCATTGGGTAATGGCAATGCATTGGCTTGACAAAACGCAATGAAATCTTTCTTTTCTACGCGGTTATTACCTCTGCCGGGTAGCTTGTAACTTTTTAATACCCCTTTTTTAATATAACGTATCACCGTTCTAGGTGTGATACCGAGTTGTTTTGCTATGTTACCGGTAGTGAGATATTCCATTTTCACCTCTTATTTCTCGTCGCTAGTTAAGTCCTTGTATTAAGCTTAGTGTAAAAAAGGCAAAGCGACATAAAAGAAATTTGCGACAATTGCGACACAAGATTACATTAGGAAAAATCACAATCTCAATCACTATTTTCAAGGAATGAAAATGAAATCATGTTTGTACTTATTACTCCTAAGTTCATTATATTTATCGACCAATGTGTCAGCATTTGAAGCTATAACGAATAAAAAAGTTGGGGAACAAAGGCACTTTTCCATTGGGATAGATGGCAATGCCATGCTACGTTTTGAAAATGAAACGTTTGCCGTTAGAAATCGTCGGCAACGTTTACGTTTTATTGGCCGAGTTGGTCTTACTGCGAAATATGCTGAGTTTACATTTGTTTCGCGTCTATCTACGGGGCTGAAAAATCGACAAAATGTTCCAGCTATCACTTTCATTAAGTTTAATTCTCAACCTCAGCCGGATTCTGATATTTTTGTTGAATGTCTGTTTATGCAATATCGCACCAAACCATTAACGATTACGGTGGGTAAACAGCCTTGGGCGTTTGCTAATCAAACCGATACGTTTTGGGATCGCCATTTAAACCCCCAAGGTGTCCATGCTAATTATCAATTTGGGTCTGGTGATCAAGCACGAGTTGCATGGCTTAAGCCGCTTGATGGGGCTACTGATACCGTCGGAAAACTGGTAATTGTACAATATGAAACCAGTATTCCCTTAGCCCAAGGTAAACTAGTATTAGCGCCTTGGTGGGTCGATTATCAGGGAGGGAGTGCGCAATTTGCCACGCGTGATACACAGTATGATCATCAATCTCTTCGTTTTTCAGGTGCTTACGAGACAGGGCTATGGCGTTATGGGGTTGATGCGGGATATACCTTGGCTGCACCTGAATTAATCTCTGGTAATAAACAAAACCAATCACTCGCTATTCAGGTTAATTATGGTAAATTAAAAAACAAGGAGATTACGAAGCGCATTTAAGATTGTTTAGAACTGAACGCTTCGGAGTCATCAGTGAATTTGCACAAAATGCAACAGCAGGTTTTGCGACCGCAAATATTAAAGGATTTGATACTCGTGTCCGATATAAAGTCAGTCGTTCTGTATGGGTCGGAGTTCGTTATAGCCAACTAGATACCATCACCGGCACTGTAGAGAGTAGTCATCGTTTTAGGATAGAAACTGCGGCAACATTTTAATTGATAACCAAGAAAACTCCAATGAGTCAATCCAAGCAGACTATACTGATCGTCGATGATGAAATTAATATTTTAAAGTCTATGAGACGCATGTTTAAACAAGCTGGGTACGAAGTTTTTACTGCTGAGTCTGGTTTAGAAGGGTTAGCCTTGTTAGCGGATCAATCTATTCAAGTTATCTTATCTGATTTTCGCATGCCCGTAATGAACGGTGGTGAATTTTTAGCGCAAGTCAAAATTAATCGTCCTGATGTTGTCTCTTTAATTTTGAGTGGCTATGCTGATTTTGATTCTGTGTTAGCAGTCATGAATCAAGGCAGTGCATTTAAGTTTTTGACTAAGCCTTGGGACAACAAAGTGTTGCTGCAAGAAATTGCGAATGCGTTTGTGCACTATGAAACTAAGCTGCGCCAAGACACCTCCTTAGAGCAGTCCAAATATTTTGATAATATCAACGAATTCAATGGTGCAGTTGATAGCTTTGTATATGAAAATATTCCATTTAGTATCGGTTATTTTGAACTCACGAATGCCAATGATTTAAAGCGTCATGGGGTTGCGCTAGAGCCATTGTTGAGTAAATTACAACAGTATATTTCGAATCATTGGGGTAAACAATTTTCGCTTTATAGCATTAGTGATGTCGCAGTGATTATACTCACTCATGGTTGCCATGAACAAAATGTACAGATTGATTTTTCTCGCTTAGTATCGGGTATCGAACAGGAAAGTTGGCATCAGATTGAAGATAAAAAAGTGGATGTGAGCGTCAGTTTTATTTCCTCTGACGACTTGGATAAAACGACTAGCTTTATTGTTGAAACCCTGCAAGAAGCCGCTGTATTGATTAATGCGAGCTCTGAATTTATGGCGTTAAACAACCAATACTTATTGAAACAACAACGCCAACTCACTATCAAGTCCGACGTGACTCGAGCATTAAAGATGAATTAATTTTCTTTGGTATATCAACCTAAAATCAAAATGGAGAGCGGACTAATTGAAAGTGCCGAGGTATTATTACGCTGGCGGCATGATTCTTTGGGTTGGGTATCGCCAGGTGAGTTTATTGATATAGTTGAAGCGGATGGGCAGATTAATGACATTGGTGACTGGGTTATAGACAATAGCTTAGCTGAACTGGCCCGATTATCGCGGATTTCACACGAACTCCAATCCTTCTCAATTAATGTATCAGCTAGCCAACTATTAAATATCAAATTAGTTCAGACAATCCAAGATGCGTTGTACAAATACAATATCGATCCACGAAAACTAGAAATTGAAGTGACTGAAACCAGTTTAATCAAAAATTTAAATGCCACATCAAAGACTCTCAATGCCTTAAAAAACCTAGGGGTTAAAATTGCGATTGATGATTTTGGCGTGGGCTATTCATCGTTTGCGTATCTGACTAAACTACCAATAGATGTACTAAAGTTAGATCGAGCATTACTTGAAGATATTGAGTACAACCAAGATACACAATTGTTAATCAACAATTTAGTAAAAACGTGTCATAACCTCAATATTAAAGTGGTTGCAGAAGGGATTGAAACTAAGGCTGCACTAGAAAAAATCAACATCGCCAATTGTGATTACGTGCAAGGATTTTATTACAGTGCCGCAGTATCGAACAGTGACATTGAAAAGCTTTTTATCAAACAACCTTTCCGGATCCGCAACACCTAAACACTGATTTAGGGTAACGCCTTCTTGAGTACTATACTAAGGGAGTGATTTCCCATTTAGAAGTAACAAAAAACACCTTACTCGGACCAAACTGTTGTTTGGATTCCCACGTGTATTTATTGATAATTACATAAACCCCTGAATGTAAAGTATGCGTTGCTTTAATCGTTAAATGTTGTGCAAATTGTTGTTTGAGTATACGTCGATTGCAATCCCTCGTATTGCTTTTTGAGTGATGTCGCAGCTCGATGTACATTGTTATACTCCTGGGTGAAATCAATCGAAATACTACTCCCTGAGGTGGCACCAATGACACCTGCTGTGATTTCACCGCGCCCCGAAATTTGGCAGCCGATTAAAATGCCATCAGCTTTATCTTGCTTACCTACAAAAATATTCCTTTTGCAGACTATTCTTGAGAACGCGAGTTGTTTACGAACAATTAAATCGCCGCCACAGATAATATCCAAGCCCTGTGCATTTTCAATACAGACATTACCACCTGCACGAATGACGCAATTGGGGACTGTATTATTATCGACCGTTTGCCCCGCAGCACCTTGGGTAATGATAATATCGCCTTTGGCGATGACTTTCATTTTATCTGCGACATCGCCATTGATGATGACGGCACCTCGATAATCGATATTACCCGTACCAACATTGACCCTATTACTGACAAAAACCTCATCCACTCGGACTTTAAAACCATCAAATTTAGGCATACCATCACGATCTGCGATGACCAAATTGGTATCTCGCTGATTGATCCTGACGCCATCTTCAAGTTTTAACGGTATTGATTTGCCAGGTTTGGCTGTGATGGGTTTACCTTCTTTTATAGGTAAGCCTTTGGCAATGACTTCGCTGATGGATTTTCCAGTACTTAACGTTGCTGCACGTTCAAGTAATGCTTCGATGCGCTTGCGGCTAATGCCTCTCGTCACCAATTTTTCATGACAAAATGTAATCGCTTCGGATGTCGAGGGGATCTTACCACCATAGGGAGCGGTCACTTCTAAGCGGGCACTCATTTTATCATCGGCCACAGTCAACACAAGTTGTGCGTCTTTAATGATCGCAAACGTCGTTTCATGTTTGACAGCGTTAGCTTGTTGCAAATCGGCATTGATATCGTCAATAAACTTGCCGATTTCATCAGTTAATATAAATATTGTTGGTGTGGCGTTGTTAAAAAAAGAGTGAGCAATTGTGCGGTGTCTATAGGACCGGTTAGCTGACTGACGTCAACGGATACAGTGACATGTTGCTCTTTTTGATTAAATTGAAACTTAACCCCTTGCATTTATAGACTCCATTTATACTCCAATCCATTTGGTAATACATTACTTATCTAATGTTATCTGCGCGATTGATATTTTACTTGAGTTATTTTGCATAGAACGGATGCTCGGTGCCATATTCGAACAATGCATCTAAGACAACTTGTTGTGGCGAATTTAACGCATACATCGTTTTGCATTGCTCAATTTCTGCAAAGTATTGATTGAATGATAGTTTATTAGCCATAGGCTGAGCGAGTTGTAAACAATGGTTGTGCCATGTTGTTTGTTGCTCGGAAGTCAGTTGACCAGAAGTCAGTTGTTCGGGGTAGTTGCGCACGATAAAACGCAATAACAACTCCGCTAACCGTGGCGTAGGACTGCGTTTAATCAATGTTGGCAACTCTTCTGGCGTTGCATAATGTATGGAGGTACAAAAATCTTTTTCAGCCTTGCTTAAAAAGCCTCCACTGTACAAGCTCGCCTCTACATCAACTGATTCATCTTCAAACTCACGTACAAAAACTTGGCGAATTCGTGCTAAGCGTTGCGGGGCATCAATCGACATGAGTGCAGTATTTAACTGTACCAAGCGTGCTTCAATTAACGGCAAGTCCAGTTCAAGTTCTTGTGCTCGAGTGGGTGATAAAGTATTGGTTTTGGCGATGAAAGGGCATTGATTATGTTTGATTTCCAGTGCTGCAAATTCTGGAGTGTCGGCATGTCTATCTTCACGTTTAACGTAGCGGATTGCCTGAAGTTCACTGTCATTGAGGGTCAAAAGTGGCGTAATATCCTTGGTTAGATCAACGCAAATAGTAGCATTACTATTGGTAGGATGATCACAAATAGGAACAATATAACTCACACATCCATGTTTAGCCGAACGAAACGGATTAATATAAAGCAAACATTTACCTTGATGTTGTTCCAGTAAATCGGTCACTGCATGCTTGGAGCGCAATTGATAAGCATAGGAAAATAACTTAGGTTGCGCTGTTTGAATTAATTTAGCAATTGCGATAGTGGCATAAACATCACTTAACGCATCGTGTGCCTGCTCATGCGTGACGCCATTAGCTTGGGTCAATGCTTCTAGTTTAAAACTCGGAAGCCCTTTGTCATTTTCTGGCCACACAATTCCTTCAGGGCGAAGGGCATAACATGCTCTGACTAAGTCAATAATATCCCAGCGACTATTGCCATTTTGCCATTCGCGTTGATAAGGATCATAAAAATTACGAAACAAGCTAAAACGAGTGAACTCATCATCAAATTTGATGGAGTTATAACCGATACTACAGGTATTCGCTTCACTCATTTGTTGTTGAATTTGACGCATAAACGCGTATTCAGTTAATCCTATTTGTAAGGTTGATTGTGGGGTGATACCCGTAACTAAGCAAGCTCTTGGGTGTGGTAAATAATCGGGATGGATCTTGGCGACAATATTAATAGGCTCTGCAATAGGAGTGAGAGACAAGTCGGTGCGAATTGCTGCAAACTGGCAGGGGTAGTCATGCTGTGGCGATATGCCCCAAGTCTCGTAATCATGAAATAAAAAGCTTGGTGTTGAATTATGTGGCATATCGGCATGCACCTATAATAAATGAGCATTTAATGTTTGAATAAAATAGAAAATAGCACGTTATTAATGGGGATGAAAGGATAGCAATTTAGAATGCTTAGGTAAGGTATGCTACTCGATTATTATTTTCAAGGAAAAATAACGTTCTAATAATCGAAGTGATAAGGAAGCCGTTATGAAACAAATCAATCCTGTCTTTGCAGAACATTCATCATTACCACGGTAATCATTCATATTTGAGATTGTTACACCTTATACAATCTGCTTTCCTTTGCCGACATCCATTGTTATATTCTTATGTTATTAACGGCAACACGAACAATATCTTAAGGGTATTAGGATGATAAATGCATTACAGGCTAAATCAATGAACACGCTTAGACAACGACACAAGTCTCTCGTCACCGCTGTAATAACAACCATGCTGGTTACACCGTGGATGTTACATGCGAATTTAGTGCAAGATACACCATTATCAACGGTCTCAACAAACCCAATAGCCATCGCCATACATGGTGGGGCTGGTACGATTACCAAAGCGAATTTATCGGAACAACAAGCACAACAATATCGAGCGAAACTACAAGAAGCATTACTCGCAGGATATGCTCAGTTAGAAGCCGGTAAAGATGGGCAGTACGCTGTTATCAGTGCGATTCAGATATTGGAGCAATCGCCCTTATTTAACGCCGGTATTGGTGCGGTTTATACTTATGCCGGTGAACATGAGTTAGATGCGTCAATTATGCATGGTGCTGATCGTCTTGCTGGTGCGGTATCCGGCGTGAAAACCATCGCCAGTCCAATTGCCGCAGCACAAGCAGTCATGAACCATTCTGTCCATGTAATGCTTAGTGGTCGCGGTGCTGAAGAGTTTGCTCAAGAACAAGGACTTGCCCAAGTAGATAATCATATTTTTAATACCGAACGACGATTGCAGTCGTTACAAAAAGCCAAACGTGCGATTGCCGACTCACAGACTGAGTTACTTGAATTTCAAGATTATAAATTTGGGACCGTCGGAGCGGTTGTCTTAGATCAGCAAGGTAACGTCGTGGCAGGCACCTCAACGGGCGGAATGACAGCTAAGCGCTATGGTCGCATTGGCGACTCGCCGATTATCGGTGCGGGGACGTTTGCAGATAACGAGAGTTGTGCCGTCTCTGCAACGGGACATGGTGAGTATTTTATTCGCTATCAAGTAGCGGCGGATATTTGCGCACGCATGGCATATCAAGGATTAACGTTGCAAGCGGCTGCTGACAAAGTGGTTAATGAGGTGTTAGTTGAGGCGGATGGTTCGGGTGGGGTTATCGCTATTGATACAGCGGGTAATATAGCGATGCCATTTAATACTGAAGGCATGTATCGCGCGAGTATCGATATTCATGGTAACATGAGCGTTGCCATTTACCGATAATAAAATTTTTATGACTGAGCCTGTTGTTCCTGTTGTTCCTGTTGTTGCGACTAGCCTTACTGCAAGTGACATAGCCCAACATGCATTATTTAATGACCAACTTGCCCTATGTATGGGCAAGGATCGTTTTTGTTTTAGCCGTCGCTATCGCGAAATTCAAGCATTAGATGGTGAAAAACTCGCCACTGGTTTAAGTAAATTAGTCGCGCAGATTAATTTATCGCAAACTCGTGTAAAGGAACGTCGCCAGGCGTTACCCAAAATCACTTATCCAGATTTACCAGTTAGTGAGCGCCAAGACGATATTAAGCAAGCCATCCTTGATCACCAAGTCGTGATTATTGCCGGTGAAACCGGTTCAGGTAAAACCACGCAAATTCCAAAAATGTGTTTGGAGTTAGGCCGAGGTGTCACTGGTACAATTGCTCATACACAACCACGTCGCTTGGCGGCTCGCAGTGTCGCGGCAAGGATTGCAGAGGAACTTGATACTGAAATAGGCCAGTCTGTTGGGTTTAAAATTCGTTTTAGTGATCATGGTAATCAAGACACGCATGTAAAATTAATGACCGATGGGATTTTGTTAGCCGAGATCCAACATGATCGTTTTTTACATCAATACGACACCATAATCATTGATGAAGCTCACGAACGCAGTCTTAATATTGATTTTTTGTTAGGGTATTTAAGACAGCTATTACCCAAACGCCCTGATTTAAAGCTCATTATCACCTCTGCGACGATTGATCCTGAACGATTCGCCAAACACTTTTTTGATGCACCGATTATTAGCGTCAGTGGGCGAACTTATCCTGTCGAAATGCGCTATCGATCTTTGGTTGATGACGACGATGAAATCGATGTTGGGCAAGGTATTGTTAATGCGGTAACGGAGCTTAGGAAAGAAAAGCCCGGTGATATTTTAATATTTTTAAGTGGTGAGCGCGAAATTCGTGAAACCGAACAGCTATTAAAAAAACAACTATGGTCAAACCTTGAGATTGTGCCTTTATATGCACGTTTATCCGCAGCCGAGCAAAATAAAATTTTTGCCTCGCATACCGGACAACGTATTGTGCTTGCCACCAATGTCGCTGAAACGTCACTGACGGTACCTGGGATCAGATATGTTATTGATCCTGGATTTGCGCGGATATCGCGTTATTCTTACCGGTCTAAAGTTCAGCGTTTGCCGATTGAAGCGATTTCACAAGCTTCAGCGAATCAACGCTCAGGACGTTGTGGACGAGTTGCCAATGGTATCTGTATACGCTTATATGCCGAGGATGATTATTTAGGACGCAGTGAGTTTACCGATCCGGAAATCTTACGCACGAATCTTGCGTCGGTTATCTTAAAAATGTTAGCACTAGGCTTAGGTGATATTGCTGATTTTCCTTTTGTGCAACCGCCGGATCCTCGCTTCATTACTGATGGTTATCGCTTGTTGCAAGAGTTACAAGCGATTAACTTACATAAAAAACGTCCATCATTGACGCCATTAGGTAAGCAGATTGCACGTTTACCGATTGATCCTCGTTATGCTCGCATGGTCATTGTTGCGCAAACGCATCGAGCCTTGCATGAAGTCGTCATTATTACTGCGGGATTATCGATTCAAGATCCCAAAGAACGTCCACGTGAAAAGCAACAAGCTGCCGATGAGGCGCACCAGCAGTTTGCAGACAAACAATCTGATTTCATCAGTATATTAAATTTATATTCGGCTTTTTGTGAGCAACAAGCTAACGTTAGCCAAAACCAAGTGCGTAAATGGTGTAAAAGCAATTTTGTGCATTATATGCGGATGCGTGAGTGGCAAGATATCATTTCGCAGATCAATCAATCATTAAAAGAGCTGCAGATCCAATCTGATCAACAAACGCCTGATTATGATGATATTCATATTAGCTTAGCAACGGGATTGTTATCCCATTTGGGCTTAAAAGACAAAGGGCGCGAATATTTAGGGGCACGTAACAGTAAGCTGATGATTTTTCCTGGCTCTCCCATGGCAAAGCAAGCGCCTAAGTGGATAATGGCTGCTGAATTGGTTGAAACGTCACAATTATTTGCTCGTGTGGTGGCTAAAATCGAACCACATTGGATTGAACCTTTATGTGAGCACTTATCCAAATCGAGTTTGAGTGAACCGTTTTGGTCAAAGAAACAAGGTGCGGCGCAAGCTTATGAAAAAGTCACTTTGTTTGGTTTGCCGCTGATCCCTCGTCGTGTTGTGCATATATCGGAGCGGGATCCGCAAGTTGCCCAAGGCTTGTTTATTAGTGAAGGGCTCGTTAATGGGTTAACTAAGCTCAACTATCAATTTTTAGGGGATAACCAAGCGTTATTAAGTTTAGGGCATGAGTTAGAAGCCAAATCTCGACGTCGTGATTGGTTGGTCGATGAACAAGTATTAGGTGATTTTTATGCTGAAAAACTACCCGAACATGTGGTTAGTGAAGCGACCTTTAGAAAATGGTTTAAGCAGCACAAAGACAGTGATTTGACGTTTGATCCTGACTTGGTATTTCGTAAAGATCCCGATGCGATTAGCCCCAATGCCTTCCCGGATCAATGGAAACAAGGCAACATTAGTTTACCTTTAGAATATGTGTTTGAACCTAATCAAGCTGATGATGGGGTTAGCATGTTTATCCCAATTGGCCTGTTAAACCAAGTTAAGAACTGGGGTTTTGATTGGCTAGTACCGGGTTTTAGACATGAATTGATCGTGTGTTTGCTCAAAGCATTACCTAAACGCTTACGTCGAAACTTTGTGCCTGTTCCTGATTATGCAGAAGCGTGTTTACAAAAGCTTTCACCCGTTGACAAACAAGGTGCGCCCATTGCATTGATTGATGCATTAGCACATGCGTTGTTTACGATGACAGGAGTTAAAGTTACGGTCGACGATTGGCTTGGGCAAGACGCCTTAGCATCATTACCACTTCATTTGAAAATGCGCTTTGTGGTGATGGATGAACAGCATAATGTGATTGCTACAGGACGTGATTTACCACAACTGCAAGCGCAATTACAAAATAAAATCAAAGATACATTAGAACAAGTCGCCAGCCCTGAACTGGAGCGAGATAATATTACGCAATGGGATTTTGGGGCGTTACCGTCAACGTTTACGCATAAAACTGCCGGTTTTGCGATTAAAGGATACCCTGCACTGGTTGCCAAGCGACACAACGTCGCTATTGAATTATTTGATTTAGAACATGAAGCGCATGCTGCGCATCAGTTAGGCCTGTACAAATTAATTCAATTAGCTATCCCATCACCACTAAAGTATGTACAAGAAAAACTGCCGAATAAAGCCAAGTTGGGTTTATATTTTAATCCCTTTGGCAATGTAAAAGATTTAATTGACGATTGCATCTTAGCGGGTATTGCGCACTTAGTCAGGCAATTTCAGGCTGATAAACAAAGCGATATTCGACATGAACAAGCATTTGCGCAAGTGTGTGATTTTGTGCGAGAACATATTAATGAAGAAGTATTAGCGATTACCGCAAAAATTGAAACGGGTTTAACCTGCGCCAATCGTATTCAAAAATCGACGAAAGGCAGTATTCCGTTAACGATGCTTGAAGCGGTAGGGCATATCAAGTCACATTTGGATTCATTGGTGTTTAAGCAGTTTGTATTTACGATCAGTACTGCTCGATTAGATGATTGGAATCGGTATTTACAAGCACTCGAAAAACGAGTCGAAAAATTAAAAATTGATCCGACTAAAGACCGTTTACATCAAGTGCAAATCGATAAAGTGACCGGGCATTACGAAAAAAAGTGTCAAAGTATTCAACATGGGGAAGTGGTGCCCGATAACCTATTAGAGGTTAGATGGATGATTGAAGAATTGAGGGTGTCATTTTTTGCACAACAACTCGGTACGGCTTACCCCATTTCGGTAAAACGTATTGAACAGGCACTAAATGCGGTCTAAATGTTGACAAAGTGATCTCCAACATCTAAACGTTAACTATACTATTTTGTCTTAAAAGGAATTCAAAGATGCTTGCTTATGAAGAAAACCGCAATTTTTACCGTATGTTAATTAATTCACAGTGCAAAATAGTGCTTGATGGTGAGGTATTATTTGGTACATGTAAAGACTTGAGCGCGACAGGTATGGCGTTTCAAATCAGTAGTAAAGCGATTCCATTGGGAACCATTTTAGATATCGAAATAGACTCGCAAAATCGTGAGATCCCATCATTATCTGCTAATGCTGAAGTCGCTAGAGAGCCGATTGCGCAAGAAGGTGGTTATTTGATTGGCGTTAAGTTTCATAAGATGAACTAACTAAAGATCATGCCCCCTCAATGATAGAGGGGGGAACAAGTAATTGGTCTGTTTAAAATACTTGGCACAACAGTCCTTTCAGGTAATAACCTTCCGGAAAGTTAGTTGCTACTGGATGATCACTGGCTTGAGAGTAACGTTTGATGATCCGCACTTCACGACCTGCATCCAATGCTGCATCTGCTACAATCTTTTGAAATAATTCACCACTCATCAATCCAGAGCAGCTAAACGTACTTAAATAACCGCCAGATTTAATCGATTTCATGGCATATAGGTTAATATCTTTATAACCTCTTGCTGCTCGATTTAAGGTTGATTTAGAATCAACGAACTTTGGTGGATCGAGCACGATATGATCGAACATCGTATCGCTATTGGCGTAATCACGTAGTAACTCAAACACGTCTTTTTTAACGAAACTCGCTTGCTCAACATCCAAACCGTTAATGATTAAATGCTGTTTAGCTATATCTAATGCAGGTTGTGACACATCGACATTAGTCACATGAGCTGCGCCATATTTTAAGGCATAGCTGGCAAAGGTACCGGTGTAGCAAAAGCAATTTAATACCTGCGCGTCCTGCATGTACTGTGCTGAAATATAGCGATTGTCACGCTGATCCAGATAAAAGCCGGTTTTATGGCCGTTTTCGATATCGACGAGGATCTTTACATCATTCTCATGGATTTCAATCGGCGCATCGACAACCCCTTGGACAGGGCCTTTGATTGGCTCTAAACCTTCTTTTTTGCGTACTTCTACATCGCTGCGATCGTATATGCGATGCTCAGGAAAACATTTGTTCAATGACCATATAATTTTGTCTCGGTGTTTTTCCGCACCCGCGCTGAGGAGTTGTAGTACAAGGACATCGGCATATTTATCAACGGTGACGCCAGGTAAGCCATCAGATTCAGCGGCAATCACGCGATAAGCATTGGTGTTGGCTTGTTTAATGACATGTTGACGTACAGCGATAGCCGTCTGGATCCGTTGGCTAAAAAATACATTATCAATTGATTGGTTTGGTTCAAATGTCCAAATCCGCACTCGAATTTGTGAATCAGGCGAAAAGGCGCCACGGCCTAACCAAACGTTTTCTGAACTATACACATCAACCGTATCACCGCGTTGACAACGGCCTTCGGTGCGCTCAACCGCTTTACTGAATACCCACGGATGTCGGCGTAATAAGGATTTTTCTCGAGTAGGGTGAAGATAAACTTTAGACATAATGAACGCTTGTGCTTGTAGGACTTAAGCGCCGTATTATACGCGGAATTACAGTAGATCAATAGATTTAATATTGCGTCAATGCGGTTAGGGCCTTAACTCGGTTGATAACCGCTATCAATTTGACTGTTACCTTTTGCAGCAAGCTCAGCGGCTTCGCGTGCTAAATCATCACATCGTTCATTTTCAGGATGGCCTGAGTGACCTTTGACCCAGCGCCAGTCGATGGTATGAGGTTGCACGGCAGCATCAAGTGCTTGCCATAAATCGGCGTTTTTAACCGGTTTTTTGTTACTCGTTTTCCAGCCATTTTTACGCCAGTTATGGATCCACTGATTAATGCCATTTTTTACATATTGGCTATCGGTAGTGAGGATCACCTTGCACGGTTTGCGTAATAACGCTAAGGCTTTAATCGGAGCCAGTAACTCCATGCGATTATTCGTGGTTGCGGCATAACCTTCGGCAAGCTCTTTGCGATGATCACCATAAATTAAAATTGCGCCATAGCCACCAGGACCTGGATTACCCAAACAACTACCATCGGTAAAAATATGAACTTCTTGCACGTTTTACTTATGCCTTTTTTCTAGAATTGATATACTGCTTTTACCATATCATAAAAACGAGAATAGCTATGCGCCAAATTATCCTAGATACTGAAACAACCGGTATGAGCCGTGAATCGGGTGAGCATTTTACTCAAGGTCATCGGATTATTGAAATAGGGTGTGTAGAGCTTGTTGATCGAAAATTAACCGGTAATCATTACCACGTCTATATAAATCCAATGCAAGATAGCGATCCTGAAGCGATTGCTGTGCATGGGATCACCAATGAATTTTTGCAAGACAAACCGGTATTCAAAGATATTGCTCAAGGATTTATCGATTTTATCGATGGCGCAGAATTGATCATTCATAACGCTCCGTTTGATGTCGGCTTTATGGATCTGGAATTTGCCATTAACCCAGCCACGGCATTGCGTCGAACCGAGCAATTTTGTACCGTCTTCGATACGTTAGTGCTAGCCAAAAAGATGCGCCCTGGTCAGCGTAATAACCTAGATGCATTGTGTCGAGAGTATGGTATTGATAACTCGCATCGAGAGCTACATGGTGCGTTATTAGATGCGGAAATTTTAGCCGAAGTCTATTTATTAATGACCGGCGGCCAAAAAGCCTTATCACTGGAAGCTGGCACTAAGTCGGCATCAGGGTTTGACGATATCGAAAAACTAGCGCCTCGGCAAAAAGGCCTTAAGGTAATTCAAGCTTCTGCCGATGAATTAGCTAATCACGAATCACGTTTAGACATTGTCGAACAAGCAGGAGGGAAGTGCTTGTATCGCCAATAAAAGGGCAATATGCAGGCAGTTAAACACGACCCACTTTTATACTTGTGCGTTAGCGAGGGTAACCTCGTTATGCCTGTTATTACTTCTCTTTATTCTTTCATCCTTCAATGATGCGTTTGCCAATGACATTAAGCTATTGGACAATCGTTTTCGACTTGATTATGCAGTAGAAGAAGTCACGATGGTGTTCTTTCGTGAATATCGTTCTGCTCCTGTGGTGTTAGTACGACCAGATGGGTCAAAAATATTTCAATACACTGCGGTGGGGCAACAAGTAACGTGGTTTGATAGCCCAACTTATGACATGATCAATATCAAAAATCCAATGGCCGGGCCTTGGCAAGCATTGGGTAATATATTAGATGATTCGCGGATCATGGTGATATCGAATCTCGCTTTGGTCACCAGTCCACTTCCGGATGAGTTGTTTTCTGGGGAAATCATAAAAATGAAATCGTTTTTACTCAATGATGGACAACCCATGACCTTTGCACCGTTTTCAGAAGCAATCAGGTTATCCGTCAGTTTAATCAGTACGAACAAACCGGAAGAAAATAACTTCGGCTCTTGAGCGCAGACCGTTGCCGTATTTGAAGATAATGGTCTGGGTCTCGATGAAAAACCCAAAGATGGTGTGTTTACGGGGCAATTTAGATTAGATGTTCCTGATGGCGAGTGGCAAGCGTTATCAAAAATAGAGACACCGATGTACACTCGAGAAAAACTCGATCCGATATTACGTGTGTATCCGTCACCGATTGAATTTGATTTAGCATTAGATCCGTCCGAACAGGCTGATGGTATGCATTTTGTGACGTTTAAACAAAAATACAAAAAATTTGACCCTACCTCCATATTAATTGATGGGGAAGTGCGTCTACCCAATGGAGTTTCACAATCATTTTCGTTAAATGAACAAACCTTGTGTGCTAAACGCTTAGGGATTGATAACGTTGCACCGGGTGTCTATCGCGTCAAAGCAATGGCATTTGCACGGACGTTAACAGGACGAGAGGTAATGATTAATTTACCCGAGTATTCATTTACGGTAGAGCCCATCATTATTGTGCCGCCACCACCAACGGCGGAAGAACTCGAACAAATTCGTTTAGCCCAAGAAGAAGCGGCACGTATTGCACAAGAAAAACAAGATAAAGCGTTAATGAAGAAAGCGTTGGCTATTAATGGCTTTGTATTGTTTGCTGGGGTGGTAATTATGGTCGCCATTCGTTTATGGTTAAATTATCAAGCTCGACCTAAATTGGAGCCTGAAACTGATACATTACAGCTCGATGATGGTGATTTAGAGTTAGATAATACACTTAACCTCAAAGATAAAGTGCTGTTAAAGATAAAATCCTTTATTCCAAGCAAAAAAAATACCACGCGTAAAACAGAAGAACCCGCGCTAGAGGGGCTTGATTGACCGAAAATTGTTACTTTTGCGCATTTAATCGGCAAACGATCAATAAATTACATTTTTATACAAAAAGCTATTGACCTTTACTAGGTCTAAACGTATTATCTGCGCCCGCAGTAGGGAATAACTTTATTTCTTACCGCGAATGTAAAAAGTGGAGCGGTAGTTCAGTTGGTTAGAATACCGGCCTGTCACGCCGGGGGTCGCGGGTTCGAGTCCCGTCCGCTCCGCCACTTTTACATATACAAGCAACATTGCGCTGGAGCGGTAGTTCAGTTGGTTAGAATACCGGCCTGTCACGCCGGGGGTCGCGGGTTCGAGTCCCGTCCGCTCCGCCAATTCTTGTTTGTAGTATCCCGGTGCGGAGTGGTAGTTCAGTTGGTTAGAATACCGGCCTGTCACGCCGGGGGTCGCGGGTTCGAGTCCCGTCCACTCCGCCATTTATACCTTCTCAATAGCTCTACAGCCCTGATTAGTCCTAGGTTTTCCTTTAAGACTTGATAGGAGTAGTAGACGAAATTGAAGACATTTAATTCCCCTAAACATCCTAAATATACCTTTAAAAAAGGTAATATCTTTTATTATTCACGCACCGTCCCTAAAGATATTGTAATTTCCCCTCAAATCTACATTCTATCTTAGTTATTTTTCAGTAAAAGTAGCTCAACTAAGAATTTTTCTTATATATAAATACATATCATTATAATAGGCATTCTCGTAACGATTTGGAATTATTGTTTTGAAAGTGTATTCGCCACAACTATTGTGTGTATTTGGTTTATTATTTAGTAAGTATCCGCTCAGTACAGATTTAAATTAGTTATGCAAAGCACAATCTATTTTTATTGAAGTTTTAACGGTTTGCTGGGTGGTGCACTTCTAAGTTTAATTCGGATACTCTCCATTAAAAGAATCAATTTAGATCTTGACATCTTTTTTTTCATGATTTAAGTTGAATTTGTAATATATATGGAGAAAAAATATGAGAATTATTTTTTTATTTTTAATATTTATGTTGCAACCCGCCATCGCAAAGACATGTATCAACCAAATATCGGAGGAAACACTGAACCTAGTTGAAAGTCTTAACAGCACTGAGCTTTATATGAATGACATGTATAACTTTTATGAGTTAGATACACAACAACGTAAGTTATTTTTTGCCAAAATCAAGCCAAGTGATAAACTTTCATTATGGCAATTTCACATTCAAAACATTACCCAATCGTACGAACTTAATGGAGATTCGCTAAAAACTGTTGAAGATATTTTATAAAATTAACTTTAAAATTAAACGCCTGACTATTCTTGGATATTTTACACCATTTAATATTTTTATGATTAGTTTTTTTAATTAAATCAATATCAATAATTTACTCTTTGAAGTAAATTATTTCAATATAGACCAGCAGGGTGGGCGAATCAAGGGGATTATCGTTTGTATGATTTTAGCACGGGGCGTAACTGGTATCGCACGCGTAAAACTGCCGTTGAACGTTTTTTGCCGCCACCGAATGCTAATCCTGTTATTACTAACTAACATTGCTGCGACCATCGCTTTTGCCATATCCGGGGCGTTAGTGGCGGCTCGTCATCGATTGGACATTGTTGGTTTTATTTACGGTGTTAGGCGCACAAAAGGCAATCTCATTAGGTATGGATATTCCTGTGGCTATCATAATGGGGATCTTTAGTGCTTGTCTCGGTGGTATTATTAGAGATGTGATTGTCAATGATGTCCCTGTTGTATTTCAACGAGATATCTATATTACAGCGTCTTTACTTGGGGCAATGAGCTATTGTTTGCTGTTTGCCTATACGCCACTTAGTGAAGGTTATGCACTGGTAATAGGTGGGGCACTAACCTTTATTATCCGTGCATTGGCCATTACCAGAAAACTCAGTATTCCCGCGCATAAGGGATTAGATTCAACTGGTCAATAATCGTTTTTATTCGTTACTAAATTTAATAGACTAGATTTTTTTACAGGATTATCATTATGTCACAAATAACACGTTTACGGTCAGGTCCCAAACTTAGCCGAATAGTAAAGTACAATGGGATTGTTTATTTATGCGGGCAAGTTGACGAGCATTATCATGAGCATAAAGATGATCTTATCGCACAAACTCATGCTACGTTAGCTAGGATTGATGAGCACTTAGCTGAAGCGGGTACGGACAAAAGTAAGCTTTTGTATGCGACTGTTTATATCAAAGATATTACACAAGCAGGGCAGATGAATGAAATTTGGAATGCTTGGTTGGCAGATTGTGTACCACCAGCGCGCAGTTGTGTGCAAGCACAGATGGCTAATCCGAATATTTTAATTGAAATAACGGTGCAAGCGGCATGTTAAGGTTATTAAGGTTCGCGTGCGGTTTGTTAGTGGTGAGTCATTTTACTTTCGCTCAATCAGCGCAAGAGCCCATTCCGTTTGAGACCATTGTCGTTGAAAGTAAAGTCCCTGTGTTGTATTACAAACATCAGTTTGAACAAGCAGAATTGGATTTTTACGAACTGTACAACAGCTTTGTGGATGAAGATAAATTCAAGATGCGTTGCAGTCTACGACGAATGACAGGCTCGCATATTAAGCGAACGTATTGTTACCCGCAATATTTGCTCAATCAATCGGCTCAAGCTTCAAGCGCGGCTATGAGTAACACTGATCCATCCTTATTAAGAGCTGGGATCATTCGCAACCCACCTTCTGCTAAAATGATTGAATTTTTGAGTACACGGGATCGCAAAGCGTCGTTGATATATGCAGAAGAGTTAATTAAAAAACACCCAGCGCTATATCAGCAGTTACTTAACATGCACAAGGCTGAGCAATTGTATTTAATTAAAAAAGCCCAGCATAACCAGAAAAAATAAACCCTGTTGCCACAAATGTCACAACAGGGTTCATATATTGGAACTAGAGCGGACTAAATATTATTTAGCAAACGCATCTTGCAGTGGCGGTACGACTTGTTTTTTACGACTCAGTACACCATCTAACCAGACTTCATTATTTTCAACTGTCACGCTATATGCTCCAGCGATAAGGCTAGGATCATCAGAAGCAATCAGCATCAGTGAGCCTTCTTTCATGATATCAGTGAGTAACAACATGACTGAATGACGATTACCTTCTTCTTTTAATTTAATAATATCAGCAGCTAAATCAGCTTTGATGTCATCAAAAACAGATAAATCGATCACTTCTAATTGACCAATGCCCACTAAGTTGCCATGCATATCAAAGTCTTTAAAATCACGCATCACTAAATCGCGTACGGGTGTGTCTTGTACGGCTGATTTGACTTTAAACATTTCCATGCCAACCGCTTTATAATCTTCGATACCGGCAATCTCTGCTAATGCTTCAACGCATTTAATATCGGCAGTGGTACAAGTTGGTGATTTAAAAATAACGGTGTCAGATAAAATCGCACACATCATAATGCCCGCATAAGCAGGTGGGATTTCAACTTGATAAAAGTCATACATCATTTTAACGATGGTATTACTACAACCTACTGGACGGATCCAACATTCCAACGGGGTAGAAGTGGTTAAATCACCGAGTTTATGATGATCAACGACACCCACAACGGTTGCTAAGTCAATATCATCTGGGGCTTGTGTTTTTTCTGTATGATCTACAATATAGACTTCTTCACCGGCATAGCTTAATTTAAGCTCAGGTGCGTCAAAACCAAAACGGTCTAAAATATATTGAGTTTCAGGAGTGACATCGCCTAAGCGGGTAGGGATAGCGTCTTCACCTATTTGATTTTTTAAATACGCGATGGCTAATGCGCCGCAAATTGAATCTGAATCAGGGATCTTATGTCCCACAACATACATTGTCATTATCGTTACTCCATAAAAATTTGCCACATTGTAATCAAACCAGCTGCCAATGCCAATAGACTTGTGGTGGTAGAAGGCAGTTTTTTCTTGAATTTGAATTTGATTTTGAATTTATATTTAGTTTGGTAATTAAGAGGTACGATTGTCTAAAATAGGGGTAAGAAGTTGTGACCCACTGGCTATAGCTATAATACCAATGTTATAACCTTCTTCATGGGATAAGGTTTGAGCTTGGGCAATAGCGTCTTGCCCACGCTTAATTTTTTCAAGGACGTAGAGTCGATAATGTAACTCCTCTATATCGCATTCTTCAGTCATTTTATTGAGGAGGTGTTGTACCTCTTATTTAGCAATATGCATGTTGTTCATCTCACTACTTTTCAATCCTTGTTTATAAGTATAACTTGTTTTTGTAAGTTTAGATATATCAGCATAATTAGCATTTCTAATTATTACATTACCTAAAAAGGCAAATCGTCGTCATCATCAAAATCAGGTGCCGGCATAGGCTTGGGCTGTGCGGGTATAGCTGCTGGTGCTGCGCTAGTCGAATTACCAGCAAATACGGCTGATTTTAAACGGTCGATATTACTTTGCGCGTTGGCTTGCTGTTCATCTGGCGAAGTGGCCTGTAACGAATAATAATTATTCCCGTTTTTGTCTTTGCGCTCCCACGCACTTAACGCGTATTCTTTCCCTTCGATGGTAATTTTACCTTTAAAATTAGGTTGAGTGTCTTTGTCTTTGTATGCGTTGAAAAACAATACACCGGTGAGATCTTTTTGTTGAAAATTTTGTTGGCTCATTAGCTCATTAATCCTAGGGTCGTCTTTTGGTTCAAAATAAATAAGGTATACTGTATTTTTGCTTGAATAGACGTATTTGTAAACATGCTTCGCTTTTTAAATATCACTCGCTGGCATACGCCGGCCAATTTTCTACTGATCATGACGTTTTGCATGGCGTTGGTGTTTTCTACGTGGCAGGTATTGCTGAATAACTTTGTTATCGAACAAGCAGCTTTTACCGGCAAAGAAATAGGGATCTTGCAATCATTACGCGAAGTTCCTGGTTTTCTGGCATTTACAGCAATCTATGTATTGTTGTTCATTAAAGAGCAATTATTTGCCACACTTGCCTTGTTGCTCACCTGTATCGGTGTCGGGCTAACGGGATTTTATCCCAGTGCCATGGGCTTGTATGTGACCACGGTCATTATGTCTATTGGTTTTCATTATTACGAAACCGTCAATCAATCGTTAACCTTACAATGGCTCCCCAAGGACCAAACGGCCTCCTTTATGGGGCGAGCCTTATCGGTTAAGGCAATTGGCGCATTGAGCGCTTATGCCGTAATTTGGGCATTGATGGAATATTTGCAATGGCCCTATGTGCAAGCGTATGTAGTGATTGGCGGCTTAGGGGTGTTGATTGTCATCATGTTGTGGCTGAATTTCCCACAGTTTCATGCAAACACAATACAAACCAAAAAACTCTTCGTTAAAAAACAATACAGCTTATATTACGCGTTGGTGTTTTTTAGTGGGGCGAGACGTCAAATTTTTATGGTGTTTGCTGGATTTTTGATGGTCGAAAAATTTGGCTATTCGGTTGGACAAATTAGTGCGTTGTTTATGATTAATTATATATTTAATTTGTTTTTCGCTCCTAAAATTGGCAACTGGATTGGTAAAGTCGGCGAACGAAAGGCCTTGGTCTTTGAGTATATTGGTTTGATCGGTGTATTTGTCAGCTATGCTTGGGTAGAAAATGCCTATATAGCAGGAAGCTTATATGTCATTGACCACATGTTTTTTGCGTTAGCGATCGCAATGAAAACTTACTTTCAAAAAATAGCCGATCCGCGCGATATTGCCGCCACAGCGAGTGTGAGTTTCACTATCAATCACATTGCCGCGGTGGTTATTCCAGCGTTACTCGGGATCTTATGGTTATCCTCACCAACCCGTGTATTTTACATTGGGGCGGTGTTTGCTAGTTGTTCGTTGGTGCTGGCGTGTTTATTACCGTTACACCCGCAACAAGGCAATGAAACGCGCTTTGGTGCGATAAGGTAAATAAGGTGCAGCTACTTACTGCAGCACCAAATCTTTGAATTTTAATAAGTTAGTACTGGGGAGTAATGACACTATCCGGTCTTCTTTTTCTAAGAAGGTGTACGGGATGATTTCGCTACTGAGCATCGTTGGCGAAGCTTGACCTATGGGTGAACCGGATACGGTAATGCCATTCGTTAACACCGTGAGTATACCGGACTCGATGGGCATGGAATGCTCTTGAAACCACGCAATTAATTCTTCAATCATATTGTTAGTTTCAGTGCACAATGCTTCTGTTGCTTCAATAAACACGCCATTAAATTCAATCGACGTTGAAATAGCATCATGTAAAATAAGGGATTGTCGGATAGATTGTATATGAGCTTTAGTGCGATCATTTAAGACCAATAAAGCTAATTTATTAGATTGATTATAGGGAGGCGCTAGTGGCGCAAATAAAAACATCGAAGCCATACAACACTCATTGGACTCATTTATTATTGGCGTAATATAGCACAGAGAATATGACACAGAGAAAAAGAATTTAACCTCTGGCAACGAAATGATTCGCTTTCCCAGAGGTTTGATGGATTTTAAACCTTGTTGGTCAATGTCTGAGTAGACTAATTTAACGCATTAATACCGCTTGATATGGGGCGAGTGTTATTTGCCCTTCAGTAATATTTAATTCAGTTAAGTTATTTAATAACACTTGTGCCTGTTGCATATTCATACCACCTAGATCGGCAATATTTAACGTCACCGAGTCACTTGAGAAGTTTAACAATACTAATATCGTATCTTCATCCAAGGTTCGCGTATACGCATAGACTTGAGTATGCTCCGGCAATAACAAATCATACGCACCATAAACTAAGGTTAGATTATTTTTCCGTACCTGGTTTAAGGTACGGAAATAATGTAACTCAGAGTCCGGATCCTGTTCCTGCGCAGCCGCGTTAACCTCAACATAGTTTGGGTTTACTTGGATCCACGGTGTACCGCTAGTAAAACCACCATGAGCACTATCGTCCCAATGGATTGGCGTACGTGCGTTATCACGAGCACACAATTTATGCGATTCCATAAACTGTTCTAAGTCGCCGCCTTCTTCTTTGGTCAGGTTGTACCAATTTATTGTCATAATATCTTTGTAATCTTCGATATTATCAAATTTAATATTGGACATGCCTAACTCATCACCCATGTAGTAGTAAGGTGTGCCGCGCATCGTTAATAAATACGTAGATAGCATTTTGGATGCAATACGACGATGTTCAGGTGCATCTGACGCCCAACGTGTCACCATACGAGGAAAATCATGGTTACCGAAATAAATCGTGTTCCAACCTTTATCAGCTAACGCCGTATCCCAATCCGACATCACTTGTTTGAATTTTACTAAGTTTTGGAAATCGTCATTGACGATAAACCGATCACCGACACCAATACCTTGATGGTCAAAATGATAGTTCATGTTCAATTCTTGACGATCCGCATCGACCAAATTCAAGACATTATCCGTGTGCGTGCCAGGACCTTCTGCAACCGTCATAATGTCATAGTGCTGAAGTACTTCACGGTTCATTTCATGCAAATATTCATGTAAACGAGGGCCTTGAGCATAGGCATCAATCATCTTTTGACCTTGATACTTTTCTTCAAATTCAGGATAACCATCATGTTTAGAAATAAAAGTAATGACGTCCATACGGAAGCCATCAATGCCTTTTTTAAACCAAAAATGCATCATGTCATAAATTTCAGCACGTAATTTCGGGTTTTCCCAATTTAAATCAGGTTGCTTAATCGCGAAATAATGCAAGTAATACGAGTTTGTCGCTTCGTTATAGCGCCACGCATTGGCCTCAGGATCAAAGTAACTCCAACGACGCGGCGGTGTGCCTTTTTCTGCTGGCCACCAATGGAAATAATCGTAATAGGGATTATCACGAGATTGTTTGGCTTCTTGAAACCACACATGTTCATCACTACAGTGATTGACGACCAGATCCATTACAACTTTTAAACCACGTTCGTGCATACCAGCGAGTAGTGCTTCAAAATCAGCCATGTCACCAAATTCAGCCATAATGTTACGATAATCTGAGATATCATAGCCATTATCATCATTCGGTGAGCTGTAAATTGGATTTAACCAAATAATATCAACACCTAGATCTTTAATATAATCTAGACGGTTAATGATGCCACGTAGATCACCGACACCATCACCATTTGAATCCTGGAAACTGCGTGGGTATATTTGATATACCACGCCTTCTTTCCACCATTCACGTTGAATACTTGCTAATTTCATATACGTTGTTCCTGTTCTTCATTTTGTTGACTAACTAGTGCATCTTTTGAAGTGTCGATGCGCAAGGCTAAGACTGCGCCGACTAAGAATAATAAACCACATAAGGCTAGTGCGTTGCGCGGATCGCCGCCTAGTACTGAGTCATAAACCAGACCAATACTGAGCATTTCCATAATTTGAGGTAAGCAGATCATGGCGTTAATCAACCCCATATAAATACCAATACGCATAGCGGGCGCAACATTCGCACACATGATAAATGGTACCGTAATCACACCAGCCCAACCCACACCGACTAATGCCATACAAGCCAGAGTCATGTACAAATCAGTCGTGAGCTGCATAGATAGGAAACCTAAACCGCCAATGGCTAAACAGACCGCATACACTTTGTTATCCCCAAATTTGTGGATAGTTTTGGCAATAAAGAATGACACGATTAACGTGGTGACGTGCATCACTGCAAAGGCGGTACCGCCTTGTGCCGTACCTTCAGCAAAACCAGCCGCATCAGGAGTAGGGGCATCATATACATGATAAGCAATGGAGAGAGACAAATACTGCCACATCAAAGGTAAGCCAAACCAAGTCACTAACTTAACCCACCATAACTGGCGTAACGATAACGGCATGTCTTTTAATGCAGACCAAAGATCAGGCAAGATGCTCGAGATCACTTTTCCTTTATTCTGAGCTTTGAATTCTTCGATGTTTTCTGGAGGATATTCGTTAGTCTTGGCAAATGACCAAAACGCGGTGATTAAAATCACAACCACACCACAGACAAATGAATACTTCACAATATCTGGGATGGTTGTGCCATCTGTTAATGCAGACACGCCAAAGAACAGCATAATGACGGGCATTAAACTTGCCAATATTTGGCCACCTGAGATCATAAATGTTTGTAGTGCAAAGGCAAAAGGGCGTTGTTCACGATTGACCATATCACCCACCATAGCGCGGTAAGGTTCCATTGCGGTGTTCATCGCAGCATCAAGGATCCAAAACAAGCCCACGACCATCCATAATTCTGGGACATATGGCATAAACATGACAGCAACACTACCAATCAGTGCGCCCCATAAAAAGAATGGTTTACGACGACCAAAACTAGTCCAAGTTCGATCACTAATCGCACCAATTAAGGGTTGGATCAATAAACCCGTAACCGGTCCGGCTAACCATAATAACGGTAACTGGTCATACGATGCACCATGATAGGTAAAAATGGGGCTCAAGTTAGCTTGTTGTAAACCAAAGCCATACTGGATCCCAAAGAAGCCGAAACACATGTTCCAGACTTGCCAAAAAGATAAACGAGGTTTAATTCCTGAGTTCATGCTGTGTCCTAGTAATGTTAATAATACGTTAACCACTGTAACATAAAGGATAAACTTAATCGATTAAGCGTGCAATCTAATTATCAGATAATTGCGCAAAATAATTTCAAGTTAATAAACAGCGCACAAAGGACTTGTATTTACTAGCGATGCATTTGACAATAAGTGCTTATTTTTTATTAATAAAAACGTCAACGGATAAACTAAATGAGCTTAGTGGCTGCGCAAAATGTGAGCAAAACGTTTCAAGATGGTGATCATCAAATTACTATCCTTCGTGATGTTAATTTGAACGTTGCGGCAGGTGAACACGTTGCCATCGTCGGCGCATCGGGTTCGGGAAAAAGTACATTACTGCATATTTTAGGTGGGTTAGATACACCGAGCTCCGGAGAAGTGTTTATCGACGGCAATGACATTGCCAAAGCGACTGACAAACAAAATGCACGTATGCGCAATCAAGATATCGGTTTTATTTATCAGTTCCATCATTTATTACCGGAGTTTAGTGCCTTAGAAAATGTGGCGATGCCATTATTGATCGCAGGTGTCAGTGACCAACAAGCCCAAGAACAAGCACGAGCGTTATTATCTGAAGTGGGCTTAAGTCATCGTTTAGGGCATTTCCCTGGACAATTGTCAGGCGGAGAAAGACAACGTGTTGCGATCGCCAGAGCATTAATCAATCAACCAAAAATTTTGCTTGCCGATGAGCCAACCGGTAATTTGGATGATGCAACGGGTGAAGAGATTTATCAATTGCTTGCCACCTTAAAAGCTGAGCATGGTTTTGCGGCTGTCGTGGTGACGCACGATCTGCGTTTAGCCCAAAAACTCGATACGCAATATCGTTTGATTAAAGGTCAACTCAGCGCAGGTTTAGCATAATGGCGTCAACTTCTATGCCTCAGTTACGCTTAGCATGGCGTTTGGCGTTGCGCTTTAGGCAGAACAAACACGACCAGCGTTTTGTGTCATTTATTGCCGGCGCTTCTATTGCTGGGATCAGTTTAGGCTGCGCGGTACTCATCTTATTATTGTCCGTTATGAATGGCTTTGAGCGTGAACTGGAGCAGCGAATTTTGTCGGCAATCCCACATGGGGAATTGTTTGCTGTTTCTGCAACCGGATTAGCAACGTTGGAAACAGGAATGCTCACTATCGCCAATGATCCCAACGTCAAAGCGGTCTATGCCTACACCCAACAATCCGCGCTATTGCAAGTCAATAACACATTACATGGTTTGAGTATCACTGGGTTAGATTTGAATGTTACTACCCATCCTTTGTGGCAGTTTGTGACGCCATTCAGCGATGTATTCCAAGGGGACTTGCCGCCGATTTATTTGGGGCAAGCCGTCGTGGCAAAATTTGATTTACAACCTGGGCAAACCGTTCAGTTATTAATACCGTTGTCTGATGGCGGCCAAGGCAGTCAGCAATTTAAAGCGCCAACCTTGTTTCAAGGGGTGTTGGCAGGAACGATCCATGTGGGCGGAGAAGCCGACCAGTTATTAGCGCTAACATCATTACAAGCATTGAATGATTCGTTAGGGATCACCTCCGGTGCTAAAGGGCTACAAATTTATTACCATGATGTGTTTGCTGCATCACAATTAACCCATGCGATTGGCTACGACTATCCAGAGGGCGTGTATATTTCTGATTGGACTCGGACACACGGCCATTTGTATCAAGATATTCAATTGGTCAAAGTCATTGTGTATATCGTGTTGCTACTAGTGATTGCTGTGGCGTCATTTAATATTTTATCGTCATTGACAATGGCAGTAAAAAACAAACAAGCGCATATTGCAATATTGAAAACAATGGGCGCAAGTCCTGAGTTTTTAGCCCGTGTGTTTGTATTACAAGGCTTATATAACGCATTGCTAGGCATTGTCAGTGGGACATTGATTGGCGTGGGATTAAGTTTATATCTGTCTGATATTATTCGAGGCCTAGAGAATATTTTTGGGCTGGCGGTATTATCTGGGGATATTTATTTTATTGATTTTTTGCCGACCCATCTACAAGGGACGGATGTCGTCGTGACTGTGATACTGGCTTTATTATTAAGCGTATTGGCGACGCTATACCCCGCAAAAAAAGCCGCTAACGTAGTCGCAGCGAAGTTCTTGCACTAGTCAAAATGGCAAAAAAAAAGAGAGCAAATGATGCTCTCTTTTAATCGTAAATTCCCAATCTAGTGTCTTTTTAACGCGCTATTTAGCTATCTTCGTAACGAACACCCGCTTCAAGGTCGTTATACACGTCTTCGTCTAGCTCACCTTCACTTTTAGCGACAATACACGCCACCATACAATCTCCGGTGACATTGACTGCTGTACGGGTCATATCCAATAATCTATCCACACCGATGATTAACGCGATACCTTCGACAGGTAAGTTCACTTGTTGCAATACCATCGCAAGCATGATTAAACCTACACCAGGCACACCCGCTGTACCGATTGATGCTAATGTCGCAGTCAATATGACCATGAGAAAATCAGTAACTGATAAATCGACGCCATATACTTGAGCGATAAATACCGTTGCGACACCTTGCATAATCGCCGTGCCGTCCATGTTAATAGTGGCACCTAATGGGATAGTAAAACTCGAAACGGAAGATTTAACCCCTAAGCGATTTTTAGCGGTATCCATTGTAATCGGTAGCGTAGCATTAGAACTAGACGTACTAAATGCAAATAGCGCTGTGTTACGCATTTTACGTAACAAAATAATCGGGCTTAAGCCGCTTAGGGCTTTAAGTATAATGGGGTAGGTGATGAAGGCATGCATCACTAATACACCAAAGACTAAAAAGAAATATTTGGCTAGCCCTAAAATCGTATCCAAACCAATCGTCGCGAACAATTTGGCCATCAGTACAAACACACCATAAGGCGCTAAGTTCATCACCATAGTCACGATGTTCATGATCACGGTATTGATATCATTGAACGCTGCAGCGACGCGTTTACCGGTATCTCCAGCCATCGCTACCGCGATCCCGAATAAGACTGCAAAGACGATAATTTGCAGCATATTGCCTTCCGCCATTGAAGCGATAGGGTTGGCTGGAAACATGTTAACAAAGACTTGCACTATATTAGGCGCTTCTTTAGACGTGAATTGTGTTTCAGTCGTCAGATTTAGACCTTCACCAGGGGCAATAATTAAGGCCATACAAATCGCGGTCGCAACAGCGATTGCCGTTGTCATAACATACAAGCCGACTGATTTTCCGCCTAGACGTCCTAGCTTGCTTGGCTCCGAAAGACTACTGGTACCGCAGACTAGTGAGACAAACACCAAAGGCACAACGAGCATTTTTAAACTGGCAATAAAGATCTGACCTAAACCGGTAAAGATCCCATCAATGAAAATGGCTTTAATCGAGAATGCGATGCCCAATGCACTAAATTGCAAATCACCACTGTCGCCCATGATGAGTTTGAATAAAAAGCCGATGAATACACCAGCAATCATGCCAATAAAGATACGCGCGGTGAGAGAATATTTGTGGGTGGGGTGTGACAATGAATCAGTCATTATGGACCTCTTGTTATTATTTACCACACACTTTACAAACAATTAGCCTAATTGAAAAGGATAAACACTGCCTAAGTGTAAAATTTGCGTCAACTCATCCAATGCACTTTGTGATTCTAGTAGTAAACTCGGATCGGCTAAATCGGCTATCGCTAACTCATCACGGTAATGTTTTTCGATCCATTGATTCAACTCAATAAATTTCGCATCAGTTAACCGAGTATGCTGATTAATCGCTGCTTGTTCGTGTTCTTTTAATGCTACACGCAGACGTAAACATGCAGGTCCGCCACCATTTTGCATGCTTTGTTTTACATCAATGTATTGGACGTGTTTGATGGGAGTGGGTTGCTTCACTAAATCATTGAGATATTGGTACACCGCTGGATTTTCTTGACACTCCATTGGCGCAATAATCGTCATTTCGCCATTCGGTAGCGTGATGATCTGTGTATTAAACAAATAACTTCTGACCGCATCATTGATCGTGACTTGCTCCGTGGGTACTTGAATGAAGTGCATTTGGGTATGACCCATTTTACGTTGGATTTCATCCAAGACAGATTCGGTCCGTGCAAATGTTTGTTGATGATAAAACAAGACATTTTGGTTACCCACACTAATCACATCATTATGAAACACGCCTTGGTCAATGACGTCTGGATTTTGTAAGGCAAATACGGTGTTATCTTCTGTCAAGCCATGTAAACGTGCCACCGCTTGGGATGCTTCAAAGGTTTGTCTGGCTGGGAACTTTTTAGGTGCAGGCTGACTGGCATCAAATGCGTGGCGACCATATACAAAAAACTCTACACCTGACTGATCGTAGGCACTGCAAAAACGCGTATGATTAGCTGCACCTTCATCCCCAAAATGATCATTTTCGGGTAAATGCTGATGATGAACGAATACCTTAGGATCATTAAAGGTAGCACGCAAAATACGACCGGTAACTTCAGGTTCAATTGAACGATGAAATTTGTTGGTTAAATTAGCAGGGGTGAAATGGATTTTACCATCAGCACTATCGGCACTAGGGGAGACAGTCGCAGCATTGGCTGTCCACATAGACGACGCCGAATAACATGCCGATAAGATAACGGGATCAGATTTAGCTGCTTTGTTCAGAACTTGAGCATCTGTTCCGCTAAAACCCAATCGACGTAACACGGATAAGTCTGGACGAGCTTGAGGTGCAAGGACACCTTGCTGCATGCCTAAATCCGCTAAGGTTTTCATTTTAATTAAACCTTGCAGTGCAGCTTGCTTGGGATGACTCACCCCTTTTGCGTTATTAACCGAAGCGACATTACCATAAGATAAACCAGCATAATTGTGAGTAGGGCCGACTAGCCCATCAAAATTCATTTCCACATGTTGCATAACTTATCCTTCTATATAAACTGTGATGATAATTGACTTTCATGATAGCTACGATTAATGTGCAGAGCATATTCGCTATGCCTTTTGCTGTACTAATCATAATCTAGGCTCGATATTATGAACTATGATTACAGAGTAGCGCAAACCTTATTTATTAAAAAATCTTTATAAATTAAACACTTACGCTTTTATTTTTGGGTAAGTATGAATATTTTCTTGTTTTATATGCAGTTTATAGATATATCTTAAAAGGGCAACATCGTCTATATAGTGTTAATGAACACTATTATAAGTGATAAATTTTTAAACATTTTCAAAGGATTACCTTCCCCTATGGCAAAATCATTAGTTATTGTCGAGTCGCCAGCCAAAGCGAAAACAATAAATAAATATCTAGGCAAAGATTTTGTTGTGAAATCCAGTGTCGGGCATGTTCGCGATCTTCCTACTAAGGCGTTAGGTAATGTTGCACCTAAAAAAACGGCAAAAGAGCTCAATACTTGGACAGACAAGAAAAAAGCAGAATATTTACGTCAATTTGAATATGACAAACTGGTTGATCGTATGGGAATTGACCCTCAACATGACTGGCAAGCCCATTATCAAATTTTGCAAGGCAAAGAAAAAGTCGTAGCAGAACTCAAAAAACTAGCCAAAGACGCCGACACTATCTATCTTGCAACCGATTTGGATAGAGAAGGGGAAGCGATTGCTTGGCACCTCCAAGAACTATTGGGGACTAAAGGTAAAACCTATCAGCGAGTGGTATTTAACGAGATCACCAAGTCTGCCATTCAAGATGCGTTTGCCAATCCTGGTGAGCTGAATATCAACCGTGTCAATGCTCAACAAGCGCGTCGTTTTCTCGACCGTGTTGTGGGTTTCATGGTATCGCCATTATTATGGAAAAAAGTTGCTCGAGGGTTATCAGCCGGACGTGTACAGTCAGTTGCCGTTCGTTTAGTGGTTGAACGCGAACGTGAAATTAAAGCTTTCCAGCCAGAAGAATTTTGGGATATTCATGCTGATTTGCAACAAACTAGTGTTAAAAATACCACCTTTGATTTACGCATGTTGGTGGCTAAACATGCTGATAAGTCCTTTAAGCCGGTTAATAAAGCGCAAGCTGATACCGCGTTAAATGCTTTAAAAGATGTGCAGTATTCTGTTGTCGCTCGTGAATCCAAACCTTCATCTTCGCGCCCAAGTGCGCCTTTTATTACGTCAACATTGCAACAAGCTGCGTCAACTCGCCTTGGCTTTGGCGTGAAAAAGACCATGATGCTAGCTCAGCGTTTATATGAAGCGGGCCACATTACGTATATGCGTACCGATTCAACTAATTTAAGTAACGATGCAGTAGCGGCTGCGCGTGATTATATTGAAACCCAATTTGGTGGCAACTACCTTCCTGAAAACTCAATTCGTTATGGTGCAAAAGAAGGCGCTCAAGAAGCTCACGAAGCGATTCGTCCTTCAAATGTGAAGCTAACAGCGGCGTCATTAGGTGATATGGAACGTGATGCTCAGCGTTTATATGAGCTGATTTGGCGTCAAACGTTAGCGTGTCAGATGTTACCAGCTAAGTATGATTCAACGACATTACGTGTCAAAGCGGGTGAGTATGAGTTAACTGCCAAAGGACGAGTATTAAAATTTGATGGTTGGACGCGTGTTCAGCCTCAAGTCAAACGTAAGGGTGATGATGATTTACTCTTGCCTGATCTTAAGCCAGGTGACGTACTTGCGTTACAGCAGTTAGATCCGAAACAACATTTTACTAAACCGGTTGCTCGTTTTAACGAAGCATCCTTGGTTAAAGAATTAGAAAAACGCGGTATCGGTCGCCCTTCAACGTACGCATCAATCATTTCTACCATCCAAGATCGTGGTTATGTGCGTTTAGATATGAAACGTTTTTATGCAGAAAAAATGGGTGAGATCGTATGTGATCGCCTAACTGATAATTTCTCTGAACTGATGTCGTTTGATTTTACCGCTAAAATGGAACAGCGTTTGGATGATATCGCACATGGCGAAAAACGCTGGAAAGACGTGCTAAACGACTTTTATGGTGATTTTTATACTCAGCTCATGCAAGCTGAAAAAGATCCCGAAGAGGGCGGTATGGCTCTCAATTCAGCCGTGCCAGTCAATGTGACTTGCCCGAAAGAAGGCTGTGGTCGTGATATGAATATTCGGACCGCCTCTACTGGGGTGTTTTTAGGGTGTACCGGTTATAACTTACCCCCCAAAGAACGTTGTACTCAAACCATGAATCTTACTCCGGGTGATGAAGCGATAAAAGTTGCCGATGAAGATGATTTTGAAACTGAATTATTACGCGCTAAACACCGTTGTCCAATTTGTGACACCGCGATGGATAGTTATCTCATTGATGAGACCCGTAAACTCCATGTCTGTGGCAACACGCCGACCTGTCCAGGAACTGAAATTGAGACGGGTACGTTCAAAATCAAAGGCTATGAAGGTCCATTAATTGAATGTGATAAATGTAGCAGTGACATGGAACTGAAAAACGGCCGCTTTGGTAAGTATTTTGGCTGTACTAACGAAGAATGTAAAAACACGCGTAAATTATTACGCAGTGGTGAAGCAGCGCCACCCAAAGAAGATCCGGTATTTTTACCAGAACTACCTTGTACGCAATCCGATGCACACTTTGTGTTACGTGATGGCGCGGCAGGGATATTTTTGGCGGCACATAATTTTCCTAAATCTAGAGAGACCCGTGCACCGTTAGTCGCTGAGTTGCAAGAGTATCGTGATCGTATTTCGCCAAAGTTTTATTATTTAGCAGATGCACCGATTGCCGATCCAGATGGTCAACCGACTATTGTGCGCTACAGCAGAAAAACCAAAGAACAATATGTCATGTCTGAAGCTGAAAAAGGCAAAGCATCCGGTTGGTCTGCTTGGTATCAAAACGGTAAATGGGTCACTGATGATAAACGTAAGAAACCTGCTGCTAAGAAACCGGCTGCTAAACGTAAACCTGTCGCTAAAAAAGCCGCAGCGAAATAACCGAAAGCACAAGAGACTATAGCTAATGGCATCATTACAAGACCAATTACTAAAAGCAGGTTTAGCGGATAAAAAATCGGCTAAAAAAATTAAACAACAAAAACATAAAGCGAAGAAGCTAGCGCAGACACAAAAAGTGGTTGTTGTGGATCAAGCAAAACTAGATGCTCAAGCGGCATTAGCGGCGCGACAAGCCAAAGACGCAGAGTTAGCAAAAGAACAAGCAAAGACGCGCGAAGCTAAAGAAGTACTCGCTCAAGTGAAGCAGTTGATTGATGTGAATAAGCAACCGCGCGGCAAAGGTGACATTGTGGTTAATTTTACCGATGCTAACGTAGTTAAACGCTTATATGTCAATCAAGCGACGCATCAACTCATAACCCAGGCTCGTTTAGCCATTGCTAAGTTAAATGATGGCTATGAGCTAATACCAGTGCCTGTGGCTGATAAGATTGCAACGCGTCACCCTGAAGCGATTGTGTATCGTGCTGATGATGTTCCAGAGACAGAACAAACCAATGCGCAGGATGATGAATGGTATGGCGATTATGACATTCCAGATGATTTGATGTGGTAAATTACAGTTTTTGATAAAATTGATCAGACATAAAAAAAAGCACCTAATTAGGTGCTTTTTTTGTTTCTGATTCACAGCGCTAAATTAACGCTGTGAGTCAAACGAGTTATTCAACACTCGCCGGTAATGTAGTCGGTGCAGACACACGAGATGTCACACTAACCATGTCAGCACGCTTAGCTGTTTTAACGTACTCTGGACGCGCATCATCTGCTCGTGAAGTAACGGTAATCTCACCAATCCCTTGTGCAATGACTTTTGGTAATGCAGTTGGATGTGAGGCACGCGCTTTAGGCTGTAATGCTGTGGCGACCGGCGCTGTAACCACTGGGGCTACTTCAGCTTCAACTTTCGCAACAACTTCAGGTGCAACTTCCTTAATCGCTTCAACCACTGGTGCTGCAACTACTGGCGCTTCAACCGCTGGGGCTTCAACCACTGGTGCTGCAACTACTGGCGCTTCTACCACTGGTGCTTCAACCACTGGTGCTGCAACTACTGGCGCTTCTACCACTGGGGCTGCAACTACTGGCGCTTCTACCACTGGCGCTTCAACCACTGGGGCAGCAACGGCTGCAACCGTTTCGGTTACCGTCGCGACTGCATTCACATCTTCTAATGGTAACTGAGTTTGAATGACGTTATCAGAGGCGTCAGCAGATGCCTGTTCTTCTTGCTTACGCTTTTGTCCCGCAGCACGAGCATGACGAGGAGAGCGACGTGAACGTGACTTCTTCTCTTGTGCTGTTGTGTTGTCGTCAGTGCTGTCATTTGCTATCGCAGTAGACAGTGTCTCTTGAGTTGCCGTTACCGGTGCCTCAACTTGAACTTCAGGAGCTGCTTGAGCTACTTTATTCTCGACGGGTACAGCTGAATCAGCGTTGACTACTACGTCATCTTGAATGCGGACATTTTTACGTGTATCGCGACGTTTACGACGTTCTTTAGGAACGGCTGGCGTATTATCTTCAGCTTCAACCTCATTTGTTTTAGTGCGAGGCTGACGACGTGGCGCTGCCGCTTCGTTTGTCTCTACGTTATTGGTACGTTTACGATTACGTGTATTACGACGCTGTCCTTCTTGACCTTCTTTGTTGTCTTTGGTAGCGCGATTATCTTTAGCTTCAGTCGCTGTATTAGCAGTCGCGTTTTTGTCTTCAGTTTGCTGTCCACGACCGCGTTGATTGCGGTTACGGTTACGGTTTTGACTTTGACGACGTTGGTTATTATTACGAGCTCGACCTTTTGCTTTAGGTTTTTCTTCTGGCTTAGGTGCAAATAGCGCAGTGATCCAAGCAATAAAACCTGCAATGATACCTGTTGTCGCAGCGGCTTTAGCCGGTGTAGATATAGATGCAGGCGCTGTTTTCGGGGCAATCATACCTTTCAATGCTGGCTCTTCACGTTTAGTTGGGAGCGCAGCAGCAGCTTCTTGAATTTGCTCGTTTGATTCCGCTAATTCTAACGTGTAGCTGATTTCAGATACTTTATCTTCTGGACGGCGACGCGAAATTTGGAAGTTAGGCGTAGATAAGTTTGGATTAGGTAAGACTAATACATCGACCTTATTACGATCTTCTATTGCCCAAAGTGCACGACGTTTTTCATTCAGGATATAAGTAGCCACATCAACCGGTAATTGTGCTTCAACTTGACCTGTGTTGTCTTTGATACATTCTTCTTCAATGATGCGTAACACAGACAAAGCTAACGATTCAGTCCCACGAATTGTTCCGTGACCGGCGCAACGAGGACAGACGTTATGTGCAGACTCACCTAATGATGGACGTAAACGTTGGCGAGACATTTCTAATAAACCAAAACGCGAAATACGACCAAGTTGAATGCGAGCACGATCTCCACTTACCGCATCTTTCATACGATTTTCAACTTCACGTTGGTGCTTGTTAATCGACATATCGATAAAGTCGATAACCACTAAACCACCTAAATCACGTAATCGTAATTGACGTGCAATTTCATCTGCAGCTTCAAGGTTAGTATTAAATGCCGTCTCTTCAATATCGCTGCCCTTAGTGGCGCGCGCAGAGTTGATATCGATTGATGTTAATGCTTCTGTTGGGTCGATAACAATTGAACCACCAGAGGGTAAACGGACTTCACGTTGGAAAGCCGATTCAATTTGAGTTTCAATTTGGTAATGACTGAATAACGGCACATCACCTGTGTAAGGTTTTACGCGACTAGCAAAGTCAGGACGTACTAATTCTATATGTTGTAGTGCTTGCTCATAAATCACCGGCTTGTCAATGATGATTTCACCTACATCGCGACGAAGATAATCACGGATAGCACGAACAATAACGTTTGACTCTTGGTGAATTAAAAACGGAGCAGGGCGGTCTTTGGCCACTTCCGAGATCGCTTCCCAATGGGTTAACAATACTTTTAGATCCCATGATAATTCTTCTGTGGATTTGCCAACACCAGCAGTTCGAACGATTAAGCCCATTCCTTTAGGAAGATCAAGCTGATCTAATGCGGCTTTCAATTCACTTCGTTCTTCCCCTTCGATACGGCGAGATATACCACCAGCACGAGGGTTATTAGGCATGAGCACTAAATAACTACCAGCAAGGGAGATAAACGTCGTTAAGGCAGCGCCTTTTTGACCACGTTCTTCTTTATCTATTTGGATTATAACTTCTTGGCCTTCTTTGATAGCGTCTTTTATATTAGGACGACCTTCAAAGGTGTAGTTATTAGGGAAATAATTACGGGCAATTTCTTTAAGTGGTAAAAAACCATGACGGTCAGCACCGTAATCCACAAACGCAGCTTCTAAGCTTGGCTCTACACGAGTAATAGTACCTTTATATATGTTTGCTTTTTTCTGTTCATGACCGGGGCTTTCGATATCTAGATCATATAATTTTTGACCATCGACAAGGGCGACACGCAACTCTTCTGATTGAGTTGCATTTATCAACATTCTTTTCATTTTATATTCATTCTTATATAAGGTGCGGACAGGCAAGAAAGGGCTCGAAGTGAGCTTAAACAAGGACTGCACTAAACGCGCAGGTAGAATCATCCGTATTTGTGCAGTCGGTACTGGCACTTGTAAGGTGCAAGAGTATCGTCAATATACGAGATTAAACATGTTTTATTGTAATCACAGGGCTAAGGGAAAAGGGTTAAGAGCTATTGTCATTAACAACGATTCGAGCCTTATCACTGTGTTAAAAATTCTATTCTATTATGTCTGCACAATGTTTATTTATGCACAAATTTACGCGCTGCTATCTGTCATCGTATCTTCATGAATGTGGCTTTATAATAAGAAGCGTGTTTCACATCCATTCACATGTTTCATGTAAGGGGCAATCTAAACGTAATTTGTGCTCATTCGGATAAAAAGGCGATGCGTTTTTACATCAAGCCCAACGTTATTTGGGTAATAAATCTACAATCTTATCCGCAGTTGATAGCTGATTTTGTGCATTCAGGTATCCAACTACAGTATAGTATCCTCCGAAACCTTATTTTCTGCAAGAAATAAAGCGCACAATCGGTTAATAATCAGGTAAAATGCGCGGATATGAATACAGAAACCTTCCAAAACGTCACATTTGTCGAGATTGAACCTGATCAAGCTGGGCAAAGGATTGATAACTTTTTAAAAACGCATCTTAAAGGTGTCCCTAAAAGCATGATTTATCGGATCTTACGCAAGGGGGAAGTGCGCGTGAACAAAAAGCGCATTAAACCTGAATATAAGCTCCAAGGTCATGATTTATTGCGTATCCCACCAATTAGGGTGAGCGATTCGCCTGAGCCGGTGAATGTCAAACTCGACAAAGTTGCCATGATGCAAGATTACATCTTGTATGAAGATGATCGCGTGATGGTTATTAATAAACCATCGGGTCTTGCTGTACACGGCGGCAGTGGCTTGTCATTTGGATTAATTGAAGGCTTAAGGGCGTTACGTCCTGACGATAAGTTCTTGGAACTCGTGCATCGTATTGACCGTGACACGTCTGGCATATTGTTAGTCGCTAAACGGCGCTCGGCATTACGCCATTTGCACGAACAATTACGTGAGAAAAAAATGACCAAGCGCTACCATGCTTTGGTGTGGGGTAAGTGGCCAGATAATCGCTTTAAAGTTAAGGCAGCGTTACAAAAGAATGTACTTAAATCTGGTGAACGCATTGTTAATGTTTCTCCAGAAGGGAAACCTAGCGAAACACGGTATCGTATACTCGAGCAATTTAGTGATACAACGCTAGTCGAAGCATCACCGATTACAGGCCGAACGCATCAAATACGCGTGCATTGTTTACATGCTGGTTTTCCAATATGTGGTGATCCTAAATATTGTGATGATGAGGGGAATGCTCAATTAGCACAACGAGGTTTGAAACGATTGTTTTTACATGCCCATAGTTTGTCATTTATGCACCCAGAAACACAAGAGCAAGTCACATTTAAAGCACCCTATGATGCTCAGTTAACAAATATTGTTAAACGGTTAGGTCAAGCATGAACAGTGTAATTACAAATCCTTTTACTCGATATCAATGTATCATTTTTGATTGGGATGGCACGGTAATGGATTCTGCGGCTAAAATCATTTCTTGTATGCAAATTGCAGCCAAAAAATGTGAGTTACCTGTTCCTAGCGATAACGATGTTGCGCACATTATTGGTATCAGCTTAGCACCGGCAATCGCACAACTTTTTGCATTAACGGATAATGTGATTATTGAGCGCATGGTCACAGCATACAAACATGCGTTTTTGGCTATTGATAAGACACCTTGTCCTTTATTTGTTGGTGCGCATGAATTGTTTACTCAATTGCATCCTCACGTCACCTTAGCAGTGGCAACAGGAAAAGCTCGGCGCGGATTATCTCGTGCATGGGAAGCGACGCAAACGGGTCATTTCTTTACGGATAGTTGTTGTGCTGATGAAGCACAATCTAAACCTCATCCAGAAATGTTAGCGCATATTTTACGTCGCCAAGGGTTAACACCTCAGCAATGTTTGATGGTGGGAGACACCACTTATGATATGCAGATGGCACAATCGTTAGGCATGGATAGAATTGGCGTTGATTATGGCGTGCACCAGCCTCACTTGTTACACAACCATGAACCTAAAGCGATTATTTCAGCACCTTTAGAATTATTGAAATATATCTAGAGTTTCACCCTTAGCTTGTATTTGTAAGGGATGAAGGCGTTACGCGTAACAGGTTTATGTTACTTTATCCCAAAGGATCAAGACCTAGGCTTTGTAATATGCTGGTTAACTCAATCAGGGGTAAGCCCACTAATGAATTGGGGTCGCGACCACTTAAATGCGTAAACAAGGTGACACCCAAACCTTCACTTTTGAAGCTGCCGGCACAGTCAAATGGTTGTTCAATTTCTAGATACCGCATGATTTGTTGTTCGCTTAATTCTCTAAAACCAACGATAAACGGCTCGACCACTTTGCGCTGGTTTCCGGTTGTACCATCAAGTACACACAAGCTAGTATAAAACGTGACAGTATTACCTGAACAGGTTGATAATTGCATGTAGGCTGTTTCGATATTACCGGGTTTGGTTAGAATTTGATTATTAATGGTCGCAACTTGGTCACTCCCGATGACAATAGCATTGGGATGATCTTGTGCAATGATGTGCGCTTTTTCATAGGCTAAACGGCTCACTAACGCTGCTGGGCCTTCATTCTCAAGAGCTGTTTCATCAATATTCGGTGAGATTGAGTCAAATGGTAAGCCTAAACGATGTAATAATGCTCGTCGATAAGGTGAGGAAGATGCTAAAATGATTTTTTTCATAAAGTTTAATTATCTGCGCATTGAAGTCTTGGATTTGACTATATTAGGCGTATCGGACACAAATGCCAATAATTAAGCTTTTGTCACGCAAATCACCTCGATTTGATTGACTATTACAGGATATATCTATAAGATGCGCGCGTTATGCAGAAAGTAAAATTGCCAAAAACCATTGACCCTATCAAAAGTGCTAATAAATGTTCAGAGTATTCTGGTGTTTTTAACGCTTCGGATATGCCTAGGTGGCAAGCAGCAGTCGTTAGTTGTGGCGATGTGATTCACGTCGAGGCTAAGTTTGAAAAAGACGCGCAGAGTCTTACTTTGTTTCACGGAACACTAGACACGACAGCGACACTTATCTGTCAACGGTGTAACTCGCTCTTTGAGCAAACAGTGCATGTCGATTATTGTTTCACGCCCGTGCAGGGGCCTGATATTGACGAACTGGAGTTACCAGAGGCTTACGAGCCGGTTGAAGTTGATGAACACGGAATAGTGAGTCTACTGCAATTATTCGAGGATGAATTGATTATTGCTTTACCTATTGTTGCGCTCCATGCAGAGGATGCGTGCACAGTAACCAAAGAAGATATGACGTTCGGTATACTCGAACCGGAGCAAGAGCGACAAAACCCATTTGCGGTTTTACAAGAACTTAAGCGAGACCAGGAGTAATTTATGGCTGTACAAAAAAATCGTAAAACACGTGCTAAACGTGGTACGCGTCGTTCACATGATGCGTTAACAGGCGCTACTTTGTCTGTTGATTCTACATCAGGTGAAACTCATCGTCGTCACCATGTGACTGCGGACGGTTTCTACATGGGCAAAAAAGTTATTGGCGCGTAAGCCAATTTCATGATGCCTACACTAACGATTGCGTTAGATGCGATGGGGGGCGATATTGGCCCCCCAATCATTCTTGCTGGAGCGGTTCAAGCGCTGCAAGCACACCCCAATTTACACATCATAGCCTGTGGTAATGCACAACAGATTGCATTAAATACCCATGAGCTAAAATCCGATATTGCTTCGCGCATTACTATTTTTCATTGCCAAGACGAAATCACAATGGCTGATAAGCCTTCATTTGTGCTGCGTCACAAAAAAGACGCCTCTATGCGTCGCGCAATCGAATTAGTTAAAGATGGCAGAGCAGATGCGTGTGTCAGTGCCGGGAATACCGGTGCATTATTTGCTTTAGCCTCTTATATATTGCGTACTTTACCGGGTATTACTCGGCCTGCATTAATCACTTCGTTACCAACCCAAAATTCTACGCCTGTTTGGCTACTAGATTTAGGTGCAAACGTAAGCCATGATGCTGAAACATTATTTCAAAATGCAGTGATGGGCTCAGTCTTAGTGCAACATTTAACCGATATTAAGCATCCTCGTATCGCTTTGTTGAATGTCGGTGAAGAAAACAATAAAGGCAATGCACAAATAAAAATCGCGGATTCACTGATTAGTCACACTCCTTCGCTGAATTATATTGGTTATGTTGAAGGGACGGATTTATTTACTGGTAAAGCTGATGTGATCGTGACAGACGGCTTTACTGGGAACGTTGCACTCAAAACAAGTGAAGGTATTGCCAAGTTTTTATTAAATGAAATTCAGCGAACTGCACAGTCATCTTGGCTGCATAAACTTTTATCAATCATTGCGTTACCGTTGTTCCGTCGCTTGTTAAGAAAAATGAAAGCTGACCAGTATAATGGTGCGAGTTTGATAGGATTGCAGGGTATTGTAATAAAGAGCCATGGGAATGCCTCAGCCAATGCAGTTTTCCATGCCATCGAGCAAGCTGTCCATGAAGTTGAGCAACAAGTCCCTACAAAAATAAAAACCACAATAGAAGATATTCTGCTGGAGTAATCAACAATCATGTATTCTCGATTTATTGGTACGGGAAGTTATTTTCCTTCTAACGTACTTACTAATGCTGACCTTGAACTAATGGTCGATACGACCGATGAGTGGATCACTGATCGTACTGGGATCCGTCAGCGTCATATTATCGGTCCAGATGAAACTGCTGGTACGATGGGAGCTGAGGCGGCGAAAGTCGCCATTGAGCATGCAGGAATAGACAAATCGACTATCGATATGATTGTATGTGCAACCACGTCAGGCAAAAATGCCTTTCCTTCTACAGCCTGTGAGATCCAAGGCATCTTAGATATTGATGGCATTCCTGCATTTGATGTTGCTGCTGCGTGTGCAGGCTACTGTTATGCCTTAAGTGTAGCCGACCAATATATCAAATCAGGGATGGCAAAACGCATCCTTGTGATTGGCACGGATTGTTTAACTCGCATGATTGATCCAAATGATCGCTCTATGGTGATCTTGTTTGGTGATGGTGCCGGTGCAACCATAATTGAAGCAAGCGAAGAGCCAGGGATTTTATCTACCCATATTCATGCAGCAGGGTCACATTCTGATTTATTATATGTCGGCAATCCTACTCGCGGTGATGAGGCCTCTGTACATGATAATTGGGGCATCATGAAAGGCAATGAGGTATTTAAAGTTGCTGTAACCAAATTAAGCGAAGTGGTGGAAGAAACCCTCGCAGCCAACAACATGGATAAATCACAATTAGATTGGTTGGTTCCGCATCAAGCTAATTACCGAATTATCAAAGCGACAGCCAAAAAATTAAACATGTCATTGGATCAAGTTGTCATGACACTTGAACATCACGGTAATACTTCGGCTGCTACCGTACCAACTGCGTTGGATGCTGCAATTAAAGACGGTCGTATTCAGCGTGGACAACATTTATTGTTAGAAGCGTTCGGTGGCGGTTTTACTTGGGCTTCAGCTTTGGTACGTTATTAAGAGTACGTTATTAAATGCACGTTATTAAATTTTTAAGGATATTAGAATGAGTCAATCAACCATTGCCTGCGTCTTTCCAGGCCAAGGCTCACAATCTCAAGGCATGCTTAATGAATTAGCTGCACACAGTCCAATTGTGGCTGACACATTTGCACAAGCTTCTGCGGCATTAGGTTATGATCTGTGGGATGTGGTGGTCAATGATCCAAATGAAGAACTGAATCAAACGCATATTACACAACCTGCGTTATTAACAGCCAGTGTTGCTATTTATCGTGCATTACAAGACGTAGCACCGTTTACGCCTTCTATCATGGCTGGGCATAGTTTAGGTGAATATTCTGCCTTAGTGTGCAGTGGTGTATTGTCTCTTGAAGACGGCGTTAAATTAGTTAAGGCACGTGGTGAGTTTATGCAAGGTGCTGTAAAGCCCGGCGCAGGTGCCATGTATGCCATTATTGGCTTAGATGATGTCGCGATTATTGCAGCATGTGCTCAAGCGCAAACCGATAGCGGCGAAGTCGTCGCGGCAGTTAATTTTAACTCGCCAGGCCAAGTGGTGATTGCTGGTACAGCAAAAGCAGCCGAAATAGCCGCTGCTGCGTGTAAGGCTGCTGGAGCAAAACGTGCATTACCTTTAGCGGTTTCCGTTCCTTCGCATTGTGCATTAATGGATCCTGCTGCTGAGTCGCTAGCGCAGTTATTAGCGACGGTCACATTCAATGAGCCGACAGTACCATTTATTAATAATGTCGATGTGGCTATTGAACAAGATGCGTCAGCAATTAAAAATGCGTTAGTACGTCAGTTATCATGTCCTGTCCAGTGGACCAAAACGGTTGAATCGTTTGCTCAGCATGGTGTAGATACTGTTTTAGAAATTGGTCCAGGCAAAGTATTAACGGGACTAATTAAACGAATTGATAAAGGGCTAACCACGCATAGCGTAAATCAGCCAGAACAGCTCATTGCATATTAAACGCAATGTTGCAGCAACCTATTAAGAGAACACATCATGTCAGATAAAAAAATAATATTAGTGACCGGCGCTTCACGCGGCATAGGTAAAGCGTGTGCACTAGCCCTCGTGAACGAGAACACCTTTGTCATTGGTACGGCAACCAGTGAATCGGGTGCGGTAGCGATTAGTGAGTATTTAGGTGATAATGGTACAGGTAAAGTCTTAAATGTGACTGAAGAAGGGGCGATTGCTGCACTTATCAGTGACATTACTGCCCAACATGGTACGGTTGATATCTTGGTCAATAACGCGGGAATTACTCGTGATAATTTGTTGATGCGAATGAAAGATGACGAGTGGAATGCGATTATTAATACTAATTTGACGTCAATCTTTGCCTTATCTAAAGCTGTATTACGCGGTATGATGAAAAAGCGTTCTGGTCGTATCATCAATATCGGATCCGTTGTTGGCTCTACTGGTAACCCAGGGCAAGCTAACTACGCAGCAGCCAAAGCTGGTGTGATTGGTTTTAGTAAATCAATGGCACGTGAAGTCGCTTCTCGCGGTATTACTGTTAATGTTGTGTCACCGGGTTTTATTGATACTGATATGACTAAAGTACTCAGCGATGAACAAAAAGAAGCGATTTTTAAAGATGTACCAGCTAACCGCTTAGGTCATCCAGAAGAAATAGCAGGTACGGTTGCATTTTTAGCAAGTGATGTGGCTGCATATATCACTGGCGAAACGATTCATGTCAATGGCGGCATGTATATGGGATAGGTAACTTGTTGATTTTATCAACAATAGCCGATTGCCCCAAAAGTTGAATAAATTCGAATTTTGCCGACAAACCTTGAGAAATCAGCTCATTTTGTCTAATATTCATTCGAATCGTGGTTCGACCACATTGTAAAACTTAATTGTCACTTGCATATAGTGGCAATGCAAAATAAACTAGCGAAAATTTTTTCCAAGTCAATCAAGGGAATATACAACATGAGTAACATCGAAGAACGCGTAAAGAAAATCATCATCGAACAACTTGGCGTAAAAGAAGAAGAAGTAAAATCAGAAGCATCATTTGTTGACGATTTAGGTGCGGATTCTTTGGATACTGTTGAGTTAGTAATGGCTCTAGAAGACGAGTTTGATACTGAGATTCCAGATGAAGAAGCTGAAAAAATTACTACAGTCCAGTCTGCAATTGACTATGTCAATGCTCACAACGACGCGTAATTAATAGATTTATATAAAAACGGCTCATTACGGGCCGTTTTTTATTTGTATAGAAAAAATATGGAGAACTCCATGGCTAAAAGAAGAGTAGTAGTCACTGGTTTAGGTCTTGTTACTCCAGTGGGCAATAATGTTGATACCACTTGGAAGAATATTTTGGCAGGAAAATCAGGTATCGGTCCGATTACCCATTTTGATGCGACGGACTATAGTACCCGTTTCGCCGGCGAAGCCACTGATTTTGATTCTACTGAATACATCGAGAAAAAAGAAACCAAAAAAATGGATCGGTTTATTCAGCTTGGTATCGCAGCGGGTATCCAAGCGCTCGACGATGCGAATTACCCTGTTAATGAACAAACTGCACCTCGTGTAGGTATCGCTATTGGTTCCGGTATTGGCGGCTTGCCACTGATCGAAGAAAACCATATCAAATTATTAAAAAGTGGTCCACGTCGCGTGTCGCCATTTTTTGTTCCTTCTACCATCACCAATATGGTCTCTGGATTTTTATCTATCATGCGCGGCCTTAAAGGTCCAAATTTAAACGTTGTCACAGCTTGTACTACCGGAGTTCATAACATTGGTATTGCTGCTCGTACAATTGCGTATGGCGATGCTGATGCGATGGTTGCTGGTGGTGCCGAATCAACGATTACGCCATTAGCGATGGCTGGCTTTGGATCAGCTCGCGCATTATCGACTAACAACGATAACCCTCAGCAAGCGTCACGTCCTTGGGATGACGCTCGCGATGGCTTTGTGATGGGTGAAGGGGCGGGTGTGGTCATGCTGGAAGAGTATGAGCATGCTAAAGCGCGTAGCGCACACATCTATGGTGAATTAGTTGGTTTTGGTATGTCAGGTGATGCGTATCATATGACATCGCCACCTGAGACAGGTGAAGGTGCTGCCGCTGCAATGCAAAATGCAATTAACGATGCCGGTATCAATGTAACTGAAATTGGTTACATCAACGCCCATGGCACGTCTACTCCAGCTGGTGACAAAGCTGAAATAGCAGCCGTAAAATCGATTTTCAAAGAATCTGCACATGATGTCTTAATCAGTTCGACGAAATCAATGACGGGGCATTTGTTAGGAGCAGCAGGCTCGGTTGAAGCGATTTTCACGATCCTAGCATTACGTGATAAATTAGCACCACCGACGATCAATTTAGATAACCCAAGTGCTGATTGTGATTTGAATTTAGTACCCCATAAGCCACAATCGTTTGCACATGCTTATGCATTATGTAATTCGTTCGGTTTTGGTGGCACCAATGGGTCGTTGTTGTTTAAACGCCTTGATTAAAAAATATCCAATCAATCTATTAAACGCAGGTTTAGCCTGCGTTTTTTTATGCCTAAAGCAAATGTACTGTTCAGGATCCTCAGAATATACAAGAACAGTTGAAAATTAACGCATTTTTGTCTAATGTAGCGCTATGAATTTAACTATTTTATCATCAATAACACAGACTAGTGTCAGCATTAATGATCGAGCTTTTAATTATGGCGATGGTTTTTTTGCGACGATGCGATGTGCTCACCACTCGATACAGTTGCTTGATTTACATATACAGCGACTCAAATCGGATGCACGGCGTTTAGGCTTTAGTATTGATAACTGGGATGAATTAGTTGAACAGCTTGAAGCCTCAGCGTTGTTATGCCAATCTGAATCAGTCATTAAGGTCCTGATATCTAGAGGTGAGGGTGGTCGAGGCTATTCCCAAATGACGGCTCAACATCCTATCGCGTTAATTTCCACAGGTCTATTGCCGAGTAATCCGTCTAGCTTACGAGTCTCTGTTGCACAGGGTTTTTTAGCTGAACAACCATTATTAGCAGGGATCAAACACCTTAACCGTTTAGAGCAGGTATTGTTTAAGCGCCAAGCGGATGAATTAGGCTTAGATGATGTGCTGTGTTTGGATATTCATCAGCATCTCATCGAAACCAGTAGCGCAAATGTATTTTGGTACAAAGACGGTAAATGGTTCACGCCAGAGCTTTCACGCTGTGGTGTAAACGGTGTGTTTCGACAATTTTTGTTAGCTCTGTTTTCTGAATATGGTATTGATTGTATGATTGGTGAGTTTGGTATACATGAACTCGTGTCTGCTGATTCGGTGTTTGTGTGTAATGCGGTTCGAGGCATGATCCCCGTCGGCGAGTTATTACTTCCTATGAACAGAAAAAACAATCAGTCTGTCATCACGCAACAATTATTTGATGAACCTGCCATTCGGTTTTCTAATGATCAATGTCAAGCCTTACAATCATTAATCACAGACCAATTACAGCGAGTCGATCCCCCCGTTATGTATTTTATTTCATGAATCCTAACATCACCCAAAGGGTGACTATTATTGCAGTCCTTTCTCCGTTATTGCTAGTGTTTGCATTAATCAGTGCTTGGGGCGTCAATCAACAACATGCCGCAGCGCTGAGTTTACCAAAAGACAAACCGGTTTATTTTGCCGTGTCATCAGGTACGAATTTGTATCAAGTGTTTGATCAATTAACCGCTGCAGGTTATCTATCACAGACCGGTCTGTTGCGTAAGATATGGTTAAAAACGAATCCGCAATTTACCCAAATCAAAGCCGGTTGGTATACATTATCACCTGATATGACCTTGTTGCAATTTGTGCAGGATATCCATAAAGGAACGACCACTACACATCAAATTACCCTAGTGGAAGGACAGACATTGTGGCAATGGCTGGCGCAAATGGAAAAACTCGATACGATTGAGTTAGATATTAGCTTTGACTCGGATACTTATACGTATAGCGATACACAAGGTAATGTTTGGCGTGAGGGGTATGTGTTACCCGAAACTTATCAATATCATCATTTAAGTAAGGCAAGTGATATTCTGTTGCTTGCCTATACCGCTCAACAAGACGTTCTCGCAACCTTACTCAAAGACAAATCGTTACCACCTGGGATACACTCTGAACATGAATGGATTACTTTGGCCTCTATCATTGAAAAAGAAACGGGTGTGGCGCATGAGCGCGAACATATCGCAGGTGTCTTTTTGAATCGGCTCGCTCGACGCATGCGTTTACAAACCGACCCAACGGTGATTTATGGCGAGGGACCTGACTTTAATGGCGATATCACACGACAAAATTTACGTGCTAAAACGCCTTTTAACACCTATGTCATAAAGGGGCTACCACCGACACCCATTGCTGGTGCATCCAAAGCTGCACTCGCATCGGTATTGAGCCCTAAGATCACTGAGGATTTATATTTTGTGGCAAAAGGTAATGGTGAGCATTATTTTTCAGAAACTTTGCAACAACACAATCAAGCTGTGAGACAATATCAGTTAAACCGTTCCGCAAAATAATAAGAGCACGTCTTGATGAGTATCCCTGGAAAATTTATTGTAGTTGAAGGTCTCGAAGGTGCTGGCAAAAGTACCGTTATTTCTGCCATTAGTGATGTCTTACATGCTCATGATATTCCCTTTGTGTTGACCCGAGAGCCAGGTGGTACACCGATGGCTGAAGCTATTAGAGAGTGTGTTAAACATGATTGGCAAGACGAACAAGTTACTGAGCAAACTGAGTTGTTGCTCATGTATGCGGCGCGCTCTCAGTTAGTTGAAAATCGAATTAAGCCAAGTTTGGCAAAAGGTCATTGGGTTGTGGGTGATCGTCATGACTGGTCCTCTTTGGCTTATCAAGGCGGCGGCCGTCAGGTTAACCAAGCACATTTAATGGCGATTCGTGATTTAACGTTGGACGGGTTTACTGCTGATTTGACCATTTATTTGGATATTGATCCGCAAGTCGGACTTGAGCGCGCTCGTTCTCGTGGTGAACTTGATCGTATTGAGCAATCCGGCATTGCATTTTTTGAGCGTGCACGAGCAACATATTTAAACTTAGTTGAGCAGTCTGATAGTGCTTTACTCGTTGATGCTAGTCAAAGTATTGAGCAAGTTCGTACTACGGTGATTAATCATGTTCAAGCATTTGTAAAAGGTTAATTATGTATCCTTGGTTTATTGCATTACACCATAAATTGATGCGCAGTGCTGCTGCACAATCGTTGCATCATGCATTACTAATTAACGCCAAGCCGGGAATGGGAAAGCATGAATTTGTCCATACCTTAGCGAACGATTTATTATGTCATGCACCATTCAACTTAACAGCATGCGGCCAATGCCAAAGCTGTTTGTTAAACAACGCACATACGCACCCTGATCGCTATGTGATTGCCAGTGATAAACAAATATCTGTCAATGAAATACGTGAAGCCTTAGTTAAGTTACAAGATCACGCGCAATTAAGTCAACGCAAAGTATTGATTATTGAAAACGCTGATACGATGACAGAAGCGGCGGCTAATGCATTGTTAAAAACACTCGAAGAGCCCACTGATAATACCTATTTATTATTAACGGTGAGTGATATTCAACGATTATTACCCACGATACTTAGCCGCTGCGAAAAAAATACTGTCACTGCGCCCAGTGCCGCTGAGATCACTTCGTGGTTACACGAAACTCATCAACAAACGGTTGCCGAGGACATGATGCGTGCTTATCAATATGCACCATTGAGTATCGCTACGGCGCTGTTGGAGACCCCTGAAACCAATTATTTAAGCTTTAAACAAGATCTAGGTGCGATTAAAAAAGGACAGATGCACAGTGTATCTTTTGCCCAAAAATGGCACCAACAGGCTTATCAGTGTTTAGGTTGGTTACAACTTATGCTGCAAAGCAAATGCTTGAATGCCCCTGATGACGCTTCGCGCTTACATTATTTAGATGTATCTGAATTTGTGCGTACTGAAATGCAACGTGTCCATCATCAGGGCATTAATAAACGTTTAGTCCTTTCCCATGTCATCGATAAAGTAATGAGTTAACCATGTTTGTAGATTCACATTGTCATTTGGACAAATTAGATAAAAATCCCGAAGAACTAGCCCAAGCCGTAGCTTATGCTCATCAACGCGGTGTCGAGCATATGTTATGTGTTGCTGTTAGCGTTAAAGAGTTCGATAGTATGTTAGATACAGTTAAGGATTTTGCAAATGTATCTGTGTCCTGTGGTGTTCACCCTTGTTATGAAGAAGACATGACCGATTACGCCACCTTACTCGATTATGCTCAGCGTGAGCAGGTTGTCGCAGTAGGGGAGACGGGTTTAGATTACTATCACTCGACCGATACCAAAGCCGTTCAGCAACAAAGTTTTATAGAGCATATTAAGGTGGCTTCTGAAGTGCGTAAACCACTCATTATTCACACTCGTAACGCACGTGAAGACACGATTGAACTTTACCAAGCACATATGAATGAACATACAACCGGTGTCCTTCATTGCTTTACTGAGTCATTAGAAATGGCGCAACAAGCGATAGATTTAGGTTTGTACATTTCATTATCAGGTATTGTGACCTTTAAATCGGCAAAAGAACTGCAAGAAGTCGCAAAAATGATCCCCATCGACCGACTATTAATTGAAACAGATTCCCCTTGGTTAGCACCCATTCCATATCGCGGTAAGCCAAATCAACCTGGATATGTAGTTGAAGTCGGTGAATTTATTGCCCAGTTGCGTGGCATCTCTGTAGCAGAATTGGCTCAACAAACAACGGATAATTTTTATCGGTTGTTTAATACAGTACCACGCAACAATGCCCAAGTCTGACGTGGCGTTTTTATTAAGTAGTTGGCGACAACGATTAGCTCGTTCGTTGCATCTAGGTCGTAGCAAACCGCACGCACGTTTTGTGCAATTAGCTTCTCTTGGTCAAGACGGACGTGTACAGAATCGAACGGTAGTCTTTCGTGGGTTTGTGCATGAGACTGATCAGATTATTATGATTACTGATACTCGTTCGGATAAATATATAGGGTTACAACAACATCCTCAGGTCGAACTTTGTTGGTATTTTGAAAAATCGCGAGAGCAATATCGTGTGAATGGCGAGGTGCTCATTGTGACCAGTGAGTCTCTCGATGCTCCGTTAAGAAAGCAGGTGTGGCATAGTTTGTCAGTCTCCGCTAAGGAACAGTTTTATTGGTACTTAGATAAAACAGCCGTGGATGGATTAGTTGCTAAGAGCCTTATTCCAGAAACATTTTGTGTGCTACTGTTACGCCCATCGCGCGTTGACTATCTTTATCTTGGTGAAACACATCAACGTACAATTAGCCAATTAAGCCACAACACATGGCAAGAAAAACCCATAAACCCATAGCAGCAATGATATTGGATAGGTGTATTCTCGCTCGGTAAGCAAGCACTACCAAGGTCCAACAATAACATTATCTGTGTCTTTAATAACATCTAAAACTGTTACATTGACTTGATATTGTTGTGCAGCTTGTTGAATTAGTGTGGTCTGAACAAGACTAAACTGATGATTTTCTATATACACACTTTGACACTCCCCACTACGAATAATTTTCATTACCCAAGGAAAGACGAGTTCTTGAATTGGTTTTTGAATACGTATACCGCTAGACATATCACTCGCAAACTTAATTGAATCACTCAATAAATACTGCCATTTAGCACGCTGATGTGTAACTGCATCTTCAGATGCACCATATTGTAATGTGTTAATTGAGTAAATTTGGTGTAATGCTTGATTAGCTAACATTGGCAAAGCCTTGTTTATTTATACAGTGGTTATAAATATAGTACTGTATAAATAAACAGTCAATCATTTTTTTGTCGTATTGCCAAAATAATTGCTTTTGTGCCGGGGTCATGTCCTACGCGTATTAGATATCTTGGCGATTTGGACTAAACAAGCCTTGATGCATTCTACTGGCAAACTCATCAGTCATACCGGCAATGTAGTCAGCGATGACGCGTTCGCCTAGCCCAATCTTTGCTGCACTATGCCAGCGCTGTAGAGTATTACTAGGTAGTAAGCGTTGTGGGTCTGAGTTAAATGCTTGGAATAATTCCATTACGATTTGTTGGCCTTTATATTCCATGATTTGCACTTCAGTATGATTAATCACATGTTTACGCACATAATTTTTAAAGTACTGTAAACACGCTTCTTCGATTTTAGGGAGTTGTGCTTGATAATCAATTAACGAGGTTTTAAACAATTGCTGCTTGTGGATATTGATAGCGGTGATGAAATTATTAACCAATGCTCCAATCGCATTTTTACGGCGATAACTTTCAGGACTAAAGAGTTCCAGCGCATACGTATGAATCCGTTGTGCCAAGCGTCCATCATTTTCTTGAATTGGCTTTACCACTTCTTGTTCAAAGGAACTAAAGGTCACTTTATTCATCACAATAGCATCTTCTAAATCATGAATGCCATATGCAATATCATCGGCTAATTCCATGACGGAACAATCAAAACTTTTATAGCAAGTTTTGGCATGCTTACCTTCACGATCTTCAATAGTCATTAAAAGGGCGCGGTCTTGCTCATCGATTCCGGATAATAACCAGTCAAATACGGCTTTGTCGCATTCATATAACCCTTTCGGTGGAATATACGCATTGGCCGTTATCTCACGCGTTGAACGTGCTTTACATTCTGGATAAGGTGCCGCAAGGGAGTCTATAAAGTTAGGGTATTTGACCAAGCCTAATAAAGTACGTCGACTAAGGTTCATGCCATTGTTAATGGTGTATGGCTCTAATTTTGACACAATCCTAAATGTCTGAGCGTTGCCTTCAAATCCGCCGTAGTCACGCATCATATAATTGAGCGCAATTTCGCCGCCATGTCCAAAAGGAGGATGGCCAATATCATGAGCTAAACAAATGGTTTCAATCAATTGACCATCCAACCCTAATAATTTTGCTTGTTCTGGATATTTTTGGCGTAATTGCTCTGTAATACCCGCGCCAATTTGCGCAGCTTCAAGAGAGTGGGTGAGTCGGGTCCTAAAAAAGTCACTTAAGCCAATTCCATGGATTTGAGTTTTAGCTTGGAGGCGACGAAAAGCGGCGGAGTGCATCACTCTCGCTTTATCTCTCTGAGCGGCGCTGCGGTGGTCTCCATCGCGAGTATCTGTGCGCGGCTGGTGGCGTTGATCCCAAATCAAATGTGACATAGTGACTGTTGTTCCTTGTAAATATAAAAAAGATATCCCTAGACTATTTTTAGACTTGCTCTACGCAACAATAAGCCTGAATACATTGATAAAGTTGTTCTAATTGCATTGGTTTAGTGACGATATCACTAAAACCATAATGGGTTAATACCGATTGATCTTGTAAAGTAACATCGGCAGTTAACGCTAAAATTGGGACTGTAGTATTCACTTCTCGAACGGCTTGACACATTTCGATGCCATTTATCACCGGCATATGGATATCAAGGATGAGTAAATCGACGTGTTCGAGTTCACAAAACCCAGCAAGCGCTTGTTCGCCGTCATCATACATATAAATGTTGGCGCCGGTTGGATGTAATATTTGTTGAATTATCACATTGTTGGATGGATTGTCTTCAGCAATGAGTATCGTCAAACCACTTAAGTCGGGTGCTTGTATATTCTCCGACCGAGCCTTAGTGTCAATTGTCATAGCTGAAACGGTAACGGGCAACGGCGCTTGAAATATAAACTCAGTGCCCACACCTTCTTTACTGAATACGCGCAACGTACCATCCATCAATTCAGTTAAGCTGGAACAAATTGCTAAGCCTAATCCTGTACCACCATAACTGCGAGTTGTGGAGTTATCAGCTTGTTTAAAAGGTTCAAAAATACTTTGTAATTTATCTGTAGGGATGCCAATTCCGGTGTCACTAACAACCAATTTAATATTTTGCTCATCGCCTGATAGCAAGACTTTTACGGTGCCTTGATGCGTAAATTTGATGGCATTTGAAAGCAAATTATTAATGATTTGGGTGAGTCGGAATGGGTCTCCTCTTCGATATGGGGGGAGCTCTTGACTGATTGATAGTTGCAGATCGATTTCTTTATCTAATTCGATCTTGAATTTATTGAACGCCAAGATCACTAATTCATTCATATGCAGAGGGATCTGTTCAATCGTCATTTGTAAGGCATCAATTTTAGATAAATCTAAAATATCATTAATGATGTGTAATAAATCTTTTGAAGAATCTAATGCCATCTCGGTTAGGCTTAATGAGTCCTGATCTAAATCATACGTGTGAAGAATCTGTGACGCCCCCATAATTGCATTCATAGGTGTACGTATTTCATGACTCATATTAGCCAAAAAACGAGTACGTGCAGCAGTTAAGTCTTGTGCTTTAAGCATGTTTTGTTGAGAAATGGATGCTTGTCTAATGATTTGTCTTTGTGTTATTTCTGATTCAGTCGTGTCAACACAAGTCCCTAATATACGCACATTTTGGTTCTCGTCATCAAAATAAAATTGGGCATGAATAAGAACAAAAGTAATCCGACCGAGCGGTGATATTACCCGGCAAGAAACGTGTATGGTATTATTCTCAGATAACCCTTTAGCACCGCTGTTGAATTTTTCAATAAAGTCGTAGCGGTCTTCATAATGAATTAACTGAATCCAATCATTAAATTGATTCATTGAAGAATATGATGGCAGCTCAAAAATAGCCTGCATCGAGTCATCCCAATACAGATGATCATTGGTAACATCATAATCCCAAGTACCCGTTGCCGAGGCTTGCAGTGCTAACTCGACCCGTTCACGAAAAAAGGCATCTTCAATTGTTTTTTGATGTTGCTGGGTAATGTCACGGATAGTGCCAAAACGCCGAATTATTGTTTGTCCGGAAAATTCAGCATCCATCGAAATGGTTAATGTTCTGACTTGACCTAGTGTGTTTTGTATATCAAAAACACCGCTAAAAGAGCGTTGATGGTGTTCTAGAAAACGAATAGATTGAATGAGTTTTTCTAGACTGTTAGGCATAAAGAAACCACTATGGCTTTCTGTTACTGGCTGATAATTAGTGTCACATTTAAATATACTATAGACATAATCACTCCAAACCATGGTTTGGGAGGCATAGTCATATTCCCATAAACCTGCACGCGTTGTTTGCTCGATTAAGTGATGATATTTACTATGTAGTTCCATATGTTAGGTTATTCCATTGCCTTTATATCATGGTAAGTAGGGTTAAATTGGATGTTTTGCCAATTCATCAACGCCAACGGAACAGTTTTCTTCGAAACAATCACGAAAATACTGTACTTCGGGCAGATCTTCAGAGAAATGTTGCAGCATACCTTCTAAACGTGTTTTTACGGGGCTGAATTCATGGTTACCGAACCGAAGCTCGTCACAGGCTTTTAAATAAGCTGAGAGTAGATCGGCGGCCTTGACGATTTTTTTGTATTCAGGCTCTACTTGATTTTGCACTAACAAATGTCCAAATAGAGGTTGCAAAGCTGTAGGTAAAGTATGCAGACATTCAATTTCAGCCAGTTCTTCAAGTTTTTTGAATTCTTTGGTCAATGCGGGGTTGTGATACTTGGTCACATGATTAATATCTTGTAATTTGGTTTCACTGACTTCATGGTATAGCGCAATAGTCGCGGCTTTTTCAGGGTTGAGTGTGCCAGCAAAATGCGTATTGCGGATCACCGCTAATAAGTGTGCGATCACGGCGACTTGATGAGAATGCTCAGCAACATTTTCAGGTTTCACCGTATGCATTAATGCCCAGCGCTTAATCAACGGCATCCTCAATAGCCAGGCTAAGAATGAGCTTTTTTGGATCATCATATTAGCTTTGTTGATAATGGTTAAAGAATTGTCCAATACGCTCAATTGCAGGCGTTAATACGTCGGCATGAGGCAAAAATACCAATCTAAAATAACACCCTTGAGTCAAATTAAATGCGCGTCCGTGGACGAGTAAAATCTTTTCGCTTTGCAATAAATCAAAAATCATTTGTTCATCATTATGAATATTAAATTTTTGGGCATCGACTTTAGCAAAACAATATAACGCGCCTTTTGGCTGAACACATGAGATACCGTCTATAGCATTGAGCGCAGTCGTTGCGGCATCACGTTGCAGCTTTAAGCGGCCACGGTCATGGACTAAATCATTAATGCTCTGATATCCACCTAATGCGGTTTGGATGGCGTGCTGACATGGGACATTGGCACACATACGCATAGACGAAAGCATATTGAGGGCATCGATATAATCTTGAGCGACCCGTTTGTTGCCTGACACTAACAACCATCCCGCGCGAAACCCTGCTACTCGGTAGTTTTTTGATAACCCAGACATCGTCACCATAAAGACATCATCAGCTAATGAGGCAATACAGGTATGTTGGGCTTCATCATATAAAATTTTATCGTAGATCTCATCACTGTAAATAACCAGATTATGCTCACGCGCAACAGCAACTATATCCAGTAACAACTCTTTGGAATACACTGCACCGGTTGGGTTATTGGGATTGATAAGTACAATTGCTTTAGTTTTAGAGGTGATCTTTTGTTTGATATCATCAATATCCGGAAACCATCCGGCTTGTTCATCACAGACATAATGTACAGGAGTCCCTGAAGATAAGCTCACCGCCGCAGTCCACAGAGGATAATCAGGTGCCGGCAATAACACCTCGTCACCGTGATTGAGTAATGCTTGCATGGCCATCATGATCATCTCGCTAACGCCGTTACCAATAAAAATATCTTGGGTGGTCATATTGCGAATGTGTTTTTGTTGGTAATACTGCATCACTGCCACTTTAGCAGCGTAAATACCGGTTGCGTCAGAATAACCTTGCGCAGATGGTAAGTTATAAATGACGTCTTTTAAAATATCATCAGGCGCTTCAAAACCAAATGGGGCAGGGTTGCCAATATTGAGTTTTAAAATACGATGACCTTCTTCTTCCATAGCTCGTGCTTTAGCATGAATAGGCCCACGGATGTCATAGCAGACATTGTCAAGTTTTGCAGATTTACCGATATGATACATAGTGATGAACTTAAATTAGGTTTTAAAGGTCTACTTATCAGTAGCATACATTATGTATTGATTCTGTTGAAGTGTTTCATCAGGTTTATTCACTAGTTTATAGTCGTACAGGAAATAAATGTCATGGCAGAGATCCTACATCGCTCGAAACACGTGGTGATACCGGTAAATGGTGCTGTAGTGTGTTGTGGTATTTTTGGTGCGTTAACGCATACTGGATTATGGGTTAATGGCGGTATTATTGAGTTATCCGGCAGTGGATTAGTACGCACTGTCTCACCAGAACGATTTATTCATGATCGCTCTGGTGAACAAATCTATGTAATGGCTGACCAACATGGACAGGTGCTCAGTTCCATCATGGCTGCTGATTTTGCACAAGCTAGAATATTTGAATATCTGAACTATGATGTATTTAATAACAATTGTCATCGCTTCATCGCTAATTGTTATCAATTTCCCGATTGCCATGAGGTCATGTTATTTGCGGATTTAACCCATAAACTTGCGAACTATTTTAATCAACCTGTTGTATTTTATCCCATGCTTAGTTAAAACTAGTTGTGTCGCATTTATTATTTGGTCTATTGGTGTAACAACAATAAGGAAGCACTATGTCTAAAGAGTTTGAGCACCCACCAGAAAATGCCATTACGGACAGTTCAATTTCACGAGTTATTCCTTGTCGTGAACTGGATATTATTGACCCATTCAAGTGGTTAATCCTAGGTATGCAAGACGCACAACGCGCACCCGGCATTACACTTTTTTACGGTGTGTTATTTGTATTGGTCCCATGGGCAATAAGTGCACTGGTTGCACTGATGGGGTGGTATATGGTCATCCTGCCGGCATTGATTTGTTTTATGTTATTAGGACCATTTTTAGCCGCTGGTTTATATGATGTCTCTTGGTCTTTAGAAAAACAGCATGCGCCAAAACTAAGCCACTCGCTCAAAGCAATGAGCCGTAATGCCGTCAATGAATGGGGTTTTGGCTTGATGCTAGTTATTTTAATGATATTTTGGTTACGAGTCGCTGCATTAATACATGCATTTTATCCTCCTTATTTAGAACCTAATCTCTCGAATCTGTGGCCATTTTTAGCGGTAGGGACGGGTTTTGGTATTGTGTTTACTGGCGTGGTGTTTTTAATAACGGCGTTTACCCAACCGATTTTAATGGAACGCCAAGTGGATTTGGCGACAGCGGTGTTAACGAGTATTAATGCGGTACTGACCAACAAATTAGCCATGTTGCTTTGGGCTAGTATTATATTTACCGGTGTGGGTATTGGTTTCATAACCGGGTTCATTGGCTTTATTGTGATCATGCCGGTAATAGGTTATGCCTCATGGCACGGCTACATCGATACGATTGCGACGAAGCGGGGGCGTGCGTTTGAGTAAGCCACTAAACGCGGCTTGTAAAGTGTGTAACCGATTGATTTGAGTTGGTTTTAGTTCACTTTTATTTAATGTGTTAAGTAACTGTTGAGCTAATGCTTTCTTATATTGTACTTGACGACAATGGTGCATGCAGGTCAGTAAGTTCAATCCAAAGGTAGGGGACTTGGGGTATAGTTGATGTGCTTTATAATAATAGTACATCGACTGTTCAAACTGGTTATTCGCATACAGTTGACTGCCCTTTTTATTGTATCGTGCTGCACGAGTAGGTCGATCGCTTAGTAATGCTTCTTGGCTTTCAAATTGTGTTGTGCACAAAACACATTCAACGTGAGATTCTACTTTGTGTAGTTTGCTTTTCGACAAGGTTAACAAACGTTCCACTGCGGAATGTTCCCCGATAGATTGATTAGCATTAATAGCGTGCTGAATTGTTTCTACACTGGCCCGGTCAAAATTCTGCATACAGTCACGTTGAAGTATACGCTTTACTTTTTCGGTATCGCCTTCGAGCAAACATACTGATGTCAACATACAATCACGCTTTTGTAAGCTGACCGGGTCGACATCTTTGTTAGTTGCGCGGGTGAGTAATCGTTTTGCGAGTGAAATATGCAATGATTTCGCTGTATCATCTTGCTCATGCTGGATTTGTTTAAACGACTGAGGGCTAAAAAAACTACAAATTTCTAATTGATGGAAAAACAACAAATGACTACGCAGAGTATCTCGAGAAATAGCTTCTTCATTAATTAAGGCGATCCGTAAACGTTGCATGTCTATTTTGAATAAATTCTGGATAATTCATAGCTTAGTAAGTGCTCCTGATAGATAGGTATAAATATATATATACGTAGGTATGCAAATGACTAGCATAGCGAAAGGATCAATAGTTTGGTAAAATTTTGTTTTGTTGATGTTTCGGTCGTTTTTATGTGGCAATGTCCATTGTGTGCTTCTCCTTTATCTGTGCAAACCAATCAGCCTTGGCGTTGTGACAATGGTCATAGTTTTGATGTTGCCAAACAAGGTTATGTCAATTTATTACCGGTGCAATTTAAAAAGTCGCTACAACCTGGCGATGATAAAGCGATGGTACAAGCACGCGAAGCGTTTTTAAATGCCGGCTTTTATGATCCATTAATTCAAGCGATTAGCGCAGATATACGCACTCACCGTGGCGATCATACCGTGCGCTCCATTTATGATGCGGGTTGTGGAGAGGGGTATTATTTGCGACAACTCAGTGCGCGACTAGATGATCCGCAAATCGTGTATCAAGGCAATGATATCGCAAAAAATGCCGTTATCCGAGCAGCCAAACAAGCACAACAACATCACTTAAGTCAGCATCAATATGTTGTTGCGTCTTCGTTTCATTTACCTTTGCAAAGCAATCAAATCGATGTCTTGTTACAAGTATTTGCCCCGATAGATAGCGCCGAGGCATTGCGTGTTCTGAAAGCCGGCGGTCTATGGTATCAAGTAGTGCCTAATCAGTCACATTTACAAGAATTCAAAGCGCATCTCTATGACACCGTGACGCCACATGGACCACAAGCCTTACCAGATATTGCACTCGTTAGAGAGCTTGATGTCGCATTCACTTTGACCTTAACCTCAATCCAAAAAAGCCAACTGTTTACGATGACTCCTTATGCTCATAGTGCGAATGCAATAAAGCGAGCCTTGTGCATCGACGATCCGAGTGCCGTGACAATCGATTTTAAAATATTCGTCTATCAATTAACAGCAGAGCAGGAATAACCATGATCCACAAAAAAGCAGCTTTTTTTGATCGTGATGGGGTGATTAACGTTAATCATGGATATGTACATACTATTGACGATTTTGAGTTCATGGATGGAGTGATTGAGTTAATGTTGTACGTGCAATCGTTAGGGTATGAGGTGATTGTTGTCACCAATCAGTCTGGCATTGCTCGTGGTATGTATACTGAGGATGATTTTAAGCAGTTAAATCAATGGATGTGCGTGCAACTGCTTGAGCAAGGTGTGATTATTACCGACACCTATTATTGTCCGCATCATCCAACAGCAGGCAATAGCGGTTATACGCAAGAATGTACGTGTCGTAAACCTAACTCAGGTATGTTGCTACGTGCCGCTGAAGATTACGGCTACGATTTGTCACAAAGTATTTTGATTGGGGATAATCAATCTGATATGCAATGTGCGATCAACGCACAATTACGAGCAGGATATTGGCTGTTCGATCTCGCAGCTCAGGCTGATAATGAAACAGCCCTTGCGCAATTATCAACACAAGCAAACAACACGCAGTTATTGCACATCAATAAACTGCGTGAGTGCTTTCACTTAATCTGAGAAAACTGACTGATATGCTTGATTGCTCGGTTGAACATATCCGTGTTAAGTTGTTGATTTAACTGGTTGCCAGTCGCTTTAGACTGAATTTCAGTTAAGCCATTACTCTTAATTTTAGCCACATAATTGCCATTCAATAAGATGACTGAGTCATTTTCGGTTGTGACTTGCCAATCTCGCGTTTGACCGAAAATGTTTTGACCGGTTGAATAAATGGTTGGATTGACATCACACCCCAACTGCGCAAATATACTCGGTACGATATCCTCATCGATCATGACTTGTTGACTCAATGTCTTATTACTCCACACCATACCGTTAACCCCTTTATTAGAAAGGTTAGGTGCCATAATCAGCCAATTCTGTGATGCACTTGACTCACTCATTATTGCTATACTTTGAGTTAATGTATCGAGCTGGCTAGCATTAATAAAAGCAAACGTGATACCGGGTTGTGGTTGTTCAAGTGTACGAGTGAGTTCTGAAAAATCTAGCGTGATGATTTTATTGTCACCAATGCCGGTATTTGACGGGCTGTACAAATGAATGGGTAACTTAATCCCACTGAGTACATCAACCATTACCGGGGTCGATTCTTTAAGATAATGATGATACAAATTAGGTAAACTAAATAATGTGGTTTTGACTAATACATCTAACGAATTGAATGGACGAAAATAGCGAGTCGATGACCATTCAGTTGGCAAGGCTACTGAGGGACCAATAGCATCGGTCACATACAATACAACCCAGCTAGACGTTCTGTCGATAGGACAATAAAGCGGTTCTTTGGGATAGGCAAGCTGTTCAATGTTATACGTAAATTGAACTGATTTTTGTTGTTCATAATCGGCAATATCTAACAGGCCGTAACGTGACAGTGTCGTTTTGGCGGTAGAAGGATAAGACAGTGGAAACATATTATCTTGGTGCATGATCGGTTGGTATAAACGCGCATCAGCCCAGACGTGTAAAGCATGAGAACCAATAAAGCTGAATAAAAACAAGCCAATCACAGACTGACCCACACGCTTTCGGCTAAACCGTTCGATGCGTTTCCACAAGGCATTTGCCATTAATAACTGAAAACCAAACCAAACAATAAACAGCAGACTCAAAAAAGCCCATTCTTGCCATGAGAATAAGGCTATCTGAGAGGCCGTTTCATCAACAATTAATTCACTAGAACGTAAACTTAAATGTAAACCTGTGCGGTTGAACAATAATGCATCAAACGCTAATAAGGCAAGCCCTACTGCTGCGATAAAGGAGGCAAAGGTTTTGACAAAACGGATATTCTCCAACATGTAACACATGGGGAGGATGAAAATGACAAAGCCGATAAACGTAATAAAACTAATATGCCCAAACCAATTAGCAATCAGATAAATCTGACCTAATAAGTTATCGGGGAAAGGGGCAGAGAATACATAGATAGATGCGATTACCAGAGCGATGATAATATTGAAAAACGCAAACCAATGACCCCAGCTGACTAAGCGAGACACCTTTTGACGGCGTGGTGATTCAGCAAAAATCATAGATTAATCCTTTACGCTGCGCTGTAATACATCACAAAATTGTTTGACCATTTGTGGCCTGATTCGTTCATCTACCTGATTCGAAAAAATATGAGTAATAGCATTACCCAATACCATTAAAGACAAATCTCGCGTAGCTTGATGCTTTTCTAAACACATTAATACTTCATTTAATATTGTTTCAAATTGTGCATCATCATACTGAGATTGTTGTGGCATAAGGGTTGTCTCTTTAAGTTTAGGAATGGCATTAGAACAGTATATGCAAAATATCTGATCTATATGATTTTTCTAGATTATAATAGCAAACACTTATATCACCAACAGTGAATTTATCATGAGCGCAATTATCAAGCATTTTGTCATGCATCAATTAGCGATTAATAGCGAACAGCGTTTGGCATTAACGCCTAAAAATGCGTGTTTTGACATTGGTCCTTCTACCGAAGCATTAGCCCATGAAATTAACCAAGCGTTCAATTCTAAACCGGGTAAAGGGGTGGGTGGCTTTGCTTCAATTGAAGTATTACAGGCCGCTTCAGGTAGTGATGAAGATAGTGCTGATGCACAAGATAGTGTACCTGCTGTAAACGCGGGTCCACAATTTAAAGAATTGTTAGGGGCGACCATTCAAGATGCCGAGCATTTCATCGAATTATCTAAAGGCGGTAGTCAGCTACTGATCAAGGCATTAGTCGAAGATGGATTAGTTGAGACGGGCTATATTGTATTTATACATTATGAATTTTTGGCGACGGAATATTTATTTATTGCGCTGCTCAACACGAAACAACATGTCGAAGTGACGGACGATCTAGAACTCAGTTACTCGGATCACCTTGATGTCCCTAAAATGCAATTAGCGGTGCGTATTGATTTAACGCAATACGTCACTCAGCCAGAATTACATCGTTATATTAGTTTTATTAAAGGTCGGATGGGACGCAAAGTTTCAGACTTTTTCATGCGTTTTGTCGGTTGTGAAGAAAAAGTAGATATCAAAGCACAAAACAAGCAATTAATTGCGCAAGTTGATGATTATTTAGCCACTGAACAATTATCCACCGAAGAAAAACAAGTGTCCCGTGGCGTGGTTGCAGATTATTACAAACAAAAAATAGCGTCAGGTGAAGATATCAATGTTTCCGAGTTATCTGCTAAATTACCTAAAAATGAAGAGCAACAGTCTGATTTTAGCGTGTTTAATGCCCATCTCGAGCAACCCTTAGAGCCTCAGTTTCAACCTGACCGAGCAGCGTTAAAGCCACTTGCTAAGTTTTCTGGACAAGGTGGCGGTGTAACATTGAGCTTTGATCGTAATTTACTTGGAGATAAAGTACACTACGACCCTGTTACTGATACCTTAGTTATTAAAGGCATCCCACCTAATTTAAAAGATCAATTGTCTAAAGCCGACAAAGATTAGCGGAACCAAAAAATGCACCTATTTGTAAACGATTTAACTGTCATGGATTTTTCTTACTTATGCCCTAAACGGGGTATGGTAGGTGAGAGTTGGATCGTCGATGTTATTTTAGCGGGTGAGCTGAATGAAGAAAGTATGGTCCAAGACTTTGGGATTGTTAAAAAGCAACTCAAAGGCTTAATTGATCAATATGTGGATCATAAGCTGCTCGTGCCTGCGGAACATGCGTTTGCACAAATTACTCATCGCGAAAAAAATATGGTGCAAGTGAGCTTTCAACGTCCTAATGATCGTGCGATTCATATGTATTGCCCAGACGAAGCTTATGGGTTTATTTATGCTGATGAAATCAACATGGAAAGTGTAGGAGCGTATCTAAAAGACGTTTTGGCGATACATTTACCTGATAATGTTGATGATATTGAGTTGTTATTGCGTGCTGAGGTGATTACTACGCCGTTTTATCATTATACGCATGGGCTAAAAAAGCATGACGGAAATTGTCAGCGTATTGCCCACGGTCATCGTTCAAAAATTACTATTATTGAAGATGGCACTGAAAATTTGGCTGCAGAAGCTTATTGGGCTCAACGTTGGGCTGATATTTATATTGGTTCTACTGAAGATCAGGTTACGATTAGTCAATTACATTGTGATTATGGTGATGTGGCAGACACAACGCATACCGCATTTGCGTATGAATCATCGCAAGGGTATTTTGAAATGGCGATAAGTCGAGCTGAGTGCGAAGTCGTTGACCGCGACTCTACCGTTGAATGTCTGGCGCAATATTTACTCGAAGAGCAAACTAAGCGTTCTAATGCGGGTCAGATCCAAATTATCGCTTTTGAAGGCGTCGGCAAGGGCGCGATCGTTCAAACAGCGCCTTAACCAACGGTTTTGTTTAGGTAAATTCCATACCAGCCGATAAATATAGCGTATCTAATCGGTTGGTCAAATATGAGCCTGACACATCTTTGTTCGCAGATAAATTCAAATCTGCAATTACCTGCATCTGCCCCCACTAGTGCTGCATCGGCTGATATGTGCTCTACTTTGTCAGAATCTCGTGTTGCTACAACTCAACAAGCTCACTTTCATTGGCTGTTATCCTTAGCTCAAGCGCGTTCAGGTTTGGCACAAATGAATGTCATGCCTCGCAAGACGACAGCAATCAGATAGAAGATTCAGATCCACAAATCAACGTATTAGCAACACCACCGCCACAACCATTAGCCGCCTCAAATGACCGAGTTCAAGCTATAACACATACTACAACTGCATTAGCTAATGGGGATATAGCAACGATGCACCTCTTACAAATCATGCATCCTCATCCACTTAGTTTGCGCAATAACCCAGATTATATTGATGACGATATAATGAATGATGGGGTGTTTTTACGCGAACAAGTGACGCTGAACCAGTAAGCATTACACCCCGAATTATTATATGATCTGTATGCGAAAAATTTAGCAGAACCCATAAAGCCATAAAATAAATAAGGGTTTATGGGTGTTTTGGTCGCAATAGATGTTACTTTTACGTATACTACGCCCCGCAATTTTGCTTTGGTTTTACGTTCCAATTCGCAAGGAAATATTAAATATGTCTAAATACATCGTGTGTGCGCTGTACAAATTTGTCACACTTGAAAACTACGAAGCAATGCGTCAGCCGTTACTTGACGCTATGCTTGATAATGATATCAAAGGCACCTTATTACTGGCTGCTGAAGGGATCAATGGCACCATCTCAGGCCCTCGTGCAGGGATTGATAATCTTTTAGCATATTTAAATGCTGATGTCCGTATCAACCCCGTTTCTAGCAAAGAATCATTACATGATGATGCGCCGTTTTATCGAACTAAAGTAAAACTCAAAAAAGAAATCGTGACCTTAGGAGTCGAAGGTATCGATCCACTCAAAACAGTGGGAACGTATGTCAAACCACAAGATTGGAATGCTCTGATTTCTGACCCTGACGTGACAGTAATTGACACACGCAATGATTACGAAATCGAAATTGGTACTTTTAAACACGCGATTGATCCAAAAACACAAACGTTTAGAGAATTTCCAGAGTATGTGAAAGAACACCTCGACCCATATAAGAATAAAAAAGTCGCCATGTTTTGTACTGGTGGGATCCGTTGTGAAAAATCCACTGCCTATTTAAAAGAACAAGGCTTCGACGAGGTGTATCACCTTGAAGGCGGTATTTTACAATACCTAGAAGACGTGCCCAAAGAAGAAAGCTTATGGGAAGGCGACTGTTTTGTTTTTGACAACCGGGTCGCTGTTAACCACGATCTTGAAAAAAGTATTTACGACCAGTGTTATGCCTGTCGTTTACCGATAACTGCTGAAGACAAGCTCAGCGAAGAGTTTGAAGCGGGGGTGTCTTGTCCTAAATGTGCAGGCACTCATAGCGACGATCAAATTGCACGATTCCGTGAACGTGAAAAACAAGTTGCATTAGCTGAGGCGAGGAATGAGTCTCATGTGGGCAGTGATGCTAGAATCGCGATGACCAAGCGTCGTCAAGATAAAGGGAAAGAACGTCGAGCCCGTCGTGAAGCGATGGGTAAAACTAATATTTAAATCCAAATTTAATACTATTGGTAGTTGTTGCTTCTGGGGATTACTGTAAAATAACCCATACATTCATTATTCATAAGTTTGAGTTTTATTATGGAACCACAAACAAAACTGACAGAGCAACAACGTAACGATATTCGTGCAGAGTTTAACTTTTTTGATCGGGATGGTAACGGCATGATTGAGTTACCTGAATTTATTGAATTGCTGACGGTGTTAAGCCCTAAAACTAAGATGTCTTCAGTCGAAGAAGGCTTTAATCTGATTGATGATAATCATGATGGGTCGATCGATTTTGAGGAGTTTGTACACTGGTGGCAAGAAGGTTGGTGGGAATACTAAATACCAAGCCCCACCTTCCTTAACAATAAGCTGATACGATCCGTTGTCAGCTTTTTTCTGTATTAATTTTCTTGATTATTGGTTGGATCTTCCTGCTGGATTTGGCTTAGATCTAACTCTTGTTCGTCATCTTCAATCACAGCACGTGGCTTACGCTTGATCATGACGTGGCCAATATCTTTACCTTGCGTAGTATCTACTCGTTTCTTCGTGGCTTTAGGCGTATTAACTGTACGTTTTTTCTTAGAATTTTGGGCGTCTTTGGCTTTATAGTTTGTAAGCTTATGACCAGTGAATTTAGCTGGAAGCAGTGGATAAGATTCTATAACAATTTCGGTGCCCACATTTTTTTGGATATGGGTAAAGGCATTCCAATCTCTCGGGCCCACGATGGCAATAGCCAACCCTTTTTGCCCCGCACGACCGGTACGACCAATACGATGCACATATTCTTCAGCTAATTTGGGTAAATCAAAGTTAATGACTAACGATACATTACGCAGATCTAATCCTCGTGAGGCGACATCGGTTGTCACCAATATAGAATATTGACCGGTTATAAAACTCGACATGACACTGGCTCGTTGGTTCTGTAACAGATCACCACTCAGGGCTATAGAGTTAAGCCCTTGTGCGTTGAGCATATCACTGAGTTTAACCGTATCTTCGCGGGTGGCACAAAAGACAATAACTTGGTCGTGTGCAACCGTTTGTAACAAGGAGCTTAACATCGCTTGTTTATGTTCAATATGATCCGCAAAATACCATTGTTGGGTAATATCACTGTGGATCGTAAAACTGCTATCGAGCATGATCTTTTCAGGGTTACGCAATAAGGTATCAGTTAAATTAGTCAGCGTCGGACTATCGAGGGTCGCAGAAAATAGCATAGTCTGACGTTTACGGTGATCTGCAGCTTGGTTAATCGCCAGTAATTCTTGGGCAAAGCCGAGATCCAACATGCGGTCGGCTTCATCATAAACTAGAATTTCTAAGCCATTTAAAAACAATGTTCGACCTGATAAATGGTCAGCAACACGTCCGGCCGTGCCTACAATGATTTGTGGATTATGACGCAAAGCTTTGACTTGGTCGTTATAGTTTTCACCACCGACAATTAACTCTGCTTTGATCGACAATGACGACAATAATGAACGCACTTCAATATAAACTTGCTTCGCTAATTCACGAGTAGGCGCCAAAATAAGCGCTCGAGCATCACGTTTAGAAAATGACTTTTGATTTAATAACCGATGTAAAATAGGCAGGACAAACGCAAAGGTTTTACCTGAACCGGTTTTACTGCAACACAGTACATCTTTGCCAATCATTCCATAAGGGATCGTGTTGGCTTGCACCTTAGTCGGTTCAATAAAGTTTTTGGTGGTTAGTGAGGTGATCAAACGATGATCAAGATCTAAATCTGTAAAAGTCAAAAGCGTGCCTTATTGTGGATAACCTTGAGATTATACCAAAGACACGCTTTACTGTAACAGTTTATTTGTAATCAGTTTGCGGAACTAAAATTGCATTTCAGGTACATACTCAGGCACCACGAGTTCACCGGCTGTCTTGGCTTGTATTTCCTCAACACTAACACCGGGCGCACGTTCGCTTAAATAAAACGCTTGGTTTTTAACCTCCAATACCGCCAAATCGGTAATAATACGCGTGATGCAGTTAACGCCGGTTAAGGGAAGAGTACATTGTTGTAAGAGTTTAGAGTTGCCGTGTTTATCCGCGTGCGTCATCGTCACGATAATATTTTTGGCACCCGCTACCAAGTCCATTGCGCCGCCCATACCCTTGATCAATTTGTTAGGGATCATCCACGAGGCAATATTTCCTGATACGTCAACTTCAAACGCACCTAATACAGTAAAGTCCACATGACCACCACGGATCATCGCAAAACTTTCTGCAGAGTTAAAGATACTTGCACCCGTGACAGCCGTGACGGTTTCTTTACCTGCATTAATCATATCCGCATCGAGCTGATCTTCGGTTGGATTGGGACCCATGCCGAGTAATCCATTTTCAGATTGCAACATCACTTGGATATCAGCAGGGACATAGTTTGCTGCCAGGGTAGGGATCCCGATACCTAAGTTTACATAGTCGCCGTCTTGAAATTCTTGCGCTACGCGCATTGCAATTTGTTCTCTTGATAATGCCATTATGCGACTCCTTATTTAGCGACGACTTTGCGTTCAATGCGTTTTTCGAAAGATCCTTGGATAACTCTATCAACATAGATCCCAGGGGTATGGATTTGACTAGGCTCAAGCTCGCCAGGTTCAACAATATGTTCAACCTCGACGACCGTAATCTTACCTGCTGTCGCTGCCATTGGGTTGAAGTTTTGGGCAGTATGGCGATAAATACAATTGCCATAACGGTCGGCTTTGTAGGCTTTGATAATAGCAAAATCACCGGTAATGGATTCTTCTAAAATATAAGGGCGGCCATTAAATTCTCTAGACTCTTTACCTTCACCGACAGGGGTGCCGTAACCTGTCGCGGTATAAAATGCAGGAATACCGGCACCACCGGCACGCATTTTTTCTGCTAACGTGCCTTGTGGGGTTAACTCAACCTCCAATTCGCCATTTAATAACTGTTGTTCAAATAATGCATTTTCACCCACATAGGATGAAATCATTTTTTTGATTTGTTTATCTTCTAGTAAGATCCCCAAACCAAATCCATCCACACCACAGTTATTGGATACGATGGTTAATCCTTTGGTTTGCATCAATTTCATTTGCGCAATTAACCCTTCAGGGATCCCACACAAACCAAAGCCACCAGCTATTACTGTCATATTATCTTCTAGCCCCGCCATTGCCTCTGCGTAACTATTTACTACTTTGTCAAAACCTGCCATCACCAGCTCCATGTATTAGGAAAGAATATGTAAACAACTGTAGTATAAAAAGGTTTAATGATTTGTAAAATTGATTTATATTCAATATTAATAGATTTTATTTATCAATAGGACGTTAATGTCACTGTCATTTAAACAATTACGTGCATTCATTACTGTGGCGCAATCTCATAATTTTGCAGAAGCGGCGATTAAAATGCACATTTCGCAACCGGCGTTATCCTCTGCAATTAAAAAATGTGAAGAGTTACTGGGAGGCGCTTTATTTATGCGTACGACTAGAAGCGTGTCTTTGACCAAGGAAGGTGAGGTATTTTTACCAATCGCGCTGCGTTTATACGATGAATATCATGACTCAATCAATCAAATTCAAGCGGTGTTTGCTAAGCAAACAGGCTCGTTAACGATAGCAAGTATGCCATCTTTTGCTGAACGCTATTTGCCTGAATATCTGTATGTATTTCACCAGCGCTATCCGAATATTTCAATAAAAATTGAAGACGTGGTAGTTGAACGGGTGGTTGAACTCGTCAGTCAGGGTAAAGTTGAATGTGGCTTTTCATTTGAATCAACGATAGAAGATGGTATGACCTTTACGCCTTTATTTACGGATAAATTTGTTGTGGTCATGCATCCTAGCCATCCGTTATCTGAGCGGTATGTCGATAGTATTACTCTTTTAGATGTGCAGGATGAGTCAATGGTCGTGATGAACCGTCATAGTAATTTACGTGTGTTTATTGATAGTGTGTATGAGCATTATAATATCTCGCCACACATCATCGCGGAGGCGTCGCAAATTGGTACGTTAGGTCAGCTGGTCAAACAGCAAATCGGTATTGCTATTGTGCCGCAACTATCATCTCAACGTATGGAAGAGTTAGGATTGCGTTGTGTGGAGTTGAATGAGACGTTGTTACAGCGCAAAGTGGGTATTATTAGTACGCCATATCAACATATGTCTGTTACGACCCAAGCTTTTCTGGAGATGATAGAGCGTCCCGTTACCACTTAGTTTTCGTTTCAAACTGTGCGTCCATCGGATCATGTTCTTTTTTCGATTCAATTGAAGGCTGTTGTTCAGATAACAGTATATGCTGAATTTCAGACAGCTTAGCACGGTATTCGGTTGATTTTTGAACGCAATACTCATCTTGATTATTTTGTGCTTCAAGGGCTTTAATGGATTTTTCATAATATTGCCTTGCACTGCCAAGCATATTGGAGTTAATTGCCGCTTGTCCGCGTTTTGCTAACGTTTCAACATTCACCTTTAACTGTAATTTTTTAAAATAAATATCTAACCCAGTATAAGTATATTGCGACACGCAACCTTTGGTATTCTCAGCACGTAATAACATACGCAGACGCTTAATAGCTTGGATACACTGTATTATGATTTTGTCGTTATCGGGTAAATTAAACGCCGGTGGGAAACGTGGGATGTCGCTTTCTGGCATCTGTGACTTATTAGCAGCATCTTCAATGCGTTGCTGAATATCAAACGCTTTGGGGTTGAGTTTACTCATAGTCATCAACGCATTATGGATCCGCCCATTAAGGATCGCGAGCATATGTACAGGCACGGGAAGCTGACTGGAGGCCATTAAGGTATTTTCAGTTTCATCAATGATGTTTTTGACTTTGGTAAGCTCTCTGCGTTTATTCGCTTCTTCTTCTAATTTATGTTGCTGTACAGCATTAATAATGATCGCGACAATGATTAACGCAATGATCAAAATAACAATGATAGTAAAAATCATAGATGGCCTATAAACGAAAAAGCATTACATCGAGGAGGGCCTAATCTTGGCATAACACCTCTGTAATAAATTATATTTCGGCTGATTCAATTTTTTATTGATGGTTATTTGTCTTAATATGAGGATTAAAACAGCTTCAATGGTAGGATTAGTTATAAAGAACTGGTAATTAATCCGCTTTCGTAATAAATTTTGTTTATAACAATATAACTATTAGCATCAAAATGAAATTACAACAGCTCAGATATATCGTTGAAGTAGTAAACAATAACTTGAATGTATCGGCGACCGCGGAGAGTCTTTTCACTTCGCAACCGGGGATCAGCAAACAAGTTAGAATGTTAGAAGACGAGTTAGGGATCCAAATATTTGGGCGCAGTGGCAAACATCTCACACACGTGTCAGATGCGGGTCAAGAAGTTATCGATATTTCTCGTGAGATCATGGCTAAAGTTGAAAGCATAAAAGCGGTTGCCCGTGAGCATAACTTACCTGACCAAGGAAAGCTAAACATCGCAACCACACACACTCAGGCTCGTTATGCGTTACCAAATGTAATAAAAGGTTTCATGGATAAATACCCTGAAGTGTCCTTACATATGCATCAAGGAACGCCTTCGCAAATTAGTGATTTAGCCGCCAAGGGCGAAGCGGATTTTGCTATCGCGACGGAGTCATTGCACCTCTATAATGATTTGGTCATGCTACCTTGCTATCATTGGAACCGCAGTGTAATTGTTAAAAAAGACCATCCGCTGGCACAAAAATCCACCATCTCCATTGAAGATATAGCACAATACCCATTAGTGACTTATGTCTTTGGCTTTACTGGTCGTAGTGAATTGGACCAAGCTTTTGGGCAAGCAGGGTTAGATCCTAAAATTGTCTTTACCGCGACTGACGCCGATGTGATTAAAACGTATGTGCGACTAGGCGTCGGTGTCGGGGTTATTGCTTCAATGGCAGTGAATCATGAACTTGATAGTGATTTGGTGAAAATCGATGCCAGTCATTTGTTTGATTATTCCACGACCAAGATTGGCTTTAGAAAAGGAAATTTCTTGCGTAGTTACATGTATGATTTCATTGAGCGTTTTGCACCACATTTAACCAAAGACGTGGTAGAACGTGCGATGATGCAAAAATCCAATGACGATGTTGAACGGATGTTTAAAGATCTGACCTTACCGGTTAAGTAAATATCACTGAGCATTGCTTAGCATTCTACAATATTGACAGCTAAACCGCCTCGTGCGGTTTCTTTGTATTTACTTTTCATATCTTTACCCGTTTCACGCATGGTCTTAATAACTTTGTCTAATGAGACTTTGTGTTGCCCATCACCGCGTAAGGCTAAACGCGAGGCATTGATGGCTTTAATGGCGCCCATTGCATTACGTTCTATACAAGGGACTTGGACCAGCCCACCAATTGGATCGCAAGTTAACCCTAAATTATGTTCCATGCCTATTTCAGCAGCATTTTCTACTGCATTAACGTTGCCCCCTAAAATAGCGGTTAATGCCCCAGCAGCCATCGAACAAGCGACGCCAACTTCTCCTTGGCAGCCAACTTCTGCACCAGAAATGGATGCATTCTTCTTATACAGTATACCGATTGCCGCAGCGGTCAGGAGGAAACGACTGGCGATATCTGTATCCACGGTTGCAATATACTTGTCATAGTAGGCTAACACCGCAGGGATAATACCTGCAGCACCATTAGTAGGAGCGGTGACAACACGACCCCCTGCGGCGTTTTCTTCATTGACGGCAAGGGCAAATAAATTGACCCAATCCATTGCTTGCATTGGATCGCTCGTTTGCTCATGTTGTAAGCGTCTAAATAAACCTGGCGCACGACGAGTGACCTGTAATCCTCCTGGTAATATGCCTTCAGTTTCTATACCGCAATGAATGCAAGCTTGCATGACCGACCAAATATGGGCTAATTGGGTTTGTATATCTGCTTCGGAGCGCAACATCATTTCATTTTTTAACATTAAGGTACTGATAGTAATCCCATGCTCATGGCATTGAGCCAGCAATTCTTTGGCACAGCTGAATGGATAGGGATGAGCCAGTGTCAGTGCTTCATTGGCACGTTGGGCTATTGCTTGAAAGTCCTGATCATGCACAATAAACCCACCACCGACAGAGTAATACGTATCGCTATGGATGCAGGTATCATTTACAAAAGCACGTAAGGTCATAGCATTGGCATGTTTGGGTAAGGTTTTACGGCGATGAAAAGTAATCGCACCTTGTTGGGCAAAATGTATGGAGTGGGTTCCTGCTAACAGCAGTTGTTGATTTTTGGCTATGTTATAAAGGAGCGTGTCGATCGCCGCGACATCGATACTCTCAGGCTCCAATCCGGATAGACCTAAGATCACAGCTTTACCACTGCCATGCCCTTTACCGGTTTGACCTAATGAACCAAACAGCTCTACCTGCACATGGGTTATTTCAGTAAAGTGAGATAACGTGCTTAGATGATGTGCAAATGCATACGCCGCTCGCATTGGGCCAACGGTATGAGAGCTTGATGGACCAATACCGACACTAAACATATCAAATACACTAATCATTTGCAGCCACTCAGATTTTCAATTATAGCAATCAGTATGCACCGCTTAAGTGTAAACCACTAATGAATAATGTTAATGAGATGGATTAGAAAAGATAATGAATTGTTAAGCTAGCAAATGGTGTGATAACTGCTTGAGCATGCCGGCTGTTGCGCCCCATATATACGTATCTTGCCAAGGGATAAAATACACAGGAAAGGTTTTATTCAAACGGGTAACACGATGTGACAATAGATTTTGTGGATCAATACAATGCGCTAGAGGGACTTCAAACGCATAATCCACCTCATTTTTATCAATGGTTAATGGTGGAATACTATCGGCAATTGCGATATAGGGGGTGACATTAAACCCGCTAATAGTGGCATATTGTCCAATGGAACCAAGTACTTGGTCAGATGTGATAGTGATCCCTATTTCTTCTTCGGTTTCACGAATAGCGGTATCTTGTAGTGAATCATCAAAGGTTTCATACTTACCACCAGGAAAAGAGATTTGCCCAGCGTGGTGTTTTAAATGTTCGGCACGACGAGTAAACAGCACATGCAACCCATCATCGCGCTCGACTAATAATATCATTACAGCGGCATCACGCGGGGAAGGGAATGCCTCAAATAAACTTGGAAAATCATGTTCGTTTTCGACTAGTCGACAATGATTAAATGCCGTTATGAATGCGTGTCTGTCCAAGTGACATCCTGTTGCAATATAGGGAGTATCTTAGAAACCTTAGCTAAGGTTTCAGCATATTCATCTTGTGCTATTGAGTCTAGCACGATTCCACCACCTGCCCAGCAAAATATCTGACCATTTTCACACAGTAAGGTGCGGATACAGATATTCGTATCCATATCATGTTTGACACCAATATAACCGATTGCGCCACAATAAATATTTCTACGGTTAGGTTCTAACTCTTCAATGATTTGCATGGCACGCACTTTGGGTGCGCCAGTAATTGACCCGCCAGGAAACGCGCCTGATAACAAAGCAAATAATTCACTATCATCATTTAGCGTGCCGGTTACGGTGGATACCATATGATGCACTGCTGGATAAGATTCAAGTGCGAATAACTTAGGGACTTTGACACTATGGGGAGTGCAATGTTTAGATAAATCATTACGCAGCAAGTCCACAATCATGAGATTTTCAGCTTGGTCTTTTTCTGACGATAACAATGTTGCTGCGGATTGTTGATCTAATAACGGGTCTGCGTATCGTGGCATGGTGCCTTTGATGGGTTTGGTTTCTATTTGACCTTTATGTACGGCTAAAAAACGTTCAGGCGAAATGCATAAAATTGCACCATGCTCGGTTTTAATAAATGCGGAAAAAGGCGCGTTGTTGTGTTCCCGCAAGCGCAGATAACCATGATACTCGCTGCCCGTATAAGGCGCATTGAACCGCTGCGCGATATTGGCTTGGTAACAATCACCTGCAACAATGTATTGATGTAGCCGCTCTAAGCGGGTTATGTATTGCGTTTGTGTCATATTCGCTTGCCATTGAGCGGAAAGGGCAAAGTCAGTTGGCTGTGTTTTAACAGGTGTATTAACGGATGGGTTAGCGAGTAGAGCTTGCATTAAACCAAACCCAAAGTGGGCGATGGCATTACTGCGTGAGTCAGCAACCCAATAATACTGTTTGCTAGACCGGTCATAAATAATGCTATGGAGATAAATCCCATAATGAAAGTCCGGTGTGTCATATTCGGCAGGATTATGTTGCGGTAGCACTTCTAGATAACGACCGGCATCATAACCAGCAAAGCCTGCCGAACCAATTAAAAAGGGTAATTGCTCGAATAATGATTGAAACTCACTTGGCAGTGAAGATTTGATTAAGTTAGCATCAGGCATAATGTGATCATGTAATTGACGCAGCGCAATGAATGGGTCGCGTTGTGTGAGAATTGAATCACGCACACTTTGGTTGATTTGCACACAATCTTCGGCTTCAGGCATGATCTTCAAGTCCGCTTGACCATTGGTCACTGAGTAAGTAGCAACGGGCGTAAACAACAAAATATCAAACTGAGCATCGCTGCCATGATTGTCTGTACTATCTAAAAAAAGGCTATTTGACAGGTGCGCAACCGCGCTAAATAGACGATCCGGTGCTATATGGGCAAACTCATAAAGTGTTTTTATTGTTATTAGGGACATTTGACACCAAAGTTGTAAGGTTAGGTCTTTTGTTGTGCTACAACACGAGGTACTATTATAAGCTAATTATTAACTAGAGATCATGTAGTTAGGATCACTTAATTTACGGAGTCGGCATGACAGTCATTCGCCAACAAGATTTTATCGATAGTATCGAGGATTCATTACAGTTTATTTCTTATTACCACCCTTTAGATTATGTCAAAGCGGTAGAAGCGGCATATAATCGTGAAGAGAGCCAAGCAGCCAAAGATGCAATGGCACAGATACTTATCAATTCACGGATGTCAGCCGAAGGTAAGCGCCCATTATGTCAAGATACGGGTATCGTTACCTGTTTTGTTAAAATCGGTATGCAAGTCCAGTTTGATAAACATGATCTTACTGTTCAAGAAATGGTTGATGAAGGCACTCGTCGTGCTTACCTGAATCCGGATAACCCTTTACGTGCCTCAATTGTCGCTGATCCTGCTGGGGCACGGATCAACACCAAAGATAATACTCCTGCTGTCGTGCATATCGATATGGTTGCAGGCGATAAGATTGAAGTGATGATTGCAGCCAAAGGCGGCGGTAGTGAAAACAAATCCAAAATGGTCATGTTAAACCCATCTGATGATATTGCTGAGTGGGTGGTTAAAACCTTACCGACTATGGGTGCTGGCTGGTGTCCACCTGGCATGTTGGGTATAGGTATTGGTGGTACTGCTGAAAAAGCAGGGGTATTAGCCAAAGAAAGTTTAATGGATCCGGTCGATATTCAAGAACTCATTGCCCGTGGCCCAGAAACAACCGAAGAAAAGCTCCGTGTTGATATTTATCATAAAGTCAATGCATTAGGTATAGGCGCACAGGGTTTAGGTGGATTAACGACGGTTGTCGATATTAAAATTAAATCCATGCCGACTCACGCAGCCTCAAAGCCGGTGGTCATGATCCCAAATTGTGCAGCTACACGTCATGCGCATTTTTATCTTGATGGTTCAGGTCCTGCGGAACTTAAAGCACCGAAACTAGAAGATTGGCCAAAAATCACATGGGAAGTCGGCGCAGATACTCGCCGGGTCAATATGGATGAGCTGACCAAAGAATCTATTTTGGATTGGAAAGTGGGTGAGACGGTATTGCTATCAGGCAAAATGTTGACTGGACGTGATGCGGCGCATAAACGTATTCAAACCATGCTACAAAACGGCGAGGGCTTACCTGAAGGTGTCGATCTGACTAACCGCTTTATTTATTATGTTGGGCCGGTGGACGCAGTGGGTAATGAAGTCGTTGGCCCAGCAGGACCAACAACAGCCACGCGCATGGATAAATTTACCGATATGATGCTAGAGCAAACAGGCTTATTAGGCATGATTGGTAAAGCGGAGCGTGGTCCTGAGACAGTGAAAAGCATTGCTAAACACAAGTCGGTGTATTTAATGGCTGTGGGTGGTGCTGCATACTTAGTATCCAAAGCAATTAAAAAAGCACGCGTCGTGGCGTTTGAAGATTTAGGTATGGAAGCGATTTATGAGTTTGAAGTCGAAGATATGCCTGTGACTGTTGCTGTGGATTCAAATGGTAACAATGCCCATGAAACTGGCCCTGCTATTTGGAAAGCAAACATTGCAGATTTAGATGCTGCTTTAAACGTTAAGCCAAAAGCTAAATAAAAGCAGTTAGTTATATAAATAATCTGTATTTATATACAGTGCTTTGATATATTACAAAACGTCGCACTTGCGGCGTTTTTTATTTATAGGCGAAGCGATGACGAATTCAATGCAACTTATCACTCAGTGGCTCATTGACAATTTATGGTGGGCATTAGGTGCGTTAACGATATCGGTCACATTAGTTACCTACGTGATCACGACTCAGCGTTTATCTGCGCGCTATACCGCACAACTTGCGAGTCTCAAAGATACACTTGCACAAGCGCATGAACACAACACCGAATACCAAATTGCCAATGGTGCGCTCAGTGCCTCATTACAGGCTCTACAGCAATCATCTAAAGAAAAAATGGCGCTGATGCAACAAGCAGAGCAACAACTTTCAGATAAATTTGAACGTTTAGCAAATAAAATATTCGAAGAAAAGAGCGTTAAATTTAACTCAGTGAATCAACATAGTATGCATAATGTGGTTCAGCCATTACAAATTAAACTCGACGAGTTTAAACAACAAATTGCGCAGCAATCCAGACATGAAGGCTTGGAGCGTGCCGCATTAAAACAAGAGATCAATAGCCTTAAAGCCCTTAACGAAACCATCAACGCCCAAGCGTTAGCCCTAACACAAGCATTAAAAGGGGATAACAAACAACAAGGAAATTGGGGCGAGGTGGTCTTAGAGTCGATTTTATCTAATTGTGGGTTACAAGAAGGACAGGAATTTATCCGTCAAGCGGCATTGCGCGATGAGGATGGTCGTTTATATCAACCCGATATTGTGGTCAATTTACCGAATAAAAAATCCGTCATTATTGATGCGAAGGTATCATTAACCGCCTATGAGCGTTTATTTAAAGCCGATAATGAAGCAGAAGAACGGATACAACTCAATTTACATCTACAATCTATTCGACAACACGTTAAAGGCTTGTCTCAAAAAGACTATAGCAGGTTGTATGGGATCCATTCGTTAGATTATGTCTTATTGTTTTTAGCGTCAGAGGCTGCGTTTCAGGCAGCGATAAATGAAGATCCAAATTTGATTAATGATGCGCTTCAGCAAAATATCATGTTAGTCAGCCCGAGTAATTTAATGATTGCTCTCAAAACAATCAACAATATATGGCAAACTGAGAAACGGATTAATATGTCCCATGAAATTGCAGAGCAAGCCAGTAAACTGCATAGCAAATTAGCGGGGTATGTTGAAGAGATGGAAAAAGTCGGCAAACAACTTAATGTGGCACAAAATACCTATGATACTGCGATGAAAAAGCTATCAACGGGGCGAGGTTCTATTGTGAGTATGGGCAATCGATTACAAGAAATGGGTGTAAAAACCCAAAAAACGTTACCAAGTGAGCAGTAACGTCATGGCTCTTATTGAGCTTCCTCAATCGCGTAGCTAGTAGTAATTGCGACAGTTTCATGCAGCATTAACATAACAGAACAATATTTTTCAGTTGATAACTGTACGGCACGGGCTAAGTGTTTTTCGTTTAATCCTTTCCCCGTCACTACATAGTGAGCATGGATCTTGGTAAATATACGAGGTGGGCTAGGCGCACGCTCAGCGGTGACTTCACAATAGCATCCTGTAAAGTCCTGTCGTGCTTTTTTCATGATCTCTACCACATCGACAGAAGAACATGCGCCAACTGACATCAACACGGCTTGCATCGGTGATAGACCTTGTTTGTTACCATCCAAATGACAAGTTTCACCTGTGTCCATTGCACAATCAAACCCTAAATCACCGGTCCATTTTACTGTTGCTTGCATGTCTTACCCCTTTGATATTAATTTAATGGCATCTTTTGTTAATGATATTTGTTTATTTTTAAACAGGGTGCCAATCGCTTTTTTGTATGCGCTTTTTGATACCTTGAATTTATAAGAAATATCTTCAGGGCTACTTTTATCTGTTAATGTGGAAATCCCACCATGTGCTTCCAAGTCAGCAATGATTTGTTGTTGCAAGTTTAAGCGACTGTTTGGATTATCTTGTAATTGAGTAATATCGATTTTATCATCCGATCGGATCGTTTTAACCCAAGCAGAAAACTCAGAACCGATTTTATGTTTATCTAATGCTTGGTCGTTGAATAACACACCTAAATACTGTTGATTGATGAGGACCTTGTAACCCATATTTGTTTCGTCCCATACCATACAATCCACTTTTTGACCGGCGCTGAGTGTTGCGTAGGGATCGGTTTCAGCAAAGAAACGATGTAATTTGGTCGCACCGAGGACGCGTTGACTGTCTTCTTCATAGAAAACATGAACAAGATACGACATACCAATCACGACAGGGGCTTGCAAATACTTGCTAGGGACTAATAAGTCTTGCTCTAACCCCCAATCAAAAAATGCGCCAAAATCAGTCATCCCTTTGGCTTGTAGTAATACTGTCATGCCGGTCACTGCTTTAGGATGTTTGGTTGTTGCAACACATTGTTGTTGCTTATCAATATACACAAACGCCTCAAGTGTATCGCCTTCTGATAATATCGATTCGGCATAGGGAAGAAACGCATACGTGATGAATTCATCATCGGCAATGGATGCATCTTGTGCAATACAGGTATAGCCGTCATGTAAGACTTCGTGAATAACAAGTGTATTTATTTGACCAATTTTAAGCATAGTGACTGACAAGTAATTAATAACATATTACTATCATACAGCATTGGATGTTAAAGGCGTATATATGAAATTAAATTGTGATTTAGGTGAAAGCTACGGGCATTATCAAGTACCTGTTGATGAGGCTATTATGCCATTTTTACATCTAGCTAATATTGCCTGCGGTTTTCATGGTGGTGATCCATTGCACATAAAACATGCAATCGCATTAGCCAAAGCTCATCAAGTCACGATCGGTGCACATCCGAGTTATCCTGATTTACAGGGGTTTGGGCGCAGACATATGGTGATACCTGAAACAGAACTAGGTGCCATATTGCAATACCAAGTTGGGATGATGCACGCGATGTGTCAATTTGCTGGAACTCGGTGTGAGTACGTAAAGCCCCACGGCGCTTGGTATCATGACATTGTTGCTAACCCTTTAGTCCGTCTTGCGACGTTTCAAGCGCTGCAAGAGATGCAGTTAAACTTGCCCATAATGCTGCCCGCTACCTGTGATATATCGGCATTGTTGCACGATGCCAATCAGTTCGGCATTACCATTTGGTTTGAAGTGTTTGCCGATCGTGCTTATTTAGATAATGGAACGCTTGCGCCCCGAGGCATTGCTGGAGCGGTATTAAGTGAAGAGGCCTCATTAGCGCAAGCCAAAAGTCTGATCCAGCAACAGCAAGTGGTAACTATGTCAGGCAACATTATTTCGCTGCATGCCGATACATTATGTGTCCACTCGGATACACCTGCTGCAGTTGCGTTGGTACAACACATTGCCAAAATGATGGCTCCGGTGTCTGAATAAACGATGACACATCTTGTGAAACAGAAGATCGTTGTACAGTGGGTCACCCCTACGACATTACATTGTGAATTTGGTGAGTTAGATTGCACGGTGAATAAAGCGCTGTTAATTGGTCGGTGTCGCTTATATTTGTATGAGCATATGGCGATAAAATTAGCTGATATCGTCCCAGGTTTTAATGAATTATTAGTGCAGTTTATACCTTCTGAGATTGATTATTTTGCAGATTTACATCAAGTAGAGCGTTTGCTCAAGCAATATGCCATGGATTCGTCTGCTACAACATCAAATACTGCATCAGTTTCAACACAAGGCACTGGTAAAAGAGGGATCACTCACATTCCTGTTGATTTTGGGATGGACTATGACTTAGTCGATGTGGCACAACGTTTAACGTTATCTCGGACTGATTTGATCGCACAGTTTTGTGCGATTGAGTTTAGTGTGATCCTCAATGGCTTTATGCCGGGTTTTATTTATTTGTCAGGCTTACCTGATAAGTTTCACTTACCTCGTTTAGCGACACCGCGCTTAAAAGTTCCTGCAGGTGCCGTTGCTATTGCGGATGCCTACTGCGGGATTTATCCGCAGTGTTCACCCGGTGGATGGCATATATTAGGGGTAACTGAACATGTATTATTTGATATTGAGCGGTCGACACCAGCAAGTTTTGTAACGGGAGATATCATTCAATTTTATCCCCTCACGCCTGTTATGCCTGTCATTACTCCTATTCTGACCGCTAAGATTGCGCCTAAGATTACGTCTAGTAAGGAGGCCTCGAGTGATTGAATGTACGCTAACCCAATACCCGATTTTTATTATTGATGGCGGTAGGCGCCATGCCGGGGCTTCTGGTGTGAGTGAATCAGGCCCGATGGACAGGACTGCATTTCGCTTAGCGAATCAATTGTTACATCAAGACGTTTACACCAGTGCACTTGAGGTAATGGGGGAATGTCGTTTTGTTGCGCATACGTCCATGAGCATCGCTATAACTGGCGGTAACGCGACAATTACTCTTGCGACGACTCTCAATAATACCTTGAGCACATGCAGTTATAAACCTGACCAAGTCATCAACCTCATTGCTGGTGATAAGTTTAGTATTGGGCGTTTGCAGCAAGGAATGCGTTTAGTGGTTGGGATCGCTGGTGGGATAGATGTACCACTATTTTTTGACTCTCGTTGCGGTATTATGCGCGAAAAATTTGGTGGTATAGGGCAGGGGAAACCTATCTTAAGTGGTGATAGGTTTGCCATTGGCTGTTATCAACCAGTTAGTCATGAAGGTGAAATGCCATCGGATTATTCAAATCAGTCATCTGAATATCAACCTATTATATCCCCAAGTACCGGTATTGCGGGCGTGACGGAAATTGATTTTGTGCCTAATTATCAACATGCGCAATTTTCTTTATATGCGCGATATCTTTTTACAAGTCAGTTAATGCAAGTATCACAACAATCCAATCGTATGGGGTTGCGCATTCACTCAAACCAAGCGATACCTAGTATCGTTAAACATGAATCGCAAGCATTAGCCTTAGGCGTGGTGCAGATCCCTCCCAATGGACAACCGATTGTGATGGGGCCGGATAGACAAACTCATGGGGGTTATCCTGTTATAGGAACCGTTCCTGAATATGCATTAGATAAATTAGTGCAGCTGACGCCAAATGAGTCGTTTACATTCGTGCCAGTAAATATTGAAATGGCTATTGCCAAGTATTGGATGAATTTACGCTAAGACACAAAAGGAGTGTTACGAGTCAGCATCACAGTTTTCATCATTACATTCACCATACATATATAAAGAATGGTGAGTAAGTTTCATGTTGTTTTGTTCTGCAACTTCAAGCTGACGACGTTCGATGACGGGATCTTCAAATTCAACCACTTTGCCACAACGCAAACACACCAAATGGTCATGGTGTTCTTTATGACTAATTTCAAACACTGATTTACCACCTTCAAAATGGTGGCGGATCAAAATGCCAGCATCATCAAACTGGTTCAATACTCGATATACAGTAGCTAAACCGATATCTTCGTCTTGCTCTAGCAAAATTTTATAGACGTCTTCTGCACTGATATGTTGGTTGTTGGGTTGCTGTAATATTTCAAGGATCTTAAGGCGAGGTAGCGTGACTTTGAGGCCCGCTTTTTTGAGTTCTTTGTTCTGATCCATATTATTATTATCGCATGCAGTGTCAAAAGATGAGACTAGTATAATATGGCTAGTGTAAATATAAACCCCTTTTATACAAAATAGTTACAAAAGGGGGAACAAGTATTACATTGAGAGAGATTTAAGCGATGCTTGCGTTATGATAACTCGGCGAGGCACATCTCTTCTTTTATTTGTTCACACCATGCATTCACACGTTCTTCTGTTAGCTCTGGTTGACGATCTTCATCAATCCCCAAACCAACAAAATGATCATCATCAGCCATGCCTTTAGATGCTTCAAAATCATAGCCTTCAGTCGACCATTTACCGATTAAAATTGCACCACGAGCTTCAACAATATCTCGGACCATACCCATTGCATCTAAGAAATACTCAGCATAGTCTTCTTGATCGCCACAACCGAATATGGCAACCAGTTTGTCATTAAAATCGACTTCTTCAAGTTCAGGAAAAAAATCATCCCAATCACACTGCGCTTCACCATAGTACCAAGTAGGGATCCCAAACAATAAGAGATCGAATTCAGCTATTTCTTCTTTGGTACTTTTGGCAATATCATGCACATCAATGAGTGATTTACCTAATTGCTTTTGGATCATTTTCGCGATGTGTTCGGTGTTACCTGTATCGCTACCAAAAAATAAACCCACACTTGCCATGTTATTTCCTCGCTTAATTGATGCCACTAGCTTGCCAAAATAATTGAATCAGTCCTTTGGCCACAAAACCCATTGCGCCTAACAGTAACACCCCATAAGCGATAAAACGACCAGACTTTGGTACATCATTTTTACTTAATACATCATGAATAGCATATCCCATTAAAATAAATAAGATAAATAAACCGATATTGAGTGCGATGGATTCAATGAGTTCGTAGTGCTGAGCTAACATCTATAGTTGTAATCAAAATTTGTATAAGGCTAATTGTATCATAGGGCGATAATAAAACGCATTCATTGCTGACATTAACTGTAAAGTTCTTTGTCCTAAATCAAATGCTTTAAGATAAATTGTTCTACGATGCGGTTAAACGCGAGTGGTTTTTGGGCATGTAACCAATGACCTGTCCCTGCGATGATTTTGGATGTCGCATGTGGAAATAACTGCAAAATAACGGATTGATGCTCACGCGTAATATAATCAGAGTCCTGACCTTTAATAAATAATGTCGGGCCATGATATTGTGTCGTAAATTCGGGCCATGCAATGAGTAATTCATAATCACGAGTCAGCAGTTGATGGTTGAAGCGCCAACGCCAAGTGCCGGTGTTGTCTTTATATAAACTTTTTAATAAAAACTGCTTAGTGCCTTCTTCTTCAAGGAGCTCATCAAATTGAGCTTTGACTTCACCGCGTTGCGTGATTCTGGATAAATCCACATGATTAAGGGCGTGTAATACAGCTTGATGGCGATGTGGGTAATTAACGGGGGCAATATCCGCAACACATATAGAGGTGACAAGCTCTGGGTGTGTCAGCGCGATATGCATGCTCATCTTGCCGCCAAGAGAGTGACCGATAAAATGTGCAGACGTTATATTATGGTGGGCGAGTGTCGTTACAATCATTGTACAATAATCAGAAAAACTAAAGCCGTCAGTCCATGGTGATTGTCCATGATCAGGTAAATCAATTTGAATAACATTGCAATGCGAGGCGAGGGCGCGTGCTAGGATGTTGAGATTATCCCCGCTACCAAACAACCCGTGGATCAAAACAGCCCAAGGCAAGTCATTACCTTGGGCTGTGATTTGAGCATTACAGAGCATTAAACAGCAAAATCTTCTAGCGACTTGCCATTTGCTAATGCTTGGGTAAAGACAACTGGCATACGACCGATACCGGTCCAACTGGTTGTGTCATTGTTGACGGTAATTGCGTATTTAACTGGACGCTTAGCACCGCGCTTACGCGTACGCTTAGGCTTATCAGCGACAAGACTGCTATCGAAATCTGAAATATCTAATCCAGCTTCTAACATTTGCTTTTTAATGGCCTCAATTTGTGCAATTTTAGCTTGGTTATCAGCTTCGTATTGAGCTTGTTTCTCTTTACGCTTTTCAATTACTAATGCTAATTTTTCTTGAGCATCAAATAATTCATCTAATGATAAATCTTTGGTTGCGCCTTGTAGGCGACGAGCGTGTAACAGAATATCTGAGAATTCACTCATAAACGGTTTCCTTTAAATAATTTGATTTAATTTATAATTCTTACTCTAACACTACTATTATAAGCACTAACTTAATTAAATATAAAATATTTTTTTACATATTTGGATAATTAGGGCCTCCGCTCCCCTCAGGAACGCACCATTGTATGTTTTGACTGGGTTCTTTTATATCGCATGTCTTACAGTGAATACAATTTTGAGCATTAATTTTAAATTGAGGTTCGCCGTGTTCATTATTAACTATTTCGTATACTCCAGCAGGGCAGTAACGCTGTGCTGGTTCATTAAAGCTGTGTAAATTCAACGTTATAGGTAGTTCTTGGTCGATAAGCTGCAAGTGACATGGCTGATCTTCTTCATGATTAGTATTCGACAAAAACACTGAGCTAAGTTTATCGAAACTAATTTTGTTATCGTATTTAGGATATTCAATAACCGGACAATCGTTACTTAATTTCATTTGCGTATGATCGGCATGATGATCGTATAAATTAATTGGCATTTTGCCATTTAAAAAGTTCTGATCGAAGGTATTATAGGCACCACCTATAAAATTACCCCATTTATGTATAGCAGGCCCAAAGTTGCGTGAGCGGTACAGTTCATCATATAACCAAGACTGTTCTAACAGTGATTTAAAATTAGGTAAATCGCCAATTTCATCTTTTAGTATAGAATATATACTTTCAGCGGCAAGCATGCCGGATTTCATTGCCGTATGATTTCCTTTTATTTTTGCGAAATTTAAGGTGCCTGCTTCACAGCCAACTAAAATACCTCCAGGCATCGTCATTTTAGGTAATGAATGATAACCCCCTTTAGCGATGGCACGCGCACCGTAACTTACTCGTTTTCCGCCGGTAAGGTATTGCGCTATTTTAGGATGATGTTTTAAACGTTGAAATTCATCAAATGGACTTAAATGTGGATTGCTATAATTTAAATCGACAATCAACCCGACTAATACTTGATTATTCTCAGCATGATATAAATAACTACCCCCTGTCGCATCATCCAAAGGCCAACCGGCAGTATGTACCACTAAACCTTCTTGGTGTAATTGTGGATCAATATCCCAAATTTCTTTAAAACCTATTGCGTAATGCTGTGGTGTAGAATCACGATCTAGATTAAATTCTTGAATGAGTTGCTTGCCTAAGTGACCACGACATCCTTCTGCAAATATCGTGTATTTAGCGCGCAGCTCCATACCGGGCATGTAGCCGTCTTTGTGAGTACCGTCTGCCGCAATGCCCATATCACCAGTGATGATTCCTTTAACGACGCCGTCTTCGATGATTGTCTGCGCTGCTGCAAAGCCAGGAAATATTTCGACACCGAGTTGTTCAGCTTGCGTTGCTAACCAACGTGTCACGTTTGCCATAGAAACAATATAGTTGCCCTCATTATGCATCGTTTTAGGCGTCATTATATTGGGAAGTTTGATGCTTTTTTGGTCACTCGTTAAGTAATATATTTCGTCTTTAGTGACTTGTGTTGTTATCGGTGCATTTAACTCTTTCCAGTTTGGCAGTAGCTCATCCAGAGCGCGCGTTTCAAACACTGCACCAGATAAAATATGCGCCCCAACTTCTGAGCCTTTTTCGACAACACACACCATTAGTTCTTGATTTGCAGCTTGCGCTAACTGCATTAAACGGATGGCAGATGATAATCCAGCAGGACCGGCACCAACGATGACAACATCAAATTCCATGGATTCTCTTTCCACATTCCACCTCTTTAAATATGAGTGATACACAGTTATAACAAATTCAAATAATCATAGAGTTAATAACAGTGTAAATTAGACACATTGAACAATTATGCATAATGTTAATGGTAACTTTTATAATATTAACATTAACACTAATTTTGCACGTAACACAAATGAGGTAGATATGAAAATTCTAGTCCCTGTTAAACGGGCGATTGACTATAATGTCAAAGTGAAAGTCAAAGCTGACGAATCCAATGTGGATCTTGCAAACGTTAAAATGTCGATTAATCCATTTTGTGAAATCGCCGTTGAAGAAGCTATCCGCTTAAAAGAATCGGGCATTGCTACAGAAATTGTCGTGGTATCAATTGGCACGCTTGCTTGTGTTGAGCAAATTCGTACAGCCTTAGCACTAGGTGCGGATCGTGGTGTACATATTCAGACTGACGCTGAGTTAGATTCATTACAAATTGCGAAGCTGTTAAAAACTGTCGTTGACAAAGAATCCCCTGATTTGGTGATTTTGGGTAAACAAGCCATAGATTCAGATAATAACCAAACCGGTCAAATGCTTGCTGCGTTAACCAACATGGGACAAGGCACATTTGCTTCTAAGGTCGCGGTTGCTGATGGGCAGGTTGCCGTTACGCGTGAAATTGACGGCGGCTTACAAACAGTATCGCTAACTTTACCTGCGATTGTTACAACGGATTTGCGCTTAAATGAACCGCGTTATGCTTCGCTACCAAACATAATGAAGGCCAAACGCAAGCCAATTGAAACTATCGATGCCGATATGTTAGGGGTAAATTTAACGTCTAATGTATCGTTACTAAAAGTTAGCGCGCCAGCACAACGCAGTGGTGGCGTAAAAGTCGCCGATGTTGCAGAACTTGTTGCAAAATTAAAAACAGAAGCAAAGGTGATTTCATGAGTATTTTAATCTATGCCGAACATGATAATAAAGAACTTAAATCAGAAACGGCTAAACTCGTTCATGCCGCAAGTCAAATAGGCGAAGATATTGATGTGTTGGTTGCTGGACATGATTGTGCCGCAGTCGCACAAGCTGCTGCGAATATTAGCGGTGTTAGTCGAGTCCTTGTGGCTGATGCAAGTTGCTACGAATATCAATTAGCTGAAAACATATCTGGTTTAGTGGTTGAGCTAGCCGATGGTTATTCACATATATTAGCGGCTGCGACAACAACAGGTAAAAACTTTATGCCTCGAGTTGCAGCACTTAAAGATGTTGCACAAATTTCTGATATCATTGCTGTTGAATCTGCTGATACGTTTGTCCGTCCAATTTATGCCGGTAATGCCATAGCGACGGTGCAGTCCAGTGATCAGTTAAAAGTCATGACGGTGCGTGCATCGGCATTTGATTCTGCGACATTAGGGAATGCCGCACCCATTGAGGCGTTAACTCAAGCGCATGATGCGGGTTTATCCAGTTTTGTTAGTGCCGAGTTAACCGTTTCAGAGCGTCCAGAATTAACGGCTGCAAGTGTCATCATTTCAGGCGGTCGTGGTATGCAAAATGGAGATAATTTTGCCTTGCTCAATGGTATTGCCGATAAGTTAGGCGCTGCGATTGGTGCATCTCGTGCTGCGGTTGATGCCGGATTTGTACCAAATGATATGCAAGTCGGGCAGACCGGTAAAATTGTTGCTCCGCAGTTATATATCGCGGTCGGGATCAGTGGCGCAATCCAGCATTTAGCCGGAATGAAAGACTCAAAGGTGATTGTGGCTATCAACAAAGATGAAGAAGCGCCGATATTCCAAGTCGCTGATTATGGCTTGGTCGGGGATTTGTTTGATATTCTGCCTCAGTTAGAAGCTGCGCTGTAACTTTCAACATAAAGCAAAAACAAAGAAACCCGTGCTTACAACACGTTGACCCTATTAGGTTAATGCGTTACAAGCACGGGTTTACATATATCAGTTGCTAATTAAACCGCAATGACTGAGTTTTCTTCAAACGTTAATTCATTCGGTAGATACTCGTCAGCCTGCCAATCATTTTCCCAAGTCGTGTCATTAATTAAATAACGAAACGCATACTTGTGGTTCGCAGGAAGATTAATGGTCTGTGTAAAATCACCTGATTTTAAACGACGCATAGGGGATACATCAGTTGCCCAGTCATTAAACTCACCAATTAATTTTACTTGTTCTGCATTACCAGCTTGCTCAGCAGTGACTTTGAATGTGACTTTACATTCAGGTTTTGATTTTAAGTAGGTTTTTTTAAAAGGCATAATGGCAAACGTTCCTGTTTAGTTAATGTTGTCTTATTAAAAGTGTTATAAAAGTACGGTTGAAGTATGTTTATTGAGCAATTTTAACGTATTTATCGCCGTGTACAAGATATTTCGTAATTTAATTACATAATTTATCTCATTGAAACATTTGCTAACAAACCTTTAACGAAGAAAAGTATCTAATACTAACAACTTTAGTAGAAACCCAATAAAATGGGAAAATAATAAAATTGTATATTTTGAGAATAAACTACATGAAAGCATTACGATCTGTTGGCCTACCTTTCATTATAGTCATTGTCGCTGTAGTCGTCACAGTTATTTTGACGTTGAATAAACCCAAGCCTGAGAAAAAAGCAATCGAAGAAAAAACATTCTTAGTCGAAGTTCAACCCGTTACTATTTCTGATGTCACTTATTCAGTACGTTCACAAGGTAATGTATTGCCTAAAATTGAAAGTGCGTTATCTGCTCAAGTGAGTGGTCGAATAGAATCGGTTTCTGATATTTTTGTTAATGGCGGGATGTTTGCAGAAGGTGACGAGTTAGTAGTATTAGAAAATGCGGACAAAGTTACCGATGTTAAATTGGCCCAAGCTGAAGTGCTCCGAGCTCAGGCCTCGTATCAAGAAGAATTAGCACGCGGTAAAGTGGCGGAAAAAGAATGGCGCACTATTAGTAACTCTACTCCTACCGATTTAAGTTTACGTAAACCACAATTAGCTCGTGAAGAAGCTTCTTTGCAAGCAGCACAGGCTAATTTAGAACGTGCACAACGTAACTTAGCTCGCACAGTAATTACCGCGCCTTATGACGGCATAGTGCAAAAGAAACACGTGGATATTGGTCAGTTTGTCGGTATTGGGACTGTTTTAGCTGACATTGCAGCAACGGCGAAAGCTGAAGTACGTTTACCCTTAACCGACGGTGATTTGGCCTATCTTAATCTCGATGCAACCGGAGAAGGGAGTGTCGTGTTGACCGGTCGAGTGGGCGGCAGAAGCGAACAATGGTTAGCGAAGCTCACACGTGATGAAGGGGTGATGAACATGCAAAGTCGTGTGATTTATGCCATTGCAGAAGTGAATGATCCCTATCGTCGTGATCCGCAAACCCAGCACAATATGCTACGTTTTGGTAGTTTTGTGAATGCAGATATTACCGGGGCTACTGCTAGTAACATTGTGGTCTTACCGCGAAATCTAGTTCGTCTTGACGGCACGGTTATTACTGTCACGGAAGATCGTAAAATATTGATTAAAGATGTTGAAGTACAGCGTGCTGATGATGAACAAATCTATATTAGCGCCGGCTTGTCATCGGGCGATAACATCGCGGTGAGTTCAGTGCCTAACGCCTATGATGGGATGAAAGTTCGTTTGCCTGGTGATGTGGTAGAGACGGCACCTGAGGTTAAAGCTCAAGCTAAAGCCAAAGAGCAGACCGATGAGGAGGGCAAATAATGTCTGAAGAAATAGATACGCATAAAGGCGTGATTGCTTGGTTTGCACGTAACCATGTCGCTGCTAATCTTCTGATGTGGATTTTATTATTTGGCGGTGTGTTTGGTGTATTGACGATACACAAACAAGTGTTTCCGACATTTGAGTTTAATGTTATTTCCGTGCAGGTGCCTTATTTAGGCGCAGCGCCACAAGAAGTCGAAGAAGGGGTCGTACTTAAATTAGAAGAAGCCGTCAAAGATATTGAAGGTATTAAACGTTTAACCTCGCGTTCAGTGGAAGGGTTTGGCTCATTAAGTATTGAAGTCGAAGATGATTATGATGTGCAGTTGTTGCTTGACGAAGTCAAAGTACAAGTCGATGCGATCCCATCCTTTCCGGCAAACACCGAAAAGCCCGTCGTTTTTCGTGTAAAAGCCCCGCAAGATGTGTTGTGGATCTCCACTTATGGTGATGCGTCAGAAAAAGAACTAAAAGAGTTTGCCAATGGTTTACGTGATGATCTTGCCGGTTTAAATGGTGTGTCTGATGTACGTGTCGTCGGCGATCGCCCTTATGAAATTTCAATTGAGATCTCAGAAGCAAAATTACAAGAATATAATTTAACCTTTACCGAACTCGTTTCTGCCGTGCGTCGTTCGTCTATCGATATTCCAGGTGGTGCAATCCGTTCTGATAATGGCGATATATTATTACGAGCAAAAGGCCAAGCGTATGACGCCTATGATTTTGCCAGTATTGTATTGGTGACTCGTCAAGACGGAACACGTTTATTATTAGGGGATATTGCATTCATTAATGATGGTTTTGTTGAAGATAATTCATTAGCGTACTTTGATGGTAAGCCTGCTATTAGTATTCAAGTACGTGCGGTAGGTGATCAAAATGCTCTAGAAATCTCCAAAAGTGTGAATGAATTTTTAGATCAACAACGAGTGAATTTTCCGTCAAATATTCAAGCGGATACATGGGGTGATAGCTCATTTTATTTGGCTGACCGCCTGAACATGATGCTTAATAATATGGGCTTTGGTGCGTTACTGGTCTTTTTAGTGTTGTCATTATTTTTAAAAATCCGTCTCGCTTTTTGGGTGATCTGGGGATTGCCTGTGTGTTTCTTAGGAACGCTGGCAGTACTACCGATGGAGTTTTTAAGCGTATCGATTAATATGATCAGCCTGTTTGGCTTTATCTTGGTATTAGGTATCGTCGTGGATGATGCCATTATTATGGGGGAGTCGGCGTACACCGCAATGGATGAAGATGGTCATTCGGTAGATAATATTATTAAAGGGGTGAAGCGCGTAGCAATGCCTGCAACCTTTGGGGTATTAACTACGATAGCGGCTTTTTCACCGATGATGATGGTGTCGGGAACCTTTGGTGTGATCTGGAAAACCATCGGTGGGGTGGTGATTGTCTGCTTGATATTCTCTTTGATTGAATCCAAATTAATTTTACCTGCGCATTTAGCGCACATGAAAGACAAACCTTACGATCCAAGCAAAGCTAATGCCTTGCAGCGGTTCAGAGATTTCTTTGCCGAAGGCATTAAGGTATTTATTCGCAATACCTATATGCCATTTTTGGAAAAAGCCATTAAACATAGATACACCACATTGGCGAGTTTCCTTGCGGTGTTTATCTTAACCATTGGTTTGTTTTCAGGTGGGATTGTTAAGTTTGTATTTTTCCCAACCATTCCATCTGATTTTATGTTTGCCAACGTCGAGTTAGAGCAAGGTTCCTCATTAATTCAACGCGACAAAGCTATTAAAACATTGATGCAATCGCTCAAAGATATGGATAATCAACTCGTTAATGAAACCGGCGAAGGGGCAGTGAAACATTCGATTGCGTTCAGCCAAGGTGCATTAGGTGGACAAGTATTTGTGGAGTTGTCCAAAGGTGAAGAACGTACCATTACCGACATCGAATTATATGATCGCTGGCGTGATGTTATTCCTGAAATTCCTGGCGTCAAAACCTTTAATATCGGCGCACCAGGCGGCCCTGGTGGTGGTTCAGATTTGTCGTTTGAGTTTAGTGGTAAAGACATTGATGAAATGCGTTTGGTTTCTGCCGAATTAAAAACGTTTTTAGAACAGTACGAAGGTGTATCAGATATTAATGATAGCTTTGCTAATGGTGCGGATGAAATTCGAATCAATATCAAACCATTAGGTGAAGCGTTAGGTTTGAGTTTATCAAGCTTAGCACAGCAAGTGAGATACGGTTTCTATGGCGCTGAAGCGCAGCGGATTCAACGTGATGATGAAGAAATTAAAGTCATGATCCGTTATCCCAAAGAACAACGTAACTCAATTGGTAATCTTGAAACCATGCGTATTCGGGCAGCTAATGGCGATGAAATTCCATTTGCGGAAGTGGCTGATATTGAAATTGGTCAAGGTTACACGTCGATAAATCGTGTTGATGGTAAGCGTTCGATTAGCGTGACGGCCAAAGTGAATCCTGATGTGATTGAGCCAAATACTATTTTGCGTGATGTGATGATGCAAGCTATCCCGCAGTACTTAAAACAATACCCTGGGGTTTCATTTAAGTTGCAAGGGAACTCTAAAGAACAACAAGATGCAATCATGTCGCTAGGACAAGGTTTCTTGTTTGCGTTGTTTGCGATTTATGCGCTGTTAGCTATTCCACTTAAATCGTATTCGCAACCTCTTATTATCATGTCTGTTATACCGTTTGGGATCGTTGGCGCAATCATCGGTCACTTGGTACTAGGGCAGTCCGTGAGTGTCTTATCTATCTGTGGGATCATTGCTTTGTCGGGTGTCGTGGTAAATGACAGCTTGATCATGGTAGATTTTGTAAACCGTGCTCGTTCTGAAGGGATGAGTATGATTGATGCTGCGATGAAAGCTGGCTCAGAGCGTTTCCGCGCGATTATATTAACCTCATTGACGACGTTTATGGGATTGATGCCAATCGTGTTTGAACGCTCATTACAAGCACAAGTTGTTATTCCAATGGCGATTTCTTTGGCATTTGGTATTTTGTTTGCGACCGTGATTACCTTGGTATTGGTACCTGCGCTATATATGGTGTTAGATGATATTAAATCGATACTATCCAAAACGCATCGTGCTAAACGTGATTTAGAACGTGCCGAGTTAGCAGCGCAAACCAATTAAGGTTTGCGCTGGGTATTTTGCGCGGTATTGGGCTTGGTGTTTGAGTTAATCGATACCCTGTAACTGTTTAAACTCGACTAGCTGGTCAGCTTCGGCTGCCGGTTTGTCCCAGCGGATCCGATGGATACGCGGAAAGCGCAGTGCGACCCCTGATTTGTGGCGTTTTGAACTGTGTGCGGCATCAAAGGCCACTTCAAATACTAATGCCTTTTCCACTTCTTTGACTGGCCCAAAACGGCCAATAGTATGTTGGCGTACCCATTTATCTAAGGCTTTTAATTCCTTATCAGTAAATCCTGAATAGGCCTTACCAATAGGTAATAAACGTGACTTGAGTATGCCTGCTGCATCACGTTCTTCAATCCACAAACCAAAAGTAAAATCAGAATAAAATGATGAGCGTTTTCCATGTCCGCGTTGAGCATACATCATGACAGCATCGACAAGTTGAGCATCGCGTTTATACTTATACCATACGCCTTTGGGGCGACCAGCTATATATTGGCTATCTTTGCGTTTTAGCATTAAACCTTCAATGTATCCCGAAGGATCATTGCACAACGTCTCTCGAAGCTGAGATAGCTCGACGGAATCAGCTACGCCAAATACTTTACTTTGCGATATAAAGTGGTCGTTTGCTAATATAGATTGAGCTAACTGATTACTTAAAATCTGTTGCCTGTCACACAAGGGAAGGTGGGTGAGGTCACGCGGGATAACTTGTGTAATGTCTTTTTCGCCTGTGCAATTGTAGCTAATGCTCAATACATCATAGAGAATCAAACCACATGGATAATCAGATTGTAATTTTTTGCTTGGTTTTTTCTTATTAAGGCGTTGTTGTAAATCATTAAATGAACTGATTTTTCCGTCTGTAAATGCTAGAAGTTCACCATCAAATACACCAGGAAGAGAAAAGCGCTCAAGGACATCGGGAAAGGCATTCGAAATATCGTCACCTGTTCGTGAAAATAAAGCTTTTTCCAAAATCGATTCAGTTTGTTTTACAACGATTTGTACTCGAATACCATCATATTTGGCTTCAGCTGTGTACTGAGAAAAATCCAGTTTTTCGATATCATCAGTTTGTAATGGATGAGCGAGTAAGACAGGGTGAAATACCAGTTTATCGCTAATATCGGGTTTATCTGCACGACCTTCAAGCCATTCTAAAAGATGGGTAAAGGGAGGAGCCAATCCATGCCACAGTTTTTCTATTTCTGCGACATCGACTTGTCCATATTCCGCCAAAATGTGTTTTAAACGTCGCGCGGATAAACCCACACGTAATCCGCCGCTACCTAATTTGAGCAAAGTCCAACGCTGAGTTGGCGTTAAATTATTGAGTAAATCAATTAAATAAGGCTCAACCTCGTCTTTTTTGGCCTGTTGTAGCGTAGCCACAAATTCGCCGACACTGGGCATATTAAAGCTTGCGTCGGGAGCTGCCGGCCACAAGTGGGCAACCGTCTCACTCATTTCGCCGACATAGTCATAGGACATTTGAAATAATACAGGGTCAGTACGTTCGAGTATCAATTGTTTGATGGTGTTACGTTTGAAAAATGGAAAGTGTAATTGTCCTGCTAATGCGGCGATAACCCAACCGCGATCAGGATCGGGCGTTTGTGCCAAATAATCCCGGAGTAAACGACTTTTCGCGAGATGACTCGGCGTAAAATAGAGCGCATCAAGTAATTGACTAAGCTGATTCATTCTTCAATCTCATCGGCATAACCGATTAACCGTAAAGCACGCGCTTTGCGCCCGGATTGAGAAACCGCATGGATCAAGGCATCTTCGCGACCATGCGTCACCCAAACTTCTGTTGGATTGATTTCGTCTATACTGTCGAGTAGTTCACGCCAGTCACAATGATCAGAAACCATCAGCGGTAACTCCGCATTACGCTGTTTGGCTCGAGCACGGACTTGCATCCAACCCGATGCCATGCATGTCAACACATCGGGTAGTTTACGCGACCAGCGATCATGTAATGCAGATGGGGGAGCTAATACGATTTCGCCAGACAGTGAAGCTAAATCAGCGACTTCACTCACCGGGATCACATGGCCAAAGTCAAATCCAAACTGACGATACAAATCGACAAGTTTGAGCATTGCACCATGTAAATAAATCGGCTTGGTATAGCCTGCCGTGCGTAACCCGAGCAAGATGCGCTGGCACTTTCCTAACGCATAGACCCCAACAAGATGGGCGCGATGTGGAAAAATGTCTAATGAATGCAATAGTTTTTGAATTTCATCTTCTAAGGGTGGATGCTGAAATACCGGTAAAGCGAAAGTCGCCTCAGTAATAAACACATCACAAGCAACCGCTTGAAATGCCGCACAACTGGGGTCAGGCGTTCGTTTATAATCGCCACTAATCACCAGTCTTGCTCCTGCATATTCCAATAACACTTGCGCCGATCCCAAGATGTGTCCTGCTGGATAAAAAGTCATAAAGACAGGTTCAACCCCTTCAAGCTGAACTCGTTCACCATATTGGAGTTTGTGTTGGCTAATCGAATGTTTCTTACCATAGCGCGTTTGCATAATCGCCAACGTTTCTGGTGTGGCCCAAACATGAGTATGACCTGCGCGGGCATGGTCGGCATGTCCATGTGTAACAATAGCATGTTCGACAGGTAACATAGGATCAATATAGGTCTCTGCCGGTATACAATATAAACCGGCAGGCCTTACTTCAATCCATCTCTGTGGATGATTAACCGCATTAAGCATGAGTTGATTATTCTTTATTAAAGTTTAATGAGAGATCCAATAACATACCTCATTATGTACATTAGTTATGTCATCATTACGTGCAACGGAAAAAAAAGTTTAACTCTAATCTGGTTTCTATTGTTGAGCGATCTTTCTCGATTTATTGGCGTATAACAATGACATACAAATTATCTTCGTTCACATTATGTTACCTGCTAAATTTGAAAAGTGGTTTGCTCAAAAAAACTGGGTTTTGCGCGACTATCAAGCAAAAATGCTCGAATTTGCTCAACAAAAACAATCTACCTTATTAATTGCTCCGACGGGTGCAGGTAAAACGTTATCTGGATTTTTACCCTCATTGGTAGATTTGTATACGACACCCATGCAGGGCTTACATACTTTGTATATTTCACCGTTAAAGGCACTGACTCACGATATTCAACGTAATTTACTCCAGCCTGTAGAGGAGATGGAATTAGACATTTCTATCGAGACACGAACAGGGGATACGCCGTCGCATAAACGTGTTCGACAACGCAAAAAACCGCCTAACATTTTACTTACTACACCAGAATCATTAATGTTGATGTTGTCGTATGTTGACGCTGATAAAATGTTTGGCAAGTTACGTACCGTGATCATTGATGAAGCCCATAGTATCGCTCCGTCTAAACGTGGGGATTTTACGTCATTAGCTATGGCAAGATTGCAGGCAATCAAGCCCGATATGTTTCGTGTTGGACTGTCGGCGACGGTCGCTGAGCCTAACGTGTTAGCAGCTTGGCTCGGTGTGACGGGAGAGCCGGCGGCTGTCTATCAATGTGAATCACTGACCCAACCTAATGTAGAATTATTAGACACTCAAGCGCATATTCCTTACGGTGGGCACATGGCCACTTATGCTGTTGCAGATATTTACACCAAGATCCAAAGTGCAAAAACGAGTTTGGTCTTCGTTAATACCCGTGCACAAGCAGAACTGCTGTTTCAACATCTATGGGAGCACAACACCTTAGGATTACCCATCGCCATTTATCATGGTGCGTTATCCAAAGAACAGCGTCACAAAACCGAAAGTATGATGTCACAAGGTTTAATTCGTGCGGTTGTATCGACGTCAGCTTTAGAGCTGGGGATTGATTGGGGTAATGTGGATTTAGTTTTACAAGTGGGTGCGCCTAAAGGCGTCAGTCGTTTACTTCAGCGTATTGGTCGCTCAAACCATACGTTGGATATGCCCAGTCAAGCGATGTTAGTGCCGGGTAATCGTTTTGAAGCATTAGAGGCCTTGAGTGCCATGGATGCTATTGCAAAAAGGCAATTAGATGCTGAGCCTATTTATCCGGGCGCATTGGATATTATTCCACAATTTATTGTAAATTGTGTCTGCGCTAAGCCCAGCAATCCAGAAGATATTTATGCACAATGTCTCATGGCAGCCCCGTATTCTGGTATGAGCAAATCTGTGTTTGATCAATTATGGGCGTTTACTATTGATGGCGGGTATACACTCAGTCACTATGACCGTTTTCAACGTCTTATGCAAAATGAAGACGGTTTATTTGTAGCCAGCAACAAGCGGGTGATTGCTCGGCATAGACAAAATGTAGGAGTCATTGTTGAAGCTGGACGTCTCAACGTCAAACGTTTACGCAGAAAGCATTCTGGCAAGATTGTTGGTCAAATCGAAGAATATTTTGCGCAACAGTTAGTGCCGGGAGATTCATTTTTATTTGCTGGCGAAGTACTGGTGTTTGATGGAATAAAAGACATGTGTGTCGAAGCCTATCCTGGTAAAGCAAAAGAACCGAAAATCCCCAGTTTTGTGGGTGGGAATATGCCGCTATCGAGCTTTCTAGCTGATGCTGTTCGCCAGTTACTTAATGAGCCTCACCGCTGGCAAGCGCTGCCCACACAAGTTAAAGAATGGCTTGAATATCAGCGTGATTTTTCTAAGATCCCAACACCAGCAAAAGTCTTGATTGAGCACTTTCCCTATCGCCAAGCTCAGTATTCGTTGATCTATACCTTTGAAGGGCGAAGCGCCAACCAAACCCTCGGAATGCTGATCACTAAACGGATGGAAAAACAGGGATTACAACCATTAAGTTTTAGTATTACCGACTATGGATTGTCTATTTGTTCATTAAAAGTGATTACCGAGGCTCAGATGCAATCGTTATTTCATCCAGATATCTTGGGTGATGAGTTAGAAGATTGGATGCTGGCTTCACCGATGCTCAAACGTTCTTTTCGTCATGTTGCCATGGTCAGTGGTTTGATTGAACAGCAATATCACGGTACACGCAAAACGATGAAACAAGTGACGTTTTCGACTGATTTGATTTATGACACACTTCGAGAACACGATCCTGACCATATTTTATTAAAAATCACACGGGAGGATGCTGAGCGTGACTTGTTAGACTTACGCCGTTTAGCCGATTTATTGATTCGTTATGTCGGTCAGATTGATTTTGTGAATTTAGAAAAAGCGTCACCGATGGCGATCCCGATAATGTTAAATGTGCGCAGTGAAGTGATTAAAGGGACGGGGAGAGAGGCATTACTCGAACAAGCCAGTTTGTATGACGAAGCCCAGTATATGATGGAAGAGGTAAAAGCATTACTCTCTGGTGACGAAGCTTATGCGTTGCCAAAAGTAGTTCAATAATATGACCGCTCGCTTAACCCAACACATTGCTGAAAAACATGCCACGTTATGCGAATTTGCACAACAGCTATGGGTTGCAGATGCATCCGGTGCGCTATTTTGGCCCCAACAACAATGGCTGATCATTTCAGATTGCCACTTTGAAAAGGGCAGCTTTTTGAAACAATTTGCGAATCCAATTCCGGTTGTTGATACACAAACAACATTACAAGTAATTGCAAAGCTAATTGATATTTATGAACCCAAGAGAGTTGTGTGTTTAGGGGATAGTTTTCATGATGTACATGCTGATAAGCGGTTATTGTCTGCTGATATTCATACTTTACAACAGTTGATTGCATCAGTGCCGCAATGGGATTGGGTATTGGGTAATCATGATCCCGATATTCCAAGACACTTTTTAGGTGCGCGTGTACCTTATTTAATAAAAAATAAGATCTTATTTACCCACGAGCCTGAAGGGGAGTCTAGTTTAAGTGAGATCAGCGCACAACATTGCCAACCGATACAATATCAAATCATCGGCCACTACCACCCAAAACTCTATAAAACCATTCGTCGTCATAAAATGTCAGGAAAATGCTTTTTATTTGATAGCCAAAATATGATCATGCCAGCCATCGGTACATTCACTGGTGGATTAGATGTTAACGACCCCGCATTTGATCCTTGGGTAGACTCAACGTCACATCAATATGTGCTGTGTTACCAAGATAAAGCATATCGCTTAGTTTAAATTGATGTCAAAAGGCCATAAAAAAACGGTGTGAAGGGGGTCACTACATGGAGTCCTCACACCGTTTTTTATTTTGTGCCTTGTACTTAGTCAGTTAAGACTTAGTAAGGTTGAGCCTAGTAAAATGACGCTTTAAATTCAACATCAATAACACGTGGTTGGTTTACAATCGCTGTTAGGTTGCTGAAGTCGATACCACCGCGAAGGTTTTCTTCATCAGTGATGCTACGACCAAATAACGCGATAGAGTAATCGTTGGCAAAGTTTTCATAACCAATGCGTAAGCCACCTTCGAAGTTATCATCGGTTGCAAATTCAACTGAATCATATAAGAAGATGTTAGTTTTACCTTGGAAAGCCCAATCAGTAAACACATAAAACTCACCGTCTTGACCTGCAGGGATAGTATAATGAGCAGTAAAGTTGAAGATGGTTTCAGGTGCTTGTGGGAACGGGTTACCATTAACTAATGCACGGTTATCAGGTGTTAACGCATCATTAACGGTACAGTTGCCAGCAAATGTTGCATTAGCACCACACGGGAAAACCGATAACGTCGAGTCTTTAATTTCAGTTTTGTTATAACTAAAACCAGCGGTTAACGTTAGTTCATCGGTCGCTAAATACTGTGCGTCAATTTCATAACCTAAGCCAGTTCCTTTGTCTGCGTTAACGAGTGCAGTATTGTTAGCACCACCACCGATTGCTGAGAACTGAATATCATCAATGACGTAATAAAAAGCTGCGGGATTTAAGCGCAATGTGTCATCAAGTAAATCAGATTTGAAACCCACTTCTACTGAGTTAATCGTTTCTGCATCCGCTACTGACGGAGCGCCTTCAAACGCAACATCACGGGCTTGAATGGTTTGAGCACGGAAGCCATTAGCATAACGAGCAAATACTGATGTGCTATTGTCGACTTTATAATTAGCAGAAACTTCATAGCTTAATTTGCCATCATCAACATTTAATGGCGCATAGTCTTGCACGCTAGCTGCACCAATAACTAATGCAAAACCATCTACGTTTTGGTCACCAACAACCAGTGATTTTTCATCAAAGCCACAGAATGCATCATTTTGGCCTGAAAAGGCATTATCAATATAATCATCACGAGTTTGTGAAAATACCGATAAACGTGCGGCGACATTGTCAGTTAAACCACCACCAATCGCAGCTTCTGCGTTTTGTGTGCCAAAACTACCCATGCCTAATTTGAAATATGCATCAAATGAGTCAGTGGGTTTTACTGAATCAATTTAACGATACCGGCAGTCGTGTTACGACCAAACAATGTGCCTTGAGGGCCACGAATAACTTCTACTTGCTCGATATCGAACAATGGAAAGTTTTTTAATACGACGTTTTCCATTATGACGTTATCCATCACCACCAGAAAATAGGCTAGCAAAACGCTCACCATTTAACGTAGCAATTGAAATTGGTACTTCTTGAAGACTTTGAGACCGCTTTTGCGCAGTGACTGCAAAGGTCTCCAGACCTTTTTCTTCTAACACGTCCTGGTTAGTAATCGCAGTGTTAGCTGATAATAGGGTGTAAAATTCGCGCGGACTATAGTCTATTTTTCTCCTGAACGATAATCAATTCATGTAATTGATTCGTCAGACGTTATCGTTTTGTGCCAGTATTGATACACACAATAAAAATAACAGGTGTTTCATGCAATTATTAAATGACCAAGCATTTATGGGGAAAACAGTCTTAATCACTGGCGGTGCTTCTGGCATAGGCGCACAAAGTGCACTGACGTTTGCTCAGTTAGGTGCCAATATCGTATTGTCGGATATTGATCAAGCTGCTGGTTTGGCGACACTAGCTCGTATTCATGAAGTCGGTGTTCAAGGCATTTATATTCACGCTGATGTGAGTGACGTTGACCAAGTTAATGCGATGTTTGCAACGGCCATTGACGAATTCACCCATATTGATGCGGTCGTGAATAATGCCGGTGTCGAATACCCACCCACGCCAACACATTTGACAGATGATGCCCTGTTTTTAAAAAATGTAGATGTGAATATTAAAGGCGTGTGGTTTTGTGTAAAAGCCGCGCTTAACATGATGCTCAAACAAGGAGATGGGCAGATTATTAATATCGCCTCTGTAGCAGGCTTGCGTTCTGCACCCATGATATCAGGATACAGCGCGACAAAGCATGCTGTGGTTGGCTTAACTAAGTCCGTAGCCGTAGAGTATGCGAGAGCCAATATTCGGGTAAATGCGGTTTGTCCAAGTTTTATTGATACACCGATGGTGCAACGCACATTGGCGCATATGGACGAAAAAGGGCAACGTTTAATTATGGGAGCCAGTCCGATGAAGCGTCTAGGCACCCCTCAAGAAATCGCGAATGCAATTGTATGGTTGGCTTCTGATGAGTCTAGTTTTATGAACGGACATTGTATGACGATGGATGGCGGTATGCTCGCTTAATCCTATCAGACAAAATAAATGATAAAAAAAAGCCAGTTTTTACTTTCTACAAGTAATGAACTGGCTTTTTTAGTTTGTTACGGTTTAATTCAGTACTGAATCAACTATAAAACAGACACCAAAGCTTTGGCTAACGCATCCACGTTAGTTAAGTTGATACCTGCGATATTGACACGAGATGAATCAACAAAGTAAACGCTGTGATCTGCTCGAACCGCTTTAACTTGTTCTGGGCTGATACATAAGAAAGAAAACATGCCTTTTTGCTGGTTCACAAAACTAAAGTCTTTTTGTGCGCCATTTTCAGCGAGTTTATTGACTAACAAGCTACGTAAATCACGCATACGATTGCGCATCTCATCCACTTCAGCAACCCATGAGGCTTTTAACGCTTTATCATGCAAAATAATATCTACTAATGCACCACCATATGAAGGAGGCATAGAGTAAATACCACGGGCAATGGCTTGAATTTGTGATTGTACGATAGGGGTTTGTGCAGAATTTGCAGTCACCATCACAGCTAGACCAACACGTTCACGGTATAAACCAAAGTTTTTAGAACATGATGCCGCAATAATCACTTCTGGGACTGACTCGACCATTAAACGCATACCGAAAGCATCAGTTTCTAAATCATCACCAAAACCAAGATAAGCACTATCGATGAAGGGCAACCACCCTTGTTGTTGTGCTGCCTCAGCGACTTGACGCCATTGGTCTTGAGTTAAATCTGCACCCGTTGGGTTATGACAACATGCATGTAATAACACCACGTCGCCTTTTGGAATAGTTTTTAATGTGGCTAACATTTCATCAAATTTAATTGATGCCGTGTTTTTATCAAAGTACGGGTAAGTAGCAAGTTCAAGACCGGCATTACCAATCAATGGAATGTGATTTGCCCAAGTTGGATCAGAGACCCATACTTTGGCATTGTCGTTACAACGCTTCAATAGTTCAGCTAAAATACGCAGTGCGCCACAGCCGCCTGGTGCCTGAACCGCAGCAACGCGATTCCCTAAAACAGCTTGGTTGCCTTTACCTAATAATAATTCAAGCATGCCATCGATATAACCTTGCACGCCTTGTGGAGTGATATAGGTTTTAGACGTTTCCGTTTCTAATAAGCGTAATTGTGCTTGAGCAACAGCACCAACGATAGGGGTGTTCCCTTGTTCGTCTTTATAAACACCGACACCTAAATCAATTTTCTTTGGATTTGGGTCGGCACGAAATGCAGCGGAAAGACCTAAAATAGGATCGGGAGCAAGAGCGGGAAGAACTTCAAACACGAGTATGACACCTTTAAAAACGAATGAAATCGCATTATGCCATTTTTTTTACCAATTGCACGCGTAAGATCAACAATTTAGACCAGTTGTTTAGGTTGACTTAATCGTGAAGTCAACATGCTGGATACTGGTGATTTGACCAGAGGATGCGTAACTGCGCTCCTGCCATGTTAATTGTTGATGATGATCAACCGTAATAACGGTGGAGCAACGTGTGCCGTAATCAGGGCTTTGGATAAATACGGATGAGAGTAATTTTTCCCAAGGTTTGGCGATACCGGTGTCAGGTAAGTGTTCATCATGTGCTTGGGTCGAATCGGTTAGGATTGCAAATAAAGCATCAACAGATAATGGCGCAGCCTGCTGACATAAATGATTTAATGCGGCGACACCTTGTTGAGTTTTCGGCCAGGGGCTATTGAGTTGCGCATTAGATAAGCCATATACGCCATCCGTTAAGGCATGATGCTGAGCGGTATGACTATTAAAAACGTGCAAGTCTTGCCAATGGCCATAGACCAAATTAAACCCATTATATAAATGGGCGGTTGCAGTCAAGTGTGCGGTGTGTTTTGCCCAGTCTGCTTTATTGTGCAATGCTTTGACGACCAGTTCGCCGCGAGTTTGCGCATCAAAACGATCCAAAGAAGGAGCGCGGATATTTGTTAGTGCGGCAAAATTACCATTGCGATGCACGCCTAACCAAGTACCACCCGCTTGCAAATCTTTACCTGCAAGCATATCTGGGTATTCAGACCAAAATTGCGATACTTGGGTCAAACGTGCATGAAACTCATCCCGATTAGCGGCAATGATGAGAGGGTAATCTGGATGTTGATTCACGGCAATAAACAAAATACACATATAGAATCCGACGAGTGTTCGCTCCTTTAACGCGCGAGATTCAGCGGGAAAAAGAAATAATTAATAACAAAATTGTCTCAATGATACGCTATATGAGCCATTAAGTTCACATGCAAATAGTCGTATTTGTGGTAACATTTGTTTTATCAACGTCATGCGGAACATATTTCTTGAAAGATCTAGGTATTACCACCCAATTAGTCCATGCAGATAAACAGTTAAATCCAAAAAGCGATGGTGCGGTCCATTCACCCGCGAATAAGTCTGTGTTATTTGAATTTTCCGATGCCCAAGGCATAGTCGATGCATTTCAAGGCAGATTAGCTGCACATGTTTATGCACGCTCATCTTCTTCGACTACTAATGCACTGCAAAATGTACTAAACCATTTTGAACAGGGTGTGGGGGCCGTCACCTTTGCAACTGGGATGGCTGCAATAAGTACGTGTTTGTTCAGTTTACTCAAACAAGGCGATCATATTATTGTCAGTGAGTATTTGTTCGGCAACACGCGAAGCTTTTTTAAACATTTACAATTGTTTGGTATCGAAGTGTCATTTGTTGATGTCACTAACGTACAAAACGTCGTCGCGGCTAAACAAGATAATACCCTAATGGTGTTTACTGAAAGCTTGTCTAATCCGATGACGCAAGTAGCAGATATGAGTGCTATTGGACAGTATTGCCAAGAACAACGTTTACTGTATGTGATTGATAATACGATGTCTCCTTGTGTGATTTTTTCAGCTAAGGCGTGTCATGCTAGTTTAGTCGTTTCATCATTAACTAAATATGTATCCGGTCACGGACAAGCATTAGGCGGCAGTGTTGTCGACACCGGTTTGTTCGACTGGACTCAATATCCAAACATTCAATCTCTGTACCAAGTGGCTAATAAGGCGCAATGGGGGCTGACTCAGATCCGTAAAAAAGGTTTGCGTGATTTAGGTGCGACGCTTTCTGCTGATGTCGCCTCGACCATTTTAGTGGGGATGGAGACATTACAATTACGCTATCATCAAGCCTGTGAAAACGCGCGTAAATTAGCGCTGCATTTTGCTAATCATGCAGGCGTGGTCAATGTCTTTTATCCGGGGCTTGCTGACCATCCACAGCATTTTATGGCTCGAGATTTATTTTCTCATTATGGTGCGATCATGAGTATTGAATTGCCAGAAGGTGTCAATATTATCGAGTTTATCAACCGCCTGAATGTGGTTATTTGTGCTACCCACCTTGGCGATACGCGTACGTTGGCATTGCCCGTTGCGCAGACGATATATTTTGAAGCGACCCAAGATGAACGTGACCGCATGGGGATCTCTGAGCAAATTGTCCGTTTATCTATTGGTATTGAAGATATACATGATTTGGTTGCTGATTTTGAACAAGCGTTAGGATAAGTTTAATCCGCTTTAATCCGCTTATACCCACTATTAACTGACAAAAAACCGCTAAGCCTAAATTGAAGGCGAAGCGGTTTTTTCGTTATTGCTTAAAGTTGAAAGTCGTCGGCTAAAATTAACTGCACTGGACCACCACCATTCACGGCATCTACAGCCAGAGCGGTGTAAATCCTATTTGCAGAAAGTGTTAACATACCCGTTTCTAGAGCGATGTCTTTAGTGCCAGTTGGCGTAACCGTAACATAATAATCGCCTGCAGCTAATGAGACATACCCAGTCTCAGCTAACATTCCAGCAGTAAACGGTACGCCACTAAAAGCGGGTGTCGCATCTGTAATGATGCCATCAGCAGTCACATAAATATCGACAGAGCCAGCAGCAGGGGACGCATGAAAAATACGTACTTGTGCTTCAGTGGCAACACGACGCGGCATATCCAAGATTAAATCTAAACCAATGTCAGCTAAGGTATTGTGTGCAATAGCGGTATAGGTTTTGCCAGCTTCTAAGGTTACCGACGCATCATCAATCACAACCACTGAGTTGTCTGCATCAGCAGCGACATCAACTAAGTAGGTATCGGCAGCAACACTTGCATAATCTGTCACACCCAGAAATGGTGCACCATCAAACAAAGTTAATGCGTTGTTAGCAATGACATCGACAGCAGGAGCATCCGCAACGGCGTGGATAACACGAAGATCCGCTGGCGTATTTGCATCTAAAATAGTCACTGCACCCGTTTTACCTGCAACCACTAAGCTGACGGGTGAATTTCCAGGACCGACATTTTGAGTTGCTGCAATTAATAACATTTCTTCAGAGGCTAAGGTCACGGTGCCTGAGTCAAAGACGACGGTATCCGATCCAGCTGGCGTGATTCGAATTCGATAATTACCAGAAGCCACCGAAACTAAACCGGTCGCGTCTTTGTAAGCCGCTGTCGCAAGCACTGTCGCAGAAGATAATGTAGTGACATCGGGTGCCGTTACGTGAATATCGACTGTCGGTGCTGATGGTGCTGCATGAACAACTTGCAGTTGCGTAGTGCCGCTAACCGACATATCTGGCATGGTAGCTAAGGCCAGTATTTCTAAGGTGTTATCTGCGACAGAACCCACAGCAATGACGCTGGTTAGTGCATCAGCATTAGCGGTAAGGCTGGCACTTAACACTTCCACATCACCAGAGGGCGTTTTAGCATTAACGGTTACAGGGTAAACTGTCGCATTCACAGTAAATACACCAGAAGCAACTTGATAATCCACATTTTCTAAGCCATTTAAAATGGCACCACCTGCTAAAATATCTACTTTTGGGGCATCTGGAGATGCATGTACGACACGTAACATTGAGGTTTCAGGAACTCGTGGATCGGTTGATTCAAAACCGGGTGAATCATTGTCTGAACTACACGCAGTGAATAATAATACGGTGCTGATCGCTAACACGCTTTTCATTTTAAACATTAGACTATCCTTTTATTAAATGGTCAAAATATATACTCATTTGATGTGAGGAATAGATCATAAGATGTTAATACAAAGTAAATGAATTGAAGGGCGGTCTTGGAAAGTGGAATGAAAACTTGCCAATAAAAAAGCTATCCGAAGATAGCTTTTTGTTCAATAGAGTTTTGTGGAAAAGCGCTATGGCTGAATAGCACGCTCAATGTCAGCAATTAAATCTTCATCTTGCGGTTTGGTAAATGAAGAATAAGAATCAACTACGTTGCCTTTGCGATCGACTAAGTATTTGTAAAAATTCCATTTTGGCGCTGAACCCGCTTTTTCTGCTAATAATCGGTACAAAGGATCTGCATCATCGCCACGTACGGCAATGGTTTCAAACATCGGAAACTTAACGCCATAGGTGAGTTCGCATAGTTCGGCAGTTTTGCCTTCATCGTCAAACTCTTGATTAAAGTCACCAGATGGAAAACCTAATACAACAAAGTTTTTGTCTTTGTAGTCATTGTAAAGTTTTTCTAGACCGTCAAACTGTGGAGTGAAGCCACATTTACTTGCAGTATTTACAAACAAAATAGCTTTGTCTTTATAAGCTTCACAAAAATTAACGGTTTCTTGAGAATTAAGTTTGCGCTTCATAAATTTTAATACGTCAGGGCACTCGCTAGCCATAATAGATTGTGAAACAAACAATAACGAGACGAGGGTAATGATTTTTTTCATAGTTTTTTGCTCAAGTAGTTAGAATATTATTTATTGTAACGTATTTTAGACAAAATAGATCATACCAAGTTGAAGCACTTTACCCTCAGAGCAATATGTGATGTCATACACTTAATAACTATTATAAAGACAGGAAGACGACGTTATGCAACATCCTTTGCGTATTTCAATTACGTGTATCGCTTTTGCAGTACTTTCGGCGTGTCAATCCTCGACGCAACAGTCCGAGCAAGACTTACTCCCAATCTCTGGAAAAAATACGGCACCGATTGCAGATGCAGCTGTTGCCAAAGACTCTGCGTCACATCTCACAGCGAACAACCAAATCGTAGCGCATAATGCGTCTACGATTACCCTAGAAAAAATCATGTCTGATCCTGATTGGTTAGGGCGTTTTGCTGATAATGCCGGTTGGTCTGTGTTAGGCGACCAGATTGTATTTGAACGAAAACGTGCGGGCAGTGTGGTTAAAGATGTGTTTACCTTGAGTCCTGAAAAAGTTGAGTTAAATGGATCGTTAGCAGCGTTAAAAGATCTGCATTTATTGCAATCAAGCGAGCGCGTAGTCAGTCAAGATAGGCGGTATATTGCGTGGATTTATGACAAACAAGGGTTTATTTTTGACAAAATGACTAATCGCGCCGATGGTTTTTCGCATGGGCAAGACAGCATAAGTCAATTACAGTTTATGCTCGATGGGCGCTTATCGTTTAAGCAAGGGGCGCACATTCATGCGATTAACCCTGAAACCTTTATCCGCCAGTCGCTTTTTTCATGGAAGTTTGCCGATGCACCAGTTGCGGTTAAAGCCGCAGATGATTACATCGCGCAAGAACAAATCGAGTTAATTGGATACATCCAAGTCAAGCGCCAAGAGCGTCAGGACAAGGCTGACTATCGTGAGGCGCTCGTTGAGGCTAATTCAGCGTTAACGCCAACCCCGTTTTATTTTGATAACGATCATCGTTTATCTGCCGTATCGGTTGCGCCTAATGGTAAATGGGCGATTATTGCGACACGTAAAAAAAATAGCTTACGTCAAGACAGCGATATCATGCCACATTATATTCAAGAAGATGGACGGATCGCAGCTAAAAAAGTCCGCGCACGCGTCGCGGATGCAAAGCCTCAAAATGATGAGTTGTACTTACTCGATTTGACGACGGGTAAGACCCACGAGCTAGCTAAAAGTGTATTGCCCGGCTACAACGAAGATGTGCTTGCATCAGTCAAAGCAGAAAATGCTAGGGCGAAAGGTGAGACCTATGAAACCAATCGCTTACCGCGTGACATTACCTTATTTAGTAGTTGGTATTGGAGTGAACCACCCATTTATTGGCATGAAACGGCCAACCAAGTCGGGATAATGCTAGAGGCGTGGGATAACAAAGATCGTTGGATTGTGACGGTTGATTTTGCTAAAAAAGCCTTAGTGACTCAACATCGTTTAAGTGATCAAGCGTGGATCAATTATGCGTTTAATCGCTTTGGTTGGTTAAAAAACTCGGCATCATTGTACTTTTTGTCTGAACACAGTGGTTATTCTCAGTTATATGTAAAGCCTGTTGACGGTCAATTACAGGCATTGACTCAGGGCGATTTTGTGGTTGATCAAATCACTCAAAGCCCAGATGGTCAGTACATCTATTATAAAGCGAATAAAAAGCATCCTGGCATTTATGAAATCTACCGAGTTGCGACAGATACCAATGCAAGCTTGCCCAAAAGTGACATATTGACCCAGCTTAATGGGATGACCGATTATGTGTTAAGCCCTGATGGCACTCAGTTGTTATTAACTCATTCAACCATGAACCGACCGCCTGAATTGTATGTGGCTAGTGCGCTGTCAGCAACAACGCCGGTTAAGATCAGTCAGTTTGTCTCTGAAGAATTTATGGCAATGAGCTTCAAAGCACCGAGTATTATTGAAGTGCCTTCGAGTCATGTGGATGAACCCATTTATTCACGTTTGTATATGCCATCTCACCCTAAAGATGCAGATCCAGCACGAGCCGTGATTTTTAATCATGGGGCAGGGTATTTACAAAATTCGCATATGGGTTGGTCTGGCTATTTTCGTGAGTACATGTTCCATAATATGCTCGCTCAACAAGGTTATGTGGTGTTGGATATGGATTATCGCGCATCAAAAGGTTATGGACGAGATTGGCGGACCGCGATTTATCGTCAAATGGGTACCCCTGAAATTCAAGATCTACGTGATGGCGTCAACTGGTTAGTGGCGAATGCCAATGTCGATCGTGAGCGTATAGGAACGTACGGCGGCTCATATGGTGGCTTCATGACATTCATGGCGTTGTTCACGGCGCCTGATTTATTTCAAGCGGGTGCAGCATTGCGTCCAGTAGCTGATTGGGCGCATTATAATACGCCATACACAGCAAATATTTTGAACACACCAGATATCGATCCGATTGCGTATGAGCGCAGTTCGCCGATTTATTTTGCTGAGGGGCTTCAAAAACCATTATTAATGAATGCGCCTATGGTGGATGATAATGTGTTTTTCGTGGATGTGGTACGTTTGGTACAACGCATGATTGAACTTGAAAAAGTCGATTTTGAAACAGCCATTTATCCCGTAGAGCCGCATGGATTTGTGCAGCCAAGTTCGTGGTTAGATGAATACCGCCGGATCTTTAAGTTGTTTGAAGAGAATTTGTAAGCTAAATTTGTCATTGCGTGCGTATTTGCGCGCGCACTGATGGATAGGCTGTATTAAACGTCAAGGATTGTAAACCATTTTGCAAACAAACTAAGGAACAGTTATGAATTCTGCACAAACAAATCACATCCCACAAGAAGCATTTGATTGGTACGATGAATACGCCCATGGCTTAATCGACCGCCGTACTTTTATCAAAAAATTGGGTGGGTTAGCTGCCCTTGGCTTTTCCATGAGTGTGTTAACCTCCGCTCTGTTACCTAATTACGCGTTTGCTGAGCAAGTATCGTTTAATGATGAAGATATTAAAGCGACTTACGCAGAATTCGACTCTCCAGAGGGACACGGCAAAGGGCGAGGCTATCTGGTTGTGCCTCAGAATAATACGAATAAGAGTGCTAAGATGCCTGTTGTGTTGGTCATTCACGAAAACCGAGGCTTAAATCCCTATATTAAAGACGTGGCAAGACGACTCGCTAAAGTTGGCTTTATCGCTTTTGCGCCTGATGCGTTATTTCCGTTAGGCGGCTATCCTGGCAATGATGATGAAGGGCGTGTCATGCAAAAAACGTTAGACAACGCTAAAATTCAACATGATTTTGTCGCAGCTGCGCATTTTGTAAAGGCGCATGTGAACAGCAACGGTAAGTTAGGTGCAGTAGGGTTTTGTTTTGGTGGTTATATGGTTAATTATTTAGCTGCAGTTGATGCCGATCTGCTTAGTGCTGGCGTACCGTTTTATGGCACGCCCGCCAGCGCAGAACTACGTAAAAATATTAAATCCCCACTCATGATCCATCTCGCTGAACTGGATAAACGCGTTAACGCTACATGGCCAGAGTATGAACACGATTTAAAAGCGAATAATGTGGAATATACAATGCATATGTATAAAGATACCAACCATGGTTTTCACAATGATTCGACAGGGCGCTATGACGAACTAAATGCAGAGCTTGCGTGGCAACGCACTATTGAGTTTTTTAAGCAAAAATGTGGATAGAAACATTGTTAAATGCGAATGAATGAGAATTGAATATAAAAAACTTAGAGGTAAAACGTTATTAAATTCAATAAGCAAACATTTACCAATATTTTCAGAGTAATATTACTCGTTGGTACTGTCATTTCTTTATTCTTTGTACCTTGGATTTTGGTCAAGGCGTGGATATTGCCGTTACCTAATACGGTACAAGAACAAGTCGACCAGTCCTTAAGTCATGGCTTTGATGGCATGATTGTGTATGTTGATACAGGCGTTGATACAGACGTTGATACAGACAATCATGCTCCACAATTTTATACCGCAGGCTGGCATGATAAACATCTAGAGATACCCGCGAAGCCAGATGCCCTATTTAAAATTGCGAGTATCAGCAAATTATATGTCGCCGTTTCGATGGCCAAACTCGCTAATAGCAATCGATTGTCGTTAGATCAAACTCTGGATAAATACTTCCCTGAGCTAGTTGGCAAAATAGAATATGCCGATAGCATTACCTTACGATTAATGGTGCAACATCGCAGTGGGATCCCAAATTTCACTAATAGTGCTGATTTTTGGAGTGATGCACCTGAAAATAAAAAAAGTAACTTAGACTATGCGCTGGCCATGCCAACTAGTTTCGCTCCAGATAAAGGATATGAATATTCAAATACTAATTATCTGTTATTACGAAAAATCATCGCAAAGGTTACTGGCCATAGTCATGAGCAATTTATTCAAGAAAATATATTAACGCCACTTGGATTAGACAATACATTCTTTTCACTTAACGATGTCGACGACATCGATAATGTAATGAGCGGTTATTACGTCGGAGTTGACGAAGATTTTAAAACTGCTGAGTATGGCATGTTGGCAACGGCAGAGGATGTGGGACTGTTCTTGCGCGCACTAAATGATGGTTCGGTGTTTACTAATGCAGCAGAACAAGCCATTTATCAAGATATATATGTTTATGAACATGCTGGGTTAGTGCCGGGTTATCAAAGTCTAGCCGAATACCATAAAGACATTGATACGGTTGTTGTGCAATTTATGAATACCACCGATTTTAATGGCTATGAGTGGAACTTGTCAGAAATAAGCATTAATCGGATTGTGGCAGTAATCGAAAATGAAAAAAGAAAATCAATGTGAATTATCGACGGATAAAAAAGTATTGAAATTAGTCAATTTAACGGACGGGGATACGACATTTTATGCGTGGAATGATGAAATGCTCGCATTTATTACGATCCCAGCATCGGCAATCATTTCAAGTACGTATGTACTTGTTAATAATATTTACCATATTGGTGAAAAGCAGATAAAATGTAGGGATATGAAAACAAAATGAATTTTCTCCCATGAATAGACGTAAAAAAGGCATTCAAATCGTAAAAGCGCGGATCAAAAAAGCGAATGCAAAATTAGCAACAAACAACAAGCCTAAATATATAAGCAAAGCCGAACGTGAAAAGTTAGCTTTAGCAGAAGCTGCCGAAGCCGAAGATAAAACGGCACCAATTGACAAAGCGACTAATGCAACAGATTAGGTTAGATGGTCAATGTGTTACGCCATCCAAAATTGTTTGTATTGGCCGTAATTATGTAGAGCATATCAACGAGCTGGGCAATGAAATGCCTACAGAGCCTGTCATTTTTATCAAACCCAACTCTGCAATCACTGATGTAATGACGTTTGATCCACAAGAAGACATTCACTATGAAGCTGAATTGACGTTTGTGGTGCAAGATGGAACGCTTTCTGGCGTAGGTATCGGTTTAGATCTGACCAAACGCGCTGTCCAATCTCAATTAAAAGAAAAAGGTTTACCTTGGGAGCGGGCAAAATCCTTTGATGGTTCCGCTGTGCTGAGTAATTTTGTTTCAATCCCTGGTCGGATTGAGGAACTGAGTCTTGAGCTTTATATCAATGGTGAGCTGACACAGTTAGCTACATTTGATCTAATGTTGCATAAACCCAATGATATTTTAGCTGAAGTCAATGCGTTTATGACTTGCGAAGAGGGTGATTTGATTATGACGGGAACGCCCAAAGGGGTTGGAAGTATTCAGCTAGGTGCGACGTTCATGGCTCGAGTGTTGAGCAACCAGCAAACTATATTAGAACACACCTGGAAAGTGAAATAATGAAAAGTACAACATACGATCATTAAGTACGAGGGGATTGGGCAGTATCAGGTGACGTTTGTCGCAAAAAGCTAAACAACCAGTAAGCTAACGCATACCCCCCCCCGGCGATGGCACCATAAATATGTGCATCATACGCAACCGTAGCATTAATCAATGCTGCGGTAGTATCCGTCGTTTGATGTTGTTCTAAGTATAGTTTTACGGCTACACCTGCGAGTAGTAACCACCCTGAAAAGCGATTGTGCTGCACATCACGTACCGCACCAAATACAAATAACCCATGTAATGCTGCAGAGAGCCCCACATAATAATCAATATGCGGTGACAAAAACCACACGCCAAATGCACTCATAATGCTACAAAAAATTAACAATCCTGCGATATTCCAAGCTCGATAATGCTCGCCATGTAATGCCCAAAGTAAGGCTAGGCCAGCAAGGTTAAGTAAAAGATGATTGGTGTTGGTATGCCAAAAGGCATGCGTCAACAAGCGCCAATACTGACCTGCGTTAACTTGAGCGTGGATAAACTCCATCGTGCCGATGAATTGTGAGCCCAACCCATGACACACAATCGCAACAATTGCGATGATAATAAGTGTCAACCAATGCTGATAGTGCATTGGGAAAAATGTTAATAACTTTTTCACATTTATGTACTTTTTAGACTTTTTATGAGTATACTACGTTAGTCGGTAGTATAAACAGTAAAAACCATATAACACACCTATTCTGATGACACACACTACAGGAAATTAACCTATGACGGATGTCAGTATCGCTCACCACGACAAGACTTTAACGCTCACTCTGACTCGCGCCAACAAAAAAAACGCCTTCACCCAACAAATGTATATCGATCTCGCTAATGCCATCAACTTTGCGCAACATGACCATCAAACACGTGTCATTGTTATCCAAGGCTGTGAAGGGTGCTTTACCGCAGGCAATGATATGCATGATTTTGCCTCAATTAAACGCCATGATAGTAATTCAATAAACGGCACTGAGCAGTTTATGATTGCGTTAATGGAATCAAGCTTACCGGTTGTGGCCAAGGTAGAAGGACTCGCAATTGGAATTGGCACAACGTTATTGCTACATTGTGATTTTGTTTATGCCACACCGGATGCAAAATTTATGATGCCGTTTATTAACTTAGGACTAGTACCTGAGTACGCCTCTAGCTATATTTTGCCTCGTTTAACCGGTCATGTGAAAGCCGCTGAATGGTTAATGCTAGGTGAAACCTTTAGCGCGCAAGATGCACGCGATGCGGGAATGATTAACGCGGTCATTGCACCTGAAGATATTGATCAGAAGATCAACCAAGTGGTTGCTAAACTCGTTGCGTTACCGAGGATCTCGATGATGCAAACTAAGCAGCTACTTAAATCTAATCACGAAGAAGTCAAAAAACACGTATTCAAAGAATTAGAAATATTTGTATCGGCAATGCACTCAGATGCAGCACAAGAAGCATTTAGTGCTTTTATTGAAAAGCGCCAACCTGATTTTAGCGCTTATGTGTAGTTTACGGGTATCAGTTGAATATGCTTGTTTAGCGCATTCTTGTCGTCCTGCTCGACCTTGACTCTCTGACTGAATATCGACTTTGTCATACATTTGATAGAATAGATTCTTTTGCACATTTCGATTGGTTCTATAGCGGTCGATTAATCCTGCTAATCTAGGGCTTGATATGGATTTGGCGTAGTCTAACGAATCACTTTCATAGATTGACTCAACAAAGCTAATGGCAATTTCTTCTGGATCACTACCGATCTTAGAAAATGCACGCGAGTCATTATCACAACCGCTAGTTAGTAGTATTGTTAATAAAATGGCTGAGATGCCTATTACTCGTTTAACGACATTCATTTTATTACCTTTAACCTTTTAAAAACAACCGACATAAAAAAAGGAAGCATCAGCTTCCTCTTTATATCGGCGCTATTGAATTTTACTGAACTTCTTCTAGCTCGGTAAATTCGCCAGCAAACATCGGACTGGACAGATAACGTTCCGTTCCAGACGCTAAGATAACCACAACATGCTTATCTTTATTTTCTGGACGTTCGGCATAACGCTTTGCTGCTACAACTGCAGCACCAGAAGAAATACCAACTAAAATCCCTTCTTCTTTTAATAAACGGTCAGCCATAGCAAAACATTCTTCGTTAGTGACTTGTTCAACTTCATCAATTAATGATAAGTCTAAGTTACCTGGAATAAAGCCTGCACCAATACCTTGGATCTTATGTGGACCGGGTGTTAATTCTTCACCGGCTAATGCTTGAGTAATAACTGGAGAATCGGTAGGTTCAACAGCAATAGTGGTAATTGCTTTACCTTGCTCTTGCTTAATATAACGTGAGACACCCGTAATTGTACCACCCGTACCGACACCAGCGACGAATGCATCAATCTTACCATCAGTATCTTCCCAAATTTCAGGACCGGTAGTTTTAAAATGAATTTCAGGGTTTGCAGGATTATCGAACTGTTGCAACAACAAATACTTAGCAGGATCAGAGGCGACGATTTCTTGGGCTTTTGCAACAGCGCCTTTCATACCTTTAGGGGCTTCGGTTAAAACAACGTTTGCTCCTAATGCTTTGAGTAGTTTACGACGTTCTAATGACATACTGCTAGGCATGGTTAGCGTTAATTTATAGCCACGAGATGCAGCAACAAATGCCAAAGCGACACCGGTGTTGCCAGATGTCGGCTCGACCAGTTCAATACCTTGTTTTAAGACGCCACGTTTTTCGGCATCCCAAATCATGTTAGCACCAATGCGGCATTTGATGGAAAAACTAGGGTTACGTGATTCTATTTTTGCATAGACATTACCGCCAGTTACACGGTTTAGTTTAACTAATGGCGTATGGCCAATCGATAGGGAATTGTCGTCAAAGATGTGCATGTGTCTTTTCCTTTTATTATGATGCTCAAACGTAGGTTTAAATCTGTTTACTAAACTGTATCCTTTTATACAGTCTAGTTATAAGCCTATAATCAATGAGACTAGCACATTTTTGAAGTGATATTTTGATATAAGATAGTAGTAATTGTTAATAACGCTACTATACGGCGAGTTTAGTTTTGTGCTCGTTGTAAAGATTTTCAAATGAGAAATGTTTAGCTGCATCGACATTAGGTGTGATGAGTCGGGCGATATCTCGAGCTGAAATGACTCCTCTAATCATATTTAGCTGGGTATCAATGACTAATTTCATTTTAACGTGAGACTGCTTCATAAGTTTTTCAAGTTCAACGGCTTTGACATTACTTCTAATAACTAACGGTCGATGCTGAGTGAAATCCGTTAAGATTGATAAGGCTGGTGTTTTCGCCGTAATAAATAACTCAGTGGTTGGCCATGCTAACGTGTCGATCAAATCGATATTATGTAATTGTAAATTTTTATATGGGTATTCTCTTTAATTGTAGATTAATAAAATGCGTAAAATAATATTAAAAAGAGAGTGGTGGGCCGCGGATATCGTTATCGGAAAGAAATAGGGCGCGAGTAAATGCAACAGGGTACTTAATACTGCGTAATACATGAGGAACGCTCGGTGTCAAAGCAACTGAGTCTGCGAATAAATCCGTATCTGTATCTTCGAGCGATAACTCATCCGCCACCACCGTCGACACAGTAATATCTACAATTAATCAATACGGATTGTGATAAAAAGTGTGAAGGAATGTAAATATGTGTGGGTAATGATAAGTCGTTTAATCAGCAAATCCGTCTACAAGATTAAAGGTCGAACGGCCTTATACCGATTGGCTATCGAAGTGATTTGCTGACGAGGTAGTTATATTTGTCTAACTACCGTTGGGATCTAAGTGTGGTATCCCAGCAATGATTTCTGTAAATGTCTCATTAGACTCAAGCTTTAGTCCTCTCATCAATTGTAAATGTTGCTCGTTGATTTCGACTCCTTGTTGCAATAATTTACTAATATACTTAGTAATAAATGTACTATTCATATTAGCGTTGATAATTGCAATTCCTAATGTATCAACACCTAAATCGTTCTTGAAAGAGGTAATATTTTCTGTATGCTCGAGTATGTAATCAAAAGCAAGAGGGCTTACCGGCGTCATTAATGCGATGTCAATCATGCTAATATTATTCAGAAAAGGTTTTGAAATATCGACACCATAGTTTTGTAATATATTAGCTAATTCAAAATTTTCTTGTAAAATAAGGGGTAAAAGAGACATCGGTGATATCTTACCTCCATACTGAATTAATTCTTTTATAACAAATTCTGGTATGTTTGCTATCAATGCAAGATTTAAGGAACCATCTATTAAATATGGATGTTCATCCACATTTTCATTGATAAATGCAAGAAAGGCTTCCCAATCTTCAGCTTTCATAAATCCAAAAAGGTCATTTGCCAAAATATTCATTGCAGCTTGCTCTTCTGGAGATACGGCATAGGTATCTTTAACCTGGGTAAATACCTCCATTACCTTAGCTTGAAACTGAATAAGTTGAAATTCATTTTTACGCTCATCAAATTTAAACTTTTTAATATTGTAATGTTGAGACTCTTTGTCATTATTAGATAATGTATTTACACTATTTTCTGAAGGCGATTTGAATTTTTTAATGTTTAAATCGTTTTGAATTGTTGAACTATTCTGTAGTGAATCGTTATTTTTCAAATCGTTATAAGTGGAATAAAAGTTATAGCAAATAAACATAACGAAAAATATGTTAGGGAATAAATAAGAAGGGTACTTATATTCCTTTGTCTTTTCTTGATATCGTTTATTATGTTTAATCATAATGTTATGAGCAATAATCGTAATATATCCTAAACATAAAAAAGAAAATATGTAGGGTAGTGAAATTACAAAAACGCTACTTTTAAGTGTGAAATTTAAATACAAAAAACACATAACAGGTAAAAGAAGAACAAAAATGAATTCCTTCAATGTTATTGTTGTATATGATAGTAGATCATTGAAATTTTTAAACACAATCTAAATTCCCTAATTTTTCTGCTGCGTTACAAGCAGTTACTCTTTTTTGATAATCGTCATTAGTCATTATAGCGCCTACACTACCGACTAAAGTACCTCCAGCAGGAGAAATTGCTAATGTAGATGCAACTGTTAAGGCTGTCATAATATAACTGTGGTTGGTAAGATAACTATTTGCAGTACTAAGACACTGAGTATGCTCATTTATTACTGTTGTGCATTTTTTCTTTTCTTTTTTCTCTGGTGCTTTTTCACCATCCCCACCGAAGTTATATCTACTCGAATAAGAATCCTGCATATAAAAAATTCGTCCATTATCATTTAATCGATGTTTAGACGCATCATAAACTTCAAAATAGCTTGCATGAGTTGACGTAGAAGTTAAGATACTAATTAAGGCAAGGCAAGGCAAGGCAAGGTTTAGACATGATTTGTTCCTTTTTTTAATGGTTTTAATTTTAGATTAGGTGCAAATATTGTATTTTGCAAATATTGAATAAAAAAACGAAGGCCCCCTATGAAATTTACCGGTACTAACGATTATATCGCAAGTGATGAATTACAATTAGCTGTCAATGCTGCGATTACTTTACAAAAGCCCTTACTAATCAAAGGTGAGCCTGGCACAGGCAAAACCATGCTAGCAGAACAGCTGGCTGAGAGTTTAGGGACTGAGTTGATTCAATGGCATATCAAATCCACCACCAAAGCTCAACAAGGCCTATATGAGTATGATGCGGTATCGCGTTTACGTGATTCACAACTCGGTGACGATAAAGTTCATGATGTGAGTAACTACATTATCAAGGGCAAGTTATGGGAAGCGTTCACCGCTGATAAACCTGTCGTGTTACTCATTGATGAAATTGATAAAGCAGATATTGAGTTTCCGAATGATTTACTGCTTGAACTTGATAAGATGACGTTTTACGTTTATGAAACGCAGCAGTGGGTCAAAGCCGTGCAACGTCCGATTGTGATTATTACCAGTAATAATGAAAAAGAGTTACCGGATGCATTTTTACGTCGTTGTTTTTTTCATTACATTCAATTTCCTACTGCGCAGCAAATGCAGGCGATTGTCGATGTGCACCACCCCGATTTGAAAAAACAATTATTAGATGCCGCGCTCAAGCGTTTCTTTGAGATCCGTGATGTACCCGGTATAAAGAAAAAACCGTCCACCTCAGAACTGATTGACTGGCTAAAATTGTTGATGGCCGAGGATATTGATCCAGCAACCTTGCATAGTGCCGATCATAAAGCGGATTTACCGCCTTTATATGGGGCATTAATGAAAAATGAACAAGACATTCATTTGTTTGAAAAGCTGATGTTTATGGCACGTCGTCAAGACCGTTAATGGAGTAGGGCGGTTATGCTGATTGAGTTTTTTCTGACACTAAAAAAGTACCAGGTAAAAACAACCTTGCGTGAGTTGTTAGATTTACTGAGTGCGCTAAAACAAGAAGTGGTGTTTAGCGATCTGAATGCGTTTTATTTTCTGGCGCGCACGATACTGGTCAAAGATGAATTACAATACGATAAATTTGATCGCGCCTTTGCGGAGTATTTTAAAGGTGTGCAAGCGATCGATATATTTGATCAGTCCATCCCCAATGAATGGCTCCGTAAAGAAATAGAAAAGCGCCTAAGCCCTGAAGAAAAAGCCCAACTCAAAGCCATGGGCGGCTTAGATAAACTCATGGAGACCTTGCAAGAGCGCCTTAAAGAACAAGAAAAACGCCATCAAGGTGGCAGTAAGTGGATTGGAACTGGCGGCACCTCACCGTTTGGTGCCTATGGTGATAATCCTGAAGGTGTACGCATTGGCCAAGACGGTAACCGTAATTTTTCAGCGGTAAAAGTCTGGGATAAGCGCGAGTTTAAAAACCTATCCGACGATGAATCTTTGTCTTCACGTAATATTCAAATGGCATTACGCAAGTTACGTCGATTTGCACGCACTGGGGCAACAGAAGAACTCGATATTCACGATACTATAGGGGCGACAGCGAAAAACGCAGGTCTACTGGATATTAAAATGAGTCGTGAACGTCACAATGCAGTCAAAGTATTAGTATTTTTTGATGTTGGCGGGTCGATGGATGCACATGTCCGTCAAATCCAAGAATTGTTTAGTGCTGTTCATGCGGAATTTAAGCATCTGGAGTATTATTACTTTCATAATTGTGTGTATGAAGGGGTGTGGAAGGATAATGCAAGACGCACTCAGACCACCTCAATCAATGAAATTACACGTACCTTTGGTCGTGACTATAAATGTATTTTTGTCGGTGATGCCACGATGGGCCCTTATGAAATTACTTACCCAGGTGGTAGTGTAGAGCATTGGAATGAACATTCAGGTGAGCATTATCTCAATCAGTTGTTGTCGCATTTTGCTAGCAGTGTGTGGCTCAATCCGCAGCCTGAACAAGTGTGGCGTTATCACCATTCGATTCAGATAATTCAACAACTCATGAGCAATAGAATGTATGGCCTAACCGTCGCTGGTTTAGGTGATGCAATGGCAAGGTTATTAAAAAAATCATAATTAATATTTTATACGTATTTTACAAACGTATTCGTACTGAATCATGGCCTCAATCAGTGAGTATTACTTTGATAGTTTTTCGTTTTCAACTCAACCCTCTCAGCTTGCACTAACAAGTGTTTTTTTCCTTATGATTTTCGAGACCCTTTAACAGGTCATGAAAATCATACGGCAAAATTTAGGTGTGCTTGTTCAGTCTACATAGTAAAGGGAATGGTAAATTAAAGGTGTCTGCATTTAGAAAATATAATGGAAAAGGAAGAGCAGCTTAAATTTCTAACACAACATCCGTTAGCGCCACAGTACAACAAGGTAAGATTTCATCATCATCAATAAAGGCGAGAGGATCAACCGTATAATCGACTTCACCTGAGATCAACTTACAGCGACACGCACCACAATAACCTTCTCGGCAATGGTATTCGATGGGTATACCTTGCGCTTCAAGATCCGCCAATAGCGTATTGTCAGGGATACTTAAAAAAGAAGGCCCATTAGCAATGCTAATAGACCTTATTTGCTTGGTTTCACTCACGTAATTATCTTAATCTAAACGTAGGATAATTAGAGTTCAAACGCATCAAATTCATCTTCAGATACTTCAGAATCAATCTGACCAACTAAATAAGAACTTATCTCTGACTCTTGCGGTGCCACTTGTACATTGTCAGAACTTAAGTAATTGTTCATCCAAGGTAGCGGGTTGCTAGCAATATCAAACGGTTGACCTAGACCAATGGCAGACATGCGCTGATTAGCAATATATTCAACATATTGAGATAATATATCTTCGTTTAAGCCAATCATTGAACCATTAGCAAATAAGAAGGCTGCCCATTCTTTTTCTTGTTGTACGGCATTTAAGAAAATCGCGCGTGCTTCTGCTTCACACTCTTTGGCAATTTCTGCCATTTCTGGATCGTCTTTACCTTTCGCCCACAAATTTAAGATATGTTGAGTGGATGATAAATGTAGATTTTCATCACGAGCAATCAGGCGGATAATTTTAGAATTACCTTCCATTAACTCACGTTCAGCAAATGCAAACGTACACGCAAACGACACATAAAAGCGAATAGCTTCTAAGGCGTTGACGGAGTTCATGCACAAGTACATTTTCTTTTTCAATTCGCGCATCGTCACAACATGCGTTGCACCGTCAATTACATGCGTACCTTCACCTTGGGTTTGCCATAGCTGCGTCGCAAAAATCAAATCATCATAATACTTGGAAATATCAGCCGCACGGCGTTTGATTTCTTCATTTTCGACGATATCATCAAAAATAGCACTTGGATCAGTGAATAAGTTACGCAAAATGTGCGTGTATGAACGTGAATGAATCGTTTCATAAAAAGACCAAGTTTCAATCCACGTTTCTAGCTCAGGTAACGACACAATCGGTAAGAACGCAATATTAGGACTACGCCCTTGGATTGAATCTAACAAAGTTTGGTATTTAAGATTAGAGATGAAAATATGCTTTTCAGCATCACTCAATCCTTGAAAATCCGAACGGTCTTTACTGACATCGACTTCTTCTGGACGCCAGAAAAAGCTGATTTGTTTTTCAATCAATTTTTCAAAGATAGCGTGTTTTTGTTGGTCATAACGCGCTACATTTACCGGATTACCGAAGAACATAGGTTCTGCCATCACATCCGTATTGTGTTGATTAAAGGTTGTATATTTCATGTGTTTTACACTTCTATTTATAGTTGTCGGTGAAGCATGCGTGCGTGTTAAATTTTACACGCGCCGCCAGCACAGTCATCGTCTTCTGCCTCAATAACCACTTGGGCTTGAGTGTTTTGTTTGGCAATCGTCGCCGCATCTAAATCACTTGCTTCACCAGCACCATCTCGGGTGTTGTGGTAATACAATGTTTTGATACCTAACTTATACGTAGTTAACAAGTCTTTGATCAATAATTTCATCGGAACTTTATTACCTTCGTATTGACTTGGGTTATAACTGGTATTCGCTGAAATAGTTTGGTCGACAAATTTTTGCATAATGGCACATAATTGTAAGTAGCCATCGTTTGAAGGGATATCCCACAACAGCTCATATTTGTCTTTTAAATTTTCATAATCAGGAACAACTTGTTTTAACACACCGTCTTTACTTGATTTAATGCTGATGTGTCCACGTGGTGGCTCGATACCATTGGTCGCATTAGAAATCTGTGATGAGGTCTCAGAAGGCATCAAAGCAGATAACGTTGAGTTACGTAGACCATGTTTGACAATACTTTCGCGTAAACCATCCCAATCTAAATGCAGGGGTTCATTACAAATCGCGTCGACTTCTTTTTTATAGGTATCAATTGGCATGATGCCTTTGGAGTAAGTGGTCTCATTGAACTTAGAACATGCCCCTTTTTCTTTGGCCAGTTCGTTCGATGCTTTCATCAAATAAAATTGAATGGCTTCAAAGGTACGGTGGATCAAATTATTCGCACTGTGATCTGAATACTTCACCCCATTTTTAGCTAGGTAATAAGCAAAGTTAATCACGCCTATACCTAACGTACGTCGACCCATTGATGCATTGTATGCAGCGGGAACGGGGTAATCTTGATAATCTAACAAGCTATCCAGTGCGCGTACTGCCAATTCAGCTAACTCTTCCAGTTCATCTAATGATTTAATCGCACCAAGATTAAAGGCTGATAAGGTACATAACGCAATTTCGCCATCTGGGTCGTTAATGTGTTGCAGAGGTTTAGTCGGCAGGGCAATCTCTAAACATAAGTTAGATTGGCGTACTGGTGCTACTTTTGGATCAAACGGACTGTGCGTATTACAGTGATCGACGTTTTGCAGATAGATACGACCGGTGCTTGCTCGTTCCTGCATAAATAAGCTAAACAGCTCCATCGCTTTAATCGATTTTTTGCGAATGCTCGGATCATTTTCATATTTAACGTACAGCTCTTCAAACTTATCTTGATCAGCAAAGAATGCGTCATACATTCCAGGCACATCTGATGGACTGAATAGGGTAATGTGTTGGTTTTTGATTAAACGGGTGTACATCAATTTATTGAATTGCACACCGTAATCTAAATGACGCACGCGGTTTTCTTCCACACCACGGTTGTTCTTTAATACCAATAGCGATTCGACTTCTAAGTGCCATAACGGATAAAACAAGGTCGCCGCGCCGCCGCGCACACCACCTTGCGAACAACTTTTAACGGCTGTTTGAAAGTGCTTATAAAACGGGATACAACCCGTGTGGAATGCTTCACCACCACGGATCTCACTGCCAAGGGCTCGAATACGACCGGCATTGACACCAATACCAGCACGTTGTGATACGTATTTAACAATCGCAGATGACGTTGCATTGATTGAATCTAAACTATCGCCAGCTTCAATTAATACACATGAGCTAAATTGACGAGTAGGGGTTCTTACGCCGGACATAATTGGCGTAGGTAGGGAAATTTTGAATAATGAGGTGGCGTCATAAAAGCGCTTGATGTAATCAAGACGCGTTTCTTTTGGATAGTTAGCGAATAAACACGCTGCCACTAAAATATATAAAAACTGTGCACTTTCGTAAATGTCACCACTAACGCGGTTTTGAACTAGGTATTTCCCCTCTAACTGCTTCACGGCCGCATAAGAGAAGTTCATGTCACGCCAATGATCTAAGCAGCTGTCCATTTCTGCAAATTCAGCAATAGTATAATCCGCTAATAAATGCTCATCGTATTTACCGCGCTCGACCATCGATTTGACGTGATCAAAGAGTGCAGGTGGCTCAAACTGTCCGTAGGCTTTTTTGCGCAGATGGAAAATAGCCAGACGAGCAGCTAAATACTGATAGTCGGGTGACTCAGTCGAGATTAAATCTGCCGCAGACTTGATCAATGTTTCATGAATAACTTCGGTACTAATACCATCGAAGAATTGGATGTGAGCCTTGATCTCAACTTGGGAAACGGAGACGTTTTTAAGGTCTTTGGCTGCCCAAGTAATGACTTTATGGATTTTGTCGAGATTAATAGGTTCTTTTTCGCCATCGCGTTTAGTAACAGATAATTGTTTGTTCATGATAAATGCCGTTTTTAATAATTATGTGCAAAGAGTTAACTGTATCAGTCCGTGTTAACTAACATCTTGCTTACAACAAGAATACACAAGATAATGTGGTTTGGAGTGTATTGCAACCACTAGATGATGTGTTTTGGTGGTTAAATAATGTTCACTAAAAATGCTTGATTTTCGCAAAGCCAGTAAAAACGGTACTTTACTGGAATTGTTGTATATCGGCTCAGCAAAAAAGATATTCAGTATTTTTTATTCTATTTTGTGATGTGGTTATAAAAACACGATATATAGAAATAATTGAATATTGGCAACACTATATATGGTGTTGCCTGAGAAGTGCTTGGGATTTTGTCAATTAGAAAATAGGTCAAATATTAGAGTTATTTTTTGTCTTGTAATCGACATTGTACAATGTAATTCACGTCAATATTTTTGTTGGATAAATAATAGTCATTAGTCAATGGGTTAAAATGCAAACCCGTTGTACTAAGTATTGTTAAATCAGTTTTATCTATCATGCGCATCAATTCACTGGGCTTAATAAACTTACTAAAATCATGGGTTCCTTTAGGGACTAGATTGAGCACATACTCAGCGCCAACAATTGCCATTAAATAGGCTTTGGGATTACGGTTTAAGGTTGAAAAAAACACCGGTGCACAGGGTTTGGCCAGTTGTGCAACAGCGGCAACAATTGCTGAAGGGTCGGGCACATGCTCAAGCATTTCTAAACACGTCACCACATCAAATTGCTGTGGGTGCGCGGCGGCAAAATCTTCAGCACTAATTAATTGATAATCGACTTTTATGCCATTTTCGAGACCATGTAAGCGAGCAACGGTCAGTGATTCTTCGGCAAGATCGATACCAGTTACCTTCGCTCCATGTTTGACTAAAGCTTCAGCTAATATACCGCCACCACAACCCACATCTAATATGTTAAGTCCAGCTAACGCGTTCTTTGCAAATCCATCAGTAGGACGTGCTTTACCCAATATGCCGCTTATAATGTAATCAACACGCAAAGGGTTAATTTGGTGTAGAGGTTTGAACTCACCATTCTCATCCCACCAACGGCTAGCGATGGCACTAAATTTATCTATTTCTAGTTGATCAACATTCATTGACGATACCTGTAAAATTGTCATTACTGCATATAGCGAGTCTAGCATTATACGTCGAAACTATCGATTTTAGTCAATTGATTAAATTTTCAACGGATAAAGCGGTTAAACACACATTTTCTACATATTATCTTATCTTGATGTTACAATCGCGTGAGTATTATTATTAATAATAAAAAGTTACCCATAATAAAAAGAGAGATTTTCCGTTAACAGTATGTGATGAGAATAATCCTTAATAACCAATATAGGGGAATCGGCAGTTTATGACTGATCGCGCCAAAGAAATTTTACCGATTAATATCGAAGAAGAACTCAAAAATTCATACCTAGATTACGCGATGAGCGTTATCGTAGGTCGAGCGTTACCGGATGTTCGAGATGGTTTAAAACCTGTTCACCGCCGCGTACTGTTTGCTATGAATGAATTGAAAAATGATTTTAACAAACCATACAAAAAATCTGCTCGTGTAGTAGGGGATGTCATTGGTAAATATCACCCACACGGTGATACAGCGGTATACGACACGATTGTACGTATGGCGCAACCTTTCTCATTGCGTTATATGTTGGTTGATGGTCAAGGTAACTTTGGTTCCGTCGATGGCGATTCCGCTGCAGCAATGCGTTACACCGAAGTGCGTATGTCTAAGATCGCACATGAACTGCTTGCTGATTTAGATAAAGAAACGGTTAATTTTGTGCCTAACTATGACGGTACTGAACATATCCCTGAGGTGATGCCAACACGAGTGCCTAACTTATTAGTGAATGGTTCTTCTGGTATCGCAGTTGGTATGGCGACAAACATCCCACCACACAATTTAGTTGAAGTCATCAATGGTTGTATCGCATTAATCGAGAACCCTGATTGTACGATTGAAGAATTAATCGAGCATATCCCAGGTCCTGATTTCCCAACAGCGGCAATGATCAGCGGTCGTAAAGGGATTGAAGAAGCGTACCGTACCGGTCGTGGCAAAATCTACATGCGTGCCCGTGCGATTATTGAAACTGAAGATAATGGCAAAGAAACCATCATTGTTAATGAGATCCCGTATCAAGTTAATAAAGCACGCCTGATTGAAAAAATCGCAGATTTAGTTAAAGAAAAGCGTATAGAAGGTATCTCTGCATTACGTGATGAGTCTGATAAAGACGGCATGCGCATCGTGGTTGAAGTTAAACGCAATGAATCAGCAGAAGTATTACTTAATCATTTATATACCCAAACACAGTTACAAACGGTGTTCGGTATTAATATGGTTGCGTTAGATAATAACCAGCCAAAAGTCTTTAACCTAAAAGACATGCTTGAATGCTTTATCTTGCATCGCCGTGAAGTGGTAACTCGACGTACAGTTTATGAATTGAGAAAAGCCCGTGATCGTGCACATTTGTTAGAAGGTTTAGCCATTGCGTTAGCCAATATTGATTCGGTTATCGAGTTGATTAAAGCGTCAAATAGTCCTGCTGAAGCGAAATTAAAGTTAACCGCCTCAGGTTGGGCACTAGGCGATGTATCGCAAATGCTGGAGCGTGCAGGTGATGATGCCGCGCGTCCTGATTGGTTAGAGCCTGAGTATGGTATTCGCGATGGCTTATATTATTTGACTGAACAACAAGCACAAGCAATCCTTGATTTGCGTTTACACAAATTAACCGGTCTAGAGCATGATAAAATTCTTGCTGAATACAAAGAGTTATTAGATGTTATTGCTGAATTACTTAAGATCCTTGGTAGTTCAGAACGTTTGATGGAAGTGATTCGTGAAGAATTAGAAGCCGTTCAAGCTGAATTTGGTGATGAACGTCGCACAGAAATCACTGCTGCATCACATGACATTGATATTGAAGATTTAATTGAACGTGAAGATGTTGTTGTAACATTATCGCGTGAAGGCTATGTGAAGTATCAAAAATTATCTGACTATGAAGCCCAACGCCGAGGCGGTAAAGGCAAGTCAGCGACGAAAATGAAAAATGAAGATTTTATTGAAAAACTCCTCGTCGCCAACACCCATGATCACATATTGTGCTTCTCTACTCGTGGACGTTTATATTGGTTAAAAGTGTATCAATTACCACTAGCAAGTCGTAACGCCCGTGGCCGTCCAATCCTAAACATCTTACCGCTTGAAGAGGGTGAGCGTATTACTGCGATATTACCTATTCAAGAGTTTGTTGAAGGTAAATATGTATTTATGGCGACAACCAATGGTACAGTGAAGAAAACTGAATTAACTCAGTATTCTCGTCCACGTGCTAACGGTATCATTGCGGTCAACTTAACTGACGGCAATGAACTTATCGGTGTTGATTTAACCGATGGTGATAGCGAAATTATGTTGTTCTCTGACGCAGGTAAAGTTGTGCGTTTCCACGAAGAGCAAGTTCGTCCTATGGGCCGAACAGCAACAGGTGTTCGTGGTATTCGCTTAGAAGAAGAACAACGTGTTGTTTCATTAATTGTTCCGCGTGGTGATGGTGCTGTACTGACCGCCACTGAAAATGGCTATGGTAAACGTACCGGGATTACAGAATATCCTGCTAAGTCTCGTGCTACCAAAGGTGTGGTATCAATCAAAGTATCAGAACGAAATGGTAGAGTAGTTGGTGCGGTTCAGGTTAACGAAGAAGATGAAATTATGTTGATCAGTGACCAAGGTACATTAGTACGCACGCGCGCTGCTGAAGTATCGACAGTCGGTCGTAATACGCAAGGTGTGACTTTGATCCGAACAGGAGCTGATGAACATGTTGTGGGTTTACAGCGTATAGATGAAATCGAAGAGCTAGTCATTCTCGATGAAGATAGCGCTGAAGAAGCAGGTGCCGAAGCAGTGACTGCAGATGCGGCTACGCCAAGTGCCACAGAAAGTGACGCTGAATCTAATGACGATAATGATGCTGACGAGTAAGCATTACTAATTTATGTTAGGTTTTGAAGCGATGTTAGGTATTGGCCTGCATCGCTTTTTTATTTTTAATTTATGTAATCGAATGTAGGAAAAATCGTGCAACATTTTAATTTTAGTGCCGGCCCGGCGATGTTACCCGCTGATGTGATGCAACAAGCACAAGCAGAATTTCTTAATTGGCAAAATCTAGGTTCTTCAGTGATGGAAATTAGTCACCGAAGTAAACCGTTTATTGAAGTCGCAGCCCAAGCTGAACAAGATTTACGTGATTTGTTAGCCATTCCCGATAATTACAAAGTATTATTTTTGCAAGGTGGTGGCCGTGGTCAATTTGCCAGTGTACCTTTAAATATTGCGCAACCCACTGATTTATCATTACATTTACAATCTGGTTCTTGGTCTAAGGGCGCAGTTGAAGAAGCGGCCAAGTACACCCGTACTCATGTTGTGACCCAAGATGCCGTGAATGCAGCAGGTCAGCGTTATGTACCAGACCAAACGCAATGGACACTCACCGACGAGCAACGCCAACAGGCTGCGTATTTACACTATTGCCCAAATGAAACCGTAGATGGTATAGCAATTTTTGAGCCCCCTAAATGTGATAAAATTCCCGTTGTCGCAGATATGTCTTCGACTATATTATCGGGGCCGTTAAATGTGAGTGATTATGGCGTGATTTACGCCAGTGCTCAAAAAAATATTGGTCCATCGGGTCTGGCTGTCGTCATCGTGCGAGATGATCTATTAAATCAAGCGCAATCAATTACGCCAAGCTTTTTAAATTATACGCTGGCGGCAAATAACGATAGTATGTACAACACGCCTCCGACGTACTCTTGGTACTTATCAGGGTTGGTGTTTAAGTGGCTTAAAGCTCAAGGCGGCTTAAGTGCTATTTCTCAGCGTAATGAAGCTAAAGCCGCATTGTTGTATCAAACGGTAGATAACAATGACTTTTATCATAACAACGTCGCGTTAGCGCATCGTTCTATCATGAACGTGCCGTTTACCTTAGCCGATCCAGCTTTAGATAAAGAGTTTTTAATGTTGGCAGAAGCCAATGGCTTAGCTGCGTTAAAAGGTCACCGTTCAGTCGGTGGTATGCGCGCGAGTATTTATAATGCAATGCCGATTGAAGGCGTGCAGGCGTTAACCGAATTTATGCAAGAATTTGCACGTACCAAAGGATAAGCACGATGGAACAACTTACCCTCGACCCCATTGCAAGTGTATCAGGCACGGTCAATGTACCTGGCTCTAAGTCACTTTCTAATCGGGCCTTATTACTCGCTGCGTTAGCTAAAGGCACGACTCGAGTGACTAATTTATTGGATAGTGATGATATCCGCCATATGCTCAACGCGTTAAGCGCATTAGGTGTACATTATACACTATCTGAAAACAATACTGTGTGTGTTGTTAAAGGGCTAGGGGATGTGTTTACCACACAACCAACTGAGCCTTTATTTTTAGGTAATGCCGGCACGGCAATGCGTCCTTTATGCGGCGTGTTAGCGACATCTCCTATCAATACGATTTTAACGGGCGAGCCACGCATGAAAGAGCGTCCTATTGGTGATTTGGTGGCAGCATTGGCTGATGTCAATGCCGATATTCGTTACCTTGATGAAATCGGTTATCCAGCATTAGATATCCGTGGTCAGCGTTTAACGGGTGGACATATTGAAGTGGATGGCAGTGTTTCATCGCAATTTTTAACGGCAATATTGATGGCTGCGCCCTTATTCACCAGTGATTCTGAGATCCACATTAAAGGCGAATTAGTCTCGATACCGTACATTGATATTACTCTCGATATAATGAAAAAATTCGGTGTAAGCGTTACGCATAACCAATACAGGGTGTTTCATGTTAAGGGTAATCAATCCTATCAAGCCCCTGAAACCTACATGGTAGAAGGCGATGCGTCATCTGCTTCGTATTTTTTAGCCGCTGGTGCGATTAAAGGTGGAACAGTAACTGTAACCGGTGTCGGTAGTGTATCAGTGCAGGGTGATATTCGCTTTGCTGAAGTATTAGAAGCGATGGGGGCTAAAGTAACGTATGAACCAAACAGCATCACCATCACAGGCGCACCATTGACCGCCGTTGATATGGACATGAATCATATTCCCGATGCAGCAATGACCATTGCGACGACCGCTTTGTTTGCGACAGGCACGACAGCAATTCGTAACATCTATAACTGGCGTGTGAAAGAAACGGACCGCTTGTTTGCGATGGCAACTGAATTACGTAAAGTCGGCGCGACAGTGGTAGAGGGACATGATTTTATTGAAATTACGCCTCCTGCACACTTAACGCATGCACAGATTGATACATATGATGATCACCGCGTCGCGATGTGTTTCTCGTTAGTGGCCTTATCTAATACCGCCGTGACGATTAATGATCCTAAATGTACCGCTAAAACCTTTCCTGATTATTTTGTGAGATTGAAAAGTATTTGCCATTAATTATCGCTTGATACATATGTTATTAATGTCGTTATTACAAAGATAACTGCTAAACTTCCTTTATGTTTAACATTTAAGCGCGTATAATATCGCGCTTCAAATATAGCTAAGGATGTAATGGATTTGAATCATACTATACCAATTGTCACCGTGGACGGCCCAAGTGGGGCAGGTAAAGGGACACTTAGCGCACATATTGCTAATTATTTACGATGGCATTTTTTAGACAGTGGTGCCATTTATCGTGTTCTAGCGGTGGCTTGTCAACATCACGGCATAGAAATTCAAGATGAAGAATCGGTCGTTCCTTTAGCGTCAAGTTTAGATGTAAATTTTATTACCACGGAAAATCACACACGTATTATACTTGAAGGTGAGGATGTTACTGATGTTATCCGAACCGAAGATGTCGGTGCGTTAGCATCGCAAGTGGCCTCATTGACGCGAGTAAGAGAGGCATTATTACGCCGTCAACGTGCATTTGCGCAACTTCCAGGTTTAGTAGCCGATGGTCGTGACATGGGTACGGTGGTCTTTCCTAATGCGCCCGTTAAGATTTTCTTAACGGCTTCTCCTGAGGCACGCGCCGAAAGACGCTATCTACAGTTGAAAGATAAGGGGCATGATGTTAACATTGCGCGCCTTTTGAACGATATTCAAGTTCGAGACGAGCGGGATACCAATCGAGCCGTTGCTCCATTAGTCCCTGCCTCTGATGCTCATGTGCTTGATTCAACTGGATTAAATGCAGATGAAGTGTTTGCGAAAGTGCAACAAATTTTGACTAATGCGGAAATCCTTCCTCATTAGTTTTATTATGTTTGTTAAAGGATTAACGAACTTTGAACAATAACCCCGCATAACTTGGATGGAATGTGGATATTACTTAGAAGACTTAGATAATTAATATGTCAGAAAATTTTGCTCTACTATTTGAAGAAAGCTTACTACAGTTAGAAACACGTCCTGGTGCTATCGTTCGCGGTACTATCGTATCGATCGAAAAAGATATCGTACTAGTTGACGCAGGTCTAAAATCAGAGAGTGCTATACCAGCAGAACAATTTAAAAATGCCGATGGCGAGCTTGAAGTAGCCGTTGGTGATGTTGTTGATGTTGCATTAGATGCTGTAGAAGATGGATTCGGTGAAACGATCCTTTCTCGTGAGAAAGCTAAACGCCACGAAGCGTGGGTTGAACTTGAAAAAGCTTACGAAGAAAAAGAAACCATTAAAGGTATTATTAATGGCAAGGTTAAAGGCGGATTTACAGTTGAAGTTAACACTGTTCGCGCGTTCTTACCTGGTTCATTAGTTGATGTACGTCCAGTACGTGACACAACACACCTTGAAGGTAAAGAAATTGAATTTAAAGTTATCAAGTTAGATGCTAAGCGTAACAACGTTGTTGTTTCACGTCGTGCAGTTATCGAAGCGGAAAGCAGTGCTGAACGTGACGAACTACTTGCTAACTTAGAAGAAGGCCACGAAGTTAAAGGTATCGTTAAGAACCTTACTGACTACGGTGCGTTCGTTGACTTAGGTGGTGTTGATGGTCTACTACACATTACTGATATGGCTTGGAAACGCGTTAAGCACCCAAGTGAAATCGTTAATGTTGGTGACGAAATCAATGTTAAAGTCCTTAAGTTTGACAAAGATAAGTCTCGTGTTTCATTAGGTATGAAGCAAATGGGTAACGATCCATGGCAAGAAATTGCTGCACGTTTCCCAGAAAACAGCCGTTTATCTGGTGCAGTAACTAATCTTACTGACTATGGTTGTTTCGTAGAAATTGAAGACGGTGTAGAAGGTCTTGTACACGTTTCTGAAATGGATTGGACTAACAAAAACATCCACCCATCTAAAGTGGTTAACTTAGGTGATGTGGTTGAAGTGATGGTTCTTGAAATTGACGAAGAGCGTCGTCGTATCTCTCTAGGTCTTAAGCAATGTATCCCTAACCCATGGGAAGAGTTTGCTAAGTCTTACAATAAAGGCGATAAAGTATCTGGTAAGATCAAGTCAATCACTGACTTTGGTATCTTCATCGGTCTTGACGGCGGCATTGATGGTCTAGTTCACTTATCTGATATTGCTTGGAACAAAACTGGCGAAGAAGCGGTACGTGACTTTAAGAAAGGTGACGAAATTCACGCAGTGGTATTACAAGTTGATCCTGAGCGTGAGCGTATCTCTCTTGGTGTTAAGCAAATTGATGAAGACCCGTTCAATCAGTATCTAGCTGATTTCACTAAAGGTACAATTGTTACTGGTACTATCACAGCTGCTGATGCTAAAGGTGTTACTGTACACTTAGCTGACGAAGTTGAAGGTTATATCCGTGTTAGCGATTTATCTCGTGAACGTGTTGAAGACGCATCTGAAGTCGTGACTATTGGTGATAGCATTGAAGCTAAATACACTGGCGTTGACCGTAAGAATCGCGTTGTAACTCTATCTGTTAAAGCGAAAGACCAAGCAGAAGAGAAAGATGCACTTGAGAAAGTCAATCAAACAAATGATGACCAAGGTTCAACTAACGCAATGGCAGAAGCTTTCAAAGCAGCCAAAGGCGAGTAATCTTTTAGTCTGAAAATATAAAGGTGTAACAGCAACTTAACTTGCGTTACACCTTTTTTTCTGTAACTCTTATAAGACCCAACAATTATTTAGCTAAATAAGGCTCCAATAATGACTAAATCCGAATTGATCGAAACACTTATGTCTAGTTATGACGAAGTACAGACTCGTGATATTGAAGTTGCAGTAAAAGAATTATTAGAGTTCATGGCGCAAACATTACAGCGCGGTGAACGTATTGAAATCAGAGGTTTCGGTAGCTTTTCTTTGCATTATCGTGCTCCTCGAACTGGTCGTAATCCAAAGACCGGTGAATTGGTCGAATTGACGGGCAAATATGTTCCGCATTTTAAACCAGGAAAAGAATTACGAGATCGCGTAGATTTTTCTTAATATAGCGAAACAAAAGGGACAAATTGTGAAGGGATTATTTACTTTTTTAGTACTCATCATCGTACTCGTTATCGCGATTATCATTGGCTCACGAAATCAAGAGCTGATCACCATTAACTATTTGATTGCACAATCTGAATTACGTGAATCAACATTAATGGCTATTATATTATCCTTAGGGGTTGTCATCGGGATGTTGACAATGTTCGGTAGTTGGTTAAAGTTATCTTGGCAAGTTAAAAGCCTTAAAAACCAAGTAAAGCGTTTATCAAAAGAAGACTAATCAACTATGCTTGAATTGTTGTTTTTATTGCTGCCTGTTGCGGCAGGTTATGGCTGGATGATGGGGCGTAACAGTGTTCGCAATGCCCAACGAAAACAATCAAGCATCCTTTCAAAGCATTATTACAAAGGCCTAAATTTTCTTTTATCAGACCAACCCGATAAAGCGGTTGATACCTTGATAAAAATGATCTCATTAAACAATGATACGGTTGAAACGCATATTGCGATGGGCAACTTCTTTCGTCACCGCGGCGAATTAGACCGAGCTATCCGCATTCACCAAAACTTAGTCAGTCGTGATGAACTCCAAGGCACGCCACGTGAAAATGCATTAAGTGAGCTTGGGCGGGATTATATGTTGGCAGGCTTTTTAGAGCGTGCTGAAAATTCGTATTTAAAACTACTCGATAGCGATAAGCATCGTCCTGCAGCACAACAATATTTGTTTGAGATCTATCAAACCACTAAAGAGTGGGATAAGGCCATCGACTTATCGCAACGTATGCTCAGTGTTGATGACCAGCAACCCGAAGTCGCTCACCAGTTGTCCCATTTTTATTGTGAAAAAGCCCAGCAGTTCGTAAAACATAGCGATTACTCTGATGCTATTCCTTTTTTACATAAATCTATTGATATCGATGAACACGCAGTCCGTCCTTGGCTAATGTTAGGGCGCATTTATATCGAGTCGCAAGAATACCAAAAAGCAGCCGATGCCTTAAACCAAGTGCCGAGCAGAGATATTACGTGGTTCTCAGAGGCCGTACCTTTATTAGAGCAATGCTCAGCGGCATTACAAGACGATGACTTGTTAGAGAGCAGCTTAGCGCCATATTGGCAGGTCTGTGCTACGTCTTATTTGGCTAAGGTGAAATTAGCAGCCAAGCGAGGCGAAGATAAAGAAGCCACACAAATCTTGCTTGAACAACTCAAACAAAAACCAACTATGCGAGGGTTTAAGACCTTGTTAGGTTTTTTCGTCGAGCAACAAGATGACGAACAAATTCAAAATAGCCTAGCCTTACTGGCAGATCTAGTAGAAAAACAAATCCAATCCAGACCTAAGTACCGCTGTATTAAATGTGGATTCTCTGGTCGTCAAGTATATTGGTTATGCCCAGCCTGTAAACATTGGAGTGTTGTGAAGCCTATCAAAGGACTCGATGGGGAATAATTTAACTGTAAGAGAGTGTCTCAATGTCCCATGATCCAAAAGTAGTCGTTGCTTGTGATTTTAATCAATTATCTGATTTACATAATTTTGTTGATAAAGTCTCCCCAGATTTGTGTAAATTAAAAATCGGCAAAGAAATGTTTACTTACTTTGGCCCTGAAGCCGTAAAGCCTTTGGTTGCTAAAGGGTTTGATGTGTTTTTAGATTTAAAATTTCACGATATCCCGAATACGGTTGCTAAGGCATGTATTGCCGCAGCAGATTTGGGCGTCTGGATGATTAATGTCCATGCTAGCGGCGGTGAAAAAATGATGAGCCATGCCAAAGAAGGATTAGCACAGTTTGGTCAGGATGCGCCTAAGCTGATTGCCGTGACCGTATTAACGTCTATGGATGAACAACAGTTACATCAAGTGACACCGAATATTAGTGTGGCCGACCAGGTCAATAGACTGGCCTTTTTAACCCAATCAGCGGGACTTGATGGGGTGGTGTGTTCGGCGCAAGAAGCAGTGCAATTGCGTCAGATAGTGAGTAATGAATTTTTGTTAGTGACGCCAGGTATCCGACCTGTAGGTAGTGAACAAGGTGATCAAATCAGAGTGATGACACCCCCGCAAGCAATGTCTAGTGGCGTCAGTTATATGGTCATTGGCCGACCGATTACTCAGTCAGCCAATCCGTATCAAACGCTACTGGATATCAACGCATCTATAGATTAAGGGCGGCAGTCGCTTCCATATACTCAAGGTTTAGACTTTCACCTAAAGCATCAACCACCGCTTTATAAGTGACTAACCCTTTGTGTACGTTTAATCCGTTGAGCAAATGTGGGTCATCTAGCATCGCTTGCTTAGGCCCTTTATTGGCTAACGCTAAACCAAATGGTAATGTTGCATTGTTTAACGCCATTGTCGCGGTACGAGCCACGCCACCTGGCATGTTAGCAACACAATAATGTACCACATCATCAATGATATAGACCGGATCTTGATGCGTTGTCGCTTTTGAAGTAGCAAAACAACCACCTTGGTCAATAGCAACATCAACCAAAACTGACCCTTTTTTCATATTAGCGATATGTTCGCGGGTTAATAACTTCGGTGCCGCTGCTCCGGGAATTAATACCGCGCCGACTACCAAATCTGCAGCTTGAGTGTACTGAGTGATAGCATCGTTAGTTGAATAAACAGTGCGAACGCGACCACCAAAAATATCATCTAGTTCACGTAAACGTGGAAGTGAACGGTCTAAAATAGTCACTTCAGCGCCTAAGCCAATCGCCATTTTCGCGGCATTTGTACCAACAACACCACCACCAATGATCACAACTTGACCTGGAGCAACACCTGGAACGCCACCTAATAAAGTCCCGTTACCACCTTGGGCTTTTTCTAAATAATGCGCACCAGCTTGGATCGCCATGCGGCCAGCCACTTCACTCATTGGCGCTAATAAAGGCAATGCACCAAATTTATCAGTTACCGTCTCATAGGCAATACAGGTTGCTTTTGATTCGACTAACAACTGAGTTTGAGTTGGATCAGGCGCTAAATGTAAGTAGGTATACAATAGTTGACCTTCACGTAACATTTTACATTCATTGGGCTGCGGCTCTTTTACTTTTACGATCATTTCTGCTTCAGCAAAAATCTCAGAAGCACTATCAATAATCTTGGCACCGGCGAATGTGTAGTCTTCATCGGTGAAGCCAATACCTGCACCAGCTTGAGTTTCAACTAATACGGAATGCCCATGTTGCACAAACTCATTTGCAGCAGCTGGAGTTAAGCCAACACGGTATTCATGATTTTTTATTTCTTTAGGTACACCAATAATCATTTGCCAATCTCTGTCATAAATAAAAAACCGATTATATAGACTTTTGCATGGTGATAAATTTCTTATTTTTCAAATTTGCAGTATAATATTTTGCAAAATAACGATATGGCGAAATATTAAATGTTGATAAAAACACCAAAACACATTGATAACCTTGATCGTGCAATATTAAATGCGCTCCAAACCGATGGGCGGATGTCAAATGTCGATCTAGCGAATCAAATTGGCTTAAGTCCTTCACCGTGTCTAGAGCGAGTTAAACGTCTTGAACAACAAGGTTACATTACGGGCTACAGTGCCAGTGTTGACCCGGTTAAGCTTGGGGCGGCGATGTTGGTGTTTGTTGAGATCTCATTATCGAAAACCTCACCAGACATATTTGCAGATTTTTCAGCAGCGGTTCAGCAACAAGATGATATACAAGAGTGTCATTTGGTATCGGGTAACTTTGATTTTTTATTAAAAACCCGTGTGGCGGATATGGCGAGTTACCGTAAATTGTTAGGAGATACATTATTGCGTTTACCAGGTGTAAGAGAATCAAGGAGTTATGTCGTCATGGAAGAGGTTAAACATTCAAATAAAATTAAAATCAATATTACTGGACGTTAATTTGAACATAAGCTGTGGTAGAATATTCAATAGTATAAATATACTCAAACTAACTGGTTTTTTTCCCTCAATCAGATGCATTAATGTTAGGTAGATAATGGCTCAACTTACTGGTATTCAACGTATTTTCGAAACGGGCATGATCGTTTGCACCGTCCTTGCGTTATTCATTTTTTTATCTTTGATGTCATTTCATCAGGCTGATCCAGGTTGGACTCAAACAGGCTTGCAACCGGTCATCCAAAATTGGATGGGACCAGCGGGTGCTAAATTAGCCGATTTATTATTTTTCTCTTTAGGTTATTTAGCCTACAGTTTACCGTTTTTATTTGCGTTAATCGGCTGGCTAGCATTTCAGCAAGTAAAACAACTTTTAGATTTAGATTTTTTAAATATTGGTTTACGTCTCATTGGTGTGATATTTATCGCCATTGGGATCAGCGGTTTAGCCAGTATTAACTTTGATGACATGTATTACTTTTCTGCAGGCGGTTTATTTGGTGATGTCATTTCGAGTGCATTACTTCCGCAGTTTAATTTTGTAGGCACGACCGTTTTACTGTTAAGTTTTTTTGCCACGGGTTTTACGTTAGCATCAGGGATATCTTGGTTAGATGTGGTTGATGCCATTGGTGCTAGTACCTTGTGGGCGGGTAAAAAAGCCATTGCTATACCGCAAGGGGTAGGGCAGTTGTCATTGCCTAGTCCTAAGTTGTTATCAACTCAGAAAGACATGGATGATTCAGATGATATTTCCATCTCAACATTACGACCGACAGGGCCTGCGGCAGATGATCGTCCTTTTAACATCAAGCATGAAACGTTATATAAAGTGCCAGAAGAGATTTTAGATGATGAACCGGAGACCTTAATTAACGTAGATACAATGAGTTCAGATATATCATTAGGTGCCATTACCCCAGAAATAACCATTGATTATGATACTCCAGCACAAGCAGAACCTCTTATGGATGCTGCGGTGGTATCATCTCCACTAGTCAAAAGTGTGATGAAACATAAGCATGTAGAAAAACCAGAAGGCGAGCGACCATCGTTTGCGTTACTTGATCGTGCTGACAAGATTAAAAATCCGATTACAAAAGAAGAACTAGAGGGTATTTCACGTTTAGTTGAAGAAAAACTCGCTGACTTTAATATTTCAGCGCAAGTGGTAGGGGTCTATCCTGGCCCTGTTATTACCCGCTTTGAGTTAGATCTTGCCCCAGGCGTCAAAGTTAGCAAGATCACGACGTTATCCAAGGATTTAGCCCGTGCCATGTCCGCAATCTCTGTACGTGTGGTCGAAGTTATCCCAGGAAAATCAGTGATTGGTCTAGAATTACCTAATAAAAACCGAGATATGGTGAGATTAAGTGAAGTGATTGAGGGCGAATCATTCCAATCCGTTTCATCGCCACTAACTATGGTATTGGGAGCCGATATTTCGGGTAAGCCTGTGGTTGTTGATTTAGCCAAAATGCCACATTTACTGGTTGCCGGTACGACCGGCTCTGGTAAATCTGTTGGGGTAAACGTGATGATCTTAAGTTTGCTGTACAAGTCTTCACCTGAAGATGTGCGCATGATCATGATTGATCCGAAAATGCTAGAGCTATCGGTATATGAAGGGATTCCGCATCTATTAGCCGAAGTTGTGACTGACATGAAAGAAGCGGCTAATGCCTTGCGCTGGTGTGTTGGGGAAATGGAACGTCGCTATCGTCTGATGAGTGCATTAGGTGTGCGTAACCTCAAAGGTTATAACGCCAAAGTACTCAAAGCCATCGCTGATGGTCAACCGATTAAAGATCCATTGTGGCAACAAGGCGACAGTATGGATGCCCAAGCACCAGATTTAACGAAGCTACCGGCTATTGTGGTTGTGGTTGATGAATTTGCTGACATGATGATGATTGTGGGTAAAAAAGTCGAAGAATTAATTGCACGAATTGCCCAAAAAGCCCGTGCGGCAGGGATACATTTAATCTTAGCGACACAGCGTCCGTCAGTTGATGTTATTACGGGTTTAATTAAAGCCAATATTCCAACTCGAATTGCATTCCAAGTTTCAAGCAAAATCGATTCTCGAACTATTCTTGATCAACAAGGTGCTGAAGCATTATTAGGCATGGGTGATATGTTGTATTTACCACCGGGTACCGGTGTACCAACCCGTGTGCATGGTGCGTTTGTTGACGATCACGAAGTCCATGCGGTAGTGGGTGATTGGAAGAAACGCGGTGCACCCGAATACATTGATGAGATACTTAACCCTGAAGTCGGTGGCGAAGTACTTCTTCCTGGGGAGCAGGCAGAAAACGCGGATCAAGAAATGGATGTATTTTATGATGAAGCCGTTGCGTTTGTTACTGAAACCAGAAAAGCGTCGGTTTCATCCGTGCAGCGTAAGTTCCGCATTGGTTATAACCGCGCGGCACGTTTAGTTGAACAAATGGAACAAAGCGGCATCGTGTCGGCGCCCGGTCACAATGGTAATCGAGAAGTATTAGCTGCCCCCGCACCAAGAGATTAATAAGGATTCATATATGTACTCATTCAGTCAACATAAGCATGCTACACGTCTCGGCGTGGCGTTATGCCTATTGTTACTCACATCCAGTACTTTAGCAGAAGTAATCAATGATAAACCCGCACTGCGTGGTTTATTGGCAAAAATTACTACACTGCAAGCTAGCTTTACCCAGGTGGTCAATGACAGGGAAGGTAAGCCATTACAAACCAGTTCTGGTAACTTGATCTTACAACAACCTGACCGCGTTTATTGGCAGGTACTCGTACCAGATGAAACACGCTTAATCGCTAACGGTGAACGTGTTTTTTATGTCGATGAATTTGTTGAACAAGTATCCATTTTTTCACAAAAAGATATGGTCGCTAATAATCCATTAATGCTGCTAACATCGAGTGATGATCAAGTATGGGAACAGTTTTCGGTGGTACAACAGAACTTGGCTTTTGTGGTTACTCCGATCAACAATGAAGGCCAAATCACGCAATTAACATTACGCTTTATTCAAGATGAGTTAACTCAGTTTACGTTATTAGATAATCAAGGGCAGGTGAGTCAGTTTACATTAAACGGGACTGTATTAAATATGCCGTTACCCGTTAATCAATTTAGTTATGCTATTCCTGAAGGGTTTAGTGTTGATGATCAAACGCAATAAGTGCATGGACTAGGTTTGTCATGAGGTCATCTTCAGAACATACATCGATTACATCAGCAGCACCGACCACACCCTTGGCTGCGCGTATGCGGCCACATGATTTATCAAGTTATATTGGTCAATCACATATTTTGGGTGAGGGGCAGCCCTTAACCCAAGCATTACTCAATAAACAAGTGCATTCTATGTTGTTGTGGGGCCCTCCTGGCACCGGTAAAACCACGTTGGCGCAAATCATTGCCAATCAGGTGGATGCCAATCTTATTACACTTTCTGCCGTATCTAGTGGGGTGAAAGATATTCGTGAAGCGATGGCGATGACTCACCCTGGCATCACCACCATTGTCTTTGTTGATGAAGTGCATCGCTTTAATAAGTCACAACAAGATGCATTTTTACCCTACATAGAATCAGGTGCGATTACATTTATTGGTGCAACCACTGAAAACCCTGCGTTTAGTTGTAATAATGCACTCTTGTCACGGTGTCGAGTTTACGTACTGCAAGCCTTAAGCGATGATGAATTGATTGCCATTGCCAAGCAGGCATTATTGACCGATTCATGGCTTGTGGAGCAAGAACTACAAATTGATGATGATGCCCTATTAACGTTGGCATCCTTAGCATCAGGGGATGCTCGTCGAACCTTACTTTATCTAGAACTTGGTGCACAGTTAGCGATAGACAAACACATCACTAAAACGACCATTGCGCAAGCTGCTGGGCAAAAAGTTGCTCAGTTTGATCAGCAAGGTGATCACTATTATGATTTGTTGTCGGCATTTCATAAATCAGTCCGTGGTTCTTCATCGGACGGGGCATTATATTGGTACACGCGTTATTTACATGCCAATTCAGACCCGTTACCGATCATGCGCCGATTATTAGCGATTGCATCTGAAGATATCGGCCTAGCCGATCCGCGAGCGTTAGCGTTGTGTTTAAATGCATGGGATACCTATCATCGAGTTGGAGCTGCAGAAGGTGAACGAGCGATAGCTCAAGCGTGTGTGTATTGTGCTTTAGCACCCAAAAGTAATGCGCTTTACTCTGCTTTTAAAGCGGCCAAACAATTGGCGGCGGATACTTGTGATATGCCGGTTCCTAATCATTTGCGTAACGCACCAACTAAACTAGCCAAATCCCAAGGTCATGGGGATGGCTATCGCTATTCGCATAATGAAGATCATGCCGTTAGTGCTGGTCAGCAATATTTACCCGATAATTTACCCGAACCGCATTTTTATCAAGCAAATGAACGCGGTTTAGAACAAAAACTCAGGCAAAAACAAGAGTTCCTCGACCAATTAAACAAAACCGCTTATCATAGTAATATAAAAAATAACCCAACCTATCAAGGTAAACCTTAATGACATATTTGTTTGTTGCCATTGGCGGTGCACTGGGTGCGTGTTTTCGTTATTTTTTGATTAATCAAACACAACTGCTGATGGGGAAAGATTTTCCATACGGCACATTATTAGTTAATGTTGTTGGGTCATTTTGTATCGGTGCTATCTACGCGTGGTTAACTCACGTGAGCGAATTTCATGCTGCAGTTCGTCCGTTGATTATTGTCGGTTTACTCGGTTCACTGACAACATTTTCTACCTTTTCGTTTGATACGATTTTATTATTACAAAGCTCGCAGTGGCTTAAAGCGGGCGTAAATATTATTCTCAATGTCACCTGTTGTTTGTGTGTGACATGGGTTGCTCTTCACATTTTTAAAGGATAATTAAGTACATGTTAGATCCTAAGTTTCTTCGGGGTGAGTTAGCGCAAACGGCAGAACGTTTGGCAACTCGTGGTTATACACTGGACGTAGATACGCTTGCAGCGCTTGAGGCGCAACGCAAAGTATTACAAGCCAGCACACAAGATCTACAAAACGACCGTAACGTTCGTTCTAAGTCGATTGGAAAAGCCAAAGCATCGGGTCAAGATATCGCCCCTTTGCTAGCCGAAGTCGGAGAGCTAGGTGAAAAACTTGATGCAGCTAAAGCACAGCTAACTGAGTTATTAGCTAACATTGATGCTATTACTGCCGGTATTCCAAATTTACCGCATGAGAGTGTGCCTGTCGGTGTGGATGAAGACGACAATGTGGAAGTGAGTCGTTTTGGTACGCCAGCGACGTTTGCTTTTGAACCTAAAGATCATGTTGATGTCTCTGCGGGCTTATCGAATGGTTTAGATTTTGAAACCGCCAGTAAACTAACAGGATCACGTTTTGTGGTCATGCATTCTCATGTTGCCTCTATGCATCGTGCGTTAGCGCAATTTATGCTTGACAAACATACGCGTGAACACGGTTATGCTGAAGTGTATGTGCCGTATTTAGTAAATAGTGAAAGTTTATACGGAACGGGTCAATTGCCTAAATTTGGCGAAGATTTGTTTCATACCAAACCAGCAACCGAAGAAGGCCAAGGCTTATCTTTGATCCCCACTGCAGAAGTACCGCTCACTAATATTGTCCGTGATACGATTGTTGATGAATCACAATTACCCATCAAAATGACGGCTCATACGCCTTGTTTTCGTTCTGAAGCAGGTAGTTATGGGCGTGATACTCGTGGCTTAATCCGTCAACATCAGTTTGACAAAGTAGAGCTAGTTCAGGTTGTTAAACCAGAAGATTCGTTTGCAGCACTAGAAGCATTAACCGGTCATGCCGAGTCTATTCTACAAGCGTTAGAATTACCTTACCGTAAAATGAATTTATGCACAGGAGATATGGGTTTTGGCGCATGCAAAACCTATGATTTAGAAGTGTGGTTGCCTGCCCAAAATACCTATCGTGAGATCTCTTCATGTTCTAATATGCTGGATTTCCAAGCACGTCGAATGCAAGCTCGTTATCGTGCGAAAGGCGCTAAAAAACCTGACTTAGTGCATACTTTAAATGGTTCAGGGTTAGCGGTGGGTCGTACCTTAGTAGCGGTATTAGAAAACTATCAACAAGCTGATGGCTCAGTGGTTGTCCCGAAAGTATTACGCCCATACATGAACGGTTTGGAAGTCATTCCTGCGCAATAATGTGATGGCATCCAATGCAATAGTATTTATAAGCACTTAGCAGGCTTAGGTAAGCCTGCTAGTTTGCTTGCCATCTTTGCCGGACCCTTTGGTAATAATCGCTGTAAATGTCGGCTATTGCCAACCTCAGGCCCAAATTCATTACTTAATGCTTTGACCAAAGCTCGGATCGCCGGACTGGTATCATAGTCTTCATAAAACTGCCTAACAAAACGAATGATTTGCCAATGCGCATCATTCAGTTCAATGTCTTCTTGTTCTGCAATAATTGGCACGAGGGCTTCTTCCCATTGTAAATGATCTAATAAGTAGCCTTGCTCATCGGTTGCGATGATGTTGCCTTGTAATTGGTATGCCATTAATTCCGTGTCTCAGTTAAAAGTGAATATGTAAGTCGTCAGGTGCTATTGGTGGAAATTCATCAACCCAAGTTACCACTGTGTCGGCTATATTGTGTCCTTGGATGGGGGCTAGTGCCGTATCATCTCCGCGAAGTACTAAGATATCTTCCACATCATACAACGGTAAACTTTTAAGCATCTTTCCGGTATTTTTGCTGTGAACTGCGTTCTCATAATGCTCTGGTTGTAAGGACAACGCGGTGACGCCTAACCCTTTAATATGAATGGCACAGGTATGACCGACATTTCCTGCAGCCGCTGCACACTCAAACATATCTAAAAATGCTTGTGTATTATACGCATGTGCTTGATAACTTATGACGATATGTGCCATTAAATTTGCTCCAATTGCGGCGTGTTGTGGATCAAGGCATAAAATTGCGTTAATCCATAATCGTTGACGATATCACTATGGTAATTAGGTATATGTCTTGCCGCAGAGCTAGGGCAATAGCCAATCTCAATCGGTTGTTGGGTTTGACTAGCTGTATTTAAATGGCTTAGGTAGTTCATGACGCCATGATTGAGTGTATGCATTAACCCTTCAGCAAGAAAAAATATTTGCACAATCTGATGCTGTTGCTGCAGCTCTGTAATTTGAGTGATCAACTGATCACTGGATAACACAGCCGGTGACGATGTGACTAATATTGTGAAGGCCATAAAAAAAGCTCATACCATGAGGGATGAGCTTTATTATACTGATTATTATTACAAATCATAATTTGCGTTACATCGGTTAACTAACGCACGGTTTGCAAATTAATCGTCACTATTAAAGACACCTAAAAGGTGAAGTAGGGAAGTGAACAAGTTATACAGGTTTAAGTACATTGAAACCGTTGCTCGAATGTAGTTTGTTTCACCACCATGAATGATGCGGCTAGTGTCAAACAAGATTAAGCCAGACATAATAAAAATAATGGCAGAACTAATGGCCAGTGAAACCGCAGGTACGGCAAAAAATATGTTGGCAATCGCTGCAATAACCACCACTAATAAACCAACCATTAAAAAACCACCCATAAAACTAAAATCTTTTTTAGTGGTCAAAACATAACCAGATAAGGCAAAAAAGATAATCGCAGTACCGCCTAGAGCTTGCATTATTAAATCTGGACCGTTTGCCAGGCCTGCATAATAAGTCAGCATTGGACCTAACGCACCGCCCAATAATCCAGTAAAGGCGAAGATCCAAAACAGACCTGATGCTGAATCTGCTTTTTTATTTACAACAAACAACATAACAAACGCACCTAGGGTCATACCAAGTGACATCATAGGGCTGATGCCTATGTACATTGCTGCTGCGGCACAAAATGCACTGAACACTAATGTCATTGATAACAGCATATAGGTGTTCCGTAACACCTTGTTAGTTTCTAGTACCGAGGCTTGAGCTGGTTGAGCATAAACGGTATCTCTGTTCATCGTTTCCTCCACAGGAATTAAAATATATATAACCTACATTATGACTATTGTTATAGCCAAAAGTTTAATTTTCAAGTTCTAAATGCTAAATAAAGTTTAAAAAAATGGGAAATGTGTAATTAATAAGCAACAGAACATAAAAATGAAGTTTTTTTTAAAAAGGGGTTTACAAGCGAATAAAAGGTCTCTAGAATGCGCATCTCGTTACAGGGAACAACGCCAAACGGCATTGATTTTCAGTAGCGATAAACAATTTTTTTGTTTAAATAATGGATAGCTGGCAGAGCTCGGTTTAATGCACCTGACTTGAAATCAGACGTACGGTCAAACGTACCGGGGGTTCGAATCCCTCGCTATCCGCCATATTTATAGAAAACCCGCTTGGTTAAGCGGGTTTTTTTTTGCCTATTCATTTTGCCCTATTCATTTTGTCCTATTATGTTGGGCATGTCATAAAAAATCATTTTTATGACAATGTGACACAATCTATAATATATTACTCTCATTTATTGTCGTAAGTTGCCGTTAACATTACACACCATATTCGTACATTATTGATTAATTTTATAGTGGCGGTAAAACGACTTTATTCGAATAATGTATTAAAAAATGTGTACATTTATAACATTACATAGGTTATATGTGATATAAGACTTATGCTATTCTAACAATAGTTACTTTTTTCATGCTGGATTGATGACAGAAGATGTAGCGAAAGTCGTACGAAAACAATATTAATATTAAGGATGATTTAAAATGGTTAAAATTCTACTCGTAGATGACCATGAGCTTGTGCGTTCGGGGATTCGTTTAATTCTAGAAAGAGTTGCAGGATTTGTCGTCGTTGCTGAAGCAAAAAGTGGTGAGGATGCCGTCGCAAAGATGCACCGGATATTGTTTTGATGGATGTGGATATGCCAGGTATTGGTGGATTAGAAGCGACCAAACAAATCGTACGCATGTCTGAAAATACACGCGTTATTTGCTTATCCATGCATAACGAAAATCCAATTCCAGCAAAAGTTATGCAAATGGGCGCATTTGGGTTTATTACTAAAGATGCTGAACCAGAAGAAATGATTCGTGCAGTACATAAAGTTGCTGCGGGTCAAAAATATGTTGCTCCTGATATTGCTCAACAAATCGCGATTGGTAAATTGGACTTTAACGATTCAAATCCGTTCGAGCAGTTATCTGATCGTGAACTAGAGATTACCTTAATGCTAGTCAAAGGGCAACGCGTTCCTGGCATCGCTAACTCGTTAAATATCAGTGCTAAAACCGTCAATACTTATCGGTACCGCATGTTTGAAAAGTTAGATATCAGCACGGATGTTGAATTAACCCACTTAGCACTTCGCTATAAGTTAATCACTTCCGATACGTTATAATATTTAATCATAATGCCACTGAATATAGAATTTGATTACCAACCGTTTTTAGAAAAACTGACACACCATCCTGGTGTTTATCGCATGTATAACACTCAGGAAGATGTTATTTATGTCGGTAAAGCTAAAAATCTCAAGAAACGCGTGTCGAGCTACTTTAAAGTAAAACACGATAACTCCAAGACGCAAGCACTTGTGTCACAAATTGCTAATATGGACGTGACTGTCGTTAGCAGTGAGACCGAAGCGTTTATCCTTGAAAACAATTTCATCAAGAAATATCGTCCACGCTATAATGTATTATTAAAAGACGATAAATCGTATCCCTTTATTTTTATCTCAGATCATAAACACCCTAAAATTTCTATGCACCGCGGACCACAAAAGCAAAAAGGCGAATACTTTGGGCCTTATCCTAGCATGTGGGCGGTGAAAGAGAGCTTACGCACGTTTCAGAAGATTTTTCCAATCCGTCAATGCGAAGATTCTTATTATCGCGCGCGAACTCGTCCGTGTTTACAATATCAAATGCAACGCTGCAGTGCGCCTTGTGTAGAAGGGCATGTAACGGATGCAGAATATGATGAACAAGTATTGTTAGCTAAGCTCTTTTTAAAGGGTAAAGATCAACAAGTGATCGATACCTTAGTCAAACAAATGGAACAAGCTAGTATTGATTTACGCTTTGAACAAGCTGCCAAAATACGCGATCAAATTGGTGCATTACGTAAGGTGCAAGAACAACAATGGGTGAGTGGTGCACAAGAGGAAATGGATGTTTTCGGATTTGCATATAAACATGGCGGTGCATGTGTTCAAGTTATGTTTGTGCGTGATGGCAAGTTATTGGGTGCAAAATCATTTTTTCCAAAAATCCCAACAATTTTAGGAATTGATGACGCGATACAGTCTTTTATATTGCAATTTTATTTGGCTGGGAATAAAACGATCCCAAAACAAATCGTTCTGCCCCAAGCATTACCGGAGCAAGATGCTGTTGCAGATGCGCTCAGTGAACATGCCAAGTGTAAAGTTAAATTCTTTAGTGGTGCACGAGACAGTAAACGCCGTTATTTAGAGTTAGCAAATAAAAATGCAGATAACGCGCTGATTAGCCAACAAACTCAACAAAAATCAATGTTTGCTAGGTATAAAGATCTTGAATCTGTGATTGAGCGGGATGAACCAATACAACGGATGGAATGTTTTGATATTTCACACACCTCGGGTCAACAAACCGTAGCTTCATGTGTGGTATTTAATCGTGATGGACCGATAAAGTCTGATTATCGTCTGTATAATATTGAAGGTATCACGGGCGGGGATGATTATGCCGCGATGGCACAAGTATTAGCGCGTCGCTACAAATACACGCAACAAGATGAAGATAAAATCCCTGATATCGTGTTTATTGATGGTGGTAAGGGTCAACTAGGCCAAGCAGAAGCCCATTTTGAAAAATGGCCGTATGCTAAAAAACCGTTATTAATAGGGGTAGCCAAAGGCACAAGTCGTAAAGCCGGACTTGAAACATTAATCATGGCTGGCTCACACGAAATTATTCCAATGAATCCTGACCAACCGGGCTTACATTTGATTCAACATATTCGAGATGAATCCCATCGTTTTGCCATAGCAGGACATCGCAATCGTCGCCAAAAGATAAAAACAACGTCTACCTTAGAATCTATTCCTGGGGTAGGGGGCAAACGACGTCAAGCACTATTAAAGTACATGGGCGGATTACAAGGTCTGAAAAAAGCGAGTCAAGATGAAATACAAAAAGTACCGGGAATTAGTGCTCAACTGGCTGAAATCATATATGATCACCTACATACCTAACCTTAATAAGTAGTATATGTATACTTTACCTAACCTTATCACCATGTTTCGCGTCGTCCTTATACCTGTTTTTGTCGTTGTATATTTTCTTGATTGGCGCTGGGCACATGAAGCGGGTGCATTTATTTTTTGGTTGGCTGCCATTACCGATTGGTTTGATGGCTACTTAGCTCGAAAGTTAAAACAAAGTAGTGCATTTGGCGCGTTTTTGGATCCTGTCGCAGATAAGTTAATTGTCGCTACCGCATTAATTATGATTACTCACACATATCAAACGTTGTGGATAACGATCCCTGCGATTATTTTATTATCTCGTGAAGTATATGTGTCGTCCTTACGCGAATGGATGGGGCAGATGGGCTTAAGTAGTAATGTAAAAGTGAGTTTCATCGGTAAATGTAAGACAACCGCTCAAATGCTTGCCTTAATAGGCTTACTTTCAGGGATGGAATACTTTTTAGACTTTCGAATTTTTTGGGTGAGTTTAGGATATATTTTACTGTACGCAGCCACTATTTTATCGTTGTGGTCAATGTGGCTCTATACTGCAGCAGCTGTGCCTGCATTGAAAAGTGCTAAATAGCGCTGATTAAATGCGCGAATTGTGTAAATATAATGCATTCAATCATTATTTAGCATCAAACTTAAAAAAAAGTGATTTTTACTGTTGACAGTTTTTATCTGGAAGGTACAATGCACGCACTTCTTCAGAGAGAGGCCATTTCTCTAAAGACAAAGCGGGAATAGCTCAGCTGGTAGAGCACAACCTTGCCAAGGTTGGGGTCGCGAGTTCGAATCTCGTTTCCCGCTCCAATTTCTCTTCGAGAGATTGGGAATGTACATTCTGGCGGAATGGCAGAATGGCTATGCAGCGGATTGCAAATCCGTGGATCTCGGTTCGACTCCGGGTTCCGCCTCCACTATACTTACGCAATGTCGTAAGCACTCGTTGCCCGGGTGGTGAAATTGGTAGACACAAGGGATTTAAAATCCCTCGCTCGTAAGAGTGTGCCGGTTCAAGTCCGGCCCCGGGCACCATTATCTTTTCTTAGATATTGGCACTTCAGGGCTTTCAGCCAAAACAAAAAAAACACTCCTTTTGACACCATTACCCGTATAATTGAATTTGTAATTTTAATTGTTTAAGGGTCAATATGTCGTTGTTTCGTTGGTTAGTCGCTATTGTTATCTGTCTGGCTGTTTTTGCGAGCCTAGGCTTGATTAAATATAATCAAGTTATGGCTGCGATTGCTTTTGGCGAATCATTTCCCGAGCCAAGTGAAACGGTACATGCACAAACACTTACTCCCTCTCAGTGGCGCGCGACATCGTTGTTGTCTGGAGAAACCGTTGCCCCACAATTAATTATGTTAACCAACCAACAAGCCGGTATTATTACCGCCGTTAATGGTCAGTCGGGTCAACGCATCGCTGAAGGCACTGTGTTTATACAAATAGACATAAGCGAAGAGTTGGCTCAATTAGCCGCTATTACTGCGCAAATTACGCTAGCACAACTCGATGTAGATAGATTAGGCCGTTTAATTAAGGTTAATGCATCAAGTAAAGAGCAATACGATCGTGCTCAAGCTCAACTTAATGTCGTTAACGCTCAGGCTGATGCGCTCAAAGCGAATATAGCGAAAAAACAAGTAATGATACCGTTTACTGGGATCTTAGGTTTACATTCGTTAGAAGTGGGGCAATATATTGAAGCCAATACAGCGTTAGCCACAGTCATTGGTAATCTTGATCCTATTTGGGTTGAAGTTGACATACCCCAAGCGCTATCTGATCTTTCTGTCGGTATGTCCTTGCCCATTTATTATCAAGACCGCCAAGTACAAGGTTCGATTGTTGCCCGATCACAGGTGCTCAATCCTATCAATCGTTCGATAAAAATGCGAATGGCTGTTGCTAATCCAGATAAACAGCTTACTCCAGGCAGTTTTGTGCAAGTCGCTATTCCTTCTACATCCGAACAAACCGTGTTTGCTATAGCTGATACGGCTGTCAGATATTCTCCCCTTGGCAGCTTTGTGTTTGTGCTAAAACTGGATGACAATAACCAATATAGAGCCGTTCGCCAAGAAGTGACGGTTTTAGCAAAGCAAGGTAATCAAGTTATAATTAGTGCTGATTTTACTACTGACTCAATGATTGCAACTTTAGGGGCATTTAAGTTGCGTGAAGGAATGTGGGTTAAGGTAGCGGAGCAACCATAATGGCTGATTTGGACAAAGAAATTAGGGCATTCAATACACCGAGTTGGTTAGATGTGCTTTCGACCAAACCGGTCATAGCAATTGTATTATCACTCGCTATCGTGCTGATTGGTGTGCGTGCTGCAACCGATTTACCGATCCTGCAGTTTCCAAAATTAGACAGTGCTTCAATTGAAATTACCACACCTTATGTTGGTGCTTCTGCTGAAATTGTACAAGGCTTTGTTACTGATCCAATTGAAAAAGCCGCCGCTTCGGTCCCAGGCATAGATTATATTGATTCAGCGACCACACCGGGATTATCTCGAGTGACAGTATGGTTAAACCTCAACGTAGATAGTGCCAAAGCGTTGGCCGAATTATCAGCACGTTTAGACCAAATCCGTTTTGAATTACCTCAAGGCGCAGAAGATCCAGCTATTCAAGTGGTACGAGCGGATCGTCCGTTTGCCGTTTTTTACCTAACAGTCTTATTTGATGAAGAAAACGCTAACATATCCCGCTCCGATGTGTCTGATTATTTATCGCGTCGAGTCGTGCCGAATCTGTCTACCATACCCGGTGTGCAACGAGTCAATCTTGAAGGGGGTAGGATCCCTGCAATGCGTATTTGGTTAAATAATAACAAAATGAACGCGTTGAATGTCTCTGCAGATGATGTTGCTACAGCGTTACGCGCCAATAACTTAGTTGCGACCATTGGTCGCAGCGAAAACGACATGCAACGGATAAGTTTGATGGCTAACACGTCATTACGAACGGTCGCCGATTTTGAATCATTGATAGTGCGCAACGTCGGAAGTTCGGTACTCAGGATCAGTGATTTCGCGCGTGTTGAACTTGGTGAAACGGAAGGGGAGACCAGTGCGCGCTTTAATAAGGATACCGTGTTGTACATTTCTGTATGGCCGTTACCGGGTGCTAATGAAATTGATATTGGTGATCGCGTGTATGCCAAATTAGCGCAAATTAATCCGACGCTACCGCAAGGCATGACTATTACTGACGGCTACGATGGTACTATTTATATGCGCTCTGCGTTATTAGAGATTTTTATCACCTTGGCCGAGACTATTTTATTAGTGGGCTTAGTGGTTATTATTATGATGGGGTCTATACGCACTGCACTCGTGCCCTTAATTACAATTCCTATATCGATATTAGGCGCGATTGCTGCGATGACATTGATGGGTTTTAGTTTAAATCTGCTTACTGTTCTTGCTGTTGTGTTATCAGTTGGATTGGTGGTTGATGATGCGATTGTTGTTGTTGAAAACGTCGCTCGCCATATGCGCAACGGGATGACGCGAATAGATGCTGCGTTGATTAGTTCACGTCAGTTACTCACCCCAATTTTGAGTATGACGATTACATTGGCTGCGGTATATGCACCAATTGGTCTGTTGACGGGATTATCAGGGGCGTTATTTAAAGAGTTCGCATTTACCTTAGCGATAGCTGTCCTAATTTCAGGGTTTGTAGCCATTACTTTATCACCGATAATGTCTGCGTACGCGAGTGCGGAAGGTGGGCATGAAGGTAAATTCACCCTCAAGGTCAACGCTGTCTTTGTTAATTTACAAGCATTTTACGCACGGTTTTTACACCGTTCAGTCGTGTGGCGAAATCAAATTTTATTTGTCGCGGTATTTTTGTCGCTACTCAGTGTCCCGTTTTACCTTTTTTCATTAAAAGAATTAGCCCCAACAGAAGACCAATCAGGGATGAATATTATTGTTGAGTCAGCGCCTGAAGCGTCACTAGCCTATAGCATGCGAAACATGGATGGCGTGGTGGATACGATGAGCCAATTAGAAGGCAGTAAATTCATCTGGCAAATCGTCAATCCTGGCGCGACATTTGGGGGCATAGATTTTGTGTCACCAGAAGAGCGTGACCAAAGTGTACAAGATTTATATTGGCAAGCATTTGCAATGCTATCTAGTGTACCTGGAGTTAAAGCGTTTCCCATCTTGGAGTCGCCGTTACCTACAGCTGGTAATTTTGATGTGGAAATGGTGATAATGAGTACCGACCCATATCTTGATATGCAACGTTATGCGCAACTTATGTTGCAACAAATCAATCAATCAGGGAAATTTTTGTTTGCCGATACCGATTTAAAAATTGATTTACCGCAAGTTCGATTTCTTTTAGATCGCGATAAAATTGCCGATCTAGGGATGGACTTACAATCAGTCACGTCGCAGTTAAATATTCTTCTATCTGGAAATTACATCAATCGTTTTGACCAATTAGGCAAAGCTTATAGAGTCATTCCTATGCTAGAACAAAGCGGGCGCTTAACGCCTGACGATATATTATCATTACAAATACGCACACCTGCTGGTGATTTAATTTTAGTGAGTAGTATTGCACAACTGAGTACTGAAGTAGGTCCTCGCGTTTTGTCAAAGTTTCAGCAAAAAAATGCGTTTCGTTTATTTGGCGGCGTCATTCCTGGCACGACCAAAGAACAAGCGTTACAAGTTATGGAGCAAGCAGCCAATGATATTTTACCATTGGATTACACCACGGATTATGCGGGCGAATCACGCGAAATCAGACGTGAAGGCAATTCGTTAGAAGGGGTATTGTTCGTCGCCCTGATCTTTGTGTATTTGTTACTTGCGGTGCAGTTTAATTCGTTTCGTGACCCGTTGGTGGTGTTACTCGGTTCTGTGCCATTAGCATTGTCTGGTGCATTGATGTTTGCGTTTTTGGACTTCACGACGATTAATATCTATTCGCAAGTGGGTTTTATCACTTTAGTAGGCTTGGTTGCTAAAAATGGTATTTTAATTGTCGAATTTGCTAATCAAATGCAAAAAGAAGGATTATCAAAATTAGCAGCAATCGAACAAGCTGCACAAACGCGCTTACGTCCGGTGTTAATGACGACCGCAGCAACCGTATTAGGGCATTTTCCATTAGTATTAGTTACCGGTGCTGGGGCTGAAGCGAGAAATAGTATAGGTATTATTCTGGTGGCAGGTATGATTTTAGGGACATTGTTCACATTAGTGGTATTACCCAATGTGTATCTGGTGTTGGCATCAAATCATCAACCTCAAACACGCGATAATAAAAGTGTTGTCAATGTCTGAAACGTTGTGGCTTGAGTTTATTACTATTGCTGGCGTGCATTTAATTGCGGTGGCGAGTCCTGGTCCTGATTTTGCTATTGTGTTGAAGCAAGTCATTAACCAAGGACGGCGAGCCGCTATTTTTAGTAGTGTTGGCATTGGTTTGGGGATCATGTTACATGTTATGTATTCTATATTAGGCTTGAGTTTACTGATTAAAAACACCCCTATGTTGTACAACATTATGCTGTATGCCGCTGCGGGGTATTTATTTTATATTGGTGTGTTAGCGCTGCGTAGTCAACCCTCTGAATCTACCGTTATTGCACTAAATGATAATGGTGTGGCTTCTCGTTCGGGTAGCAAAGGGGAGCAAACCATTTGGCAAGCGTTTCGACTTGGCTTTGTGACTAACGGACTTAATCCTAAAGCGACGTTGTTCTTTTTGTCCTTATTTAGCGTTATTGTTGCTCCAACAACTACTGATGCTGTGCGCTGGGGTTATGGCGTCTATCTAGCCGTTGCAACGGGGATATGGTTTGTGACATTAAGTATCTTGCTGTCAAATTCCCATATTGATCAATATTTACAGCGATATAGGCACGTTATTGATAGATTGATGGGCGTGGTATTGATAGTATTAGCAATCAGTTTAGTTTTGTTTTAATTTGTATAAAGAGTCTTATGTCCTCACCTAATACCCCGATAGAAGCTGCTTTAAGTGGTCAGTATGTATTTAATATTAAAGCGTTATTACGTTATTCCCATGACAAAACCAAAGCGCAAATATTCCCCTTTATTGGTGCAATGATGCTTGCGTTTGCGGCTGTCATTGTTTTTTCGATGATATTATTGTCGGTTTTCAGCATTTCTAATCCGCTTGAAATAGAGCGTGCGACAGCACTGCAATTAGAAATGTTACTGATGTTTTTTATGGCACCTATCATTACCGCTTTTTTAGTGATGGGGATCCGCTCTGCGGTAGCAAAACCGATTAAACCGTTAGATATGTTGGCATATTTTCCTCGTATCTTTTTACTCGGTATGGTGTCCATTTTCATTTCATTGTGGATCAGCGTTGGCTTTCAACTCTTTATTATTCCAGGCCTATATTTATGGGTTGTGACCTCATTAGTGTTACCATTGATGGTCGATAAAGGGGTTCCACCTTTTCAGGCCATTAAACTATCATTTATATTGACGAATAAATATTTAAGTTCTTTTGTGTTCATTCACGGCATTATTTTGTTGTTAATTATCGTTTCAGCTTTAACGTATGGACTATTATTCTTCTATACAGTCCCTTTTATGCTGACGTTAAAAGGTAAGATTTACGCAGACTTAGTAGGATACCAAATTGAAAACGATATCATCGAAACACAAGAATCAAGAAAAGATGACACCACTTTCGATGCTTAGAACCATTGTATATGTGGGCTTTGTCTGTGTGATAGCATGGGCGGTTATCTACCCATTTTGGACGTCATCGAATCTATCGGATAACATTCTCACCGCAGGTATTGATCCATTTGCACCTGAGTTTACGGACGATTATCCGGTTCCTGATTTTGCTAGTTTTACGGATGTGAAAGAAAAAAAAACAGTATACTTCGATTTTATTCGACATTTCGCTGAACAAAATAATGCGATCTTATTACAAAAACGAGCACTTATTTTATCCCTTGAATCCCAGTTAGCTGAATTAGGTCAACCAGACTTGTCTTTTGCAGACTTTGTAAATGAATATATTGAGAAGTCCGATCAAGAAAAAGTCTCATTTTTAATTAATGAATACCAAGTCAAAGAACTCAATAGTCATGATGCCATAGCACGATTATTACTTCGCGTACACACAGTGCCTGTTGAATTAATTCAAGTGCAAACGGCCAACGAATCTGGGTGGGGAACGTCCCGCTTTGCCACTCAAGGCTATAATTATTTTGGTTTGTGGTGTTATCGTAAAGGTTGTGGCTTTGTGCCGAGCCGCCGAAATGACGGTGCGTCTCATGAGGTGGCTAAGTTTAATTCGCCTGCTGAGGGCATGTATCAATATATCCGTAATTTAAATCGCAATCGAGCGTATCGTGAATTACGTAATACACGTGCTGAATTGTTTGATGATCCTAGCATGAGTCAAGATTCCTATGAACGGGCGATGGCATTGACACATACTTTAGGTGCTTATTCGGAGCGTGGTGACGAATACATCGATGAGTTACAAGCGATGTTACGCGTGAATAAACCTTTTTTAAATGATATAAAAAATAGAGATAAATAGTGAAATTACCAACATTGATACTGGGCATCGCGTTAAGCTTATCAAACCATGTTAACGCACAAGATAAAGATAAAGATAATGCAATACTATCCACTGTGATTACGACTGCGCCATCGACCGAATTATTAGAAGTTGAATATAAGACCTTTTACAGCCATACGCGCAAGTTATCTGGTGATGATATTACTGCATTACGATTTGCTTTTGGCTTTACGAATATTCATGCCGACAATTCATTATGCCATATCGACAATGCGTATATTCATACCCAAAAAGTAGATATTCCGTTAACCGTTTCTGCCGAGCAACGTTTTAGTATTCCATCCGAGAAAGCCTTGCGCTTAGCAGATGCTAAAGTCGTCTTAGCTCTTCGTGAACAAGCCAATCATTGTGATATTAATGTGCAAATTGAAACGTTACCGGAATACCTCAAAGAACAATATACCCAAGCGGATATGAGTTTTATGTTAAATCAATATATGGCGTTTTTTGATGAGATGGGTGGTTTTATGTCATTTTTGATGCCGCAAGTGAGTGGGCTGCAATTGCGTTTTGACGATGATAATCTCAATGCTGATTTAGGTAATCAACTTACAATTGTTCAAGGTATTTTACGTTTGTCTAAAGCCCAAATTGGGGCATTAAAAGATATTACTTTGCCGCATGCACCTTTGCGTATCACGGCACTGACAGAGTCCAACTAACGGCTATGCACTTAAGGGCTTTTCACTTCACATCTAAATAATTAAGTTGATATAAGATTTGTTTTTCTAAACGATCTACTGCTTCTTGACCTGCAACATATAATTCCTTGGCTTTTTCGAACTCAAGTAAGCCAACATCACGCAAATGGGGCTCGATTAAAATATCAGGGGGATCGCCTGCTAGTCTGGAGCGTGTTACTCGTGCTTGCATGATATCCAGGCTATTACTCATGACACTCATGATACCAGGTGGAGTAGGGCCATTGTCTTTAGGCTCAGGAGAAAACCAACTACGGATAAATCCTTGAGTTTTAGCTAATGTTTCATCGGTCTTTTGTTGCGCTCGAACATGTGCTTGCGTATTTCTATCGAGCATTTCAGGTCTAAAATCAGCACTTAAATTTACGGCAATGACAAAGTCAGCACCTAGGCGACGACATAAATTCACCGGTACCGGATTAACGACGGCACCATCAACGAGCCAACGACCATTAAATTTTACGGGTGGAAATAAAGCGGGAATTGCGCAAGATGCGCGAACGGCTTCAACGACTTCACCCTCCCTAAATACCACTTCTCTTCCAGAGTATAAATCGGTTGCGGTCAATGCAAAAGGTTTTTGCATTTCACTAAAGTTAACAGCTGAAAATTCATCTGCAAGTAATTTAAAAACTTGTTCGCCACTGGCTAACCCGCCGCGACTTATCCCAACGCCAAGTAAACGCAAGACTTGCCAATCACTCAACTCAAACGCCCATTCTTTTAATTTATTAAGATTACCAGAAGCATAGGCAGCACCGACATAGGCTCCAATTGAACAGCCAGTAACAACATCTATTTTTATACCAAGGGCTTCTAAAGCATCAATAATCCCCAGATGGGTCCATCCTCTAGCCGCGCCTGCACCTAATGCTAATCCAATCTTCATAGTGACCTTATTTATTTTAATTCAAGGATCTCAATTGTAGTGTTTTCTACATTGCTGGTTGTTGTATAGACTTGTTCAATTATAGCTGAATTAGTTAATTGTGGCTCGTCAAAACCAATATCACCATCAATGACAGGCTCACCTGTCGTAGTGATCCCTGTGAAATCATATAATGAATCATCGGCTAAATGTGACGGCACAACCTGTTGTAGTGATTTTGCCATTGACGCAATACGTGTAGGAAAACGTTTGTGCCAATCTTGTAACATGAGTTTAATTTGTTTACGTTGCAGGTTTTCTTGTGAGCCACACAAATTACAGGGAATGATTGGATAACCTCTGGATTCACTGTATTGCGCAATATCTGCTTCAGCACAAAAGGCTAAAGGACGAATGACAATCTGCTCGCCATTGTCAGACACCAATTTAGGTGGCATTGATTTTAGTTGACCACCATGAAACATGTTCAAGAATAATGTTTCAAGCATGTCATCACGGTGATGACCTAGTGCGATCTTGGTGGCGTTATATTTTTTTGCTGTTTTATATAAAATAGCGCGACGTAAGCGTGAACATAAGGCGCACGTGGTTTTACCTTCAGGGGTTTTTTCTTTTACAATACTGTAGGTATCTTCATTTACGATGTAATGTTCTATGCCTAATTCGGTCAAATATTCAGGCAGTACATGCGCGGGAAAACCAGGTTGTTTTTGATCCAAGTTTACTGCAAATACTTCAAACGATATTGGCGCAACTTGCTGTAAATAAAGTAAATTATCTAACATTGTATAAGAATCTTTACCGCCTGACAAACAGACCATTACGCGATCACCATCTTCAATCATGGCATATTGAGTAATCGCTTGGGCGGTGAGTTTACGAAGTTTGTTTTGCAGTTTTGTATTGACCATAATTGCGCCTAGTGTTGTCTAAGCCATAATTATAAACTGATTAATGCCTAGGTGAAATAAAACCATCTGGTTTGATGGTTAATACATCACAATTGATATTATTCATAATATGCTCTGCAGTATTGCCCAAATTATGATTGGTAAATCCGGTCTGACTGCTACTGCCGATAATCAAGAGATCTGCATGAATATTATTGGCGACGGATGGAATCACCTGTTCTGGTAACCCTTCTTGGGCATACAAATTGTCACCACGGATATGATGGCGTAAACCGAACATATATAAGGCTTCTTTATGATGATTTTGAATCGCGCCATTAAGTGCGTTAAAGGTAAAGCTTGGACTGGATTTGGCTAGTGGCAGCGGGATCCGCGGATAAGCATTGACCAAATGTACATTACTCGAAAATAAACGAGCTAAATCCTCAGCTGTAGAAGTTAATTTTTCGTTTAAATCATTGTGATTACGGTCTTCATCTCCGGTATTCACCGCCGCTAATATTTCAGCGTACGAGGGCCATTCATTATGTTTAACGAGTAAAACAGGAATTGGAGATTTACGCATTAAATGCCAATCAATAGGCATAAAGAGATGACTCGTAACAGTATCATGTTGCTTGGTAGACTTGATAATAATATCAGCCTGCTCTTCAGCTGCGGTTTCCACAATACTCTCATACTCACGTTTATTCCAATTAATGGCAGTCAGCGTCCGACGTGGTAACTCATAAGACTCGATCAAATCTGATAAGGCTTGATATTGATCGGCTATATATTCAGCTCTAAACTCGTCTCGTTCTTGCGGAGACAACATCGTTGTTAAGTCATAAGTGGGATGGTATACGGTCATTAAGACCATCAGTTTAGCGCCCGTTTTATTGACTAAATCAATACCACGACGTAAAGCAGGTTGCTCAATCTGTGAGGGGTCTACCACCACTAATACAGAGTTTATATCTATCATAATTTCAATCCGAGCTAATGTACGCTTGAACTATAAAATGTCAGTTAGATTTATACTACTGTTAAACCAGTTTCAGTTGATTAAGATCATATTTATGACGTAGAAAACTACGCCATTTTGATTAATAGTTCGTTATGTAAGCCTTGTGAACGATTATAGATGGTTTCGTAATCAATGATTTCAATTAGCTTACCGTCAACCTTGATCAAGTTCTCTTTTTGAAAACGAGTCAATAAACGGGAAATCGTTTCTACGGTTAACCCTAAATAATTACCAATTTCATTACGGGTCATCGATAAGTTAAATTGTTTGTCCGAAAAGCCACGTTCAGAGAAACGTTGCGACAGCTGGGCTAAAAAATACAGTAGACGTTCTTCCGCTTTACGTTTATTTAGCAACATCATCAATTCCTGACTTTGTTTGATATCATCACTCATACAGGTCATGATTTGCTTACGTAAATTAGGGAATCGCTCTGCCATTTGTTCGAGTGTTGTGTAGGGGACTTCGCAGACCATAGAGGTTTCTAGGGCTGTTGCACTAGACTGGTGATGCTGTGTACTCAGCGCATCAAAGCCGATGAGGTCGCCTGGAAAGTGAAACCCAACAATCTGCTCTTGGCCATCACTCGTTGTAATATATGACTTAAATGAACCACTACGAACCGCATAAAGGGATTTAAATTTACTTTGCGCTTCGACGAGTAAATCATGTTTATGTAACGGTTTTTTTCGTTCAATGATTTCGTCTAGTGTTTTTAGTTCGTTTTCGTCAAGACTAACGGGTAAGCATAAATGTGAAAAACTGCATGACTGGCAGTGTATCGAAAAGTCCATTTTATTCATAATGTTGTGCACGCCATTAAAATTAAGAAAGGATATTAATTTTTATTATTATCATTTCATTCTAGTGTATTAAGGTCATAGTTAGCAATGTGATCGCCGAAATAATTAATATTACAGAAATTAATTTTCGCGCTAATGGTTGTGTAAATAGCTCATGTAAATATTGTCCACTCATACTGGTTGCAAACACGGCTGGCAATGTACCTAAACCGAAACAAAGCATGACTAAAGCTCCATTTTTTGCGCTGCCTGAGCCCATTGCCCATGCTAAAGTAGAATAGACTAGACCACACGGCAGCCATCCCCAAATCATGCCATAAGGTACTGCTTTCATTGCATTATTTAATGGTAAAAAACGAGCTGACAATGGTTTGATTAATTTAAAAAAACGTCCACCAATGCGTTCTAACCAAGTTAACGATTGCGTAAAACCGCCAATATAAAACCCTAATAACAGGAGTAAAACACTGGAGAAAATAATTAAGATTTTTGGGCTGATAAAGGTATGTTGCGTTAACATATCACCGGAATATCCGACGGCAGCGCCTGCTATCGAATAACTAAAAATGCGACCAAAGTTGTAGGCAGCTAAGAGGCGATAACGGCCAACGGATGGTGTTGCACTAAAAAGTAAGCTACTAGCAATCCCACCGCACATACCAACACAATGTACACCGCCGGCTAGACCGATGAGTAATGCAGTTATATAGATTGAATCCATATCGAGCAACGACTAGTGGCTATCCGGCTTGTGGTCAGCCGAAGTGGTATCAGGTGCTGTAGGGGACGTTGTTGATGGGGGAGAGGATTTAGGTTCAGCTGCGGTTTGGGGAGCGGGTGTAACAATATCTGACACGTCATCGTCAAATAAAATCGCGGATCCTTGTCGTTCTAGATCATCAAACTGATTTGCTTTTACCGCCCAAAAAAACACAAGCAGCGCAATAGCGACGATAATAATCGCGATAGGTATTAAGACATATATGACATTCATTTAGGCAAATCCGATTGCTGAAACGACAAAAGTCGAGATGAGTTATAAACAACAATAATAGAACTAATTGACATACCCAAGGCAGCCATCCAAGGTGTGAGTATACCAGTTATAGCAAAAGGTAGCACCACAAGGTTATAACCAATCGCCCACATAAAGTTTTGAATGATGGTACGTTTGCAAGCTGTAGCTATCGCTAATAACTGGGTGAGGGGAGCTAAGCTGGGTTGTAAAAAAATCACATCAGAGGCACTTTTTGCTAAGTCAGAGGCGTTGCCCACACTTATCGACACATTTGCTTGAGCGAGTACCGGAGAATCGTTAATGCCATCGCCTAACATTAATACATGCTCACCTAAAGCTTGACGTTCGCGAACATAAGCAAGCTTTTGTGCGGGAGTACAATGGGCTTTGATATGCTTTATCGGCAGCTGCTTGGCAATGGTTTCTACATTGATCTGTGCATCGCCGCTGAGTATTGTTTGTTGGTATTGCGCAAGGCGTATTAATGTTTCTTGAGTATCGGGTTTAAGTGAATCATTTAACCAGATCCCGCCTAATAACTGTGTATCAGATTCAACATAGATAGTCGCGTCAGCTAGAACCGTGTACTGCGCAATTGACGCTTGATGACGCATAAATTGGCGTGTGCCGCAGCGAATAAGCATGCCATCAATCGTCCCTTCTACACCCAAATTAAGATATTGCTTAGGTGTGCTAACGGGTGTGGTTTCAATCTGTGAAAATGCTTGGGCAATAGGATGTTCTGAAAAGGCCTCAATACTTGCAACATAAGACAATAATCTATCAGATGTGATATCGGTAATTGATTCGGTACGAACAATTGAAAACTTGCCCTGCGTTAGCGTGCCGGTTTTATCGAAAACGAGATGCTCAATATGGGTCAAGGCTTCCAGTACATTTGCTTGTTTGATGAGTACACCGTCTTGTTGTAATCGCGCCATAGCTGAGGTTAATGCCGAGGGTGTAGCCAGACCTAAAGCACAAGGACAGGTAGCAATGAGTATTGATACCGTGATCCAAAATGCATCCTCATTGCCCAATGTATGCCATACGGCAAAAGTAATACTTGCGATTAATAAGACTGCAACCACGAAATATTGCGATAATTTATCGGCCATTTGCGCTATGGCGGGTTTTTGTGCCATTGCATCCGTTTGCAGGCGCAAGATTTGATTGACTAAGGCATATTTTAATTCGGCTCTGACCCTAATTATTATACTGTTATGTTGATTGATTGTGCCGCCAAAGACACTCTGACCGATGCCTTTGGTCACCGGTTCAAATTCGCCGGTTAGCATTGACTCATTAATATGGGTGTTGCCATCAATTATTTCCCCATCAATCGGTATGGTCTCGCCGGCTTTGACAAGTACAATCTGACCTGGGATTAATGACTTGGCAGTGACAATCGTTTGTTCATGGGTCTGTGGGGCGAGGACTGTTGCACTTACCGGTACGTATTTCATTGTGTTTGAAGCGATTTCTGTAGCTTTATAGCGTGCGCGATGTTCCAGAAAACGGCTAGTCAGCAAAAAGAAAATAAACATGCATATCGATTCAAAATAGACTTCACCAGTATGCAGGTAGGTCGCTTTTATTCCTGCAATATAGGTTCCCATAATCGCTAAGGTAACTGGTACATCCATGTTTAAGACGCGTTGCGACAATGCTTTTATTGCCCCAAGATAAAACGTTGAACCTGCATAAAACACAACAGGAGTAGTTAATACCAAACTGATCCACTGAAAATACTCACGCATAACAGCGTCGATATTACCCAGCCAATCAAAATAAAATCCCATTGATAACATCATGACTTGCATGGTCATGATCCCTGCGAGCCCTAGTTGCTTGATAAAGCGTTTATGTTCGGTTTGATAGGTCAGTTCATGTTGTTCTGGAGAAAACGGTTGAGCGTCGTAGCCAATGCCAGATAAGCCACTTAGGATAGTGGATAGGGAAGTCACCGCAGGATCCCATTTGATTGACGCACGAGCTGCCCCAACATTCACTGCATTGTGTATGATCCCCGCCTGCTTCACTAAGTGACGTTCAATGAGCCACCCACAAGCGGCACAAGTGATGCCTTCGAGAGTTAATTGCACTTCTTTTAGATTGCCTTGGTCGAGAACAAAATCTTGTTGGAGTTCAGGGGCATCATAGACACTGAGTTTCGCTAATAATTCCGCTTGTTCTGAAGCCGATGGCGCACGTTGGGCTTTTTCTGTGCGAAATTGATAGTAGTCGGTTAACTGATTGTCAACAATGGACTGAGCAACCGCAGCGCAGCCTGGACAACACATAACTTGAGGTTGGTCAAACACACGCACAACAAATGAATTATCATCTGGTGCCGCTAACCCACAATGAAAACAAGTATAGTCCATGAGTGAATTACACCTTTACCTTATTCAGGATCAAAGGCGATAGTGCCAGAGTAGGGTAATTGCATCGTTTTTTGAATTTTCCATTGTTCATCTAAAGGGGTCAAAGAAACTTTCCATTTTCCGATAATATCAGTGCTGTGACTTCCACGATAAACGCCAGTAGCGTCCCGCGTCAATAACAGTTTAAAGTCTCGCGTAGCGATAGTCACATGATAAAAGTTTAATCGCAGAGCTTGACCCTGTTTAGGCGCACCTGAATTAAAGGTTAATGCTACGCTGTCACCAGTAATGTTTAGAGAAGTACTTATATTTAACGTTTGTGCTTGCTCTATTTTGTCTAGACGGGTATTGATGACGCGGCCTTCTTTATAATACTCATCCACTACCAGATCATTATCTGTCGTTACAGCTAACTTGGCGTAATTAAGAGAGAAGATCATTGATGATAAAGGAACCAGAATTAAAAACCATGGCCAAAATTGTTTGTACCAAGGCGTGTTTGCGTTGGTAGATGAGTCTGATGGGTGCATGGCTACTCCAAGTGTAGGGGACATTGTAAAATTGTAAGAATAAAATAAAAAGCCCCGTAAAAACGAGGCTTCTAGCATAGCATAAAGAGTTTATTTATTAGATAAACTATATATATATGAAGCTACTACATGGATCTTATCATCACCTAGTGTTTTACTAAATGCTGGCATCACACCATTGCGACCGTAAGTGAGTGTTTCTGTAACACTTCGTTTACTGCCACCATATAACCACACGTTATCAGTCAAATTAGGCGCACCCATCATCTGGTTGCCTTTTCCGTCCATACCATGACATGCAGCACATGCCATAAAACGTGTTTTACCTTTAGCTGCTAATTCTTGATCAACTTGGCGACCAGATAAGCTTAATGTGTATTCAACCACTTCAGCAATACCATCTTCACCAAAGGCACCTAACCAAGCTGGCATCATCGCATTGCGACCACCTTGTAGCGTTTTTACGATAGTTGCACCTGAACCACCATATAACCAATCATCATCTGTTAGGTTGGGGAAGCCGCCGTTTTGTCCACGCGCATCAGACCCATGACACTGTGCACAGTTTTGTAAGAATAAACGTTGACCGACTTTTAGCGCTTCAGCATGTTGTGGATCCGTTGCTAACGTTTCGACATCGATTTTTGCATATGCAGCAAAGATAGGGTCAAATTTTTCATTGGCAAACTTGATTTCACGGTCGTATTGAATTAGAGCACCTGATTCAATTGACGCTTGTAGTTTTTGTTCAGACTCTGCCAAAGTAAGAATACCTTGGTTCGAGCTCTCCCAGCCAAGTAATCCTTTGTAAGCACCAAGGCCTGGGTAAAGCGCTAAATACGCTAAGCCCCACACGATGGTAATGTAAAACATAATCGTCCACCAACGAGGTAGCTGATTATTGATTTCAACAATCCCATCAAACTCATGGCCCATTGACTCGCCTACGTTAACACCCGTTTTGTTTGCTAGTGTCCAGCGAAGTAAGAAGTAACAGCCGGCGATTGAGCCTAGCGTAATTACTGATATCCATATTGTCCAAAACGTGGTCATGTTCAAGACTCCTGTTTATTTTTAATAATCTTTTTTTCTTCATCATCAAACACTAAGTTTGCATCTTCATCGAAGCGTGCTTTATTACGGCTTGAAAAAGCCCAATAAAGTACACCGATGAAGGCGATGAAAACGATAACAGTAAATATACTGCCGATAATTGCCTGATTCATTATTTTAAATGCGTCCCAAGTGATTGAAGGTAAGCGATCAGTGCTTGCATCTCTGTTTTACCTTGCACAGCAGCTTTCGCGCCGGCAATATCTTCATCAGTATAAGGCACACCAAAATCACGGAATAATGACAGTTTTTTCTCAATTAACTCACCGTCAAGGGTGTTTTCAGCTAACCAAGGATAACCTGGCATATTCGATTCTGGCACAACATTACGCGGGTTAAGTAAGTGCACACGATGCCACTCATCAGAGTAACGATTACCCACTCTGGCTAAATCTGGACCAGTACGCTTAGAACCCCATAAAAATGGACGTTCCCATACTGATTCACCTGCAACAGAGTAGTGACCGTAACGTTCTGTTTCAGCACGGAATGGGCGGATCATTTGTGAATGACAACCAACACAACCTTCACGGATATAAATATCACGACCTTCCATTTGAAGCGCAGTATATGGTGTTAAACCTTTGACTGGCTCCATGGTTTGTTGTTGATACATTAACGGAGTAATTTGTGCCATCGCACCTAAGGCGATAGCAAACAAAATGAGAACCGTTAATAAACCAACGTTCTTTTCAATAAACTCATGTGGATTTTTCATGCTTAACTCCTATGCTGTAGCTACAGTGACATCTGAGACTGCTTCAGTCCGAGGTGCACGAATCGTTTTGTAGCAGTTATAAGCCATAATTAGCATACCAACAACAACGAAGGCACCACCAATTGCACGAAGAACATAAAACGGTTTAGATGCTTCTAATGATTCAACAAAGCTGTATGTTAAGGTACCGTCAGCATTAACTGCACGCCACATTAGACCTTGTAAAACACCAGACATCCACATTGCAACGATATACAATACAACACCAATTGTTGCTAACCAGAAATGAACATTAATTAATGATGTGCTGTACATTTTTGGTTGGCCAAATAAGATTGGCACTAAGTGATAGACTGAACCGATAGTAACCATCGCGACCCAACCTAATGCACCAGAGTGAACGTGACCGATAGTCCAATCCGTATAATGGGATAGGGCGTTGACGGTTTTAATTGCCATCATTGGACCTTCAAAAGTAGACATACCATAGAAAGACAATGAGACGATTAAGAAGCGTAAAATAGGATCAGTACGAAGCTTATGCCATGCACCTGAAAGGGTCATTATACCGTTAATCATACCACCCCAAGATGGGACAAATAAGATAATGGACATCACCATACCCAATGATTGAGTCCAATCAGGCAATGCAGTGTAATGAAGGTGGTGTGGACCAGCCCAAATATACAATGATATTAATGCCCAAAAATGCACGATAGACAAACGATAAGAATATACCGGACGACCCGCTTGTTTTGGTACGAAATAATACATCATACCTAAGAAACCCGCGGTCAAAAAGAAGCCTACAGCGTTGTGGCCGTACCACCATTGCATCATGGCATCAACCGCGCCAGCATACAATGAATAGGATTTAGTGAACGACACTGGTATAACCATTGAATTACCAATGTGAAGTACCGCAACTGTCAGCATAAATGCACCCAAGAACCAATTGGCTACATAGATATGTGATGTTTTGCGGATAACTAAAGTACCGAAGAAATTGATAATGTAAGCGACCCAAACCAATGTGATCAAAATATCGATAGGCCATTCTAGCTCTGCGTACTCTTTAGAAGAAGTAAGACCTAATGGCAAAGTAATTACAGCAGAAACGATTACCGCTTGCCAACCCCAAAAGGTGAATGCCGCTAACTTATCCGAGAACAAACGTACCTGGCTCGTTCGCTGCACAATATAGTATGAGCAGGCAAATAAAGCACAGCCACCAAACGCAAAAATAACAGCATTGGTGTGTAAAGGGCGTAAACGTGAATAGGTTAAGTATGGAATATCAAAATTAAGTGCTGGTGCAAATAATTGGCATGCAATTAGCAAACCAAGAGACATTCCTACAATACCCCAGATTACGGTCATCACCGTAAATTGCCTAACGACTTTATAGTTGTAGTTAGGTTGAACTTGAGTAGTCTCGCTCATCGGGTCGTTCTTCCATTGTTAAAGTAAAATTTGTTACCGTTTTCCGCTATTTATAATGATAAAATACACAACATAATCATATATTTTTATCACCACATATCGCAAGAGTGTGGGGATGATATAGTGTTTAAAAAGAAAATGGTAGACTAAGGCGTATATGCTTGACCAAGGTCAATTCATTTAACCAAATTATAACAAAATAGAGAGTTCTTAATAACATAATGAGCAATACTAATTTACATAAAGCACTATTATTAATCATTTTTGTTGGTTTATTGATGTTTCTCTATCAACATAACATCGCTTCACAATACGATAATCCGAACACATGTGAAGTATATGCTCAAAAATGCACCATAGACCTTGAGCAAGGTCAATTGATCATTGATTTTCCTCAGCAATTAGTCGTAGAAGAGCTGTTAAACGTCAAATTTACTTTACCGCAAGGATTAGAAATTGAACAGGTTGTGATTGAAGGCGTCAATATGTACATGGGAACGTTACCCGTACACTTTGAACCAGTTAGTTCTGGATCTGCAATACACCAAACCGGTGAGTTCTTTTTGGGGAGTTGTCATTTGAGTAATATGCAATGGCAAATGTTGATTACCTTACGCACTTTTAATAGCGACAGCGAGCAATCACCGAGTGAACTTATAATTGCTCGCGTGCTTTTTTCAACACAACAACGTTAATAGGTAAACCCAAAAAGCGATAGGCTGAATGTTTATAGTTGCGTTTGTAAGTATATTTCCAGCCCCAACGATTTTATTAATCCAAGTTGTTGTTCTAACCAATGTGCATGATCCATTTCAGTATCATCTAATAGCACCAGTAACATATCTCTAGTCACATAATCACGTTCTTTTTCGCATAGCGCAATAGTTACGCGTAACTGCTCGGCGACTTCATATTCAACCCTTAGGTCACTGGCTAACATGTCAGGAACATTATGCCCTAATTGGTATCCGCTACGGGTAACCATGTCCGGCTGACCTTCTAAAAACAGCATGCGTTGGATCAATTTAGTTGCATGACCTTTTTCATCATCAAACTCATGATTAATACGTTCAAACAACTTCATATAACCCCAATCTTCATACATTTGTGCATGTATAAAGTATTGATCCATCGCGGCTAGTTCATAGCTAAGTAATTGATTTAACGCATCGTTAATGACTGGTTTACCTTGCATAATGTGCTCCTTAAAGTTGCGCTTGAAGGTAACGGGGTAATCCCATATCTACAATTTGCTGTTGTTGAGTCAATAAAAAATCAAGATAATCTTCTTCATCTACTAATTGTTTGCTAAGCAGATCTCGGGAAACAAAATCTTGTTCTGTTTCTAATATGGCGATACTGTCAGATAATAAGGCAATGTGCTGGGTTTGGAATTTAACATCACAGGCAAGCATTTCTTCTGGATCTTCGCCAATGAATAACTTACCTAGTGCTTGTAGGTTAGGTAAGCCTTCTAGAAATAACACGCGCTCTATCAGTGCATCGGCTTGCTTCATATCTTTGATTGATTTTTTATATTCTGCTGTATTTAATGCTTCGTAGCCCCAGTTTTTAAACATGCGAGCATGTAAAAAATACTGATTAATGGATGTTAACTCTGAAGTTAACACCGCATTGAGTTGTGCAATAACGTTGGGTGAAATTTGCATCGATAGCTCCTTTTCAATATTCATTAAAGTATAAAACAATATAGATTAAATGATAGTTTTTTATAGTGAAATCAGTGGTTTGCTAATGATAATCGTTATTGTTTTGATTCGGCACACACTTTGGCCCAGAGCAAAGATTCTTCGGCAAAGCCTAATCCAGCTTCGGTGAAAAAGTTAAATACTCGGTCAACCCCGTTATTGATTAACGGATCAACTTCATCTTCGTAGCGTGCAATTGCCGCAATTCGACCATTAAAATGAGTACTTTTTAATTGTTGAGTAATATTGGATGCATCTTCTATCGAAGGCAGTGCGATAAGCACCAGTTCAATATTTTGAATGTTGAGGTTTTCCCACAAATCAATATCTTCACCATCACCGACAATCGCATTTTTACCTAATTTGGCTAATTTATTGATTTTGTCAGGATCCGAATCAATACCACAAACTTGCTGGCCTAATTGTGCGTGGATCGCTTTAAATGCGCCTTTACCGACACGTCCCATACCAATGACCAACACCTTAGCTTCGCCTAATGAGGGATAAATATCCTGATGTAACGGGATTGGGTGCTCGTACTGTTTAATATGATTTTTGTGTTTACAATAATATTGATGAGAGTGTTTGTACAATACGCTGGTCACGATAAATGAAAATGCTGTGGCGAGCGCTAATATGACTAACCATTGGGCCTCTAACATGCCACCAGTCACAGCGACAGCCCCAACAATTAAGCCAAACTCACTATAGTTAGACATCATTAATGAGGTTAAATAGGCTGTGCGGGCGCGTAAGCGTAAGCTGATAAATAAGCCAAAGAACAATAAAAATTTCAGAGGTAACAATAAACACAAGATTAACGCGATACTCACTAGTTCAAGCGATGGTAGTGCGGTTAAACCAATGGTAAGGAAGAATCCGATTAAAAATAAATCTTTAAATGCCATCAAGGACTTAGATAGTTCGGTTGACTTAGCTTGGCTAGCTAATAATACGCCGGCAATTAATGCTCCAAGATCACCTTTAATCCCGACTAATTCAAATAAATGGTATGCCCCTAAAGCAAATATAAATCCCGTTAATGGCAACATTTCGCCATGTCCTGAACCTGATAAGAGGCGTTGCAATAGCGGGCGAGCAGGGATCAGCAATATCAATAATGCAGCCCAAGGCGATGGGATTTTACCGGTTGCGGTAACTAAAAACAGCACTGCAAAAATATCTTGCATGACCAAAATCCCAATTGCTAATTTACCATGTCGGGTTTTGATCTCGCCGGCTTCATCTAAAATTTTGACGACACAAACGGTTGAACTAAAACTAAATGCAAAGCCAATTAAGACCGCCGTATACCAAGTTAAATTAAACCAAGAGGTCGCAACGAACAATCCTAATGCAAAGACAGCGGCACTGCATAGCGCAATCCACACACAACTATGGGCGATAGAGCCTAATAAAATTTCACGTTTGAGTAAGTCTTTGATGTTGAGTTTTAAGCCTATCGTAAACAACATGATAGTGATACCCATATTGGCAATGGCTTGTAATGTCTCGTTGTTGGAATAACCTAATGCATTTAAGAAAAAACCAGCAATAAGGAAGCCAATCAATGGCGGTAATTTGCAATACTTAGCGATTAAGCCAAAACCAAATGCGACTAACAAAAACATAATATCCATGTAACGTACTATCCCTAATGATAAAGAGGGTGAAAATAAGGTAATTAACCAATAAACCGAATGATTTCATCAGCAGTTTGTTTAGGTGCCTCTAACATAGGCATATGTCCTAAATCCTCCCAAATAATGCTAACCGCTTTAGTTTTATCTTGCCATACTTTGGCACATGAAATATGAATAATATCGTCTAATCCACCCCATAACATCAATATAGGGCAAGAGATACTCGCAAGCTTGTCATCTAATATATGCTCCAGATTAAAAAAATCATGATATATATGTTCTAACTGTGCTTTATTTTTTACATACTCATGGGCTTTAAATTGCTTAACCGAATTGGGGAAATAAGGAGGCTTAGCCATAGTGAGTGCAAAAAATGCGTCAAATTGATCAGGGCTATCCATAAAAAAAGGATTGCGTCCCGTTAAGGCTAATTGTTGTAACTTACTTGGTTGTGGTGGGATAACCCCAGCTGGATCAACACAAATAATTGATGCTGTCAGTTCGGGGTAATCAAGGGCAAATTGCGCTGCAATAAATCCGCCCATGGAGTTACCGGCAATATGTACTTTACCCATTCCTTTAGTGAGTCCCAATGCGTTCACAAAGCCTGCTAAACGTTTTGTTTGCGCTGGTATAGAATAATCAGCACTTGCATCATAACCGGTCATGCCATGCCCCGGTAAATCCAACAATATCACATGATAGTGTTTGGCTAAGGTTTTTGCACAACGCAGCCATACCGTATGTTCAGCGCTAAAACCATGTAATAACAACAGCGTGGGTTTGGCAGTTTTGGTCGCCGCCTTAGTTTCAGGTTTACGCATTTTACGCTGTGCGTTGTTTTGTAAATAAAAATACTTTATCCCCTCGACTTTTTTATAATGTGGGGTAAAGCCATACAAGGTTGATTCAAAGGTGTGAGTTAAGCGCAGTACATAGCCACCAAATTGCTCTGGATAGCGCATTGCCCCATATACAATCATCGCAATAATTAATAATAAAAAATACAACATTCAATACTCCTATTTAAACCCATGATGATCTTGGCGATAATCTTCTTGGTCGACTAGCTTTAAGCCCTTTGCTAACAATTTACGTAGTTGCGTAAGGGGTAGTAATTTGGATAACCAATACGTTTTCTTGGCGTGATTACCATATACAATGCGCGGGTTATTGCGTTGCACTTCAGCTAGCACCACTTGGCACATTTCATCACTTGGGGTGGTCAAAAATCGACGTTTAAATTTCGCCGTTCGAACTGAACGCGAGATATCAGTATCGACGCCACCCGGGTGGACTAAATGGACTTGTACCTGAGGATGTACATGGGCCAGCTCGACCATCAGGGATTCCGTGTACCCTCGCAGTGCAAATTTGCTGGCGCAGTAATCCGACGCGTTAGGTGTTCCAATAAAGCCAAAGATACTGGATATGTTGACTAATGCCGCCCATTTTTGCGCAGTAAGTAACGGTAAAAATGTACGACAACCAGTGACCACACCAAAAAAATTAACGTCCATAGTACGGTTAAGTTGCTCAGGCGTACTTGCCCATGCAGGTTGAGCAGCGCCTTCAATACCCGCGTTATTAATCAACATGTGACAGCCACCAAATTCATCGATCGCCAGTTGTTTAAATGCAAGCCAATGGTCTGTGTTGCTCACATCCATTGCCATTGTAGCGACACCTTGCTCACTCGATGAAAGTAGGGCAACGGTAGCGTCCAGCGCATCTGCGTCAATATCACTCAGTAATAATTTAGCACCTTGAGCCGCTAGAAGCGTTGCATAGCTGCGTCCCATGCCAGAACCTGCACCCGTAATTGCCACGACTTTGTTTCTGAAAAAATCGGTAGTCGCCATGTTATTTCCTTTTTATTATTATTTGATTATATGATCGTCAAGCTTAAAACGCTGACACATGCGTTTGTATATAAAAGAAAAGCCTGGGAACATCGCAATAACTTTACCTGAAGCACTTTTATACCAACTGTTACACCCTCCAGTTTGCCATACTGTTTGCTCCATCTCACGGTGTACCATATCCGTGTATTGACTTTCTGCTTGCACAGTCGGTTCAATTGAGTGTTTATGTTGTGCTTCAACAGTGTCAATGGCTTGCATGATGTAATGCATTTGCGCTTCGATAACAAATATCGCACTAGTGTGACCAATCCCAGTATTGGGGCCGGTAACAATAAAGTAATTAGGAAAATCCGGCACACTCGTACCTAAGTAAGCGCGCGGATAATCATCCCATACCGATGCCAATGTGGTGTTGTGTTTACCGATTACAGGATAAGAAATCAATCCATCCGTTGCATCATATCCCGTTGAATAAATAATGACATCTAGATCTAGTGCTGTGCCATCGGCGGTCATGATCCCGCTTTCAGTCATAGTCTTAATGCCATTGTTTTTATCAAATAACGTGACGTGTTCACGACAAATTGCGGGATAAAAAGTGTTAGATAAGATGATCCGTTTACAACCAATGGTAAAGTCTGGTGTCAATGCGTTACGTAAAACTGGATCGCTAACTTGGCGTTGTAATTGACGTTTTGCAGGACCGCCAGCAAATAAATTTAATACTGTTTGAGAATATTTAAATCCTACGACGCGTGTTTCTAAGCCCCAATATATTGCACCTCTAAGCGTATTATAGATCCATTTCACGCCTAATAGTCGCTGAATCCAAACTGGAAATCTCATGTCTGGGCGCGGGATAATCCAATGGGGTGAGCGTTGAAACACAGCAAGGGATTTAACCTCATCAACTATGGCAGGGATGACCTGCGCAGCGGATGCACCACTACCAATAATGGCGACACGTTTATCGGTAAGATCAAGACCATCAGGCCAGTTATTGGTATGGAAACTAACACCACTAAAATTGTCTTTGCCTGGGAAATTTGGAATTACTGGCATAGACAATGGACCGGTCGCATTAATAATGTATTTACTATAAATAGGGTCAGATCCGATTATATTCAGACACCATAGTTGACGCTGCGTATCCCATTGGCTGTTAGTCACTTCATGGTCGAGATGCACATGAGGGGTGAGGTTAAAGGTATTGAATACTTGTTGTGTATACTGTGCCAGCTCAGGTTGAGTCACAAACATCTGAGTCCATTTATAGGGCATCGCGGATAACGAATAAAGTGGCGATTGCACATCAACAGCTGCGCCAGGATAGCGATTTTGTAACCATGTACCACCAGCAAATGAACGGCGTTCAAGCATGATGAAATCGGTATAGCCACGTTGTTTTAGATTAATCGCGGCGGCTTGACCACCAAATCCTGTACCAATGATCACGACTTGATAAACAGTAGGTACAGAGTGCTGGGTCTTGTCTGTCATGCCAAATCCTTATTATTATTATTATTTTGATTGGGTTTAAAAACATGCCCCATTAAAACAGAAAACTCTCTTAAAAAAAATACTATACAAAAGATTAAAAATTGAACTATATTTTATAAGAGTTTTATGTTTCATAAGATGTTTACAAGGATTTTCATATGACAGACACTACTGACAACATCGCAGTAAACCCTTCATTGTCCTTACAAGATGCATTAATCGTTAATCTTAACGGTAAACCGGAAATTGTAGTGCAAAGTTTTGAGCAATATGAACAGCAACTTGAGTTAATTGCCTACTATAAATACAGACAAATGGTTGCTGACGGCATTACCTAACAGAACGATTTTAATTCCAAGAAATGGCAACATAACAACGTCAATTGTTACTATTTCTTGGGTTTAAATGTGCCTACTGCAACGAATCCACACACCAACACACATCCTAGTACGACTGAGCTAGCTTGGATATTGAATTGACCGTATAGCGCGAACCGGATCATTTCAACGCAATACGTAAAAGGATTATACTGGCAAAAGGATGTACGGATAATCTAAATCCACGTTGAGTGTCCAATTGATGATGAATAATGGTATCCATCTCCCAATTGATGGTGCCAAATTGTAATACGCCCACTCTAAGAATGGGTAAATCTGAAATAGATTGCTGTGCAGGGTCTGCTGAAGTGTTGGCATTGTTTGGCAATGCAATTACCGCACTAGTCCAAAATACAGCACATAATATACCCAGCAAACTCACCTGACGGGCCATAGACACTAACTTGCATATCGAAAGTTTCATCCATTTTCCCTAGAAGTTAACGGTCACACCGACTTTAACATTGCGTGGTTGACCGCCAAAGAAACGATACGTACCGAATGCATAATCCGCTCGTGATGCATACGCTTCATCTGTTAGGTTATCAATATTAGCCGTTAGTGTTAACGTATCATTCATGCGATAGTTGGTACGCAAATGCACTAAATCATGACCGTCATATTGGTGTTCGTTAGCAGGCTCTAAATAGTATTGCCCCATGTGTAACCATTCCAGCTCCATTGATAATGCGTCAGTGGGTTGCCAAGTGACTTGAACATTACCCATAGTACTAGGAGCGGTATCAATTTCATTGCCATTAACAACACCCGAATTAGCGCGCTCAAAGTCGTATTCGTGTGAAGCGAAAGAGTAATTAACGCCTACATTGAGGGTTTGTGTCAACTGATAATCTAATCCAAGCTCAAGCCCTGTATGAGTCGTTTTACCATCAGTCACATTAAGTCCATCGGCGTCACGAAAAAAGAAGTTATCCTTTTTCATGGTGTACCATACCACTTCATAATTGAGATCTTGTGACTGCTGACGGTAACCAATTTCGATACTATCCGTGCTTTCAGAATCAATGGTGCCGATGCTTTGCTGATTTTGTAACCGGTATAAATCCGTGGTTTGCGGCGCTCTAAAGCCAGAGGCTATTGAAGCAAATAGGGCAGTGTTATCTGTCAATAAATAGTTTGCACCCGCTTTTATCGAGGTGTTACTAAAATCATCGGTACGATCTGCTGGGCGTAAAAATAAACAATCAATTGCCGCTCCGTTGTTATTCGTACAACTTGTCCCATCTGCTTTTGTCGTACCATCAGCGATTAAATTATCATAATCGTACTGGGTATTATCAAAGCGTACACTGGCATCAAATGATAGCTGCTCATTGGCTTGGTACATTACCTGAACAAATGGTGCGATAATGTGTGCATCCACTTCGTAATTAAAGTGTTGTCCTTGCTGACGGGCTTTCCCCCAACTGTATTTATCGGCGGCATCTTGAGTTTCGATTAACAAACCTGTAGTAGATTCAAGATCGATTCCAGCAACTATCTCTAGGTCGTTACTTAACGATTGACTATAAATGGTTTTAACACCCACACTAGAATGGCTATTTTCTTCTATGGCACGCGATGGTAAATAATGCTGCCTAAATTCCATGTGATTATTTCGATAAAATGGGGTCAGAGCCAATTTAGCACCATTATCAAGTGACCACTCCCATTTTGAAGCCCAGCGCACACTTGACCATTGACGATATGCATCAGGATCACAGTTTTTGGACATAGCAGCCGTGTCTTCATACAAAACATTATCGGCTAAAGAAGAAGTATAACATTCACCATTACTGCCAGATGAAATAAATCCAGCGGTCTCTTGATCAAGATTAAACCCAGAGAACGTCGTCGTTACGGTGGCATCTGAAAATTGTGTAATGAACTTAGCGTCTAATTTATTACTCACAAAATCACTTTCGTCACGAAAACCACCATCATTAATATGTTGATAATCAATGGCATATTCTTCACCGCTAAATTTAGTCGCAATATTTATATGGTTATTCTCGCCATACAAAAAACGTAAGCGGCCCGGTTGATCGACATTCGCTGATAAGGCATTGACTACGCCATGCACTGCATTTGAGCCGTAAATAGCACTGGCCGGGCCACGAATAACCTCAACAGCTGCAACTCCTGCAAGATTAAGTTCAGATAAACCATTGTTATTGGCAAAACCAGCTGCACGAGTGGCAATTCCATCTTGCGCAAAAATAAACGCACCAGATGCGCCTGGGCCTGTTAATACCGGTGAACGCATTGCCGGTAGGGATTCCATGCCATTATTTGTATGTATATGAACACCTGTGATGCGATTCAATAGATCCGCAGGTGTCACCGCAAGGACACGTTCAATTTCATCTTGAGTGATTACATCTACATTGTTTGAGGCTGTTAGTTTTGCGATCGGTGTATGCGAGCCTGTGACGACAATCACATCGTCAATAGGCGCGCTATTAGTTTGTAAAGCCGTTTGCTGTGGCAATTGTTGAGCAAACGCCATATTAGAAACACATAATGCTAATGTAATCGCAGATAATGTAAATGAAGAGGCGTTAGCTGGGGAACAAAAATAGGGTTTAGTCATTATTTCTCTCATTATGTGAAAATATGTTAAGTATTCGTTAATTTACTTCTTGCACAATTCTAGCGTAGATTTCCCCCCGTGTATCATCACCTTTAGACGCATAAATCCGGATTATTTCTCCTCCTTTAGGAGGATAAGATAACCTTAAAATGTATATTGAGCATTGACAGATGACCTCCACTTCGATCATATTTGGGTTGTTGCCAGTTATGTATGGAAAAGGAACTGGCTCAGAGGTCATGAGTCGGATAGCTGCACCTATGGTGGGTGGCATGGTCAGTGCGTTAATACTGACGTTAATTGTATTGCCAGCTGTCTATTTTTTATGGAGAAAGCGGCCTGAGTTATAGGGCCGCTTCACGCTCAATGTGTTTGAGAATGGACAGAAAACCTTTAGCACCTAACTGACTAAAACGCTTATCAATGAGCCATCCAATCAATGGCATCTGGATAAAACCTTGGGATTCCCAGGTTACATGAGTGTGCTCAGCATCAACAGCGGTAAGTTTAATCGAGCCTAAAGTATGTTTAATATCGACGGGCTTAGAGGATTCAATATGATAATCCATGCGGGTAGGGCGTTCAAATACCGTGATCCGCTCCATCAATTGCAATGGACCAACGTGGACTTCGCGAAGCGCATTTAATCCATTACGTTCAGATTCACCCGTTTCAACCAAATTAGCAAACTTACACGCGTTAAAACGGTTATATGATTGGTGATCACTAATCGCTTCAAATACTGCTTCAATCGGTAAAGCAATCTGGTATTGGACATTAATATCAAACATGGAAGACCTAAGTAAATAATATTATTAAGTAAAATATCTTAACAGAAAATGCATTATGATGTCTGCTATTGAGCTCTAAATAACTGTGTTCAATTTACTACACAGAACTTAACTGCATGATTGCTAAGTTATCCAGTATCAGTTCGCGTGTTTAGCTTATCAAGTGCTCAATGCTTTGCTCAGCTTTGATCGCTGATAATTCAGAGGATGTAATCAACTCCATTCGAGAATCAAATGCTTCGTCGTGCTCTTGAATATCTATTTCTCCATCAATCACATTAAAACTAAAGATTCCATCTTCAGTAATTAATATGGCTTTTAACCGAACGACATCCAGTGCCTTTATTACGCTAATAACTTTTGCACAATCAAACCAATGTTCAGGTGACCAGCTCCAGCTACGAGAGTAAAAACCTTCACTTTGTTTTTCTTTTCGCACAATTAACTTTTCTTGAGACTCTAGCGTCATGTTATTAACACCGACTTTTGTTAAGGTTGAATTTGTTACTAGATTGAGCACTTTAAATTCTTGGAATTGAGAACGCGCTTTATGCAGCAGGGATAACATAATCGCCCCTTTATCCGCATGCGAGTGTGCCACATCACTCAGTGCTAGTTCGCTCAGATAATCAGCAAGTTGTTGTTCTTCATTACCTTGATATAAATCTGATTTTGTCAGCACTATGTGATCGGCTACTTGGAATTGTTCTTTAAATGTATCATGTTCACGCCACTTTTCATTTGCCAACTTACGGGCATCCACTAAGCACAAGGTATTTTCAAGTCGAATAATATCTTTGTAGTATTTGCTTTTGAGTGTTTGTATGACTTCTTTAGGATGGCCTAAACCCGTGGGTTCAATTAATAATCGATCTGGTTTTGCTAATGCTAATAACTGATTTAATGCAATTTGCATGGTTATTCCCGAAGTGCAGCACATACAGCCTCCAGGTACTTCACGCACGGTGATATCGTTAGTTGATAATTCATCCTTTTTGAAATATTGAGAATGAAGTATTGCAGCATCCATACCAATTTCGCCAAATTCATTGATTAGTACGGCCCAACGCTCATTTTCAGGTTTTTGTGTTAGTAAATGTTGAATTAGTGTTGTTTTACCAACACCTAAGGCACCGGTAATTATATTGGTCGGAACAGCTTCAGATATATGCAAACTTTCTCCATTGGTATTTTGTCAGTTAAATATTTATGATATGTTATACCATAACAACAAGAGTGAGGACCCTCAATTTATGAATAAAATTATCGACTCAACAGACAAAGCAGCTATTGTGTTGTCTATGTTATGTGTTGCGCATTGCACCGTATTACCTATCGCGCTAATTATCTTGCCATCGGTATCTAGTTTATTATTGCTTAACGACGAAATTTTCCATAGTTGGTTACTATTTGCCGTTATTCCCGTCAGTTTATTTGCGACTGTCTCTGGGTATATTCACCACCAACGTAAAAGTATTATAACTATCGGTGCTGCTGGCATGGTGACATTGGCCTCAGTGGTAATAGGTGGCCATGATGTTTTTAACCATACCGCCGAAGTCGTCATGACGTTGATAGGTTCATCGTTAATTGCTTATGCACATTTAAGTAATTTTAACTTAAGACGAGCTAAAACCTGTCAACTGACTCATCAATCTTAACTGTAAATTATTGCTAAAGTCGTTTACAAAGCAACAAGAAACACAAACAAACTCAATCTTTTCGTTCCTTAGGAGACAATGTAAAAAATGTCAGTCAGTAAAACAATCACTCAGCCCTCGAATGATAACCACCCTCAATCGAATAAACTTCCCGTTACCGTACTCTCTGGATTTTTAGGTGCGGGTAAAACAACTGTGTTAAGTCATGTACTCAATAATCGCCAGGGTAAACGGGTCGCCGTTATTGTGAACGATATGAGTGAAATCAATATCGATGCCGCATTTTTGAAAAATGATGTTGAACTCAGCCATAGCCAAGAAAAACTGGTAGAGATGAGCAACGGATGTATTTGTTGCACCTTGCGTGAGGATTTACTCCTTGAAGTAGGGCGATTAGCTGAAGAGGGCAAATTCGACTATCTTCTGATTGAATCCACTGGTATTTCCGAGCCACTTCCTGTTGCCGAAACTTTTACCTTTGCAGATGAGGATGGAATCTCATTAGGGGATGTTGCGCAGCTTGATACGATGGTTACTGTGGTCGATGCGGTTAATTTCTTAAAAGACTTTGACGAAGCTAAATACTTACAAGAAACTGGCGAGTCACTCGGTGAAGAAGATGAACGCACAGTTGCTGATTTATTAATTGATCAAGTCGAGTTTGCCGATGTGCTGTTAATTAGTAAAACCGACCTTGTGTTTAGTGACGACATTATTCGCTTACAAGAAATACTCAAAAGCCTAAACACTCGCGCGAAAATCATTCCTATTAGTCAAGGCAACATCGATATCGATAAGATCATGGGCACTGGGTTATTTGATTTTGAACAAGCCCAATTAGCCCCCGGTTGGCTTAAAGAAATGCGTGGTGAACATATACCTGAAACAGAAGAATACGGTATTAGTAGCTTTTCATATCAAGCAAGACGCCCATTTTATCCTCAAAAATTCTTTGATTTTTTACATACCAGTAGTGAATACGGCTCGTTATTCCGTTCTAAAGGGTACTTTTGGCTTGCGAGTCGACCACAAGCAGCAGGGCAGTGGAGTCAAGCTGGTGGGATTGCCCATTATGGTTATGGTGGAATGTTTTGGAAAGCCGTACCAAAAGAACGTTGGCCGACGGATCCGGAATACTTAAAATCAATTGATGAGCAATGGGTTGAACCGTTTGGTGATATGCGTCAAGAAATGGTATTTATTGGGCAAAACCTTGATAAAGAAGCCATTATTTTAGCTTTGAATGAATGTTTATTAACGGATGATGATTTACTTAAAGGTCAAGCATATTGGCGTGGTTTATCAGATCCATTTCCAGTTTGGGAGTAACAAACCAATGATTGATAATTTAGCGTTGGATGACGCTGTGTTAGACACACAATCGTCTTTAAGCCAATCAACATCATGCGAGATCTTAACCGATATTTATAACTCGCATTGTAATATTGCCGTTTGGCAAAGACATCAACAACTATCATTTAGCCAAGCGATAGCGAAAGATTTGCAAGTTAACAGGTTAATGGATGTTAATTCGCAAGTTCGTGTTGATCATATTATTGAAGACATTGGCGAGATTGCACATGATCGAGAATACGGTGAACAGCTGCGAGAATATATTGCGCAGTCCATCGATATGTTCTGTCTATTGTTTGATTGTAAAAAAGTAGGCTTACGTTTAACAACATTAACCCAAGCAATGTGCCCACGTTTTCATGTCGATAAAGTGCCTTGTCGATTGGTGACGACTTTTGCTGGTGCTGGCACAGAATGGATTGCACACGAAAATGTTAATCGAAGTAAGCTTGGTCATGGCAGTGGCGGCAAAAAAGATCATGCTTCTGGATTATATAGCGATGCAAGCGTCATCCAACAATTGCAATCTGGTGATGTGGCATTGCTGAAAGGTGAAACTTGGTACGGTAATGAAGGTGCAGGTTTAGTGCATCGTTCACCTGCGATTAACGCCGAAGATCCTCGTTTATTATTAACTATTGATTTTGTTGCGTAAGACTCATTTATAATAAGCAGCGCCTACCCCATTTAAACCCGCAGGGGTAAACGTATGGCTAGTTTCAATGAGTTGCTCTAGTCGCCTCTCTACCTAGATTGTTTTCAAAAGTACTCGACAATATAATTACTGCATCGTATAGTTTAGCTAAACTTAGCTAGCAGGGCACTTATTATGCAAGCGAACATGCACGAAGCAAAAAGCAAACTATCTCAATTGGTGGAATCTGCATTAATGGGGGAAGAAGTTATTATCGCAAAATCAGGAAAACCTGCGGTTCGATTGGTTCCATGCAAACCCTCTAAAAAGAGGGTATTTGGTCAATTTAAAGGAAAGATTAAGTTAGCTGACGATTTTGATGCTAAAGAGGTTTCCGATGAAATAGCTCAAGAGTTTGGTTTATAATGAAAAGGGTACTTCTCGATACTCACGTACTTCTATGGTGGTTAAGTGGCGACCAGAGTTTAGGTAAGGAGTCCACTGAGACTATTTCTAATCAAGATAATGATATATTTATTAGTGCTGCTTCAGTATGGGAAATCGCGATTAAAAAGAAAAAAGGGCTACTAGAAGCTCCAGACAACTTCGATTCAATTATTTTAGAGGAAGGTTTTAAACACTTACCAATTACTTCATATCATGCTGAACAGGCCGGAGAACTTGACCTTCATCATAGAGATCCTTTTGATAGAATGTTAGTGGCACAAGCGCAAGCTGAAGGCCTTATATTGATGACAAACGATAGTGAAATCCCGAAGTATAGTGTCAGAATAATCAATGCTATCAGCTGAGAGTATGAAAATTTTTCATCAATAGTTTGAAACGTAACAGAGCCTAATAACATTTAAGTCTAGGTTGGACGGCCGGACTGTTAATTCAAACCGATGATGAGTACCTATTATTTTTTTTACTTTTACCTTTATTTTTGCCCCTGAATCTAGCAGCACCTAACCCGTTTAAACCGGCAGGGGTAAACGTATGGCTAGTTTCAATGAGTTGCTCAAGTTGCTGATTTAATGGTGCCATCAAATTGTTATAGGTACTTTGTCCTGCACATATTGCCGACAACTGTGACTCCCAACGAGCAGTCATATCAGGGTAAGTCGCTTCATCAGGCAATGCCTTGATCAGCGTTTGCCCCGTTACCGTGGAAGTAATGGATTTACCTGAACGGGTTAAATATTTACGCGTAAACAGTAATTCAATAATACTTGCTCTAGTGGCCTCTGTACCTAAACCGTCGGTATCACGTAGTACTTTTTTTAATTGTGGATCGCGAACATGCGCACTGATACCAGTCATTGCAGCTAATAAAGTTGCATCCGTATAAGGTTTGGGTGGGCTGGTTTGCTTATCAACGCATTCGGCTTGTAATGAGTTCAAAGGTTCATTAAGGGCTAGCTTAGGCAACGATGGCGGTGATGAAGGTTCGAGTTTAGGTGGCTGTGCATGGGACTGCTCATCTGAAAATGTTGCGGTCTTCTTACCTGAACGAATAAATATAGATTTCCAACCTTGGTTAATCAATTCATTGGCTGAAGCAACAAAATGACCATTCTGAATGTCCACCCTTACGCGCGTTTCATAATATTCGTGTTTAGGCATAAATTGAGCCAGGTAATTTCGGCTAATTAAGCCATATACATCCGCTTCACGACCACTTAATTGCTGAGTCTTTTTATTAGTCGGAATAATGGCATGGTGGGCATCTACTTTGCTATCGTTCCATGCTTTTGATTTGTACTTGATCGAATAGTCACCTTGAGTCAACGTGTCGTTAATAAGCTGGCCTTGTTTGCCCAATAATGGCGCGTTATGTTTAATGGATTGCAATATAATAGCGGCTTGTGCAAAGTGCCCATGGGGTAAATAACGACTATCAGAACGAGGGTAGGTGATCAGCTTGTGGCGTTCGTATAACGTTTGGCAGATATCTAATACTTGTTTTGCTGATAAACCAAAGGCTTTGTTTGCGTCGATCTGTAAAGACGATAAATTATAAGGCAAGGGTGCTGGTTGCGATTTTTGGCTTCGTTTCAGCGCTGTAACTGTTGCCGGTTGATGACTGACTCGCTGCATGACATTTTGGGCTAACGCCTTAGATAAATTACGTCCTTGATCATCTAAATATGGCTTGCAGGCTGCACTGGGCAGCCATTTAGCTTTAAACATATTACCTTGTTCGGTAGTCAATGTTGCCCATACTTCATAATAGGCCTGACTAACAAAGGACTCAATTAACCCATCTCGTCGCACCACTAAACCTAATAATGGAGTTTGTACACGACCGACCGATAACACACCTTGATAGCCAGCTTGTTGGCCTTGTATTGTATAAGCTCGCGTTAGATTAATACCATACAACCAATCGGCTCTTGATCTTGCTAAGGCTGAAGTGGATAGGGCAATGAACTCCCGATTATCTCGTAATGTGTTAATCGATTGTGTTACTGCTTTAGGTGTTAAATCGTTGATTAAGCAACGTTGGATGTTGTTTTTCTGTGTCGATGTTACACCGAGATAATGAATGACCTCATCAACTAACAATTGACCTTCGCGATCTGGATCACCCGCATGCACGATGCTTGTGGCTTTTTTTAGTAGTTTAGCAATCACACTCAATTGCTTTGCAGTTTTGGCTTTGGGCTGCAGTTGCCATTGTTTAGGTGAAATGGGCAAATGTTCATGTGACCATTTTTTATATGCCGGATCATAAGCTTCAGGTTGTGCTTGTTCTAACAAGTGACCAATACACCAAGTTACCGTATCACCATTTGCTGCGACAATAAAACCGGGTGATTTTTTTAATGGCTTAGGTAAGGATTCTGCAATAGCCCGACCTAAACTAGGCTTTTCAGCAATAAATAACCGCATAAATAATTAACCATACTTAATCAACATGTAATACTGGTTAAGTATACAGTGGTTAATATGCAAAGCAATAGATCGATAGTTTAGTAAATAGAGATAGGTGACTTTAATTATTAGCAGACAGTAACTTGTTATTCTATTTATATAGCTAATTTAACATAATATACATTATACGAACTAAGTATATTAACTAAGGGCATAAGTGGCATATCAGTAAATATAGACTAAGATTACAATGATATAATGATTAAAAAGTAACTACCATTGTTATGACTTTGAAAAATGAAGAAATGGAACTTCGCTTACTCTTAATAGATAATGACCCTGTACAATCCAAAGTAAAGACCTTTGCGCTAAGTAAACATTTTGATATTGTTAGAGTAAAAAATACAAAGGATGCAAAAACCGCATTATTACTTGCCCAAAAACACGATAGCCCCTTTGATTTAATCTTAATTGATATGCTGCAGTTGGGAGAAAGTTATATTGACGTCAATGACCTATTGAAAAATGTGCATTACATGAATCAACCTCACATCTTTGTGATGACAATCATTGATACACTTCAGCAATACATCGAACAGATGCCTTTACATAAAATGGATGTAGTTCTCAAGCCGATTTCGAGCAAAAACTTATTACAACGCATTGAGTCGCATATATCTGACCATAAACCTGCTCGCCTCAAAACCAACCCATTTGTATTGGATGATGCCAGTGCGCAAAAAGACTTTAACTTTTTTATGAAGCATTTATCTAAATCATGGATTGAATGTATTCGTGCAGATGAATCCATCACGCTTATTGCGTTAAACATCGATTACTTTCAACTGCTCAAAGCGCATGCCGGTAACAACACCATTTGTCATTATCTACGAATGATGATGAGTATCTTACATTCGATTATATATCGTCAAAATGATTTAGTTGTTAGATCAAGGCGTGATGATTTTTATATATTATTGCCGGGTTGTTCTGAGTTTGGAGCAAAGCATAAGATAGCGTTGATTAATAAGTTTGTTGTTCAAGCACTTATGCCACATGATATATCCCCCGTGTCACCTTTCGTTTCAGTATCAACCGGTTTTATTACTCAAAAGCCGAATACGATAGATGAAATCCAAATATTTTATGATTTAGCACGTGCACGATTAGATCTAAGTAAAACGTTACGAGATCAGGCAATTGCACAATCAAATTTATCCTGAATATGCTGACGCGATCCAATCATTATCATCCATGTAAATACCTTGATATCTCGTCCATTGAGTATTACAAGTTTATCGACAGATTGAGATAAATAGTTAACGTGCTTTTGCGCGATTACCCCCGCAACGCTTAGAGCAATATTTGACACTGTCCCAGTTTTTTTCCCACTTTTTTCGCCAAGTAAATGGACGTTCACATACGGGACACATTTTGCTAGGTAAATCGGCTTTTTTCATTGCTTTAAGCGCTACTTTTATTCATCAAGTGAAATTAAAAACGTATGGGCATCAGCAATTGCTGCATCAAGTTTTTCTGGGGCCATTTTATCCATAGTCCGATAAATCATACCCATACGATGATTGCTAGACAATGCATCACGATGACGATGCAAAAAATCCCAATACAAATAATTAAATGGACACGCCCCCTCGCCTGTTTTAACGGTAACTTTATATTCACAATGCTTGCAGTAATTAGACATTTTATTGATATACGCACCACTTGCCGCATAGGGTTTGCTCGCGAGTACACCGCCATCAGCATAAAGTACCATGCCTGACACATTAGGTAATTCGACCCATTCATAGGCGTCACCGTAGACGATCAAATACCATTCATTGACTTCTTCTGGGGATAACCCCGTTAATAAGGCAAAATTACCTAGCACCATTAAGCGCTGAATATGATGGGCATACGCGTGCTCTTTGGTATCCTTAATGCATTGTGCCAAACAATTCATTTTAGTTTTACCTGTCCAGAAAAACTCAGGTAACTTGCGCGTCGCATTCAGGTGATTTTTATTGACGTAATCGGGCATCACAAACCAATATAAGCCACGTACATATTCACGCCAACCAATGACTTGTCGAATAAAACCTTCAACTGAATTTAATGGTATTGCTGGCTGTGACGGATCTTGGGCGTGGGCGTAATACACTTGTTCAACACGGGCGACTACTTCATGTGCTGTTAATAAACCGCTGTTTAAATAAAACGAAATATGTGAATGAAAAAGCCAAGGCTCATCTTGCATCATCGCATCTTGATATTGACCAAAGTTAACCAAGCGTTCTTGAATGAAAGTGTCTAACACTGTTAGTGCTTGATCTCGAGTCACCCCATAATGAAAATGCTCCCAATCACCAAAATGGTCGTCAAATTGAGATTTAACGAGCTCAATCACCTCTAAGGTAATCGTATCAGGGGTAAATTGGGTATTCTGAGGCAACTCTATATCTTTGGGTAGCTTGGCGCGATTATCAGCATCATAGTTCCACTTACCGCCTTCAGGCTGTCCATCATGCAATAAGCAATTGAGCTTGCGGCGCATTTCTCGGTAGAAAAACTCCATGCGTAATTGTTTTTTACCTGTTGCCCAAGTCGAGAACTCTTCAATCGTTGCAATAAACCGATCATCCGCACGGATCTCAACTGGACAATCTAATGCCGCTGACCAGCTTAACATATCTTGATGCACGCGGTATTCACCGGGGAAAGTACAGACGACTTGCCCACAGCCATATTGGGTTTTTCGATGAGCGACCTCAGCGGCTAGTGAACCTTGATTATCCTGCGCGTCATAATAGGTGTAGTGGACTTGATAGCCTTTTTGCTTTAGCTCTAATGCAAAATGTCGCATAGCGGAGAAAAGATAAATGATTTTCTTTTTGTGATGTTTGACATAACTGGCTTCAGAACGTACTTCGGCCAGTAACACCACATCATTGTTAACATCAATACCGGCCAGTGCTGACAGACTATGAGTTAACTGATCGGCTAGGATCAAACGTAAGGTTTTAGGTGTTGGCATGTAAGGCATCCTCTTTACTTTTTGCAAAAGTCTCTAAGGCGCGTTGTCGTGAAACTTTTAAATCAACCAAAGGTTTAGGGTAGTTGTGTCCTAAAACAACATCACATGCTTGTAAAATATTGGTCGGGGCTTCCCAAGGTTTATGAATAAACTTAGGCGGTAACTTGCGTAACTCCGGGCAATAATGCTTTACATACTCGCCTTGTTTATCAAACTTTTCACCCTGTAGTATGGGATTAAAAATTCGAAAATACGGTGAGGCATCGGCGCCACTTCCCGCCACCCACTGCCATGATGCGCTATTCGCTGCCATATCAGCATCAAGTAAACAATCCCAAAACCAGCGCTCGCCCTCGCGCCAATCGACTAGTAAGTTTTTAACTAAAAACGAACCAACAATCATGCGAACACGATTATGCATGTAACCGGTTTGGTATAACTCGCGCATACCAGCATCAACAATAGGTATGCCTGTTTTACCACGTTGCCATGCGTGTAAATCTTGCGGATCATTGCGCCAGATAAACGTATCAAACTTGGCGTTAAAATTTTCTGTTGGGATATGAGGAAAATGAAACAGCAAATAATGACTAAATTCACGCCAACCAAGTTCACTAAGATATGTATCACAATGTTCATTCTCAGGATCATTGGCATAAGCATCTTTGAGCGCGTACCAAACGGTATTAATTGAGATCTCACCAAAATGTAAATGCGGTGATAACAAAGATGTACCTGTAACGGCGGGGATATTACGGTCGTCTCTATATTGTCCTGATGCGCCAGCAATAAAGGTGGCCAGCCTATCAGCCGCACCCTGTTCACCGGGTTGCCACATTTTTTCGATCGTGTCATGCCAATGAATACGTGGGAGTAAACCCAATTCAGGAAGTTCTAGTCGAGTAGCGGAATTAGTTGTGGACCAATCGATGTTCAAATCCATCGCTTGGGGATAGCGCGGCTCGGTGCGTGTTAAACACCCTTTGCGATAATAGGGCGTAAAGACTTTATAAGGCGTGTCGTCCTTTTTTAACACCTGCATCGGCTCCCATAACAAATGCCCATTGCAAGATAACACTACAATATCTTGCTGCTTTAGTTTGCTTTTGATATTTGAATCACGAGCAATCTGCCATGGTTCATAACAGCGATTCCACAATACATGTGTCACGTTATGTTCCACGATTAATGCTTGTAGTATGGCTAATGGTTCACCTGAGAATAATTGAAGGGCATTCTCAGTACTGGTAGATAACGATGCCAGTGACTGATGGAGCCACCACTTTGACGCACCACCAGGTTGGGCTTGTGCCGGAGCAGTCTCATCTTGTATATATATGGGTAACACTGTCGCTTTGACGCCATCCACCATTGTGTTTTGAGCGATATCAACGGCATGAAAAAGTGCAGGATTATCTTTGAGACGTAAATCGTGGCGAAACCACATGATGATGACAGGTTTGGACATAATATCTAATGATCATATAAATTATAGGTTTCTTACGATATAACACCTGATTTTGTTCAATATGTTATAAAAAAAATTGCAGTTAACAATCTTCTTAGCGCATATATACGTACTAGTTGGTATTGTTAGTGAGTTTTATATTTAGGTATGGGCATGAACACAGGTTTATATTGGTTTGAGCATGATTTACGTCTACAAGATAATCGTGCATTATCGCAGCTGTTACATGAGGTTAAACAAGCGCATTTAATCTATATTTTTCAGCCACAATGGTTTAAAGATAATGAATTTGGTCAGTGTGCCATGGGTCAGCATCGCTATCGGTTTATTCGTCAAGCTTTAAATGATTTACAGCAGCAATTGAACAGCAAAGGGCAACAGTTGCACATATATTATGGGGAGCCGGATGAAATCATAATGAGGCTACATGAGCAGTTTGAATTTACCCATGTTGCGAAGCACTTTCATACTGGTGTGTATGAATGCAATCAATTTGAGCGCATGAGTCAGCTGTTACAGAGCGATAAAATCAACTCTAAGCCGCAAGTCATGACTGCAAATAGCTATACATTGTATAATGAAAACGATTTGCCTATGTCTGTTGCTCATTTACCCGACGTCTTCTCTCCATTTCGACGCAAGGTAGAAAAAGATGCAAAACCACAAGCCCCGATTAAGCTAGATCTTAACTTTCTACCCGCTCCTTGCGAGTCAGAGCTTAGTATTGCTAACGATTTACCTAAAATATTAGGGTCAGATCCGATTTTAGCAAAGCAAAATAAAACGGTGCAGCAATTGATCGGTGGTGAGACCCAAGCACGTGCACAAATGCAATATTATACTTTCGATACACAAGGTCTCAGTACTTACAAAGAAACCCGCAACGGTTTAGAAGGGTGGGATTTTTCGAGCAAATTATCACCATGGTTAGCTGCTGGGTGTATCTCAGCAAGACAAGTCGCTGCATGGATCAACGAGTATGAAGGTACCTATGGTGCCAATGATTCTACTTACTGGTTATTTTTTGAATTGTTATGGCGTGAGTTTTACCAATGGCAACAGTATAAATATGGTCATCACATGTATCAGCATACTGGCATCCAACAACACACCCCAACCGGTAGCCATCAACCTGATAGGTTTGTTCGATGGTGTAATGGGTCAACCGACTACCCGATCATTAACGCCTGTATGCGTCAACTTAAGCACACTGGCTTTATGTCTAATCGCGGTAGACAGTTAGTCGCCAGTTGTCTGGTGCATGAACTGGGGTTGAATTGGCAATACGGCGCGGCCTATTTCGAACAAATGTTAATAGATTTTGACCCTGCAAGTAACTGGGGAAATTGGCAGTACTTAGCAGGTGTTGGCAGTGATCCACGAGGACTACGACGATTTAATTTGGCAAAACAAACCCAAACGTACGATCCCGATGGCGAGTTTATTGCTTATTGGTCTAGCTATACGAGTTTGTAATGCAACCACCTATAGATATTATATGGTTTAAGCGCGATCTGCGTTTACGCGACCACCAGCCCTTGTATCAAGTCATGCATAATCCGAGACCGGTATTATTATTGTATGTATTTGAGCCTGAAGTGATTGCGGATCCACATTATTCCGAACGACATTGGCGATTTGTGTATCAGTCACTGATGGATCTGCAAGAACAATTGCAACCCTTTAACACCCAGATATTGATATGGCACACAGATATATTTACCGCACTTAACCAAATTGCGCAGACATATCAAATTGTTAATTTACTCAGCCATGAAGAAATTGGTTTGGATGTTACGTACCAACGCGACAAATCACTTATCCCATATTTACAACAACGCGCCATCAACTGGATCGAATCTCCGTACTCGGTTGTGCGCAGAGGATTGCATCACAGACGGGACTGGGGCAAGTATTGGCAACGCCAAATCGAGACTCCGTGCGCAGATGCCAATATGGCAAGTATCCACTTCATTAAATCAGACATATTGGCAGGCTTAATAAAAGGGGCGCAGGTAAACAAAGGGATACAGCCAATAAATAAAGAATGGCAAGACACTGCCCCACTCTTTCAAATCGGCGGTGAGCGGCGTGCATGGCATACGTATTATTCGTTTTTAGATGGGCGAGGAAAAAATTATGCGCGCCACATATCAAGCCCTGCCCTGTCTCGAAAAAGTTGTACACGATTGTCGCCTTACATTGCGTGGGGCAACATCACGATTAAGCAAACGTACCAAAAATTAGAAACATTGGACGAACAAGACTATCCTGGTTGGCGTCGATCGTTGTCGGCGATGGCATCTAGGTTACATTGGCACTGTCATTTTATTCAAAAATTTGAAAGTGAATGTGCGATGGAGCATCGTCCAATTAATTTAGCGTATCAGGCATATCCATATGAAAACGACGTAGATGTCATTCGCACAAGATTACATGCGTGGCAAACAGGCACAACCGGGATCCCTATTGTCGATGCAAATATGCGAGCGGTAATCGCGACAGGTTTTATTAATTTTAGAATGCGGGCAATGCTAGTGAGTGTGTTGAGTCATCACTTGAATTTGGATTGGCGTTTGGGCGTACAGCATTTAGCTGCACAGTTTTTAGATTTTGAGCCAGGCATTCATTATCCGCAGTTTCAAATGCAAGCGGGCGTGACAGGAACCAATACAATCCGATTGTATAATCCGATTAAACAATCACAAGAAAAAGATCCACAAGGTGTATTTATAAAACAATGGGTACCCGAGTTAGCAACCTACCCTGATGATATGGTGCACACCCCATGGTTAATTACGCCATTAGAAAAACAGTTATTCGCGATTGATGAGAACGGGACTTATCCTGAACCAATTATAGATATTGATGACGCTGCTAAAGTTGCTCGTGATCGATTATGGGGATTTCAAAAAAGTCCTGAAGTAAAACAAGATGCCCGTCGTATTTTAAAAAAACACATCGTCCCTGGACGACGTTAAATAATATAATTAGCTTATAAATTATTATCTTCGAGATACTGGTTCAACATACGTATTTGCCCTTTTTTATAGGCGGCATAGGTTATGCGTAACGCATTGGATAGGACTTCAGAATCAGACCAACTAGTTTTATCCAAAATCTCTTCATAGCACTTTAATGCTTGAGGGGTCACATAGCCCCTTACCATTTTTTTACCTAGTTCTTTTTGTTTATCACGAAAACGTTTTTGTTTCTCAGCATTCGCATATGGATTTTTTTTGCGCATCAGTGATCTCTTATCTGCCACATTCTATTGATAGAGTGTAACTGATGAGCGGTTAATTACGATAATTTAGCTGTTCTTTTGTTGTTTAATTAACCAATCAGGGACACAATGGTGTTTATTCAGTAAATAATTAATAAAAATCACTGTTCAGACTTGTTAAGCGTACAAGTGTTCGCTAAATTACGCATTCTTAAAAAAGGAATCATAGTATTATGAGTTTAGATAAAAATAGTTATACCCGTGAAGATTTGCTTGCTTGTAGCCAAGGTGAGTTATTTGGCCCAGGAAATAGTCAACTCCCTGCCCCTAACATGTTAATGATGGATCGCATCGTATCTATCACCTCTGATGGTGGTGAACACGGCAAAGGGGAAATCATCGCTGAACTTGATATCACTCCTGATCTTTGGTTTTTTGATTGCCATTTCCCTGGTGACCCGGTAATGCCTGGCTGCTTAGGGCTTGATGCCATGTGGCAATTAGTTGGATTTTTCCTTGGTTGGGAAGGTGGTCCGGGTAAAGGTCGTGCTTTAGGTGTAGGTGAAGTTAAATTTACCGGTCAAGTGTTACCAACGGCTAAAAAAGTGACTTACAAAATCACCATGAAGCGTGTTATAAAACGTAAATTATTTATGGGCATGGCAGATGGCACTGTATCGGTTGATGGTCGTGAGATCTATGTTGCTAAAGATTTAAAAGTTGGCTTGTTTCAAGATACTAGTACTTTTTAATTAACGCGCTAGAGTCTGTTTAGATTAGTCTGCTAGATAATAATTATTAGCACATAAAAAAAGCTCCGGTTCAGGAGCTTTTTTTGTTACCTATGATATGTCATCGCATACCAAAGGTGGTTATTCGGTCTTCAACAGCTTCTCTCCAACCACCTAACCACTCAGAACGAGCAGTGGATGCTTGAAACGGACAGTTTTCTTTAGCACGGCCAGCAATTCCAGCTTGATACCCTTTTGAATGGGCACGTGATACTTTATCCCTTTTTTGTCTCTTCATTTTCTAACCTCTGTTGCGAATAAAAAATGTTGTTGAAAATTCAATTGATGAATATTCATAATCAACAACTATAGTTTTACGCCTGAGAGAAAGAAGTTACAAGAGGTAATATGAAGAAATGGTTAAGATTCATGACAGGTATCTCTAAGTTAATGAATAATATAGAAATACCTGTTTACAACAAATTTTAATAAAAAATAAGTTTTTATACCTATTAGTTATAAAGAGGATTTATGGATTGAACGTTGACGGCGGCGCCAAAAAATACACTTTCCTAATAATGTCATCAGCAACAATCCGCCAAACGAAAATGACATACTTGCCCCTACTCGCTCAGGGATAGTATCTTCATAAGTAGTACAATCATCAATTGAACCGTTGGTAATAGGATTGAGCTTAACGGTTATAATTTGATCTGTCATGACTTCAGAACCGTCACTAAAAAAGACTAATTCACCAGCGGCATCCCGTGCTTGACGATTCACTAGCGCATTGGCCAAAATTACGTTGTTATCGTTAATCGCGTTTGCCCCTACGATACTGTAAGGCGAGTTACATTCAAGTAAATCATTAAGATTGGTGAAAACTTGCGTATTCATGTCATAGACAAAGGCATTTTTACGACGAGTCGATGCATTATCAAAGTCAACTTCGCCCTCACCAACAACGATATTATTGTTGTTGATATCTCGCGCAACGCTAGATGAACCAGGAAAAAAGTCTAGTGGGAATGTTAGCTCATCCGAATCAAGATCATAAGTGTAAAACTTGGTTCTAGACGTACCGTTTATTTGTGTCGAGCCCGTTCCAATAATGACATTATTATTGTTAATATCTTTAGCTGTACTTGGAAAGTAATCCTCTTTATCAATGATTTCAATTGTTTCGCCATCACGGAACATAGCAGCAGAGTTGAATTTCAACTCACGGTCACGAAAATAAGTATGTGTTTCACCAACAGCGATCCCTTGATCATTAATCGCTAAAGCAGCATTATAAAACGCAGTATCTGAATTAGTTTCACTGATTGCTTCAGGTGTAAATGGTAATGGGAACGTCTGTGTCGAAATGATCTGGCCTTGAACATCAAGTTGCCAAATTGTGGCACGTCGATCCATACTTAAGGTCACTGCACCACCAAGAACTAAGTTGTAATAACACACATCAAGAGGAATATCACCGCGCTCTTCATCATCATTACAAATAGCGATAGCTTCAACCAATTGTTCGGTCATACGGACTGAAGACGTACCGACAACTTGTAAATTTTGATTAATACTATACGCCTCGCTGAAGCCGCCTAATGTCGTTTCACTTGGTGGCAGAGCAACCGTGTTACCATTTAACTGTACAAAGCCACGACGAACAAAGTCTGTGATGACATAATTAATTTCGACTTCTTCTGCAGTGGTATATGACTGCTTGGTAAATAGACCTTCACCTGAACCAACGACTGTATTACTGTCAAAAATATAGTTTGCTACGGTTTCACTACCAAAAGTGTAACCATTAGTTGCTGTAGTTATTTCATCGAAACCTTTAACTCTAACATCAGTCATGCCGTTGTTAACAAAGGACTGATATAGAGAAAACTGCTGACTAGTGATGGAATTACCATTTGAGCCAAAACGAATTAAGCCAATCAAATAATTGTAATCTGCATTATTAGGATTACCAGCTGCGGCTGCATCGATATCTGTCAAATTCGCAATAATAGTCGCATTGTCAAAATCAATTAAGCTTAAATCAATTGGTAGATTATAGATATCTTGCGCTATTACCAACGCATTACCTTCATTATCAATACTGCGCGCAAACACATTAATGGCTAATTCGTTGCTCGTTACTTCTTCTACTTCATATGTCGCTGCCGCTACAAGAGGAGCAAAGCACGCACTTGTAATCAACGCAGATAATATGAATGTGCGCGACAATTTATGGCGCTTAACGGCCGGTGACTTGGCGAAAACATCAGCTTGCTTCATAAAATTCCTGTTATAACTATTGGTTAAAATTGTTGTAATTCTTCTAATTCGTCCCAGCGAGCATAGGCAGCTTCAAGTGCTTGCTCACATGCGGCTAGGTCATCAATAACGGGTTGTGTAAATGAAAAATCCTGAGTATAAAACCCATCTTCATTCATTTTTGCTTGGATCGTCGACACTTTGTTTTCCAAAGTTTCAATCTTAAGCGGTAATTCGGTTAATTCAAGATTATCTTTATATGATAACTTTTTAGATTTGTTAGAGACAGGAATGGTTTCTGCTGCCTGAACGAGGTTAGGACTGCTCTTGGCTGCAATAGTTCCCTGCTCTTTGGATTTCTTTAGGTCTTGTGCATACCATTCTGCGCTATCGGTATAACCACCTACAAACTCAGAAATGATACCATTGCCCTCAAATACCACACAAGATGACACGACATTGTCAACAAATTCCCTATCATGACTGACCAAAATAACAGTACCCGCATAATCAACAAGTAATGACTCTAGTAACTCAAGTGTTTCAACATCTAAGTCATTGGTTGGTTCATCGAGGATCAGTAAATTACTCGGTCTTAACATAAGCTTGGCGATCATTAGGCGATTCTTTTCACCACCGGATAACGAACTCACCGGCGCTTGAATCCGATCTGGCTCAAACAAATAATCTTGTAAGTATGAAATGACATGTCGCGGGCGACCATTAATCATGACTTCTTGTTTACCATCAGCGACGCAATCAACTACTTTTTGGGTTAAATCGAGTGCATCACGATGCTGATCAAAATAAGCGACTTCAAGATTAACACCTTGAATCACTTCACCAGATTCGGGTTGTAATTTGCCGAGTAACAATTTAATGAGTGTCGATTTACCACACCCGTTGCTACCAATAAACGCAATTTTATCTCCCCGAACAATATGTAAGTCAAGACCTGCAACTATGGTTTGCCCTTCAATATTATAATGCAAATCAGTCGCTTCAAAGACACGTTTACCTGAGGACTGACCGACATGACCGGTAAATTTAGCATTGCCTTGCACTTTACGTCGTGCTTGATGGGTATCTCGTAATGCTTTTAATGCACGTACTCGGCCTTCGTTGCGAGTTCGGCGGGCTTTGACCCCTTGTCTGATCCACACTTCTTCGAGGGCTAAGCGTTTATCAAATAAGGCATTTTGGTTTTCTTGTACTTCCAAATCATGGGCTTTTTTCTCTAAATAAAGCTCATAATTTCCTGGATAAGAAGTCAGTTTACCGCGATCCAAATCAACAATGCGTGTTGCCAGTGAGCGAATAAATGCACGGTCATGCGAAATAAATACAATCGAACCTTTGAACTGTTTTAGGGACGTTTCTAACCAACCAATCATGTCGATATCAAGGTGGTTGGTTGGTTCGTCTAATAATAAAATATCAGGTTGAGACACAATGGCTCGGGCTAATGCAGCTTTACGACGCCAACCACCGGATAAAGATGACAACATATCGTCTGCGTTAAGATTGAGCATCGTTAACGTTTGTTCAATTGCCGTTTCATAACCCCACGCATTTTGCGTGTCGAGTTGATTTTGCAAATGCATTAACTTGTCTAATTGTGCTTCTGAAGGATCTTCACCGACAATAATCGTTTGCTCATGATAGGCTTTGATTAGCTCGCCAACGCCATCAAGACCTTGTGCGACATAATCAAATAATGTTGATTCAACACTTTCTGGTGGATCTTGCGGTAAACGAGAAATACGATAGTTATTATCGACCACAAGCACACCATCATCTAGGATAATTAACCCTTCAATGACTTGTAAAAATGTGGATTTACCAGAACCATTACGGCCCACGATACACACACGTTCATTGGGCTCTAGGACAAAATCCACGCCATCTAAGATTGGTGGATGACCGAAAATGACGGAACCGTCTTTAATTTGTAACACACTCATGAACGAATAAATTCCTGTACTTGTGATAGTTCAAATGGCCAATATAAGGCAACATCTGAATCTCGATTCAAGATTACGGGGATACGTGCCCCGTAATGATGAAATAATATAGTTGTTGATTTGACATTCACATAGCTAATTTCTACCGGAATGTCTGGATTAGCAGCAATCGCAAGATCTAATAACGTATCAGCATCATCACATAACGCACAATCTTCGCCACCAATTAACCAAATATTTTTTGTTGTTTTTGCCATAAGTTATCGGTTTAACGTTAAGATCCAGCAATGATGGATTTTGCTATTACGCGCAAAATCTTCAGGGATGGTTGCAGCCGTTATATCTTCGATAACAAAGCCCATGTCATTAAGCGATTCATGATCCAATTTAAAGCTACGTAAGTTATTCGAAAAATAAATCTTACCGCCATTAACCAAACAACCTAACGCATCTCGAATTAAACTAACATGGTCACGTTGCACATCCCAGGTTTGCGACATACGTTTAGAATTAGAAAAACTAGGTGGATCAATGAAAATGCGTTCATATTGCTTAGAATGGTGTTTGATCCATTGTAAACAATCGCCTTGTTGAAAATCGTAACCACCACGTAATTTATTCAGTCTAAAGTTATCTTTAGCCCAATCCAAATAGGTGTTTGACATATCCACTGTAGTCACGCTTGCAGCTTTGCCTAACGCGGCATGGACCGACACACTACCAGTATAAGCAAATACATTAAGCACTCGCATACCTTGTACATCTTGGCCAAAAATCTGACGGGTTAAGCGGTGATCCAAGAACAAACCCGTGTCTAAATAATCATGCAAATTGACGTAAAATTGTGCGCCATTTTCATGGACAATGATACGCTCTTGTTGCGAATCTGTTTTTTCGTATTGGGCTTTACCTTTCATTTGCTCACGAACTTTTAATACAATTTTATCGGTACTAACACCGGTCAGCATAGGTAATTGCAATAAAACATCGTGTAAGCGACGACGGGCTTTTTCTGCAGGAATATCTTTGGGTGGCGCATATTCTTGAACGACTAACCAATCATCATATCTGTCGATAGCACAATTATACTCGGGTAAATCGGCATCATAAATGCGATAGCAGTTAGTCACTTCTGACTGGATAAACGGTTTTAAACGTTTGAGGTTCTTTTTCAAACGATTGGTAAAATCTTGTTGACCGGTATGCTGCTCTACTTGTGTACAGTTAGCATCATTTAACTGATAATTAACACATTTACACTCTAATTTACCATTCATCATGGCATATTCTTTGTTTGAACGCAGACGCAGTTGGCGTAATAATTCACGATTTGATGTCAACATGGACACGTGCCAGTTGGCAAAATGTGCTTTAAGTTGCTCGCCCCATTTAACGAACATAGGAAGTA